>Ga0302347_1000022_pt1 | contig 400803 bp, 351 predicted proteins | sample PhyWR1_FD_202178 | JGI IMG/M metagenome (GOLD analysis project Ga0302347, IMG submission 202178) | Leaf surface microbial communities from wheat plants in UC Gill Tract Community Farm, Albany, California, United States - DLSL W.R1 (v2)... | ecosystem: Host-associated > Plants > Phyllosphere >... | reverse complement strand
GTGTAAAGGATCCACCCGGGCAAATTGCCGTAACCTGCGTAAACGTAGGTATTACACTATTATTTACTGTTACAGTCATTGTAGCCGTTGTCGCACACTGACCGTTGCTTGGCGTAAAGGTGTACGTAGTAGTAGTGTTGTTGTTTACTGCCGGGCTCCATGTACCTGTTATTCCATTGGTAGAAGTTGTAGGCAGTGTAAATGACCCTCCCTGGCATATTGCTGGCACCTGCGTAAATGTTGGCACTGCACCAGGAGTCACCGTTACTGTCATTGTAGTGAAAACAGCACATTGGCCTGCATTCGGCATAAATACGTAAGTTGTGGTTGCAGTATTGTTTATAGCCGGGCTCCATGTACCTGTTATTCCATTGGTAGAAGTTGTAGGCAGTGTAAATGACCCTCCCTGGCATATTGCCGCAATCTGCGTAAATGTCGGGGTCACATTATTATTTACTGTAACCGTCATGGTAGTAGTAACAGCACACTGGCCTGCAGCTGGCGTAAAGGTATACGTGGTTGTTGCAACGTTATTGATAGCCGGGCTCCATGTACCTGTTATTCCATTGGTAGAAGTAGTAGGCAGTGTAAATGAACCGCCCGAGCAAATTGCAGGAACCTGTGTGAATGTTGGTGTTACATTGTTACTTACCGTCACAGTCATGGTAGCAGTAACCGCACACTGGCCTGCATTTGGTGTGAAGGTATATGTTGTGGTGGCAGTAGTATTAACCGCAGGACTCCATGTGCCGGTTATCCCATTATTAGAAGTTAAAGGCAAACTGAAAGACCCGCCCGGGCATATTGCCCCAACTTGTGTGAAGCTGGGCGTAACCGGATTTGTAACTGTCATGGTTATTGCGTTACTGGTAACAGTTGGGGTAGTCGGGCATAGTACGCTGCTTGTCATTACAACACTAACTACAGCACCGTTAGCCAAGGTTGTCGTGGTATAAGTTGGGCTGTTGGTGCCAACATTGTTTCCGTTCACTTTCCATTGGTACTGTGGTGCCCCACCGCCATTAACAGGTGTCGCTGTAAATGTTACTGCACTGCCCGCGCACACCTGGCTGGCCGAAGCCGCAATGGAAACCGAAGCATTACAAGGCTGTATAGCTCCATAAACGCAAATAGAGAAGTTGTCGGTTGTAAGTCCCTGATATACATTAAATACCCGGATGTAATATTCCTGACCCTGCGTAAGGCCCGAAGCCGTGCCTGTTTCGCTAAGATTTACCCCAACAGTATTTACACAAGCAATAGGGGTACCTGTGCATCCGCTCTGGAACACCTGGAAACCAAGGTCGCGTCCTGACATCGGCCCTACATAGATATTTGCAGAAGCTCCTTCGGCTATGAACCTGAACCAAACGTCCTGGCCTGCCTGTGGGGCACAGGATATTGCAGGTCCGTCGAACATTGCGCCGCTGAATGTAGCGCCTGCCTGTGAACAGGTTACATTTTGGTTTAAAAGCGTTGCGTTCCCGCAGGTGTCATTTATCGGTTTCGGGTATTTCGTAATGCAGAAGGAAATATTATCTGATGAATTTCCTGTCATATTGTGGAAAAAACGAACATAATACGTTTGCCCTATGACAAAATTGTTATTGATGTAGTACTCTGACGTATTGCTGCCAAAGTTGTTCACACATGCCATTGCGGTACCCGAGCAGCTTCCTTCAAAAATCTGGAAACCGGGGTTAAAGAAAGAAACCGGGTTAAGATAGATGCTGTAGGTCTGCTCAGTAGCCACAAATTTGTACCAAATGTCCTGCGACGTAGTACCCGCCGGGCAGGCAGCCGGCCCATCAAGTGTTGACCCTATGAATGTTCCGCCCACATAAGTACAGGTTGTCCCTGGGAATAATTCTGTCGCATTCGCGCAAAGGTCGTTAGCAGGCGTTGGGTATTTGGTAAGGCATATCCTGAAATTACTGAGAGGAAGTATGTTGGTAGCATTGAACACCCGGATATAATATTCCTGTCCGGGAGCAAAATCATTACTATAGTAGCTCTCAAATGCACCCGCAGCACCTGAATTTACGCATGCGATCACCGTACCGTTACATCCGCCCTGTATAACTTCAAAGCCGTGATTCAGGCTGGTGATCATGTCGAGCGTAATGCTGTTGGTAACATCGGTCGCGGTAAACTTGTACCATACGTCCTGCTGGGCTCCCGTGGCGCATGCCGGTAGGGCACCATCCATCATAGAGCCGCTAAAAGTGCCTGTTATGTAGTTGCACCCTGTACCCGGCGTAAGCTGTGTTGCATTAGCGCAAAGATCGTTGGCCGGTGGCGGGTATTTTATAATACATACCTGGAAATTCCTTGTATCCAGTGAGCTTAATGGATTAATAACCCGGATATAGTATTCCTGCCCGATAACAAAATCACTGGCAAAGTAATACTCAGCAGTATCATTGGAATAGAAATTTTTACAGGATATCAGCGTCCCGCTGCAACCTCCCTCATAAAGCTCAAAAGCTACATTTACATTGTTTGCTCCGTCAACATCAATTTCCATCATCTTGTCGGTAGCGGTAAACTTGTACCAAACGTCCTGGGAAGCATTAGTAGCACATGCAGGGACACCGCCATCTTTGAGCGCCCCACTAAAGGTACCCGAAGTATTTGTACAGGTGAGGCCCGGCGTAAGCTGTGTTGCATTAGCGCAAAGGTCATTGGCCGGTGGCGGGTATTTTATAATACATACCTGGAAATTCCTTGTATCCAGTGAGCTTAATGGATTAATAACCCGGATATAGTATTCCTGCCCGATAACGAAATCACTGGCAAAGTAATACTCAGCAGCATCATTGGAATAGAAATTTTTACAGGATATCAGCGTCCCGCTGCAACCTCCCTCGTAAAGCTCAAAAGCTACATTTACATTGTTTGCTCCGTCAACATCAATTTCCATCATCTTGTCGGTAGCGGTAAACTTGTACCAAACGTCCTGGGAAGCATTAGTAGCACATGCAGGGACACCGCCATCTTTGAGCGCCCCACTAAAGGTACCCGAAGTATTTGTACAGGTGAGGCCCGGCGTAAGCTGTGTTGCATTAGCGCAAAGGTCATTGGCCGGGGTTGGAAATTTTTGTACACAAATGGTGAACGATGCGGTTGTTAATTGCGCTGTGGCAGTAAAAACCCGTATGTAGTATTCCTGTCCGACAATAAAATTATTGTTAAAATAGCTCTCGCCACTGCCTGCAAAGTAATCATTCCTGCACGCCACTACAGTGCCAGTACATCCCCCCTGCCTGATCTCGAGGCCGTGATTTAGGCCGGACGTAGCATTTAAATATATGCCATGGGTAACATCGGTAGCGGTAAATTTATACCAGACATCCTGCAGGGCTTCTATACCACAGGCAGGTATTGCATCACTGATGGTTGTCCCGCTGAATGTTCCTCCCGTATTAGTACACGTTAGCCCTGCAGTCAGCTGTGTCGCATTGGCACAAATGTCATTCGCAGGGGTTGGAAATTTTTGTACACAAATGGTGAACGATGCGGTTGTTAATTGCGCTGTGGCAGTAAAAACCCTTATGTAGTATTCCTGTCCGACAATAAAATTATTGTTAAAATAGCTCTCGCCACTGCCTGCAAAGTAATCATTCCTGCACGCCACTACAGTGCCATTACATCCCCCTTGCCTGATCTCGAGGCCGTGATTTAGGCCGGACGCAGCATTTAAATAGATGCCATGGGTAACATCGGTAGCGGTAAATTTATACCAGACATCCTGCAGGGCTTCTATACCACAGGCAGGTATTGCATCACTGATGGTTGTCCCGCTGAATGTTCCTGCCGTATTAGTACACGTTAGCCCTGCAGTCAGCTGTGTCGCATTGGCACAAAGGTCATTGGCCGGGGTTGGGAATTTTTGTACGCAAATGGTGAAAGATGCCGTCGTAAATTGCGCTGTCGCATGAAACACTCTTATATAATACTCCTGCCCCACGACAAAGTTATTATTGAAGTAACTCTCGCCACTGCCTGCAAAGTAGTCATTCCTGCACGCTATCACAGTTCCGTTACATCCTCCCTGCCTGATCTCGAGGCCGTGATTTAGGCCGGAAGCGGCATTTAAATAGATGCCATGGGTAACATCGGTAGCGGTAAATTTGTACCAAACATCCTGTAAAGATTCCGTAGCACAAGAAGGTGCGGCACCGGTAATGGTTGCCCCGCTAAAGGTTCCCGTAGTGTTGCTGCATGTAATTCCGGGTGTAAGCGGGATAGCATTGGCGCATTCGTTATTGGCGTGCAATGCATAGCAGCATAGAGAAAGTAAAAAGAGTAATAGATTCCTCATCTTTTGATTGATTATTATAACTGTATTGTGGGCAAAAGTAATTTATATTCTATATGGGGCTTTTAAGTGGTGTTGCATATTTGTGTACTAATGTTGCACAGTATTAAGAGCCTTGATTTTTAATGAATTGCGATGGACTTTTTCCGAAATGTTCCGTGAAGGATTTCGTGAAATACGACTGGCTGCTGAAACCGCATTTGTATGCTATTTCTGAAATATTTCCATCGTTTGCAAGCAATAAATCCTTTGCTTTTTCAAGTCGCACCATGCGAATAAAGTTGGTTGTAGAGAACCCGGTCAGGGTGGCAAGCTTCCTGTGGAGCTGACTCCGGCTTACGGCCATATCGGATGCTAATTCGTTTACTGAATACTCGTGGTCGTCGATATTGTTGATGATTGATCCGATAACTTTATTGACATAAGTGTTTTCACTTTTAATGCGCTCTTCGAATGTTTTTGCCGATTGAATCCCTGCCCGGTAATTCTCCCTGTTTTTCCGGATGGTGCTAAACAGGTTGCGGATGGTCAGCTTTAGCTCCTCAGGGGAAAAAGGCTTCGGGATATATGCGTCTGCGCCGTGGCTAAGCCCTTCCAGGCGGCTATCTAACGATGCCTTAGCCGAGAATAAAACTACGGGTAGGTGGCTGGCTAATTCGTCTGTGCGTATTTCCTTAAGGAGTCCGATGCCATCTTTTTCAGGCATCATAATGTCCGAAAGTACAATGTCGGGTAAACTTTCCCTGATTATGCCTATAGCTTCCTGTCCGTTTTTGGCATGTACTACGCGGAAATCTTCCTGAAGCACCGTTATGGTAAATGCTGCAGTATCCGGGTCATCTTCCGCTAAAAGGAGTACAGGGATATCTTCATTTGCCGAAAGTACCCCTGCCGGGTTTTCCACTTCCTCTATTGGGACAGACAGGCCGAATGTTGTGCCTGAAGCATTGCTTTGCAAGAGGATAGCCCCGTTTGTGAGCTGTACCAGTTCTTTTACCAGCGATAACCCTATGCCCGTACCATTGGTTCCGGAAGAGTGCCTGCCCCTGAAGAAACGGCGGAACACCTTTTTCTGCTCTTTTTCAGGGATTCCGGGGCCATTGTCTTTCACTTCCGCTACCAGCCTGTTTGCCTCAATAGAAGATTTAATGCTGATCTCCGATCCTGCCGGGCAATACTTTATGGCATTGCCAATAAGGTTCGAAAAGATCTTTTCTATGGCATTAGCAGGGAAGGAGTGGTTTCCGGCAACATTTTGTTCTGACATAAGCTTTATATCTTTAGATGCTGCTTCATTGGCAAAGCTGCCCACGATATCGTCAATAAAATTGCCAATATTTCCGGTTGTATAATCGACCGTGAAACTGCCTTTCCCTAGCTTTGAAGCATCCAGAAGTTCGTTTACCAGTCGGATAAGCTTTTTAGAATTACGCTCCATCAATACCAAATGCTCCCTATTGGTCAGTTCAGGTTGCTGCTTCATGATTTGTATGGGTCCATCAATAAGGGTTAATGGTGTCCTTATCTCGTGGAAAATATTCTCGAACATTTTTAGTTTCTCCTGCTCAAATTGCTGCGTGATCTTTCTTCGCTGGAACAGGAGGTAAGTGATAAACCCTGCAATGAGCAATACCAGGAATGCCGCGAAAACGATCAGGTTGCGTTGGTTTTTGCCCCGTTCTATTTCCTGTTTGTTTAACTGAATTTCCTTTTCTTTCTTTTCGGTTTGATACCTTACTTCCAGTTCTTCTGCTTCCTTTTGTTTTTGTACGGAAACAAGGCGCTGGCGTGCTGCATTTTCCAGTTTCTTATATTGGTATGCGTTTTTAAAATCTTCAATAGTTTCATACGCTATACTGATGCGGTCGTAGAGGGCGGGCTTGTACTGATCTTCGGGTCGCCGGTCGTTCACCGCGATCGCCTTCTTCATGTAGTCAATTGCCGCAGAATAGTTTTTCTGTTCCAGATGATAGTCCCCAATGTTCTGGTAAGTAGTCATTTGATTCACAAGATCCTTCTGCTTCAATGCCAGCTGGAGGCCTTTTTCATAAAAGTAGAGGCAGGAGTCTGGTTTAACAGCCTGGTAGGCTGCCCCCAGTGAATTGTAAACAGTTGGCAGGTATTGGGATTGCTTTTTCTTTAAAAGCGTTTTTTCGACATCTTTAAGGGTCTTTATGGCTTCAGTATATGATTGGTTCATAATTTGCAAACCGGCAAGGTTGGTAGAAATGATCGCATAATACTGATAGTCGTTTGCATCTTTCTTCGCCTGCGCGGCAAGCTTAAAGTAATGTTCAGCTTTTTTAGGGTCGTTTTGGGAAAAATAGCATACCCCGATACCATTGTATATAGTACCCGCCAGCGATTTTTCACCATGCTTCTCAGCGAGCTCCAATCCTTTAAGGTAATAGGAGAGAGCCTCTCTCATTTTACTTTCCTTTTGGTAAGCTTCCCCAATCTGGGTGTATGAACGGATAATAATAACATGGTTATTATTTTCTTTACCGATTTGAATAGCCTTGTTGGAATAATAAATTGCAGAGTCTGAATTTCGGGAGAGAAAGTAAGCAGCCAGTTCAATATTTATTTCCCCCTTTCGTACCTCGTTGGCATTCCGCATTAATGAGCGTAATGAGTCCGCAGTGTTTTGGGCATTTAACCAGAGCGGTAAAACCGTAAACATAAGGATGATAGCCAGAAATTTGAAGCTCCGCATGATGTTAAGGAAATCTTAAATAAGATGCAAATATAAGAAGTCTCTTTTTGGTGACTAAAATTTTTTCATTTTCTTAAAAATTATAATACGTGGTAAGTTTTTTCTTCCTTCTTAAAACAAGTTTACTGAATTTGTCTGGAAATGGCAGGATTTTAGAATATCTTTAATACTACTATGGTAACTTTTTAACTAATTTAGTTTATGGTGTGAAGTGCAAAACTAAATTATGAACATTTTTTTCTGTATTCTATTTGGTATAATCAATTTCATTCTGGTATTCAGAATACCTGATGGAGACGCAAAACTCAGGTATCTGAAAATATATGGGTGGGGTATACCTATATCATTTGCTATTGCGGTGTTAGTAATGTTGCTGATGAAGGCTATGAACATGCGTCCTGACGAAGCTGTTAAGGGGATATTTTTTGGGATACTGATGTCTGTACTCACCCTTTTGCTTTTAAACATTATTGTGATAGGTGCGGGATATCTTATTGAAATGCTTTTGAAATTTCAAACTAACTATAATTCCGCAAACACAGCCCGCTTTCCTGTTCATTTTGTAGTAAAAAACAAAGAGGGTATAATGTTGACCTTGAAGATAGTTTTTCTTCTCGGTTCACTGCTAATGCTTTACGGGGTGTGGATTGGAAAAAAATAATGGGGCTGTCTCAAAAGTACTGATTAAAGAATCATGTCATTCTGACGAAGGAAGAATCTCTTAATAACAAGTATTTGAGATTCTTCACTACATTTCATTTTGTTCAGAAAAGACACTTTTGAGACAGCCCCATTTTAGTTTGTAATATAATTCAACTCGGTTACCCCGCACGTAAACTGTTTCGTATTCAGTAGTTTCAGGCTAACTTTTTCGCTAATGCCTTCAAACAACGGTACACCCTTGCCAAGAATAACAGGATTTACAAAAAGCCAATAACCATCAAGTAATCCTTCCCGCATAAGCGAGTGCGTTGCCGTCGGGCTGCCGAACAACAGGATGTCATTACCTTGCTGTTGTTTTACTTCTTTTATTCTTTCGGAAAGATTGTCACCAATAATTGTCGTATTGGCTTGTCCGTTATCTTTCATGGTTTTTGACAGTACTATTTTATGTACCTCTTTATACCATTTTGAATGTTCAATATCATGGTTAGACGCGTCGGGTTTGTCTGCAGCGGTTGGCCAGTAACCTTCCATCATTTCGTAAGTTGTCCTCCCGTACAGTGCCGTATCACCAGTACCTATTCGTTTGCCAACATGTTCAAAAATTTCCGCGTCAACTTTTATCCAGTCCATTTCCCCGTTTGGGCCTGCTACAAAGCTGTCAAGGGATATGTGCATAAATGAAATTATCTTTCTCATAATGTTTGGTTTCTTTTTCTAGATTCGTCAAAAGTACCACTATCCTGTTTTTTTATAAGTGTGTATTGAAGACAAGCGGAAGGGGGGAATCAGACAAACTTAAAAGATCAACGTGTTAACATGCTTATTTAATTATAGTCTTTTAATTACCACTAAAAGACTGTCGGAACTCAAGGGGTGACAGATTGGTTTTCTTCTTAAATAATGTGCTGAATGATTGTGCGTGTTCAAACCCAAAGGTGTAAGCAATTTCACTTACCGATAAATTCGTAGTAGATAGTTTTTCCTTCGCCTTTTCGATCAGCCTCTGATGTATGTGCTGTTGCGTATTTTGTCCTGTATGCATCCGCAGCAGATCACTCAGGTAGTTTGGAGAGAGGTTCATGAGTTCTGCCATGCGGTGTACGGTTAATAGCTCCGATTGCGTTGTTGCACCCTTTTCAAAATACTCATCAACAAGGCGTTCAAATTTAACAAGCAATTGATGGTTATGATTTTTTCGGGTGATAAACTGCCTTTCATAAAATCGATTCGAATAATTGAGCAATAACTCGATCTGAGAAAGAATAATTTCCTGCGTATACTTATCAATATGCAGGCATTCCTTATCTATTTTATTCAATATGGTAATAAGATCCTGTTCTTCTTCCGCCGAGAGGTGCAGCGCCTCATTTACAGCATAAGAAAAGAAGCTGTAACGGTTGATGCCAATTGCCAAAGGATGGGCCAGTAAAAAATCAGGGTGAAAAACAAGCAGGTAACCCGATCCGCATTCTATGTTGTCCAGATCCAGGTATTGAACCTGATTCGGCGCGGTAAAGCTCAGCACGCCTTTATTGTAATCATAGTGTTGCTGGCCATACCGTATTTTTCCCGTTGCATCCCTTTTGAGGGCAACACAATAAAATTTGTTTACAAAACCTTTCCATACCTCGTCGTACAGAAAAATGCTTTCGGCGAGGTTGATTACGCTTACCAACGGGTGTCGCGGCTCCGGCAAAGAGAGTAACCGGTGAAATTCTGAGATTGAGCTAATGGCATTCATGATACTAAATTAAACAATTAATGTATGGCGTATTGGATGCAGGGCTTAAATATAGGGCCAAAAATTGTTAGTCGAGGAGGCTCATGCTAAACTCATCATATGGTTTGCCGGTATCGGTCCCTAACGGAACAATACTTTCAAGTTTTGCGAGGTCAGCATCGTTTAATTCAATTTCGGTAGCTGCAATATTTTGCTCTAAATATTTTCTGCGTTTCGTGCCCGGTATCGGTAAGATACCTTTGCTTATAATCCAGGCCAGGACCAGTTGCGACGGGGTCACTTTTTTCTCTTCGGCCATTGCCCCGATCGCATTAACCAAATCAATGTTCTTGTGGAAGTAAGCCTCCTGAAAACGTGGAATTGCCCTGCGGAAATCATTTTCAGGCAAGTCGTCTATAGTTCTGATCTGTCCTGATAAAAAGCCACGCCCCAATGGGGAATAAGCAACAAACCCTATCCCAAGTTCCTTCAGCGTATGTAATATGCCGCGTTCTTCTATTGTACGCTCAAATAGCGAATATTCACTCTGCACAGCTGTAACAGGGTGAATCGCGTGTGCTCTTCTTACAGTTTCTGAAGATACTTCAGACAAACCAAGATAGCCTACTTTTCCTTCTTTCACCAACCCGCTCATCGCTTCAATGGTTTCTTCTACAGGGGTGTTTTTATCAAGGCGGTGAAGGTAATACAAATCAATATAATCTGTATTGAGATTTTTAAGGGAACGCTCTACCGCTTTTTTTACATATTCTTTTTTGCCATTAATCGCCCAGGTTACTTTATTATTGTCGTCAATTTCCCACCTGAATTTAGTAGCGATACTATACTTATCCCTGTTACCTTGTATTGCTTTAGCAATTAGCTGCTCATTTTTAAAAGGGCCGTACAAATCGGCAGTGTCTAAAAAATTACCTCCTAATTCGAGCGATCTGTGAATAGTGGCTATGGCTTCCTGCTCATCTGCCTCGCCATACATGTTTCCTTCTTCAAAACCCGTCATTCCCATACAGCCTAATCCTATAATCGGGACAACCAAACCCTCGCTTCCTAAATTAATTGTTTTCATTGTGATACTATATTTTGATGAGACAAAGTTCGTAAAGGATGTTTTGGCAACTGTATGCAAAGCCCTGAAAGTTGTATGCAAAACAGGGTTGTAGATAGGGAAGGTCAGATCAGTGAGTGTTTTAGGTCAATTTTACCGACAGTTACGATGATCCAGAGCGACACCATCAAAATGTGTTCTAATTGAAAGAACGTCTGAAATCCAGGGGCGACATGCTGGTTTTAAGCTTAAACAGTTTACTAAAGGATTGCGGATGTTCAAATCCTAACCCATAGGCGATCTCGCTTATCGAAGCCCGGCTTGTAGACAACTGTTCCTTTGCTTTTTCAATCAGGTGGTTATGAATGTGCTGTTGTGCATTTTGCCCGGTAAGTGATCGCAACGTGTCACTTAAATAACTGGCACTTACATTTAATTGCGCAGCAAGGAACTGGACCGTCGGAAGCCCATTATTTTCTGGGTGTGGTGACTTGAAACAGGCGCTTAAAATGTCTTCTGCCTTTTGAAGTAAATCGCTGTTTACCGCCTTACGGGTGATAAATTGCCGGCTATAGAAACGGTTGGCATAATTCAGCAGCAATTCAATCTGAGAAATAACAACATCCTGGCTGAAATTATCAATTCTGCCTTTTAATTCTTCTTCAATACTTTGAAAAACAGAAATAATAGTGTTTTTTTCTTTCTCTGATAAGTGCAATGCTTCATTGATCGAATAGGAAAAAAATCCATACTCTTTAATTTTTTTGGCGAGTTCGTAACCCAGTATAAAATCCGGATGGAAAAGTAAAGTATAACCCGATTGATCACTGAGTGGTGCATGGCCTCCGGTGATTTGATTTGGCGAAACGAAAAACATTCCTCCTTCATCAAAATCGTAGTAATGCTGCCCGTATTTGAACTTTCCCTTAAAATTCATCTTATACGATATCTTGTAGAAATTTAGAATGTGGGGACTGGGGAGTCTTTCCAACGGAATGGCTCCTTCAGCATTATTTATTAAACTTACCAATGGGTGCATGGGCGCCGGCATGTCCAGCGCCTTATGCAACCCTGATAATGAATTGAATCTATGGTTAGACATTTCATCCTTCATACTGTCTGTTTATAATTTGCTTTCAATGCTGCCTAATGCACCCTGTATACCATTCAGCGTTTTTTTGGCTTTTTCCCAAGCTTGATCTTTCGGATCGAATGTAGTACGAATATACGCAAGAATTGTTTCGCATACAAAGGCAACACGAGCCGGGTCTTCGTCACTTGTCTCGAGGGCATCATAACCTGATATGCCACCAAAGATGTGTTCAGCGCCAAACACGGTCAGCAGATCCTTTGGTCCCGGACTTTGATAATAAGCGTCCGCACGCCAATTCTCCAGGTCAGAGAACATGGGGTTTTTATCTTTGTCGCCGTTTACAATGAGCGCCGGTAAGGCCATAGTGCGGAAATTGGAGGCCGCCAATATAGGAAAACGATGGCTGGCTGCTACGCTCAATCCTTCAGGGCCGCCGGGCAAACCAATCATTACAAGAGCTTTTATCCGTGGTTCTGTTAAATTCACTATTTGACCTGTTGAGGGATCAGTCACTTCCATGCCGGCAAGCATAGCAACGGTATGGCCGCCTAAAGAGTGGCCAATAGCAGCAACTTTTGCTTTGTCGACTCTCCCGGTTAATTCGGGTACAGTGGAAATAATTTCGTCCAAATGATCCAGTATAAATTTCATGTCTGTTGGCCGCGAACTCCAAAACAAGGGTGCTTCGGGAAGTGATGCAGAAAGTCCGAGTGCTTTGGAATTTTGATGAGTCGGTTGAATTACAACAAACCCTTCCGCGGCAAAAAAATCAACGATGGGGCCATATCCTCTGTACGAAGAGAGAAAGTTAGAGGCACCATGGCCATGTGAAAGAAGAATAACCGGAAGGTTGTTTCCGCTTGCGGGAGCAGAAACTTTTATTTCTAGGTCTGCATGGCGGCCGGGTACAGGTAATACAACCGGACTAAAACTGATGATGGGTGTTTGTGACTGTGTCATTTTATTATGTATTAAATATTGATAAGACAAAGGTCATCATCCCTCAACTTCCCGGCGTAGTCAAATCGGGGCATTGGATAGCCAAATTCCGGAAAAAGTGAAACACTAAAGATTAAATCTATTGATTGGGGCAGTGCTGAATAATGTGGAAGTGTATAGTAAGGATTCAGCCAAAATGTATCGAATAAAAAAAGCCTTTAAAGTCATTTACTTTAAAGGCTTTCATTTTTTTTTAAGTGACCACAATGGGATTCGAACCCATACGCCTTGCGGCACCACCCCCTCAAGATGGCGAGTCTACCAATTTCTCCACATGGCCGGTAGCATTTCAAATAAAAAAAGTTAAGCTTGCATAGAGCGGCTTAACTTTTTGTGACCCGGCTGGGATTCGAACCCAGGACCCCATCATTAAAAGTGATGTGCTCTACCAGCTGAGCTACCGAGTCATTGCATCAGGAAATAGTGGGTTTTGTGACCCGGCTGGGATTCGAACCCAGGACCCCATCATTAAAAGTGATGTGCTCTACCAGCTGAGCTACCGAGTCATGTTTCATTCCCTGAATGCGGGTGCAAATATACGGATGTATTATTAATTATTCAAAGCGAAATTATTATAAATTTGAGTTTTTTTTGATTAAGTTATTCAACGCCTTAGTTTATAAGGGCTTATTGTTATGAAAAAGATTTTACTTTGCGGGTATATGGCTTCCGGTAAGACTACTATTGCTAAAGTATTGGGCAAAGCTTCCGGAATTCCGTCGCTGGACCTTGATGATATGATAGAAAAAAAGGCCGGAAAAAGCATCCCGGATCTGTTTGCCGAAGATGGCGAGATCAAATTCCGCAGGCTCGAACACGAAACCCTTAAGGAACTTTTGGGGACTAATGAAACATTTGTGCTTGCCCTGGGTGGTGGCACGCCGTGCTACGCTAATAACCACGAATTTCTGAAAGGGGAGGATGTTGTTTCGATATACCTTAAAACAGGCATAGGCGAGCTCGCAGGCAGGCTCAGGCTGCAACGACATGGGAGGCCGCTGCTGGAAAAGTTATCCGCTGCCGAACTGGAAGACTATATCGCCAAGCACCTGTTCGATCGCAGTTACTATTACTATCAGGCAAAACACATTGTAACTACCGACGGCAAGAGCCCCGAAGCTGTGGCAAATGAGATCATAAGCCTGCTTTAATCCTCCAGGTAGGCGTATTGTTCCGAATCAGTTAGAACTACCTGTACGCGTTCGCGTAGCGAGGTAGAGAGCGATAATCCTTTAAAATCTGCTTTTACCGGATATTGTTTGTGGTTCCTGTCAACCAATACGGCTGTCTTGAATTTCTTTAAAGGTACATCAAGGAAATGCTTCACACCATATATAAGTGTTGTGCCGCTGTTCAGTACATCGTCAGCCAGTACAAGGGCCTTATTGGCATACGCTTCGGGAGTAAGCGATGTGTGTACTGGTGCGAGAGGCTGCTCTTTATTGATCTTAACCTCGCACAACGTTACTTTTATATCCGATATTTTTTCGAGTTCCGCAGCGATAATTTTTGCGAAAAGGTAGCCATTTGCCGCTATCCCCGCAATAACCACCTCGGTTTCATCCGGAAACGTTTCATATATCTGGTAGGCAATACGCCTGGTTTTATGCTGTATTTCCTGTTGTGTTAGGATGATGTTTTTCATGTGTTGTTTTATAAGTAAATAGTTGTTAGTCAGCTGCCGATTCGTCTCCATCACTGTCAGTACTGTAATCATCCAGGTCACGGCGGTCTTTTTTTGTAGGCCTTCCGGTTCCTTTTGCTCGGTAATATTCCTTGGTCATCCGCAGCATTTCCAGATGCTCGAACGATTCGGCCGGGGTTTCGTCCTTACGGTACAGGTCGACAAGCTTTGGACCTACCCGGCTTTGCGGGATGTCGAGTACACCAAGGATATAATTGATCTGGTCGCGGCGTACCGTGATCTTATCGCCCGCAAATACATCGCGCGATGCTTTGGCCTGCTGGCCGTTTACCGTAACATGGCCTTTCTGTATGGCCTGTGTGGCGAGGCTGCGGGTTTTGTAATACCGCGTACACCATAAATATTTGTCAATCCTCATACTAATTGCCGAAAATCGTTGTTATAAAGCAATACAAAAATAAATGAAAATTGTATCTTGCGCCCATTAAAAAAAAATTAAAATGAACAGATATATAAAGGCTTTCAGCCTACTTTCCCTTATAACCCTTTTTGCCGCCTGTAAAAAAGATGATGGCCCTAACATAGCCCCGCCACGTGATTATAACGTGCAGTACGCGACCGAAAAGGTGGAGATAGAGAATTTCCTGAAAATGCATTACATGACTGTAGATCCGGTAACCTGGGATGCTACGTTTACTGCAATACCCGAAGGCGGAGATCAGGTTTCTGTATGGGACCAGACGGATTACCCTTTGCAGCATAAAATGGTAAACAGCAACGATGTGGATTATACCGTGTATTATATCACATTTACCGAAGGTGTAGGCGAGCAGCCAACAAGGGCCGATAATGTACTGGTTTCGTACCGTGGTACATTACTTAACGGTACACAGTTCGATTATGTTCCTTTCCCGCAAACCGCGTCTTCCCTTAGGGGTACCATATTAGGCTGGCAGGAAATTATTCCTTTTTTCAAAGCAGGAGAATATATAAACGTACCGGGAAGTCCGGATCCTGCATCGTACCAGAATTATGGCGCTGGCGCTATGTTCCTCCCTTCAGGACTGGCATACTACAATTCGGTTCCTTCGGGACTTGTGTCAGCCTACAGCTCAATGGTATTTACTTTTAAGCTTTACGACCAGGAATACACTGATGCCGATGGCGACGGAATATTGAATAAGGATGAAACAGTACCGGGAGTTGATATTGCCGACTATGATACTGACGGCGACGGAACGCCGAACTATCTTGATACGGATGATGATGGTGATGGTTACCTAACAAAGGACGAAAGAAGGATACCGAATACGTCTCCGGCGCAGTATTATGAATTTGACGCCATTCCTACCTGTGAGGGTGGAACACTGAAAAAGCATCTTGACCCTGCCTGTCACTAAAATAAGATTATAAAATAAAAATCCCGATGTTGTTGAAGCATCGGGTTTTTTATGTACTATAGCGAACGAACAAAAAAATCCCGCTTAATTGAACGGGATCAGTTATCTATATTCGAAAGAATTACTTCTTACGTTTTATCACTTTTTCTGCGGCTTCAGTAATGGCCTGGTTGTTTAGCTTGTATTTTTCCATAAGCTGGTCCGGCGTGCCTGATTCTCCAAAGCTGTCATTTACGGCTACAAACTCTTGCGGCGCAGGATTGTTGAGCGATAGCGTGCGGGCAACGCTTTCGCCAAGGCCTCCAAGGATATTATGCTCCTCAGCAGTTACCACACAGCCTGTTTTAGCTACCGATTTAAGTATAGCTTCCTCATCAAGCGGCTTGATAGTGTGGATGTTGATCACCTCGGCAGAGATGCCTTTTGCTTCCAAAGCTTCGGCAGCAACAAGCGCTTCCCAAACCAGGTGGCCTGTAGCAATGATCGTTACGTCACTACCTTCGTTAAGCACTACAGCTTTACCAATAACAAACTCGCCGTTTTCAGGCGTAAAGTTTGGTACAGACGGCCTTCCGAAACGCAGGTATACCGGGCCGTGATGCTCGGCAATGGCGATAGTAGCGGCTTTGGTCTGGTTGTAATCGCATGTGTTTATAACCGTCATACCCGGAAGCATTTTCATAAGGCCGATATCTTCCAGTATCTGGTGGGTTGCACCGTCTTCACCCAGGGTTAGTCCCGCGTGCGAAGCGCAAATTTTTACGTTTTTGTCTGAGTAGGCTACCGACTGGCGTATCTGGTCGTATACCCTTCCTGTAGAGAAGTTGGCAAAAGTACCGGTATATGGTATCTTTCCGCCAATAGTCATACCGGCTGCCATACCAATCATATTCGCCTCGGCAATTCCTACCTGGAAGAAACGCTCCGGGTGGTTCTTTTTAAAGTCGTCCATTTTTAGCGACCCGATTAGGTCGGCACAAAGGGCAACTACATTTTCATTGGTTTGCCCAAGTTCGGTAAGGCCTGCGCCAAAACCCGAACGGGTATCTTTATTTCCTGTATTTATGTATTTTTTCATTTCAGTATTGAGTATTTAGATGTTAGTATTAAGATAGCAGGCTTTAGCCGCACAGCATCTCAATTCTATTATCTCACTTCTAAAATCTAATTAATAATCCCCAAGTGTTATTACGTTCTGTGCAAAAGCAAGCTGTAGCTGCTCATCATTAGGAGCTTTGCCATGCCATGCGTGTGTGTGCATCATATAGTCTACACCATTACCCATTTCGGTACGAAGCAATACGCAAACCGGCCTGCCTTTGCCAGTGCGCTCTTTGGCTTCGGTCATACCTTTGATAATGGCTTCGATGTCATTGCCCAAAAGGATCTCTACTACATCCCATCCGAACGCGGTAAATTTAGCGCTCAGGCTTCCCATTGGCAATACTTCGTCGGTTGGCCCGTCGATCTGCTTGCCGTTTACGTCAATAGTCGCAATAATGTTGTCCACTTTATAAGCAGCGGCATACATGATAGCTTCCCAGTTTTGTCCTTCCTGTAATTCGCCATCGCCATGAAGGCTGTAAATAAGGTGATTGTCACCGTTAAGCTTTTTAGCTTGTGCCGCGCCAAGCGCAACACTCATTCCCTGTCCGAGAGATCCTGAAGCAATACGAACGCCCGGAAGTCCCTCATGGGTTGTAGGGTGGCCCTGAAGCCTGGAGTTCAGCAAACGGAAAGTGGCAAGTTCCGATACCGGAAAATAGCCGCTGCGTGCCAGTACGCTGTAGAAAACAGGGGAGATGTGTCCGTTAGACAGGAAAAACACATCTTCATTGATGCCATCCATGTCAAAACCTTCTTTACGGTCCATCAGAACCTGGTAAAGTGCTACAAGAAATTCGGTACAGCCAAGCGATCCGCCCGGGTGGCCTGAATTTACAGCGTGCACCATGCGCAGGATGTCCCTGCGTACCTGTGTAGTTAAGTCGTTAAGTTGTTGTGTGTTAGGTTTCATTTGCGAGATTAAAATTAAACTTGCGCAAAAGTACCTTTAATTTTTACGACTGGCAACAGGTTTGAGCCACGAATTACACGAATTACACAAATTTATATACGATAAACAGACAACTTACCTGTTTAGGTAATGAAAGGCAATATGTGGAATTGGTGGCAAAAAAAGGGGCTAAAAAAAAACTGTTCGATAAGCGATTACGCCTATAGAACAGTTTCGGAATATGTGGTACGTTTTTCCTGAGGGAAAAGGCTATTGGAATAAAGAGAGTATCTCTTTCTTTGCCTTGCCTAATTTCTGCTCAAGTTTTCCCCACATTTCATCTTCTTTGCCTTCCTCATACGTTACATCATCGTCTGTAAGTTCGGCATATTTTTGTTTCAGTTTTCCTTTGAATTCGTCCCAGCCTCCCTGGATCTCCGTTGAATTTGGCATGATATTACTTTTTTGGTTATTTCGATATTGTAAAGTTACGTGTCGAAATCAAAAAATACAGCCAAAGCAATCTTAATTAAATCATAATCTTCTATTTACTGAAACGGTGCAGGGTATATGTCATGGATGTGAGCAGGAAGAAAGCTACTACCTGGTGCGCCAGTCCCAGCCATAGCGGTACGCGCAGCAATAATGTGAACACGCCCAGCGCAAACTGGATAAATACGATCAGTACCAGGGCATTCAGGCCTTTCTTTTGCTGCGTGTTTGCACTTTTTCTAGCTGCAAAGTACAAGTATAGTATTATCCCCACTACAATATAGGCCATCGTGCGGTGAACCAGCTGTACGCCGCCTTTGCCTTCGGTAAGGGCTAAAAGTGCCGTCGGTTTTTCTAAGAAAACACTGTCATGCACCAACTGTCCATCGTTCATAAGCGGCCAGTGGTTGTGTATCAGCCCGGCGTTAAGCCCTGCTACAAAGCCTCCATATACAATTTGCAGCAAAAGGATTACCAACGCAATGCGCGAGATGGTACGGAATCGCGTATTTACAGGAAACCTCTCAGGATAGATAAGGTCCAGCGCCACCCACAGCGTATACGCAAACGTGAGGAAAGCAAACGTAAGGTGCAGCGAAAGCCTGAAGTGGCTTACATCAGGATCATCTACAAGTCCGCTTTTTACCATGAACCATCCGAAGAATCCCTGTAACGCTCCCATTCCTAGAAGGATAAGGCATTTCTTTATCGTGCTGCTGTCCAGTTTCTTTTTAATAAGGAAATAAACAAACGGCACGATGAACACAATACCAATAATACGTCCTATAAATCGGTGGAACCACTCCCAGAAATAAATGAATTTATAATCATCAAGCGTAAAATCATTATGGATATTGATTTTTTGGTACTCCGGAAACTTTTTGTATTGTTCAAAGGCGGCATTCCATTTTTCCTCGCTCATAGGAGGAAAGGTGTCGGTTACCAAATGCCAGTCGGTCATCGAAAGCCCGGAATTCGTAAGGCGCGTGATGCCGCCTACCACTACCATGATAAACACCAATATGCAGCCCCAGAGCAGCCACCAGATTACAGCTTTATTACGTTTCATATTGCTAACTAATTTGTTTTTTCAGGCCCATCTTTTCGGCTTTTGCCATCATAAAGGCGTGCGCTGATTCGTAATCGTTATGGATTTCGCCCTCCAGTATAGCCTCTTTTATCGCTTCCTTCAGCACACCGATCTCGCGGCCGGGTGTTAGACTGAAGGTTTCCATGATTTCCTCACCGGTAATAGGTGGCTGGAAGTTGCGCACATGGTCGCGTTCCTCCACTTCTACGATCTTCTGGCGGACGATCTTGAAATTGTTATGGTATTTCCTGAACTTGTTCGGGTTCTTGGTCGTAATGTCAGCCTCACAAAGTATCATCAGGCTTTCAATATCCTCACCCGCGTCGAACACCAGCCGGCGCACGGCAGAGTCGGTTACTTCATCCTGGGATAATACAATAGGGCGGGAGCTTAACATCACCATTTTTGAGACGAACTTCATCTTTTGGTTTAGCGGCATGTGCAGGCGTTCAAAGAGTTTCTTTACCATTTTGCCGCCCACAAATTCATGCCCATGGAACGTCCAGCCCACTTTTTTACTGAATTTCTTTGTTGGTGCTTTACCAATGTCGTGCAATAGTGCCGCCCATCGCAGCCATACATCCTCTGTATTTTTGGCAATATTATCTACAACCTCAAGGGTATGGTAAAAATTGTCCTTATGCGTTTGCCCTTCTACTTCCTCAACACCCTGAAGGGCGGTAAGCTCCGGAAGTATAATATGCAGCAACCCTGTTTGGTGGAGTAGTTTAAACCCGACAGAAGGCACTGGGGCGGAGAGAATTTTATTCAGCTCGTCCACAATACGTTCACCGGATATGATCTTAATACGCTCCTTGTTGCGCTCAATGGCTTTCAGCGATTCTTCCTCGATAGTAAAGTTGAGCTGTGTGGCAAACCGGATGCCGCGCATCATGCGTAGCGGGTCGTCACTATAGGTAATATCCGGGTCAAGCGGCGTGCGGATAATCTTGTTTTGAAGGTCATCGATCCCATTGAATGGATCTACCAATGTTCCGAAGTCATTTTCATCGAGGGAAAGCGCCAGTGCATTGATGGTAAAGTCCCGGCGGTTCTGGTCGTCTTCCAGCGTACCGGTTTCTACCTGCGGGTTACGGCTGTTCCCGGTATACGATTCTTTTCGGGCGCCAACAAACTCGATGTCGATGTCTTCAAAGCGCAGCATGGCAGTGCCGTAATTTTTAAATACCTGCACTTTAGGCTTCTTTGGCAGGAGCGACGAAACTTTTTGTGCAAGGTCGATACCGCTGCCAACGGCTACAATATCGATATCCTTTTTAAAATCGCGTTTTAGCAGCAGGTCGCGCACAAATCCGCCGATCACGTAGCTTTTTAAGTCAAGCTCCTTTGCGGCCTGCGAGGTAATGCTGAAAATCGTATTGTTTAATGCTTCTTTATATGAAGTTTTGTTTTCCATTTAGGGTCTAATCACTTTCACCTGCAAATTGTTTCCCAGCTTAATGATAGTCGAGGGCTTTGCGGCTGTTTTTTCACGGTGCAAATTTACAACATAGTCTACGCCGTCCAAAATATGGTGATCGATTTCTTTAAAAGAAGTTGGTGTGGGCATCCCGCTAATATTTGCAGATGTTGAAACCAAAGGTTTTTTCATGCGTTCCATAAGCTTATAGCAAAAAGGTTCCTTAACAAGGCGCACACCAAGGGTATTATCTTCTGCTATAAGGTTTGGGGCTACATTCCGTGGGTTATCAAGGATGAGTGTAGTAGGCTTTTCGCTCAGGTCCAGTATCTGCCATGCCACCTCGGGTATTTCTTTAAATACATTATGCATCATACGGTCTCCGTTCATCAGGACGATCATGCTTTTGCTTTCTTCACGCTGCTTAAGGGTATATATTTTTTTTATGGCTTCGGTGTTGGTCGCATCGCAGCCAATGCCCCAAACTGTATCGGTAGGGTAAAGGATGATGCCGCCATTCTTTATGGCTTCGAAAGCATTGTGTACTTCGGTATTAATATCGGGTGTGCTCATTTATAATTGTTTAGTGTTTCAACCACTTTTTTAATATCCTTATTTGTCATTACCGGACTTACCGGCAGGCTTAAAACCTCCTTATGAATCTGCTCCGTTATCGGCAACGACAAATGGTGCAGCTCAGGATAAGCATCCTGCTTATAAGGCGGGACCGGGTAGTGGATAAGTGTTTGTATGCCGTTATCCTTCAGGTATTGCTGCAGCCTGTCACGCTCTCTGGTACGGATGACGAACAGGTGCCACACGTGTTCCGTCTCTTTTTCAGGAAGAAAGGGCAGCATAATTTCGGGATTAGCGATATTCTCAAGATAGTAATGCACCACCTCCCTGCGCTTATCATTCTCCTGATCAAGGTACTTCAGCTTCACGTCCAGTACGGCGGCCTGGATCTCATCCAGCCTTGAATTGAGCCCCTGGTATTTATTAATGTATTTTTCTTCCGAGCCATAATTCGCCAATGCCCTTATGGTTTTGGCTAATGTTCCATCATTAGTGGTTACAGCGCCGCCATCGCCCAAAGCCCCGAGGTTTTTGCCGGGGTAGAAGCTAAAGCCCGCCGCGTCGCCGAGGTTGCCGGATTTAGTTCCGTTCCATTCCGCGCCAATGGCCTGTGCGTTGTCTTCTATTATTTTAAGGTTGTGCTTTTGGGCCAGTGCTTTCAATTCGTCCGGAAATACCGCCCTGCCATACAGGTGCACGATCATTATGGCTTTTGTTTTCGGAGTCAGCGCTGCTTCTATTTTAGTGGTATCAATAGTATTGGTATCAATATCCGGCTCGACCAACACCGGTACCAGCTTATTATCGGTAATGGCGAGTATTGATGCGATGTAGGTATTGGCAGGAACGATTACTTCTTCACCTTCCCGTAGTATACCCAGTTCGATATAGGCTTTCAATATCAGCCGCAGCGCGTCCAGCCCGTTGGCAACACCGATAGCATGTTTGCAACCAATATAAGCGGAAAGGTTCGCTTCAAACAGCTTCACCTCTTCGCCTAAAAGGTACCATCCACTTCTGAAAACTTTCAGCAGGCGTTCTTCAATTTCCTGTTGGTGCAGGAGGTTTATTTTTTGCAGGTCGAGGAACTTTATCATCTTACGGTTTTACAGAACAAAAATATCGAAAGTTTACGGACAACACATAAAAAAACGATTCCATACTCTTTTATTATATTTACCCCACAACGATTTTAATACCTTTGCCCAACTAAAAGCTATTTATGAGATTATTACAGGTTACCGCTTCCCGTGGATGGCGGGGGCACGAACAAAAGATCATCTATTTGTATGAAGCGTTTCGTGATTTCGGTTATGTAGAAGACCAATGGATCGTATGCGTAAAAGGCTCTGAAATACAAAGAATAGCCGAAAGCAAGGATATGCAGGTAATCGCACTCGATTATAAGGGTGAATATGACCGCGCTTTTGCCAAAGCCCTGAAGAAAATAGCCGACGAAAAAGGGGCGGATATTATGTTTATCCATAATAGCGAATCGCACACCCTTGCCGTATTGTCGTCACTGCTGTACGGCCTGAAACTGCCACTGGTGCTGTGCCGTACACTCATCAAAAGGGTCGATACCAACTTCCTTCGCAAATGGAAGTATAATTATAAAGGCATCAAGAAAATCATCTGCGTATCGCAGCCAGTGGTTGATGTACTAAAATATGCCGTAAAAGACCATAGTAAGCTTTGTGTGGTGGGCAGTGTGACCGACATTAATAAATTTCAACATACCGACACAGGTATTTTACGTAAAGAGTTCAAAATACCTGCTGATGTTAAGATCGTCGGAAATATTGCTGCTTTTACCGCGATGAAAGACCTGTTTACATGGGTGCGCACCGTTGCCGAACTGAAGAGTAGAGGCGTAAAGGCGGCCTATATTATCATTGGCGACGGCCCTCAGGAACCCGAAGTAAAGGCACTGGCACAGGAACTGGGAGTATATGACGATATTATATGGGCCGGTTTCAGGAAAGACATTCCGCAGGTGCTTCCAGAGTTCGACCTGTTCCTTTTTACATCCAACAATGAGCCTACGGGCGGGGTACTATTGGAATCGTATGCCTGCCGTGTGCCTATTGTGGCCAACAATGCGGGGGGTATCGGCGAGGTACTCATCAATGGAGAGACTGGGCTGATGGCCGAAGTGGGCAACTCGGCTTCTTTTGCTGATAAGGTGCAGGAACTGCTCTATAATGATGAGCTACAGCAGAAATTTACCGATAACGGCTACGAATTCCTGAAGAATAATTTTACAAAGGAAGTGATCGCCAAAAAGATGTTTGACGAACTGAATGATGTCTTAAAGAACAGCCGATGAAAATTGTTTTTTTTACCAGTGAATATTCCCATGAAAAGCTCCCTGCCGCAGGCGGATTAGGATCTTTTTTGAAAGTAATAGCCGCGGAGCTTCACCAAAAAGGGCACGAGGTGTATATTGTCGGGTTTGGAAAAAGAGATAAGGAACTGGATGATAATGGTGTATCGGTACGTTTCAGGAGAAGCTACCTCAAGCGCTATCCGCTTGCCGAGATGGCGCGTTCCCTGGCTGCCAGCCTCAAAATAAGGCCTCTGGAGAAAAGGATCATGGCAGCTGACAGGAAATATATGGCACAGGAAGTAGCCCGTTTTTGTGAACAGAATAATGCGGATATTGTTGAAGCACCTGCTTTCAATGGGCTTTCGGCCTATTGGCGCAGCTCTGTCCCGATGATTGTGAGATTTCATGGCTCGCGTGGATTCTGGCATAAATACCTGGGTAAAAAGCCGGAGCCCCTAAAAACGTGGTTTGAAGACAAGGCGCTTAAGGAAGCTGACGGCGTGATCGCCGTTTCCAATTTCGCCGCCAAGGCCATAGGCGAGATCTATGGTATTTCACGTGATATAAAAGTGATATACAACGGCATCGATGCTTTGCTGTTTTCACCAAGAGACAAGAGCGCTATTATACCCGGCTCTGTATTTTATGTAGGGACACTTTCTGATGCTAAGGGTGTAGATGTTTTGTGCAGGGCTTTTAATGCTATAGTAAAAACCAACCCGAAGGCTTCGCTTCACCTTATAGGCCGTGGCGAAGACTACTTTATCAATAAGGTAAAAACGATACTCGACCCTGCTGCTTTTGATAATACGACCTACTATGGAGGCAAACAGCTCGAAGAGATCCCGGCACTGCTTGCAAAAGCAGAGGTATGCGTATATCCTTCGTTAAATGAAACGTTCGGGCTGGTGTATGCTGAGGCTATGGCTATGGAGAAACCTGTAATCGCTACGCAAAACAGGGTTTCAGCAGAAATTATACAACATGGTATAACAGGTTATATAGCAAAAGACGGGAATGATATTGCTGTGATTGCTGCTGGCCTGCTAAATCATGGTTTGACAGAAGATACAGGAAGGGCAGCAAGAAATAGTGTGCTTAGCCAGTTCACTAAAGAAGCAATGGCAGAGGCTACTATAGCGTATTATCTGTCTGTTCTTAAAAGGGAAAAATAAGCTGCTATTTTTTCAGCCTGTATATGCCCAATGCTTTTTTCAACGATTTGTTGAAAAGCACCCAGTTTACATAAAGGCCATTCTTAAAGCTGGTCCACCACCATGCGGAATGGGGTAGTATGCCACTCCTTATTGTTGTTTCCATAGTTTTAGATACGATAAAGTCACTCTTTACATCATCCCACTTGATGTTGCCGTAGCCGTCAAACTCATTTACCTTGTTCTTTTCATGGATAATGCTCATCCACAATCTTTTGTCGGTTACCTGTTTTACGCGTGTTTCCTTTTTCCAGTGGTTGTGGTCGTTGGCCCAAACGGTTGTGGGGTCGTCATTCTTTTCGATCAGGCTAATGAAAGGATTAAAGATATGCTCTTTCTTGCCCAGCATAATTACGGGCTTTATTTGTAGTGAGTAGCCTTTTATCACATCTATAGCAAGATATTCCTGATTGCTGAACTGCTTTTGCACTTCGCTGATAAAACTTTTCCGAATGCAGTCGTCGTTATCAATGCGTGAAGTAATAAGATAGGGTACACCCTGTGTTTCTTGGGTAATGCGTTTTTTTATTTCCGGGTAAAATGCCGGCATTCCGTCAATGTAAAAAAGCCTTACGTTGGGCTGGCTGCCAATTATTGCCGCTATGCGTTGCTTATACGCCTCCGGAGTGGTAATGTCAAAATAAATAAGCCATTCAAAATTGGTAGTGTCCTGTGCCGCTACAGACGGAAAGCAGAAGTTTTCAAACAGCCACAGGCGGTGCTCCAGCCATTCATCGTTAAGCAGTGTTTCGTTGTTTTTGGTAACATCCCATTTAGGGTTTTTCAGGTTGAAACGCGTGATGAGGTAATGCTTGAACATAATGTGGCTTAGGGTTTGGTTTGGTAAAAATAAAGCAATTATTTGAAGTGCAAAGCGCAAATTGGTTACTTTTGCACAAATTTGCCATTGCTGATGAATAAAGCCATCCATCCGAAATTTGCCGACAAAACCAATGAGATTACCCATATTATCGAAAATTTTGGAAGCGAAGGTGTTTTGTTTATTGATGGTAAGCGCAATAAGATAAAACTGTTTCCTTTGGGAGGTATGACAGTAAACGTTAAGTCGTTTAAGGTCCCGAATATCCTCAACAAGCTGGTATACCGTTTCTTCCGTAAGGGCAAAGCACAGCGTTCGTATGAATTTGCAAACAAGCTGCTGGAAAAAGGTATTGGAACGCCCCAGCCAATAGCGTATTTTGAGAATAAAGGCCCTTTTTCGCTAAAGGACAGCTATTACATGAGTGAGCAGCTGGAAGCCGACCTTACTTACAGACAGCTCATCGAGATACCCGATTATCCGGAACATAATATCATCCTGAGGCAGTTTACGAGGTTTACCTATAAGCTGCACGAATTGGGAATTGAGTTCCTTGACCACACACCCGGAAATACGCTGATTAAAAAGACCGGACATGAACAGTACGAATTCTTTTTGGTCGACCTGAACCGGATGAACTTCCACAGCAGTAAAATGACGCTGAACCAAAGGGTGATCAATATGGCGAAACTTACGCCGGAACCTTCGTTAGTAACCGTAATGTGCGATGAATATGCAAAACTTTACGGCGTGCCTTATGAAGAACTACACAGGCTTATGATAAAGCATACACAGTACTTCGCCAACCGTTTCCACCGTAAGCGCCGCATCAAGGAAAAACTCGGGCTGCGTAAAAAAACAAAATAATTATCTTTGTACAGGAAGTGGCTCTAGTACTCTGAGCCTGTCCCGTAGAATCTCAGAACTCAGAAAATGAAAATATCCGTAATAGTAAGTACCTATAATGCAGAACGATGGCTGGAGAATGTCCTTATTGGCTACAGCAACCAGACCTATAAAGACTTTGAGCTTATTATTGCCGACGATGGTTCACGCCCTTCTACAAAAGAGCTAATTGATCGTTATGCTGCCAATTATCCCGTTCCTGTGCGCCATTTATGGCACGAGGACAAAGGTTACAGAAGGCAGGAGATACTGAATATCGCTATAATAGAAGCTGCAAACGAATACATCATTATGACGGATGGCGATTGCATTCCGCGAAGGGATTTTGTGGAAGTTCATGCTAAATTTGCCGAAAAGGGGAGATTCCTTTCCGGCGGTTACTGTAAACTGACCATGAAAGCAAGCGAGGCAATTACAAAAGAAGATATCCTGAACGAAAACTGTTTTGATGTAGCCTGGCTGAAAAAACAGGATAAGCTTGGTTTTTCGCAGTCGCTGAAGCTAACTGCCGGCCCTTTGCTGGGTGCGGTGCTTGATACTGTTACGACTACTACACCCTCTTTTAATAATTGTAATTCTTCCGGTTTCCGTGAAGATATGATCGCCATCAACGGTTACGATGAAAGGATGAAATACGGCGGGCCTGACCGTGAATTCGGCGAACGCCTTGAAAATTATGGTGTGAAAGGCAAGCAGATACGCCACAAAGCGGTTTGCCTTCATCTTGACCACGCCCGTGGTTATAAGACACCGGAATCGCTTGCTGCCAATCTTGCCATACGCAAAGAGGTAAAAGAAAAGAAGATAAAATGGACGCCTTACGGAATCGTAAAAGAGCCGGGGATTACGGTTGAGTAACCGGTAGTGTTACCCTTTTTACAAACTTTACCAACTTATCCCTGAACAGGCGTACCTTAAGCTGGTTGTAAAGCTCCAATGATTTCTCCTTGAATTCTTTTGGGTGCCTTTCACCATAGATCTCCGGGTAAAAATCCTGTAGGTGTACTGCTACGTGCAGGTCGTCATCGGCAAGCATACTCCACGAGCCTTTATTGATCCACGGTGAGAATACCGTAAATGTAGGTACGCCCACAGCCTTAGCCATATTAACTGCACCGCCCTCGTTGCCTATAAGCGCGTCGCATTGCGACAATACTGCGATAAATTCCCTCAGGCCTTTAGTATAAAGGTCGAAAAGAATACGCTGTTGTGTTTCGTGTTTGCAAAGGTTATAGATCTCTGTAGCCTTATCCTTTTGTTTCGGGATATAATTGAAAAGCAGCTGCGCATTACTGTTGGCGGCAACCTCGTCCAGGAGTACAGCCATCTCAGGTGACGGCATACTCTTGATATCGTCACTGCCCAATACGCTTATCATAATAACCGGCAGTGAAGTGTCGAGGCTTTGGCTCAGCGTACGCCTGGCTTCAGCTACTTCGCTTCCGGTAAGGTATATTTTCGGGAAAACCATAGCGTGCTTTTGTCCGGTAAGGGCTTCGGCAAGCTGCATACGGTGCGCCAGTGCCGAGTTTGGAGCTTTCCAGTCGGGTGTGATAGTTTTGTTATAAAAAAATGACGTATACCATTTCTTGAAGCCTATCCTGGTTTTTGCTCCCGAAAACAGCGCAATAATACCGCTTTCCCATTTGTTATACGCGTCGATCACCGCATCATACCGGTTTTTGCGTATTTCCAAAGCAAACTTAAGAAGCGACAGTCGGCTCTTTCTGTAATCCTGATTAAAGATAATGATGTTATCGATATTCGGATTATTGTCTACCACGGGCCTTGTAAAATCGTGTACCATATAATCTACCTGAGAATACGGGCATGACTCTTTCAGCGTATTGCAGATCACGGTGCTGGTAAGCACATCACCGATCATCTTTTGCTGGATCACGAGTATCTTCTTGCCGCCTTCGGCATACATTTCCTTCAGGTATACATACCGCATGTATACATGGTAGCCCAATATTGACGCGATCTCATAACCGCGCCTGCCGTTTACAAAACCGAACTTCAGCACATAGTACTTAAAGAAACGGAATGCCGGGCGGATGGTAAAATGAAAAACATGGGGTTTTATCCCCTCTTTATAGAATTCCTTGGCTTTTAGTTTGGAATACTGCAGCCTTTTGGTTAAAAAGTCTTCTTTGTCTTTGAAGGAATAATGTTGTATGGCATATTTAAGTACACGGCTTTTACCATTGATGGTTAATTGCTCGTGTACCAGTTTGTCAGAATAGCGGCATTTGGACTTACGAAATACCCTTGCGGTACGGTCTTCGTTCAGGCTGTTGTTTACAAGCGGTTTACCTTCGTAATAAAAAATACGCTTCACCCAGAAGGCTACTTCCTCGGGGTTACTGTTTACGGTCTTTACAATCTCATCGATGCCTTTTTGCGTTACACGCTCGTCGGCATCAAAAAAAGTAACCCAGTCGTTGGAAGCCAGGCTTATGGTATAATTCCGCTGTGAGGAAAAATCGTCGAACACACGCTGGTAAAAGCGCACATGCGGGTATTCTTCCTGTATTATCTTTTGGGTACTATCGGTACTAAAGGAGTCTACCACAACGATCTCGTCGGCAAACGACATGTTGTCCAGGTATTCCCTTATGTTATGTTCTTCGTTAAAAACAATGGCGAGGGCCGATATTCTCGTTTTGTGGTCGCTCATAGAAAAGTGTTAAACCGCTACATCATATTCCCTTAAGGCATTGTTCAGCGAAGTCTTTAAGTCGGTCGATGGTTTGCGTTTTCCGATAATCAGGGCACAAGGCACCTGGTATTCTCCGGCAGCGAACTTTTTGGTATAGCTGCCCGGTATCACTACGCTGCGGGCCGGTACCACGCCTTTCATTTCTACAGGCTCATCTCCGGTAACATCGATAATTTTGGTCGACGCCGTAAGGCACACATTCGCGCCAAGCACCGCTTCCGTCTCTACGCGAACGCCTTCCACCACAATACAGCGGGAGCCGATAAACGCACCATCCTCAATGATAACAGGGGCTGCCTGCAATGGCTCCAATACTCCGCCAATACCCACACCACCACTAAGGTGTACATTTTTACCGATCTGAGCACAGCTGCCTACGGTGGCCCATGTATCTACCATGGTACCTTCATCTACATACGCCCCGATATTCACATAGCTTGGCATAAGGATCACGCCCGAGGAGATATACGCGCCATGGCGTGCCACGGCATTGGGTACCACGCGTATGCCCTTTTCGGCATAATTGCGCTTTAGCGGCATTTTATCGTGGTATTCAAATATCCCTGCTTCAAGGGTTTCCATCTTCTGGATAGGGAAGTACATCACCACCGCTTTCTTTACCCATTCGTTTACCTGCCAGCCGTTTGAAACAGGCTCGGCAACGCGCAGTTTTCCGGCGTCTAAGAGTTCGATAACTTCACGGATGGCATTGGTGGTTTCTTCATTCTGGAGGAGGCTGCGGTCGTCCCACGCCTTTTCTATAATTGGTTGTAAAGCGTTCATTGTAATTGATGGTTTCGGCAAAGATAGCAATCCGAATGAATTAATCATTACCAAATTTTACGGGCAAAGTACAAATATTTTTCAATGCGTTGCCCTGTTTCTGCTACATTTTTTAAATTTACGGTAAACCATAAAAAATGAAAGACAATTTCTCTGTACAGGCAAAAGATTATGCCCAATTCCGACCACATTACCCGTCCGAAATGATTGAATATATTGTGTCGCTCACTACCAATAAAAACACCGCGCTCGATGTTGCTACCGGCAACGGACAGGTGGCTGCAGAGCTTGCCCGGCATTTCGAAGCCGTATATGCGACCGACATCAGCGAAAAGCAGCTGGAGAATGCCACGCAGGCAGGTAACCTTGTTTATAAAGCAGAACCTGCCGAGCAGACTTCTTTTCAAGACGGAATGTTCGACCTGGTTACCGTAGCGCAGGCGATACACTGGTTTGATTTTGATGCCTTTTATAAGGAGATTTTCAGGATACTCAAACCCGATGGCCTGTTTGCGGTAATGGGGTATGGATTGTTGGAGACCAATCCGGATAGTGATGCGATATTGCGGCACTTTTATTACGATATTACCGGGCCGTACTGGGATCCGGAGCGGCGTTACCTCGATGAGAATTATAAAACCATACCTTTCCCGTTTCACGAAATCTCCGCGGAAAATTTCAGCAATACCTTTACATGGTCATTTGAACAATTGACGGGTTACCTGAATACCTGGTCGGCAGTACAGCATTACATCAGACAGAATGGTACTAACCCATTGAACCTGATTTACGATGACCTTGAAAAATCATGGGGAAAAAGCGACGGGCGCGTTACTTTTCCGCTACTTTTGCGGCTGGGTAAGCTGAAATCATAAAGTATGGCCTACTAATAAATCTAAAACCGTAAAGGTTTCTTAATTGTACTATGAAGAATTTTTTTATTTTGCTTATAGCCAGTGCTTTGTTATTGTCTTGTGGCGACGGATCCACTAAAAAGATGTCTGATAAGCCCAAAAGCGCCGAGAAAGTATTGCTTCGGCTTAAATACGACAAAGGCGCTAAAATGATCCTGTCATTTGATATGGACACTTCTGCCGAACAGGGCGTATCGGTAATGGAACAGATAGGGCTGGAACTGGCAGTAGTCGATATTACAGCGGGCGACAATCCTGTTTACAAATTTGACGGGCAGGTGGCCTATATGAAGATGGACAGCCGTATGATGGGGCAGCACGATCACTACGATTCGTCTAAAAAAGTAGAGAACATGACGAGCGGCGAATTGGAATGGCACCGCGAGTTTGAAGGCCTTATCCGCAAGCCATTGTCGTTCAGCCTCGACAGCCAGGGGCAGATTGTGAAATCATTTGAATATTCCGAAGCCGTTTATGGAGCAATGGACCAGCCGGTGGAACTGAACAATTACCAGATTCAGTTTCCTGAAAAGGAAGTTGGTATTGACGATACCTGGAAAAGCGAATACAAGAACCCGCTTACCGGCGGAACCGTGAAGAATACCTATACCCTTGCAGACATTACCGCCGAAACCGTTGTGGTAAAAGTGGAATCTCTAATACCCGGCGTAAAAGGCGTAATGGGCGAGAACACGATGAAAGGGGAATATACCCTTGACAGGAAGACAGGAATGTTGAAAGAAGGCGTGATGGAGGGCAATATGAACCAGATGAATGCCAAAATTAAATATACATTTACAACCACTATAATACAATAACAAGCGATTAATAACCAATTATTTAAATAGAAAGTATGAAAGTAAAAATTTATGTTGCCGCCGCACTGGCATTTGTAATGTTTAGCTGTAAGGATGATGCCAAAACCGAAGGCGGTAAAGCAGGGGATGAAAAAACAACATCTGCCGAAGGCGGATCGTCAGCAGATGTCGGGGAAGCTTTGGAAGACGGCAGCGCGCTGCTACGCCTTAACTACCCGAAAGGCTTTAAGCAGGAGCTTGTATATGAAATGTCTACAAAAGCGCAAGGCATGGAAATGGATATGGCCATGGTGATGAAAATGGATGTAGCCGATGTAAAAGAAGGTGCTAACCCTGTATTTGATATTGATGCGAAGATCGCTTCCATGAAAATGAATACTACCGCTATGGGCGAGAAGATCAATTACGATTCGTCTAAAGCAGAGGCGAAAATGAGTGAGGAAGAAAAAATGATGCACCAGGAGATGAAAAAAATGATCAACCAGCCAATCGCCTTCTCTATGGACAGCAAGGGTAAGATGGTGGGAGAAATGAAATTTACCGGAGTTGATACGCCAAACGAGCCGCTAGACATGAGCAGCTACCAGGTGGCCTATCCGGAAAAACCGGTAAAGGTGGGTGACACGTGGACCAATGAGATCGAGAACAAGCAGTACGGCGGCAAAATGAAATGTACGTATACGGTAAAGAAAATTACACAAGAGGATGTGGAATTGGGTTTTAAAGCCACTATACCACCGATAAAAGGCATGGACAAATCGACCACTTTTAACGGAAGCTACACCGTAGACCGTGCAACCGGAATGGTATTGAAAGGCAGCATGGGCGGCAAAATGGCAATGATGAATGCCGACATTAAAATGACTTTTACAGGGAAGAAAGTCTAAAAGTTTAAAGTTGATGGGTTGATTTGTTTATACGTTTATAGTTGAGTATGTTACTTACTATCATTACAAGAATCAACCCATCAACAAATAAACCAAGAACAAATCACCGAATAACCAGATAACCAAATCCACCAAAGAAAATGAGGATCCTCGCCATAGATTACGGCCAAAAGCGCACCGGCCTTGCGGTGACCGATGCGATGCAGCTTATCGCGTCGGGGCTTACCACTATTCCGTCGGAGACGGCGCTTGCATTCCTGAAGGAATATTTCACAAAGGAGAAGGTGGAGCGGGTACTTATAGGTGAGCCAAAGCAGATGAATGGTCAGCCTTCCCAAAGTGCACCCATCATTGAAGCCTTTATTGTAAAATTCAGGGAACAGTTTCCCGATATGCCGCTGGAACAGGTAGACGAGCGTTTCACCAGCAAAATGGCCTTCCAGACGATGATCGACAGCGGCCTGAAGAAAAAGCAGCGTCAGGATAAGGCGCTTATCGATGAGATTTCGGCAACTATTTTACTTCAGGATTATCTATCACGAAAAAAATAAGCGGGTTTTTTCACCTTTCGTTAAAAGTATTCTTTTAAGCGTTTTACGCTTGGCGTTAAGATAATATTTAGAGTGTTGTGAATTAAATTTGTGCATACAAATTTACACGATGTCCACTACCATAAACCACGAACCCGATGTGGTTCTGATAGGCGCCGGAATCATGAGCGCCACCTTGGGTATGTTTCTTAAGGAACTTATGCCCGAAGTTACCATCGACATTTACGAAAGGCTTGATGTTGCGGCTGCCGAAAGCAGCGATGCCTGGAACAACGCGGGTACCGGCCACTCCGCTTTTTGCGAGTTGAACTATACCCCAGAACTTCCGAATGGCAGGATCGATACAACGAAGGCTGTAAAGATCGCCGAGCAGTTTGAAGTATCCAAGCAGTTCTGGGCTCACCTCGTGGAGCAGGGCCTGATAAGCAATCCCGGTGAGTTTGTAAAGAGCGTGCCGCACATGAGTTTTGTGTGGGGAGCGAAAAATGTGGAATACCTGCGCAAGCGTTATGAGGCACTGAGGAAGTTCCCAATCTTTCATGGTATGGAATATAGCGAAGACCCTTCCGTGATCGCGCAATGGATGCCATTAGTGATGGAAGGGCGTGCTGCAAATGAGCCTATAGCCGCTACGAACATGCCGATTGGTACCGATGTGAATTTTGGTGAGCTGACGCGCGATATGTTCAACTGGCTGGGTGCCCAGAAAGGAGTAAACCTTCACTTTGGGCATGAAGTAAAGGATTTGCGCCGTTCGGCTAAGGCTCCAAAATGGAAACTGAAGATAAAGAACCTTGAAACAGGAGAGAAGACCAGGCTATATACCAAGTTCATATTTATTGGTGCGGGGGGCGGATCGTTACGCCTGCTTGAAAAGTCGGGAATACCCGAAGCGGATGGTTATGGAGGCTTCCCTGTGAGCGGGCAGTGGCTTAAATGTGTAAACCCTGAAGTGATCGCGAAGCATGAGGCGAAAGTATACGGTAAGGCTTCGGTAGGTGCGCCGCCAATGTCGGTTCCGCATATCGATACCCGTGTTATTAATGGAAAGAAGGAGCTGTTATTCGGCCCTTACGCCGGCTTTAGCACCAAGTTCCTGAAAAATGGCTCGTACTTCGACCTGCCGTTCTCCATTAAAGCCAGTAATATTGCCCCGATGCTGGCCGCGGGTTATCATAACATATCGCTTACAAAATATCTTATTGAGCAGGTAAGGCAAAGTCCGGAAGACCGCCTGGAAGCCCTTAAGGAATACCTGCCGGATGCTAAAATGGAGGACTGGGTGCTGGAAACAGCAGGGCAACGTGTACAAGTGATCAAAAAAGATGAGAAGGAAGGCGGCAAGCTGGAGTTCGGCACCGAGGTGATCAATTCTGCCGACGGTTCGCTAGCGGTGTTGCTGGGCGCTTCTCCGGGGGCAAGTACCGCAGTAAGCATCATGCTCGAGCTGATGGAGCGCTGCTTCTCTCAGAAAATGCAAAGCGCCGAATGGCAGGGCAAACTGCGCGACATGATCCCGTCGTACGGACAATCCCTTAACGATAACCCAAGTATTCTTTCCGCTGTACGCCAGCACAGCGATGAGGTATTGGGACTAAAGCATTTGGTCGATGCTTAATGAAAGCAAAGCAAAAGGCATAAATAAAAGGCATTAGTTTTTAGATACAGACCGGCTATCATGGCCGGTTTTGTTGTTTTAGTGATAGAGTGTTGTGAGGCGTATTTAGGGCTAAAAGTTCGGATGTAAAATATCAGTCTTTTAACCCTAAATAACATATCAAAATCAATTCGTGAGCTCAAGGCGTTTTGTGGCACGCAGTATTTTTTCGGATATCGTATTGAGCCATACCAACTGCTCTATTACAAGCTGCGCTTCTTCCATTTTTAGCCTGAATTCCTCTTCGTCAGTAATATGTATTTCGCGGAGTTCGGCGGCCCGGATGTTTTTAAGCTCTGTAATGCGCATGGCAAGTTCCTGGTCGTTGGCTTCCTGGGCTTCGCCTGCCCGGGTTTCCATATTAAGCAGCGCCATAGCATTGTCGAGGTTTCGCGTAACTGCGTTAACCACAACATTAAAAGCTTCCGATGCTTTTGAGGTCTTATGCGATTGGATGTAGGTGCCGAGCGATGCCAGGGACGATAACAGGGTATGGTTTAGTACGGCAAGCTTATAAACCTGTTGTTGTTGCTTTTGCTTCGATTTCGGTTCCTGCGCCATACGCTGGTAGGATGACATAAGGTTGCCCAACTCTACAAAAGCATTCTTTCGTGCTATTTTGTAAGATGTTGTTACTGCGCCTTTTTGGTTGTAGAAGTGTGATATTTCAGCAAGGTAGTCCCTGTTAGCTTCAATAGATTTTTTAATGAATCCCGGCATACTGACAAATTCCCACGAAGGCCAGAGGAAGTAGTTGGCTATAAATGCAAGTGCGGCGCCCACAGCCGTATCCAGGATACGGTATTGGATTACATTGGCGATATCCGGTTCCAGGAGACCATATACACATACTACATAAATAGTTACGAATGTGGCGCCAATACGGTAATTCACGGCTGTAAACGCAAAGCCGAGTATCATACAGAAAATGGCTAAAGTGCCTATTGCTATCGGATTATGCAGGAAGCTAAGGATGCCGAAAGCGATAATTCCCCCGGTAATGGTGCCTACTATCCGCTGGTAAGAGCGTTGTTTCGTAAGGCCATAGCCGGGACGCATAATTACCACGATGGTAAGGAGTATCCAGTACACATTTTGTAGCGGGAATATCATTCCAACGATGAAGCCTGCTGCAATAGTGAGCGTTAGCCGGAGCGAGTGCCGGAAAATGGTGGACGAGAACGTAAGGTTATCACGAAGGGTGCGCCAGCGGTAATACTGCGGCGTAAGGAACTTCTCCAGTTCACGGTCGCGGCCTTTAAGGTCTTTAAAATCAATTTTATGAGTAAAGGCGCGTTCGATCACACGTATTTTTTCGATCTGTTTTTCAGCATAGTGAAGCATATTCGAGAGCATCCAGACACCTTCAGATGCGGCTTCCTTTCCGAGTTGCAGTTCGTAAGAGGCTATAGCCTTCTCTAAAGCCTCTACATCGTTTAGTAACTGGTGTTTAGGGATGTATTTCTTACGGTTAAAAATACTCCTGGAGATACGCTTTAGCGTTGACGCTATATTATAGGCCAGGTTTTGATAGGTGTTGAGTACGTGCGGGTTATTACTGAATTTTTCATGTAGCTTGCTGTGGTCGAAGGATGTAGAGAGCGCCAGTTCAAGTATTTCCATTAAGGAAATAAACACCAACAACATTTTGCGGTTGCGGTTGGAATTGCCTGTATTGCGGTTTCGTATCAGTATTTCCCGAAGGTTTTCGTGTGTTGTATTGATCTCTACCTGCAGGTGCAGCTGCTTCTCAATAATGGCGGCACGGTCAGCATCCACATTCCAGAGGTCGCCGCGGAGCTTCATATACTTTGCCGTGAGCTTCATGCATTCGGCAATTTGCAGTTCGGTATACCGGTGCGGGTTGAGATAGTTAAACGTTACAGAAACAGCTGTGTAGAAAAGGCAACCGATGAATACGAGCCCTGTATAAGTGGCAATGTCCCATCCTTTATGGATATGCCCCGTGGACAATGCTATGGCCAGCAGTCCTGAGAATGAAGCCATCGTAGCACGCTGCCCGTATACCGATATCATGGAAAGAAAGAACACCATAATGGTTACTACCGGATAGAAAAGCCACTCTGTAGGATGAAGCAGGTTTACCGTGAGCATACACCCGGCAACAATAAGTGAGGCCACAAGAAGCCCTTTGGTACGGTGCAGCAGGTTGCTCGGTATGTCGGAAGGGTAGGTAAGGAATGCCCCGATGGCCATGGCAAAACCTGCCTCGAAATGGCCAAGCTGGGAAAGTGTAAATACAGGCAGCACAGCGGCTATCGTTACAATGATGGCCCGTGTAAAATTGGTGCTGTCGGTAAATTCCCGTATCTTTTCGAACATACAAAACTACTGTTCCGCAAAGGTAAAGAATGCATGATTATTCCCGGTTATATAAAGTGAATTCTCACAAAACTTTAGCATTTTCCACTACCGCGCAAAATCACATAAATTTACTACTTTTGCGGTCTGTAAGGCATTATGCCTTAATAAAAATGACTTTGATATGATACTACCAATTGTTGGATACGGCGATCCGGTGCTGAGAAAGAAAGGAGTGGATATCTCCAAGGACGATCCGAACCTGAAGCAGATCATCGCGGATATGTATGAGACTATGTACAACGCTTACGGCGTGGGCCTTGCGGCGCCACAGGTTGGCTTAGCAATACGCCTGTTTGTTGTAGACACAAAACCTTTTAGTGATGATGAAGACCTACCGAAAGAAGAGCAGGAGCAGCTTGCCGGTTTCAGGAAGACGTTCATCAATCCTGTAATGATAAAGGAAGAAGGGGAAGAGTGGGGCTTTAACGAAGGGTGCCTGAGCATTCCGGAAGTTCGAGAGGATGTTTACCGCCCGGAAAAGATTACTATAGAGTATTACGATGAAGACTTTAATAAGCATACCGGTGTATACGATGGTTTGATTGCGAGGGTAATACAGCATGAGTACGACCACATTGAGGGAATATTGTTTACCGATAAAATATCATCGCTTAAAAAGCGTTTGATACATAAAAAACTTCAGAACATAATGGAGGGTAAGACGAGACCGGATTACAAAATGAAATTTGTTGCCAAAAAAGGCAGATAATTTTTGATTTTTAGGACAAAGATTAGATATTTGCCTTCCTTTAAAAAAATAAGATAGAATGAGTGTTGATAAAATATTAGCTATTTCGGGAAAACCGGGATTATACGAACTGAAACTACAGACACGTACAGGCTTTGTAGCCGAGTCGCTTATAGATGGTAAAAAAATAACCGTTGGGATGAGGAGCAATGTGAGCCTTCTTTCAGAAATATCGGTATATACTTATGACGGAGAGATCCGCCTTTCCGAAGTGTTCCGCAAAATTGCCGAGAAAGAAGATAACGGGCCTGCTTTGTCTCATAAAGAAGATAATGCAAAACTGGAAACGTATTTCCGTGAAGCGCTTCCTGACTTTGATGAAGACAGGGTTTATGCTTCCGATATCAAAAAAATACTAAACTGGTACAATATGCTTCAGGCAAAAGGCCTTGTGAGCAAAGAGGCGCCACAGGCGACTGCTACTGAAGAAGCCCCGGCAGCTGAAGAGATTAAAGCTGAAGAGTAACATTTAGTTTATATTATTCTGAGATCCCACTGCTGAACGTAGTGGGATTTTTTATTTAACACATTTATAATTGTAACTTTGTCGCCCTAAATCGATCATTTATGAACACACGCCAGCAACAGCTCAATGCCTTTAACAGGCTTCTGGATATAATGGACGACCTCCGCGAAAAATGTCCGTGGGACAAGAAACAGACCCTGCAAAGCCTGCGCCATCTTACTATCGAGGAGACGTATGAATTGGGTGACGCTATCCTCGACAATGATCTTAATGAGGTAAAGAAAGAGCTTGGAGATGTATTGCTCCATATTGTGTTTTATGCCAAAATTGGCAGCGAGACAGGTGATTTTGATATAGCCGATGTAGCCAATGAAATATGCGATAAACTTATTCACCGCCATCCGCATATTTATGGTGATGTGGTGGTAGAAGACGAAGAGCAGGTAAAACAGAATTGGGAAAAACTGAAGCTGAAGGAAGGTAAGAAGTCGGTATTGGAAGGCGTGCCAAAAAGCCTTCCCGCGCTTGTAAAAGCCAGCCGCATACAGGACAAAGCAAAAGGTGTGGGCTTTGACTGGGAAGAATCAAGCCAGGTGTGGGAAAAGGTACAGGAAGAATTGCAGGAGTTTAAAGATGAGGTGGACGGTGGCGATGCCGATAAAATAGAATCAGAGTTTGGCGATGTGCTTTTCTCACTCATTAATTATGCACGCTTCCTGAATATTAACCCGGAAGATGCCCTGGAACGCACCAACAAGAAATTTATAAAACGCTTCACTTACCTTGAAAGCAAAGCAGGAGAGTTGGGTAAGCCGCTATCGGACATGACGCTTGCGGAAATGGATGTGTTCTGGAATGAAGCTAAGAAATTGTAAAAATAGAAATGAGTAAGTTTTTAATAGTATTGTTATTTACAGGTTTTGCTTTCGGGCAGAAAATAACAGTAGCCGACCTCCAGATAAAACTGGAACCCAATTCTACCCAGGAGCTTATGTATGGTTTTGCCGATGGAGACCGTATAATCCTCACCATTGAAGAGGCTAATAAAAATACAATAAGCGAGGTTTCCGTAACGGAATATCCCAACAACCTTAAGTATAAGGGACAGCAGGTTACTAAAGAAAAGGACAGGGAATTTAAAGTTACGGGAAAATCAGTATTCATATTTAAGATCACCAATAGCACTAAAGGGAAGCGTACCTGTACTATAAAAATACAGCGTGTGCCTAAAAAATCGGAGTATAAGAACTTTAATACTGCCGTAAAATGGGTTAAGGTGCAGGATACGGTATGGAATTCGGTAACGCGCGATGTTGTGACAGGCTACGATACCGTATACACGCAGAAAACCCGTAAAGTGGTAGCTTCGACCAAAAAATATGAGGAGATGGTTCTCGACAAGAGCCAGCGTGTAAACGCTGTTACCAGCTTTAAAGAAACGAAGACAAGCGTATCTTTCACGCTACCGGTTAATGTTATTTCCCAAGATGAATCGAAAAAGGTTGTCGCGTGGGCGTATTGGGTTGGCGTAGGTGAGGAAAGCAATGAGTTCTGGAAACAGAACCGCAAAATGATCGTTGGGGCAGTACAGGGTGCAGCCAGTTATTTTACAACGCCCTTGGGAGGTATTGCGGCAGGAGCCATTACCAACCTCGCGCTGCCGGTAAATGGCGAAGATGTGGAGTATGCTCTGCTAACGGAACAAAACAGTAAACTCTTCTTCCAGGACAAACCTTATAAATCTATTGATTCCGGGCAGGGTATCGCCGCATACAAACGTATTACCGATACAGACAAGCAACAGGGGAAATTTGTAATTGTACTGGCAAATGACAACTATGTTCAGCCGTTGGATGTGAATGTTAAGGTTTCCGCAATCATGGAACATACAAAATTTAAGGAGGAAGCTTATCGTGATATGAAGGTAACTCCCCGATATGGAAAGAAAATCATTGCTGAACCGCAAATAAATTCACGTGAAATACCAATTCCCGTAGAGAAATAACAATCATAAATTATTTTGTTAAACAAAAAGGCTTTTCGAAAAGGAAAGCCTTTTTTTCTGATTCTATTTTGTTTAAAAACGCTTTTTTATGATTTTTTAATAATTTTAAAATTATTTTTCCTGTTAAATTAAATATAATACATCAAAACGTTGATTTTTCACACAAAGCAATAAAAATAGCAGGTTGCTTACGAGTTTATAAGGCTTTAACTAATTTAATATCAGAAAAATAGATGGCTTATTAAACCTTAAACACTCAAATTGCATGAAGAAAAAAGTACCCTTTTTACTTGCGGTTTCTGCCCTTTTCTGCGGAAATCTTTCAGCACAAACGTATCAGCATCTCCAGGTAACCTCCGGTTATTCGGCGGATGTTATTGCCAACGGTTCCGGCCCTGCAATGGCTTCGACAAGCTTTGCGGTTGACGATGCCGACTTTAACTTTATGGCGAATGATTTTCAGCCTACTTCGGCGGCACCGCCGGCTTACGCGCTACCCGCAAACGGATTGATCAATTCTTATGTAAGCAGTGGCCTAACTTTTCAGCTTGGCCCTTTATCCGGAAACAACTCGCTTCGCATCCCTGATTCGGGTAACAGTGGCATACTGGCTTTTAGTAATGGTATGCAGGCCACCAAACTCTATTATCTTGCTACAACAGGTAGCGGGGATGCCACTATCACAACTACAGTACATTTTACAGATGGCGCTTCCCAAACCGATATGGGTACTTTTATACCCGACTGGTTCTACAGTTCTGCCCAACCCATAGCATCTGCCGGATTCGGAAGGGTAAACAGGACAAATGACAATATTGAGAATCCGGATGACAATCCGCGCCTGTACCAGATAGCGATAAACATACTGCCCGTCAACCAGCTAAAGACCGTAGCAAGTGTTGAGTTCACAAAAATATCTTCGGAGCAGGGAATAGTGAACGTTTTTGCTGTGACTGCAGAAGTACTGGGCACCTGCCCATCACCCGGCGGACTTACAGCCGTCTCTGGTGCGGTGGATGCCACGATTTCCTGGACGGCACCTGTACTTCTTCCATCCGGAGGATACGATTATTATTACTCATCCAGCAGTACCCCTCCAACAGATTCAACTCCCATATCGGGCAATGTACCGGTGGGAACCAACAGTGTAAACCTTACATCTCTTATCACGGGTATTCCCTATTTTGTATGGGTACGTTCCAATTGCGGTACAACGAATCATGGATCCTGGCAAATGGCAGTGTTTGTAACCGGGCAGGTATCCGCTACATACACAAGCGGCGATATCCCCGCGCTGTATTCAGAAGACGAGCCAACACCATCATCAGCAACTACCTGTATCGGCACATTGTCGGTAAATATACCTGTTGGGTACAGGGTAGCATCCGTAGCAACAACTTATGTTATGAGTACCCAGTCAAATGGCTGGACATCAGAGCAACGTTCGCTTTTAGCCTGCCCAACCACAGGAAATACGGAAGCAAATGTTACAGCAGGAACAACAAATCAGGGAGGCTCAATGCCTTATACCCGTACAGGACTTGATATTGCAGATAACGCGACCGGTACTGTAAATTTTGAGCTGAGGGCATGGAGGACTTATCAGGGATGGGAAGCGCCATTGTGCGGTACAACCCATAATAAGGTCGATAACAATACCTGGACAGTAACGGTAACCTACGAAGCCATCAATTGTACAACACCGCCAAACCCTGTCGCAGCCGCGCAGGTACTATGCCCTGCGGCTACTGTAGCCGACCTCGTAGCTACAGGTTCAACCACAACAGCAACGCTGCATTGGTATAGCTCCGCAACAGGCGGGACTGAATTGGCAACTACAACATCAGTTACGCCCGGCACTTATTATGTGTCACAAGTAATAGGGGGGTGCGAAAGTGCAAGGGTTGCAGTTGCGGTTACAACTATATCGGTAGCGCAGCCAACAGCCATTGCGCAGGAATATTGCGCCGGTGCAACTGTTGCCGACCTTGAAGCCACAGGAGTAAGCCTGAATTGGTATGCCGCTGCTACAGGAGGAACACCCTTAACCAATACAGCTTTGCTGTCTTCAGGAAATTATTATGTATCGCAAACCATTGGAAGTTGCGAAAGCACGAGGCTATCCGTTGCTGTTACCATAAACACTGTTCCGCTTCCGGATGTTGAAGAGGAGGCTGTAGGATGCTATGGCATAACGGTTGAAGATGCTACAGAGGGCAACGAACAGTTTAGGGTATACCAGACAGCTACAGGTGGAAGCGCACTGGCAAACAGCGTACTGTTTCAAACAGGTACATACTACGTTTCGCAGGTTATTGATGGCTGTGAGAGTGCAAGGGTAGCTATAGATGTGACGATAATAGACCTTGACGCGCCACAATTTACTGCCGACCAGATCTTTTGCCAGGGTAATACTTGCGCGGAAGTTAATGTGAACTATTCTAACGGAGCAGACCTGCATTGGTATACCACTATTGGAGGTGAAGAGCTCCCAGAGACTACAACGCTTACAGACGGCATGACGTACTATGTATCCCAGAGCATGTATGAATGTGAAAGCAGCACTACCGCAATAACTGTATCTCTTAATCCCACACCTGCCGCTCCCGGAGGTGATGACACCCAGGATTTTTCATCGGGTGATACTGTTGCCGACCTTGAGATTACTGCAGCTACAGGTGCTACAATAACATGGTATGTTATGACCACATCCGGACTGGAGCCTGTTACTACAAGTACTGCCCTTTCTGACGGTGCTGTATACTGCGCAACGCAGACCGTAAACGGTTGTGAAAGCGCTATCTTTATGATCGAAGCCAATGAACTTTTAGGAGTAAACAGCAGCGTATTCGGAAGCCTTTCGGTACATCCAAACCCGGTGAAGGATATACTAACCGTATCAAACAATGAGGAAATAACCGCCATTACTGTTACTAACCTTTTAGGCCAAAAGGTAATGGAGGATAAAATGACAGGAAATGAACTGAAAGTAGACACTTCCGGTTTGCCACACGGAACTTATATACTCCAGGTGTTCTCCGGAACCCGGTCGGCTTCCGTCAAAATAATCAAATACTAATAATTTAAGCCCTGCAAAAGCGGGGCTTTTTTAATGGATATAATAGCATTAATAATATCGGAGGAAATAAGTTATTCCACAAATTCTGCCAGCTTATCCTTCGTCAGCACTGTTGGCCTGCTGATATTGCCGTGTATTTTACCTGATTTCGATAACAGGGTATAGGTAGCGCCACCGGAACAAAAAGAAGCAATGTTTTTAGCGCCAAATGCATCTAGGGTACTGGCATTGGTTTCTGTTGGCATAAAAAAGTGCCTGCCTTTCCATTGGCTGTTGATAATTCTGGCAGCCCATAATTTTTTATATTGGCTTTTATCGATACATATATTTACTATTTCTAACCCATACTTCTTTTGAAGGTAATTAATAACAGGGAGGCTTTGGACAACCGAGGACCCTGCAAACTGTGCCGACCAAAAAACAAAAAGTACATTTTTCCCTTTGTATTGTTCTGTAAGCGCATCAAACCCGGCTTTATCCAACTCCTGTGCTTTCGATCCTAAATTGTATTTCGGGTCATTTAACCCAACATCAAGCTGTTTTTTAAAGGCATCAATGCATTGCTGGTATTTTTTGTCGGTTGCATTATCCTTCAGGTATTGGTAGGATTGTTCATCAAAATCTCCTATGGTCATAAGCCAGCTTGTTACATCAGCGTAATACTTGTCATGCACATCAGGTTGAAACCTGCTTTTAAGGTAAGCCTCGGCCCACTTGCTGTATTGTCTGTCCTGCAGGGCTGTATTCCATTCCTTAAAAATCAAGTGGGGGTTTTCCTTTAGTTTTACTTTTATGTACTCAAATTTTAATATCTGGTCGACAGCATTCCCAAAATGGAAATGATTTATATTTTGGATGTTACGATAGCCTTCTTCTTTAAACGCGTTAAATAGAGCGCTGTCCGGATTTATAATGGCGTTACCGTAATCTTCCACTGCAGAAGTAGCGGAGATATAATCGGATATCAGATATCTTTGAATCTCAGTATCCGCTTTTAGCCATTCGTATTCTTTCCGGCTCAATGGGGTGTCTTTAATGATACGAAGTAGTTTTGCCCTGTTCGGGGCGTCTGCTATAATATCGGCGTCAGGCTGTTTTTTATAGATTGCTTCTAAAAGTGCCAGGCGTGTAGCAATAGTACTTTCATTTTTGGTTACAAATTCGTCTAAATTAAGGTTGGTGTCAATGAGCTTGTAGTCGAATTGAGGGAGATGTAATACGTTGATCTTTCCGGCTCCCTTACCTGTAACAAATATCGATTCGGCGAGGTTTTTAAGGTCGGCCTCTATTCGAAGCCTGTCGTCGGGAAATAGCACCAACCTGATGATCTTCTTGTCGAAATCCAGATAGTATTCAGCGCCATCAGTTATGTTCCCGGTTTTGAGGGAGAACTGCCCTTCGTTGTCTGTTTCGGCACCGGCAGTATGGTAACCATCAAAGCTTAATGCTCCCCGGAAACGGGGTTGGTAATTTAATGTAACATATTCCTGCCCGCTATTCTTTACAATTCCATGAATAGTGATTTCATTTTCTTTATTCCCTGAAAAGAGGAGCGTCCATAGTGATATTACGAGTAGAAAGAGCTTATTCATTAATGGGATGGTTTAGAGTATAATAACTTGCACTGTTAAGTTATAGTATACTAAAAGGTTGTAAAAACTAAACCCGCCTGATAAAAGACGGGTTTCAGATATAAAGAATAATGGATGCCTTATCCTTTGAGTGATGCCATATCGATAACGAAGCGGTAGCGCACGTCGCTTTTCAGCATACGCTCGTAAGCTTCATTTATGTCCTGTATCTTTATCATCTCGATCTCCGAAACGATGTTGTGTTTTCCGCAGAAATCCAGCATTTCCTGTGTTTCGGCAATACCACCTATAACAGATCCTGCAACTGTTTTACGTCCCAATATCATTGGCACAGTGTTAAGCAACGGTTCTAGCGGACCCAGATACCCTACCATTACAACAGTGCCGTTGATGGAAAGTGTAGAAACGTAAGGATTAACATCATGCACATAAGGCACCGTATCGATGATAAGGTCGAACTTGCCCTGTACACTTGCCATTTGGGCATCATCCGTAGAAATGATCACTTCGTCGGCACCCAGTTCCAAGGCGTCTTTTTCCTTGCCCGGCGAGCGCGAGAATAAGGTTACACGCGCACCGAGGGCTTTTGCCAGTTTTATAGCCATGTGTCCCAGCCCGCCAAGGCCCACAACCGCAACAGTACTGTCTTTACCTACATTCCAGTGCCGTAGTGGCGACCATGTGGTAACGCCTGCACACAATAGTGGGGCGGCAGCTGCCGGATCAAGGTTGTTTGGAACAGTAAGTATAAAATGTTCGTCTACCACTACTTTTTCGGAGTAACCGCCAAAAGTCTGTATGCCCAGATGCTTGTCTTTTCCATTGTAAGTGCCCGTAAAACCATTCAGGCAATATTGCTCAAGATCCTCATCGCAGCTCGAACAGTGCCTGCATGAATCAACGATACATCCTACAGCTACAAGGTCGCCAACTTTTACTTTCGTAACGTCGGTTCCTATAGAAAGTACTTTACCTACGATCTCATGGCCGGGAACTACAGGGTAAACTGAGCCGCCCCAGTCGTTTCGGGCAGTATGCAGGTCGGAGTGGCATACGCCGCAATACAGGATGTCGATCTCTACGTCTTTCGGCGCGGGCAGCCTCCTGTCGATGTTTAGTTGTTTTAAAGGTGCTGTGGTACTTTCGGTACCATATGCTTTTACTTGTGTTGTTTCCATAGTATAGTTGAATTAGAATTCAGGTCACGTAAAGTGATTTTAGAAGACTAAAGGTAAGAAAAAACGAAATATGCACATCGGCATCTTCGAATGAAATTAGTTATCGTATAAATGCCTGTCCACATGTTTTTCAGGGATCAGAAAATTAAAAATGGCTCCGTTTTCTGAACTTCCGTAAGCATTAAGGTCGCCATTGTGATTCAGCGCGATCTTTTTGCACATAGCCAGGCCGATGCCGGTCCCTTCGTATTCCGACTTGCCATGAAGCCTCTGGAAGATATTGAAAATCTTTTCAGCATACTCTTCGCGAAAGCCTATGCCGTTGTCGGTAAAAATGATCTTATAATTCAGATTATCGGTACGTAAACCATTTTCTTCAGCTTCGGATTTAGATACTATCTCCGCAGCTATATGTATGGTTGGCTGCTTATCGGTTCTTGCGAATTTTAATGAATTGCTTATAAGGTTACCAAAAAGCTGCGACATCTGCAGGGGTATCGCTTCGATAACCGGAAGATTGCCAAAGGTAATCAAAGCGCCTTTTTGTTCTATAAGCAGTTCGAAATCATTGATAACGTCCTCTAATACGTCATTCAGGTTAGTATCGATGAATATTTCTGATTCCTTGACCAGTTCGGAATAGGTGAGTACATCGCGTATAAGGGTCTGCATCCTGTTGGATGAAATCTTTATTTTATTGAAGTAATTGAGCGAAACTTCATCCAGCCTGTCTCCCGAGCGTGACTCGATCATCTGGGTAAAGGTGCTGATCTTTCTGAGAGGCTCCTGAAGGTCATGGGACGCGATATGAGCAAACTGTGCCAGTTCGGCATTCGACTTTTTCAGCTTATTATTAGTAATTTCCAGTTCTTTTGTACGATCCTGAACTACTTCCTCAATTTTTTGCCTGGCAATAACCTGTGCCGTAACATCTACAGTAATGGCGAGAATACCTACCACATCACCCTTATTGTCCTTATAGGCCTGATAAACAAAATTCTGGTATACGGTATCAGGCTTTCCATACCGTATAAGGTTTACAGGCATTTCACTTGCCACAAAAGTTTCGCCTGTTGTATAAACATTGTTCATGAGTTCTTCCAGTCCCTGTTCACGCGCATCGGGCAAGCCTTCAAAAATTGGCCTGTGCATTACATCTTCTGCCGGTTTCCCCCACAGGTCGATAATGGCATCGTTCGCAATTTCCACTACATGGTCAGGTCCCATAAGGATGCACATGGCAACCGGCGCCTGGAGTATCATATTCCTGAAGTTTTCTTCGCTTTGTTCTATTTTTTCCTTGGCTATAATAAGGTCAGTTACTTCTGCAGCTGTATTCATTACACCGTAGATCTTTCCATCGGTATCATAAAGCGGTGTAAAGCTGTAGTTAAAATAAAAAGGCTGTAGCAGTCCATCTACTACAAGGTCTACTCTTTGATTTCGCGCATGGAAAGGTATTCCGGTAGTATATACTTTATCCAGCTGTCCATATATGCCTGTCCCTTCAAGTTCGGGAAGCACTTCCATATAAGTCCTCCCTACAATATCGCCGCCTTTGCCCCACACATCTATAATCGACTGGTTGGCCATAGCAATGCGCATCTCTTTACCTATATATACACCTATCGGGAACGGCGCGCTTTCAACAATAGAAAGCATACGCTGTTCGCTTTCCTCCACACGTTTCTGTGCTTCTGCATTTGGGGTAACATCATGGCATAGTATCATTACTCCGCCAATATTGCCTTCAGGATCACTGTATGGTTGGTATATAATATTAAGAAAACCTTCTATACTTACACCATTTGACACGATCGAATAACCGTAATTATTGAGGTAATAAGGCTTACCCGATTCTTTCACGTCTTCAATGATTTTCCTGAAACGGGGTTCGGCTTCAGGTATCGCCAAAAATAGCGGTTTTCCTAAAAGATCACTGTAATTTCGTCCGGTAAGCCTCAGGTAGGTTTCGTTCACCATTTCCACAGTATGATCGTCACCCGTAAGTACTATGATTCCCACCGCGGCCTCACGGATAAGCGATTCAAAATGGCGTTCCGATTCAGACAGCCTTCTGGCAGTATGCACTTTTTCGGTAGTTTCGGTACACGCTACAAAAACACCATTGATTTTGCCTTCATCATCATAAATCGGGCTGTAACTCGAATTCCAGTAAATATTTTCCGTTTTTCCATTACGATAAAAGGGCACTAACTGATCTTCGAACCATACAGGTTCGCCGGTAGTGAGTACCTGGTCAAAAAGCGGCCCGGCAAAATCCCACACATCACGCCAGAGTTCCCTTCCTTTTTTGCCTATACCCGGATGTTTTCCATCGTTGCCAAGGCTCGGCCTGAAGGCATCGTTGTAAAAGCAGATCATGTCATCACCCCAGAACAATATCATCGGAAACGCCGAATTGAGCAGGATCCCGAGCGATGTACGCAGGCTAAGGGGCCACTTGTCGGGTGTTCCCAACGACGTTTCTGCCCAGTTATGATTGCGGATTATTTCACCGGCTTCCCCTCCGCGGGAAAGAAAATTATATTGGTTGCTGCCCAATGATGGTTCCATGCAGTTATAACGAGTTTGATTCACTAAAGATAATAAATTTCGATAGCTTTCCAATCCTTGTTTTTAAGGTATATTTGAACTGTTTTTTTGAAGATTATTTTTTGTATGGAAAATATTACGATTATCATAATGATGCTCTTCGGGATTGCCTTCCTGAGCATTCTGAGCAACAGGTACCGGTTTCCCTTTCCGATAGTGCTTGTACTATGCGGCATTGTTATTAGTGTTATTCCGGGGTTGCCCGTCATAGCGCTTAGTCCGGATATTGTTTTTCTCGTATTCCTGCCGCCATTACTTTACCATGCCGCATGGAACACCAGCTGGCATGATTTCAGGAAGGCCATACGCCCCATATCGCTTGCAGCGATTGGATTGGTGTTGTTTACAACACTTGCCGTAGCAGTTGTCGCGCACGAGCTTATAGCCATAAGCTGGCCTCTGGCATTTCTTATTGGCGCTATTGTTTCACCTCCCGATGCCGTAGCCGCAACATCGGTTACTAAAGGATTGGGTCTGCATCCGCGGATTATTACCATACTGGAAGGAGAGAGCCTCGTAAATGATGCCAGCGGGCTTGTAGCTTATAAATATGCGCTTACCTCTATAACAGCCGGTAACTTTATTATGTGGGAAGCCAGTTCCAATTTCTTCCTGATGGTGGTAGCCGGGATCGCCATAGGTTTGGGAATGGGCTATATCATGTACCTGATCCATAAGAAATTTGTGTGCGACCCGATTGTAGAAACAACACTAACATTCCTCACACCTTTTGCCGCTTACCTGTTTGCCGAGCATTTTCATTTTTCAGGTGTATTGGCAGTGGTTACTACCGGTTTGTACTTATCATTCCGTTCGGGGCAGATTTTTACCCACCAAAGCCGGATAATGACTACTGCGGTATGGGATGTAGTGGCCTATATCCTAAACGGGCTGGTTTTTATCCTTATCGGGCTGCAGCTTCGCCAGATCATGGAAGGCATTGATGATTATTCTGCAGGAGAGCTTATACTTTGGGGCGGTGTCATCAGCCTTGTCGTGATACTGATACGTTTTATCTGGGTAATTCCCGCTGCTATGCTGCCCAGGGCCCTCAGTAAAAAAGTGCGTGACAGTGAGCCGTTCGATCCCCGCAACCTGGTCGTATTCGGCTGGGCAGGCATGCGGGGAGTAGTGTCTATGGCCGCTGCCCTGGCAATTCCTTTAGCCATGCCCGATGGTTCGGCGTTCCCGCACCGCAGCCTTATTATTTTCCTTACGTTCTGCGTGATTGTGTCAACGTTGATACTCCTTGGCCTTTCGCTGCCCTGGGTTATTAAGAAAATGAAACTGGAGCCCTATTCCGTTTACGCGGAAGAATATGAGGTACGTAACCTTGTTGTTTCCCAAACCATAGCCCATATCGAAGAGAACCTTTCGCTATTGCAGGACGACCTGCTTCATAATATTAAGAGCAAATATGAGGTGAAATTCAACCGGCTGCAAAAAACGGAGCTGCCCTCTAATTTCTTTGGAAAAGGTGAGGCGCTTCCGGTGAATATTTTTAATGAGTTTACGCAGCTTCAGATCGATCTTATTGATATCGAACGGGAAAAGATAGACCAGATGCATCGCAATGGCGGAACGAGCGAAGAAATACTCCGTAAGATCGAAAGGGAGCTCGATCTCGAGGAAACACGCCTTAGGATGGACATGTATGAAGGGTAAGTTTCACTCCAATTTAACAGCGGTAACAGGAAAAAACTTTAATTTCGTAATGAAAAAGTTTAACTGATACGATATGGCACAATTCATCAAAATATATCCTGAAAATCCCAACGAACGTGAAATCGCGAGGGTAGTAAAACTGTTGCGGGACGGAGGCCTTATCATTTATCCTACAGATACAGTATACGGACTTGGCTGTGATATTAGGAATACCAAAGCGCTGGAGCGTATTGCCAAAATAAAAGGGATCAAGCTGGATAAAGCCAATTTTTCGTTTGTGTGCAGCGACCTCAGTAATTTATCGGATTATGTGAAGCAGATAGATACTTCCACTTTTAAAATACTGAAACGCTCGCTACCGGGGCCGTACACTTTTATCTTACCCGGAAACAATAATCTTCCGAAAGAATTCAAGAAAAAGAATACTGTTGGTATCCGTGTGCCTGATAACAATATAGCCCTCGAGATTGTAAGGCAGCTTGGAAACCCTATTGTGTCGACTTCTATCCACGATGATGATGAGGTATTGGAGTATTCAACCGATCCCGAGCTTATTTTCGAAAAATGGCAAAATCTTGTAGATGCTGTAATTGACGGCGGATACGGTGATAATTCGCCATCAACGATAATTGACCTTTCCGGTGAGGAACCCGTGGTTGTAAGGGAAGGGAAGGGCGACCCTGATATTTTTTAGCAGTTACTACTTTTAATTTAACAGTCTTAAGTAATTTTTCATAAAGCCCTTTACAGTTTTCTCTCAGTACGCCATCAGTAGATGTTACATGGAAATAATAGCTTTCATGGGGTATAATATACTCCCGGTTAGGAACCTGGTGCTTAACACCTGTTTGTGTCTTCATGGTAAATTTTCCGCTGAATAAAGGCTCTTAATCCTGTTTTCATTTCCTTCGGTTCGTCAATAATTCATAATCCTTATAAATATCTTTAAGGCTAAGCGCGCCTTTATAGATGTAGGGTTTAAACACTTCGAAATTTTTATTTCTTTTCTCCCTAACATTTATCTGTCGTAATGTTTTTGAGCTGACACAACATTAGAAATAAAACAATGCTACCTGTACTAAAGCTTTTATAAAGGAGGATTTTATTACACAAACATAATTAAAACCAGGTACAGAATGTGAGGCTTATAATTTTTGGGTAAAACGGGGCTGCCTTGCTTTTTCTACAATTAAGACAATAGCAATGCCGATTATGTAGGTTACAATATCCATCCACGAGAATGAAGTACCGATTACGATTCGGAAAAAGTTAGAATCCTGAAGGCCCAACACTTCAATAATGCGAAGGTATTGCAGGGTCTCCACAAAAAAGGCAAAAAGCAAAACGCCCAAAGCTACAGGCAAAACCGGCCATTTAAAGAAGGATCGTACAAAGCAGTAGATCAATATCACTACCAGTATATCGCCCACATACGGACGTATGATACGGTCACGCACATACAATGCGATAAGCACTTCTATGATGAAAAGGAGTATGGTAACAATAAAGTAATTTTTCCGGAACGTAAACAATAGATTGATTTTTTAGGGTTAGTACTTTCCGCTAAGCAAGGCTCCGCCCATCGGCACTTTAGTATCCAGCCCTAGTTTCTTCAGCATTTCGTAGGTAGTACACACTGCCGCCGAAGTTACCGGTATTCCGATCTCTTTTTCTATCGCATCAATAGCCTCAAGCGATGGCATTTGCACACAGGCCGAAACCACCAGCACATCTGCACCTTCAAGGTTAAGCCTTTTGTAAATGTCCAAAAGGTTCATCGGGTCCTGCGCCGCCACTTCGAGGTTGTCCGCAATTTCAAGCGCAATGGAGTCTACTACCTCAAATCCCTGATGTTCAATATAGTCGACAACTAGCTGTGTCAGTGGCTTCATGTAGGGCGTAATAACGGCTACTTTTTTCGCGCCCAATATTTTCAGCCCATTGATCAATGCGCCTGCACTGGTCACGATAGGTGTAGGGCAGTCGTTTTTTACAGTTTCTTCATGCAGGTTGGTTTCCGAAACGCAATGATAGCCGCGCCCCATACTCATGATCGCTACAAGGCAGGCATAACCCATCACATCAACACGGGCATCGCTCAGTTCCTGTGCACACTTCAGGCTTTGGGCATCCATGGCCTCGAGTTCCTCTTTGGTGACTTTCTTCATGCGCATACGGCTGGAATGGAAGGTGAAGCGCTCCGGCGAAATCGTCTCGCGCGAACGCAGTAACGCCGGTATTTCCGTTTCCATGGTTATATTTGAGCTTGGCACGATCTGGCCTATACGATATGTCTTTTTCATTGTTTATTTTTTTAGTTTCACGCAAAGTCGCCAAGACTCATGCCTGAAAATCATGTTTTAATAAGTCGCAAAGTTTTTGCTTTGCAATGCTTAAGTGCTCTGGCTTTGCGACTTTGCCTGAAATAATAAATACTTGAGACTGATAATAACTTTTAAAATTATATGGTCCCATTCCCAAGGTTTGAAAATTCAAATATTGGAGCTTTTTTGTGATTTGATAGTTGTTATTTGGTTCTTTATTATTTTACTTCTTCACTATCAATTATTGTATTCCGCAATGTCCCAATCCCCTCAACTGTCGCTTCAACTACATCGCCCGGCCACATCCATTCCTGTGGGCTTCGGCCGGCCCCAACGCCTGCGGGAGTTCCGGTAGCGATAATGTCGCCTGCATCAAGGGTAAACACGGTACTCAGGTCGTGTATAAGGTCTTCGATGTTGAAAAGCATGAATTTTGTGTTCGAATTCTGTTTCTCTATACCATTCACTTTTAGCGAAAGGCTCAGATTGTGCGGATCGGCAACCTCATCACGGGTCACGAGCATAGGTCCCATTGGCGCAAAGGTATCCTGTCCTTTCGATACGATCCATTGCCCGGCACGGCGGCAGTCGCGTGCACTGATGTCGTTGATCACAGTGTAGCCGTACACATAGTCCATTGCATTTTCCTTTTTTATGTTCTTGCCATGTTTACCAATGATAACTGCCAACTCGACTTCCCAGTCCAGCTGCTGCGTAATCTTTTGGTTGTGTATGATATTGGTCTCCGTGCCTGTCACAGCCGTTGGTGGCTTAGAGAAGATAACCGGCTGTTGCGGCAGCTCTTTGGCTGTATCCAGTGTACGTGCCGATTCCGCCACGTGCTCAGTGTAATTTAATCCGATGCCAAAGATGTTCTTGCGTGGCCTTGGTATAGGGGCAAGTAAAGTGGCATTCGCTAAAGGGATCGAGCAGTCCAGCAGTTCTTCTTTGGTTGCCGTATTCAGCAGGTGTACCGCCTGGTTGATGCCTTCCATGCCCAAGTCGATGAAGTCGAGCATATTGTCCGGCAGGTGGCTGCTCTTTATTTCGCCCAGTTTATGTGCGTCCACGATCATATTTTCTTCTACAAATCCCAGGCGTTCCGGCGCATGGTTTATTCTATAGGTAACTAATTTCATTATGTTGTTTTGTTGTTTTAATTATTTGAGATTCTTCGACCTCCGCTGCATTCAGAATGACACGGGCATTTCCTTATGGCTAAATTCGCTTTCCTATTAGCAACCCTGAACCCGAAACTCTGAATCCTAAACTGCTTGCCTTCCCTCAGGATGCGCCATTTCCTGATACAATCCCAGTGAAGTAATAACAGGCAGGTCATTGAACGAGAACAGGCAGACATCTTCCGTTTCGCTAAGGTTCACGTGTTCGTGGTATGCCCACGATGGTACGCAGAAAATATCCCGTTCTTTCCAGTCCAGGCGCTTGCCTCCAATGATCGAATAGCCATGGCCTTTCGCGCACTGGTACACAAACGAGCCCGTGTGCCTGTGCGCCATCGTATGTTCGCTCGGACGTAATAATTGTATCGAAGCGCCCATTGTCTGCATTACGTGGCCGCCCGTTTGCGGATTGGTGTAATGCATCAGGATACCGTCATAAGGCGAACCTTCATTTACCTTTGCGGCTTCCAGCAGCGCGGGGTACACCTGCTTCCATGAATATTTGAAAAGGGGAGAGTAAGGCTTATCCCAACCGCTGTCCGCAGGAACCAATCCGACGCCGCTGTACGTCATAGGGGAGTGGTTTACAGGCGCCGTCAATGGCTGCTTTCCATCAAAGACCGCATAGTCATTGGCCTCCAGTGCATTCACAAGCGGAATGTCCAAACCGTCCTGCCAGATGCAGGTTTTGCCGCCTTCCTCCACACCGTGTTCATGCCAGGTGCTGTTGGGGGTTATCACAAAATCGTTAACTTCCAGCATGATCTTGTTGCCATCTACAACAGTATACCCGCCTTCACCCTCCATGATAAAGCGAAGCGCAGAGGCCCTGTGACGGTGCGCCGAAGTACTTTCGCCCGGGCGCGTCACCTGGATCCCGGTATAGAGCCAGCCCACGGCAGCACTCACATCGCGGCGCTTGTCGTTAACAAGGTACACCACACGGCGGCCGGCCTGCTCCGGCGTAACCAGTTCCGACGATTTCAGTACCAGTTCGCGTAATTGCTCATATTTCCATAGCATTGGCACCGATGAAGTACGCGGTTCCCAAGGCTCAATGTCGTTGGCAACTGTCCACAAAGCGCCCGCACCAAGGCTTTCCAGCTCCTTGTAATACGCCTCAAGTTCAGGGGTGTCCTGCACCCGGGCACGGCCTAAAACACTGTCGTCATATTTTGTTTCCATACTAAATCAATTAGTTGAAGTTATTTTTTTCATTTGAAGCGGAACGATCAGTTCTTATCAGCCATATCTGTACCTGCCTTCCGCTATATCTCCCTTCGCTATTGCTTCGGGTGGATGCCGCTCCAGTCAGGGCTATCGGCCATCCATCTTTACTTTTGTATGGTTTTCACTGCCGTCCGATTATTCTATTTTGTTACCATAACGCCCCATCCTTGGCTGTCTCGGCTTTTTCTCTTTTTTGTAATTCATTACCCTTGGAATAAGCGACTCATCTTTCTGCCGTTGGCCTATGATGGCGAAAACCAGAAATATTGCCGCCAATCCGGCAAAAGCAGCGATGTCCAACTTTATTTCCGAGTCCTCATCTTTAAACACGAAATTTGAATGGTCAGAATCGGTAAGCAATGTAAAAACTCTTCCTGTCTGTATCTCTTCACAATGCATTCCCCTGAAATTCTTCCTGTGGATTTTCCCCAGATGGCTAAACATAAAATAAGCCTTATTGGTTCTGGAACCTTCACCACATCGTGTTGGTACATCTACAATCCTTACTGTAACTTCCCTGCCATTGTTAAAAGCGTCGAGATTGTCGTATTTTAGCTTCGTAAGCCAAAGCGCCCCCGCCATCATCATCAGGCTCACGATCGTCTCCGCTTTTAGCTTTTTAAACATCAAAAATCCTCCTGTGTATCGGTAAGCGTAATATTCTTCCTCGGGGCAGTATTTACCCGCAGGTCGAAAATGTCAAAGCGGTTATAATGTCCCAGTATGTCATGCATCTGCTTGGGCTGTATGCATTTCGACAGGTCGATATCGGCATATACGATCCCTTCCTCATCAATAAGAGGTTCGCCTATTACCGCGCCATTCGGCCCGATAACACCTGAGAATGCGCTGTTCTTCCTTGTCAGCAGTTCCTCAGCATTCGGCACATCTTCCTTCATAATGTCGATGACCTCTTTAGTTATTGTGGAACATGATACAATGGTAAACAGTTTCCCTTCAAAGGAATGTGCCGCCGCACGGATCTTTATTGCTTCGGCCATATTGTAGTCGGGTGGGGCTACAGGCAGCGAAATATAGTTGGCTATGTGTATCAGCTCGCCCTGTGCCAGCAGCGTAAAGCGTGCAAGTGTGTTGGTATTTTCACCACAAGCGAGCGTACCGACAGGGCCAATTTCGGTGTTATATACTTTTAATGACGATCCATCTCCCCCTGTCCAGGTGAGCTTCTCCGCCCAGGTAGGTACCAGCTTGCGGTGCTTGCCCACAAGGTTGCCTTTATTGTCTATAATAAGGTTGGTGTTGTACAGCTCTCCAAAACTCTGCCCACGTTCATTTACACCTATTACCACATGGCAGTTGTATTCTTTTGCCGCCTGGCAGATACGGTCTGTTTCCGGTCCGGGAACGGTGATAGAATTTACATATAGTTTCTCGTACCATTTACTGCCCTGTACCGGTGTCATTATCCAGTTCCAGTACGGGTAACCTGCTACGAACACTTCAGGAAAGGCTACTAACGAAGCACCGTTATGGGCGGCCTCTTCAATTATCGAACAGGCTTTTTCTACTGTGGCATCCACATTAAGGAAAATGGGAGATGCCTGAACGGCGGCAGCCTTAAATTTTGGTAAATCAAGCATTTTTAATCTAATTTTGCCACATAGGCACATAGCTTTTAAACGCTAAACAAGGGGATTCAATAGTCCTCATAGATTGAAGCTTTGCTTCAAAGCTTTGTGTTACTATGATTTTCTTCAGGGTCTATCCAATCTATGTTCTATGTGGTTGATGAATCTATAATCTTATATCTATTATCTCATAGTCTCCACTAAAACCTCAGGTCCGGTATGAGGTACTGCTCCAGTTTTGTACGCATTTCATCGGGGAACGGGCTTGATTTAATCTCATCACGCGCTTCGTTGAATTCTACTCGTACCAGCGAAACTTCGCCTTCAAGGCACAGCGAGCCGTCGGCGTGCTCAAACTTGAACCCGCAGGTCATTGAGGATGAACCGAACTTCTTTACCCAAAAGTATTTGGTTAATACATCACCTAAGCGGGCAGCTTTCTTAAACTGTATTTTTAAGTCAACCGTGGGAATACCCCCGGTCTTGTGGATATTCTTAAACGGCATGCCCAGCGCATCGCTGTAGAAGTCTTCCACTATATTATTGAGCATTTCCAGGAATCTGGGGTAGAATACAATTCCTGCGAAATCTACGTGCTGAAACCGCACGGTCTCTTTTTTAATAAATGCTTTTTCCATCAGGCTTATACTGTATTTTTTAATTTGAATCGTTGTATTTTACCGGTTTCCGTTTTCGGCAATGCTTCCATGTACCGTATCTCTCTTGGATATTTGTACGGTGCTGCCACATTCTTAAACCAGTCCTGTATCTCCTTCGTCATCTCGTCACAGGCTTTTTCTTTTTCTTTTAAAACCACGTAGGCGCACACCAGCATCCCGCGGTTTTCGTCGGGAAGTCCCACAACAGCACATTCGGCAATGTCATGATGGCTTAGCAGCACACTTTCCACCTCTATGGCCGCAATGTTATACCCCGAAGAGATGATCATATCGTCGCCTCGCGCCACGAACCAGAAATAGCCATCCTCATCTTTACGGAAAATGTCACCGGTTATGTTCCAGCCATTCTCTACATATTCCTGTTGCTTGCCGGGGCTGTTGAGGTATTTACATCCTGTTATGCCACGTACAGCAAGCCGCCCGGGCGTGCCATCGGTAATTTCATTCCCTTTGCTGTTGATGATGCGGGCTTCGTACCCGCGAATAGGTAATCCCGTGGCGCCCTTGCGCATATTTTCCTCGTTCGACGATATAAAGATATGGAGTATTTCGGTGGAACCGATGCCATCGATGATTTTTAACCCTGTTGCATCGTACCAGTCTTCCCAGACTTTAAGCGGCAATGTTTCCCCAGCCGATATGCACTTGCGTAATGAGGAAATATCGAAGTCTTTTACTTTTGTTGTTAATACCCGCCATGCCGTTGGCGCTGTAAAGCAGATGGTTACTTTATGCTCTTCTATAGCTTTCAGCAATAAATCCGGTGATGGCTTTTCAATTAAGAATGTAGATGCGCCAAAATAGAAAGGGAAGAGCACCAACCCGCCCAGGCCAAAGGTGAAACCAAGCGGCGGACTGCCTGTAAAAATATCATCGGGCGTTGGCTGTAAAGCATATTTTGGGAAGGCCTCGCAAATAAGCAATATGTCCTTATGGTAATGCGAAGTCATTTTTGGCTTACCGGTAGTGCCGGAGGTAAAGCCTATAATCGAGAGCGAATCGGCTTTTGTGGGGTGATTGTGAAACGTTTTTGGTTTATTGCCCATGAGCGTTTGCAACTTTGAAACGTGTTGTCCCAAACCATCAAAGGTTATCACATGCTTAAGGAAAGGTGAATCTACTGCTAGCAGCGCTTCTTCGAGAGTATAGTCACAGAGCGCATGTGATATTTCGGCACATTCGATCATTACACTCAATTCCTTTTCCCTCAGTAAAGGCATGGTTGCCACCACAATGCCACCTGCTTTCAATATGCCGAACCAGCACGCCACATACATTGGGTTATTCGCCGAACGGATCAGCACACGATTGCCCGGCACAAAGTCCAGGTTTTCCTTTAGCACGTGCGCTATCTGGTTGGACTTTTCGTAAAGCTCCTGAAACGTCCAGCTGCCCTCAAAAGTGCGTATGGCAATCCTGGCACCGTTGCCTTCGTCAATATGCCTGTCGAGCAGTTTTTCCACACAGTTGAGGTCTTCCGGGAATTCGAAATCCGGATGTCCCGTAAAACATTCCGCCTGAAGTGAAGGGTGGGGCAGGTGATCGTGGGCGAAATTATCTTCGTAATGTTTCATTGCTGTAATAAGATATTACTTTTTATGTGTCAGAGGTTTCAATGCTTTTTTCATGCCTTCCATCATTTTCCTTTCGCCACCTCTATAAGGATAAAAATGTGATGCGGCCGACATATATTGCTTCGGAATGCCTACTGAATCCAGATCCTGAGCCTTGTATTGCTCATACGCCTGTGCGTTGCGCACAAACGATGGGTCCAGCAACAGTGTTTTGCCCAATGCCACCAGGTCGGCGCGGCCATTTAAAAGTATGGTATTAATCTGGTCAATATCCTGTATATATCCTGCCGTAATGGTAGGGATGTTCACAGTATTGCGTACCATATCGCTGAATGGTGTCTGCCACATCCTTCCCACGGCAGGCTTTTGATGGTCTACAGTTAATCCGGTCGATACATTGATAATGTCCGCACCGGCTTTTTTAAAGGCTTCGGAAATTACCAAAACATCATCTTCGCTAATGCCACCATCTGCCCAGTCGGATGCCGAGATACGTACACTCATTGGCTTTTCGGGCGGGAATACCCCGCGCATCGCCTTAAATACCCGCATCGGGAATGTCAGCCTTTTTTCGATGCTGCCGCCAAACTCATCCGTCCTTTCATTGGTCAGCGGGGAAAGGAATGAGGCCAGTAAGAAGCCATGATGTGCCTGTAATTCTATCATATCAAATCCTGCGTCATCGGCGTTTTTAGCGGCGTTTACGAATTCATCGGTTATGATGTCCATGTCTTCATGGGTCATTTCGTGAGGTTCGGCCATTTTATCGCTGAATGGGATAGGGGAGGCAGAAAGCAATCCCCATGCATCATTTAGTGGTTCATTGCTGCCTTCCCAAGGAAATTGTACCGCTCCTTTTCGGCCCGCATGGCCTATCTGTACCGCTATTTTCGTTGCGCTGTTCTTATGGATGAAATCGGTTATCCGTTTCCATGCTGTAGTTTGCTCTTTAGACCATATACCGGCACATCCCCTGGTAATTCTTCCAGTGGGGGATATGGCTGTAGCTTCTGTAATTATCAATCCTATCCCGCCCGTTGCCCTCGATCCGTAATGCATAAGGTGCCAGTCGGATACCAGTCCGTCCGTTGCCGAATACTGCTCCATCGGACTCATCACGATACGGTTGTCCAGTACCATCGACCGTAATGAGAATGGTGTAAAGGCAGCAGGCATGTCGGGTTTATTGTCGGCTAAGTGCGAATTAAACTCGGCCAAAACTTTTTGGGTGAACGACCTGTCACGCAGGCCGAGGTTTTCAAATGTCACTTTTTTAGCACGCGTCATCACGCTGAATGCGAACTGCATGAATGGGTGCTGCATGTGGCGGTCCATATGCTCAAACCAGTCGAGCGATACATTGGCCGCGTGCTGTATCATTTCCACGCGGTTGCGGCGCAGTTTTTCGTAGCTTTCAAACACTGCCGGCACATTGTTGCCATGATTTATTACTGAATCCGCCAAAGCAATCGCACATTCCATCGCCAGCTTGGTACCGGAACCGATAGAGTAGTGTGCTGTAGCCTTGGCATCACCCAGCAATACTATATTATTGTGGCTCCATCTGTCATTGGTAATTGCGGGAAACTGCCTCCAGTGCGAGCGGTTGGAGATCAGGCCGTGACCGTCAAGCTCCTCCTTGAATATATCTTTAAGCTTAGCAATAGTGTCTTCCTCGTCCGTAACAGAAAAGCCCGCTTTCTGCCAGGTTTCGTCGGTAGTTTCAAATATCCAGGTACTCATGCCTTCTTCATACTGGTAGGTATGCGCTACGAATGTTCCGTATGGGGTTGTCCTGAAAAAATAGGTAAACGCATCCAGCGGCCGGGTAGACCCCATCCATACAAAGCGATTGCTTTTCATTTCTACATGGGTGCCAAATTCCTGCTCAAACTTTCCGCGTATCCCACTATTGATACCATCTGCCGCCACAATAATATCGGAGTCGGAGAATTGATTCAGATCGTCCACATTAGCTTCAAAATGAAGGTTAACGCCTTCTTCTTTGGCGCGCTGCTGCAAGAGCTGCAACAAAGTTTTACGGGAACAGCCACAAAAACCGTTGCCGGTAATACGAACCTTTTCGCCGTTGCGTGCCACGTCAAGCTCGTCCCAATAGGCAAACTTGGTGCGTATCAGGTCATATGACTGCGGGTCGCGGGTGAGGAACTCGCTCAATGTCTCGTCCGAGAAAACAACCCCAAACCCAAAGGAATCGTCGGCACGATTGCGTTCGTATACGTCAATAGTATAGTCGGGTCTTGCTTTTTTAAGCAGTATGGAAAAATACAATCCGCCCGGTCCGCCGCCTGTTACTGTTATTTTCATTCTTTTATAAAAGGTCTTTTAATGGAGAAAACCTCGCCGATCTTCGCATAGTTTGCGCCCTCTAGGCGTGCAACAGGCTTGTAGGTTTCCCGGTTTATCTTATAATCAGGCAATAGCACGCTATCGTCTACATGGAACATGATAATGCGGCCAATCATTATGGTTGCACCACCATCCTTATGATCTTCAAGGCTGTAATGGTGTACGAGCTCACATTCAAAATGTATGGGGCTTTCGGCAACCCGTGGGGCTTTTACCCGTACCGATGGTATTGCTGTGAGGCCCGCATACTCAAATTCGTTTCCGTCAGGCGGCAGGTTTATAGAGGAATTGTTCATAGCCTCAACCAATTCTTCCGTAGCCATGTTTACCACGAATTGCTTTGTAGCCAATACGTTATTAAGTGTGTCTTTATTGGTATTCCCGCTTCGAACGGTCGAGAACATTACGTGGGGCGGGTCTTCGCCAACGGCGTTGAAAAACGAAAATGGCGCCAGGTTGGGGATGCCGGTTTCGCTTACAGAAGATATCCAGCCAATAGGCCTGGGGATTACCGAACCAGTGAGGATTTTATATATGTCTTTCTGGCTGGTAAGCACCGGATCGATCTGCATGGTTATATTGTTTAAAGTTTACACAAAATAAAAGAAAAATTACCAATTTATTCCAGACGATTTTGTGATATGTTTATTGTTTGACTGGTAAAAATACATTGTGAATAAGTTTGATTGCAATTATGTAATGATTACGCAATATAATAATTATTGAAATTAGTGTCTTTTTGTAATGAAATCTGTGAAAATAAGGGCTTTTAAGTACAAATACCAAATGTTAAAGATGACAAAAGTTAACTGTCTGATTTTACAGCGAAAACGGTATAGTTGTATTGCGATTGTATAGGTAAATAATGAATTTGTAGAGGTGTTAACATTATGTGTATGGTTTGTTTATACAGCTATCCAAATATGCATTATCTAATTAAATCTATATTAGCCGCAAATATATTTTTCATGAATCACAATTATCAAAAATGCATTAAAACACTATTTGTTGTCGCATTTGGTATTGTATCGCTTTGTACAAATGCCCAGGTTACAACTGTGGGCAACGGTAGCTATACAAATACATTTCCGGGAACAGATACGGCAGGGCGTAATGGTTTTCCTTCAGGATCACCACTTTTAAGCGGTAATGCTGTTGGCAAGCCTGTACCAACCAATGACTGGTGGTCTGCCAAGATCAAGCAAAACCACGTAAACAACCTCTATAATTACCCATTGGCCATGAGGACGGTGAACCAGGGGCTTGTAGTAAGTTATATCGTCCCTGCTTCGACAGCTAACGGAAGTACTGAGCCTATGAGCGACCTTATGCCGGTTACAGTTGGTGTTACAGGCCTTAACGCTTCACAAGCTACGGTTTCCGATTATTCTGACTGGACAGTTAGTATGAACTGGGCTAACGGTACACGATCTTTTACGGCAACCGCCGGAATTGCCATGCCGTTCTTATATTTTACAAAAAACACCTCTGACGTTGCAGAGGTAAAAGTAACACAAGGCACTGTAACAATATCGGGTGAAGTACTTATCATTGCCAACTCTCAACAGGGGTCTGATTATGCGGTATATGCGCCCGTAGGCAGTACATGGACACAAAACGGAAACACGTATACTTCGACACTCAACAATAAGAACTATTGGTCAATGGCCTATTTGCCGCCAAATGCTGCCAGCATTCCTGTGGTAGCCAATGAGTATAAGCAATACGCTTATGTTTTCCCGACCAATACCACCGCTTCATGGAATTATAACGAAAGTACATCCAAGCTTATTACAACATTTAGCGTAGCCACAGAGGTAAAAGAAGGAACAGGAACGAATGTATTGCTAGGATTGCTGCCACACCAATGGGCACATTTGTCTTCTGCGTCCCCGCAGCCCAATGCGCACAACTACAGTTCGATAAGGGGTGAGATCAAAACGCTTCCAGGCAATACTTTTATAGTTGAAAACACTTTTAAAGGTATTCTTACCACGTTACCTTATGTAGATAATTACAGCAATGGATTCAGCCCTGCAGCATTATCACAAAAGATTGACCTGATAAAGAATGACCAACTAGATGCCTGGACAGACTCTTATAATGAAGGCCAGCTGATGAACCGCCTTATCCAGACGGCACGTATTGCCGACGAGATGGGCAATACCCAGGCAAGGAACACTATTGTAGCTACAATTAAACAAAGGCTTGAAGACTGGCTTAAAGCCGAATCGGGAGAGGTGGCTTTCCTGTTCTATTACAACTCCAACTGGTCTGCTTTGCTCGGATATCCGGCAGGGCACGGACAGGATAATAATATAAACGACCACCATTTCCATTGGGGTTACTTTATCCACGCTGCCGCGTTTATGGAGCAGTTCGAACCGGGTTGGGCAGCACAATGGGGGCCGATGATCAATATGCTGGTTCGCGATGCAGCCTCTCCAGACAGGAATGACCCGCTGTTTCCTTACCTAAGGAATTTTAGCCCTTATGCGGGCCATAGCTGGGCAAACGGGTTTGCGACTTTCCCTTTTGGTAACGACCAGGAATCAACTTCTGAAAGTATGCAGTTTGCTTCTTCCCTGATACACTGGGGAACGATAACCGAAGATGATGCTGTCAGGGATTTAGGTATTTACATTTATACTACAGAACAAACCGCCACCGAAGAGTACTGGTTTGATATGCACAACAGGACCTTTAAACCGGGTTATGGCTTTAGCCTTGCTTCAAGGATCTGGGGCAACGGCTACGATAACCAGACATTCTGGACCTCTGACATTGCAGCCGCATATGGTATAGAAATGTATCCTATACATGGCGGTTCGCTATATATGGGGCATAATACCGATTATGTTGAAACACTATGGGACGAGATAGCTGTAAATACAGGTATTATGAGCAACCAGGCGAACGCCAACCTTTGGCATGATACGTATTGGCAATATCTTGCGTTTATTGATGCTCAGGCGGCTATTGACCTTTACGATTCGTATCCCAACAGGGCGCTGAAATTCGGTATCTCTGATGCGCAGACGTATCACTGGCTCCATGCCATGAATGCATTGGGGCGTGTTAATGCGAATGTTACTGCAAATTATCCTATCGCGGCTGTATTTACCAATAATGGTGACAATATTTATGTAGCCCATAATTACGGAAATACTCCAATAACAGTTACATTCTCTGATGGTTTTACACTTGATGTTCCTGCCAATGACATGGTTACAAGCCTTGATGCGGATATCTCGGGAGTATTGTCGGCAGATTTCTACCAGGCATTTCCGAATGGCACGGTAAACCTTACCGCGGAGGTTGAAGGTGAAGGCATTACAAAAGTGGCTTTCTTTAATGGTGAAACCCTTATTGGTGAGGATATGGTTGCGCCTTACCAGATGCCTGCAACAAATCTTGCGCTGGGTATCCATAATATGTATGCAAGGGTTTATGCCGGACAGCAGTTCAGCGTAACCAATACAATACAGGTCATAGTGGGCGAGCAGGTTCCTTTTGCGGGCGTGCCCTTTCAGATTCCGGGAACAATACAGGCGGGTAATTATGACATTTTTCAGGGAGGCATGGGTCAAAATATTTCCTACTACGATACTTCTGCAAACAATCAGGGTACTTACAGGCCAACAGAATATGTTGATGCCAGTATGGTTCCTGACGAAGGGCCGACTGTTGGCTGGATCACAGCAGGTGAATGGCTGGAGTATACTATAGACGTACAGACTTCCGGACTATATACCGCAACGATACGTTACGCTTCCGGCAATACCGCAGGAGGTGGGCCGCTACGTTTCGAAATAGATGGGGTTGCCGTGAGCGCTAACGTTTCTTTTCCAACAACATCCGACTGGGGTACCTGGGCGAACAGGGTTCTAACCGGTGTGGCGCTTACCCAGGGGCAGCACATATTGCGTGTTGCGGTTGCAGGAGGTGAATTCAACCTGGGTACTATGACGTTTGCCTTAACAGGGCCGCTGGGATATGTTCCGCCAATTGCCAATGCGGGCGATAACGTAACCGTAACACTTCCGGCAACTACAGCCACGCTTGACGGTTCGCAGAGCAATGATGCTGAAGGACAACCAATAACATACAGCTGGACACAGGTTTACGGACCTTCAGTCATTGCATTCAGCAGTACTACTGTTGCTTCTCCTGCAGTATCCAATCTTGTTGAGGGTATTTATAAAGTTACCCTTACAGTGAGCGACGGAACCTATACTGCGACAGATGATGTGCTTATTATTGTTTCGGCAACAGGCAACGCAAACCCGAACGTATCGATTACATCACCTGCCAATAGCTCCGGCTATATACTTGGCAATGCGATAACAATCAATGCAACAGCGGGAGATATCGACGGAACAATAACCTCGGTGAAGTTTTATAATGGCACTGAAATGATTGGCGAGGACTTTACCGCTCCTTACAGTTATGTATGGACGAACGCACCTGCAGGTACACACAGTATTACAGCAATAGCTACTGATAACGGTGGTGCGCAGGGTACATCGCAGGTTGTAACTGTAACGGTTACCCAAACAGCTATATGTTCTGAAACATCAAGTGAGGTACAGCAGGGCGCATTCTCAACCGGATATGAATTTGCTTTTGAAACGGTTGGGAACAGTGTTACCATAACTGTGAAATTACTTGATACGGATAAACAAGGTGTAGTTGCTTTCTTGTGGCAGCAAACACCATTTACTGAAGCTGAGATGTCAAATGTATCAGGACTTACTTTCTCTAAGACAGTATCAGGACTTACTGCCGGACAAACAATTACCTACGCCGTTAAGTTCGCTTATACAGGGGGTATGTCGGTTACTAAATACATCAGCTATGTAGTTGGCGAAAACTGTACTATGGGTGTAGACGAGCCGGAGTTTGGTTCGTCTGTAAAAATGTATCCAAACCCTGCAAATGGTGAAGTACACATATATTCCGGAAATGGTTCTATAGACCGGGCAGAAGTTTATTCTGTGCTCGGTACTAAAGTTTACGAAACAAAAGCTGCACAGTTTAATGTCGAAAGCTTTTCTCAGGGTATATATATGGTTAAGATCTATTCGGGTAACAGGTCTGTTACCAAAAAACTTATTGTAAAGTAACATTTTCATGTTCAAAAAGGAAGATAAGGGCAGTACATTGCGTTCTGCCCTTATTTTTTGACTTATTACGGGGAAGTGCTATATTAACTGCCTATTACGGAAATAACGTTTTCGCTTGTTGTTACGAAAACGCTGTAGTTGTAGTGTTGATGTATAGGTAAATAATAGATGTTGTGCTAAATTTTATTTGTGTTGTATGGTTTATGTATACTCAAAAGTTAAATATATGTGAAACAATTAGGTCTATATTAGCTGAAAATATAAAATTTATGAAACATAATTATCAAAAATGTATTAAAGCGCTTATGCTTGTACTATTTGCCTTTTTGGCAGGTAATTCAGGTTATGGTAACAGTGTTGAAAAGGGTTTGCCTTCTTCAGCATTCAATACGCCATGTACAGGAACAGGCACGGCTGCATCAGAGGGAACATTTTCCGCAGGTTACAGCTATGTATTTTCCACTACGGGTACTACGGTGAACGTTTCCGTGACACTTCTGGATTCTGATAAGGCAGGTGTGGTCGCTTATTTAAGAACCCAGGCACCTTTTAGCGAAGCAGGTATGGTTCAGGGAACCGGACTTACATTTACAGGTTCCATCGCCGGACAGGCCACAGGAAATACGATAGGCATAGCGGTTAAATTTGCTTATGCCGGAGGTATGGTGGTAACGCAATATATCAACTATGTGGTTGGTGAAAACTGTACAGGTGGTGGCACTGATACACAGGCCCCGACAGGTTTTACTGCCAGCGTGGGTACCGTTACGGCAAATTCTGTTCAGCTGCTGCTCAATGGGTCTGATGATTCAGGTAACCTTACATACACTGTTACCCACGGTAGCAGTACTACAACGTTTAACGGTACTTCAGGTGTGCAATTGCCTGTAGTGATCAACAATCTTATAGCCGGTACGGCCTACACTTTTAATGTTACTGCTGCAGATGCTGCCGGTAACGCCGCTGCCAATAACCCAGTCGTGCTATCGGCTACAACTATCCAGGCACCGGTAAACACAGCTTGTGCGGGTACCGCTACTGCGGCCTCAGAAGGTACATTCTCTACAGGTTATAGCTACGTATTTTCCACAACGGGTACTACAGTAAACGTTTCATTTACACTTCTGGACACAGATAAAGCCGGTGTTGTAGCCTTTTTAAGGACGCAGGCACCCTTTAGCGAAACCGCAATGACGCAGGGAACCGGACTTACATTTACGGGTTCTATTGCAGGCCAGGCTCCCGGATCTACTATTGGCATAGCCGTTAAGTTTGCTTATGCAGGCGGTATGGCAGTAACACAATATATCAACTATGTTGTGGGAGAAAATTGTACAGGTGGTGGTGGCGATACTCAGGCACCAACCGGCTTTACGGCTACTGCCGGGAATGTTACAGCAAATTCTGTACAACTCTTGCTTAATGGTACAGATGATTCCGGTAGTGTAATTTATACCATATCGCATGGATCACAGACAACAACAGTTACAGGTACTTCGGGCACTCAGCAGGTTGCGCTTATCGAAGGCCTTACAGCAGGTACGGCTTATACTTTTAGCGTTACCGCTGCCGATGCCGCCGGAAACGCAGCAGCAAACAATCCTGTATCGGTTGCGGCTACAACGCTTCAAAATTCGAGCAGCCTTCCTTGTACGGGTACCGGTACTGCGGCATCTGAGGGAACATTCTCTACAGGTTACAGCTATTCCATACAAACGGTTAATGGTAACGTAAATGTATCCTTTACTATGCTGGATACAGATAAGGCAGGTGTTGTAGCTTTTTTACGCCTGCAGGCACCATTTGCAGAAACAGGAATGACGAATACCGGCGGCCTTACCTTTACAGGCACGATTGCGGGCCAGGCCCCCGGATCTGCTATTGGCATAGCGGTTAAGTTTGCTTATGCGGGTGGTATGTCGGTAACACAATATATTCCTTACGTTGTAGGGCAGGACTGCCAGACGCAACAGGATACAGAGGCTCCTGCGAACTTCACGGCTACAGCCGGGACAATTACAGCCAATTCAGTTCAATTGCTATTGAATGGCACAGATAATTCAGGCAGTGTTACTTACACAATTACCTATGGTACAGAAACGGAGACTGTAACAGTTACAGGCGGAGCGCAGCAGTCTTATGTTGTTGACGGCCTTATGCCTCAAACAGCTTACAGCTTTAGTGTTACAGCAGCTGATGCCGCAGGTAATGCCGCAGCCAACAACCCAATCGTTATTGCTGCAACTACATTAGCTACTGCAGATACACAGGCGCCGACAGGGTTTACGGCTACAGCCGGTACAATTACCGCGAATTCTGTAGCTTTGGTATTAAACGCTGCTGATAATTCAGGAAGCGTTACGTTTACCATTACATACGGTACACAAACGGAGACTGTAACCGTTACAGGAGGAACGCAACAGGTTTATGTTGTTGATGGCCTTACAGCGGAAACGGCTTACAGTTTTAGCGTTACTGCAGCCGATGCTGCAGGCAACCAGGCAGTGAATCCGATTGTGGTTACGGCTACAACTCTTGAAGATAGCGGAAGCAGCAACACCCCATGCGCAGGTACAAGTACTGAAGCAAGTGAAGGAAGCTTCTCTACCGGATACACATACGAATTTGAGACCGTTGGAACAACTGTAAATGTTACTATAACCATGCTGGATACCGACAGGGAAGGAGTTGTAGCTTATCTAAGGAAGGAAATGCCATTCTCTGAAACAGCAATGACAAATACCGGAGGCCTTACCTTTACAGGCTCCTTTACGGGCCAGGCTATTGGCAGTACGATAGGTATAGCGGTTAAGTTTGCTTATGCGGGCGGAATGGCTGTAACAGAATACATTGATTATGTAGTAGGGGAAAACTGCGGTGGCGGTGGTGAAGAAGATACAGAAGCCCCAACAGGATTTACAGCTATTGTAGGTACAATTGCTGCTGGCTCTGTTCAGTTACTACTGAATGCTACAGACAATTCAGGTGATGTGATCTATACTATTACCTATGGCGACACTACTATTACAGTAACAGGAATTTCGGGAGAAGAGGAGTCAGTTGTAATAAACGGCCTTGATGATGAGACCGGATATACGTTTACCATTACTGCTGCAGATGCGGCAGGTAACGTGGCAGCAAACAACCCGATAGTGCTTCAGGCGACTACACTGGAAGATACCAATACAGAATGTGAAGGGACAAGCGCGGTAGCACAGCAGGGTACATTCTCTACAGGTTATACGTATCATTTTGAAACGGCAGGTAATGATGTAATCATTACGTTTGCATTGCTTGATAACGACAGAGAGGGTGTAGTTGCGTTTGCATGGCTTCAGGATCCGTTTACAGAAACACAAATGGTACAGGGCGATGGGCTTACATTCTCTGTAACAATACCAGGCCTTACGGCAGGAGAAGATAAAAACTTTGCGGTTAAGTTTGCTTATGCAGGCGGTCAATCCGTTACACAATACTTTACCTACACAGTTGGGGAAAATTGTACAATGGGAACAGTACGTCCTCAGTTTGGAACATCACTAAAAATGTTCCCTAACCCGGCAAGCGGCATAGTAACGCTTGATGCAGGCCAGAGCGAAATATCTAAGGTAGAAATATTCTCGCTGTTAGGTGCTAAAGTGTTGGAGACTACACAAACTGCTATAAATGTAGAAGGCCTTTCAAAAGGTATCTACATGGTAAAAGTTTCTTCAGGTAGTGCGTTTGTTACTAAGAAATTAGTTATTGAATAAGAAATTGTTTAAGAGGATTTACCAAAAGGCAGGGTTCAGCACCCTGCCTTTTTATTTATCTGTAGTAGTACTATTATGGTTCAGATGAAATGAATACTTCTTCAGCATCGGGAAAAACAAAATCATTTTCCGAAAAGTCGAGTATATCGGAAGACGGTACGTATTTCAGCACATCACTGATTCCTTTGTTTACGCTTAACTCTGAGGCAAATTTTCGGCTTGTAGCCAATACAAGGCCGCCTTTGGATAACCTGAAAAAATGCTTCCCTGCCGCGGTACGGTTGCGGGTAAAGGCAAAAATAGAAGGGTCGCTTTTTATACCCGCGATCATCAGCTCGCAGTCTTCTTTATGCTTGCAGCTTATACTAGTAAAGATGGTCTTCCCTTTTCTGGATGTAAATTCGAATTTATAATCCCCGTTATAACGTTTGCTGATAACAAACATTCCCATAAGCGTAGTGTTTAAAATTGGATGGCCTGTATGCTGTGAATCTGTAAAAATAATATCTTTCAGTGTGATTTCAAAAATGGCTAAGGGTCAAATCCAGCTAAAATAAACTACCCTGTACATTTTCAATATGGTAGCCCTCTTTTAATTTTCCTACCCTGAAAAGATTTACTTTTTCATGCGCAATGCGTGTCGGCTCGGGAATGCGGTGTTTCAGTACACATTTCTCCATTATTTCAAGGCTGTCTTTTACCGATACTTTATGTCCCGGTGAGATGTATACCGGCTTCACGCCTGTTTTAGTCCTTAAAGCATAGCCCATCACCTCATTATAGCTCGTTATGGGGCTTATGCTGAATTTATCCAGGCCTAAAGGGGTATAGCTGCCGAAGAGCATATTTTTGGCACATCCTATAGAAGCCTGCCCGGCCAATACACCAAAATGCGATGCAATACCCATCCTCCTTGGGTGCGTTACACCTTGTCCGTCCAGTACAACTATGTCGGGCTTTAGAGGAATCTGTTCCCAGGCTTTCAGCAATGCGGGCACTTCACGGAAACCAAGGTATTGCGGTACGTAAGGAAATTTTGTCTGCGCGGTAACAAGGGAGTAGGAGAGTACCTCCATTCGCGGATAGCTGAGGATGACAATTCCTGCGTAAACGGTATCGGAATCTTTATTATGCGAAATATCCCCGCCCGCAATGGTGGTAATGCCATTGCTTTTGGTAATCAATGAGACGCTGTGGCGCATTTCATTTTGTATTTCTGTAGCTTCAGGGATCGAAACTGTGTCATAATTCAGCATAAAGTTCCTCCTTCGTTTTCTCAAATTTACTAATAATTATCTGTAAACAGGGGTGTTGAGAAATGAGAAACGGAAATTTAACGTATGTCTCAATAATTATGATTTCCTAAACAAATAAATGCAGGTAAATATATATTTTTGAGGATTGACACACCCTATGGAACGACACGACGAGGAAGACAGGAAAGAGCTCTACCATTATCAAAAAGACGATATAGATGCAATATTTGAAAAGTTTGAAGGCAAGCCGGACAACTACCACTTATTGTACCAGCTTCCTACAGGGGGAGGCAAAACGGTTATTTTTTCTGAAATAGCCCGACGCTTTATCGAAAAATACCAGCGAAAAGTTTTAGTGCTTACCCACAGGATCGAGCTCAGTAAGCAAACATCCCGTATGCTGAAAAGCTTTGGTGTAAAGAATACTGTTATAGACAGCGCTGTAAAAGACCTTCCGGCAGATAACGATTACTCCTGTTATGTTGCCATGGTGGAAACCCTTAACAACAGGCTTAAGGACAAAAAGTTCCACATGGATTATGTAGGCCTTGTAATTGTAGATGAGGCACATTACAACTCTTTCAGGAAGCTTTTTACTTATTTTAAAAACTCCTTATTTCTTGGGGTAACCGCTACACCTCTCAGTTCTAATATAGAACTCCCCATGTATGAGACCTATAATGAGCTTATTGTTGGAGAGCCAATAAAATCCCTTATCGATTCCGGTTATCTTGCAAAGGCTGTAATGTATGGCTATGATGTGGAGCTTACCTCACTTAAACTCGGTATCAATGGCGACTATACCGTAAGTTCTTCGGATGAGCTGTATTCGCGTTCGGCTATGCAGGATTTATTGGTACAGGCTTACGAGTCGAGGGCCAAAGGCAAGAAGACGCTGATCTTTAATAATGGTATCAATACTTCACTTTATGTATATGAAACCTTTAAAGCCGCCGGCCTGCCGATAAAGCACCTCGATAACCGTACCCCCGAGCTGGAGCGTAAAAAGATATTAAACTGGTTTCACAAAACGCCGGACGCTATACTTACATCGGTTTCCATCCTTACTACAGGTTTTGATGAGCCTACCGTAGAGGCCATTATCCTCAACAGGGCAACAAGGTCGCTTACACTCTATTTCCAGATGATTGGCCGTGGTTCAAGGAAACTTCCGGGGAAAGATACATTTACCGTGATAGATCTTGGGAACAATGCCCAGCGCTTTGGATTGTGGAGCGATCCGGTGGACTGGCATTACATCTTTAAAAATCCGGAACAGTTTCTCGAAAACATACGCAGCGATGCCGAGATCGAGAGCTACCATGTATATGCCATGCCGGAAGAGGTTCGTGCGAAATTCGGAAAAACACTGGATGTAACTTTTGATGTGGAGCAGGAATTCCGTAAAGCTACTGAGGAGCGCGAAAAGCCTAAAGTAGTGGTAGAAAGGTCCATACGCCAGCACGCTTTTATGTGCATTGAAAATAGTGAAACCATATCGGAAGCCCGCAAGCTTGCTAAATTACTCGACCCCGATGTGGAGTACAGGGTAAAGCAGTATGCAAAGCTATTGTCTAAAACTACGAAGAATTACCGCGAATGGCTTATAGAAGATTATAAGAACCGCCTTTCAGTAATGATTGGCCGTATCTTTCATAAATACAAAGAGGGTGAGGATGATGAAGAGCCGATAGAACTAAAAAAGCTCTAACTGGCTGCCTCCTTTTCCTTTTGGAGGTTTGGCTTTACCAAAAACCGTTCGGCCTCCATGGAGGTACGATTCATCACGTTCCTTTTGTACAAGTGCATTAAAGTTATTGTTAGGCGTAAATTTTTCCTCCGCTTTCCACGATAGTTCAGACAGTTTTTTAATGGCCTGCATTTTATCGCTGTTACCAATCTTCGCACGCTGTATGGCTGTCTGAAGCGTGCTGATGGTTTCATCGAATACCTTTATGGGTACAGGAAACGGATGGCCGTCTTTCCCGCCATGCGCAAAAGAAAAACGTGCCGGGTCTTCAAAGCGTGTAGGTGTTCCGTAGATAATCTCGCTTACCAGGGCAACAGACTGCAGCGCTCTTGGCCCCATACCTTTAAGCATAAGCAATTCCTCAAAGTTTTCCGGTTTGTTCTCGTGTGCTACCCAGAGCATCGCGCCCAGGCGTTTCATGTTTACATCTTCCATCCGTACATCATGATGATCCGGCATCGAGAGGTGGCGTATTTCCTTAAGCATATGCTCCGGGTCTTCATTTACAATGAGTAGTGATTTTTCCCGGGTTGGTGAAGCGCTGCCGGCAGTCAGGTTGAGTATTTGTCCCTGGTTTTCCCCGTAGATAAAAGTATGTGGCTCATTGATGAACGATTCTAGATCTTTGGAATGCCAATGGTACCGTCGTGCCTTCTTGCTCATGGTATTCATACCCTGCTGTATTACGCACCACTCACCCTGACTGTCTACAATAAAATTATGTTGGTAGAGTTGGAATCCGTCCTGCACGGCGGTATTATCAACTTTTGCGGTAAGTCTGCTGTAATGTGAGAGTTGGCCGCCATTTAACCCGGTTCGTTCACCAACGGCAATTAGTTCTTCGGGTGTTTTGGTTGAGTTCTTTCCCTTGCCGCCACAGATATAAATTCCGAGTTCTTTACTATGCGGATTAACCGAACGCTTCAGTGCTCCCAGTACAGATGTAGTTATGCCTGACGAGTGCCAGTCCATGCCCATTACAGCGCCGAAGCTTTGAAACCAAAAAGGGTTTGCAAGCTTGCTGATAACCTCTGAAGTGGAAAATTCCATGGCAATAGTCTCCACGATTGCGAGGCCAAGCTTAGCCATTCTTTCGGCAAGCCAGGGCGGAACATATCCATAATGGAGTGGAAGGTTGGCTGAACTGAAACGTTTCATGTTAACTGAATTTATTCAGCAAATATAAGAAAAAAATCTTCCTTATTCAGGGCATTGAGGTGCTATGCATAGTACATTTGCTCCTAACAGTTTCTCTTTTACACGCTCCAGTTTTTTATCATGCGGAATAACAAGTATCTCTACAGAACCGGTTCCAACAGTTCCTGCGAGTATGTGACCGCCATAGGCAAGAAAATCTTTACCGGTTACAGTTCCATGCGCATGGATAGATGGCTTGCCGTCTTGCCATGCAATAGTGCCGTGCATACTTGCCAGCTCCATATCACGGAATTCTTTAGGGTCGAATTTCTTAGCACTGAAGTCGTAGAAGCCAAATGTCATATTTACAAAGCCCATTCCTGTAAAGTTTGCTGAAGGGATGTTTTCGTTATTTGCAAGGCTTTCCAATTCCTTTATAATATCGTCACCCTGTCTCAGTACCATGAGGTATCCTGCCGGAACTTTTGTATACCGGGGTATATCAGGCTGCGTTTTTTGGGCCAGGGCATTATTGAAAAGCATTATAGTCAGTAGGAATATATAATAAGATAGTTTCACGATCTCATATTTGATTATAACAAAATTAGCGAAGGCTTTAAATTAACGCGCTAAATAAATCTTAATCTTCTGGAAATCAATCCGTGTATATTGTTTATTAAGATTTGGCTTTTATTTAATACTAAATTAGGCAATAATTACGATTTAAGTGAGTAACTTGTGATTACATAAAACGCCTGTTAAACTATTATAAATTATTGCCATGGAACGTATTATTACACACGACAGCACTCTAAATGCGCACAATGCTGCATCTTATGATGAAGCAGTTGTACAATTTGAAAATGATGTAAAACCTGAGGAGCTATCCTGCAGCCTTTTACTGAAAAATCTATTAAAAACGAATCTAAGGCTGTCCAAGCTGAATGAGCTGACCAATGTAATATTGTTTTAACCTAAAACAGATCGCTATGGAAAATTCGAAGAAGAACACAGAAAATGAGCAGTTGGGTAATACGCCTGGTCAGGATAATGGTTTTGGCCGTGAGGATTTAAGAAATGACAACACCGGTAGCGACAATCTTAATGAAAAAAGAAATGGTACCGGCGGCGACCATTCTGCTGAAGATACCAATGCTGTTGATGATACCGATAAATATCTTGCTATGGAGCAGCCCGGCGTACAGTATACAAATGATACCGACCCAACCCTGAACTCTGACCAGTCGGATTTTGGTTCTGAAAGCCGTAAAAAGCAATGGAATGAAGAAGGGGGTAACAGCAAATATTCTGATGCTTTTAACCAGGATGATTATCTGCTTGAAGACAATCTCGATCTTGACGAAGACCAGAATCAGTCGATCTCGAGTGACGATGAAGATTTTGAAGAGACCAACGAGCGATATACCAATTAGGCATCTACTAAATTATATATACCCTGTCCCCAATATCAAGAAGATATTGGGGATTTTTCTTAAACACTATGGCGGGAAATTCAAAAATAGCAATATATGGCGCGCTTGCGGCCAATCTGGGTATTGCGGTAGTAAAATTTGTGGCGGCTTCTGTAACAGGGAGTTCTGCCATGATCTCGGAAGGAATACATAGTACCGTAGACAGCGGTAATTCGCTTCTGCTGCTGTTGGGGCTTAAGCGAAGCAAGCGTCCGCCGGACAGAAGTCACCCATTCGGGCATGGTAAGGAAATCTATTTCTGGTCGCTAATTGTAGCAATACTTGTTTTTTCGCTGGGCGGCGGTATGTCGGTCTATGAAGGTGTTAGTCATTTGCGTAACCCTGTTGAATTACGTGATCCTTTCTGGAATTATATCGTCCTTTTAGTCTCAATGTTGTTCGAAGGTACTTCATTGGTTTATGCAATTAGGGAATTCAATAAGACAAGGGGTAAGTTTAGCTTCTTTAAAGAACTTCGCATGAGCAAGGACCCGTCGTTGTTTGCTGTAATTTATGAAGAAACAGCTGCTATTACCGGTCTTGCTATTGCACTTTTAGGGATTTTTCTTGGCCATTATTTTGAAAACCCACTTTTTGATGCATTAGCTTCCATACTCATTGGCTTAGTGCTTATCGTGGTAGCAATTATTATGGTGAAGGAAAGTAAAGGATTGCTTGTTGGTGAAAGCGCTAACAGTGAAATTGTAAAAGGCATATATGATCTCGTAAATAGTGAGCCAACGGTAGAGACATTATACTTTCCCCTTACCATGCATCTCGCCCCAAATGAAATTTTGCTTGCGCTTGATGTCGAATTTAAAAAGGCGATGACAGTAGAAGAACTTTTTGAATCGGTAAATTATCTTGAAGAGATAATAAAATCAAAATATCCCGGCGTTAAGAAGATTTATATCGAGGCGAAAAACTTTGGAGGCAGGCAAAGGCCCTGGATGATTGAAGCTACAGATTGATCTTATGAAATTTTTTGTTAGCATCGGCGCATTGCGATAGATAGTATATATTTGTATGCTATGCTGAAAAATTACTCTTTTATACTTTTTGCTTTTGTCTTTGTTACATCCTGTTCAGATGAGAAAGATTATGTGCCGGTAAGGCCGGTTACACCGATTGAAATACTCAATCTTCCGGATGTCCCTTATAATTACAATGAGCAGCTGCCACCTTATTTCTTTCTTAATGACGGAGGCCCTTCGCCCAGTTCTGTAAATGGTATAGACAATACACCTGAAAATAACCCTGTAACAGATAATGGAGCTACCCTGGGGAGAGTTCTGTTTTATGACAGAAATCTGAGCCTCAACCGCACAACCGCTTGTGGTTCCTGCCACAGGCCCGAAAAGGCCTATGCTGATTCAAGCCCATTCAGTCATGGACTGAATGGTGTGGCTACCAAACGAAATTCCATGACACTGGTGAATACCAGGTTCTACAGCCGCGGACGGTTCTTCTACGATGAACGCGCGGCTACATTAGAGGATCAGGTTATTATGCCGATACTCGACCATACAGAAATGGCGCTTTCACTGGGCGATATAACACAGCGGGTGATGGAACAGCCTTACTACGGGAAGCTATTTATTAATGCTTTCGGTTCTAATGTTGTTACTATTGAACGTATTGAAAAGGCCCTTTCCCAGTTTATACGCAGTATTGTAAGCCACAATTCGAAATACGATGCCGGCAGGGCACAGGTTGCCAATATGCGTGACCCTTTTCCGAATTTTACCCCTGAAGAGAACAGGGGTAAGGACCTTTTCCTAAAATCATTTAACGAAGGCGGAGCCAACTGCTATGTATGCCATACTACCGAAGCATTTGTAAGCCCTAATAGCGGGCCTTTAAACAATGGGCTTGACGCTGTTTCAACAACAGACCCCGGCGCATACGGGTTTTATACGAATAACCCGTCGCTTTCGGGTGCATTCAAGATACCTACATTAAGGAATATTACGCTTACAGGGCCTTATATGCATGACGCACGCTTCAATACGCTGATGGATGTTATTGAATTCTATAACAGTGGTGTGCAGCCTCACCCGAACTTGTCGCCGGCCTTAAAAGATACTACCGGACAGCCCAGAAGGCTGAATCTTTCACAGGCAGATAAGCTGGCGCTTTTCCGGTTCCTCAATACCCTTACCGACCAGACTATCATGAGCGATCCACGTTGGCTGGATCCCTTTATCAACCAACATTTGTAATACACAAAATATACACGGCCCCCTAAGCTATGTTTTTTTGTACCCGTAGGAATTACCTGTTTTACAAAAACAGGTAATTCCTACCTGTGCCATATTGGGAGGAAAGCAGACTTTTACACTATCCAAACATTAAAAGTTACCAATATGCTACAATTTTCCACCAACGTCCTGAGGCACTCTGCACAATGGACAACAAATGAAGAGATTAGTATGCAGATAACCGGTTTTCCGGCTCATGCTGTGCTCAATGTGAATGAAGGATATGAAGTGCTTCATTTTGTAAGCCGTTATATGGCCTACAAAGGGTGGTTTTCTGAGATCACTTTCAAAAAAATAGAATCGGTGCTCAAAACCAGGATACCTTTCGGGATAACCACTCATAAGGATATCAAGGAGTGGCTCGATGCAAATTTCAAAAGATAAGTTATGGATTACATGGCAGATTTTACAAGCACAAATCTTAAGCTGAAGTATTCCTGGGACACTGAAAAAGACAAAGCCATGACAGTTACAGGCTTTCCCCGTAACGTTATCTTCGACTCTAATGAAGGCCACCAGATGGTATGGTTCGTAAACCGGTACATGGAGACTATAGACTGGCATACACAGGCCTCTTTTAATAATATTGAATTGCTCTTAAGGCACCATTTACCTATAGGTATTAATAGCCATCACCATGTAAAGCTTTGGCTCGACTGGCATTTAACACGTTAATATTTTACCCCCAAAAGCAAAAAAGCACGGCGCCCCCCCAGCCGTGCTTTTCTTGTTATGTGAAAAAGGAATAAATAGTGACGGTAAAATTATACTGTTGTTAAAATAAACGGAAGGAGAATACCCAACGCGTAAAAAAGAGTATTTTTAGCCCTCTATTCTAAAACAGCTTAAATGAAAAAATTATTTGCCGTACTAAGTTTATCTGCCTTCGCATTCTTTTATACCGGTTGTTCATCGTCGTCTGATAGTGGTTCGGATAACAATGACCCTGACCCTGTAAATCCGGGTGTGAATGAGGTTGATTTCTGGCTTACCAATAATGCAGGTACTGTAAGGCTCCAAAAGCAAAATACTATATTGAATTTTGGCACAACAGCCAATACATTGCCGACTATTGAAGTTGCTGAAGGCTCTGTCTTTCAGACTGTGGATGGATTTGGATATACACTTACAGGCGGAAGCGTTCAGGTGATCAATACCCTTAATACTTCAAGGAAGCAGGAACTTTTGCAGGATCTTTTCAATACCACAACGGGTATTGGTGTCAGTTATCTTCGAATCAGTATAGGTGCGTCCGACCTTAATAGCGCACCGTTTACGTATAATGATCTTCCGGCCGGCCAAACTGATCCGGCACTTGCAAATTTCAGCGTATTGCAGGATAGTGCTGTTATTGACTTGTTGCAGGAAATTCTGGCGATCAATCCAAATATTAAAATTGTCGCTACACCGTGGACTGCTCCATTGTGGATGAAAGATAACGGCAATTTTGTGGGAGGCAGCCTGAAACCTGAATATTATGCTGTTTACGCACAGTATTTTGTAAAGTATATTCAGGCCATGCAGGCAGAGGGTATCGCCATTGACGCAATTACGCCTCAAAATGAACCTTTAAATCCGCACAATAACCCAAGTATGGTAATGCAGGCTTCTGAACAGGGCGACTTTATAAAGAACCATCTTGGACCGGCATTTCAGGCTGCGGGACTAACTACAAAAATAATTATATACGATCATAATTGCGACATGGCGTCTTACCCGATATCTATCCTGAATGATGCAGCCGCACGACAGTATATTGATGGTTCCGGGTTTCACCTTTATGCGGGAGATATCAGTGCGATGTCGGTGGTACATAATGCGCACCCAAACAAGAATGTTTACTTTACAGAACAGTATACTGCCGCAAGCGGAAATTTTGGAGGCGACCTGAAGTGGCACCTGAAGAACGTTCTGATTGGTTCCATGAGAAACTGGAGTAAGAACACCTTGGAATGGAACCTTGCCAGTAACAGCAACTGGGATCCTCATACCAATGGTGGCTGTTCTGACTGTAAAGGGGCTATAACTATAGTAAGCACTGATAATTACAGTAAAAACGTTGCGTATTACATCATTGCCCACGCTTCAAAATTCGTTCCTTCGGGTTCGGTGCGTATAGGAAGTAACATTGCAGGCAACCTTCAGAATGTGGCATTCAAAAGGCCCGATGGAAAGATTGTCCTTATTGTTGAAAATGACGGTGCGGGTATTGAGTTTTTCAATATTAAATATAATGGCAAATGGGTGAGGGCATCGCTTGAAGGTGGTGCTGTAGGAACCTATGTTTGGTAACCGGCCTAAAGTTTTTATAGTACAAAGCAGGGGTGAATACCCTGCTTTTTTGTATATTTAAATGAATTATCAAAAGGACAAAATCAAAAGTTAACTGATGCTTAAAAAAGAACTTGAAACGCTATTCGGTGAAATGCCTAAGATTGTTAAGGAAAAACTGCAGCCTGTAATGGATAACCTGTTGGAAAGGGCAGGAGAGCTTGATGAACATGGTGTGCAGGACAGATGAGGAGCGTGAGGATATCATGAAAGAGGTACGAAAGGTAAAATACCTAAACGACCAGTGGCAGATTATGAATGCCCGGAAAAATAACTAAAGAAAAAGCCCTGTGTTCACAGGGCTTTTCTATATATAACGGAATGATTATTCCGATTGCTTTTTCATGTTTCGGATTTGCTTCAGCTTATCCTTCCATGTTTTAAGTTCTTCTTTATGGCGTTCGATGTTCTTATGCACCTCTTTTACAAAAGGGTTATCACCTTTGGCATTGGAGAAGAACTGGATGTTATTTTCCAACTGAAAAATCTCAGCCTGTATCTCATCGATTTTACGCATGATGAACAACTGCTCGTTCTCAAGCCTGCGGGGATCGTCACCTTCGGCCATTTGCTCAAGACGGTTATTAAACTTCACCATATCTGCATCTTTTTTAGACAGGCTTAGCTTATCAAACAAAGCATCAAGTATTTTGTTGAATTTGCCTTCGATGTGCCTTCTTGCTTGTGGCACACGGCCAAAGCCTTTCCAGTTCTCGATGTGTTTTTTGATGGCATCAAGATCGGCTTTATGCTCGCCTGTAAGCTCAAAATCCTTTAGTGAGTCGAGATATTCCTTTTTCTTTTCAAAAGCATCTATTTCATCTTTATTGGCTTCATTTCGATGTGCGTGCAGCCTGTCGAAATAATGGTTGCAGGCACCCTTGAAGTCTTTCCATACCGTATCAGAATACTTTCTTGGCACGTGGCCTATAGTTTTCCATTCCTCTTGTATTTGCTTCATTACCTGTGTTGTGGTTTCAAAATCCTCACTGTCTTTTAGTGCGTTGGCTTTCTCCACAAGGGCTAGCTTCCTGTTCAGGTTATCCTGCTGGTCTTTCTTTATGTCTTTATAGAAAGAGTTCTTTACAGAATTAAAATTCCTCACCGCATTTTTAAAAGCCGCCCAGGTATCTTCATTTACCTCGATTGGCACTTTACCGGCTTTAAAGAATTCCTCACGTAGGGCTTCGATCCTTTCGATCTGGCCCTGCCATGCATTGTGCGCTGCTATTTTCTCTGCTGCAATAGCATTGATTTTTGCAATAATCTCTTTTTTATGTTCGAGGTTCTCTTCTTCGTATTCACGGTTCTTTGCATACAGCGCTTCACGTTTGTCGTGAAGCTGCTTGGTAAGCTCGCTAAAGCGGTTCCATATTTCTTCCCTGTGATCACGCGATACCGGGCCGATCTCTTCTTTCCATATCTTATGAAGCGCCTGTAATTCCCGGAAAGCTTTATTGATGTCTTCTTCTTTTACAAGTTCTTCAACACGGGCAATGATCTTCAGTTTCTGGTCGAGATTATGTTTGAAGTCCATGTCGCGCGCTTCCCTGTCAAGGTGAAGGTGGTCGTAAAAGCGTTCGATGTGAAAATGGAAGTTATTCCATACGTGGTTGTATTTGTCACGGGGAATAGGGCCGGCATTTTTCCAACGTTCCCTTAGCTCATTTACTTGCTTCAGGGCATCTTTAATATTTTCGCTGCCTTCAGCAAGATTTTTAAGTTCCTCGATTATGGCAAGCCTGTTTTCAAGGTTTCCTTTCAGGTCACCCTGCATTTTTTTGAAGTGGTTATTTTTCTTATCCCTGTATTGATTGTACAGCGTGTCAAATTTTGCTTTTAGAGGGAAGTGGTACTCAAAGCCTGTTGTATCGCCATTGTTTTCATGGCTGAACTCATCTTTTTTCTCTTCTATAAAATGATTGTATTTCGAATAAAACTCTTTGCGGATTTCTTCCACATGGTTTTTTACCGACATTACTTTTTCAACAGCAACCAATTTTTCAAGTTCAGCAGTAAGCTGTTCCATACTTAGCGGCTCATAGTTCTGCATCGGTATATCGTGCGACTCTTCCTCGCTTTCAGCAGCATTACTCTCATCAATGGATTCAACAGCAGATAAAGAATCACTATCTTCTGTAGCTGCGCTTTCATGCTGCGCCTCTGCTACTTCTGCATTGGCTTCAGTGGCTGCTTCCGTAGAATCATCTTCGTCTTCCGTATTGCTGTCCTGTTTTTCAGAAACTTCCGGCACATCAGCAACTTTTGCCGCATCCAGTAATTCTTTTGGCGCGAACGGAAGCTGCCCTTCTGTTTCATGAACTACCGGGGTATCGTTTTCCTCCCTGCTGCCATCTTCCGGCACAAGCTCATTGTTGTTAAGGCCTCCATTAACCTGATTTTGTTCCTCTCCGTCTGCGTTATGCAGGTTATCATTCTTGTCTTCTAACATTGTGTAATGCTTAAGGTTTAACTGCTTTTATGGCGAAAGATAAGAAAGCCAGTTTAAAATTCAAAGAAAAACATCATTTTCTACCCATGTTCGCAAACATTCGGTAGGAAAATGAAATTTTTATTAAAAAATAATGAAGATATCTACCTGTTCCAGATTTTCCAAGCTTTTTCCGCCTGGTGCACCAACATGGCATAACCATTTTCGGTTACAGCTCCCTTCTCTTTGGCGAGCCTCAGGAATTTGCTCACGGCAGGATTGTACACCAGGTCGAAAGCAATGTGTTGTGGTGTAAATAAACCGTAATCGATAGGCGGGCAGTCTTCTATGTTCGGGAAAGTGCCAAGGGGGGTAGTATTGATGATGATCTGGTATTCGCTGAATATTTCCGCATCCAGGCCGTCATAAGAAAATATTGTATCAGTACCGATGCGCGACACAAAATCATATTCGATTTTCATCTTCCTTAGTGCAAAAGCTACCGCTTTGGATGCGCCTCCTGTCCCGAGAATAAGGGCTTTGGCATGATGAGGCTCCAGTAAAGGGTTTAAGGCTTTTTTGAATCCGAAATGATCGGTATTGTAGCCTTTTAATTTTCCTTTTTTTGAAATGGTTATAGTGTTGACCGCACCAATAATTTTGGCATTTTTAGACAACGAATCCAAAAGAGGGATTACTTCCTCTTTATAAGGAATGGTTACATTAAGGCCTTTAAGTTTCGGGGTGTTTTCAATAATTGCCGGTAATTCATGAATATCTTTTATGTCGAAATTCACATAATTGCAGTTTTCGAATCCTTTTTTATCAGCGAACTTTTTATTGAAATAGCCTGCGGAAAAGGAGTAGCTTATATTGCGCCCTACAAGGCCGTATATTCTTTTTGCAGTTTTCACTTTTTAAATTTTTCCGGAATAGTAAAATCCATAGTTAGATTGAATTTAAAGGAGGCTGCTTTACCGTTTATAATACCAGGCAGCCATACTGTTCGCATAGCTCTTGTAATTCGCAGGGCTTCCTCGGTAACCAGACTGATGTCGTTTTTGTCGGGGGTTACTTGATAGATACCGCCGTTTGTTTTTACAATAAAGTTTAAATTAATTGTATACTTACCCGGTTTTAAATCTTTCAAAACGTTGTTGTCGAAATTATCAGCGTAGTAGGCGCATAATGAGTTTTTTCCGCCCGGATATTCCGGCCAAACGTAAAGTCCCGCTGATGAAGATGTAACAGCATCTACCGGTGTGGCACTGGTCTCAACATTCAAACCAATACCAGATTGTGTTTTGCAATTGCCAATATCTGTAACATGCGATTGACCATTAGTAAGCGTTACCACTAAAAATAATGCTATTAACTTAAGTGTAATCATATCAAATAAAAACCGGCAGAGCCTTAACTGCTGCCGGTTTACCTAAATTAAAGTGATTTATTTCTTTTTATGCCTGGTTACAGCTTCCTGCACAATATCGGAATACCATACCGACGGGAAGAACTCTTCTATAAGCGTATTGTTCTTATAGTTCAGCCTCAAACCATTGCTAAGGTGAAAAATACCTTTGTCATTTTCATGGCCGGTAAAATATAATCCTGCAAGGCGGTACTCGATCTCATATTCCTCAGGGAAATACTCACAAGCCTGGAGCAATGTATTGATGGCTGTATCATATTCTCCCAAAGTGATTAGCGAATCGGTCCAGAATAACCAGGTATCCAGTTGATAGTCGCCGAATTCAACCGCCTTACGATAGCCTTCTTCAGCTTCTTCGTGAAAGCCAAGCGCCCTGTTGATTATCGCATAGCGTTTCCAGTACAGCTTATTTTCGTTGTCAATGCCGTTGGCTTTGTTTACATAATAAAGAGCCTTCTGGAAGTTTTTACGGCGAATGTAAAAATCCGTAATAGCTATCCAGGCTTTATCCAGAAGCGGGTCTTCATGTACTGTTTTCAGGTAAAACTTAAGCGCTTTCTCATGGTTGCCCAGGCGCTCATGGCATTTACCTACCCTAAGCAGCGCGTAGGAAGTAGGATCGTCCAGTTCCATGGTAATGTTGTAGCAGGCAATAGCCTCTTCATAACGCTTCAGCCTCTCAAGGGTTTTTGCCTTTTCAAGGAAAGCGCCCAAAAAGCTGTCATCGATAAGAGTTGCATAATCAAATGCGCGCAATGCCTGTTCATGTTGCTTAATGGCATAATACTGGCGTCCCAATTGGTGCCACGCTACTTCGCTATACGGGTTCCTGTCGATAAAGCTGTTCAGGAAATCGATGGCTTCAAGGTTCTGGTCGAGAAAATCGAAACAATACACAACATTATACAGCGCCGAATGGTCTTCGGTATCTTCTTCAAGGCATTTGATAAAATTATCCCTTGCCAGTTCCAGATTGTCCATAAAAAGGTATTCCATCCCGATAAGGGAATATACGTCGGCATAATCGTCGGTATATTTCAGGGCTACCTGAAGAAGCTCTACAGCTTTTTCGTGGTCGTCCCTTTTGGAATAAATATTGGCTTTCTGGATATATATTTCTTCATTAGTAGGCTCAATGGCATAAAGTTCGTTTAGTAAACGCTCTGCCAGATCGAGCTTGTCGTCAAAAATTAGGATCTCCACCTGCACTAATTTTAAGCCTGTTGACCTGGGATGTTGTTCCAAGCCGAGCTTTAAGGCCTTTTTAGCTAAATTTATTTTTCCGGTGTCGAGGTAGTGGAGAATGATGTCCTCGAATTCTTCGGAGTCAAAGAAGAATACTTTGTTGGTTTTCAACATCGATTCAAACTTTGATAAGGATAAACTGTAATCTTCTTCCTCGTGACTCAAATGCATACTCCTTTTGTTTAAAATTATCCTTCTTAAAGTTACGAATTGTTAATCTAAAAAGGAAGTAATTAAGATTTGTTTTGAACAATTTAATTAACAACAATCAATGTTATCATATTATTGTCCGCGTGTTATCTCATTCATAACTTCAATAATGATGCCACAGCCTTCGCGTATTTCTTCTTCCGAAATGGTAAGGGGAGGCGTGATGCGGATAGCCTTGCCTTCAAACAACAGCCAAAACAATATTAAGCCTTTGTCCTGGCAGCGCAATATCACTTTATCGGTGATTTCTGCACTGCTGGTCATAGCGGCAAGCATCAGACCTTCGCCCCGTACCTCCTCTATCAGAGGGTGAACCAGTAATTCCCTGAAAAGCTTTTCTTTTTCAAGGGCCTGCGCCATAATGTCAGTTTCTGTTATTTCCTGTAACGTAGCCAAACATGCCGCCGCAATAACAGGATGCCCACCAAAAGTGGTTATGTGTCCCAGTTTCGGGTCGTGGCTCAGTAAATCCATCATTTCAGCCGACGCGGTAAATGCGCCTACCGGCATACCGCCGCCCATGCCTTTGCCCATAACAATTACATCGGGAACCACATCGTAGTTTTGGAAACCGAACAGTTTGCCCGTACGGCCAAACCCCGGCTGTATCTCATCCAGTATCATTACGGCACCCACTTCATCACAACGCTGCCTCACCTTTTTCAGGAAGTCGTTATGCGGCTGAATGAACCCCGCGCCGCCCTGTATTGTTTCCAGGATTATACCGGCTGTCTTTTCGGTTATTTTCTGCAGGTCTTCTTCATTGTTGAATGTGATGAAATCCACATCGGGAATCAATGGCCTGAAAATTTGCTTGCGCTCCTCAAAACCCATTACGCTCATTGAACCCATAGTATTGCCGTGATAGGCGCTGAAGCACGAAATCAACTGGCTTCTGCCCGTTACCCTGCGTGCGAGTTTCAGTGCACCTTCGGTGGCTTCTGTGCCCGAATTGGTCAGGTAGGTCTTATTAAGGTTTTCAGGCAGGTGCTGCGCGAGCAGCCTGCAGAATTCAGTTGCAGGGTGTTGCGCGTATTCGCCATACACCATCACATGCGAATACTTATTCAGCTGGTCTATGATCGCCCCGTTCACCCTCGGGTGCTGGTGGCCGAGGCTGGCTGCCGAAACCCCGGCAACAAAGTCGAGGTAAGGCTTATTGTTTGTATCGTATATATAGCTTCCTTTGGCATGGGAAACTTCCATCCCCAACGGATGCTGTGAAGTTTGTGCCTGGTATTTGTAAAAATCCTGGATCATGGTATTAATTATATTTTGCCTTAATTTTTAAGGCCTTTTTTTCGTGCCTGGTTTTAAAACTGCCGGTTTTACAACGCTAGTTTTTTGAGGGGCAGGAGCTGGTGTAGCAGGTTTTTGGGCCGGGGGCTGGGGTGAAGGGTTACCTTTATCGTAATTCAGCGTTTCCGGAAGCGGCTCCATTGGCTTGTCTTCTTTAGTTTTCTTAGCCGATGTCTCCTGTAGTATCTTTTCGTGCAGGTCTTTTTCTTCCTGTGGGAAGATATCCTCCTTGCTTCGTATCATTTCATCGCCTCTCCATAAAAATCCCCTTAGTTTACGTACATTGTCGGGGAGTTCCTTATCCGGATAGGAATGGCTTTCTATGTTAGTCATAGAAGTTACCGCAACAATCTCATTGTTTTCTATCTCAAGGTGAATTTTGCTGCTTTTGCCTTTATCGATGCCTATCAGGGAATTGCTGTCATCATACATAAAATAGATCTTCTCGGTATTCTTTACAAGATCGACTTCATAGAGTTTGTTGTCTTTAAATTTACCATACAGATTCACGCCTTTTACCTGGTTAAAGCCTTTGCCTAATGTGTCTTTCTGTATGATAAAGGCGTTGTTGAGCACTTTCAGGGAGTCAAGCTTTTCTGTCTTGTTATCAGATATCAGGTGGATGATATCTCCCGTAAGCTGGCTTTCTCCGTTCCATACCACGGGCCGGCGTATCATCTGCGTCAATCCTTTTACTTCGTCTGAATGGATAGAGTCGCACTTGCCGCTCATGTCAATTTTATAAAAACGTGCATCATTAAAGCCTCTCATTACCCTGTTGCCTTCTTTTCCGGTCACGATCATTTTTTTGGCATGAGAGTATAAAGAGTCGGCTTCTACAAGTGTGACAGCCATAGCGTGCTGTGTAAGTATTATGGAGTCCTTTGCCCTGAAAACCTCCGCGAAATGCCCACTGCCGAAGAATTTATTAACGGTATCAGTGACCTTTACATTCCTTGTTGCCGTCGCATACTGCTTATTCTGGTCGTAATACATTTCATCCCCCCGTATAAGCTGGGTATCATATCTTATGTAAGAATTGGTATATAGTTTGGCCTCCCTTTTCCGCGTATCGTAGTACCCTTTTTCAGTATAAATAAAATCTTCTTTACTGGTAATCGTACTTGGCCCAAAAACGTAAGAGTGGCCCGAATTAGTATAATAATCCAGATGGTTTGATTTCAGTACATATTTCGGATTGGTAAGTGTTACAGCGGTACGAAACTCATACTTCTTCTGGCCGATGATGTAGCGCCCCGATTTGCTTTTCAGTGTATTCTCCTTGTTTACAATAGTGCCATGCGTATTATAATATGCCTGCTGAATTGTACGGTCGAGGTTGATCGTGTCGGTCGTAAGCGTCATGTCCGGAGAGCGCATTACTACACTGCCCGTAGCATAAGCAAATTTCTTGTTACCGTTGTATTCGGCATAGCGGCTGTCCATAAAAAGGGAGTCGCCCTGGTTCATCTTTACGTTACCGAACAGCTTGGCATAGTTCTCATCCTGAAAGTAATACGCCTTATTACAGGTAATACGTACCCCGTCATGCAATATCTGTACGTTGCCCGTAAGTATAACCGCGCCCGGAACCTCATTCTGGTTCATGTCGCTAAAGTCAGTATGTTCTATAATGATCTTTTTGTTTTCCTGTGCTATTACAGCCTGGCTCCACAGGGCAGTGTAGCACAACAGGAAGAAAAGAAGCTTTTTCAATGTCTTGATGATTTGGTGGCAAATTTACGCAAAATACATTACAATACCTGTGCCGCTTTATCAACATAAAACGCAGTACTGTTAACGAAATTGCACAAAAAAAGCGCTCTTTCAAGCGCTTTGGTATTATTTCATTATCGTTTGTTTCCTATCGGGGCCTACCGATACTACTTTTATAGGCACTTCAACTTCTTTTTCAATGAATTCGATGTATTCTTTTAGTTCCTGTGGAAGCTCGTCATACGATGTCATTCCCGTAAGGTCGGCTGCCCATCCCTTTTTCTCCACATATACCGGGGTTACATTTTCGGGCTCTATGTTGTAAGGAAGGTGATCGATTTCCTGGCCTTTGTATCTATAGGCTGTACACACTTTCAGGGTGTCAAAACCGGAAAGCACATCGCCTTTCATCATGTACAGTTGTGTAACACCGTTTACCTGTACGGCATACTTCAATGCTACAAGGTCGAGCCATCCGCAACGCCTCGCGCGCCCGGTCACAGAACCGAATTCGTTGCCCACGCGTGCCATGGTAGCGCCATCCTCATCAAAAAGCTCGGTAGGGAAGGGGCCACTACCTACACGGGTTGTATATGCCTTAAATATACCGAACACATCTTTTACCCTGTTTGGAGCAATGCCAAGGCCTGTACAGGCTCCGGCAGCCGTAGTGTTGGATGAAGTTACGAACGGGTAGGTACCAAAATCGATGTCAAGAAGCGATCCCTGCGCGCCTTCGGCCAAAATACTTTTACCTTCTTTCATGGCCTTATTCAGGTATTCCTCGCTGTCAATGAATGTAAGTTTCTTCAGCGCTTTCACGGCTTCAAAGAATTCCGTTTCCAGTTCTTCCAGATCGTATTGCAGGTCTACATCATAAAAAGCGATCATTGCCTGGTGCTTGTCAGCCAGAGCGCGGTAACGCCCTTCAAAGTCTTCAAGTTCAATATCACCTACACGAATACCGTTCCTGCCGGTCTTATCCATATACGTCGGTCCGATACCTTTTAGTGTAGAGCCAATTTTTGCTTTTCCTTTCGATGCTTCCGAAGCCGCGTCCAACAGGCGGTGTGTAGGTAATATAAGGTGTGCTTTCCTGGAAATAAGCAGGCGGGATTTAATGTCGATGTTGAATTTCTCCAGGCCTTCCAGTTCTTTCTGGAAAACTACCGGATCCATCACTACGCCATTACCAATAATGTTTATTGAATTTTTATGGAATATACCCGATGGTACTGTTCTCAATACATGCTTTATGCCGTCAAATTCGAGGGTATGCCCGGCATTTGGCCCTCCCTGAAAACGCGCAATGATATCATATTTAGAAGTAAGTACGTCAACGATCTTTCCTTTCCCTTCGTCGCCCCACTGTAGTCCAAGCAGCAAATCTACTGTCATTCTTTTAGTTGTGTTTATGTTAGTTATGTGTTGTAGTCAGAAAAAAATAAACCAACTTTTAGGGTTGGTTTACAGCCGGTGCTGTGTCTGCCGGTGTTTCGGCTACGGGCACTTTCCTGTGGCCGTAAAGGTATAAAGAATGATTATGAATTTCAATACCGAAAATCTCCTCAATGGTTTTCTTGATGGATTGTATCCTCGGGTCGCAAAACTCGATCACCTCTCCCGTATCGGTCATAATGATGTGGTCGTGCTGCTTGTCGAAATACGACTTCTCGTAGTGGCTCTGGTTCTGCCCGAACTGGTGCCTGCGTACGAGGCCGCACTCCAGAAGCAGTTCTATCGTGTTGTATAGCGTTGCACGACTTACACGGTAGTTCTTGTTTTTCATTTTGATGTAGAGCGACTCTATATCAAAATGCTCCTGGCTGTCGTATATTTCCTGAAGGATGGCGTAGCGCTCAGGGGTTTTCCTGTGGCCCTTATCTTCCAGGAATTTTGTGAAGACATTTTTTACAATGTCCTGATTTTTATTATTTTCCATGGCAATTCAATCAATATGGCAAAGATAGTCTAAATTTTGGTAAGTGAAAGTATTAAGCCATGATTGTTATCGGTCGTTACCACTACAGCATTTGGCGGTTTCATCTTCTATTTATAAATCCTCGTTACCTTATCAATTCCATCGATTTTCTTGATGTTCTCGATAAGCTTTTTCAGGATGGTATTGTTCTGCACTACAACTGTAAGCTGCCCGTTGAAGATGCCCGCGTTGCCGCTGAGGGATATACTCTGGATATTTACGTTCATGTTGCTGGATATCACCTTGGTAAGCTCATTGGTAAGCCCAAGGGAGTCCATACCTGTAATTTTAAGCGTAGCCTTAAATTCCTCCTGCGAAGAGTCAATCCATTTTGCGGGGATAATACGATAAGCATAATTACTCTGCAGCCTGATGGCGTTGGGGCAATCCCGCTTGTGTACTTTAATACCTTCGTTTATGGTCACAAAACCAAACACATCATCACCCGGTATCGGGTTACAGCAGTTGGCAAGCTTATAATCCAGCTTATCCTCGTTCTTGCCAAATACCAACAGGTCATAATTGCGGCTTATCTCGTCTTTCTGGATCTGTTCCTGCGGCAGGTTTGGCGTGCGCTTTATTTTGCCTTTAAAGAAATTCATAAAGCTATTGCTCTTCAGCGAGGCAAAATCCTTTAGCTGCTGGTTTTCGATGGTACCAACGCCTACACGGTAAAAAAGGTCGAGGCTGGTTTTTAGCTTAAAGTAAGAAACAAGCTCATTTACAGTGGCTTCATTCAGCGTAATCTTGAGGTGGCGCATTTTGCGGGTAAGAAGCTCCTTGCCATCTTCCGCGATTTTTTTAGTATCCTCGTTGAGTACGTTCTTTATTTTGTTCTTCGCCCTGGCAGTAGTGACATAATCCAGCCAGTGCGAATTGGGTTTCTGGTTTTGCGAGGTGATCACTTCCACCTGGTCACCACTGTTCAGCACGTGATTTAACGGAACCAACTTTCCGTTTACCCTCGTTCCGCGGGTACGCACCCCAATTTCGGAGTGGATACTAAAGGCAAAATCCAACGAAGTAGCACCCTTTGGCAAAGACTTAATCTCTCCTTTTGGTGTAAATACATAGATCTCTTTGGCATAGAGGTTCAGCTTGAAATCTTCCACAAAATCCACCGCGTTGGCAGACGAGTTTTCAAGGGCTTCCTTCAGCAGGTTCAGCCAGGTTTCCAGACCGTGCTCTTCGGTAACGCCGCCCTGCTTGTATTTATAGTGGGCCGCGTAGCCTTTTTCAGCCACTTCGTCCATCCTTTCGCTCCGCACCTGTATTTCTACCCAGCGGCCTTTAGGCCCCATCACGGTAATATGCAAAGCCTCATATCCGGTAGATTTAGGTGATGATATCCAGTCCCTGAGCCTGCTTGGGCTTGGGCGGTAATGGTCGGTTACAATAGAATAAATCTTCCAGGCAAGGAATTTCTCATCGTGCTGGCTTGATTTATAGATGATCCGTAGCGCGAACTTATCGTATACTTCATCAAAGCTTACCCCCTGGGCGAGCATTTTTCTCCGAATGGAGTAGATCGATTTTGGACGCCCTTTGATGGTATACTCAATGCCTTCGACATCCATGGAGGCTTTCAGAACATCCGATATGGATTTGATGTAGGCATCCTGTTCTTCTTTCGTTTCCTTCATACGGCTTACAATGTCGTTGTAAACCGCGGGTTCGGTGTAGCGAAGGCCCAGATCTTCCAGTTCCGATTTTATGTTATAAAGTCCGAGACGATGTGCCAGTGGAGCGTAGATGTACAATGTTTCCGAAGCTATTTTTGCCTGCTTGTATTCCGCCATAGAGTCCATGGTCTGCATATTGTGCAGCCTGTCGGCGATTTTGATGAGTATCACACGCACGTCGTCATTCAGCGTAAGCAACATTTTCCGGAAGTTTTCCGCCTGCATCGATATTTCCTGGTCGGTCTTTACCTGCGCGATCTTGGTAAGGCCTTCCACGATCTGCGCTACCTTCGGATTGAACATTCGTTCAATGTCTTCTACGGTAATATCAGTATCTTCCACTACATCATGCAGCAGGGCAGAAGCGATAGATGTTGCGCCCAACCCAATCTCGGAAGCCACTATTTTGGCCACCGCAATAGGGTGGAAGATATACGCTTCCCCCGATTTGCGGCGCTGGTCTTTGTGTGCGTCTACAGCTACGTCAAAAGCTTTGCGGATGAGCTTTTTATCATCTTCCGAAAGGGTTTGGTAACTTATGCGGAGCAGTTCCTTATACTCTTTGGCAATTGCCTTGTTTTCCAGTTCTATATCGATCTCTGTCATACGTGCTTATCAGTAGCCTTAAAGTTAATTAAAATATTTATGAACTGCAAAGGGCGTGATAGCATTTTTCTATCAAAGATAACGCGCTTTAGCTGCAATACTTTTCCAGCAATTCCGTATCTGTACCGCGACGGGTTGCCTGCTTATAGAAGACTCTTACCAATGGTGCAAAAATCCTGAAGAAAATGTTGGCAATATGCGTGTCGCCCCATTCGTACAAGATTGCTATGTGGTAAATATTTGTGGGTATCTGGTTTTTGGTAATGGTTTTGCCGTCATTCACAAGTCCAAACATTGCTTTCAGGAAATTCTCAAACCCGGGCTGGCCTCTGCGCAGCATAACCCTGAAAACAATCTCTTCATCGGAATCATTAAAGAAACGGTGCGGCACGCCAATGGGCACCAGTTTATTTTCTCCGGGCGCCAGGTGCAGTACCTGTTTCTGATATTGCAGCCCGAGCCTTCCTTTTACTGCAATAAACTCTTCGGTAAAACGGGTGTGGTAGTGCAATGGGTTGCCGCCCCCTGGTTTCAGGCTCACTTCAAGCAGCGAACAGGCACCGTTGGTATCGGCAGCGCTTTCGAGTATTTTGGTATACTCGCCATTTATGGGATTGTAGTATGTTTTTGGTTCCGGCATTAGTTGCAAAAGCTGCATTCTATTGCCTGTAGCTTTCCGTCGTCAAAAAAGAAACGCCATTCGTATTCCTCGTTGGGGTCTTCCGGCAGCAGTGTTATCATGTCGAAAATCTCGCCGTCTCCGTATTCATGATCTTCCATAAAAGCAGCTGCTTCAGGATAGGTTCTGGCAAAGCTTTTCAGCGATGTGGTACGGTCGAACCAGTCGCCATCAATTTGAAAATAGGTATTGCGGTTCTGCCTGAAATCAACACTCCGAAAATTCATGATGTTATTGTCCATTTCAAACCTTGCGCCTTTATAGTATACAATCTTTACTCCCGATGCTTCTTCATAACCGCATACATCATCCGGAGTTGCTACAGCAATACTGTCGGCTTTTTTAAAGCGCTTGTCAAAGTCCTGTTTCGATATAGTAAGTTTCAGTTTGCCATTGATAGAGGCTTCGTCCCACGAAATGGTTTCAATTTTTTGGGAAAAAAGTGGAAAGGATAGCAGCAGGGCAAGCAGGGTAAAAGCTTTCATTATGGTAGAGGGCTATTGGTAATAGTAGCGAAAGATAAGGATATTTTTAAAATCCTCTCTGCCTTTTCGCCTCAAAAATAAGGATGGCTGCCGCTACCGATACATTCATCGAATCGATTTCACCCTGCATCGGTATAATAATGTTTTTGGTGGATGCGTAACGCCATTCCTGAGACAGTCCCGTAGCTTCGGTGCCAACTACCAGTGCAGTTGGCAGTGTATAATCCTCTGTATGGTAATTCGTTGAATCCTGTAATGTAGCACAGTAAATGCTGATGTTCTTTTCCTTGAGAAAAGCGATAACATCTTCTGTTGTTCCCGTAGCAATGTTATTGGTAAACAGGCATCCCACGCTGCTACGCACAACATTCGGGTTATACATATCGCTCTTGGGGTTGGCAATGATCACTGCATCGAGTTTCGCGGCATCTGCCGTGCGCAGCATTGCCCCCAGGTTTCCCGGCTTTTCTGGAGCTTCCGCTACCAGTACCAGCGGATTGTTTCCCAGTTGCAGGTCTGCCAAGCTAAGGCTTTTAGCCTTTGCCACGGCAATTATGCCTTCGGTTGTATCGCGATACGCAAGCTTTTGATATACTTCACGGCTTATCTCAATACGGTCCGATTTTGTGCCTGAAAGCGATGCTACCTGTTTTTCGGTCAGCATTTCCGGAACAAAAAGAATGGTTTCAATGCTGTAGCCGCCTTTACGTGCCAGTTCAATTTCCCGCTGGCCTTCAATAATAAACGTCCCGCTCTGCTTTCGGGCTTTGGCTTTTTCCTGTAATAATACAAGCTGTTTTATCAGGGGGTTCTGCGGACTGGTAATCTGTTTCAAGGCGTGATGATGAAGTTTATGCAAAGATAGGTTTTACTCTTTATAAAAAGCATCGTAGGCTTTCTGTAGTTCTTCATTCTCCCGCTCACGGATGCCTTCAAAACCTATAGTGCCATTGTTGGCGAGCATTTGCTTAACCAACTTTGTAGTCTGGCTGTCCGGATGTTTTCGTATAAAACGGTTGAATTCCGCAACCATTTCCGGATAGAGTTTATTGTCTTCGTGTTCGTGGGTGGGAGTGTTGTCCTGCCCGAAAAGATAACTATAACGGTACATGTGATAATTAAACGATGCATGGTCGTACAACTTGCTTTCGGGATATTGCACTATAAATCCTTCCCAGTGAATTACCCGTAGCGATAATTCCTCCCATGTGATGGCAATTCCAGCGTCGGCGCTCCACAGGCTCGAATCATCAGACGACTGCAGTACCAGGAAGCGCTTGTAGTCATTTGTAACATGATCTTTAAATATTTTGAGATAAAAATCATGCACGGGCCTTATTTCGGCCATTCCTTCACCTATACCCCAAAATTCCAGGCCTGCTTTTTCCAGAACATCTTTTTTATGCTGAATGGTATCATGCAGTTTTATAGGATCACCGTACCGGTCATAAAAATGTGTGTAATAATCGGCGAGCAGGTTACCTTCAACATTGTTGAGTTTCCCGATTATTTCTTTATTCTTTTTTTCATATTCGTCGTAGAGCCTGTTGGCTTCTTCGGGTTTCAGGGAGGGTAATTTTGCTACAGTATTTTTTCTGAGTTTTGAAAATTCGGCTACAAGCTTTTCGAGTTTTGACGTTTCAGCTTTATCCGGAACAGCTGCAGCTACAGCAGTGGTATCAGTGTGAACACTGGCTGTTTTTTCCTGCTGTGCTTCCTTTTTGCAGGAAACTAAAAAGATAATGCTTAACAGTACTGCAAAATATTTCATTGGTATGGATTTATAAAATACCCCTCGCTTTTATCTCAAGATATTTATTGATGCTTTCTAATGTAAGGTCCTCCGGCTTGGTAAGTAACGAATAGATGCCATATTTGCGCAGCTCGTTTACAATAAGCCTTTTCTCAAAAGCGAATTTCTCCGCGATCACCTGGTCGTATATCTCCTGGATATTGCCTGCTTTTTTATCTATAAGATGCTCAAGTTCCACGTTCTCAAAAAATACAACAACAAGCAGGTGACTCTTTGCAATGCCTTTTAGGTATGGGAGCTGGCGCTTTAGTCCATCAAGCGTCTCAAAGTTAGTGTACAGCATTACAAGGCTGCGTTGGGTGATATTTTTCTTGATGTCGGCATACAACCTCCCATAGTCGCTTTCAAAAAAGTCGGTCTTAATATTGTACAGGTTCTCCAGTACCCGCTGCATTTGTGAAGAGCGTTTCTCGGCAGCAACGCGGTTCTCTACTTTTTTAGAGAAGGTGAACATACCGGCCTTATCGCCTTTTTTAAGGATGATGTTGCTCAATACCAATGTAGAATTAATGGCATAATCCAATAGGCTCAGTCCGTTAAAAGGCATTTTCATTACACGGCCTTTGTCGATCGCCATATAAACGTTCTGCGACTTTTCATCCTGGAACTGGTTTACCATCAGCTGGTTCTTCTTAGCCGTAGCATTCCAGTTTATGGTGCGGATGTCATCACCTGCCACATATTCCTTTATCTGCTCAAATTCCATCGTATGGCCAATGCGGCGTATTTTCTTAAGCCCATACTGAAACAGCCTGTTCGAAAACGCCATCAGGTCGTATTTCCGAAGCTGTATGTACGACGGGTACGTAGGCACCATCTGGCCTTTATCAAATATAAAACGCCTCGATACCAGGCGTATCGGGCTGGATACATATACATTGAGGCTCCCGAAGTGGTACTCGCCACGCTCCACAGGGCGTAGTGAATATTCAAAACTGTCGGTGCCGCCGCTTTTTAAGCTACGGTGCACTTCGAAATCACGTATCTGGAACTGCTCGGGGATCTCGTCGATCACCTTAACTTTTACTGCATATCCGTAGCCGCTTTCCAGCTTTACCAATACCGGGTTTTCATCCCCATTAGAGAGTTTTTCAGGCGTGTTCCTCGAAGCTTCAAAGCGCTGGTTGCTGGCAAATAGCAGCAGGAAGTCTATCAGCGTAAGTCCGAGCCAGGCATACACGAGCAGCCAGGTAGCATTATATAATGCCGGAAAAAAATAGGCAAATACAAAGCACGCCATGATGCCCATGAGCACATAGAAAAATAAGTTATTGAGGTATAGTCTTTTAAACCACTTCATTAACGCGGTATTTCAACAGTGTCTAATATCTGCCTGATGATCTGCTCACCGGTTAGGCCTTCCATTTCACGCTCCGGCGAAACCATTACCCTGTGCTGAAGCACCGGTATAGCCGATTCTTTAATATCATCCGGCGTAACGAAATCCCTGCCCCTCAACGCGGCATAACCTTTTGCAGCATTGAGTATAGCGATAGATGCCCTTGGCGAAGCCCCAAGATAAAGGAAGGCATTTTCGCGGGTGTTGGCCACGATCTTTGCAATATATTCTATCAGTTGCGGTTCTATTACGATATGCTTTACAATACCCTGGTATTTAAGGATATCTGCCTGCGATAACACCTGTGCAATCTTTTCGAGCTTGTTGCGGTCCTGCAACGCGTTCTCTCTTTGCAGTATCGCAATCTCCTCATCCAGTTTCGGATAGTCAATCGTTATTTTGAAAAGAAAACGGTCCAGCTGCGCTTCCGGCAGGCGGTAGGTGCCTTCCTGCTCGATAGGGTTTTGTGTAGCAATTACCAAGAATGGCGCTTCCATAGTATGGGTGGTACCTTCTATAGTAATCTGGCGCTCTTCCATTACCTCAAACAGGGCGGCCTGTGTTTTTGCCGGGGCACGGTTGATCTCGTCGATGAGGACGAAATTCGAGAATATCGGCCCTTTCCTGAAATTGAATTTTGATGTCGCAAGGTCAAACACCGATGTACCCAGAATGTCTGAAGGCATTAGGTCGGGCGTAAACTGTATCCTGCTGAAATCGAGAGACAGCGTACGGGAAAGGAGCTTTGCCGTAATGGTTTTGGCGACACCCGGCACACCTTCCAGGAGTACATGCCCGTTAGACAGTATCGATACCAGCAACTGGTCGATCATTTTGTGCTGGCCCACAATTACCGAGCTTATCTCCGCCTTTACCGCATCGATGCTGTTTTGCAGCGCGGTGAGGTCGAGCCTCGACTTGAAATTGATGTCTTCGCTTTCCGTTACATTGGATGCGGCTGCAGGTGTGTTTTCCGGGGTTTCCGGTGTATTTTCCACGTTATGGTCCTCAGGATTGATGTTGTCGAATTCTTCTGTCATAACCTTAATTTTTCAATTGCTTTATTGATCTCTATTACGTCAGCTTCTGTGCTTTCAAATTGGTGCCTGTGCTTTTTTATCAGCTTTACGGCATATTCTATATCTTCTACAGGGCGCCCCGATTTGTGGGCAAGCCTGTCTACAAACGCATCGTCGAGCGAGTAGGTGTCTATCATGTATTCATTCCTTATATACTCAAGAAAATAAATGATCTTTTTTTCTATAATAGTATGGTGGTTGCCTTCCTGATAGTAAAGGTTGCCAATGGTCTTGGCAAAATCTACGGTGGTATTCCGTACAGGCGGAATCTCATTTACAATACGCTGTTTCCGTTTTGCATTGAAGATTACAAATACCAAAAATCCGAGAAGTCCCATCCACATCGCCCATTTCAGGCCTTTATTAGCAAGGATATAACGAAGCGGGTTATCGGATAGTTCATTGTTGCGCCCGCCGCCGGTAAACCAGTATACATTATCTTTCGGGATGTACGAAAGCACGTTGGCCGTGTAGCGGTAATGGTTGCCCTTCAGCAGGTAGAAATTACTAAAAGCGGCAGGCTGGGAGTGAAGCAGGAAACTTCCCTTTCCGAAAGGCACCCTTATAAAATTGGGGTGATTTTCGTCTTGTTCCCCAAGCACGGTTGCTTTAGCCTTTTGTATCGAATCGAAATAATTGAAGTTCGCACCTTCATTAAACCAGTATGATTCTTTGGCTTTACGGTTCAGTTTAACTTCGAGTGAGTCCCTGTACAGAAAAGGAGCTTTCATACTCAGGTTCAGGGTGTCCAGCAAGTGTTCCGGAAATTCACCCATACTCAGGAAAACCGTATTACCGTGTTCCGCAAAATACACCAACTCCTTAACCGATTCCCTGTCGAGCCTGTTCTCTTCGCTAATGCTTATGAAACAACCATGAACATTGTAAGAATTATTATCGTAATCATATTGTTCGTCAAAGAATTCGTATGGTGTCATACTGAATTTTTCAAGGTCCTGCCCTCCGAATAATTTGGGCATTTCCTCAGAGAGCACATACAAACCAAGCGGTATTTTGTCCTTCACTCCATAAGTAGGTGTCCAGTTCACAGGCTTTGGCCTTGATGCATCAATGATGATGATCAGTAGCACCACTAACCCGAAAATTACGCCGTATACCATCAGTTTCCTGTTCATCTTACAGCGTATTTAAGGTTTTACGGAAGGCCTTTTCCGCTTTGGCGAAGGCTTGCCGGTCTATCGGGAATTCCCCATACCAGGCATAATCGTATACATACGACAGGTATTCAAAATCCTTGCGCATTGCCGGATTTTTTATTTCGTACAGGTAATCATTATTCGTCTTTTCATAATGCCAGTCGATAATTTCGCGCAGTGCCAGCTTTTTTAAAACCCAGAGGTAGTAGTAGCGTATGGCCAGCCTGTAGTTTTCCGCATTGGTAGTTTCATCAACCAGCTTACGGAAGTCGGTTTCCGTAAGATTTTCTTCCAGTACATTTTCAACAACAATGCTGCGTCCGGACTTCCCGAAGATCCAGCCGCTTTCTTTATTGAGGATAACCCTGGCGATAAGATAAATGGCAAACCCGATAACGGCAAACGCCAGGATACGAAGGAATATGGTATATCCATCGGAATTATTGGCCGAACTGCCGAAATTAAAGATACGGTCTATAAGGTTCCGAAGCCATTCCATAAAACGGTCCCACTGCGATTTCGCCTGTGTTTTTTCCTCATATTCAAAATCTTCGCCCGTATAGTCTTCTTTAAAATCTTCGCTGAAAGCACGCTGTTGATACGGTACGCTGCCTTCCGGTACAACCACGGTTTCAGCAACAGCAATAGTGTCGCTATCCGCTTGCGGAGTAACCGATAGTGGAGCAATCAGCAGTATTATATATAGAACGTACTTAGTCAAAGTCTTTACCGATTAAGTCGATTTCTGAATGGAGTGAGTGGTTTTCATCCTGTTCGCGGCAGCTGTAATAGATCATTCCCTGGTTTATAAATAGAAAGTTGCCAAGTACGTAGCTAAGTACGATTGATAGCAGGAACGTGATGAGCATAAGGGTGCCCAGCAGCCCGAATTGTTCTGAGTTTGGCTGGCCTTCGGTACCTACGTCCGTTAGTAGTATAACAACTCCGATAATGTAAGGGATGAGAGAAAGTATACTTTGTACTACCGAAATCATGATATAGAATATCGCCGTACTGCCCATGTGTGCCCAAAAGTTCTTAAACAGCATGTAAAAACTGTTGCGCATGGCGGAAAAATAACCGTTGTCGGTATTCAGGTAATCGTAAAATGCGAGCGATATCCAGCAGGATACTGCGGCGACGAGTATTATAGCAAGCGGTATGGTAATGATAAGCGCCATCATGAAAAAGGCAAGTAATGCAATAAATATGATTATTGGCACAAATGTAATGAGCGATAAAAGCCCGAACAGGATAACCCTGCCAAAACGTTTGCGGAATAATTTCCAGATGGCAGCCGATGAAGGCTTGTTTCCTGTTTCTGTGAGTTTAAGATAAAGTACCGGAAAACTGTAGCTGGTAAGGGTGAGCAGCAGGAGCAATATACCGGAAAATATTGCTGCCCCGGCGAAGAAACCTTCGTTGGAATCAAAGTACGCATCCATCATTCTCGTTGAACCCGGAGAACCTGCGCTAATGAAGATGTTTTGGAAGAATATCCTAAAAACGATAAAAACCAACAGTATGAGTATCGCCATAAGGGCGCCGTTCAGGATAAAATAATTCCTGAAAAAGTTTTTACCCTCTGACTTGAAGAAAGTAAAAGTGTCGTTTATTAAGCTGCTGAAATTTCGTTCTTTATATAGCTTGAACATTCTGTTTATTCATTTTTTTGTGTACCCTGAATGGATATACGAGATAGTACCACGATATGAGCGCAAGGGTAGACAGGATTATAAAAACATTCAAAACACGTGGCATATCAGGTGAATAGCGCGTTACAAACCCTTCGAGCATACCCGCGGCAAATGTGAAAGGCAGCGTGCTCAGCCAGATCTTAAAACTGTTTTTGAACGATATCTTTAACGAAGCCATGCGGGAGTAGGTTTTAGGAAAAAGGATTCCTGCGCCCAGTATAAACCCGGCTGCCGACTCAATAACGATGGCAAATATTTCCATGGAACCATGAATCCAGATACCACGCACACTCTCCCAGAATACACCCTTTTCGTAGAAGAAATACTGGAAAGAACCCAGCATGATGCAGTTGAACATCAGTACGAAAAAAGTACCAATACCTGCAAATATGCCGTAAATGTAGCATCTCAGTCCAACATAAATATTATTGGCGGTAATGCCGATTGCGCTGCCCCAGTTGCTTCCGCCCTTATAAACGGCTACAGGATTACCTTTGTCTATGTTCTCCAGAGTCATGTTTACATACTCATCTCCCAGTATCAGGCGAACGAAGTATTCGTCGTTAGCGGCAGATATTACGCCGATTGCAGTACAAATAGTGAACAGAATGAAAGCATAATACACATACCGGCGGTACTGGTACATAATTAGAGGCACTTCAGTCTTAAAGAAATAAAAGAACCGGTTGCTTTCTTCCCTTTTAGTTTTATAAATCTTTTGGTAGGTGATGGAAGCAAGGTGATTCAGGTAGGTAACGGTCTTGCTTTTAGCGTAATAGGTTTGTGCGTACGAGAGGTCATTCACCAAATGGATGTACAGGCTGGCCAGTTCATCCGGATTTTTTTTGGCTTTTCCGAAAATAGCCTGTTCAAATTCAAGCCATTTTTCTTTATTTTGTTTTATAAATGCAACTTCTCTCATCGATAGCTAAAATATAAAATATGTCAGAATTATCAATAACGACAACGCAAAATGTGAATATTAATTTTAATACGGCTACTGTGGGTGACCGTATTTTGGCGTATCTGCTTGATATGGTGGTGAAAGTGGCCTATTCCATAGCAATCTATTACCTTGTTTTTGAGATGGCCGGGCTGGAACGGTTCCTTAACCGGCGTGACGGTTGGGAGCGTATGGCTATTATGGTATTGTTTTACCTCCCGGTGTTTACGTATAGCCTTGTGCAGGAAAGCCTGTTCGAAGGGCAGACGCTGGGTAAAAAGGTTTTGAAAATTAAAGTGATAAAGATAGATGGCTATCAGGCGGGCTTTGGGGATTACCTGATACGTTGGGTGATGCGTTTGGTAGATGAAGGAATAGGCGGTGGTATCATCGGGCTGATTGCCATGTTGGTAAGTGGCAAAACCCAGCGTTTGGGGGATATGGCGGCAGGTACGGCTGTGATCACTTTAAAGAACGATATTTCAATCAACCATACGATATTAAAAGAAATCAACAATAGTTATATTCCACAGTATCCGTTGGTTATTAAGCTGAGTGACAATGATATGCGTATTATAAAAGAAACGTATGAGACCAGCCTGAGATCTGCTGATTTTCAGATGATAAGTAAACTACAGGATAAGGTGGAGAGCGTTACTGGTATTAAATCGGTATCGGCAAATTCGACTGCGTTTATCGATACAATCATCAACGATTATAACTTTTACACCCAAAAAATGTAAGTATGTAGAACCTACATTTGCAATCCGAAAAGTGCTACCTATTTCACATTTTCAAAGTAAATACATACCATCAATTCCAGCGCTGTGAAATCGATGGTATGCAAGGTTTCTTTTTAGCGTCCGCCAAACATTTCGCCCAAAAATATCAGGATACCGCCAACTACTAACATAATAGTGTTTATCTTCAATGAGTTCACGGCTTTTTTCAGGTTAGCATTATTGATTTCTACCTGCTCGCCCTGGGCGGTCCATTTGTTGGCTCCCTTCAGGCCTGCATATACGCTTATAGCAAACAGCAAGCGAATCCCGGCTACAATACATATTATAAAGCCTAAAATTTCAAGAATGATCAGCATAATTATAGGTGGTTAATGTTAAGTCGCAAATATATACATTTCTAAATATTCTTAATTTTTTGTTAATGAATATTTATTTATCTGTAAATGAGCGTCCTAAATCAATATGTATATATTTCTGCACAGTATTTGACCGATGAGCGGTTAAAACCCCTCAAAAATCCCTAAGCCAAACAATGCAAAATCATATTTCACGGGGTCTGACCTATCCATAAGGCGGAGCTGTGCGTCGAGTTCGGACAAAGCTTTGGCGTCGTTTTGCTTTCGGGTAAGGATGCCGAGTTTTCGGGCTACGTTGCCGCTGTGCACATCGAGGGGGCAGGAGAGGAGCGCAGGAGAGATTGTCTTCCAGATACCGAGGTCAACCCCCGCCTTGTCATCACGCACCATCCATCGAAGGTACATGTTGATGCGCTTGGCCGCCGATCCCGCCAAAGGGTCACTCACGTGCTTGTGCGTACGCGTTTGGTGGGTAACTTCAAAAAATACTTTCTTGAATTCGTGTATCGCGGGCTGCAGGCTTTCATCTTTTTGATGGCGTGCAAAAACAGCTTCTGGTCCGCCATGATTTTGGTAAATATTCCTTAAAGCTTTAATGAAAGTAATAAAATCCAAACTATTGAATGTGCGGTGCACAAACCCTTCCAGCAGATCAAGATGATGTTCCTGGTGTGACATAACAAAATCATACGGACTGTCGCCCAGCAATGCCATCATCTTTTTAGCATTATTGATGATCATCTTTCGGTTGCCCCACGCTATAGTCGCGGCGAGGAATCCGGCAATCTCAATGTCTTCTTTCTGTGTAAAAAGGTGAGGGATTTGTACAGGGTCACTGTCGATAAAGTCGGGTTTATTGTATAAGAGCACTTTCTCGTCAAGAAAAGCCTTGAGTTCGTCGTTTTTCAATTTATTCTTCATTCTTCATTTCCTTCGCGTAAAATCCGTCGCCCATATCATCGGTGCGCTGCTGCGGAAATACGCCATATTTTCGGTAGAACCTCCACAATTGTTTTTTATTGACTGTAGGCAGCGGGCCATCTCCCGTACCCCAGTAAAAGTCAATGTTGTCGGGCGTGTAATAACGCAGGTTGCCTTCGGTTATTGCTTCAAATCCGCTGTCATATTTAGAGTTATGGTGTGGCAGTAGGATATGGTCAAAAGAAAAAGTGCTCGTTTCTAATACAAACCTGTTTTTAGTGAACCGATTAAGGGTAAGGGGGACAAACAGCACAAATGCCGTTGCCGCAACAGAAAGCGCCAATAGCGGCATGATGAGCTTTCGTTTTGACATAAACAGTGTTGCTATGAAAAACGAGAACAGCAGTACAAAGTTAAGGAAAAACCGGTATTGTGGTGAAGATACCGCAAGCAGTGCCATCTGGCAGCAAAGGGTAAGGTAAAGGAGCCACATCCCGCGCCTGTTGTAGTAGCGGTAGATAAGCAGGGGCAGCACTACGAGCAGTACTGTGACGATCTTATTGAAAAGCCCGTGCAGTTTAGGAAGCATGATCCATCGGATGAATTTATCCGCGGGCGTCATAGTATCGAATTGGACGGGCGTTACAAAATAGGCACATAGCTTTGTAAAACTGAAATATTGGTCTGCAACTTGTTGGGGCAGGCTATAGTTATTAGAGGCGAACTGGTAGCCTGTAACAGGAAACAAGGGATGTCCGCTTATGATCGTGTTCTTGGTAATAAATAATGCCAGCACGGTAATCCCGTAAAGGAAGCATCTCGCCAGGGCAGGGCGCAGTGTCCTGAAATTGCTGATTAGCAATAGCAGCGGAATGGCCAGAAGCGCAGCGGCAGTGGTCTTTATGTAAATGGCAAACAGTGTAAGCACTACGATCAGAACGAATAGGGATGTATCAGGATTCTTGTAATGTTCCATAAAATAGAAAAACACCATGAACGACAGGATATATACGGGTATATCGGGTGACGGCGCGCTAATAAACTGGAATAATAGCAGGTTAGCCACGGGAAGCAGGGCGATAAGCAGGTAATGCCTGTTGCCGTTTCGAAAATAGTCTGCCATCCGGACCATCGCGAAAATGTTGCCCAGCAAAAGGCAATAGCCGCTGATGTCGTTGAAATTTCCATACAGGAAAGAAAAATTGAGGGCACTCTGCGTAATATGCCATCCGCTTGTCTGCGCGAGGAAAAAATGGATATTGGCTACACCTTTTACCAATCCGTATTCATTGATCCATTTGATGGTTTGGATATAATAGGATTCATTGTCGATGACGTAAGGTGCAGAAGCGCATTGTGCCACGATCAGCAGGGTGTTGATGCCGAGGATGCATTTTAGCCCTACAGGCATGGCTATAAGCTGTTGCCGGAAGCGGTTATATACATCGCTGATATTTTTACGGAAAGTGAGGGTAAGTATTCCGTTTACGGCCAGTAAAGCTACATGGAATTCTAAACCGATACGCCCGAAAACAGCCCACAATGTAGCGGCACAGGTGATTAAGAAAAGGCCGAGTATCCCGGTAACGGAAAAGTCATTTACCCTGAGGCGCATCAGTTTACTAAAAAGTACTCCAAGATTGACAGTAGTAAAAGTTATATATATCCAGCTTAGGAGAATGAGTATCATGAACCGGAGATAATACTGCCATCACTCATTACGAGCTTACGATCGGCCATATTGGCAAGGTCTTCATTATGTGTTACAATCACAAAGGTCTGACCCATCTCATCACGCAGCTGGAAGAAAAGCCTGTGGAGGTTCTCTGCGGTATGGGTATCAAGGTTTCCTGAAGGTTCGTCGGCAAAGATCACGGCAGGCTTGTTGATTAGTGCCCTTGCCACGGCTACACGCTGCTGCTCACCACCCGATAGCTCACCCGGCCTGTGGCCGATACGGTGCGAGAGCCCGAGGTATTCAAGTAAGCGTTTGGCTTCCGTTTCTGTAGCCGATTTGGATTTACCTGCAATAAAAGCAGGGATGCACACATTTTCCAACGCTGTAAATTCCGGCAGAAGCTGGTGGAACTGGAAAATAAAGCCGAGGTGCAGGTTACGGAATTTCGATAATGCTTTGTCTTTCATCCCGATGATATCCTCACCATTGATGATGAGTGAAGTACCCGGTTCTTTTTTAGCCTTATCCAGTGTACCGAGTATCTGCAGTAGTGTTGTTTTTCCCGCACCCGAAGCGCCCACAATAGAGACGATCTCGCCTTTTTTGATATGGAGGTCAACCCCTTTCAGTACGTGAAGCTGGTCGTAATATTTGTGGATGTTCGCGGCTTGTATCATGGGTACAGTTTTCACAAAGAAACAAACATTTTAAAAGATACAGAAATCTTTTTTGGCACAATATTTCGTATGTATATGGTAAAGTTTAGTTAAGGGTACCGAAGGGGTATCCTAGAACCTTTAATTTTGAAAAGATGAAAAAAATAATGGCTATTGCCCTCGCCGTGGTCTCCCTTTCCTGCCAGGGAAACCCAAAAAGCAGCGATGGGATGACTTCAACGGCAGATCATAAACCACAAAACAAAGGAGATTTAAAAATGAGCGAAAGCAAAACAGAAACTGCCATATTTGCAGGCGGATGCTTTTGGTGTACAGAGGCGTTCTTTACAGACTTGAAAGGTGTAGAAAAAGTAGTGTCGGGTTATATAGGGGGAAAGACCGAAAATCCTACCTACAAAGAAGTGTGTGAAGGCTACAGCGGCCACGCCGAAGCAATTAAGATTACGTTTGATCCGCGACAGGTAGCTTATGAAGACCTGCTGGAGATCTTTTTCGCCACGCACGACCCTACTACGCTGAACCGTCAGGGCGCCGACGTGGGTACACAATATCGCAGCGAGATATTTTATACCAGCGAAGCCCAAAAACTGGCAGCGGAAGATTTCATTGAACAGTTAACGGAACAGCACATTTTCGATAAGAAAATCGTGACTAAAGTAAGCAATGCCACAACATTCTACCCGGCCGAAGATTATCACCAGGACTATTACGCGCAAAACCCGAACCAGTCGTATTGTGCCGCGGTGATTACGCCGAAGCTCGAAAAGCTTAAAAAGAACTATAAGTCGAAACTGAAGTCATAAAGTTTAAAGTCAAAAGCCGAAAGTCTGTGGTCTTTAGACCGAAGCGTAGAGGGAAATCCCTGAAGAACGCGGATGACGATTGGATAACTGAATAGGAATACTAAAGCTCTCATTATGGGAGCTTTTTTTTAGTCCTTAAACAGAAAACCCAGGCCAACCGACTTCAGCATTCGTTTTTCAAACGCCCAGAAGAATTTGAACTGGCCCGAGATGAAGCCAAAGAAAACCAGCAAAACCTGGTAAATGGGAAAGATCAGGATAAGGTAAAGCGGCCAGTAAAGAAAAGGGGAGAAGAGGTCGCGCTTAAAGCCCAGCCATTCAAGTACAGGCTTGGAAAGATAAGCAGAGGAAGAACCTGTAACAGCAAATACGATAAATATAACAACCAATTGGTAGTTACTCGTAATGCCCCAGCGTTTCTTTAATTTCTCCATACTCCCGCAAATATACCGGTTTTACGGTTGCGGAACAATACCCCCCAGCTTTTGATTATTGGTTATCTGGAAATAAACAAGGTAATTGAAAAGAAGATAGTTGACTTCATACCCGTAATTGATGCCAGCCTCATAGTCGATACGCATCTGGTAGAGGTTACCGTAGCGCTGCGGATTAATCACACGGGTATTCCATTCCATTACCCAAAAGCGGTTCTTGTTTTCAAGATATGGCTGCCCGTAAAAACCCCTCGGCCTTGCACGCGATACCAGCCACGAATTAAACCCGGGATCGATAATGATCACCTCATATTCCAGCGAGTCATTGGCAATACGCACAGTGTCATTCCCCGCACTGGCAATGGCTACCTGATTTGCATTGGCATTGCCCGGCTGTATGGTGTTGCTGCTTCCTCCGCATCCTATCGTGAGGGTGAGCACTGCAGCAAGTATAAGTATATAGACTCTCATAGTGTAGCGCTTTATGTAAAGTTAAAAAAATAAAGGTGTCCTGTAGATTACGGGACACCTTTATTATCTTAAGCCTGTTATGGCTTTATACTGTTGCAGGATTCGACCCTTTAGCAGCTGTTGTTGAATCTTGTGCAGATTGAGTGTGGCTTGATACCTTATCGGCAAGCTCACCGCCTTTTTGCACTACTTCGTCAAATTTCTTTTTGGCAGATTCCTTTACATTCTGGTACTTGTCTGCAAGATCTGTTCCAAGCTCTTCCGCTTTTTCAATTACTCCGTCAAGATACCCTTTTCTTTTAAGGATAATACCTACTACTGCAAGGGCTGCAACTCCGGCTGCGATCCCTATGATCAATTTTTTGTTACTCATAGCTTTAGAATTAATTAGTGAGTGAATATGGATAAATTATTAAAGTTCTCTTATCTGTCCCCGCTGTTCCTGTCGGGATCAAGGTTGCTGCATGTACGTTTTTCGCGGTCGGAATTCAGGTTACTTCGCTCAAACTGCTGTTTGTTGCGGTCTGTGTTATTTCGAAGCTGGTCTGAATTTGGCGCCCATTTCTTATTTGTATCCTGATTCGGAGCAGCATTGTTGTTAATCGGGCTATCATCCCCACCTTCATTTTCGCCGGGTATGAAATCACTTTGTTGATCGGATTGTATCATGGCTTATAATTTTAATTTAGTATTCTCCTTTATCGGGGTGCAACAGCCTGTCTTCGGGAGCCGGATGATTTTCGGGGCTTTGCGAATAGCCGTACCCAGAATTGTGGCTTTCCATAGTGTTACTGTACCTGTTCGGGCTCGTACCGGCAGGATCGCTGTAATCTACAGCCGGCATATCGCTTTTGTGGTCTGTATTATAGTGTGTCGGTTCCATGGCTGTGTATTTTAGTGCTTCACAATAAAGAACCTATGTTCCTTATTCCTACCACTAAATTAGGCATTGTAAAACCGCCTGTTTACTAAGGTTCTCTTAAAATTGAACTGATAATGAATAGTTTAACTTTTAATTAAAAGTTACCATCTCAAATCGCAACGGATGTTAAAATATTTAGGAAACATTCCGCTATTTGGTCATACTCCTGTAAGGATCGTTAGAAAAACTTCACAGGTAAGTCATACAACAAAAAAAGACCGTCATCAGACGGCCTTCTTAGTATAATGCAATAGATTACTTTAATGAACCTACCATGTCTTCCGGCTTCACCCAGGTGTCGAAGTCTTCAGGGGTAACATAACCCAAACGTACAGCTTCGTCTTTCAGCGTAGTACCGTTCTTGTGGGCAGTCTGCGCTATTTCAGCAGCTTTGTAGTAACCAATCTTCGTATTTAGTGCCGTTACCAGCATCAGCGAATTGTCTACCAATTCTTTAATGCGTATGTAGTTCGGTTCGATCCCCTGGGCACAATGCTCATCGAATGATACGCACGCGTCTCCTATAAGCCTTGCCGACTGCAGGAAGTTGGCTGCCATAAGCGGTTTGAATACGTTAAGCTCGTAATGGCCCTGTGTACCACCTATAGTAATGGCAACATCGTTACCCATAACCTGCGCGCAAACCATTGTCAGGGCTTCACACTGGGTAGGGTTCACCTTGCCCGGCATGATAGATGATCCCGGTTCGTTTTCCGGAATATAGATCTCACCAATACCCGAACGTGGCCCGGAAGCCATCATACGGATATCATTGGCGATTTTATTAAGCGATACCGCAAGCTGCTTAAGAGCGCCATGCGTTTCAACAATAGCATCGTGCGCGGCAAGAGCCTCAAATTTATTTTCAGCTGTCACAAACGGATGTCCTGTGAATTTCGCGATATACTCCGCCACTTTCACGTCATAGCCGTCCGGAGTGTTAAGACCTGTACCTACGGCGGTTCCGCCAAGGGCCACTTCACTAAGGTGTGCCAGTGTATTCTTTACGGCTTTAAGGCCGTAGTTCAGCTGTGCCACATAGCCCGAAAGTTCCTGCCCAAGTGTAAGGGGGGTAGCATCCATAAGGTGTGTACGTCCTATCTTTACTACGTTCATATACTCTTCCGACTTCTTTTTCAGCGTGTCGCGAAGTTTTTCCACACCGGGAATCGTTACTTCAACTACCGCTTTGTAAGCAGCGATGTGCATTCCGGTAGGGTAGGTATCGTTAGATGATTGCGATTTGTTTACGTCGTCATTCGCTTTTAGTACCGGCTCACCTTCACCGATCTTACCGCCGGCCAAAACCTGTGCACGGTTGGCCACCACTTCGTTCACATTCATATTGCTCTGTGTGCCCGAACCTGTTTGCCATATTACCAATGGAAATTGGTCGTCCAGCTTACCTTCAAGTATTTCGTCGCACACCTGCCCGATAGCGTCACGCTTTTCAGCAGAAAGCACGCCAAGGTCATGGTTGGCATAAGCAGCCGCTTTTTTCAGGTAGGCAAACCCCTGTACGATTTCTTTCGGCATCGAGCCGGAAGGGCCAATCTTGAAGTTATTCCTTGAACGTTCTGTCTGTGCGCCCCAATATTTGTCGGCAGGCACTTTCACTTCACCCATGGTGTCTTTTTCAATCCTGTATTCCATTTTTGCAGAATATTTATTTGTTGTATTTGTTTGTAAATTGTAATCTTTCCTAACTGCCTGAAAAAGTGCGGGCAATTTGGAAAGCCTGCCAAAAATACGGATTATGGCTGCGTATAAAAAATGATTTGCCAATAAATTTCTTATCATTTTGCCTGTAAATATTGGCAGAAAAAAATATTCGCCTTATATTTGGTGCTGAATTCAAAACAGAACAAAAAATGGAATTTTCTCAATATCTTGGATTTATCGCTTTTCTTACCATCGCCACAATCGGTTTCTGGCTGATGATGTTCCTTGTAAGCTTTGTGTTCTACTGGGTAGGAGGCGCAGCCGTTGAACTTGTAAAGGAAAAAAGAGCAGAGAGAAAGAATAGAGAATAGTCCGTTCTATTATACTATAAAAGCCCCGTGAAGATTCTTCACGGGGCTTTTTGTTTCATTAATTCTGCTTAAAGGATTCCAGATTCCTCAATGCCTGTAAAATATGCCTTTGATTATGGTAAGCCATAAACCGCAGCGCATCCCCAAGCCGCAGTTTTATCCATCGGGTAAATGTTACCCGCACTATTGCCTTATTCAGTTCGGTCAGTTTCGCTTTTTGGATATAGCCGAGTAATTGTTTCTGGTTGAATAAAAAGTCAGTCACTACCTTTGGGGTCAGGCTAGTGCCATTGGAATTCATTTCCGCAAATGTTTTCATTTTTCTGCCGTTTTCTTTCGGTATCACGGCGTTTACTAGATAGTTGCCGATCAGGCCACTTTTAAAACTGTTGCCTTTGGCAGGGAATTCTAATGCTTTCTTTATTTCGGGCAGGTAAAAGGCTGAATAGCGGTTGAGGTGTTCCAGGCATTCCAATATGCTCCAGGCATCGGGGCGGGGCTTGTGGCTGAGTACTTCGTGACTACAGGTTTCAAACCTTAAGGCCTGTTCCATTACCTCTGTTGTAAGATCTTCAAGCTGTTTTAATACGATTCTGCTTTCTGTTTTCATATTTGATGATTGATACAGCAAAATTGCACCAATCGGTGTGACAAAACATTGACGGGGATCAAGATTTCTTCAGGCGTGAAAGTGTCTCGGGAGCCATCCGGAGATAGGAGGCAATGTATTTATGCGGTATCTCGCGGAAAACCTGTGGAGACCGGCTCAGCACCCTGTCGTAACGCTCTTTGGGCGTTGGCGCAAGCAGGTCGGTTTCCCGTTCCAGTAAAGCCGCTATAGTATAAGAAAGCAGAATGTTCCAAAGCCGGAGGTTTTCGGTATCGCTGTTGATAAATTCCAGGAAATTTTCCCTTTTCATCTTTATCAGGATTACTTTCCGGATCGCCTCTACGCTATATACTGAAGGTTTTAAAGTAAGGAATGAATCAAGTGTGGTGAATAGCGAGCCTTTATACCCAAATCGTATGGTGTCGCTGCCCCTTGGCGTATTATATACGATCCGGAGCGCACCTTCAGTAACAAAGTAAATATTGGTGTGCACAATTCCTGCCGGGTGAAGCACCTCATTGCGCTTCAGGTGTACGGTTTCCGGTTCCCACAAAGGTTTATGGTACTTCTCAATCCTTTTCAGAAGCAGTGCCAAAACATCCATTAAAATTGCTTTACAGGAAAGTAGAGGCTCATTACCGCGCCCTCGCCCAATACACCGCTTGCTGTTATATAGCCATTATGGTTTTGCATGATCTTGCGGCATAGCGCAAGGCCTACCCCCGATCCTTTATATTCTGATGAGGCATGTAATTTGGTAAAGATATTGAATATAGACTCGGAGTATTGCTTTTCGAACCCGATACCGTTATCGGCAACGTATATAATCTGGTACAGGTGTTTGTCTTCAGGATTAAACGGAACCAGCTCCTGCGCTGCCGTTATAGTGATCTCCGCTTTCCTGTCGGCAGAAGCGTATTTTATCGAGTTTGCGATAAGGTTAGAGAACAGTTGCCGCAGCAAAAATGGTATCCCCTGTATTTTCGGAAGCGTATCCACTTTGAGGTGGGCAACATCGTCTATAAAAGATTCGGTCATGTCGTCTTTCACTTCCTGTATAAGTTCGTTAAGGTCTACAATATCAAGTGAATCATCCGTATGTTTCAGTTTCGTGTATTTCAGTATGTCTACAAGGAGCGTCTGCATCCTCAGGGCAGAGGAGTTCATCCTTTTTAGTGAATCATAAACATCAGGTGCTATTTCCTGCTCTTTCGACATTACCCTCGACGAGATCAACTGTATCTTGCGCAGCGGTTCCTGAAGGTCGTGCGTACTTATCCAGTTGATGTTCTCCAGTTCTGAGTTGGTCTGTTTGAGCAGCTCGCTCAGTTTACGGTACTTTTCTTCTTCCAGCGAAATAATAAGCAGGTTAATGTGGCGCTGTAAACTGTTGGCATAAGAGGCCGCCGCATTAATTTCGGGTTGAAGCCATGGCTTGCTGATGCAGCTTACCACTTCTTTCCAGAGTTTAAAAGAATTTCGCGGTGATAGCCCTTTCTTGTCTTTTATTATCGATTTTGACGGATCTCCGCCCCAATGTACTTCAGTTATAGTTTCCGGCCTGTACCAGATAATGCAGTTATCACTGTCGATCTCCAGGGAGTGGTATATAATTCCGGATACCGTCTGGCAATTGCTTTTTAGCTCCGGAAGAAAGTCAACAATCTTGTCAGTATGAAAACTCCCGTGACTGCTATATTCCGCAAGCCAGTTGGCAAGGCGCTTTACATCGTCATCCCCGGGAGTAAGCCCACCTTTATAAACAGTATCATTAAAGAGTATAGAGACACCCGAAGCATTGGCAAGCTTCAGTAATTCAGGTGTTTCAGCAATTTTTAATAATGCCATCGCACTGTCAAGGCTGTAGGTGTTTATCTTTTCGAGGGCAAGGTTTATTTTACGTGCTTCCTCGTATTCTTCGGAAGCCTGCCGTACGTCAATTTGAGAAGTGATAAAATGACCCTGCAGCTTTGCTGCCAGCCTCACTTCCGGACCGATATTTTTAGGCGAATAGTGGTGGCACGCAATAAGGCCCCATAACTTCTTCTTATATATAAGTGAGATAGTGAGGGTGGCACTCACGCCCATATTGCTAAGGTACTGCACGTGTATGGGAGAGGTACTGCGCAGTGTAGACAGGCTCAGGTCCAGATTTTTATCAGTGCCATCATCTACAGTATATAGTGGCACCGGAGTATAATCAATATCGGTTATCAGCCTCAGGAGGTTCTGCATATACAATTCCCTCGCCTGCGACGGTATGTCGGTATGCGGGTAGTGCAGGCCCAGAAATGGTTCAAGGTCATCTCGCACACTCTCGGCAAAAACTTCGCCATTGTAATCTTTGTCAAAGCGGTATACCATTACGCGGTCGTAACCGGTTATTTCTCGCGTACCCTTGGCTACAAGCTGGCACAGTTCCTTCAGCGTATGTGTGTCGTGCATATAGCCTAAAAACTGTGATGTCTGGTCGTAGGCCGTGCTTGCTTCTGTATGCTCTCCGGTTACAGGTTCAGCCTCTAAAATATAAATGTCGTCTTTTTTGTGCACCGTGCACACGAAATCCTTCCCTAAAAAATTCTCCTTCAGCAATGAAGAAGACAGCATCAGGTCTTTTTCAATATAAGCCTGCAGCTTACCCAGGGATTCCTTCCCAAAAATTGATTCAAAGGTATTCCCCAGTAGCGATGTATGTGCCAGGCCTATAAATTCTGTAGTGTTGGCACTGCAAAAATCTATAGTAAATGTATCTGCCTTAACACCCATCAAAAAGCCATGGGGCTGTATGCTGCCCGGAATATGGATAGGTTCCTGCTCGCAATTGCTAAGGTTTACGATGTCGCGGTTTACAATGTCCTTTATCTTCATATACCTGAAGGTGCGTTGAGCCTAAAATGTGTATTAATTACGTTAAATGTGTGGTTGGCACCTGCAATAATGGCTTCGCCATTACAGGTCTTGTTTTCGAAATCGGTCAGTGCCGCCAGGAAACCTTTCCAGTGGCTGCCGGTTTGTCCGCCATAGCCCGAGAAATACGATGCGCCTTTTTCGGCATCGTGTCCCAGCACGGCGTTGATATTTTTGAGGATCACCCTTCCGCCCAAAGAAGATCCTTCTACAACATACATAACGCCCAATGCAAAAGCAGGGGAAATATTTTCAATTCCTTCCGTTACCGGTTTGCTTCTCAAGGTACTGCTGTTATGTTCCAGGTATTTCAGGTCAGCGCTGATATGATGAGCCTTACGGCGCGCCTCCAGATCCGGCACAATGTTTTCCAATAAAGGGAAAATGTTCTGCTCTGTATCATATACCACATCAAGCATGAGTTGCAGGTACGCAGTATATTGAATGTTTGTAACTTCCGGGTTTATAATAGATGCCGAAAGCGGCAGGTTTTCGAGATCCTGGTGTGCCTGCGCGGTGGCATGGCGCAGCTTCTCAAGAAAAGTGGCATTCAGTGTATTGTTCATCAAAAATATCAGTAACTGTAAACAAAGTTTTTATCGGTTGGTATAAAGCTGGCCCAGTTGATCTTGAGCGCATGTTCTATAGAACTTTTAAGGTCTTCAAAGATACCTGATTTTGGCACATAAAAACTGGCGCCCAGTTCCTTGCTTTTCTGTATACTGTCATGGTCACCGGATGTAGATAACATTACGACAGGCAGTTTTTTATGCTGTTCCAAAAGGCGCACTTTTTTTAACACTTCATAGCCATTCATGCCGGGCATATTAATATCCAGGAACACAACATAAGGGTTTGGAGGAGGGTTATCCAGCGCGTGCAGCAGCTGCAGGCCATTAGTGTAGGTGACAACACTCAGGTCGGCGTCGATAATATCGATAATTTCCTTAAAGAATTCGAGATCTTCCGGGTCGTCATCTGTGTAAAATATTGTTACTTCGCTCTTCATTGTCCGGTATTTAGAAATTCAGTAAGGTGGATTACTTCAAATTTAGTTAAAAATGCTTATTAGCTCATTTCGGCTAAAAAATATTAAGAAAGCTTTAACTAATCTTTGAAGTAACCGGATAAAAAAACGAGACTAAAACCTACAGACTCAGTATAAAAGTATCTTTAGTAAGGCCTTCGCCAATATACTGCCAGTTGATGTGTACCACGTCGCTAAGGATCTTCTTCAGCATATTGAAGTCGTTCGGCTTTTTGATATATACATTGGCGCCATTTACAAAAGTATCTTCAATATCCTGTTCGGATGACGATGTGGAGTATATGGCTACCGATATTTTTTTTAGCCTTTCATCTGCCCTTATTTCGCGAAGACATTCAAGGCCCGATTTGCGAGGCATATTAAGGTCTAGAAAAATTACATCGGGTAGTTCATTAGAAGGAACATTTAAATATTCCATCAGTTGTTCACCGTCATTGAACATAGAAAGCTTGTAGTCTATTTTTATTTCTTCAAATGCCTCCCTGAAGAACAGGCGATCGTCGTCGTCGTCGTCAGCAAGCATTATGTGTAGGGTCGTTGGCCGCATGTGTTTCCTCCTCCTTCTAAATTGTTTCAGCGTAACGCTTTTGTTTCATTATCTTCTGGAACGCGGTTGGTGTTACCCCCGTTATGTTCTTAAATTGTTGCGAAAGGTAAGCAACGCTGCTATAATTCATCATAAACGAGATCTCGGTTAGAGAGAGGTTCTCCGTTAGCAGCATTTGTTTTACACGCTCAATTTTGTGCAAAATAATGAAATTTTCTATTGATATGAAAGTGACTTCAGAAAATACCTGTGAGAGTGTCCTGTAATTTTCACCCAGTTTTATGGAAAGGTATTCTGATATTTTAAGGGTTTGTACACCTTTATCGGAATATACCATTTCTATTATTGCGTTCTTTACTTTCTGTACCAGGATATTCCTTTGGTTGTCAACAATCTCAATGCCAAAGGAGTTGAGGGATTCTATAAATTCATTATAGGTTTCCATTGGTATATTGTCAGCAAATTTTACATAGCCGGGTTCGGTAACTTTGCAGTCTATATTGAATTTGTCGAGTTGCTGTTGTAAAAGAACCCTACACATTTTGTCGATATTATACTTAATGTAAAGCTCCATCGTATAAGTCATATTGCGGTTATCACGTAAAAATATAAAAAAAATCTTAACAATTGTTTCACTACCCTAAAAATGCCCCCGCCTGTAAAAGGCTGCACTTTATTCTAGCTTTAGTAGATACGCATAAAAAAATATTAAATACTAAAATAACAATCCGGAATGCGGTAATTTAGTATAAAACCTTATGTATGGCTTTGTATCAAAACCCGCCCGATGGTGGCATGCTCTATGCCGAAACTAATATGGAACATGTGTTTCCCGAGCCGCTCAATACTATTACATCCTGCTTTTTCCTTGCCATAGCGATCTACTGGACATTTAAGCTGCGCGGAAGCTATAAAGAACATGCCTTTCTCACATTCGCGCTCATCCTGCTCTATATCGGTGGGATAGGCGGTACCATTTACCATGGGTTGCGGCAATGGCGCATTTTCATTATAATGGACTGGATGCCCATAATGCTGCTGTGTGTCTTTGCGGGGGTATATTTTCTCGGCAGGCTCACCCGCTGGTATTTTGCCGTTTTGTTGGTAGTCGCCTACGGGTTCTTTCAGTTTTACCTGCGCAGGCAGATGATGGAAGCCGGCGACATACAGTTGTTTATCAACATTAATTACGCAGTACTGGCTGGCCTCGTGCTATTTCCTGTGCTAGGGTATCTCATTAAAAGCAAGTTTCGGCACGGCCGCTGGGTGGGGTTTGCACTCCTGGCCTTTGTAATAGCGTTGTCAAGCCGTGTTTTGGACCAATGGGGTATGAAAGGTATCGGCACGCACTTTCTTTGGCATACGTTCGGTGCTGTGGCCGCTTTCTGCATGTTTCAGTATATTTATCTTATTAATCATAGAGACCCTGACTTATAGCACCAGTTCCTCAAAGAGTTTCGTGGCTTTATATTCCAGGTCGTCGCACAATCCGGTATGGGGCCGGGAGGTTTGGATCACCGAGCTCCGTATTGCTGTAAGCCACCTGAAACGTTCGGCTGTTTCCAGTTGGGCAATGGGGCCGCCATTTTTAGCACCGCTGGCAATACGCTCAAAGGATATAAGGTTTAGGGTAAGTTGCGCGATGTCGAGGTTGGGGTCGAGTGCATGAAGCCGGGCCTCATTTACAGTAAATAGTGCTTTGATGAAACGCGCCCTTTTACAAAATACGATAATACCCACATTGATGAATTCTTCCCGTTCAACCCTTGGCACAATGCGGATCACGGCATACTCATATAAGTGCTTGTCTTGCATTTTTAGCCTGGTTTACAAAGGTTTCAGAATAATTTAAACGGATCTTCAGGAATTTCAGGTATACTTCACGCACTTCATCTGGCGATTTATCGTAACCTTCCCAATGCAGCCATTCGTCCGGCAACAGGGAGACAATGCCTTTTAATACGTCTTCGGTAAGCATGGTGCTGCAAGCAGTATTGGCTTCATCAAGTTGTGAGGCCTGCGGCAGCAGTACATGGTCTTTTATGAGTGCGAAAGGGCTTTTGGCATGCCCTTCGGGATCGTCAAACGAATGGTGGAAATATAGCGACGCGCCGTGGTCGATGAGCCACAGTTCCCGGTGCCATATCAGCATATTGGTATTGCGGAAGGTACGGTCTACATTGGTAATATACGCGTCGAGCCACACAATTTTAGATGCCATTTCAGCATCTACCGTTGTCACCACAGGATCGAAATTTATCGCGCCCTGAAGGTAGTGCAGTGCAAGGTTAAGTCCCTGGCTGCCCTGTAGCAGGTCCTGAATCTCCTCGTCTGCCTCGGTGCGTCCAAAGGCTTCGTCAAGATTGGCAAAAACCAGCTCCGGAACGGGCAGCCCCAGTACGCGGGCTATCTCCCCACCGATGAGTTCGGCTATAAGGGCTTTGGTGCCGTGCCCGGCACCCCTGAATTTCAGGACATAATTATAGCCGTCGTCAGCTTCGGCAATGGCAGGCAGCGAGCCTCCTTCACGAAGCGGTGTAACATAGCGGGTTACGTTTACGGTGCGTAAGTGGGGTATTGTGGCCATTCAGGTCGGTGTTTTTATACTGTAAATATAAGGAATTCGCCGTAATGAGCTTATGAATAGTCGTCAGGCTCAATGTGTATCAGCACGTGTCCCAGTTCGGGCAATTCAAGGCGCAGGGCATCTTCAAGCTCGTGAGCAAGCCGGTGGCCCTCCTTAACTGTAATGTTGGAATCAACAACGGCGTGGAGTTCAATATGGTAACGCATCCCGGCTTTACGGATAAAGCATTTCTCAGTGTCTATGATGCCGTTTACCGTAACCGCTATTTGGCGTACCTCGGCAACAACGTCTTCATAAAGATGCTCATCCATGATCTCTCCTAAGGCGGGGCGGAAAATGAGGTAGCTGTTGTACAGGATAAAACCCGAAGCAAAAAGCGCGGCCCAGTCGTCGGCAGATTCGTATCCCGCGCCAAAGTACAAGGCAATAGAAATTCCTGCAAACGCGGCTATAGATGTAATGGCATCGCTGCGGTGGTGCCACGCATCGGCCCTGAGGGCGGAACTGTTTGTCTCGCGACTCTTTCGCATAACAATCCGGAAGGATATTTCTTTCCAGACAATTATAGCTCCCAACACGAATAGTGTCCATTTCTCAGGAAGTTCGTGGGGTGTCTGTATATTCAGTATGCTTTCGTAGGCGATGATAGTTGCAGAGGTAATGAGAAAGCCTACTACAATAAAAGTAATGAGCGCTTCCGCACGCCCGTGTCCGTAGGGATGGTTCTCATCTGCAGGCTTGTTGGAATATTTGATGCCGATAAGCACCAGGAACGAGGAGAAGATATCAGTGGTCGATTCTATGGCATCGGCGATAAGGGCATACGAATTCCCGAAGAAGCCTGCAGCTCCTTTTATAAGCGCCAGCAGGGTATTCCCAATAAGGCTGAAGTAGGTGGCCCGTATGGCTTTTTTTATGTTGTTTTCCATAGTGTGCCAAAGGTAACGCAATGCCTTTAAAGTTTTGTTATGCCTGTGCTAATGTTTCCCACAAGGTTAATAACAGCTTTGCATGATATTCCGAAAAATACATTAGCTTTGGATATACAAACCAAAAACATATTATGGCACAACCCGAAAAGGGGAGCAAGAAACTCCTCAATGCCTGGGCCTTTTACGACTGGGCCAATTCTGTATACAGCCTTGTTATCGCTTCGGCTGTATTCCCCATCTTTTACAATAAATTAATACCCGAGGGCGAAATGCTCGATGTGTTTGGTACTTCTATGAAAGGTACCGCGCTCATTAGCTTCGTTACGGCATTTGCTTTCCTCATCGTAGCCTTTATATCACCGCTGCTTTCTGGTATTGCGGATTATGCCGGGAATAAAAAATCTTTCCTTAAGGCCTTCTGCTATATCGGCGCGCTGTCATGTATCGGGCTCTATTGGTTTGATCGTGAAAATCTCTACTGGAGCCTGGTGTGCTACCTGTTCGGGCTTGTGGGGTTTTGGGGAAGCCTTGTGTTTTACAACTCTTATCTGCCGGATATCGCTTTTCCTGAACAACAGGATGCTGTAAGCGCAAAAGGATATTCTATGGGTTATATAGGAAGTGTTATACTGCTGGTATTCAATCTGGGAATGATAATGTATCCCGGTGTGTTTGGCATTGATGAGGGCGACCCGCTGAAAACGGCGATTACTGCCATGCGCTATTCGTTCGTTTCTGTAGGCGTATGGTGGATTCTTTTCAGCCAGTACAGTTATTACTATCTGCCGAAGGGCACGCGAAAGAATAAAGTAACCCGCGATGTAATGCTGAATGGTTTCCGCGAACTGAAGAAGGTTTGGCAGCAGCTAAAACAAAACGTACAGCTAAAACGCTATCTGGGTGCATTCTTTGTATACAGTATGGCTGTGCAAACAGTTATGCTTGCCGCAACGTATTTCGGCGCCGAAGAGATTAACTGGCCCGATGAAGAAGCCAAGAGCATGGGGCTTATCATAAGCATACTCGTTATACAGCTTGTGGCTGTAATTGGGGCAATACTTACCTCAAAACTCTCCGCAAAAGTTGGTAATATAAAGGCACTAATTTATATTAACGCGATATGGGCTGTCATTTGTATAGGAGCGTGGTTTGTAACTGAACCTGTACATTTCTATGTTACCGCGGCATTTGTCGGATTGGTAATGGGTGGTATCCAGTCGCTTTCGCGAAGCACCTATTCCAAATTCCTGCCGGAAACCAGCGATACGGCATCGTTCTTTAGCTTTTATGATGTAACGGAGAAGATAGGTATCGTGATCGGGATGCTGCTCTACGGTGCGATCGACCAGGCTTTCCACAGCCAGCGCTATTCGGTAGTATTCCTTACGGTATTTTTTGTAGTAGGATTATTGCTGCTGCTGAGAGTGCCGAAACGCAGTGTGCAGTAATTACTATTGACAAAGGAGAAATACCGGTTTAAAACCTGTATTTCTCCTTTGTCAAAATATGAAATAAGCATCTTATCGCAATTGAGCGCCCACTTCTTTCTCAAGATTTTGGCGGATCTTGCTCATGATCTTGTCAATCTGCTCGTCGGTTAGCGTTTTGGAACTGTCCTGGAGCGTGAAGCTAACGGCGTAGCTCTTCTTGCCTTCAGGAAGGTTGTTCCCTTCGTAAACGTCAAAAAGGTTGATATCTTTAAGCAGTGACTTTTCAGCCTGTCTTGCTGAGGTAAAGATGTCTTCAAACGAAACATTGCTGTCTACAAGTAATGCCAGGTCACGGCGCACCTCAGGGAATTTTGATATCTCGGTATATTTTATCTTGCCTGAAACCAGCTTAATCACCGCATCCCAATTGAAATCAGCAAAGAATACCTCCTGCTTGATGTCGAAGTGCTTTAGTATCTGTTTTTTGATAGTACCGAATTCTACCAACACCTCATTGCCCGATATAATAGCAAGCCCTTCCGCAAAGACATCCGATGCTACCGGCTGTGATTTCAGCTTGTCAATACCCAAACGGTTAAACACAAGATTTACATACCCTTTAAACATAAAGAAGTCTGACGGTTTTTGCGCATACGCCCAACTTTCCGAAAGGCGGTTGCCTGTCAGGGTAAGGGTAAGGTGTTTGTTCTCATCGTAGCCACCCGGCATTTTGTGATATGTCTTGCCGAATTCAAACAGTTTCAGGTCGGCCCTTTTCCTGTTGATATTGAATGATACCGCTTCCATCGCGCTGAACAGGAGCGACTGCCTCATGGCGGCCAGATCGCTGCTTAGCGGATTAAGCATTGTAACATTGAACTCTTCCTTAAGGCTCTCCGACAGTTTTACATATTCGGGAGTTGTAAGGGAGTTCGCCATCATTTCGTTGAACCCGAGCGATACCAGTTGATTGCCTATAATGTTTTGCAACTTGTAATCTTCCGTACGGGATGCGTTGGAGATCGACGCATTCAGCTTCGTGGTGAAGTTGATGTTGTTGTATCCGTATACGCGGAGAATTTCTTCAATCACGTCAATCTCACGGGTCACGTCTACACGGTAGGCCGGGATTACAAGGCCAAGCCCCGCGTCTGACATATTGTTGATCTTAATGTCCAGCGATACCAGTATTTTCTTAATTGTTTCCTTTGGCAATTCCTGTCCTATGGTACGGGTAACGTTGCTGAAATTCAGCAATACCGAATGGTCTTCTATTTTCTTAGGGTAAATATCCGTTACATCCGATGTAATTTCACCCCCTGCCGTTTCCTGTATAAGGATCGCAGCACGTTTCAGGGCATATTCGGCAATAGTTGGGTCGATGCCCCTCTCAAAACGGAAAGACGCATCAGTGCTCAATGTATGCCTTTTGGCTGTCTTACGGATTGATACAGGGTTAAAGTAAGCACTCTCGAGGAATATGGCCGAAGTGGTTTCGGTTACGCCCGAATTCTTTCCGCCAAAAACACCCGCGATACACATGGGGCCATTCTCGTCGCAAATCATCAGGTCTTCTTCGTGCAGTGTTCTTTCCACATCGTCCAGTGTAGTGAATTTTGTTCCTGCAGGAAGAGTCTTCACGATCACTTTACCACCTTTTATCTTATTGGCATCAAAAGCGTGCAGCGGCTGCCCGAGCTCGTGCAGTACGTAGTTGGTTACATCTACTACGTTGTTCTTCGGCGTAAGCCCTATCGCTTTCAGCCTGTTTTGCAGCCATGCCGGCGAGGGTTTTACGGTAATACCCGAAATGGTCACCCCGCAGTACCTTGGTGCTAGTTTGCTGTCTTCCACTTTCACGTCCATTTTTAAGGTACGTTTGTCGATTCTGAAGTTGCTTACCGAAGGGGTTATAAGTTCTGTGTTTACATTTTTCTGTGTAAGTCCCGCACGCAGGTCGCGCGCCACGCCCCAATGGCTCATGGCATCGGCACGGTTGGGGGTAAGGCCAATTTCGAAAACCTCATCATTTTCTATACTGAATACTTTAGAGGCAGGCGTACCAGGCTTCAGGTCGTCTTTAAGCACCATAATGCCGTCATGCCCTTCGCCAAGGCCAAGCTCATCTTCGGCACAGATCATGCCGTGGCTTTCCTCGCCGCGTATTTTTCCCTTCTTTATCTGGAATGCGTTCCCTTCTTTGTCAAACAGGTTGGTGCCAATGGTTGCTACCGGAACTTTTTGTCCCACAGCTACATTCGGCGCGCCGCAAACAATTTGTACCGGGGCACTTTCGCCAATGTCTACAGTTGTTATCCGGAGGCGGTCGGCATTAGGATGCTGCACGCAGGTAAGCACATGGCCCACCACAACGCCCTCAAGCCCGCCTTTAAGCGACTCGAACTTGTCCACGCCTTCAACCTCGAGGCCGAGGTCGGTAAGCAATGCGGCAGTTTCTTCCGATTTCCAGTCAAGTTTAATAAATTGTTTTAGCCAATTGTAGGATATACGCATCTGAAGTATCTATTTTAAAGCACGCAAAGATAACAATTGGAACGAAAACTTACGATGCTTTACGCAACGGAATTCTTAAAAATTAACTAAAATAAAGTAATCAGTTTTTAATGAGCTTTACGGTAGCATATCCGGCTGCCCTCACAAAATAGGCGCCTTTGGCAAGGCCCGAAACATCTACAGGCATTGCAGAAACCGTAAAGTCAATTACCTGCTGCCCGAGCATGTTGACAATGCTGCCCCTGGTATTTTGTGCTATACCCGTGATAAAGAATTGCCCGTCTGCAGGGTTAGGATAAAGTCTGATAGTACTCGCTTCGGGTTTATCTGTACCCATGGTGCCGAAATGTATTTTGGCCAGGTAGGTATAATAACTCTGATGCGGTCCGGAATAGCTGATATTGCCGAAATTGCCGTCCTCATAGCCCATTCCTGCCATATATACATTGCCATTGCTTATCGCGATACCATCGGCTCTCCCATATTTCCCTGCCGCCGTAGCAGAAAGCACACTACCCGAAGGCGAATATTGCAACAGCAGGCTTAACCTTCCGGGCTGCAGGCCATTAGTAATGATTCCGTCGCCCCAGTTGATCGTTCCCTGCATGTAGCCGCAGAAGTACACATTGCCTGCAGTATCGGTTTCGAGGAAATTGCTGTTTCCGTGGCTGGCGCCGCCCGATCCGGGTACTTCCCGCACCCATTGGAAATCGCCATTACCGTTGAGCTTAGCCACAAAAAAGTCAGGCGTCTGGTTATTGCCTTCAGAAGGAATTGAACCGAACATTGGTTCGCCGAAAAGCGAGGAGCTAAAATAGATCTCACTGGAAGAATGCACGGCCAGGCAGGGTGAAGGGCACGTTACATCACTCACAAATTTTACCCATTGATACACTCCTGTAGCAGAGTATTTAACCACATAGGTATCATACTGCATACCCGAAGGCATATCGGTACCGTTAAAATTGGCATTCAACATTTCGGCACAGGAACCGGTTGCGTAAATATTGCCCAGTTCGTCGCTATCTATTGAGGTGATCCGCCTTACATTTTCCTGATCGATGTTAAGTTGCGGGATGCCGTCAGGGGTAAATTTTGTGATACGTGACCCGTTATAATTGCCATAGCCGGCATAGATGTTTCCATTACTATCCGTAGCGAGCGCCCTGTGTTCTCCTACCGATTCAAATCCGTCGGATACCATGCTGAACTGGTAATGCCATAAACGGTTGCCGCTACTGTTTAATTTTATCATTACATAATTCATTCCCTGGCCGGGATCGGTAATTGTAAGGCCGTCGATAGTGAAGTGGCTATTGTAGCCCAGCGCGATAATGACGTTACCGTCTTTATCGGATATCATATTATGGATTATCGCCCTTCCGGCAATGGTTTTAGAGAACAGCAGGTTTCCATTGGCATCGTATTTATTATAAAATAAATCGCCCAGTATATCGCTGTACGCGAAAGCATTTTCCTTAAATCCGGTATAGTATACATTGCCATCGGGATCGCACGCAGTAGAGTAAGAAACCATGTCGGGATTCATGCTCAGGGTGATATCAGGTGTTTTGAGCCATTCGAAATTCTGGGCATAGAGTCCGGAAGCGAAAAGCAGGATCGTAAAGTGTAGTATTCTTTTCATGGTGTTTTTTATGTAATATTACCAACAAAAAGATATTCCACTTTGTGCGAAAGGATAAGCGAACAGATTGGTTTAGAATTCGGTAGGCGTGGTTTAGAATTTGATAATAAGAAATAACTGTGTCAGATTATCATATAATACAGCGTCATATCATCATTCATATTTTCCTTACATTTGGATGCTTTAATACCTTTTGATGAAAAACCTTTTTTACGCCGTATTCCTGTTTACGGGCATCAATATGTTTGCCCAACCGAAAAGCCCTGTTGAGTTTATTCCCAATTATGGGAAACAGGTAAGCTATTACCACCAACTTGAGAGCTACTTCGGCCACCTTGTGCAAAACTCCGATATGATTCAGCACAAACCTTACGGACAAACCAACCAGGAGCGCGGCCTTAATGCCTATATTATCTCCACACCGCAGAACCTGAAAGACATTGAGAATATCCGACTGAACCATTTATATGCCATAGGATTAATTGATAAAAAGCCTGTCCAGTCGGATAAGGCTATAGTATGGCTTAGCTTCAACGTACACGGCAATGAGCCCGCAGCTGCCGAAAGTGCCATGAGTGTGGCGTACGAGCTCATTAATCCGGATAATACCACTACCAAAGAGTGGCTGAAAAATACAATTGTAATACTCGACCCATGCCTTAACCCTGACGGTTATGCACGCTATGGCAACTGGCTCCGTGATATTTCGGGCAAGCAGCTTCACCCCGGGCCTTACGACAGGGAGCACATGGAACCCTGGCCGGGAGGAAGGCAGAATCATTACGCGTATGACCTGAACCGTGACTGGGCCTGGCAAACGCAGGCCGAATCGCAGCAGCGTATGAACCTGTATAACGAATGGATGCCGATGGTGCATGTAGATGTGCACGAAATGGGCTATAACGAACCATACTTCTTCCCGCCGGCGGCAGAGCCGATGCACGAATTCATTACACAAGCGCAAAAAGATTTCCATAACGCCATTGGTGAGATGACGGCTAAAAAGTTTGACGCCCAGGGATGGAGCTACTATACCCGCGAGCGTTTCGACCTTTTTTATCCAAGCTATGGCGATACGTACCCAAGTTTTAACGGCGCGGTGGGAATGACCTACGAGCAGGGTGGCATTGGGGCCGGTAGGGCGGTAGCGATGCGCAACGGACAGGTGCTTACCCTACAGGACAGGATAAAGCACCATGCTACAGCCGTGCTTACAGCTGTAGAAACCGCTTCATGGCAAAAGGACAAACTGGTACGCGGTTTCAGGGCGCATTTTAAAGAAGGCCGGGAAAACCCGAAAGGCAAATACAGGACATATATTGTGAAAAATAACGGACGGTCCGAGCAGCTTGCGGAATTGCTGAAGAGGAACCGAATCCGATTCAGCTATGCTGATGAGAGCCGGAAATTTACCGGATACCATTACCAGAGCGATAAGGAAAAAGAGTTCACTATAGAGCCGAATGACCTTATCGTAAGCGTAAACCAACCCAAGGCAGTGCTTACACAGGTATTGTTCGAACCGGCACAAAAGCTTACCGACAGCCTTTCCTACGACATTACGGCATGGGCACTGCCACATGCTTACGGTATTGATAGCTACGCCATGAAGAAAGACCCGGTGATCAGGACAAAAGCGCAACCGTCCCGGAAAGGCAAGTTTGATTTCGAACGGGTATATGCTTACTATGTGCCCTGGAACGGAAGGTCTTCGGCAAGGACGCTGTCATTGCTGTTTAAAAACAAGATACAGGTACGTTCCGCCCGTATCGCTTCTGCTTTCAGGGGAATAAAGGTACAGCCGGGTGACCTTGTAATACTTAAAGGCGATAACCTCCAGATAGGCAATTTTGAAAATACGATGGATGTGCTTCTGGAAGGAAAGCCGGATTATGAGGTGATCGAGAGCGGCTATTCCCTGAGCGGCGCCGACCTTGGAGGGGAATATTATACCTTACTGAAAGCGCCGAAGGTACTATTGCTTTCGGGAAGTACAGTAAGCGCGACCGACTTTGGGCAGGCATGGTTTTATATGGATGAAGTGATCGACTATCCTGTAAGCGTTGTAGACGTGCAGAACCTCGGCAGGATAAAGCTTTCTGACTTCAACACACTGATACTGGCCGATGGCTGGTATGGCCTGGATGACGATGAAAAGAAAGATATTGACAGCTTTATAGATAACGGCGGCAAGGTGATCGCCATTGGTGGGGCACTCAGCGTGTTTGAAGACAGGCCGGGTTACAGCCTTACCCGATTTGCCTCTGATACCGACAAGGAAAAGGAGACTGCAGAAGACGCTGAAGAAGCCCTGAAAGCGCGCTACTACGACTACCAGAACGCGGAAAGGCGTGCCATATCAGGTTCGGTACCGGGTGCCATTGTTGAGAATGTACTCGATAAAACCCATCCGTTATCTTATGGCCTTGGTGAAAGGTATTTCAGCCTGAAGACAACCGATACCCGCTACCAGCTGCTCAAGAACGCGTGGAATATTGCGTATGTACCGGCAGGGTATAAGAACTTCGGGTTTATTGGCCGCGGCCTCAAAAAGAAACTGGAGAATACGGTAACCTTTGCCGTAGAGCAAAAGGGCAGGGGGCAGATCATCTATATGGTAGACAATCCTTTGTTTCGCGGGTTTTGGGAGAGCGGAAATATGCTCTTTGGCAATGCTTTATTCCTGGTAGATTAATATGAAAAATACGATGCCAAAAACAGTTCGTGTCGTGGTGTTCTTCGCCACGCTGCTACTCTGTAACCCATTTGTGAAGGTACCAATACAATTGCAGACACCCTCGGGCAATGCATATAGCGGCTATGACAGGCTTAGCGGGCTGGATATCATCATAGAAACGACTGCGGGTTTATTTGAAGGAGCTTTCGCCAACGGCGGTATGGTTATGGCGATTGTTGTACTTATTTTCGGTGTCGTGGCACTGGTACAATTCATAGCCAGCCTTATGGCGAAGGAAAAAATTGTGCTCTATACAGCTGTGTTTCTTTTCGCAATGCTGTTTTCGGTGCTGGTCTTTATCTATAAGAAAGATGAGGCGGTTATTGTGCGTTGGGCGTACTACAGCTACCTCGCCGTACAGGCGCTGCTTATTTTTATTTCCGGCAATAAAAAACAAAGAATTACCGTTGCTGAATAAAAGCCACAATGAAAACTTTTCTATTCAGTATACTTCTCCTCGTGCTGGCAGGATGCAGCAGCAGTGATGACTCCGGCTCAGGTAACACCAATGAAAACCGGGATTACAAGCAGGATATGCGTGATTTTGTTATCGGCATCAGCCAGGCGGCTAAAGCAGTCAATCCCAACTTTGCGGTAATACCCCAAAATGGTATCGAGCTGGTTACCACCAACGGCGAACACGGAGGGACACCTGCCACAGCCTACCTGAATGCCATAGACGGCAATGGGCAGGAAGACCTGTTTTATGGCTATGATTACGATAACAGGGCAACTCCGTCAGCTACTACAAGCTACCTGAAGAGCTTTCTGGATATATCTAGAAATGCCGGTAAAAAAATACTGGTAACCGACTACTGTTGGTCGCCCGATAAGGTGGCAGATTCGTATATGAAGAACCACGCATTGGGCTATGTCTCTTATGCTGCCGAAGACAGGAACCTTACTACGATTCCCACAACCGCGCCGCATAATATGAATGCGGATGTTATTACATCACTCGCCCAGGCAAAGAATCACATTTTCTTTATCAACCCGGAGAATTATAATAGCAAGCAGGAATTTATTAACGCTGTTACGGCCACCAATTACGATGTGGTAATCATGGACCTGTTCCTGAATGATATCGCATTTACAGCGCCTGAGGTCGCGCAGCTGCGCAGCAAAGCCAATGGAGGAAAGCGGCTGGTGATCTGCTATATGTCTATAGGCGAGGCCGAAAATTACCGTTATTACTGGCAAAACAGCTGGAATGGCAACAGGCCGTCATGGATAGCCGCCGAAAATCCTGACTGGCCGGGCAACTACAAAGTAAAGTACTGGAATAACGAATGGCAATCGCTTATATTCGGAAACAGTAATTCGTACCTTACCAAAATCACCGATGCAGGGTTTGACGGCGTATACCTGGACATTATAGATGCCTTTGAGTATTTCGAGTAATTATTTGCTGTGATATTCAGCTATTATACCTTCCAATATTTCTTTGGTAATAGGCTTTTGCCTGTATAGGCTCAGTATATCTTTCACGGTTTCGAGCATTTCATCATCGGGTTCTTCAAAATCACTTATCATTATCACGATCAGGCATTTTTCTGTGATACCAAGCTTTTTGTATTCCCGTATAAATCCCCATCCGTCCAATCCCGGCATATTGATGTCGAGAAGGATTACCTGTGGCAATACCTGACCGCTTTTAAAGTATTCGAGTGCTTCTTCCGCAGAATTTTTTATGACTACATGATCTGCTGCCGCGCTTTTTGCAATTGCGCGTTCGTGGAAAAAGTTATCGATCTTGTTGTCGTCAACAAGTAATATACAGTTTACGCTTTGGCTCATCCCCTGAAATTTAGTATTGTAAATTTAAATGTGCTTCCTTTGCCGGGTGTTGATTCTAACCAGATGCTTCCGCCGTGCATTTCAGCTATCTTCTTGCAATTAGCAAGGCCTATTCCGTGTCCTTCATAGGCTTCCTCACTATGTATACGGTGAAAGATGTGGAATATTTTAGGGAAATGTTCGCGGTTGATCCCAATACCGTTGTCAGAAACGGAAAATTTATAGTATTCATCGTGTTTCCTGCACTTTATCCGTATGTGGGGTGGTGTATCCGGTTTCCGGAATTTGATGGCGTTGTTGATGAGGTTTTGAAAAAGCTGGCGGAGTTCTGTTTCATAGGCATATAATTCCGGTATGTCGCAATTAAGGGTAATAGTGGCATTATTGCTTTTGATAAGGCTGTCAAGGTCGGCAATAACATTTTTCAGGACGGTAGTACAATTGGTGAGTACCAGTTTTTTCTTTCGGCCCAGCTTTCCAAATTCGAGCAGCGACCGTACCACCATGCTCATGCGGGAAGCCGCCGCTCCAATAGCGGTGATATGCTGTTTTACCTCGGGGTCTATGTCGGGATAATCTTCCTGGATAAGCCCGACATAATTAGATACCGTTCGGAGCGGTTCCTGCAGGTCGTGTGAGGAGATATAGTTGAACTGCTCCAGCTCTTCATTCTTCTGCTGCAGCTCAATCACCTGGTTGCGTATAATCTCTTCCTGCCTTTTTCGTTCGGTGATGTCGATTATCGTTATAAGCATAAAAGTGTTACCGCTGGTCTTAACCGGGGTAAGGGTTGCCTCTATAGGAAATTCTGAGCCATCCTTCCTCCTGGCAATGGCATCTTCCCTCGCCCCAAATTTAATAACCGAAGGCGAATGAAAGAAAGATTTTAGTATTTCATCAAGATTGCTATAGAATCTTTCCGGTATGAGGAGCCTGAGGTTATTGCCTAAAAGTTCACTTTTTCTGAACCTGTATAAAGCCCTTGTCCGGTCGTTTACCATGGTGATATTGCCTTCGCTGTCGGCAATGATCAGCGCGTAGGGGGCAGCTTCCACGGCGGTGCGAAAGTTTTCTTCGGCCATCATCCGGCGCATGTGTACATTGTTGAGCTTTCGCGATGTTATCCAGATCAATATAAGGCTGATCATGATAAAAGTTATAATCAGCAGCGCAGAGCCCAACTCTACACTTAGCCATTCCTCCCTATACGCCTGTATCCGGATGTATCCGACGACGAGAGTAGCGATGACCATATTAAGGAACAGGCGGCGGGCCATAAGGTTGCCCATAAGGTTTCCCGTAAAAAGCGCAGTAATACCGCTGTTGTAATTCACAAGTGAGGCAGATACGGAAAGCATAAAGAATGCAAAAGCCGCATACACAGCCATGGGTATAAAGGTCATTTTGTAAAATTCGGGGATGTTAAGGATATGCCCTATAATTACTATAGAAGATATAAGCGTTACCAGATGAAGCAGCCCCTGGACAGCCGGTTTGTACCTGCTCCGTATAAGATATAATGCTATTGCTAAGCAGAAAAAGCATAAAGCGGTTTGGGGCGACATCCCGAAAATAAATGTTATTCGTAAAGGTGTAAAATCCCTTATTAACAGAAGGGCAGACCATATCGACACAGGTATAAGAAGAATCTGTGACGCAATTACAGGAGTCCGTTTTTTGCGAAATATTTTAAGCATCAACGAAATACTTATCAGTACAAAACACAAGGCACTGTCACTGGCCATTGGCACGGGCCCTGAAATACGCTCGTCAAATATCCCCCTGCCCAGTCCCCAGCTGTAAAATAACACATAAGCGCAATATATTATGACAGCAGTTGCCGAAAGCGTAATAATGCTTCTGTATTTGCGTTTCAGGGATTGCATTAAGCTTCTTTTGTCATAATTGACTGATGTATCATAACGAATGTACTTATCTTATTTCATATTTTAACCTCCTTTTGCCAAAAAAATGGAATATGGAATGTATTATTTAAATTTTAAATAATTCGTTTAAGATTTTAATATCGTGTCATCTTGTCATATTTCCGGTGTCAAATTTGTATTGGCACAATCATTGTCTTTTCCTTGGCGAGGTTAAACAAACAAGAATCAAAATCAAAATAAATTTAACTACAATGAGTAAGATAATCGGAATTGACTTAGGTACTACCAACTCGTGTGTTGCCGTAATGGAAGGTAACGAACCGGTAGTAATCCCTAATGCTGAAGGTAAAAGGACAACCCCGTCGGTAATTGCGTTTGTTGAAGGTGGGGAGATCAAGGTTGGTGATCCGGCGAAGAGGCAGGCTGTGACCAACCCGACTAAGACCATTGCTTCCATCAAGCGTTTTATGGGTAACAAGTTTACCGAAAGTTCTAAAGAAGCAGGCAATGTACCATACAGCGTGGTTAAAGGTGACAACGACACTCCGCGTGTTGATATCAACGGACGCCTTTATACCCCGCAGGAACTCTCAGCTATGACGCTGCAGAAAATGAAGAAGACTGCCGAAGACTATCTTGGGCAAACGGTAACCGAAGCGGTTATTACCGTTCCGGCCTATTTTAATGACGCGCAGCGCCAGGCTACAAAAGAAGCCGGTGAGATCGCTGGCCTTAAGGTAAGGAGGATCATAAACGAGCCTACTGCCGCGGCATTGGCATACGGACTTGATAAAGCAGGAAAAGACCAGAAAATCGCTGTATATGACCTTGGTGGAGGTACGTTTGATATCTCGATCCTTGAATTGGGTGACGGTGTATTTGAAGTACTTTCTACAAACGGTGATACACACCTTGGTGGTGATGACTTCGACCAGGTGATCATCGACTGGCTTGCAGGTGACTTTAACAGTGAAGAAGGCGTAGACCTTCGTAAAGACCCGATGGCGCTTCAGCGTTTGAAGGAAGCTGCTGAAAAAGCGAAGATCGAGCTTTCGTCTTCTACACAAACAGAGATCAACCTTCCTTATGTTACCGCTACGGCTTCTGGCCCTAAGCACTTAGTGAAAACGCTTACACGTGCTAAATTCGAGCAGCTTGCAGACGAGCTTGTAAAACGATCTATGGAGCCTGTGGCAAAAGCGCTTAAGGATGCAGGGCTTTCTAAATCGGATATTGATGAGGTGATCCTTGTAGGTGGTTCTACACGTATCCCGAGAATACAGGAAGAAGTAGAGAAATTCTTCGGCAAGAAGCCTTCAAAAGGCGTTAACCCCGATGAGGTTGTGGCCATTGGTGCCGCTATCCAGGGTGGTGTACTTACAGGTGATGTAAAAGACGTTCTCCTTCTTGACGTTACCCCGCTTTCCCTTGGTATCGAAACTATGGGCGGCGTGATGACCAAACTTATCGATGCCAATACTACGATCCCTACCAAGAAATCACAAACGTTCTCTACAGCGGCAGACAACCAGCCATCGGTTGAGATCCACGTGATCCAGGGAGAGAGGCCAATGGCAACGGACAATAAGACGATCGGCCGTTTCCACCTTGACGGAATCCCGCCTGCACAAAGGGGCGTACCGCAAATTGAAGTAACATTCGACATTGATGCCAACGGTATCATCAAGGTGTCCGCTACCGATAAAGGTACAGGCAAATCGCACGACATCCGTATCGAGGCCTCTTCAGGGCTTACACCGGAAGAAATCGAAAGGATGCGTAAAGAAGCTGAGGCCAATGCCGACGCGGATAAAGCGACACGCGAAAGAGTTGAAAAACTGAACGAAGCCGATGCTATGATCTTCCAGACAGAGAAGCAGCTGAGCGAGTTTGGCGATAAACTGTCAGACAGCAATAAAGATGCTATAGGCATGGCGCTTACCGAACTGAAAATGGCTTACGAGGCTAAAGACGCGGCGCTTATCCAGCCGGCACTTGACAAGATCAACGAAGCATGGAAAAACGCTTCTGAAGAGATGTACAAAGCCCAGGGAGAAGGCCAGCAGGGTGGAGCACAACAGGCGCAACCGGAAGGCGGCCAGCCGGAAGGTGACAACGTTCAGGATGTTGACTTCGAAGAAGTGAAATAACGAATGCTGAATATTCAGTACAAAGTATTGAGATAGAAAGCGCCCCGCAATTTGCGGGGCGTTTTTGTATGTATTAGGGCCTTGCGAAAATTGAAGTTATTCACTCCTTTGGGAAGTATTGCCCTCAGGGTGGGGTGTGTAAAAATCCTTATTTTTACAGTATGAAATTCCGATACGCACGCCACACCAACGATCTCAACCAGATTATAAATTTTTACACCGAAGTTTTGGGACTTTCCATATTAGGTGATTTTAAAGACCATGATGGTTATAATGGCGTATTCCTCGGCCTTCCCGGCGCCGACTGGAATCTGGAATTTACGTCTGCCGAGGAGCCGGCCAGCCATACACCGGATGAAGACGACCTGCTGGTATTCTATCCTGCATCACGGGAAGAATACAATGCGATGAACGAAAGGTTTACTGCCAATAACATCGCGCCTGTAACACCTAAAAATCCATACTGGAGAATTCATGGCATATCATATACAGATCCGGATGGATTTGGGATTATTGTGGTAATACCTTAAGATTTATATAAAATGTATCACTTAAAATCCTGTCAGGATACGAAGCGAATATCCGGAGCCTTAAATATATTTAACTATAGCATTCAATGTAAAATATTATTCTGAAACTACTTTCAGTTTGCCTCCGCTTTGTCTTGCCCTGTAACCGTCGATTTTGACAAGGTCTACTTGAAGCTCTTCGGCTGATTTAATTGTAACATTGATGCTGCCGTCTTCATTCAGGGGCACCAATCCATAGTTTTTGCCCGCGGGTTCGAATGCGGGGGAGGCCGCTGTGGTTTCACCGGCATAGCTTTTCGGGATAATGTCCACGCTTTGCAGTGTAAGGACAGTTAAACAAACAGCGATTACTGTCAGTACCGATTTTGTGTATTTATCAGTTGTCATTTTTAGGATCGATTTTAAAGTATTATTCCTTTTTTATCAGCGACAGGTCTACGCCAAGTTTGGTAAACTCCGCTTCGCCGGTTTCGGTGATGTAATAGTGTTTGTCGGACGCTTTGTCTTTGGCGATCCATCCTTTGTCGATAAACTGTTCCAATAGGAGTGTACCAAGCTTACCACCAAGGTGGCTGTAGCAGGTTTTTGCGGGTTTGTGGTTGGGGTTCATGTTTTTATGTTAGGTGTATTTGGTTTGTCGGGTCATAACCTCAAATTATTTGTTTTATTCTTTTCTTTTTTTTGTTAACAATTAATAAAACTGAAGAGCATATTATTGCAAAAAGCAGTAGGTAAGCCAATGTAATAGCTATAAGTATTTCGATCGTCTCCCAACTAAAGAATCCGCGCCCGTTAAATATTGCTGCGGCAAGGGCTATTACACCAACATTTACTGCTATCAGCAAAAAAATAGCAAATGTTATCGTCGTAAATGGCAAGTGAATATTTTCCTTTCTCCCAAAAATCATCGTTAGAGAGCATCCAAAAGGTAGTATAATAAAAGTAAATAAGGCCGATATTATGCTTGGATCGATATCTAAAATAAACTTGTAAAATATAAAAAAGCACACGATGTAGATTACGTTTGCAATATAAAATATCCTAAACCTTTTCCATGGATCGGGCAGCTCAGTAATAAACTCTTCTTCTTTCAGCAGGTCTTCCATGAAGGCAAATATACTAAGAATGTCATCTCATAGTTTTACTTAATTATAGGTTCTAAGTGTACTTATGTGACATTGTTTGTCAATAATATTAAATTCACCGTCAATTTGTATATAAGGTAAAGTAAAAATCTTCAAATAAAATCTACATTTTTCCCTACCTTAGCCTTTCTCAAAAACAAAAGATGATTTCTGATAGTCAATTCCAACACGAACTCGACCTTATCATAGCCAATGCCATACGTGAAGATGTAGGACCCGGCGATTATTCCTCCCTTGCCTGTATACCCGGAACCGCTACAGGGCGCGCCAAACTGCTGGTTAAAGACAATGGCATTCTTGCCGGTGTGGCCTTTGCGCAGCAGGTATTCGGGCATGTAGATCCCAACCTCAAAATTGAAGTCTTTATACAGGATGGCACTCCCGTTCAGTACGGCGACATTGCTTTCCATGTATCGGGCAGCTCACAGAGCATCCTTAAGGCTGAGCGCCTTGTGCTCAATGCCATGCAGCGCATGAGCGCCATTGCGACCAAGACTAAAAAGTATGTTGATATCCTGGAGGGGACAGGTACTAAGATCCTTGACACCCGCAAAACCACCCCGGGTATCCGTGCGCTCGAAAAATGGGCCGTGAAGATCGGCGGCGGGGAGAACCACCGCTTTGCGCTGTACGACATGGTGATGCTCAAAGACAACCATATCGACTTTGCAGGCGGAATTACCGCAGCCATACAAAAAACACACGAATACCTCAAAGCGAACAGCCTCGACCTCAAAATAATCGTAGAGGCACGCAATATCGAAGAGGTGCGCGAGATCATTTCCAACCCCGGCGTGTACCGCATCCTGCTCGATAATTTCGACTACGACCAGACACGTGAGGCCGTGGCCCTGATTGGTGATTATTGCCAGACGGAATCGTCGGGCGGCATCAACGAAAGCACCATGCGCCACTATGCCGAATGCGGTGTGGATTATATTTCTTCGGGGGCGCTTACGCACTCGATCTATAACATGGACCTGAGCCTAAAAGCCTTCTAAATGCCCGTAGAACTGGAACATAAGCTGGAGCGCATACCCGTTGTTAAACATTTAGTGCGGTTTGGCAAGAGCATCCGCCTGCCCTATAGCGAAGGGCTTACGCTTTACCACCTGCTGGAACTGTACATCACGGGAATCGTAAAAGGCGATATTTCGTACCGCGCCGGGGCCATCGCATTCAGTTTTTTTATGTCGCTGTTTCCCTTCGCGTTATTCCTGTTCAACCTTATCCCGTTTATCCCACTGGCGAACTTTAAGGAAGATTTTATGCAATTCGTGCACGATAACGTGCCGCCCAACACCTACGATGCCATAGCCGGGATTATTACAGACATTATGCTCAACAAGCAGCCTACATTGCTGTCTTTCGGTATCGTGCTGGCCGTTTTCCTGATGAGCAATGGCATGAATGCCATCCTGAGCGGTTTCCAGAGCAGTATGCATATTACCATCAAGCGCACCTATTTCAGGCAATATGCGCTTGCTATCGGCCTCTCGCTGGTGCTTACGATGATCCTCATTGTTACCGTTGCGTCTATAATTATTCTCGAGTACTTTATACAGAGCCTTACAAGCCAGGGCTACCTTGCCGACGACGTATGGCTGCTTAAGCTGGTGCGATACCTGATCCTTTTGTTCATGATCCTTACAATAACTTCATTGCTGTTTAAGTTTGCCGCCAAGGAAACGCGGGAGTCGGCTTTCTTTAGCTATGGCGCGGTTTTAAGTACCATATTATTTGGTTTAACATCCTTTGGCTTTGGGATCTACGTGTCCCGTTTTTCAAAATATAATGAGCTCTACGGGTCGATTGGCACGCTGCTTGTATTAATGTTGTATATATGGATTAACTGCTTTATTCTGCTTTTAGGCTTCGAATTAAATGCCCTGATCCATAAATTAAAGCGAAAAAATTTATATATTTAGCAAAATTAATAACATCTAATTATGAAGAAAGCATTATTAACCATTCTATTTGTAGCTGTTGCGGGCATCTTTTCCGTATCGGCACAGGTGACCGGAAAATGGAAAACAATCGATGATGAAACGGGCGAACCGAAGTCGATTGTGGAGATTTATGAGCAAAATGGCAAAGTCTACGGTAAAGTGGTAGAGATACTCAACCCTGCCAAAAAGAATGCCACCTGCAAAAAGTGCAAAGGCGCGGACAAAGACAAGCCGATCCTTGGCCTTGTGATTATCAAAGGCCTTGAAAAAGATGGTGACGAATGGACTGATGGCGATATTCTTGACCCAAACAAAGGCAAGCTGTACAGCTGTACTATCGAACTTGATGGTAAAGACAAGCTAAACGTACGCGGCTATATGGGCATCTCTCTTTTGGGACGTACCCAGACATGGCAACGTGTAAAATAATAGTTTCAATCGCATTTAAGCTATATATTAAGCCTATTGCATTGAACATATTCTACAAAAACACTCCTTCGGGGGTGTTTTTTTTATAGGGACATTGAATAACAGGTAAAACCTAAACAATCATCGTGCGTCCCAAAGCTGATTTTTTACCTTTTTCAAAAGTGAAGTCGATACGCCCTAAATTAATACCGTAGCATCCTACCTGATTCACCATAACTTCTTTGCCGTCAAGGTTTTTTTCTATCTGTGGCTTAGTAAGGAAAGTATGCGTATGCCCCCCGATTATAAGGTCGATATCGCGGGTCCTCCAGGAGAGTACGAGGTCGCTGACTTTTTCTTTTTCATTGGGATAGGCAAACCCGAGGTGCGAAAGGCATACCACAAGGTCACATTTTTCGCGGTGTTTCAGGGTGTGGGCCATATCCTGTGCTATCTCTATGGGATTGAGGTAAACAGTTTCCTTATAGAGTTTTTTGTCTACTAGTCCCTGAAGTTCGACGCCTAACCCGAATACTCCAATTTTTACACCGTCTTTTATAAAGATCTTATAGGGTTTTACGATCCCATTCAAAACAGTATTTTTAAAGTCATAATTAGCAGATACAAAATCGAATTGAGCGTGTGGAAGCATGGCATGGAAACCGTCAATACCATTGTCGAAGTCATGGTTGCCCATCGTTGCGAGGTCATACTTCATCATGCTCATAAGTCTGAATTCCAGTTCCCCGCCATAATAATTGAAGTAAGGCGTTCCCTGGAAGATGTCGCCCGCGTCGAGCAACAGCACGTTAGGCTCTTCCCTGCGGATCTGCTCGATAAGGGTTGCCCTGCGCGCCGCGCCGCCCATGTTCGGGTACTTCGGGTCGTCTATGGTAAATGGGTCGATATGGCTGTGTACATCATTGGTGTGCAGTATCGTAAGTTTTTTGACTTCAGGATTTTCGAAGCTGCTTAAAGCCAGTCCGCTTACTACTAAAGCGCTTCCGGCTGCCGTTTTCTGTATGAATTCTCTTCTTTTCATTTATTTCTCTGTAATAATGCGTAATGACCTGTTTATCTGTATGGTATCAACTTCTTTGAAATAGTCGATGAAGATGTTGCGCAGCTTATAATTGAGATCGTAGGTTGCTACACCGCGTTTGAAGAATTCCATATTGTCGCCTCCGTTGGATAGGTAATCTGAGGTTGCTACGTTGTATATTTTATTCATTTCCAAAGGCTTGCCCTGTACTTTGATTTCTTTTATCGTATTGTCTTTATCAATGTGTACCTCCATACCGGAAAGAGGATGGGGTTTTTTCTCCCTAAGGATATGGTCGGCTATTTCACGTACCTGATCACCTCTCAAAGCGATGACAACCAGGCTGTTCTCAAAGGGCATGATCTCGAAGGCTGTCCTTGCCGAGATGTCGCCTTTCGGTATGATGGAGCGTATTCCCCCATGATTGAGAAGGCAGATATCGGCATGCCTTTTCTGTTTGGAAAACAGTGCTTTATCTGCTGCGGCTAATGTTACGTCGGCCATAAGGTTACCAATGGTAGTTTGCCACCCATCTATTGATTTCGACTTGTCCAGCGTCTCAGGGGCATAGGCCAGCACGCTGTCAAGGTCTGTATTGATATGGTCGCGATAGGGCTTAATGAAAGTTTCAATTTCCTGCGTATCAGCGTATTCTTTTGTAACCGGTATTTTTTTGCCTTCCATCCGGGTGTTATGCAGTCCGGATGTCCCGCAGGCTGTATTCCCTGCCAATGCTGCAATGAGAAAGAAGCGGGCCGCAGATGCGCTATACTTTTTAAGGATTGTCATTGTAAAGACCGTTATTTGAAGTATTTTTGTATTCAACAAGTAAAAGTACTATGTTTTTAAAGGTTATTAAAGATTTTACCCTAAAAAAGATCATTAAGAAAAGTTTAGCCCAATATAAACCGGCACTTTCTAATGATGCTGTAGCTACCGTGGGCATCGTGATAGATGAAAGTTATTTTTCTGATAAAGAATCGATTATAAACGAATTGGTGAGTAGCGGAATTGCGCGCAATGCTATAAAAACATTAAGTTTTAAGGAACGCGTCAAGCCAAAGGAAGTTGTTGACTGCTGCTACTTTACACGTAAAGATATTTCAGTAACCGGTACGTTTGATAAGCCTGATGTCGCAGAATTTATTAATACGCCTTTTGACATGCTAATCAGCTATTATGATGTTGGAAAAGCCCCATTGATGCTCGCTACCATAAAATCGAAAGCTAAGTTTAAGGTAGGTTTTTCAAGCGTGGACAATCGCCTGAACCATTTTATGATAAGCAGTCAGGTAGAGAAATATGCCGAATTCATATCCGAACTGGTCAAATATTTGAAAATACTAAACAAACTATAACACGCTATAACAATGCAATCATTAACAGGTACGGGCGTTGCGCTCATCACCCCATTTAAAAAAGACTTTTCGGTGGATGTTGAAGCCCTGAAAAGGATCGTTCAATTCCAGATCGACGGTGGTATCGATTATCTCGTGGTATTGGGTACTACGGCAGAATCGGCTACGCTGACAAAGCAGGAAAAAGAACTGGTTATTTCTACTGTTATTGAAGCCAATGCGGGCAAACTGCCGCTGGTTCTTGGAGTAGGGGGAAACAATACAGCCGAAGTTGTTGAAGAGCTTAAAACACGCGACCTGTCTGCTTTTGTAGCGGTGCTTTCGGTATCCCCTTTTTACAACAAACCTACACAGGAGGGCATTTACCAGCATTTTAAAGCTGTAGCAGAAGCATCACCTGTTCCGGTAATACTCTATAATGTTCCGGGAAGGACTGCCAGTAATATGCTCCCCTTAACAGTACTTCGCCTTGCGAAAGACTTTAAGAATGTTGTAGCTATCAAAGAAGCCGCAGGTGATATTGTTCAGGCTATGAAGCTAATACAGGGTGCGCCGGAAGGCTTCCTCGTGATCTCCGGAGACGACATGATCACCCTGCCGATGGTTCTTGCAGGTGGCGCGGGTGTGATATCAGTAATAGGTGAGGGCTTCCCGAAAGAATTCTCCCAAATGGTGCGCCTCGGACTTGAGCGTAAAGCAGATGAGGCGTATAAGCTTCATTACAAACTGGCTGACAGTATCGATATGATATTTGAACAGGGCAACCCGGCGGGTATTAAGCATGTGTTTAAAGAACTGGGCCTTTGTGAAGATGTGGTAAGGCTTCCGTTGGTAAACGTTAACGAAGAATTAGCAGGCAGGCTGAGCGATTTTGTAAAGAAAATCAGCTAAATTTGTACAAGAAAATGTCATTTTAAAGCAGCCGGATATTAGGTGCTTTGGAGCGATACTAATAATGAAAAGTAAAAGATATGTTAGCAGATACAATGCAGGCAGCGCTCAATGAGCAGATAAAGGCAGAGGCAGAATCATCGCAGATATACCTTGCTATGGCTTCATGGGCAGAAGTAAAAGGTTTTGACGGCATCGCATCGTTTATGTTCCGCCAAAGCGATGAGGAACGGATGCACATGCTTAAGCTCGTAAAGTATGTAAACCAAAGGGGAGGCCATGCCATTATCTCGGCACTCGACGAACCCAAGCTTGATTACAGTTCCTTCCAGGCGTTGTTCCGCCAGCTTTACCGCCATGAGGTTAAGGTGTCTGAAAGCATAAACAACCTGGTGGATATTGCGCTTTCGTTAAAGGATTATGCTACCAGCAACTTTTTGCAATGGTATGTAAGTGAGCAGATAGAGGAGGAGGCTACGGCTAAAGTGATCCTCGACAAGATCGACCTTATCGGCGATGATAAAGGTGGCCTGTACCTGTTTGATAACGATATGAAGAATTTTACGGCTGCCGGCCATAATATCGTGCAATAAATACGGTAAAATATAGTTTAAGGAAAGGTGCCTTCGCGGCATCTTTTTTTGTGTGCAAAGAGAACAGAAAAAAGATTTTTGTATTCCCTAATTATTAACTAGTTTTGCAGTTGCTTTTAAAACAGCGCCTGCATGGCAGCTTAACCACTATTATGGCAAGATATTTATACGTATTACTTATTGCATTCACGCTTTCATCGTGCAGCCAGTTCCAGAAAGCCCTGAAGTCGGACGACATCAAGGTAAAATATGAGGTAGCCGAAAAGCTTTACGAAAAAGGTAAATATTCTAAAGCGATACGCCTTTTTGAACAAATAGCGCCGTCGTACAGGGGAAAGGCGCAGGCCGAGAAAATGTTTTATATGTATGCGCAGGCCTTGTATAAGACGAAACAATATTATACAGCAGGTTACCAGTTTGAGAGTTTTACAGCCGGTTATCCGAGAAGTGAAAAAATAGAAGAGGCATCATTCCTTGGGGCGAAAAGCTACTATTTCCTTTCGCCGCGTTTTTCACTTGACCAGAATGATACGTATAAGGCTTTGGACAAGATGCAGGCCTTTATCAATAATTTTCCTAACTCACAGTTAATGCCTGAGGCCAACCAACTGGTAAAAGAGCTTAGGGAAAAGCTGGAAAAGAAAGCTTACGAAATAGCTTTTCAGTACCACAAGACCGGCGAATATTTCGGGGATTATAATGCCGCCATTAAGGCATTTGATAATTTTATTATTGATTTTCCGGGTACGCCGCTTAAAGAAGATGCGCTGTACTATAAATTTGACTCTGCTTACAGGCTTGCGATTAACAGTATACCAGGCAAAATGCAGGCAAGGCTACTGGATGCAAAATCGCATTACGCTTCGCTGATGAAGTTCAAGTCAGACACAAAATACAAGAAAGAGGCTGATGAAAGCCTTGCAAAAATAGACGCTGAATTACAAAAATTTTCTAATTAACGAGATCATGGATTTAAAGAAGACAACAGCTCCCGTAAACACCATTACCTACAACAAGAGCAAGATAGAGGAACAGACGGGTAATATCTACGAGGCGATCACTATCATGGCGAAAAGGGCAAACCAGATCAATACCGAAATAAAAAAGGAACTGATCGAGAAGCTTGAGGAGTTTGCTACATACAATGACAGCCTTGAGGAAATTTTTGAAAACAAAGAGCAGATCGAAGTTTCGAAATTCTACGAAAAGCTTCCTAAGCCGCATGCACTTGCTGTTCAGGAATGGCTTGAAGAAAAGATTTCTTACAGGGAACCTAAATAATATATAAGCATGTCTGTTTTAAGCGGAAAAAAAGTACTGCTCGGTGTTTCCGGGGGAATTGCCGCATACAAAACAGCTTCGCTTGTAAGGCTATTTATAAAGGCAGGTGCGCATGTACAGGTAGTCATGACACCTGCCTCTAAAGATTTTGTAACACCCCTTACGCTCTCAACGCTTTCCAAAAACCCCGTGTATTCTTCTTTCTTTAATGAAGAAGACGAGAATGCCCTTTGGAACAACCACGTAGAGCTTGGCCTTTGGGCCGATCTTTTTGTTATTGCCCCGGCTACGGCCAATACCCTTTCCAAAATGGTATCGGGCAATGCGGATAACCTTCTCACGGCAACATATCTTTCTGCCAAATGCCCGGTATATTTTGCCCCGGCAATGGATCTTGATATGTATAAGCACCCTTCTACAATTAGCAGTTTTGACGCGCTTCAGCAGTTTGGCAACATCATGATTCCGGCGGAATCAGGTGAGCTTGCCAGCGGCCTTTCAGGCGAGGGCAGGATGGCCGAACCCGAAAACATCATCGCAGTTATCGAAAATGACCTTGAAGGGAAATTGCCCCTTCGCGGAAAAAAAATACTGGTTACTGCCGGTCCGACATACGAACCAATAGACCCTGTACGTTTTATAGGGAACCACTCCACGGGAAAGATGGGTTTTGATATTGCACAGGCAGCAGCAGACCAGGGCGCGGAAGTGGTTCTTGTTACGGGGCCTACGCATCTCAAGCTGTCGCATTCACTGGTAAAAGTGGTGCATGTTACCTCCTCTGAAGAGATGTACAATGCCTGCCATGAGCATTTTAACAGCGTTGATGCTGCTATAGCTGCCGCAGCAGTGGCCGATTACAGGCCAAAATATGTGGCGCCGCAAAAAATAAAAAAAACAGAAAGCGGGATGATCCTGGAGCTGGAAAAGACAAAGGATATATTGTCTTCACTGGGCGCTGTAAAGAAAAAACAATTCCTGATAGGGTTTGCGCTGGAGACGGAGAATGAAATTGAGAACGCAAAGCTGAAGATCCGGAAAAAAAACTTAGATTTGATCGTTTTGAACTCACTTAATGATGAAGGTGCCGGTTTTGGGAAGCCAACGAATAAGGTAACTTTTATTGATAGGGAGTTTAATGAGGAACCACTGGAACTGAAATCGAAAGAAGCAGTTGCGGCAGATATTATAAACAAAGTAAAAGAGCATTACAATGCGTAAATGGATAGTAATAGTGTTAACATTGGTTTCCTTTAGCAGCCAGGCGCAGGAACTCAATTGTACCGTAAAGATATTGTACGACCGTATTACGGATGCCAATCCGCAAATCTTCAAGACGCTTGAAAGGTCCTTGAGCGATTTCGTTAACAATACAAGATGGGGTACACGCAATTTTGCCAGGAATGAGCGTATTGACTGTACGATGATCTTCAATCTTTCTGCATACGATTCGAATGCTTTCAGCGCAACGTTGCAGGTGCAGTCATCGAGGCCTGTTTATGGCTCTACCTATCCTTCACCGATCTTCAATTTTAATGATAAAGACATCAGCTTCCGGTATACAGAGGGAGAGAACCTTATATACAACCCGAACAGCTTTGACTCCAACCTTGTGGCGCTTGTGGCCTTTTATGCCAATATCATAATAGGGATGGATGGCGATACATTCGAGAAAAATGGAGGTACACCTTACTACCAGGCTGCGCAGAATATGGCTTCGCTGGCACAGAGCGGCAATTATAAAGGGTGGAGCCAGCAGGACGGCAACCAGAACCGTTATTTTCTTATAAATGATATCCTTTCAAACACTTATTCATCTTACAGGGAAGCGCTTTATAACTATCATCTGGGTGCCCTTGATAAAATGTCGGGTAACCAGAAAGAAGGTAAAGAGAAAACCATTGCCGCTATTAAAACCCTTAGCGAAGTGCATAAAGTAAGGCCAAACTCATTCCTGATGAGGATTTTCTTCGATGCGAAATCCGATGAGATTCTTCAGATCTTTACGGGAGGTCCGTCTGTACAGGTATCCGAACTTGTGGAAATGCTGAACAGGATATCGCCGCTTAACGGCACGAAATGGAATAATATAAGGTAATTTTATGTAATGCGTATACAAGCCCCGGAGTGATCGCTCCGGGGCTTCTTGGTTTAAATTCGTTTGCCCTGCGTTCTGTTTATTTAGGGTTTAATACTATATTTGTACAGCTATCCCTGATTATATGCTTCAGACACTACAGATAAAGAATTTTGCGCTTATAGAGCATCTCCATATAGACTTTACCGACAGGCTCTCCATAATTACCGGCGAGACCGGTGCCGGAAAATCGATCCTTCTCGGGGCGCTTGGACTGGTTTTGGGTAACAGGGCCGACCTTTCGTCGCTTAAAGATAAGGAGCAGAAGTGTATTGTGGAAGCTTACTTTAAAATTGGCGACTACAACCTTAAAGAATTCTTTGCGCAAAACGACCTCGATTACGATGATACCACGATAATCAGGAGGGAGATATTGCCTTCGGGCAAATCGCGCGCGTTTGTAAACGACAGTCCTGTAAATCTCGAAGAGCTGAAAGAACTCGGTAACTACCTTATCGATATCCATTCACAACAGCAAACCCGGGAACTTAGCGATGAAACATACCAAATGCAGATACTGGACGCGGTTGCGGGTAATGCTGAAGCGCTTGCCCTTTACAGGCAGCAACTTTCGGCTTATCGTTCGGTACAATCGCAGCTCAAAAAACTCGAGGAGCAAAAGCAGTCATTGACGAAAGAACAGGATTATAATACCTTCCTATTGCAGGAACTGCTTTCGGCAAACCTGAAAGCGGGAGAACAGCAGGAAATGGAAGCCGAACTGGAGAAGCTTGGCAATGTTGAATTTATTAAGGAGTCTATAGGCAAGGTACTGGCTGTAGCCAATGAAGAGCAGATGGGGGCCATACAAAACCTGAAAGAGATAAAGGCATCCCTGCAGAAGATAAGCGGTTTATCAGCCGATTATGCCGGCTTTTACGAAAGGCTCTCGAGCCTGATAATTGAGCTGGATGATGTAATGGATAGCCTTGGCCAGGAAGCTGAAAAGCTTGCTGATGACCCGGAAGAACTGGAACGTATTAGCCAAAAGCTCCAGCTTATTTATGCTCTGCAGAAAAAGCATGCCGTGGGTTCGGTGGAGGAATTGCTTGCGATACAGGAAGAGCTTGATAACAAAGCCCTGCTGGCAGGTGATATCGACGCGAATATAGAAAAGCTGTTGGCTGAAACAAAAAAGGCCAGGAACTCGGCTGATGATACGGCAGCGGGATTGCATAAGCGAAGGGTAGAGGCTGTTCCGCTTCTTACAGAAAAGGTTACGGCTATATTAGGACAGCTCGGTATGCCAAATGCCCGTTTCCGGTTTGAGGTAGTTCCGGGAGATGTTTTTTATGCCAATGGTAAAGATGCTATAAGCCTGATGTTTTCCGGGAATAAGGGAACTGATTTCGGACTGCTGAAGAAGGTTGCATCCGGTGGGGAAATGTCGCGTATCATGCTTGCTATTAAAGCCGTACTTGCAGAGTATTCAAAATTACCGACCATACTATTTGATGAGATCGACACAGGAGTTTCCGGAGAGATTGCCAATAAAATGGGTGATATTATGAAAGTTATGAGCAGAAAGATGCAGGTGTTTGCCATAACCCACCTGCCACAGATCGCTTCTAAGGGAGACAGTCATTATAAAGTGTATAAAACAGTAACAGGAGAAACTACGGTTTCTGAACTGAGGCTGCTTACAGGAGACGACAGGGTGCGCGAGATCGCCGAAATGCTGTCCGGAAAGGATATAAGCGATTCGGCGCTAAATCACGCCCGTGCGTTGCTCAACTAAAAAAACGGGCTATATTTGTTGTTCAAATAAACTATAAACTAAGTTTCAAAAATATGATCATAGAACCAAGAATGCGCGGTTTTATCTGTCTTACTGCCCATCCGGAAGGCGCGGCGCAGAACGTTAAGCAACAGATCGAATATGTAAAATCAAAAGGTGCGATAGGCGGTGCTAAAAAAGTGCTCGTAATTGGCGCTTCTACAGGCTTTGGTTTGTCGTCAAGGATAACAAGCGCTTTTGGAAGTAATGCGGCTACTATTGGTGTTTTCTTTGAGAAAGAACCATCAGAAGGAAAAACGGCCTCCCCGGGATGGTACAATTCTGCCGCATTTGAAAAAGAAGCACACAGTGCCGGGCTTTACGCCAAAAGCATAAATGGTGATGCTTTCTCAAAAGAAATAAAGCAACAGGCAATAGACCTTATTAAAAAAGATCTTGGCCAGGTAGACCTTGTAGTGTACAGCCTTGCTTCGCCGGTACGCCAGCATCCGGAAACAGGTGTGCTGCACCGTTCGGCCCTGAAGCCGATAGGAGGGGTATTTAGCAATAAAACTGTCGATTTCCATACAGGAAAAGTATCGGAAGTAACCATACAGCCGGCAGAGCAGGAAGATATTGATAATACAATAGTGGTAATGGGTGGTGAAGACTGGGCTATGTGGATGGATGCGCTTAAAGGAGCAGGTGCACTTGCCCCGGGCGCGCTAACCGTGGCTTACTCTTATATAGGGCCATCGCTTACAGAAGCAGTTTACCGTAAAGGCACCATTGGCCGTGCCAAAGACCATTTGGAAGCTACAGCTTTTGAAATAACCGACAGCCTGAAGGATATAGGCGGCAAGGCCTATGTTTCTGTAAACAAGGCTCTGGTTACACAAGCAAGTTCTGCCATTCCTGTAATTCCGTTGTATATATCGCTGCTTTATAAAACCATGAAAGAAGCGGGGGTGCATGAAGGTACAATCGAGCAGATATACCGCTTATATCATGACAGGTTGTATACCGCCGGTGAAGTGCCACTTGATGAGCAGGGCAGGATAAGGATAGACGACTGGGAAATGCGTGATGATATCCAGGCAAAAGTTGCTGAGCTTTGGATAAAGGCCGATACGGATAATCTTGGTGAGATAGGCGACCTTGAAGGATACAGGAAAGATTTTTATAATCTGTTTGGTTTTGATTACGAAGGCGTAGATTATAAAGCCGATACTAATGAGGTTGTACCTATAGAAAGTATGCAATAAAAAAATTAAATATTAAATGAAAAAAGGCTCCCGATTGGGAGCCTTTTTTGTTTAAAATATAACTAAATCATAATTCAGGTGCTAAAAATCAATACAATGTAAATTTTAATTTATAAATAATCACAGATAAAATTGATTTATGAAAACGTTTTCGTTGCGGGTTTGATAAAAAAAATAAGAAAATCGGCATTTTTGTTAAATAAAACTAAATGATTTTTGCTGATTTTTATCAAAAGAGTTAAAAAACGCAATAAAGTTAAAAATCAATTTAAAAAAATTCAGGATTAACTAATATTGATATATTTGTATGTTAAAAAAAATTTAAAATTTATGAGTAAAACTTACAATTTCGTTCGGAGTGTCACGATACACTCCCGAAATGGGGTTTGTAATTCAGCAAAAAGGCACAAAAAGCCTTCTGGCGGGGTTACATTCTTCTCGACGTTGGGGATTGTTCTGATGTTTGCGCTATTCGGAAGCATCAATGCGTATTCCCAAACAACGTATTATTCAAAATCTACGGCTGTAGATTTTAATAATGTGGCGAGTTGGGGTACTGGTACCGATGGTACAGGTACCGAACCCGCCAGTATTTCGAATGCCGATAATTTTATTGTTGCCAACAATGCAGCGATCGTATTATCAGGTAATGCCGCTGTGCGCCAGCTAACTGTAAATTCTGGTAATCTTACAGTTGCTGCCAATACGCTTACTATAAGCAAGGCCACAGGCTTTGATACCTCATTTACTGTTAACTCAGGAGGTACGCTTACGGTAACCGGCGGTTCAATCGTCCTTAATGGCGGTTTTACCCTTGCAAACGGTGGTAACTTTACACAATCCGGCGGTAACATAACTGTCGACGGAAATGATGGTGGTTTACCGGCAAGCAGCGTTGCGAGCGGAACGCCAATTTTCAGGATCGGTACTTCGGCTACCAGCTATTCTACAGGTACTTTAAACCTTACAGGAGGTACTATTACTATTGTAGACCCGCACACGGCTACAACCAATACAAGCGGCTATGCGTTGTACGTTAATTTCCCCAGCGGATTTAACGTTGAATCCGGTGCAGGCCATACTTTCGCATTTGGAAACGGAGTTTCTGCCGATGCGGGAGGCCATACTTCAGGCTTTTATGCAGATCCTTATGTAGGGTCGGGAAGGCTGAACTTAGGAAATCTGGTTATAAATAACCCTACAGGTACTAACAGGGCGGTTGTAACACCATTTAACTTTGGTGTTCATGGTAACGCTACGCTTACTGCAGGTGAGATGAGGCTTACAGGTGGTATGGTATTGAGGGGGAACCTTAATGTTACCGGCGGAGTATACATTGCGAGCAGTGGTTTAACTCTGGCTACCCCATCAGGAACAAGCAATACTGCAAATACAGTTGCCCAAACTGTAACTATAACCGCACCGGGCGTTGTAAAAAATGCCGTGACTGGGGAAACAACCAACTTTACAACAGTAACAGTAAATAACACAAGTGCTGGCGGTGTAACATTTAACGGGAATTCGAACATTTCCACACAGCCTGCCAACTCAGTATCTACAAATACCGTTGCCTTTACCGCAGGTAAAATTGCTACATCGGGCAACGCCATATTTGTATTAGGAAACTCCAGTCCTAGTGCCGGTACGCTGACCTACACTTCAGGAGGTTTTGCTTCAGGCACTACATTTGGAAGGTGGTTTACTGCCGCAGGAACAGGTTCTGCATTCACAGCAGGTACAGATGTTTCTTCAACTACATCAAGATATCCTTTTGTAAATTCAACTGGCCAGGACAGGTCGGCATGGATTGAGAGAGTAGGCCCTACAAGTGCTGTAGGTATACTTGGGATGACTTATACAAATAATGCGGGACTTTCTACAGTAAGCCTTACAGACGGAAGCGTTGCTGTTGATACAAGGGGTAATGATACCTGGGCTATATCTTCGGTACAGGGTAACGCAACTTCGGCAACTTCATTCAAGCTTCAGATCCAGGCTCCGGGCTTGTTTGTTTATCCTCTTGGAGTAGCTTCAGCAAGGCTGGTTCAGGGTGCAACATTCGTGGGCGCCCACCAGGCAGGTACTACAACACCAGGTGCACAAAGGATAACACTTAGCGCTGCTGAGCTTGTTGCTGCTCCTTTTAGTATGGTAACATCTACAGGAGATATTGCTTTTGCTTCTATCGCCAGCGGAAACTGGAACGATGCCACAACATGGAACAAAGGAACTGTTCCAACTTGTAATGATATAGTTTTCGTATCTGCCGGACATACCGTTACGGCTAACTCTGCAGGTGCTACTGCAAAAAACCTTACGGTTTCTGTAGGCGGAACACTTGTTATGGCCTCTAACGACCTTACCGTAGGATGTACATTAAAAAACAACACCTTTACAAATAATGGCACTTTCACTATGAATGGGGGTACATTTACTGTAAACGGTAATATGCTTCATGCGGCAGGCTCAACATTTAACCATACTGCTGGAGATATTAATGTTGATGGTAACGATGGCGGAAATGCTGCCAGCTCTGTTGCATCAGGAACATCGATCGTACAAATAAGCACGCAGTTATTGAACTGGACAGGAGGAACACTTACAATAGTTGACCCTCATGCAAACAGTACTGCTTCCAACTCATTTACCTTTACCAACTCAACTGCAAACGTAAATGTAACATCAGGCCATACAATTCGTTTTGGCGATGGCGTTTCAACTGACGCGGGAGGTAATGCTACAAATGGTTTCAGGGTGGCTACTTTCCCTGGCTCTAACAGAATATCGTTCAACAACTTTGTTGTAAATGGCGGTACAGGTACAAACCGTTTTGTATCTGTTGCATCTGCATACGGTATTAACGGCAACCTTACTATAAACGCTAACAGCGAATATCGTGATAATGGTGTTACTACACATGTTGCGGGTAATGTTGTAAATAACGGCCTTTATGTGGCTACGGGAACACTTGCTTTCCAAAGCTTCCTTGGCGGTACTGCAGCGGCTGTAACAACAGCCCAGACAGTAACAGGAACCGGAACGTTTGCTAACCTTGCTACTGCGCCTACAGCAAACTTTAACTCGATAACAATAAACAATACGAGTGCAGGTGGTGTATCTATACCTGCTGCGTCAAATATTGCTTCTCAACCGGCTAATTCTGTTTCTGCAAGCGGTACACTTACCTTTACAGCAGGTAAACTATATCCGGGCGGAAACCTTTTCGTATTGGGTACTTCGGTTCCTGCTGCGGGTACATTAACGTATACTGCGGGCGGGTTCCCTACAGGTGTTACCTTCGGAAGATGGTATACTGCTACTGGTGGAGGTTCGTCATTTACGGCGGGTACAGATGCTACTTCAGGTACATCAAGATATCCTTTCGTAAACTCAACCGGCCAGGACAGGTCTGCCTGGATCGAAAGGGTTACTGCGGCTGCAGCTACAGGTATTTTAGGTGTAACCTATACCAATACTGCCGGAACATCTGCAATTGCAGTTAGCGACGGTACTGTTGCTGTTGATATAAAAGCTAATGATACATGGGGTGTTACCGCAATTTCAGGTACTCCTTTGGCTGCGGCTTCATTCAAATTGCAGATTCAGGCTCCCGGCATATTCGGGACAATACTCTCAACACCTGCTGCAAGGATAATCCAGGGTAACGCATTTGTGGGCGCGCATCAGGTTGGTACCATAACACCGGGTGGACAGCGTGTAAACCTTACGGGAGCAGAGCTTACGGCAGCACCATTCACATTGGTAGTGTCTTCAGCAGATATTCCTACCTATGCCGTTACAAGCGGAGACTGGAACAATGCCGCTACATGGAGTAAGAACCTTGTACCGGTGTGTTCTGATGGTGTTATTATACCTGCAGGTATGACTGTAACGGTTAACTCTGCAGCCAATGTAGCCAAACAGGTTAGCATTGCCGCTACAGGAACACTTATCGTAGCATCTGGCGACCTTACAATAGGCTGTACAGATAAAAACAGCCTGTTTAACAATGCAGGTACACTAACTATAACAGGCGGTACTATCAACCTGAACGGTAGCTTCAATATGGTAAATGGCGCTAACTTGACACAGTCGGGTGGTGACTTTAATATTGATGGTAATAACAATGGAGATGCTGCTACCAGCGTAGCCAGCGGAACACCAATATTCAGGATCGGTACATCTGCTGCCTCATACTCTTCGGGTACGATCACTCTTACCGGTGGTACTATAACTATTGTAGATCCGCATACAGCCGGCACTTCTACAACAGGATATGCAGTTTATGTATATTTCCCTTCAGGGTTTAGTGTAGAATCTGGCGATGACCATACTTTCAGGTTTGGTAATGGAGCTTCTGCCGACGCAGGAGGACATACTTCAGGTTTCTATGTAGATACTTATGTAAGCTCAGGAAGGCTTAACCTTGGTAACTTTGTAGTAGATAACCCTACAGGAACTAACAGGAACGTTGTAACTCCGTTTGCAATTGGCGTTCATGGTAAAATTAATGTTATTGCGGGCGATTTCAGGCCTTCGGCACTTATACTTAAAGGAGATTTAAGCGTTACAGGTGGTTCTTATACTGCTACAGGCGCCCTTACTCTTGCAGCTCCGCTAGCTACGGGCAGCGCGGTAAATACCGGCACCCAGACACTGAGCTTTGATTCTCCGGGCGTTATAAGAAATGCAGCAACTGGAGAAACTGCTAACTTTACTGCTATTACGGTAAACAACAGCAATGCTACAGGTGTTACTATGGCTAGTCCGTTTACTATGAGCGGTACGCTTACACTTACATCTGGTAAAGTAAATACTACCAACACTAACCTGCTTACCGTAATGGGTACAACTACAGGTTCTGTGAGTGGTGGTAGCGCTACAGCTTATGTAAATGGTCCTTTGGCCAGGGGTATTGCTTCGGGCAACACTACAGGTACTTATTACCATTTCCCGGTAGGTAAGGCAACATACAGTCCTGTTTGGCTTGCGCCTGCGGCGACTACTGCTGCAGTTATGAAAGCGGAAGCTTTCGATGCTAACGGAGGTACTATGGATGCTTCGATAATCAACCTTTCTACTGGAAAAAGATGGGAAGCTCCTTTGGTTTCCGGTACTATTACAGACATTAATGTAAGGCTGGGCGATGCAGCTCTTGCCGCGATTAATATCCCGGTAATGGCACCTTCAGCCAACGGTATTTATTCAGCTCTGTTCGGAAGTGTTGGTACATTTGCTGCCGGAACGCCAAATACAATACAGTCAACCACGCCTTCAAGCGCGGCCAACTATACAGGCTTCCTTTCATTTGCAGAGTCTAACCTGTGTTCAGGTGTACCTGTACCGGGTCTTACTATAGCAAGTGACAGTGATTTATGTGCTGGTGCAAGTGTAACGCTTTCAGTACAAAACGTAACTACAGGTTCTGGTGTAACCTACCAGTGGCAGAGTTCTGTTGACGGAGTTGCGTTTACTGATATTGCAGGTGCTACAAGTGCAACTTATACAACTACTCCTACAGCAGCGCTTCACTACAGGCTGAATGTAACATGTTCTAATGGTCCTGTTTCGGCAGTATCTACTCCTGTACATGTTACCTTTACGCACAGCGTAACAGGTACTACTCCGGCATCAAGGTGTGGAAACGGTACAGTTACACTTGCTGCTACAGGTAGTGCAGGTTCTACAATAAAATGGTACTCTTCGGCTACTTCAACTACAGAACTGGCTTCTGGAGGAACATATACACCGACTGTTAGTGCAACAACTACGTATTATGTTACCGCAGGTGTTGGATCTCCGGCTCTGTCAGGCGGTAAGCCTGCCCCGGAAGCAACCTGGGATACTTTTAATACGACTAACTGGGGTATTGTTGTTAATGCTATCCAGTCTACCACGCTTGAATCTGTTGATGTTTACTCTACAACAGCAGGTACTATTGACGTGAAAATAACGAATGCTACCGGTACAGAATTGTATGCTACAGGAAACGTTAACGTAGCTGCCGGTGGTACTACTACACCTACAACTATTCCGCTAAACTTTGCGGTTACAGCAGGTTCTTCTTACAGGATACTTGTTAAGGCGTATAGTGGTATAAGCCTTGTGAGGGGATCTACAAATCTTGCTTTCCCTTATGTTAATGCCGATATTAGTGTTCCTGCAAGTGAGTGGGGAGGTACTACTACAGGTACTTATTATTTCTTCTATAACGTTAGGACCGGTAGCGGCTGTTTCTCTCCAAGAGTTCCGGTTGTTGCTACAGTAACACCGGCTCCTGTTGTTACACTTAGCGCTACAAGTACAAGCGTTTGTGTTGGCCAGACATCTTCTGCAGTTACTGTTACTGCCGGTGCTGCCGATTATGACAGCTTTGTATGGTCTCCTTCTACGGGTGTAAGCGGTAATGCTACAACCGGCTGGACCTTTAACCCTGCGACTACAACTACTTACACACTTACTGCAACACAATCTGCAGGTGCACAATGTGCAATCGAGCCGATCCAGTTTGTAGTAACGGTAAATGCGCTTCCGGTTATTAATACTTCGCTTCCTGAAGAAGAAGAGACCTGCATGAACGAAATTCAGCAATTGATTTTTAGTGGTTCTTCGCCAGCAACTGTAACATCAGGAACAGCTGCAAGCACTTCTACAGCATCCTCAACTGCTGCTGCATTAGGGCCAAACCCATTGCAGAACTATTATGGAGGAACGAAGCAACAGTGGATGTATACTGCTGCGGAGCTTACAGCGATGGGATTTGCGGCTAACAGCCAAATTACATCTATGTCGCTTAACCTTGCTGCTTCAAACACAACAGCATTGCAGGCTCTGACAATTAAGATGAAAAATACAACAGCTTCATCTTTTGCTACAACTACATCATGGATAACTGATCTTGTAACGGTAAGGCCGGCAGCAAATCATACTCCATCAGTAGGACAGAATGTATTTACTCTTACCACTCCTTTTGTATGGGATGGTACAAGCAACCTTGTAATAGAGATGAGCTATAGTAACAACAATGGAGGTTCTGGTAGTGTAAATACTGCACGATACAGTCCTACATCATTTGTTAGTACAATTTTCTACAGGGCTGATGATGCAACTGCCGCAACAATAACAGGATATACCGGTGCTGCAAGTTTTACTTACAGTTCAAGGAATGATGTAACATTTGTAATAACCAGTCCATTACCTGTTACCTGGTCTCCTGCTACCAATCTGTATACAGATGCTGGTGCTACGGTTGCCTATGTTCCGGGTGCTAATGCCGGTACAGTTTATGTAAAATCTGCCACTACAGGTGAAACAACGTATACGGCTACAGTTACCAACGCTTCAGGATGTTCAGCAACGGATACTGTTGAAGTAACTGTTTTGGATTGTTCTATAGGATGGGCTAACCTTCAGTGGCCGGCCAACGGTACTATAAACACTTGCGGTACACACGATGTATATGCAAGGGTATATAAGCAAAACGTTACCGAAGCTCCGGGTGCAAATGCAAACATATCTGCATGGATAGGTGTTTCAACTACGAATACCGATCCTTCTACATGGACAGAGGCTGACTGGCATCTTGCTACATTCAACGTACAGGATGGAAACAATGACGAGTATACTTACGCGATATCAGGACTTCCTGCCGGTACATATTATTATGCAAGCCGTTTCAGGTATCTTGAAGGTCCGTTTGCTTATGGTGGATTCCAGGGAGGGCCTTGGAATGGTACAAGCAACGTTAACGGTGTTCTTACTGTAAACGCGATTGCTGCGCCAACTGCTGCTGCTGCACAAACAGTTTGTAGTCCGGCTACGGTTGCCAACCTTATTGCAACCGGTGATACAGGAGCTATTATCAAGTGGTATTCTGCTGCTACGGGTGGTACTGCGCTTGCTTCTACAGCTGTTCTTTCAAATGGCGTATATTATGCTTCTCAGACTGTAGGTGGTTGCGAAAGTACAGCAAGGGTTGCCGTAACGGTAACACTTTCAACTATTGCTGTTCCTACTACAGATTCTGTACAGCCTACTTGTGCTGTAGCTACAGGAAGCATAACAGTATCTGCGCCGGTTGGAGCAGAATATACTTACAGTAAAGATGGCACTACATTCCAGGCATCTCCGGTATTTGCAGATCTTGCATCAGGATCTTATACCATAACTGTGAAAAATGCTGCTAACTGTACTGCTACTGCTACAGTAGTAATAAATGAAGCTCCAGCGGCTCCTGCAACACCAATGGCTTCTGTAACACAGCCAACATGTGCTGTTGCTACGGGTATCATTACGGTTACTTCGCCGGTAGGAACAGGACTTACTTACAGTATAGATGGAACAACTTTCGTTTCTACTGCTGTATTTAGTGGGCTTTCTGCAGGTACATATACTGTAACTGTGAAGAATGCTTCTGATTGTACTGCTACATCAGTTGCGCTTACAATCAATGCTGCTCCTGCAGTTCCTGCTGCACCAACTGCTGCACCATTGTCATTCTGTAACCAAGCTGTAACTGTAGCAGATCTTACTGCAACAGGATCAGGACTTCAGTGGTATGCTAACGAAACAGGTGGAACAGCTATTCCTGCAACTGAAACAGTTACCAGTGGTACTTACTACGTATCACAAACTGTTGGAGTATGCGAGAGTACAAGGACATCTGTTGTAGTAACAGTAAATACTGTACTTGCACCAACTGGTGCTGCAACGCAGCAAATAACTGCCAGTACAGCGCCGGATGCAACGATAGAAGATATTCAGGTTACTGCTTCAGGTACCGTTACATGGTATGCGACTGCTGAAGACGCTGAGAACGGTGAAGATCCGCTTCCTGCAGGTACACAACTGGTTTCGGGTAATACCTATTATGGTACACAAACCGTTGGAACTTGTGAATCTGCTTACATAGCTGTAACAGTTGATGTTGTACTTGGTAAGGAGGACTTTAATGCAAATGCATTTAAAGTATATCCAAACCCTGTAAAAGATGTTCTTAGAATTTCTTACACATCTGAAATCACATCTGTTGAAGTATTCAATATGCTGGGGCAGAAGGTACTTGCCAAACAGCCAGGTGTAACTGAAGCTGTGATAGATATGGCTGGTCTTGCAGATGCTACATACATTGTGAATGTAACATCGGGCAATATTGTTAAGACTATAAAAGTAGTTAAGAAACAGTAAATAAGATCGCTTTTAAATAGAGCCGCTCTGTAATTGGAGCGGCTTTTTTATTTCCATAAAACAGCAATAGCTACAATAGATATAGATATGTATATATTGAATAATTCGATGAATTACGAGGTTTCTTTTAGCGTAATTAGTTGATAATTCGGCTCTGTTATTAAACTATTGTCAATGTAAGCTGTAAAAATCTTTTGAATTATTAATCTTTTGATAGCTATAATGTAATTAATTGCCATATATCTAAAAATGGGCTAAAACTGTTAAGTTTTAGATATTGTGTCCTAATATTTTTTAACTTTATTAACAATAATTTATAAATTTTATTAAATGAAAAACACTACTATCCTAAAAACCTCAAATTCCGGGAAAAATTTGAGGTTTTGGCATTTTTGCCTGATGGCATTTTTGCTGTCGGTCACGGGCATGTTTGCCCAGACAGGTACTATTGGAATTGGCAACGGTACTGCTGTAAATTCTTATCTTATACCGGTTTACACCAATTATGGGTATAATTATACTCAGCAGATCGTAACCGCTTCGGAATACAGCGCTTCCGGAGGAGTGGCAGGTAATATTACCAAAATACGGTATTATATAGATAATGCCGAAGCTCCGCTTGCCAATTGGAGCAGTTGGACGGTATACCTCGGCCATACCAGCAAAACAAGCTTTAGCTCAACTACCGATTGGGAACCGGGCGCTAACCTTACACAGGTTTTTTCGGGAACTGTTACAGCTGTATCTGAAAGCTGGATGGAGATCGTGTTTACAACACCATTTGTTTACAACGGTACAAGCAACCTTGTTGTGGCAATAGATGAAAATTCTCCACAGTGGTCTACATGGGATACGTATTTTGGATCTTATAGTGGGGCTACGAATACAGCGATGTATTTTAGGGATGATTCAGTCAATCCTAATCCGGCATCGCCGCCTACTGCTACTGGTCGTACCAGTACCCTTGCGAGGCTTCAGTTTGAAGGAACCCTTGCTTCATGTCTTGCGCCGTCAGGTGTAAACCTTCAAAGTGTTAGTACTGATTCTGCCATTGTTAACTGGACTGCTTCAACCAGTACTGTAAACTCAGGGTACGATTACTACGTGTCACCAACAAACACGGCTCCTGTAGCCGGTACGACTCCCACAGGAAACGTTCCTACGGGTACCTCGGTTACTGTTGGCTCACTTTCTCCAAATACCCCTTATTATATATGGGTAAGAAGCAAATGCAGCTCAAGCGATGTAAGTGGCTGGACTCCTGCTTTTACATTTACTACAGCTTGTGACGCACAGAACGTGCCGTATACACAAAACTTCGAATCGGCAACGGTTCCGGGCCTTCCTGAATGTACATCAGTACAGAATGTTGGTTTGGGAAATAACTGGGTAACTGTAAATAATCCCGGATTCGGTTTTACCAATAAAAGCCTTAGGTATGCGTATAACACCGATAATGCTGCCAACACATGGTTTTATACCAAGGGATTGAACCTTACAGCCGGCACTTCTTACAGGCTGTCATACCGATATGGAAACAATAGTGGAACTTCGTATCCGGAGAAATTGAAAGTTGCTTATGGCACATCTTCAGCTGCGGCAAGTATGACTTTAACACTTGCCGATCATCCTAATATTGTAAACAATACACCTTTGGCCAATGTTATCGATTTTGTGCCGACAGCTTCGGGTGTTTATTATATAGGTTTCAATGCCTATTCGGCTGCCGACATGAACAATATGTATGTAGATGATATTGTAGTTACGCTTACCCCTTCGTGTGAAGCGCCTTCTGCGTTAGCTCTTGTAGGCAGCACAGAAAATGGTGTGAACTTTTCATGGACTGCTTCAAGCATACCACCTGCACAGGGATATGAGTTTTATCACAGTACAGCCAATACCGCTCCTGGCTCGGGTGTTACACCAACCGGCAGCGTAGGTGCTGGCATCGTGACAGCCGGTATATCGTCACTTAATGCTTCTACCACTTACTATGTTTGGGTGCGTGGAAAATGTGATACTGGCGTATTTAGCGAATGGATAGGGCCGCTTATGGTAACTACATTATGTGATGCCCCGGATATTACATCTGTTACAGGTGATACAATATGCGGTCAGGGCAGCGCAGAGCTTCAGGCAACAGCAGCCCCGGGTACAATTTTCACATGGTATAATGCTGCAACCGGTGGCGCGATTGTGGGTACAGGTGCTACTTTCAATACACCTGTCATCACATCAACAACTAATTATTATGTAGAGGCCAATACGCAACCTAGTTATTTTGTTGGGGCAACCTATACAGGTAACCAGGACAACGACGCAAACGTAGGTTCGCATGGTGTGGCGATTACAACAACGGCTCCAAACGTAACAATCAATTCAGTAGATATTCCATTTACCGGAACAGGTACTTTTACTATTTCGATTAGAAATACTTCTAATGATGCAACTATTGCCTCGGTAACTACAGGAACTGTTACAGGATTAGGCACCACAGTGCTTACTGTTCCTTTACAGCTTACTGTTCCTGCCGCCGGCAACTATCTTCTTATAATAAGCTCCATTACCGGAAATATTGGTAACCTGGGATACACTACCGGTACTTTCCCTTACGCAACAACTGGTGCGCCACTTAGTGTTACTAGCGGCTATTGGTATGGTACAGATTCAAGTAACCTTTATTTCTATAATCTGAATGTTACACAGGGTTGTATATCTGCAAGGCAGATGGTTACCGCTACTGTAACAACTGCCCCGGCGGTTAATGCTACAGTGACTGAATCTTCGATCTGCTCCGGACAAAGCACTTCTATTTCAGCAGCCAGTACAAATGCCAACTACAACTATACCTGGATGCCGGGCAGCCTTACAGGGGCAACTCAAACGGTAACGCCGGCCCAAACAACTACCTATACGGTTACAGCGACAGATCCGGGAACCGGATGTGTAACAACTGCTACAGTAACCGTTACCGTAAACCCATTGCCTCCGATGCCAACATTGCCAGATTCGGTAGCCGTTTGCGAAAGTGGCAGTGCAGTTGCAGTTACAGCATCATTACCGGCGATAAGCACCATTCTTTCGCAAAACTTTAATGCTGCTACCAATGACTGGACAACTATAAATAACTCTACAGGAGGTACTCCGGCCAATGCGGCATGGACACTGCGTCCCGACGGGCATACCCTTGCCAGTTATGGTACATATCACAGTAACGACAACACGCAATTTTATCACACCAATAGCGATGCGCAGGGATCAGGCAGCACTGCTTCTACTATACTGAGGTCGCCATCTTTCAGTACTATGGGTTATGCCTCTGCAAGTGTAAGCTTCTTCCATCATTTGTATGAACCGTCTGCAAACTCTTCAACAGGTAAAGTTGAGGCTTCAACAGATGGTACAACCTGGGTAACATTACAGACGTATGGCACAACTACAGGTGCCTATGGCACTTTTGCAAACGCAAACGTTGTGCTTACTGCGCCGTTCATCAACCAGCCTGTAGTATATGTGAGGTTTAAATTTGACGGAAACTGGAGGTATTTCTGGGCAATTGACAACGTGTCAATTACAGGGCAGCAAAACGTAAATATAACATGGTCGCCACAAACAGGCCTGTATACAAATGCAGAAGCAACTACTGCTTATACAGGGCAGCCTGCCGCAACAGTTTATGCAAAGCCTGCCGCTAATACTACTTACACAGTTACAGCTACAGGATCTACCGGATGTACAGTAACAGATACTGTTGAGGTGACCCTTTCCAGTACATCGGTTCCAACGGTTGCTAACACTACGCAGCCATTCTGCGGCAGCGCTACAGTAGCCGATCTTGATGTGGAAGGTGATAATATCAAATGGTATACTGCGATGACTGGAGGTACTTTACTAACCGGCACAACCGTGCTTACAGATGGTTCAAGTTACTACGCTTCGCAAACGGTAAACGGCTGTGAAAGCCTTAGGGTAGCTGTAACTGCGGATATCAATACTACAGATGCACCTGTTGTAGAGGATGCTGAGCAGTCTTTCTGCTACGGTGCGACAATAGCAGACCTCGAAGCTACAGGAACGGCTATCCAGTGGTATTCATCCCAAACAGGAGGAACCATGATTCCGATGACTGAACTACTTGCAAATGGAGCAACTTTTTATGCTTCACAGACTGTAGGTACATGTGAAAGTACAGGAAGAACTGCTGTTACAGTAGCGATAGTATCTGTAGATAGCCCTGAGGGTGATGAAGTACAGGAAGTAACAGTTGGTACTGCCGAAGATGCAACCATAGAAGACCTTGAAGCAGATAGTAACGGAGAGATCACTTGGTATCCAACATTGGAAGATGCTATGGATGGAACTAACGCTATCGAAGAAGGTACACAGCTTCAGTCAGGCGCCACATACTACGCAATGGCAAATATCGGTGACTGTAAGAGTGAAAATGCACTTGCAGTTACTGTAGATGTTATTTTGGGCAATGGTGAGTTCAGTATGGATACTTTCCGCTACCACCCGAACCCTGTGCAGAATGTGATTAATGTATCTTATACAAAAGAGATCACTTCTGTAGCAGTATTCAATATGCTTGGCCAGCAGGTTGTTTCACAACAGCCAAATGCGGTTGAAGCAAAAGTGGATATGTCCGGCCTTGCGGACGGAAACTATATCCTGAAAGTGACTTCTGGAGATGCTGTTAAAACAATTAAAGTGGTTAAAAAACAATAATCCCTTTGCCATAGAATCAGCTTTTAAAGCCGCTGCATACGCAGCGGCTTTTTTTGTAATTATTGATGCAATCGCGATAATTGATGGATAATCCTACAAAAGATAAGTCATCCTATTGGATGGCTTTTTGCATATAAACAGTAACTTTGTTAAAAAATCTGATAAATGTTTTTTTCGCTTATAATACCTGTATATAACAGGCCTGATGAAATACAGGAGCTTTTGTCAAGCCTGGTTTTGCAGACGTATGAAAAAGAGTATGAAATCGTGATTGTAGAAGATGGTTCTTCAGTTACCTGCAGCGATGTTGTATCCGGTTATAGCCAAAAACTGAATATATCGTATTATTTTAAGGAAAATTCGGGTCCGGGTGATTCCAGGAATTACGGTATGCGAAAGGCAAAAGGTGATTATTTTATTATTCTTGATTCGGATTGTATTATTCCGCCTGGCTATCTTTCCAATATTGATACCAGGCTCGAAAAGAATTTTGCCGACTGTTTTGGCGGGGCAGATGCCGCGCTCGATTCCTTTAGCGATGTGCAACGGGCCATTAACTTTACCATGACCTCATTTCTCACCACGGGGGGAATAAGGGGAAAATCGGAAGCCGTGGGTAAATTTCAGCCCAGAAGTTTTAATATGGGGCTGTCTAAAAAAGCTTTTGAAGCTTCGGGAGGTTTTGGTAACATCCATCCGGGAGAAGACCCCGACCTATCTATAAGGCTTTGGAAACTGGGCTATACAACAGCGCTTTTTTCCGATTGCTATGTTTTCCATAAAAGGCGTATCGATTGGGATAAGTTTTATAAGCAGGTAAACAAATTCGGCAAAGCAAGGCCGATACTGGATCTATGGCACCCGCAATATAAAAAAATAACATTCCTGTTTCCGTCACTATTTATGGCAGGTCTTGCTATTTCTCTTATAGTATTGTTAATTGATGTGCAAATCCTGCTATATCTTTATATTTTGTACTTCATAATATTGTTTTTGGCATCGTCATTGATGAACAGGAATATAAAGATAGGCGTACTATCACTGGTTGCGGTTTTTATACAGTTTTACGGTTACGGCACGGGCTACACGGAATCATTCTTTAAAGTCCATCTTCTAAGGCAAAAGCCTGAAGAAGCCTTTCCGGAACTGTTTTTCAGGAAATAGAAATGAAAACAAAAATCATTGGGCTTACAGGTGGTATAGGAAGCGGCAAAACAACTGTTGCAGGGTATTTTGCAGCTTTGGGTGTGCCGGTTTATATTGCCGATGAAGAAGCCAAAAAACTTCTTTTCCTCCCTGAAACTGTAGCCGAAGTTATAAGTGCCTTCGGCAAGGATGTGCTGTCAGATGGCCTGCCCGATCGTAAAAAGCTAGCAGGATTGGTATTTAATAATCCTCAAAAGCTGGCTGTGCTCAATAGCATAATCCATCCTAGAGTAAAAAAACATTTTACGGAGTGGGTGGGTAAGCATAAGGATAAGCCATGCGTTATAAAAGAAGCTGCTATACTGTTTGAAAGCGGAAGCTATAAAGATTGCGATGCCGTGATTTTGGTAACTGCCCCTAAGGAGATTCGCCTACAAAGGGTAATGAAGAGGGATAAGGTTTCGGAAACTGAGGTGCTTGCGCGGATGGAACGTCAATGGGATGACGAAAGGAAAGCCCCTTTGAGCGATTATGTAATTATAAATATTGACAAGGAAGAGGCACGGCTACAGGCAACGGAAATATTTAAAATTATAATAAAAATCGAGGGTTAAACCTGCCTGTTAATCTTTGGTTAATATTTTAAACCCATAAATGTTAAAATGTTAATTTTGTAAATGATGAATAAAACGAGATTTCGCTTACTGGTGTTTTTTATGAGCCTGTCACTGATAGGTATAATACTGGTACAGCTCTATTGGGTTAATTCATCATTGAATAACAGGGACGACCAGTTTCGGTACCATGTGCAGGGCATACTTGATAAGGTAGCCAACAAATTGCGCGAACAGGAAGCGGACGAGTTCTATAAAATATATGAAAAGCTCAAAGACAGCCTGAAACGCCACCCGCAAAGGGCTGATCTTCTTTCCTACTACCAGGATAATTCCGGGCAGAGAAATAAGAATATCATTTATTCGGATAAGGTAAACAGGGAAGAGTTTGATGATGCGTTCTTTGATAAAAATAATGTGTTTGTTGATAAGGATAAAGTAGATGACTATGTGCGCAACAAGGCCATAGGGGGCAACTCCGGCAGTACTGTTCCGCAAAAGGCAGGTACGTCTACAGATTCTGACCAGTTTCTTGAATTCAAAATACGCCAGTTCCTGAAAGACTTCAGGGAATATAACGCCCCGGAAAAATGGGTGTCGAAAGACAAAATGGCCAAAACCATAAAGGCAGAGCTGGAACAGAATGATGTTTTTACGCCTTTTGAATTTGGTTTGTACCATAACAATATGCCTACCAAGATTCGTTCGGGAAACCTTAAGTATGACCCGAACAGTACCTTACTGCATAATGTTTTCCCGGATAGTGAAGGACTGTCGAGTTATGTACTACAGCTGAGTTTTCCTGAAAAAAAGGTATATATATTTAATTCGCTTTTAGGCATTACATCGCTCTCTATAGTATTTACCCTAATTATTATCATTGCTTACCTGAGCGCTATCAACCAGCTTATAAAGCAAAAGCAGATATCGGAAATAAAGACCGACTTTATCAACAACATGACACACGAGTTCAAAACGCCTATAGCGACCATAAACCTGGCGCTCGACGCAATAAGGAACCCGAAAATATTTGATGATAAGGAAAAGGTGCAACGCTACCTGCAAATGATTCGTGATGAGAATAAAAGGATGCACTCACAGGTAGAAAACGTGCTTCAAATCTCGAAACTTGATAAAAAGGAGCTGGATATAAGCAAGGAAGCGGCAGATATAAATGATGTTCTGGAGACTGCTATTGAACACGTTTACCTGATTATAGAAGCAAGGCAGGGAAAGCTTACACGCCATTTTGAGGCACAGCGCACAACCGCCCTTCTGAATGACGTGCATTTTACGAATGTAATTGTTAATATTCTCGATAATGCCATCAAATATTCTCCGGATGAACCCGTTATAGATATTACAACAGAGAATATAAAAGATTTTATCCTTATCAGGATAAGTGACCAGGGACTGGGAATGTCGAAGGTGACGCAGAAGAGGATATTTGAGAAATTTTACCGGGAACATACCGGAGATATACACAATGTAAAAGGCCATGGTTTGGGACTGGCCTATGTGAAAAGAATTATTGAAGACCACAATTGCCACATATACGTAGAAAGTGAAAAAGGAAAAGGCAGTACCTTTATAATAAAAATGCCACTAATAAATTAAAAATATGGAAGAAGCTAACAAAAAGATACTTTTGGTGGAAGACGATCCGAACTTCGGAGCTGTACTGAAAGATTATCTGCTAATTAATGATTTTGATGTTACACTGGCCAAAAACGGAATGGAAGGTTTCGAAAAGTTTAAAAAAGACAATTTCGACCTGTGTATCCTTGACGTTATGATGCCTTATAAGGATGGATATACACTCGCACGAGAGATCAGGGAAAAGAATAAGGAAGTCCCTATCATTTTCCTTACTGCGAAATCTATGAAAGAAGATGTACTCAAAGGTTATAAAGTTGGGGCGGATGACTACCTTAACAAGCCATTCGACTCTGAAGTGCTTTTGATGAAAATCAAAGCGATCATTCAGAGAAAAGCATCTGAAACTAAAACGGACAATACTAAATTTGAATTCCAGATCGGTAGATTCCACCTGAATTCAAAACTTCGTTTCCTTACTTTCGGTGATGATGAGCCTATAAAGCTTTCGCCAAAAGAGAATGAATTGCTTAAGATGCTTGCGCTGCATGAAAACGACCTTATGCCGAGGGAACTCGCTCTTACCAAAATTTGGAGGGACGACAACTACTTTACATCAAGGAGTATGGACGTTTATATTGCTAAGCTGAGGAAATACCTTAAGCAGGATGAAGATGTTGAAATTCTTAACATCCACGGAGAAGGTTTCAGGCTTGTTGTAAAAAACAAGGTAACTGAAGAGAAATAGTTTAAAAAGCCCCGTCAGGGGCTTTTTACTTTTATAATAGCAATAAAATACAGATGGCGGTTATAATCCGTATCATCAGCATTCCTAAATTTATCTCCAATTCAATTCTAAAGCAAAGCAGGCCTTATCATTCTTACTGATCGTAAAATAATCCCGGCTGTCTTCACTGCCTTTTGAAATTTGAACATGGTCGTTCATCATCAGTTCACGAATATAATTCATATCGAAACTAGCGAGACGATTTTTTAGTATCGGTTTCGGATCAATTGCATCCAGGCACCATTCCAGGTACTTTACGTTATTGGCATGGAAAACAATATCAAGATCGCTAAGGGCAACTGTATGCTCTTTTACTAATTCCATATCACGTCCAAGGTCAATTTTACGGAAAGATTCCGCCGTTGCTTCCATATCCGGGGATTTGATAAAATGCTCATGAGGCAGGGCCAGCGCTTCCGCTTTTCTTGTTTTGGTATTAAAAACCGCCCAGAAGGTAACACATCCCACGATTTTCTTTGCCCCGATATACATCTCCAGCGCACGGATCGAGCGCGATCCCTGTAGGTCATATATCCATGTTTTAACGGTAACAATGTCGCGCCATTTGGGTAATTCATCAATCTCTACACGCATACGGCTTAGTACCCACGCCTGGTCATGCTCCTGCATATCGGTAAAGCTCAGCCCCCCCAATTCGGCATGGTAGCCTGCGGTAAGTTGCAGCAGGTTGCAGAGTTCGGTGTGCTTAAGCAGGCCGTTGGGCGTACATTGTAAAAAGTTGATTTCCCAGTCTTGGGAGTATATCGATTCGAATTGTTCGGATATTGGCATTATCTAAGGCTTTCTATATAATTAATGATATCTTCTGGTGGTGTGGTGTAATCAAACCATTTCGCGTTTTCCGTACGCTTAAACCACGTTATCTGCCGCTTTGCGAAACGGCGCGTATTCTTTTTTATTTCTTCAATGGCAAAATCAAGGCTCCATTCCCCGTCAAAATAAGAAAATAGTTCACGGTAGCCTACTGTTTGCAGCGCATTCCGTTTTTTATGCGGATAAAGTGACTGTGCTTCTGCAACCTGGCCATGCTCCACCATAATATCAACGCGTTGGTTGATGCGGCTGTACATTACTTCCCGGTCGGCATCCAACCCGATAATGATCGGTATAAAGTTTCGGCTGTTTTTTTTTATATTCAGGAAAGAGGAATAGGGTTTACCCGAACCAATGCTTACCTCCAGTGCACGCATCAGCCGTTGCGGGTTCTCCAGTGCTACCTTTTCGTAGTGAACAGGGTCCAAATGCTTTAGTTCCCGCTGAAGGTATTCAATGCCGTATTCTTCATATTTAGCAATCAGGCATTCACGTATCTTTGGATCTACATCCGGGAAATCATCAAACCCTTTCAGTACCGCATCGATGTATAGCCCGGAACCGCCAACCATTACGGTAAAATCATTTTCTTTAAACAATTCATCCAGTAATGTAATGGCGTCACGCTCATATTCACCAACGGTGTATTCTTCAAAAATACTGATGTTCTGTATAAAATGATGTTTGGCGGCATTCAGTTCATTATCGGAAGGCACGGCGGTACCGATGCTCATTTCTTTAAAGAACTGCCTGCTGTCTGCCGATACGATATCGCACTTAAAATGCTGCGCGATAGCAATAGCCATAGCGGTTTTACCAATGGCAGTCGGGCCGATTACGGTTATAAGATATTTAGGTGAGGTCTGCATCAATTCAGTGTATGGCCGCATCTGTAGCAATATTTTGCATCATCGCGGTGGTTGTGTGCATTGCAGTTGTTGCACGCCTGTGTATTCTCAGGTGCTTTATCGTTCATAAACTGTGCTGTTACGAGCCCGGTAGGTACAGCGATAATGCCATAACCGAGCATCATGATGATCATGGAAACAAATTGCCCTATCGGCGTGACCGGTGTGATATCGCCGAAGCCTACTGTAGTAAGCGTTACGATCGTCCAGTAGATGCTCATCGGGATACTTGTAAAGCCGCTTTCAGGCCCTTCGATCATATACATGAGGGTACCGAGAATTATACACAGTACAACTACGCTAAACAGAAAGACAAAGATTTTCACCCTGCTTTTTCTTAGGGCTGAAATAAGCTGGTTTCCGGCTCCCACAAAGTGCACAAGCTTTAGTATACGGAAGATGCGCAACAGTCTAATAGCACGTATTGCGATTAGGAAACCCGTTCCCGGGAACAGTAGCCCGATATATTTGGGCACTGTCGCCAATAGGTCTACAATGCCGTAAAAACTTAAAATATAAGACAGGGGCTTTTTTACCGCTATAATACGTCCGATATATTCAAAGGTAAAAAAGATAGTAACGATCCATTCAATCAGGGCAAGTAATTCACCATGCTGTATCTTGATGGACGATACGCTTTCCAGCATTACCGCAACAACGCTAATGAAGATAATAATGATAAGGCTAAGGTCGAAAAACTTCCCTGCGGGGGTGTCGGCCTCATAAATGATGGTATGGAGCTTAGCCCTGATTTTTTCCGGAAGAATACCCATTATAGTTATTTTGCCTTATAAAAGTACAAAATCCTTTAGAAACGTACTATTTTCAATCCTTTCTTTTTACGCATATAACTTTGGATGAGCTTGCGAACATCGCGGTTGTCTTCCATTGGAACAATGATATTCTTCAGGATATCAAGCTTGTGCACCTGATAGTTGAGATTAAAAAATGCGAAGCCTTTGTATATCCCGTTTTCAATCAGGATCACGCTGCGTTCGTCAATAGCACGCCCCCGATCAATTACAGCCATTGTCTGGTTCGTAAAAGTATTCTGGCTGATGAATTCCATTACACGAATATTGTAATCTTCCGGTGACTCTTCACCCAGGCAGGCACCATTACAATTCTGAAGCTCATACGGAAAGCAGTTCTCTTTTTCGGAAACATCCATGCCATTTACTTTCTGGCACAATTTGTACTGCTCAACAATAGCAAACAGCGTTGTCTTTGCTTCCACGACCCCGGAAAAGGAAAGTACTTCTTTTTTACGGTTATCGGTTTTTTGCATTGAAAGGCACAAATACCCCTTGCCGCTCTTTTCGGCATAAATAGACCAAGGGAACACAGTTTTTTTCTGCGCCCTGTTGTATACCGGCATTGTTGCCTTTATTTCCTGGCATTCCTTGAGCAATGCGATAAGCTCGCTGCCTGTCTCCTCATACGTAACGGTAAAAGCATCGCGCTGAATCTTTTTCGATTTTCGGGAAGTCCCGGTAAAGTGCTGGTTGACACGTTTCTTTATGTTACGGCTTTTGCCAAGATAAACAAGGTCACCTTTTTCATTGTGGATATAATAGACACCGGTTACCGATGGTATACTATCCAGCAGATCCATCAGCTTGGGCGCGATTCCCTTTTTGGCCTCGGTTTTTATGAGGCTTTTCAGTATTTCTTTTTCAGTGTCCTTCTCCTGTAAAAGTTTAAAGAGGTGTACTGTTGCCAACGCGTCGCCGGTAGCGCGGTGCCTGTCGGTCATAGGTATGCCCAGGGCACGAACCAGTTTGCCAAGGCTGTGTGAAGGCTGCTCGGGCAACAGTTTTTGCGACAGCTCTACAGTGCACAGCGTCTGTTTGTCGAAGTCATATCCCAGGTTTTTGAACTCGGTTTTCAGTACCCGATAGTCAAACTGGGCATTGTGCGCTACAAGGATACAGCCATCGGTAATTTCGATGATGCGTTTGGCTACCTCATAAAACTTAGGAGCACTTCGCAGCATGGCATTATTAATACCGGTAAGCTTTACCACAAAAGGCTGTATGGGTTTTTCGGGATTGAGGAGGCTGATAAACTGGTCGGTAACCTCATGGCCGTCATACCTGTAAATGGCAATTTCGGTGATACCTTCCTCGTTGAACTGCCCGCCTGTGGTCTCTATATCAAGTATTGCGTACATGCCCCTTAATCCGCCGCGGCGGAGAAATTATTATCGTAAATATTCAAAATTTTGTCTTTCATAGCCATGAATAGCAAAGATAGCAATTATACCTGTATTTGTACAAATGGGTAAGAATTCCCCCCTTCGTGGAAACTGGGGCTGGATACTACCGGCTCCCAAATATACTGCTGCCGATGCGTACCATGGTACTGCCGCATTCAATTGCGATCTTATAATCGCCGCTCATGCCCATACTCAAGGTTTCGGGTTTAAGGCTCCGGGTTTCGGGTTGCCTGCCCAGGCGGTCGAAGATAGTTTTGAGATGGGTAAATTCTTTACGTATCTGCGTTTCATTGTCCGTAAAAGTTGCCATACCCATCAGGCCTGTAACGCGGATGTTTTGCATTTGCTTAAATTCTTCCGATGCCAGTAAATCGTTCAATTCACTTTCATCCATGCCAAATTTTGTTTCTTCTTCGGCAATGTGTATCTGCAAGAGGCAATTGATTACTTTTCGGTAGCGCAGTGCCTGCCTGTTTATCTCAACCAGTAATTTAAGGCTGTCTACACCATGTATAAGGCTTACAAATGGCGCCATATATTTCACTTTGTTGGTCTGAACGTGGCCGATCATGTGCCATTGGATATCCTTTGGCATTTCCTCATGTTTGCCTACCATCTCCTGTACCTTGTTCTCTCCGAAGATGCGTTGCCCGGCGCTGTAGGCTTCCATCAGGTCGGCAAACGGTTTGGTCTTGCTCACTGCTACCAATGTTACGTGTGGTGGCAGGGAGGATTTTATGGTGTTGAGGTTATCTATTATTGTCATAACTGAAAGAATCTGAAATTATATCTCGTATACCACAAGCCCGCTTCTTAGCTTTGGCTCAATATAGGTACTTTTCGGAGGCATGATGAGGTTGTTGTCGGCCAAGTGTTTTATCTCTTCAATACTGGCGGGAAAGAGTGTAAAACCGACTTCAAATTCACCTTCGTCTATTATCTGCTTGATGAGTGTTATCGGTTTACTGCCGGGAATATATTCTATTCGGCTGTCATTCCTCAGGTCGGTAATCCCCAGTAACGGATGCAGCACTTTTTCATAAAGAATTTGTGCGTCTAAAGCTTCAAAAACAGAATTGAAAGCAGTATTTTTTAGGTAAAGCGCGTAGAAATCGCCATCGAGGTACATGCCGAACTCGAATTTAGCTTGCGGTTTCCAAAGTAATTGTGCCTTGTTTTCAATTTCGAAACTGCCTGACAATGCTGTGAGGAACTGCTGCTTTGTTAAGCCGTTCAGATCATGGATAATGCGGTTGTATTCGTATATCCTTAGGTCGCTTTCCGCAATAAGGAAACTCATAAAATAATTAAGGTTTCCGTTGCCGGATGCCTTGTCCTCTTCATACAATAATTCGGCTGAAGCGGAGCGATGGTGGCCGTCGGCGATGTAAAGGCTTTCCATGGCACCAAAAGTGTCCTGCAGCCATTGAATTTCGGCGGTATCTTTTATCCGCCACAGCGTATGCTTGTCACGATTGAGTGAAGAGAACAAGTATAGCGGGCGTTTATGCTTTTTGGCAGATATCCATTCGGCAACCTCTTTATTTTCGGGATACGTGATGAGTACCGGCTCCGTATTAAAGCCCGTCTGGTGCAGGTAGTCCTTAAAATATTCAACACGGTAGGGAAGGGTATCCTCGTGTTTTTTGATAACATTATTTTTATAATCGTCTATAGAAGTGCCTGCAATAATACCCGTGAAAGTGCGGTTTTTACTCTGTATCTCATAGAGATAGAACACAGGATCCGACTCTTTTTTAAGCACCTGCTCTTCCTTAAACTCCTCATATCTGTTGTGTACGGCACGAAAGCGCGTGTCGGCCGAGACTTTTTGCTGGTTGAGGTAGGCCGGCTTTAAAATATGAAGGAAAGAGAAAGGATTATAATCAAGTTGCGATGCGAGTTCGGCAGGGCTATATTCCTCGTACGAGCGGGAAGTTACCAAAGCCACCTTATCGCGGGCAGGCCTCACAGCCCTGAATGGAATTATTTTTGCCATATCGTTATGACCTCTAAAGTTTTTAAAACCCTCCAGGTCTTTGTTTGGTTATAAAATAGTAAACCTACAAGGTTTCGGAAACCTTGCAGGTTCTTTATACTGTTAACGGTAAATCGTAACTGGAGACTACTTCTTATACGCCACTTTTTCGGCTTTCTTGCTTTCAGAGTAATCGTAGAAGCCTTCTCCGCTCTTAACACCCAGTTTACCCGCCATTACCATGTTTACCAGCAACGGGCATGGTGCATATTTAGGATTTTTAAAGCCATCATACATTACATTCAGGATAGAAAGGCATACATCCAGTCCGATAAAATCGGCCAGTTGAAGTGGCCCCATAGGGTGTGCCATACCCAGCTTCATTACCGTGTCAATTTCATAAACGCCGGCTACACCGTTATAAAGAGTCTCAATAGCTTCGTTAATCATCGGCATCAGGATGCGGTTGGCCACAAAGCCCGGATAGTCGTTCACTTCCACAGGCACTTTACCCAGCTTTTCGCTAAGCTCCATGATGGTTTGGGTTACCTCGTCGGAAGTATTGTAACCACGAATAATCTCTACCAGTTTCATGATAGGCACCGGGTTCATAAAGTGCATACCGATTACCTTATCCTGCCTCGACGTTACCGCGGCGATCTGAGTGATAGAAATGGACGAAGTATTGGTTGCAAGGATGGTTTTTGGATCGCAATAATCATTCAGGTCTTTAAATATCTGAAGCTTCAGATTAACATTCTCTGTAGCGGCTTCCACAACAAGGTCGCAGTTTACCACGCCATCCTGAAGGTCGGTGTAGGTTACGATATTGCTTATTGTTTTGTGCTTATCCTCATCTGTTATAGAGCCTTTTGCCACCATCCTGTCAAGGTTGGCCGCAATGGTAGCCATACCTTTATCCAGTGACTTTTCAGATACATCGATAAGTTTTACATTAAATCCGCTTTGCGCGAACGTATGGGCAATCCCGTTACCCATAGTGCCTGCGCCTATTACAGCTATGTTTTTCATTATTAGTTTGTTTAGTTTGTTTGTGTGTTATACTGAAACAGCTTTTACTTCAGGTTATTGACATTGGAAGACTCAATAATCCTGTAAGCAATGCGTAATGCTTCGGTGCCGTCTTCAAGCGTTACCACCGGTGATGTATCATTTTTAATGGCATCAGCAAATGTTTCCAGCTCATCAAGTATTGCGTTGTTTGTCTGTACATCAGGGTTTTCAAAATAAATTTGCTTACGGATGCCTTCGGCATTCTGGAGTATCATGTCAAAATCGCCGGGAACTTCAGGCGCATCTTTCATCTTTACCACTTCGCAGGCTTTTTCAAGAAAGTCAACTGAAATGTAAGCGTCTTTCTGAAAGAAGCGCGATTTGCGCATATTCTTCAGTGAGATACGGCTCGAAGTAAGGTTTGCCACACAGCCATTCTCAAACTCGATCCGGGCATTGGCAATGTCGGGTGTGTCGCTTATTACAGCAACGCCGCTGGCACTTATCTCTTTAACTTTTGATTTCACAACACTTAATATCACATCGATATCGTGTATCATAAGGTCGAGTACCACAGGAACATCGGTACCACGGGGATTAAATTCAGCAAGGCGGTGTGTTTCTATGAACATTGGGTTGCTTATCATATCGCGGGTGGAAAGGAATGCAGGATTGAAACGCTCCACATGTCCCACTTGTCCCTTAACGTTGTGCTTTTTAGAAAGCTGTATCAGCTCCTCAGCCTCTTCAACTGTATTGGAGATAGGCTTTTCAATAAATACGTGCTTCCCTGCCGTAATGGCCTCTTTGGCACAATCGTAGTGCGAAAGGGTAGGAGTTACAATATCAACAACATCCACGGCTGCGATAAGTTCGCTAATGGTGTCGAATTTACGGTAGCCGAATTCTTTGGAAACTTTGTCTGCGTTTTCGCTGTTAGGGTCGTAAAAGCCTGTAAGCTCGTATTTTTGAGACTGGTTGAGCAGGCGGAGGTGTATCTTCCCGAGATGTCCTGCGCCCAGTACGCCAACTTTAAGCATAAGAGTATATTTTTAACAAAAATAACATTATTTGATTTGAAATTCCAAAAACTTAACGCTCAAAAACAACCAGGGATAAAAAGATTTCAATATGACGAATAGGCTATCGGGTTTGACAAATTCCAAAATTCTTTCCTATTTTTACAGGCACCAAATATAAGCAGACAGTGAAGGATACCGCCAAGCATCAGGGATTGCGCAACCAGTTGGTAAGCGTTTTGGAACAGAAGGGAATAACCGACAGGAACGTGCTTGCCGCCATCGCCAAGATACCCCGCCACCTGTTTCTTAACTCGTCTTTTGAGGACTATGCCTACCAGGATAAAGCCTTCCCGATCGGGGCAGGGCAAACCATTTCGCAGCCCTATACTGTGGCATACCAGTCGCAATTGCTTGAAATTGAAAAAGATCATAAAGTGCTGGAGATCGGTACGGGTTCAGGATACCAGACCGCCGTGCTTTGCACAATGGGAGCCAAAGTATACAGCGTGGAACGTCAAAACGAGCTGTTCAAATCAACCTCACTTTTGCTGCCAAAACTGGGTATGCGTCCTAAACATTTGTCTTTTGGAGATGGCTATAAAGGTCTGCCCAATTACGCGCCTTTCGACAGTATTATAGTTACAGCAGGTGCCCCTTTAATACCTAAGCCTTTGATGGCCCAGCTCAAGATAGGCGGCAGGCTCGTAATCCCGGTTGGAGGAGAAAACGATACCCAGATTATGACCCTCCTGATCCGGAAAAGCGAAACGCAGTTTGAAAAACACGAATTGGGTAATTTCAGGTTTGTTCCTTTATTAGAAAATAAGAATTAAATATGAAACAATTTCTTACCGGTTTAGTTCTCATTGCTACGGCTCAACTTACATCCGCCCAGAGCCTGGACAAAATGCAGTGGTTCAACGAGCCGGAACAATGGCAGGTTAAGGACAAAAGCCTTATTATGCAGGTAACGCCAAAGAGCGATTACTGGCGCATTTCACACTATGGCTTTACGGTAGATGATGCACCGTTCTGTTACGCGACTTACGGTGGGGAGTTCGAGGCAAAAGTGAAGCTTACGGGTGCCTATAAAGCACGTTTCGATCAGATGGGCCTTATGCTGCGTATTGACCATAAGAATTATATCAAGACTGGGGTTGAGTTTGTAGATGGTAAGTTCAATATCAGTACGGTAGTAACGCATTATAAGAGTGACTGGAGCGTTACGCCGCTGGATAAGGTGCAGCCATTTATCTGGATAAAAGTAGTGCGCAGGCTGGATGCGGTGGAAATTTACTACAGCCTTGATGATAAGAATTACATCATGACCCGCAATGCCCCGCTACAGGATAATACACCGGTTATGGTAGGCCTTATGGCTGCTTCGCCCGACGGGAAAGGTTTTGAGGCTAAATTTGAGCATTTTAGTGTAAAGCATTTGCCAGACCAAAGGAGGCTGGAATGGCTGGAAAAGAATAAGGAATAATTGTCAATATTATGTCCTGACGGAGGAAGGGTCTATCGATGGAATATGATAGCTTAAGATTCTTCACTCCATTCCATTACGTTAAGAATGACAAGATGCCGGCTCTTGATTAGCAAGCGCCCATTACTTATACTCTTTCTTAATCCGTGCTAAATCCCTTTTAGTATCGCGTTCCTTCATCGTCTCGCGCTTATCGTAGTTTTTCTTACCACGGCAAAGCCCGATCTCGAGTTTGGCAATACCTTTTTCGTTGGTGAAAAGGCGTAGGGGGATAATGGTAAGACCTTGGTTCTGCACGCTTTTAAGAAGGCTTTTCAGTTCTTTTTTATTGAGCAACAGTTTGCGTTCGCTTTTAGGGCGATGGCTAAAACTGCGGCTATACGCATACTCCTCAATATTGGTATTAATGGCAAACAGCTCGTGGCCCTGAAATTCACAAAAACTCTCGGCAATGGAAGCCTTGCCCAGGCGGATCGATTTGATCTCCGAACCGGCCAGCACAATGCCCGCGTCATAACGTTCCAGTATTTCGTAGTCGAACCGTGCGCGCTTATTAAGTATGTTTACCGTTTTTTGCATAGGGATGCAAATTTAGTGACAATAGTTTAAAGTAGCAATAATACAATACGGTAAAGATGCGCGTTGCTACGAATTACACTCAATTTAATGGGTTCGCAATAACGGTTTATATATTATAGCGTTTCAACCTGTACATTAACCACTTTATCATTCGAAATCTGTACGATGTATATTTGCCCAAATTCCTCCTCGGGGATGTCGGTGTAACGGCTTTCGCCAAGCGCTTTGTTTATATATCCGGGGATTGTATTGCTGTGGCCCACCACAACGACCGACTGGTTATGATGCTTCTTTGCCAGCGTAATGAGGTCCATTTCGCGGGGGCCATATTCGGTAACCTTCATTTTAAGGGCATCGGCTAAAGGCCGGGCTGTTTCCCGCGTGCGGTGGTACGGAGTGGTATATATTGCATCAATACGATTGTTTACAAGGTATTCCATCCATCGTATCGCCCGCTCCTTTCCGGATTCAGAAAGGTGGGTGTCGGGTGTGGTATCTGCTTTTTCGGCATGGCGAATAAGGTAAATTGTTGTAAAATTGTCCTGCGACGTTAAAACTGCCATAAAAAATAACGTTATTATTAATGGATGGATTTTCATAAAGTTAATGATTTTTATAATTAGTGGCAGGTATAAAGAAAAAGTTACACCTGAGGCAGCGAGGCGAGGGGAGATGGCAAAAGCAAGTATAAGGGTTATTGATTACCTTTGCGAAATGGATAAATCAGTTTCAAACAACCCGATGCATGGCATTACCCTTAAAAAAATACTTGAGGACCTAGTGGAATTCTATGGTTTCGATACACTGGGCGAACTGGTAAAGATACGCTGCTTTAATCATGACCCAAGTATTAAGTCCAGCCTTGCATTTCTCCGCAAGACCGAATGGGCGCGGAAAGAAGTAGAGGAACTTTATATTCGCACCCTTCCAAAACTCCGATAACTGATCAGCATAAAAAAATCCTCCCGAAGGAAGATTTTAAAGGTTATAAAGAAAGTTGTTCGTTTATTCAGCCGTAACCGTGATAGTTTTGCTTATAAACAAATTATTTTCCTGTAAGAATTTTAATTCATACGTGCCCGCCGTTGTAGCTTTAAAGACGTATGGCTTGGTCTGGGAAGCCTGCGGTGTAGGTTCACAGTCGCATCCGGCATAATCTACGAGCGCAACTACATTTTTAGGGAACGCCGTGCCTTCCATAAAGCGATTGAAGTTGCCGCATGAATTTGCCACCCTGAAAGTTACCTGTAGCGTGATGGGAGTATTGATTGTCGTTTCTGTAGGGCCTGTAACCGATAAGGTAGTCATTGCAGCCTGGTTGAAACATTGCCTATCGCCATCATCAATACTGCACGCCGTTACTGCAGAAAGGGCGATCAATAGTGCGATAAAACGTAATTTAAAAGTCTTCATAGTGTATGTAAGTTTTGTTTAAGATGCAGAAATACGTTTTTGGTTGCGTTGCGACGCAGATTTTTAACGCAATATTGTAATGCTGAATCCCGCCCTGTACGTTTCACTTTTCTTCAGGTGTATAATGCCTTCTTTTTCAACAATATTCCCTGTTGCGTTTTTGTGGTCGGAATATCCCTGCCACGGTTCTATGCACAAAAAAGGCGCGCCTTCTTTCGTCCACAAGCCAAGATGAGGGAAATCTTCGAAATTTACTTTTAGGAATGTTTCGCCATTTTTAGCTATTTCCACACTTCGTGAAGCGTGGCTTTTCAGGATGAGTGCGTCGTTAGCAAACAATTCATAGTTCAACGGGAATTTCCTGTTAATAACGGGCAGTGCCTGTGTGGTATCAGACAAAAGGTCTTCCGAAAGCTGAGTACTTACCGGCTGCTCGTCTTTTTCAAAAATCAATATATAATCTTCAAAATTGCCGGGCAAGGCAAAGGCCGGGTGCGCGCCAATTGAAAACGGCATTTCATCATCGCCTTTGTTGATCACGCTATAATTGATGTGAAGTGTTTGGTTATCCAGTATATATTCAAGTTTAAGTTCAAAATCGAAAGGGTAGACCCTTCTGGTTTCATCATTTGATAGTAGTGAAAACACAGCACTGTTTTCCGTTTGGCTTTTTACCGAAAACGTGTTGTCCCGCGCAAAGCCATGGCGGGTCATGGCATAAGTCTGCCCTTTATACAGATAGCTGTTGTTGCGCAGCGTTCCTACAATAGGGAACAGCACGGGCGAGTGCTTGCCCCAGTATTTAGGGTTGCCTTCCCAAAGGTATTCAGTATTATTGTCTCTCAGGGAGTTAAGTTCTGCCCCTTTTGGATTAATGGTTACCGAAAGGCTTCCGTTTGAAATGGTAATGTCCACGATAGTCGATGTTGATTTGGTAAGGCGAAGTTACAAAATAGGAGTAACCACCGCAGGCCCTTTTAACAAATTTTTACTGAAGCTGTTTTGGCGCCACTTTGTAACAATTACCACGTATAATCGTTATTTTGCTGTACCAAAAGCCTTACTATGAAAAAGATACTTTTACTACTGACGCTTTCGGGCAGCCTTTTATCGGCCGCCCAAAAAAACAGTTTCTCATCCCAATATAACATGGCCCGCAAAATGCTCCAGGAAAAAGATTATTTCCGTGCCAAAGAGCTTATACAAACAAACGATGGGAAGTGGAATGATTTTGAAAAGCTTGTGCTCAATGCAAATCTTGACAATATCTTCAATAAAGCTTCGGCATCTAATGTAAAGATCAAAAAGCTTTTTTCGGAATATCAATCCCAAATGCCCGATTCGCTGAAAGCGGGCCTGTTGCGCCTGAAGCATGCCAACCACGGCAGGTTGTTTGAGTATGCTGATGCGTATACCACCGCAACAGAAATTATTTCAAAATATAAAAGCGAAGTAAGCGTATCTGAGATTGCCGACTTCCAAAATATGGCCGAAATATGGAAGCTGTTGTCAAATCAGCCAAAGCAGGAGATTGTAAATAAAGGGGCCGCGATAAAAATGAGCCGTGACAAGGCACAGCTGGCCAACTTACCAGTGAAATCAGGGGCCATTAGATCCGAATTTATTTTTGATACCGGAGCCAACTTTTCTACCGTGACCGAAACTACCGCCAAACAATTGGGGATGAAACTGTTGGGTGGAAAAATAGAAGTGGGTTCCATTACAGGAAATAAAGTCGACGCTCAGATGGCAATATGCCCGGTCCTGGAGATCGGCAGCATCAGAGTAAAGAATGCTGTTTTTTTGGTATTTCCCGATACTGCCCTTGCATTTCCGCAGATTGATTACCAGATCAATGGTATTATCGGTTTTCCGGTAATCGAAGCCATGGGAGAGGTACAGATCACGCAGGACGACCACTTCATCGTACCCACAACATTTACCACAGAAAGCGGTAACGACATGGCATTCGATTTCCTTACACCTGTTATCAATATAAATGGTGATGCCTACACTTTCGATACCGGGGCGGTTGGTACATCTCTGTACATGAAGTTCTTTGAAAAACACAAAGAAGCCATCACGGCCACTTACAATGAGACTGAACTTGAATTTGGCGGTGCAGGTGGCATGGTTAAGAAAAAGGGATACGTGATTACCTACTCGCCCGAGATTAGCGGTAAAAAGCTTACCATAAACGGGGTTCAGCTGCTTACTGAAAAACCTGGTGAAGATGATAAGCCCTTTTATGGCAATATCGGCCAGGATGTAATTAAACAGTTCGGGAAGATGACGATAAACTTCAGGAAAACCTTTATCCGTTTCGACTAAAGCAGGATTTCCCTTTTCTCAGCCAGTTCTTTTATTTTTTGTGAAGCTGTTTGCCCAAAGGTAGTACTGTTTTCGTAGTATTTATCGCCTTCGGCTAAAATGGTGAAATCGCCTATTTCCACTGCCAGCCAGGTATAGCCGTGATCGTCAACCGATAGTGAATACGTATAGCCTATATTTGTGATGCTTTCGTCATTCCATGCCGGTACGTAGAGGGAGTAGCTCAGCTTTTTGTTCAGCTCAAATTCTACCACACTCATTTTCGAAAAGCCGGGGAATTCGATCACGGTAGCGGGATGAACCTCATAATCGCCAAAATCTTCCGGCAACTCATCCCATTGGCGTATGTATTCAGGCTTGGTCATAACATCCCATACACGCGCAACAGGCGCATCAATACGGATATTGTTCTTTACGATAAGGGATTTGCTCATAGCTTATAATTTTTTAATCGTTAGGAAATTAAAATTACGGATTATTACAGGAATCAATACCCAAATTAGCGGTACTTTAAACGCTTATATCCGTGAGTCGTCGCGGGTCTTCTTTACAAGTCCTATTCCGGCAATAAAGAAAATCAAGCCAATAACGCCATAAATAGCTGTGCTTTTTACGCTCTGTTCATTTGTAGCTGTGCTTGCAAAAATATAGGCTGCGTAAATTAGTCCTATAATCCCGAGTATTGTCAGGATAGCTCCGAATGTTCTTTTGAGGTTCATAGTAAGTGTTTTAGTTAAGATGATTACAAAGTTCTTTCTAATTTTAAAACGCAGGTAGTGGTTTGTAAAAAGATTAACAAAACAACTCTATAATTCTCAATTCCAGTAATTGCGGGACTTTTCAGAAATGTGTAAAACAGTTCTTACTAAACAAACGCTAAACAAAAGTTATTTAGTCACAAAGTTCTATAAGGAGCAAAATTTATTGCTGAACTTGCAAGGGTATTTGAAAAGAAACCTATCTCCAAAAACAAAGAGCTATGAAACTGTTTTACTTTATCTTAGGTGCCTTTAGCCTGCTTATGGGCGGATACCTGTTTATAAACGATTTTAATTTCGATAATATCAGCTTTAGCAATTATCTCATAACTACGCTGGTAATCCTGCTTACCTCATGTCTGGCAGTAGGTTTAGTGGCTTGGCTGGTAACGATAAAAAGAAAGCATTATAACAAAGATGTAATGACAATAAGGCAATACTACGATTATAAAAGTGCGCGATAAGATATGCGACACTTTAAGGAACCCGGGCCCGTAAGCCCGGGTTTTGTATTTACCGATAATCCATAAAGCTTTACATCTACAGATTGCGCGATTTTAATTCCTTTTTTATGTTTATAAACGAATATACATTTATGAGTAGTATGGGTATCATACTAAACGGAATTATCATAAGCACAAAATTCTTTTGGTATATTGTTACTATGAGAAGGAGCACACAGGCTACAATTAGCATCGATACGAGAATTGCGATTACTTTTTGATATTTAATCAGTTGCTCATTGCTTTTCTCACTCAGTTTGGTAGTTTTCATGGTGCAGGTTATATTTGTGCTACAACAAATATGCTCTAAATTATCCACGTTTCCAATAGGTCAGGAATTTATGACTATCAAAAAACAAGTAGAGAAAGAACCGCAATGCCCCGCGCAGGCTCTCCTGAAAGTACTTTCGGGCAAGTGGAAGGCAGAGATCTTCCGACTGGCTGCGGAAAGGCCGCTGAGGTTTAGTATACTCCTTCGCAGCATTGAGGGCTCCAATAAACAGTCGCTCTCGGTTGCACTTCGCGAACTGGAAGAAGAGGGCCTTTTTCAAAAAACTACTCTTCGCCAAAAGCCGTTGCATATTGAGTACAACCTTACCGAAAAGGGCAGACTCCTTATTCCTGTGTTCCGGCAACTGGAAGGTATTGCAGGATAGCATATAAAACAGAACCCCCAACAGTGTTGAAGGTTCCATAGTATAGTCTGTTTTCATCAATTCTTCACCAGGTCACTTTGGTTTCTAAAGACCAAATGCCCGTCGAAACTGTCCAGCAATATGATACTGTCGGTTGTAACCTTTCCGGATAGTATCTGTTTTGAAAGCTCGTTCATTACTTCTTTTTGTATGATGCGTTTCACCGGCCTTGCGCCAAAGTCGGGATCATAACCCTTTTGCGCCAGGTAGTCTATCGCCTGCGGTGTGGCATCAAGGGTAATGTTTTGTTTTGCCAGCAATTTAGTAACCGATTTCAGCTGCAAGCCTACGATCTCCCTGATGTTGTCGTTGCTCAGCGGCGTGAACATTACAATATCATCAATACGGTTAATGAACTCCGGCCTTACAGTCTGTTTCAGCAGGCCAAGCACTTCTATTTTAGCAGCTTCAATGGCATTTTCGATGTTGCCTTTAAAGGTCTCAAATTTCTCCTGTATAATGCCGCTGCCCATGTTTGATGTCATAATGATGATCGAATTCTTAAAATCGGCTACACGGCCTTTGTTATCGGTCAGCCTTCCTTCGTCCAGAACCTGCAGTAGTATATTAAAAGTGTCCGGGTGCGCCTTTTCGATTTCGTCCAGCAATACTACAGAGTAGGGTTTCCTGCGTACCGCTTCGGTAAGCTGTCCGCCCTCATCATAGCCCACATATCCCGGAGGCGCACCAACGAGGCGGCTCACGCTGTGGCGTTCCTGGTATTCGCTCATATCAATCCGGGTCATGGCATTTTCATCATCAAAGAGGTAGGAGGCAAGGGCTTTCGCCAACTCGGTCTTACCCACGCCCGTTGTACCAAGGAAGAGGAACGACCCAATAGGTTTCTTCTGGTCCTGAAGTCCGGCACGGCTGCGGCGTACGGCATCGCTCACGGCTTCTATAGCTTCTTCCTGTCCTACTACGCGTTTGTGCAGTTCGTCTTCAAGGTTCAGCAGCTTTTCGCGTTCGCTTTGCAGCATTTTGGTTACCGGTATACCGGTCCATTTGGCAACTACTTCGGCAATATCCTCATGCGTCACTTCTTCTTTTATCAGGCTTTGGCCTTTGTGGCTTTCTGCCAGTTGGCTTTCAAGGGTATCGAGTTTGTCCTGTGCTTCCTTTATCTTGCCATAACGCAGCTCTGCTACTTTTCCATAATTGCCTTCGCGTTCGGCACGTTCGGCTTCGGCCTTAAAGTTCTCAATCTCGGTCTTTGCAGCCTGTATGCTGTCCACTACATCTTTCTCGCTTTTCCAGCGGGCGTATATCTCGTTACGGTCTTCCTTAAGGTTGGCAAGTTCCAACCCGAGGGATTTCAGCTTCGGCTCATCATTCTCACGTTTGATGGCCTCGATCTCTATCTCCAGCTGCATGATCTTACGATCGAGCACATCCAGTTCTTCCGGTTTCGAATTGATTTCCATTCGCAGTTTCGATGCGGCTTCATCCATAAGGTCGATAGCCTTGTCCGGAAGAAAACGATTGGTAATGTAGCGTTGCGAAAGCTCCACCGCGGCAATAATAGCATCGTCTTTGATGCGTACCTGATGGTGGGTCTCATATTTCTCCTTAATACCCCGAAGGATAGATATTGCGCTCTCAGTATCCGGTTCCTCTACCATTACTTTCTGGAAACGGCGCTCCAAAGCTTTGTCTTTCTCAAAATATTTCTGGTATTCATCCAGTGTCGTGGCGCCTATTGCACGCAGTTCTCCACGGGCAAGCGCAGGTTTTAGTATGTTTGCGGCATCCATGGCACCATCACCGCCACCGGCACCCACAAGGGTATGTATCTCGTCGATGAATAGTACTATATCGCCCTCGGCGGAGGTAACTTCCTTTACGACCGATTTAAGCCGCTCTTCAAATTCACCTTTGTATTTGGCACCTGCAATAAGCGCACCCATGTCTAGGGAATACACAATCTTGTTCTTCAGGTTCTCCGGTACGTCACCCTGGATAATACGGTGTGCCAGGCCTTCCGCAATGGCGGTCTTACCTACACCGGGCTCACCAACAAGCATTGGGTTGTTCTTGGTGCGGCGTGATAATATCTGCAAGACGCGGCGTATCTCCTCATCACGGCCAATTACCGGGTCGAGCTTGCCATCATTGGCCAGCTGGTTCAGGTTTTTGGCGTATTTATTCAGGGAATTGTACGTTTCTTCAGCACTGGCGGATGTTACCCTTTCACCTTTCCGGAGTTCTTCAATTGCCGTCCTGAAAGCTTTTTCGGTTACTCCCTGATCTTTCAATATCTGGGCAACCTTACTTTTTGAGGCAAAAATAGCAAGCAGCAAATGTTCGATCGAAACGAATTCATCGTTCATTTTGCGGGCAATATTGGAGGCTTCCGAAAGCGCTCCGGAAGCTTCGCGGGATATACCCATATCGCCGCCCGATACTTTTGGAAAGCCATCTATTACCCTGTCCAGTACCTGTTGGAATATAGGGATGTTTACGTTCAGTTTTTTAAGAAGGAATGGTGTTACATTTTCGTCCACCTCAAGGATCGCCTTAACGATATGTTCGTTCTCGATCTGCTGGTGGCCAAGGCCTTGGGCAATCTGTTGCGCCTGTTGTATAGCCTCTTGTGATTTTATGGTAAAATTGGCAAAGTTCATATCCTTAATTATTTAAATTTGATAAGACTATTTCAATTAATATTCCGTAAAGCAAAATCAGACAAAATGTCTCATAACAGTGTAATTTCAACTGTTTTTAAAGACAAAATGTCCTAAAAGATGTCAAAATGAGCTTATTTTCTAAACTATTTGGTGATTCAGACAATAAAGATACTTCAAATTCACGCCTTAAATGGAATGAATTAACTTCTTTGGAGCAGCTTGATGAAATAATACAGGAATCTTCTGAAATTCCGGCAATAATTTTTAAACACAGTACACGTTGCGGTATCAGCCGTATGTCGCTGAAAGGTTTTGAAAGTGAATATGCCATTGAAGTGGACAGGGCCAAACCTTATTACCTCGACCTTCTCAATCACAGGGACATTTCAAATGAGATCGCAACAGCTTTTCATGTAGAACACCAGTCGCCACAAGTACTTATCATAAAAGATGGTGTAGTGGTTTATCATGCCTCACACAGTGATATCGACGCAGGTATTGTAAAAGGAAAATTAATGGTAGGATAATAGCTACCGCATCATAGAGAAATGGCCTTTTAACTCTTCGCCATTTTGCCTTTTTACCACGAACCAATAATCTGTTGCAGGTAGCGGCTTGCCATTCAGCGTGCCGTCCCAGCCAAGGCTGTCGCTGCCAAAGCCTGTTATCAGCTTGCCGTAACGGTCATAAATGTAAATGAGCATATCTGGTTCCATTACCGAGAAACGAATGCGCCATGTTTCATTTACCCCATCACCGTTTGGAGTAAAGAATTTCGGGTAAGTCAGCAGGAATGCCGGCATTTGAGCAATACCGCAATCAAAGATATCCCTTACATAAATAAGGTACGGGCCGGAAGGCAGTCCTGTAAAGATATTGCTTGCCTGGTAATTGATGCCGTCAAGCGAATATTCGAAACTGGCTATAGAAGGATTATTCATTACTACCGTTATTACGTTGGATGAATCCGTCCAGTCTTCCGTAATGATCCGGCTTATAGAGGGCAGGGGGGAGAAAGATACCTGTATGGTCTTTTCGCTTTCACACCCAAATTCGTTTGTTACTTTTATTGTATGTGTGCCATTTTCTGTAACGACTATTGAAGGCGTATCCTGCCCACCGGACCATTCGTAACGTTCGTACCCGGCATCAGCGGTAATGGTTAGCGGTGTACCTTCACAGCCCGTCCATAGTTCTTCCATTTGCAGATCGGGTGCGGGATTAACAATAACATCAAAAGATGTTGTTGCGGTGCAGGCGGAAATATTATTATACAATGCCCTTGCATACAGCGTAACCGATACGGTAGTATATGGTATTGGCAGCGGATTGTCGCCGGTATTGGCATCATCCTGCGAGATGTGGTAGGTTATGGCAACCAATGATGCATCCTGGCCATCGCGTATGGTATCGTCAAGTTGCGAAAGGTCGAATTCTTCTGTGCCGTTTCCGTCGGAATCGCACAGCTCAATATCATCCGGGCGCGTAGCGTTAACCATCGACGGAAGGTCGGCAACATTAAACGTTACGGCCCTGAGATTACCACATGGATCTGTAACCCTCACCTTATAGTAGGCCGATTCCAGCGCGGGGAAAATATTGTTTTCGCCATTATTCACATAAAAAGTATTGTCCCCATTTTTGCTTACAAGCTCAAAGTTGAGGGGCGAAACCCCTTCTACATCTATCTGCACGTCGCCAATTGCACCCGAACACGTAAGGCTGAAAATATCTACAATCTGCAGGTCGTCCAGGAACTCAAATTCCTGTATCTGTTCAGAGCACAGCTTTCTTGTGGATACACTTCCGCTTGGAAATGACTGGAAGCATTTCATTACCCGGAATTGCCCGGTTTGCATCAGGCTGTAGAGTGTGGTATTGTTCGTAAGCTGTATGGCATTGTCGACATCGAAAGGCGAATTCTCTCCTGAAGGTTCAGAAACACCGGTTATCGGATGCCCCCATGTGTTGGTTCCGGGGTTATATCTTTGGAGCCAGAAAGACAAAAAAGCTACGGCATTGCTGTTGTGGTTTATCGTTAAGTCGAATGATCCGCAATGTCGCTTCATCTCAAAATCGTTGACCGTAGTAGTATAAGCAGGTACCGTGACCGTTCGCGTTATCCTCGTTTCACAGGATGTATCCAGCAGAAATGTATAGGTGCCCGGGGGTAATTCGTCCATGTAAAATACATGATCCACATTTGAAATGTTATATGATGCATCATAGGGAAGGGGGTGTGTAAAACCCGTTGGCGCACCGGTAATCTTTACCACTTCCATAACACCTCCCGCTGCATTTATGGTTACGGCTCCCTTACCGAGTGTGCAATCGGGCCTTGCCAGGCCGGGGCTTACATTGCCGGGAGATGACCCAATTTCGAAATAAACCGGAGGCCAGGTATTACCGCAGGTATCTGTAACAGTAATAACATATTCACCGGGTATAAGATTTTCAACCTTCAATACGCCTTCGCTGTCTACACCGCCCGACACATCATGGGGAAGCGGGGGTATATATCCGTCCGGGGCTTCGGTGATTATTCCGGTTTCTATTACAAAACCTGCAATTCCTATTTCCACTTTTCCCGGTTCGCCTGTACAGTCGGCATTGAATACACTGGCTACGGGTTCTGTCTGAGGATCGGTATATTCCGCGCTTCTTGTAACGGAGTGGCCGCAGGAATCGGTAAGGGTATAGGTGTAATTGCCAAATGGCAATGGGTTAATTGGACTGCCATATCTGACATCTTCATCTGTAAACGGACCCGGGTGCTGGACGTTGAAAATCTCAGGATCAAAACCGGCCGGTACGGAAGTAAATACGATAGAATAAGGAGGAATATATTTTGTTGGTGAAATGATAAGGGATTTGAGGCCGCAGCCGATATCATCAAAAACCGGAATTGCGTTGATTTTTGGATGGATCAGGATATTTAGGTCCTCATATACCGTACCACAGGGATCTGTTACACGTATGTCATAGTAATAGTCGGTATCGTGATATAAGGGAATCACCACTGCGGCCACAGCCTGTTCGTCTGCCCCATTTTCTACCGTTTTTGTAAACACTATCGGGCTTCCGCCGCCTGGTGGATAGATTGTGAATACTACCTGTAAGGGATATGTTATATCTACACCGTTCGTTGTTAATATAGCATTGCTCAGTGTGGTATGGCCGCAATCGGGCAGTATCTGGTCGGGCAGGGTAGGACTATCTATTTCCAAAATTGGGCCGTCTGAAAAAAGAATGTGTGTTGTTACTTCCCCTGAGCCGCAATTATCAACAACCCTTATTACATACGTGCCTGCGGTAAGTCCGGTAAGGATATTAGACGCCTGTGGCGCTTTCAGGACGGGGCCGGATATAATTTCGTATGTGGCCGCTGTGCCGGATGTGACGGTAACGGTTATGGAGCCATCGGGCCCGCAATAGGAGTTGTTGCCCTCAATACTATAGCTAATGGCTACGGTATGGTTTTCAATAACAACGTTCTCCTGGTCCGATACAATTGTTCCGTTAATATTCTGTGATGCTACCACAAGATAATTTCCATGCGGAAGCCCTGTAATCGAATACGAAGAATTGTCGGACACAGGCGTGGTAGTATTTGGCAGGACATATACTTTAAAGTTTACCGGAACTGTAGAATTGGCATTGGCAACTGTAAACGCCATAGCCCCGCCACCCGGACATGATTCGTGCGTAGGAACTACTGTAAGGTCGAAAACCTGGGCAGAAGCAGATGCCGAATAAAAGCAAACAAGCAGTGTGGCTATACGCATATAATAGTATAGCCATACTGCAGTTTTAGTGCTGTATTTGCTTAGGTTGGTTCTCATAGCAAAATAAATTTTAAGGTTGAGTCTTAAAATTATTTCTGCTAAAGATAATAGTTATACCAATTCGTTAACAAATGATATTATTTTTTAACATAAAAAATGTTAAATGTTGTGTATTTAATAATGGCTTGCTTTATCGGAGCATCGAGAAATGGCCCCGGTATTCTTTTCCATTATTTCGTGTTATCACAAACCAGTAATCATCCGCCGGAAGCGTAGCACCCTGAAATGTACCGTCCCATCCCGGGCTTGTTGCGCCAAAAGTACTCAGAACTTTTCCGTACCGGTTAAAGATCTGTACATTAAGTCCCGGTTCCATTGTAGCAAATGTAATTCGCCAGGTATCGTTATGGCCGTCACCATTTGGTGAAAAGAATTTAGGATATGTTGCCATAATCACTTCTTTTTCGTTCGGAGGATTGCACCCAAACCTGTCGCGAACATATACGGTATACAATCCGGCAGTCACATCCGTAAACTCCGGGCTCGCCTGATAGTTAATACCGTCCAGGGAGAATTCATACCCGGCAATATCAGGCTGGTCGATCATAACAGTGATACTGTTATCATTATCGGTCCAGTCGCGTACATCTACTTCAGTTATCAGGGGCTGGCTTATTATTATAGCAGACACGGTCTTTGTTGTCTCACAACCACCCTCGTTGGTTACAGTTACCGTGTATTCTCCAGGCTCGGTAACAGTAATACTTTCTGTAGTTTCGCCCCCGGACCATACATAAGAGGCATACCCCGGATCGGCTGTAATCGTTACGGGCTCGCTTCCACATAATCCCCACGTATCGTTCATTGCCAGTTCGAAAGGTTCGCCAAAAATGAGTTCAAAAGAACTGGTTCCGTAGCACAACGGGTTGACTACCCATTCCACGCGTGCATAGATTGTAGCGGGGCCGGATGTATATTGTGTTGGTAATGGGTTTATACCCTGGTCGGCATCCTGTTGCGAAATATGGTATGTGATTATAGCGATATCGGGGTCGACATCACCCAGTACAGCACTATTCTGCTCAGAAAGGCTGAATGTTCCGGATGCTCCCGTGTTGCTGCAATACCCCAGATCTTCTGCAATACTAGCGGTAATGAGAGGCGGAAGGTCGGCGACATTGAACTGCTCTACACGAAACTCTCCGCAGGCATCCGTAACTTTTACGACGTATAGTGCTGACTCAAGCCCTGTAAAAATGTTGCTGGTGTTGTTATCCAGATAAAAAGAGGTATCGCCATTCTTACTTATTAACTCAAAAGTCGGCGAAACGCCTGTAGTGTTTATTTGTATGTCAAATGACTCCCCTACACAGGTCTGGTTGTATATACCTGTAATATTCAACTCATTAAAAAATTCGAATTCCGTTACTTCCTCCGTACAATATTTTTGTGTATTGCCGCTATTGCCTGAAGCAAAAGATGTTTGCTGTTTCATAATCCTGAACTCTCCAATATAATTTAAACCACCCACTGGTTGCCCGGTCGAAATGGGGAATGCATTTGAAGAAGTAAGTTCCTCATTCCCGGCATAAGGCGTGCCGTTTGACGGATTTTCCCAACTTCCGGTTTCTTCATTATACCTCTGTAGCCAGAAACTTACCGTGTTTTCGGCATTTGAGGCGTAGTTTACCGAAATACTGAAATCACTGCAGGTGGGTGTAATTTGAACAGAATTATTCGTAACGGTAAGAGGTTGTACCTCTACTGTCTGTATGTGTCCATTTTCACACTGGGTATTTACAGAAAAGGTATAATTTCCGGGAGGTAGCGCATCCATACTAAAACTCCCCTGAAAAATATTGGATGAACCATTGTATGGCAGCGGGTGAGGGAAGCCTGATGGTGCTGCTGTTACTGTTACTGCTGTTACCCCCAAATCGATCATTACTGTCCCAAGGCCTTCGGTACAATCCGGCTGAACACTAAAGTTTGGAGGAGTTGGTGAAAACTCTGGTACTATGGCTTCGATATCTTCGTATGTGTTTCCGCAGGAGTCTGTAAAATCAAATGTGTAGGCTCCTGGCGGTATGTTGAAAAAGCGGAAGGTCCCTTCGTTGTTAATACTCCCGGTCATGTTTTCCGGAACCTGGCCTGTAAAAGCTGAAGGAGCTGAGGTAAGCGTGGCTGTTTCCAATGAAGAAAAAGGCAATGATACCAGAATCCTTCCAAGTTGTGTCTCGCAGTTATTATTAAGCGTGCTTATTACGGGCTGTGCCTGTGGGGTACCGACAGTACGGGAAAATGGTGCCGTACGTCCGCAGGCATCTGTTACAGTTCCGGAATATGAACCAAGCGGGACAGGATTGTTTGCAGCGCCAAATATGGCTGTAGTAGTATAAGGCCCAGGATAAGAAGCGTTAAAAGAGCCTGGTGCAAACCCTGCAGGAGTAGTTGTAAATGCGATGGTATACGGGCTAACCATTCCTGATGTGCTTATGCTGAGGCTTTGACCATTGCAGGATACCTGTGCTGTGCTTGCAACAGCCTGCACAGGCCGGTTTACTGTACTGTCGGAGGTATAAACAGTGCCGCACGGATCAGTCACCGTGAAACTGACCTGGTAGGGGGAAGGGTAATAAGTAATCTGCTCATTTACCACCAGTAGGGAAGCATTGCCCGATGTAATTGTTCGTGTGGTAGTCTCAGTAGTGCCATCTGGTGCGGTTGTTATAAGTGAAATGTTGATTGGATAGGCAATACCGGAGGCATTACTTGTACTAATCGTATATGAGATGTTCAGGGTATTGCAGGAAGCCGCGCTCGAGGGTCCCTGAAATTCCGGCTCTCCTATTGTGAGCACCGTTTGTTCGGCGGTAAACGATTGTGTAGCCGTAAAACCGTTACCGCATTCGTCTACAACCCTTATTTCATAATTTCCCGGAGGTATGTTCGTAAATATGTTAGATGGTTGAGGTGGAGCGGTAACGGGACCGCTTACAATCTCATAACTTACCGGATTGCCTGCTGTAACTGTAATTATCATTTCACCATTGTCATTACAGGCTGATGCTGAGTTGTCTACAAAAAATGCTACAGGTATATACAGGGAATTTATAGTGGCATTTGCCTGCCCGGTAACGGTATTGCCATTTACCTGCTGCGTTGCGACAATAAGGTAGTTGCCATCCTGAAGGGCGGGTACCATTGAGTCGGTACTGTTCCAAACGGGTATGGTTTCTTCCGGCATGAGATATACCTTATATACTACAGGCACAGAAGGGTCGGCATTGGATACTGAAAGGGAAAGCGCGCCATAACCGGGGCAGGTCTCATCGGTAACAACGGCGTTTACAACAAGTTGCGCATTTGCAATCCCACTGATTAACATCAGGTATAATAATATAGTGTGTTTTTTTACTTTGGTTAATTTTTTTGTCATTACAAGGTCTGATTTACAGGTGCTTAGTCTCTTTTATACTACGCTTTAAAGTAAATCATTTAAGGCGGGAACGCTTGTTAAAGGCATGGTAAAGAGTGTTAAGCAAATCCTATTTTTTATTTTAAGATACCTGTTGAGAGGTAAAGCTTTGTAAATCAAAAAAATGTTATATCTTTGCGCACCTTTTGGCAGGCAGGTTTCCTTAAGGTTTATCAATAATTTTATGTAAAACGCTTTCGCTGTTTTACCGCTGCACGAAACCCGGTACAACACGAGATACAAATTTTTAATCAGCATGTCTGAGCAAACAAAATCAAAAGAAGAGTTCTTAAACGAGTTTAACTGGCATAACTTCGAAGAAGGTATTGATCCGGTAGACGAGCAAAACCTTAGGGAATTCGAGACCCTTGTTGAGAAAACGTTCATCTCGACTGACAGTGACGAAGTAGTAGAAGGTACAGTAGTAAGAATCACTGACAGGGATGCAATCGTTGACATCAACGCAAAATCGGAAGGTGTTATCTCTCTTAACGAATTCCGTTACAACCCGAACCTTAAAGTAGGTGATAAAGTAGAAGTACTTATCGACGTACGTGAAGACAAATCAGGCCAGTTGGTTCTTTCTCACAAGAAAGCCCGTACCATCAAGGCTTGGGACAGGGTTATCAATGCTAATGAAACTGGCGAGATCGTTAACGGTTTCGTTAAATGCAGGACTAAAGGCGGTATGATCGTTGACGTATTCGGCATCGAGGCATTCCTTCCCGGTTCTCAGATAGACGTAAAACCAATCAGGGATTACGACCAGTACGTAAACAAAACTATGGAATTCAAAGTTGTGAAAATCAACCATGAGTTTAAAAACGTAGTTGTTTCGCACAAAGCCCTTATCGAGGCTGATATCGAAGTTCAGAAGAAAGAGATCATCGGGCAGCTTGAAAAAGGCCAGGTTCTTGAAGGTGTTGTTAAGAACATCACTTCTTACGGTGTATTCATCGACCTTGGAGGTGTTGACGGACTTATCCACATCACTGACCTTTCATGGAGCCGTATCAACCACCCAAGCGAAGTGCTTGAGCTTGACCAGAAGCTTAACGTTGTTATCCTTGACTTTGATGACGAGAAAACACGTATCCAGCTTGGTCTTAAGCAACTTCACCCACACCCATGGGATGCGCTTGACGCAAACCTTGCAGTAGGTGATAAAGTTAAAGGTAAAGTAGTAGTTATTGCTGACTACGGTGCATTTATCGAAGTTGCTGAAGGTGTTGAAGGACTTATCCACGTTTCTGAAATGTCATGGTCTACACACCTGCGTTCTGCACAGGACTTTGTGAAAGTAGGAGATGAGGTTGAGGCAGTTATCCTTACCCTTGACAGGGAAGACCGCAAAATGTCTCTTGGCATCAAGCAGCTTTCTCAGGACCCATGGACTGATATCACGACTAAATACCCTGTAGGTTCACGCCACACAGGTATCGTAAGGAACTTTACAAACTTTGGTATATTCGTTGAACTTGAAGAAGGTATCGACGGCCTTATCTACATCTCAGACCTTTCTTGGACTAAGAAGATCAAGCACCCATCTGAGTTCGTAAACGTTGGTGATAAACTTGATGTTGTAGTTCTTGAGCTTGACGTAGACGGACGTAAACTTTCTCTTGGCCACAAGCAGACTCAGGCTAACCCATGGGATAAGTATGAGGATTCTTTCGGTGTAGGTTCAGTTCATAACGGTACTATTGCTGAGATCGTTGACAAAGGTGCTACTGTAGAGTTTAGTGACGATATCGTTGCTTTCATCCCTACACGCCACCTTGAGAAAGAAGACGGCAAGAAACTTAAGAAAGGTGAAGTTGCCGATTTCAAAGTGATCGAGTTCAATAAAGAATTCAAAAGGGTTGTAGCTTCTCACACTGCTACTTTCCGTGATGAGGAAGAGAAGAATGTAAGGTCTCAACAAGACAACAACATGACTTCATCTTCAAACAACGCTGAGAAAACCACCCTTGGTGATATCGATGCGCTTGCAGAACTTAAAGAAAGAATGGAAAAAGGAGAGCAGAAGTAATCCTTATCTGTTTTAGATATAAAAGCCCTTCCGGAAACGGAGGGGCTTTTTTGGTTGTATAATGTTAATTGAAGATTTATCTTTGCCTGATGAATCTAAAACTTTTTTAAAGCCCTGGTTGTAATGGATTTATTGTTTTGGATGCGCGCTGTTAGCGCTTTGTTTGTTGTATACTGAGCTTTTACCATGTAGTAAAGCGCCATAAACTATAATCAGTACGACAATTGCAATACCTAACAGAATTAAGGTAGCAGTGCTCTTAAAGATAATATCAAAGCTTACTACCTCAATATCCCATATTCTAAGCCCCAATATGCCAATAAGGAGAAAGCTTAGCAGTAGTATTATAATGCCAATTACCCGTTTCATAACTTTTAAAATTTACTGAGCCATTCTTTTTTCTTTGTATCAAACTCATCCTGGGTTATGATACCCTCGGTTAGCAGAAGCTTAAGCTGTTGTAGCTTTTCTACCAGGTTAGGGGCATCGGCATTCAGCTGTTCTTCTTTTGCCGCATTAAATGTTTTGCCAAGTTCCATACCAACTCCCAGTTGTAAACCCGCACCCGCAAGGCCACCCTCATTGCGTGCAGCGTCGCGAAGCGCTTTAAGCTTTTCCATTTCTATATAGGTTAGCCCACCTTCGCCTGCCGCCATAGATTCGGCCGTGATGTCGGCAACTTTGCCTATTCTCTCTTTCGTGTTTTCATCAAAAAGCGTCCCGTTTAATTTGAAGTCGGTCAGGCTGAAACCTAATTTTTCAAGTTCCGGACTCAGTTGCGCACTGATATCCGATGACAGTAACGATAACCGCGCATCGATATGCTGATAGGAAATGCCGCTTTGTGCAAGCACGGAAGCAAGGCTTTGCGGAAACCTGCCCTGCAGTAATTGCCTTGCCTCGGAAACATAATAGTCGTCTTTAGAACCTATTACATTAGAAAATAGGTATAACGGATTGGATATTTTAAAGGAAAAGCTTCCGTTTGCCCCCAATTCCACCGGTATTTTATAAACGGGGTCGATGTATTTAATACTTTGCGATGTACCCCATCCCTGGTTTACTACTTCAGCTGCCCTGTAAAAATATATTTTAAGCTTATGCTCACTTTCAAAATTGGTTCGCAGCTTTAGCAAAGTAGTTATAAATGGGTGATTGTCGGTTTCCAGGTCATAGATACCCTCACTGGTTATATGATCGGAGACTTTCCCCTCATACACCAGTATTGCGCCCTGACCCGGCGCTATTATTAGCCTTGACGCATTTTTCAGCTCATCATTTTCAGACGGAAATTTATGCACAAGTACATCCGGCTGCTGGTCTTTCCATTCTATAACCTGTGAAAGCTGGCTCCTGAAAAAATCTCTTAGGCCCATGATTACAATAATTTAAATTCTTTGACTAATTTACCATTCATATCTACTGCTACAGCGAACATTGATGAAAACACCACAAAGCCACCTTTGTAGCGAACGGCATTTTCGTACAGATGTACATCATTGTTAAAAGCATAGGTAAAAACAATAGTACCGGTTTTGGCGTCGAGGCATTGCAAAGCTACCTTCGCATTTTTTGCAGCGGTTGTGTTAATGCCTATTAATACATAATCATCGTCGTAAAACAGGATCTTAGGCGAAAAGTAAAGACGCCCCGGAGTAAAGTCTTTAAACGATATCAGCAAATCGCCAGTACCCCTGTAAGGCTGTTTCCTTAGCACGCTCCTGTTATCATAATAGCTGCTCCATTCAAAGTATGTACAGTCATTTGGCCCACCAAGATTATCTTTCTGGACAAATTTATACAGCTGCAGTTTCTCGTCCGGAAAGCTTGTACTCTCCATGCTGAAATCAAAATAAGTCCTCGTTTTGGCTTTCGCATTTTTTACTGTTAGTGCACGCTCTGCCTGCCGTACCTGGTCATCATTATAGACAAGGTTAGCAATAGGGTAAAATTTATAATTCTTGCCGTCATTGGTAAGCAGCGTTACACCATCGCCATAAGATTTACTTATAAAATCAAAATCGGCTATACCCGCGGAGAGTTCAGGGTGTTCCTTGCATACAGCGCTGACAGGTTCCAGGAGTAAGGCCTTCTTATTAAGTTTATAAAGCAGCGAACTGTTTGCTATTGCATAGATATCACCATTGGAAAAGGTTTCAAATCTAAAATTTTCGGAATTTGCCGTGGGTATGTCAAAATGCTGTGTCTTTATCTCTTTCTCCGATAAAAAATCGTAAAATACAGCATATTTGCCGGACTTCGATTTGTCTTCGCCTGTAACAATATCCAACTGGCCGAACTTAATTAAAACAGGGTTGCCATGTTGGTCTGCAAACGCTACAACATCGTGATCCCTCCAACTATATTCTGTGGTATCCGGAGTGACCGGCAATACATCTGTAGTGCCCGATGGACTGGAGGTTAGCCAAAACGTTGACATGGTACCAACAAAAAAGATGCATACCAGTGCGACAAAAAGTATCGCAGGCTTTTTAACCGGCACATTATCTTTTACAGGGTTATTGTAATTTACATTGTGGGTTATGGTGATATTATCATCATCCAAAAAATATTCCGTATCACAATTAGTGCATCGGTAGTAATCAGGCCTGATTTCTACCTTTTGGGTGGAGCCGCATTTAGGGCATTGTATTGGTTTAATTTCCTTAGCCATTAATTTCTTCTAACAACGTTTTACTATCAATTTTAGGATAAATTCACAAGATACTCTCTCAAATTTAGTAATTAATCGCTGTTTATAAATATTCGAAATTAGCTTATTAACAATTATTTATTATCTGTTCCTCTTTAAATACAAAGCTTCTCCGATTTGAACGATTTGTGCTATTGATTGAAGGATTTATGCTATACTAAAATGTTATAGCTGTCTAATTTTGAAAGACAACAAAAAACTTTTAGATTATGAGCATAGTGCAAAGGCCTGAATTCAGGGAAAAGTATGATAATTTTATTGGGGGAAAATTCGTTCCTCCTGTTAAAGGTGAGTATTTCGACAATATTTCACCTATAGACGGAAAAGTGTTTGCCAAGGCGGCACGTTCCACAAAAGAAGATATAGAACTGGCTCTCGATGCTGCCCATGAAGCCTTCAAAACCTGGGGTAAATCGTCTCCAACCTATCGTGCCGGTATACTGAACAAAATTGCGGATGTGATGGAGGCCAATCTCGAATACCTTGCAACAGTAGAAACCATTGATAACGGTAAAGCCATCCGGGAAACGCTGGCTGCCGACCTGCCACTGTGTATCGATCATTTCAGGTACTTTGCCGGCGTTATCAGGGCTGAAGAGGGAACTATATCCGAGCATGATGAAAATACAGTTAGTATCGTCCTGCACGAGCCTATTGGTGTAGTGGGGCAGATCATCCCATGGAATTTCCCGTTGCTTATGGCTACCTGGAAAATAGCGCCTGCCATTGCCGCCGGCAACTGTACTGTTGTAAAAGCCGCGGAGCAGACGCCTGTATCTATCATTATCCTTATGGAATTGCTTCAGGATGTACTGCCGCCGGGAGTTATCAATGTAGTGAATGGCTTTGGTGTAGAAGCCGGTAAGCCGCTTGCTACTTCGCCAAGGATATCCAAAGTTTCCTTTACAGGCGAAACCACTACCGGAAGGCTTATCATGCAATATGCCGCGGAGAATATCATTCCGTCAACAATGGAGTTGGGAGGTAAATCGCCAAACATTTTCTTTAAATCGGTGGCTGATGCCGATGATGAGTTCTTCGATAAGGCTGTAGAAGGCGCTGTGATGTTTGCTCTTAATCAGGGTGAGGTATGTACCTGCCCGTCAAGGATGCTGGTGCACGAGGATATTTACGATAAATTCATCGAAAGGGTTGTTGCCCGCACGAAAGCGATAAAGATTGGCCATCCGTTAGACAAAACGGTTGCGATGGGAGCACAGGCATCAAACGACCAGTTTGAAAAGATTAAATCGTATCTGAAAATAGGAAAGGAAGAAGGCGCGGAAGTGCTTACGGGAGGCGAAGTGAACCAACTTGACGGCGAGCTTGGCGGAGGGTATTATATTCAGCCTACGATTTTTAAAGGGCATAACAAGATGAGGATCTTCCAGGAAGAGATCTTCGGGCCGGTGGTATGCGTAACTACTTTTAAAACTACCGAGGAAGCGCTGGAGATTGCCAACGATACGCTATACGGCCTCGGTGCCGGGGTGTGGACACGAGATGCCCACGAATTGTATCAGGTGCCAAGGGCTATACAGGCCGGTAGGGTATGGGTAAATAATTACCACGCGTATCCTGCGCACGCACCTTTTGGAGGTTATAAAAAATCTGGCTTTGGCCGTGAGAACCACAAAATGATGCTGGAACATTACAGGCAGACAAAAAATATGCTTATCTCTTACGATAAAAATAAGTTAGGGTTCTTTTAATACTGTTATTAGAAATTTGGTGAAAGGCTGTCTCAGGGCAGCCTTGTTTTTTCACCTGTGGCGGATTTCCGGCCTTCAGGTTATTTATTAATTTATGCCTCTATAGTCTTAAAGACGTTACAGGAATTAAAATGAATCATTATGCACAAAAGAATAGATATAACTGCTGATGCGATTACGCTTATTAAACAATTACAGGAGCGCTATGGCGAGCTGATGTTCCACCAGAGCGGAGGCTGCTGCGATGGTTCGCAACCCATGTGTTTCGAGAAGGGTGAGTTTAAGCTTGGTTACAGCGATGTCTGCCTCGGGGAAGTGGAAGGCTGTGAATTCTGGATGAGCCGCGACCAGTTTGAATACTGGCAGCACACGCACCTTACGCTAAATGCCATTGATGGGAGAGGGGCAAGCTTTTCACTTGAGATACCACTCGGCAAAAGGTTTATGATCGAATCGAGACTTTTTACAGAAGAAGAAAGAAATGACCTGCAACCGCTAGGTTATTTTGAAGAATAATTGATGTAAGATGGTAATTGAAAGTTGCATTCGGACAGTAGATATGTATAAATCTGCCAAATCCGCATTATCCGCGTTTTTATCAGTGCCGAATCAGTTCACATACAGCATCTGATACTGCTTAGGTGTTATACCCTCGTATTTTTTGAAGAGCCGAATAAAATAATTACAGTCATCAAATCCGGCCAGAAAGCATACCTCATTAATCTGTATGCCGGGGTCCTTAAGTAATTGCTTAGCCTGTTTAATCTTTTCATTTAAGATATATTCTATAGGGCTCATGCCCAGTTCTCTTTTAAAATAACGGTAAAAGGATGTGGTACTCATACAGGCTTTGTCGCTCAGCTCCTTGAGGTTAATGCTTTTGGTGATATTTTCCCGTATATATTGTGTAATGGCATAGATCGTGCTGCCGGTATCCGGGGCATTGTTGTCGTTTGTACGCTGCACGGTCTGCGTTTGTACGATCCGTACCAAAAGTTCCTGCAGGGCAAGGTCTACCAGCGCATCTTTAGTAACAGAATAACTCATGCATTCCCGTATGAGCTTATTAATGGTATTGGCAAGCTCGGTATTATTGTAAAAGAAATAATTTTCGTGATACAGTTTCCAGGTATCCTCTTCTTTAGGGTAGCGCTCATTAAGAAATACGAGTGTTTCTTCAATTTTATTATGGTCGATAGCCAGCGCCAGGCATTGCGTGGGATTTTTTACGGAAGCCTCAGGAAAATCGATCTTCATTTCTACATTGGAGGGTACGATGACGGTTTCACCCGGCAAATAATCGAAAGCGGGGTCATCGAACAGGTGCATTACCTTTTTACCCCTGAGCATGCTGGTTACTACAAGGTCGTTGAATTTTAAAGGTACGAGTGCTGACTCCTGGTAGGTTTCAAAAAGGTTGAGTTCGCAATTATCCAAAGAGTATACGGTACGGTTTTCAACAAGGGTTTTCAGCGATTTTTCTCCGGAAAGCGACGGGGCGTGCAATAATGCCTTATGATTGTTCATATCCTTATAATTTACCGCCTTTAAATTAAGGATATTAAATCAAAGCATCAAACTTTAAGGATTTAAATCGGGTATACTGCCCTCTTTACTATAACGTATTGGCAACGAAACGATGAAAGATGTGCCTTTGTCTTTGCCTTCACTATGGGCACGTATAGTGCCGTTGTGCAGTTCCACGAAGGATTTGGTAATAGACAGCCCTAACCCGTTGGATGTTTCCCTTCCGGTTGGCGTCGCGCTGAGCTTGGCAAATTTAGTGAACAGCTTTTCCATGTCCGACTCATCAAGGCCCTGGCCGTTGTCTTTCACTTCAAATTCGATATTGTTATCCAGTTTTCGGGCTTTTATTTCTATCGTTGCATCATTATAGGAGTATTTGATGGCATTACTCACAAGGTTGTGAAGTATGTCAAGAACCTTCACGCGGTCAGCAAACAGATGGGGTACATGAGGCCCGATCTCAAAATACAGCGTCTGCCCTTTCTTTGAGGCCAGAAGCTCAAAACTGTTCAATAAACGGGTAAACAAATCGTTGATGTCAATTTCCTCTATAGAAAGCATCATTTGAGCCTCCTCAGCTTCAGAATACTTCAACAGGTCAGACAGTTTCGATTTAATACGTGCAACCGAAGATTTTATCATCTCGGTCATATAGTCTTTTCTGCTGTAGTCTTTCGTAATTACCTCATTGGCAAGCTTTATAGATGCAAGCGGGTTCTTGATCTCGTGTAGCGCAATGTTCATCAGGTCGATCTGCGATTCCACAGTCTTACGGTAGCGCAGCCTGTTTTCCAGTTTGTCAACTACGATACGGGCCAGCGTTTTTAACATGTCCAGTTCCATCGGACTGGCCTCCCGCGGATCCGGGCCCGATACAGAGATAACGCCTACTTTATATCCCTCAGGTGTTTTTAAAGGGGCAGCCGCGTAAAAGCGGGCGCCGTTTTGTGTCTTTACAAACGGACTGTTGAGATATTCTTTATGCTCTTTAATGTCTTGAACTACTACTACCTCGTCCTGTTCGATAACACGTGATGCAATACTGCTTTCCCGTGACACTTCGTTTATATTGAGGTTGCTGAGATTGGATTTTATAAATACCCTTTTCTCATCTACAAAGCCGATGTATGCATTAGGGACATTAAAAATCTGCGACGCCATAAGCGCGATCTTGTCGAACGTATCTTCCGAATGGGTATCGAGGATCCGGTAGTCACGAAGCTTTTCCAGCCTGTGCTGCTCATTTTGGGTAAGCGTTTGTCCGGCTTTGTCGTATGGCATCTGGTTTTTATTGGTTATCTATCTGTGGATTGTTACACTTCAAATACTAATTTACGAATAAAATCGTAATTCTATCTTCTTTTCCTTTATCAGCCATTGCTGATATCGGGTTCGCGATCCGGAATGTATTTTATCGGTAATGAAACGATAAACGTTGTCCCCTTATCCTTACCGGGACTCATAGCATAAATAGTGCCTTTGTGCAGTTCTACGAATGATTTAGATATGGATAGTCCCAAACCGGTGGACGTTTCTTTACCGGTAGGCTTAGAGCTGAGTTTGGCAAACTTCATAAATAGCTTCTGGACGTCATTCCGGTCAAGTCCCTGGCCTTCGTCTCGCACTTCTATATGAATGTTGTAGCCGGCCTCCCGCGCTTCTATCTTTATCTTTGAATCGGGATAAGAGTACTTGATGGCATTACTGACAAGATTATGCAGCACGTCGGATATCTTTGCCTTATCGGCTTCCACTTTTGGCAGCGACTCGTTGTATTTGAGTTCGATAACCTGTTTTTTTCTACGCGCCAGCAGGTCGAAGTTATTATAGAGCCTTGTGAGTATTTCGTTCACATCGATCTCTTCGATACGGAGCAGGAGGTCGGTCTCCTCAAGTTCCGATTGCTTCAGCAATTCCGAAAGACGTACCTGTATGCGGTTTACCGACGTCTTGATTACATCGGTCATTTTATCTTTAGACGTCACATCTCTTTGCAGCATATCGTTGGCCAGGTTGATGGACGCCAGAGGGTTCTTAATGTCATGCAGCGTAAGGTTCATCAGGTTCACCTGTGATTCTACTGCTTTCCGGTAGCGCAGCCTGTTTTCCATCTTGTCAATTACGATCTTGGAAAGCGTACGGAGCATTTCCAGTTCTCCCGCCTTTATATTTCGCGGAACACTGTCGGTTATGCAAATCGTACCCATATTATAACCCTCAGGTGAAATAAGCGGTGCAGCTGCGTAGAAGCGTATACCGCCTTCAGCGTGCACTAACGGATTATCGGCGAGGAAAGGAGCATCATGAGTGTCTTCAAGAATATATAAGTCATCCTGCAGGATGGCATAAGAGCAGAGGCTGTCTTTTCGGGGTACCTCGGTAGTGGCAATAGTACTGAGATTGGCTTTGTAGAAAACCCTGTCTTCATCCACAAAAGCGACAAACGCCCCGCCACTTTTATACAGTTGCATTGCCATCGAGGCGATATTGTCAAATACATCTTCCGGATAGGTATCCAGAATACCATAATCGCGAAGCTTTTCCAGTCGCAGGGAATCGTTTTCAGGGATAAGAAAATCAGGGGTTTTATCCATACTTGCTTCTAAAACAGGCAGATGTTATTTGTTAAATAGTTTTCAAAAGAAAATCCTAAATTACAATTATTTTGTTAAAAATAACTGCAATTTAGGATGTTAAAATTAGGTTAAACTCAAACTAGCTTATTTGCCGTCTTCGTCCTTTTGCCCCATCATCATCAGGTAGGCTTTCAGGAAGTCATCTATCTCACCGTTCATAACAGCTTCTACATCGCTGGTCTCGTAAGCTGTGCGCACGTCTTTCACCAGCTTATAAGGGTGCATAACGTAGTTGCGTATCTGCGAGCCCCATTCGATCTTCATTTTATTGGCCTCGATTTCATCGCGCATTGCCTGTTGCTTTTTCAGCTCGATTTCATAAAGCTGTGATTTCAGCAACTGCATCGCTTTGGTCTTATTGTCGAGCTGTGAGCGTGTTTCGGAGTTCTCGATGATAATCCCGGTAGGGTGGTGGCGAAGGCGCACCGCGGTCTCTACCTTGTTTACATTCTGGCCGCCGGCACCGCTGGATCGCATGGTTTCCCATGAGATATCTGCCGGGTTAATCTCGATCTCAATAGTATCATCCGCAAGTGGATATACGTATACCGATGCAAAAGACGTGTGGCGTTTGCCATTGCTGTCAAAAGGGGAAATGCGTACCAGCCTGTGCACGCCATTCTCGCCCTTCAGGTAGCCGAAAGAGAAATCGCCCTCAAACTCAAGCGTTACGGTCTTTATACCCGCTACCTCGCCTGCCTGGTAGTTAAGCTCTTTTACTTTATAGCCTTCCTTTTCGCCCCACATGATGTACATACGCATCAGCATAGCAGCCCAGTCACAGCTTTCGGTACCACCGGCACCAGCCGTAATCTGCAATACAGCGCTCATGCTGTCTCCTTCATCAGAAAGCATATTGCGGAATTCCAGGTTTTCAATGTGGGCAATGGTTAGCGCATACTGATTATCCAGTTCTTCTTCAGAGGCATCACCTTCTTTAAAGAATTCGTAGATAACCTGTAGCTCTTCGGCCATATTGTTCCCTTTCTCATAGTCCTCCACCCACTTCTTTTTGGAGCGCAGGTTTTTTACAATGATTTCCGCTGCTTTGGCGTTGTTCCAAAAGTCGGGGGCAAACGTTTTTTCTTCTTCGTTGGTAATCTCTATTAACTTCCTGTCGATGTCAAAGATACCTCCTCAGCGCACCAAGGCGCTCTATAATACCTTTTATTTGTTCGGTATTTGTCATAAATGTGTAGTTTTGTATTATCGCAAAAATACGCTATCCTTTTTAATAATATGGAAATAAATTTAGTGAGTGACACGGTAACCCGCCCGGGGCACGAAATGCTTCAGCAGATGTTCAGGGCCAAAGTGGGCGATGACGTTTTTAAGCAGGATCCTGCCGTAAACGAGCTTGAGGAAACCGTGGCAGGCCTTTTCGGGATGGAGGCCGCATTGTTTTTCCCTTCGGGAACAATGGCCAACCAAACGGCTATAAAGCTACACACCAATCCGGGAGATGAGCTTATTTGCGATAAATGGGCACACGTTTTCAATTATGAAGGAGGGGGCGCCGCCGTAAACAGTGGCGTGTCCTGCAAACTGATTGACGGCGACAGGGGCATGATTACGGCCCAACAGGTGGCAGACGGCATCAATCCGCCGGATTTTTACCACAGCCCGCTTACCAGCCTTGTATGTATCGAAAATACTACCAATAAAGGCGGCGGCGCCTGCTACGAACTGCAAACCCTTATGGAAATAGGAGAGGTGTGTAAGGCCAACAACCTGAAATACCACCTGGACGGTGCCAGGCTGTGGAATGCCCTGGTAGCGAAGCGCCAGCACCCTAAGCAATATGGCGAACTTTTCGATACCATTTCGGTGTGCCTGTCTAAAGGATTGGGGGCGCCGGTAGGATCACTACTGGTGGGAAGCAGGGAGCATATCCGCAAGGCAATGCGAATTCGTAAAATCATGGGCGGCGGAATGCGCCAGGCCGGTTACCTTGCGGCAGCGGGGTTGTATGCGTTGCAAAACAATGTAGGCCGTCTCGAAGAAGACCACAGGCGGGCACGCCAATTGGGTAATTTTCTACAACAAATGCAATGGATCGAAAAGGTAGAACCTGTAGAAACGAATATTCTTATCTTTTCGCTAAAATCACAGTACAACGAAAAAGCTTTTATAGAAAAGCTGAAGCAGAAGAATATCTTTATTTCTTCACTCGGTAAAAATAAACTCCGTATCGTGACGCATCTCGACTACAAAGAAGTGATGCATAATTATGTTATCGAAACGTTGGGGAAGATGAGTTTTTAAATATTCGTTAAATGCAAGCCATCATTTTTTATATGGGTTTGCAAGTAGCCCTGATAGCTAACTATTTAACTGTCTATTTTTAATCATTCTGTTTATAAATAGCTGTTTAACAGTTATTTATAATTTATTTATAAGCTATTCTCCGTAACTTTATAATAGTAACCAAAAAAATATTGTTATGGACATCCGATTAGCAAATTGTTGCGGCAACTGCGACCACCATATTAAAGGCCAGGTGTGCAACGTACACGAAGTAATTACAGCAGAGACACAGGCTTGCGGGGCATACGAGTTCCGAGCCGTACTGACAAGGGAAACCGATTGCCTGAAATGCTCCAAATTCCAGACACCACATTGCCCTCACTCCGATAAGGCGAGCGAAGGTATGATGTGCACTGTTTTCTACCCGAGGATAGTAGCGTAACCTTTGTCAAAAAAAGGGAAGTCCGATGCCGGATGTACTTTTTAGTACCCGGCATCGGGCTTTTTTATTTTGGTAATTCGTTTTCGTCCTCCGATTCGCATCCTCCGACTTCAGGCACATGACTTCCGACTTTAAGTTTAACACCTCCTTATGCTGCCCTTAAGACGAGTATAAGAAACAGATGCATAATTTTACACTATAAACAGGGAGCATTTGTTTCGGCCAAAGCGAAGATGACGGGTAGTCAGCTTGCCGGAGGAGGCTGTAAGGGGCGCTGCACTTTCCACCCGTTCGTGCACCGCAAAAACCTACGCCGGCGCGATATGCGGAAACCGGTCAGCGACACCGGCAAGTAATGGCCGCCATATAAAGGCAACCTGATCGCTGCTATAGCAGCGGAATTTTATAAGAATCCCCATCACGTTTTACATGATGGGATTTTTTGGAGTATACATTTACTGAAAATTGTGACTGAAACGGAGAACTACCTGTATTTATCATTCAGCCCACGGCCTTCAAGAATAAGCGGTTTTACCTTTTCAAGGCGGGCGAGTTGTGTTTCCAGGCGCTTGGCACTGCCAATATATTCGAGAAACTCATTTTGCTTATAGGGCTTAAAGCCTGCGAAAGCAGCCGCCATTTCAGGGAAGGCATCCAGTTCCTTCTGTAAAACTTCCGGTATTTCAAATTCTTTTTTGGCAGGCTTTACGGCCATACCGGCTTTTTCCACTTCAATAGCTTCAGCGGCATATTGCAGTATCAGCTTTTCATTAATATCTTCTGCCGAAGCAAATCGCCATTGCCTCAACGATTTGGTAGTACCTTCCTGTGCGCTTACCAATACGCCTTTCGGGTCTTTCAGGAATACGCCTTTGTAGAACCAGATGGTAAAGTAATTTTTGAAGCCGCCAATACCTAACACATTCTTACCGTTAAAGGTATAGGTTGGCGCTCCCCACTTTACGGTTTCTGTAAGCCCGGTTTTAGCCAGTATGGCTTTTAGGGTTTCCAGTTCGTTTTCCCAAAGGTTCATTTTATCCCAAACCTTCTTTTTTTCCATGGTTATTTCTTTTGTGCAGTCAGTTCGGCGATACGTACGATCACCTCTACTGCCTTCTGCATGCTCTCAACAGGAACATACTCATATTTGCCATGGAAGTTATGTCCGCCGGCAAAAATATTCGGGCACGGCAAGCCCATATACGATAGCTGGCAGCCATCTGTTCCGCCGCGTATCGGTTTTATGAGTGGCTTTATGCCAAGGTCTTTCATGGCCTGCTCTGCTATATCTATAATGTGGAATACCGGCTCCACTTTTTCCTTCATGTTGTAGTACTGGTCTTTTACTTCGGCAACGGCAATGTCACCGCCAAACTGCTTCTCGTATTTGCGGTTGATCTCGCCAACGATTTTCTTTACCAGTTTTTTCCGCTTCTCGAATTTCTTCTTGTCATGGTCACGTATGATAAGCTGTACCGTAGTTTCCTCAATGCTTCCGGTAAGTCCCGTTACATGGAAAAAACCTTCGTAGCCCATGGTCTTTTCCGGCACTTCTTCTTTTGGAAGCTTGGAAATGAATTTATTGGCGATAAGCATCGAGTTGATCATCTTACCCTTGGCATATCCCGGGTGAACGCTTTTGCCTTTAAAGGTTATTTTGGCGCCCGCAGCGTTAAAGTTCTCATATTCGAGTTCTCCGATCTGGCTGCCGTCCATAGTATAGGCCCAGTCGGCACCAAATTTAGCTACATCAAACTTATGCGCGCCACGTCCTATCTCCTCATCCGGGGTAAAACCGATACGTATTTTGCCATGCTTTATATCTGGATGCTGTATCAGGTATTCCATGGCGGTAACGATCTCTGTAATACCAGCCTTGTCGTCGGCTCCAAGTAAGGTAGTACCATCGGTCGTTATAATCGTCTGGCCTTTGTATTGCAACAGGTCTTTAAAATAACTAGGCGAGAGCACGATATTCTGTTCCTTGTTCAGGATGATATCGCCGCCGTCGTAATTCGCTACGATCTGTGGCTTTATGTTAGCTCCCGTAAAGTCTGGAGTGGTGTCAAAGTGGGAAACAAAACCTATCACCGGCACATCATGCTCCACATTGGAAGGAAGAGTAGCCATAATGTAGGCATTATCATCGATGGTTACGTCTTCAAGGCCAATCTGCTTTAGTTCTTCCACCAGCTGATTTGCAAGGTCCCATTGCTTGGCGGTACTCGGTGTAGTATCAGAATTTGGGTCAGATTCGGTGTCAACGGTTACATAGCTAATGAACCGGTCTATAATATGCTGCATGTTCGTATTTGTTTGATGCAAATTTACAATTTATTGTTTTTTATTATTCTATACCGTGATGAGATTTTGTCTTAACCTCTTTTATTAATCTGCTATATAATCTTAAATTTGCAGCCAACAACACAACAACAATGTACAAATCCGTCATCAGGCCATTCCTTTTTCGGTTCGATCCCGAAAAAGTACACCACTTTACATTTTCATCCATACGTTTTCTCAATGCCGTTCCGGGCATATCTTCCCTATTGCGATCGGCTTACGAAGTTTCCGATCCGCGACTCGAGCGTGAGGTTTTCGGGCTGAAGTTCAAAAATCCTGTTGGGCTTGCTGCCGGACTTGATAAAGATGCCAAACTCTACAAACAGCTTGGCGGGCTTGGCTTCGGGTTTATCGAAATCGGTACGCTTACCCCAAAGCCGCAGGAAGGCAACCCGAAAAAACGCCTGTTCCGTCTGAGGGAGGACAGTGCTATTATTAATCGTATGGGCTTTAACAATGGTGGGGTAGAAGCCGCTGTGGAACGCCTGAAGAGCAATCCGAAAGGAAAAGGCCATGTGCTTATTGGTGGAAACATTGGCAAGAACAAAGTAACGCCGAATGAAGATGCCGTAAGTGATTATGAGATTTGCTTTGACGCACTTTACGATTATGTAGATTATTTTGTGGTAAATGTAAGTTCGCCCAACACACCGAACCTGCGTGAACTACAGGACAAGGAACCTTTGACAAAACTGCTGCGAACCCTTCAGGATAAGAATAATGCCAAGCCTAAAGCCAAACCAATACTTTTAAAGATCGCACCCGACCTTACGGATGAGCAATTACTTGATATTATTGATATTGTAAAGACCACTAAAATTGCCGGGGTAATTGCTACCAACACTACCATTTCCCGCGAAGGGCTGCAATCGGAAAATAAATCGGAAACCGGGGGGCTTAGCGGAAAGCCGCTTGCCAAACGCTCTACAGAGGTGATCCGTTTTCTTTCGGAGAAAAGCAACAGGGCATTCCCGATCATCGGGGTGGGAGGAATCCATACCGCTGAAGATGCCATGGAAAAACTGGAAGCCGGTGCAAGCCTGGTACAGCTGTACACAGGGTTCATTTATGAAGGTCCCGGACTGATTAAAAAGATATGTAATAAGATACTGGAAAAATAACTGCTTATTTTACGGGTAGTCCCGCGTTTTTTGCTTCATTCCCGGTTCAATGGCGTAAACAGAAAGTTCGAGTCGCTGAATTCGACTGATTCAGGCACATAGAAAGGCGTGTTGAGGTAATTGGTTTCGGCACCGCTGCCTAATTTAAGAGTGTTGCCTTTTCGCAAAAGAATAAAGGGTTTAGTCACTTTTCCACCACCGAAAGACCTGTAGTGGTAAACGCCCCGTAATGTATCGCCTGCCTTAATGCCGCGTACCGTACCCGAGTCCTTTCCGGTAAGGCCATACTGAATTTCATATTCACCATAAAACTTGCTTTCGGACTCGGTAATAGAGAGCAATGCGGTATTTTCGCCATTAATGGCCCTGTAATGCTTATGGAGGTCGGCCTGCCGGTTACTGCAACCGGTGAGCGTACAGAGAGTAGCTATAAGTATTATATTAGTGATTCCTGTATTCAATTTTATACGTATATCTTTACATAACGGGGTACGGTTAGTATATATTTTAACTACAATCAGAATTCTTAAAAAAGCCGCATTGTTTTTGCAAAGTATAAACTTAAACAGAAATCGATTTCGTAAAAACTAATTCTTTTTTATCTTTGGACTCCTATGAGCAAAGTCAAGATCATCGAATGCCCCCGCGACGCAATGCAGGGTATTAAGGCCTTCATACCTACCGAAAGAAAGATCAGTTATATCCAGTCGCTGTTGCGGGTGGGTTTTGACACTCTGGATTTCGGCAGCTTTGTTTCACCCAAAGCTATCCCGCAGATGCAGGATACAGCTGAAGTGCTTGCCGCACTCGACCTCTCTGAAACGGAAAGTAAATTACTTGCTATTATTGCCAATACGCAGGGCGCTGAGGCTGCCGCGCAACACGCTCCCATACAGTACCTGGGCTATCCGTTCTCTATATCGGAAAACTTCCAGATGCGGAATACCCATAAGACCATTTCGGAATCGTTGGTAACCTTACAGGAAATCCTCAACATCGCCGACAAGGCGAATAAAGAGGTTGTAGCTTATCTTTCGATGGGATTCGGCAATCCGTATGGCGATCCGTGGAATGTGGAAATCGTGGGAGAGTGGACCGAAAAGCTGGCTGGTATGGGTGTGAAGATCCTTTCCTTGTCCGATACTATAGGCAGTTCCACACCCGAAGTGATCGACTACCTGTTCTCTAACCTGATTCCTAAATATCCGGGCATTGAGTTTGGCGCCCATCTCCATACTACACCCGATAAGTGGCACGAAAAAGTTGATGCTGCCTATAAGGCAGGCTGCAGGCGTTTCGATGGTGCTATACAGGGCTTCGGCGGATGCCCAATGGCTAAAGATGACCTTACAGGCAATATGCCGACTGAAAAAATGCTATCGTATTTTACAGCGGAAAAAGCCGACCACAACCTGCGTGCCATGAGTTTTGAAAGCGCGTACAATGAAGCCACGAAGCTGTTTGGGGAATTTCATTAAGGTTTATGGGTTGATATGTTGATGGTGATACGTTGCGTTGCAATTGGAACGGTATTCCATTTCGACAACAGGAGTCGCAGTAGTATTGATACGGGTCTTTGTCATCCTGACGAAGGAATAATCTTTTTTGTATAATGAGATTTCTCGATTCCGTTTTACCACTCTCGAATGGAACAATATTTCGACACAGGAGAAATCTCAACTTCTCAGATTCTCATCATCCAGCGATGATTCACCAACAGGTAGCGGTGACTTTTTAATCACCGAAAAATCTCCGTTAAGTTCCAGTACCACGGCCTTTACATCGTCCATTCTTTCCAGTCGGTAGCGGCGTATCTCTGCGAGTATTTCTTCTTTGGTAATTCCCTCCCGCTTCATTTCATCTTTCATGTAATTTCCATCATAATAGAGCAGCGATGGCTTACTGTTTATAAACTTTTCCAGTGTTTCATTAGATCCGGCAAGCCATGCCAGCGCGTATTGCATTATCACAATAATAACGAGCGCAACCGTGCCTTCCGTAAGGGTTACCTTGGCCAGTATCATAGAAGAAAGTGTAGAGCCAAGTGTTACGGTTACAATGAAATCAAAAGCGTTGAGTTTAGCGAGCGTACGTTTTCCCGATATGCGTATCAGGATAAAAAGGGTAAGAAATGCGATAATGCTGCACAGCGCCACATCTTTGATCCCGCTCCAGTCTTTAAAAAAGATATTTTCCATATCCCTAAGTTAGGGGATTACAAAACAGGAGTTTGGTAAGAAAAGGTTAAACCGACTGAAAATAAAAGAGCCCGTATTGTTACGGGCTCCTTGTTCAATATAAAATAATCTTTTATTGTTTGATAAACTTAAGGTTTGAAGCTTTTCCTGAATCGGAAATGTTTACAAAATAAACACCCTGAACAAGACTCTCTACATTAATCTGGTTATTGCCTGACAACTGGCCTGTGGCAACGATCCTTCCGTTGATATCGGTCACATTATAACGGGCAGCCGTGCTGTTATCTCCCAGCTCTATAGTGATTTGTGTCGTTGCAGGATTAGGATAAAGTTTCACGGAGCTTTGCGTGGCAACTTCTTCGGTGCCGAGAGTACTGCCGTTATAACGTGCTACAGCTACCCTGTTGCCTGAAAAACCGGCTACTACGATCTTTCCGTCTGTCTGGAACTTCATGTCGCGTCCTTCATTTAGGGCATGGTCAAAGTGGGTAGTGGTGTAGCCGTTGGTACCGAACGTACTGTCAACTGAATAATCGGCTTTCAGCCTGGTAAGCAGGAAGATGGAGTTGCCTGTTGCTCCGTCGATCATGGCACCTCCGGTAATAAACCTGTTGTTGCTGTCTTTCAGGAGTGCATAACAGCTTGGCTGTGCATTCTCCCAAAATTCAAAAGTGGCATTATCAGTAGAAGATCCCGTAGCATTGGTCATACCGATATAAAGCCTGTTCATGCCGTTATTCCACGGATGTTGCCCCCCAAAATAGAAACTGTCGTCCGGATTAAGGATAATAGCATACGTCTTGTTGTCGCTCGTTGCGAAAAGGTCCGTGTCATACCCTGTTTGTGCAAAAGTGGTGTCCAGTGTACCGTTGCTGTTCAGCCTTACTTCATAATGGTCGGCATTATAAAAAGTAGCGCCGGTAGTAGGCTTTATCCATCCCACAGCCGTTATCTTGCCGTTCGGCTTGATCGCAAGGTCTTCGATCACGAAGTGGAACGTCCAGCCGGTTATAGGGTTTGCCAGCTGATTGATCTTGCCATCGTCTGAAAAAGATGTATCCAGGTCACCATTGGCATTATAGCGTGCAAAAACAGGCTTTGAATCGTTTGTGGCAAGGAAGGATGTACCGGCTGCCACCAGTTTGCCTGTAGCATGGTGTACTTTTACCACCTTAAATTCGTCCTGCCTAATGGTGGGGTTATTTCCGCTGAGAGTAAAGTCTGTAAGTACTTTTCCGCCTGTACCAAAAGTCGTATCCAGCGACCCGTCAGTATTCAGCTTGATAATTGCGCCATTTTTGTTGCTTCCATCATCGGAGTAGCCTGCGAGAAACAGTTTGCCTGTGTTGTCAATATCAATAGAGTAGGCCATGTCATCGCCGCCCGGCTGTACGTCAAAGGTAGCGATACCGTTGTTTCCGAAAGTCGTGTCAAGCGTTCCGTTGGCGTTGTAACGGATACAAAGGAAGTCATTTCCGGTATTGGCATTATACGTATAGCCCGCCACCACGATCTTGCCATCGGCCTGTACTACAAGGCCATGCGCTTTTTCGAGCCCATTGACAGTTGTGACTACTTTACCTCCGTTTCCGAAGTTTGCGTCAAGAGTGCCATCTTGAGCGTAAAACTGTGATATGCTGAAGAAAGCAGATACTAGTAAAAGTTTTTTCATATTAAAGGATTGGTTTTTTTACGGTGCGAATATATAAGAATATTTTCAACAAAAAAACACGTTTTTTGCTGAGAATTTTATATTCCAACTGGCATTAAAATTAAGATCCCCATCAACCTTTATCTGTTGCAACAGTATATATCGGGTCTTCAGTTATGTTGACGCTGATAACAGCTTCGGCATTTTTCAGGAGTTCCCTGCAATCGGGGCTAAGATGCCTCAATTCGACCGACTTTCCTGCCGCGGCATATTTTTTCGTAATGTTGTTGAGCGCTTCAATAGCCGACATATCCGCCACACGGCTTTCCTTAAAATCGACCACAATATATTGCGGATCGTTCGCAATGTCGAATTTCTCCACAAAGGCCATTGCCGAACCGAAGAATACAGGGCCGTAGATTTCGTAATGCTTTACGCCATTGCCATCAATATGTGTTCGCGCGCGGATGCGTTTGGCGCTTTCCCATGCAAAAACCAAAGCTGAAATGATCACCCCGATAAGTACTGCCAGCGCGAGGTTGTGCAACAGTATGGTAATCAGCGCTACGAGCATGCCTACAAAGATATCGTGTCGCGGCATTTTGTTGATGATACGAAAGCTCGCCCATTCGAAAGTGCCAATGGCTACCATAACCATCACGCCTACCAGTGCGGCCATGGGCAGTCGGCCTATTACAGGCGCTCCGAAAAGGATAATGAGTAATATAGTCAGCGCGGCAATAATGCCCGAAAGGCGCGCCCTGGACCCTGCTGACAGGTTAACCAGTGTCTGCGCGATCATTGGGCAGCCACCCATACCGTAAAAGAAACCGTTCAGGATGTTGGAACCTCCCTGCGCGATGCACTCGCGGTTGCTGTTGCCGCGCGTTCCGGTGATCTCATCGACAAGGTTCAGTGTGAGCAGGCCTTCGGTAAGCCCTACAGCTGCAACAATGAGTGAGTAGGGTGCTATGATAGAAAAGGTCTCATAACTTAAGTCGATATCAGGGATATGGAACGGAGGGAAGCCGCCCTGGACCGAAGCAATGTCGCTTACTGTTTTGGTGTCGATGCCGAATACCATTACTACGGTAAACACTACAATAATGGCCACCAGTGAAGCAGGTATGGCTTTCGTTAGCTTAGGGAATAACAGCACTACCCCTATGGTAAGCGCAACGAGCCCAAGCATTACAAATAGCGCGTTGCCCGACAGCCATTCCACCTGGCCGTTTACGATCGTTTTGAATTGCTCCAGCTGTGACATGAAGATAATAACCGCGAGGCCGTTTACAAACCCGAACATCACCGGCTGCGGCACCAATCGTATAAACTTACCAAGCTTAAACAATCCGATAAAGATCTGGACAACCCCAGCCAGCGCCACCGCGGCGAAAACATATTCGATGCCATGCGATTGCATCAGGGCAATAAGCACCACCACCGTAGCGCCCGCCCCGCCCGAGATCATGCCGGGCCTTCCACCGAATATCGCCGTAACGAGCCCGGCAATAAAGGCAGCATACAACCCTACCAAGGGTGGAAAACCTGCCAGTATGGCGAAGGACAGCGATTCCGGGATCATGGTCATGGCTACGGTGAGCCCGGCCAGTATTTCGTTCTTATAGTTTACTTTTTGGGAAAAGTCGAAGAGGTTGAGAAGTTGTTTCATCTTGCCGCAAAAGTACAACGAATATAATTTATGTAACATCGTTATTACATTTATACACGCCATAGATCGTCTTAGTTGAAGGGCTTGACGTATGCTCATTAACGCACTCAATAAAAGTTTGAGTCAGATGTCAGAGTTTTGAAATGAGGAATGTTATATAGGTACGAGCGTGACGCTCGCACTAGTGGGGGAGATGCGAACAGAATTATCCAATTAAATTTTCTTCAGTCATAATTTCCAAGGACTTTTCAGTTTCATTAGCCCCATCAAACAACGATCCAGGTAGCAGTATAAGCCGTTTTTTTATTTTGTCATTATCATCAAACAATACTTCGAACCGTGACCTTGTCAGCCCGGGAATGGCTTTTTTATAGGTCACCGACTTGATCTTGCTCCGCTCTATTACCGGCGTGGCAGAATTATTGACGCTGGTACCAATCCCATAGATAAGGTATAGTCCGGCGGTACTGTATAGTGCACACAAGGCGATCTGCCCATCAATATAGTTGTTATAAGCAAAATAGAAAAAGATCCCGGCAATAGCGCCGTAAATCATCAATATCCTGGTAATTTTATTCCGGACAGTTACTTTAGCCATATTCCCGATGATACCATCCCTTGTCAGTACGATCTTATCAGGAAGATATGGCAATAACCTGTTTTGGTTCGGAATGTTTTTTCAGTGTTCACAATTTAAATTTATTAATTGTAGTGTATTTGATATTGCTAAATTATGGAATTATCATCAATTCATTATTGTGCAATTTTGAAATGTAGTATTTGCCATTTATATTCTAATTTTCACTATATTTGCATGCAATTTAACTACAAATTGCAACGATGAAAGCACACACAACTAAGATCATCGGAGAAGGCCTTACCTACGACGATGTTCTCCTTGTTCCCAACTACTCTGAAGTTTTACCCCGCGAAGTAAGCATACAGTCTAAATTTTCACGCAACATTACGCTCAACGTCCCTGTGGTTTCTGCTGCGATGGATACCGTTACCGAAAGCGCCATGGCCATCGCGATGGCACGTGAGGGTGGCATTGGGGTACTGCACAAGAATATGACGATTGAGCAGCAGGCTACAGAAGTGCGCAAAGTAAAGCGCGCCGAATCCGGCATGATCATCGATCCGGTTACTTTGCCCCTCACAGCCAACGTGGGCGATGCCAAGAACGTGATGCGCGAATACGGCATCGGAGGTATCCCGGTAGTAGATGCCGACGGTATATTGAAAGGGATCGTAACCAACCGCGACCTGCGTTTCGAAAAGGATAACCAGCGCTCGATACTGGAAGTGATGACCTCAGAAAACCTGGTAACAGCAGGGGAAGGCACTACACTCGAAGTAGCGGAAGGTATCCTGCAGCAGAATAAAATCGAGAAGCTTCCGGTGGTAAATAGCGGATACAAACTTGTTGGGCTGATTACCTTCAGGGACATAACTAAACTCACACAAAAACCTATAGCGAATAAAGATAAGTTCGGCCGCCTTCGTGTTGCCGCTGCGCTTGGCGTTACTGCCGATGCGGTGCAGCGTGCTGAAGCGCTTGTAAATGCAGGAGTGGATGCCGTTATAATCGATACGGCACACGGCCATACCAAAGGCGTGGTAACCGTATTGAAGGAAGTAAAAGCCAAATTTCCCGACCTCGATGTGGTTGTGGGAAATATCGCTACTCCGGAAGCCGCACTATACCTCGCCGAAAACGGCGCTGATGCCGTAAAAGTGGGTATCGGGCCGGGTTCAATCTGCACGACAAGGGTTGTGGCCGGTGTAGGCTTCCCACAGTTCTCTGCGGTGCTTGAAGTCGCTGCCGCGTTACGGGGCACCGGTGTTCCGGTTATTGCCGACGGTGGTATCCGTTACACAGGTGACATTCCGAAAGCCATTGCTGCCGGAGCTGATTGCGTAATGCTTGGATCACTACTGGCAGGCACGATGGAATCTCCGGGCGAGACCATTATCTTCGAGGGACGTAAGTTTAAGTCGTACCGTGGCATGGGGTCTGTAGAGGCAATGAAGGAAGGATCTAAAGACCGTTATTTCCAGGATGTGGAAGACGACGTAAAGAAACTGGTACCGGAAGGTATCGTGGGCCGGGTGCCTTACAAAGGGGAGCTGTTTGAAAGTATGCTGCAGTTCGTGGGCGGGCTTCGTGCCGGAATGGGCTACTGTGGGGCCAAAGATATCCCGACGCTTCAGGAGACCGGAAGGTTTGTTCGCATCACGTCAAGCGGTATTTCCGAAAGCCATCCTCATAATGTAACGATTACTAAGGAAGCACCGAATTATTCAAGATAATGTTTTAAGACATAATTGGAGAGGCATAGGGCAAAGTTGCTTTATGCCTTTTTTATTTCCGATCAATAAAAAAATATAGGAGTATTGATGAGAAGTTAGCTTTTCGGCCTTATTTTTAACTCCTGTGCGAAGTCTGGTTCCATCAGGTTGGTGAAAGCATTCTTAATTGTGCCGTCAGGATTTAGAATGATGGTACGGGAGATTTTGGTAATCACCCATTTGTCACGCAGCTCGTAAAAATCGTTTGCTCTCAGGTGTATAACGCTTTTATTATCAAACTGGCCTACGCGTTTCTTCCATTCTGAATGCTCATCCACATTTACTGCTATAAAATCCACATTTGGATATTGTGCCTGTAAGGCTTTTACCTTGTCGTACATGGGCGCCAGCTGTGCTCTGGCGCAACTGGTCCAGAAGAATATCACGGTCTCTTTTTTGATGTCTTTTTCAGGATCAAATGGATGTCCTTCAGTGCTTTCTAAGGATACTTCAGGCAGTTTGGCTCCTTCTTTGAGGAGTTTTATAGCTTCACCGATCTTACGGATCTCGTTATCCTTGCTGGTATCGCTTGACAATTGCATGTAGCGCTGCAAGAACTTTTGATTGTTTGTAATGTTTTGGTCTTCAAGTAAATATGAGAAAGCGATATTGTTGAGCATCTCATTCTTTACAATCTTGTTGCTGAAAACGGAGTCAGTCATGTCAAGCTTGCGAATGTTGTCGCGCAGGGGGTCTTCCTGAAGGCTGCCTTTTTTAAAGCCATTGGTGATGGCCATATTGTTTACCATTGCTGTAAGGTAACGTATGTAAGGAGAGTAGTTTATGAGCTTAGGGTCGTTGAAATCCATAGTCTTCCTGAAATCATAAAAGTCCTTTGGCAACTGAGGAAGCGTGTTTTTACCTGTCCTTCGGGCATGAACATAAGGATAATACTCCTTTTTAGTATAGTAATTAAGGTTTAACCGTGATTTGGCATAGAAGTCAAAATCATCATTCCACTTAATATCTGCTTTACTTTTGTTATAGTATTCCTTTCTTACAGAATAAGTTGAGTCGATATTTTTTCTGAATTTGTTATAGTCATAATCGTAAATGCCATATCCGGCATTACGGTCGGACTCATGCATCAGGAACAGCTCCATCATAAAGTTGTTTTTTCGATCGCCCCGTCCGCTGAATACGATAGACTGATCGAAATCAGAAGGATTGATGGATACCATGATGCTGTCATTTTTGTCGAAGTAAACATACTGGTAATCAGGCTCATGCTTAAAGGTGTAAAGGCCTGGTGTCAATGAATCGAATTTGATGAAAAAACGGTTGTTTTTGTCGAGACGTAAGGTGTCAATTACTTTATTATCCTTGCTGAAAAGCACATAATTAACCCTGGGATTAGCGACTTGTCCTCCAAAGTATGCGGTATAGTTGTCGTCTTTCCCGCAAGAGGCAAGTAAAAGATAACATGATACCAGTATAATAGTTCTGTATAGTAAGGACATTCGTTAATGTGTTGGGCAAAAACAAAAATATTCTAATGAAATTTCAATTTTGTTAAAACATAGTTAAAATAAGAATTGCTTTCTCATAAAGCATTACGCCTTTATTTTTTGTACTTTTGCAAAAAATTTTCAAAATGCTATCAGTTTCAAATTTATCGGTACAGTTTGGTAAGAGGATACTATTCGATGAGGTGAGCACCTCTTTTACACAGGGTAACTGTTATGGTATTATTGGTGCCAACGGAGCCGGAAAATCTACATTCTTAAAAATACTTGCGGGAGATATCGACCCAACATCAGGCCACGTACATCTGGAGCCGGGCAAACGTATGTCTGTTCTTAGCCAGAACCACAATATGTTTGACGAGCATACAGTACTAGAGACCGTAATGATGGGTAACAAGACCCTGTTTGCCGTTAAAAAGGAGATGGATGAGATCTACCTTAAGCCGGATTTCTCTGATAAAGATGGTGAAAGGGTAGGAGAATTGCAGGTTATATTTGAAGAAATGAATGGCTGGAATGCTGATTCCGATGCTGCTGCAATGCTGTCTAACCTTGGTATTGGTGAGGAATTCCACTATACGCTAATGGGTGATATGGATGGAAAGCTTAAGGTGCGTGTACTTTTGGCACAGGCGCTTTTTGGCAACCCGGATGTGCTTATCATGGATGAACCTACCAACGACCTTGACTTTGAAACCATATCATGGCTGGAGAACTTCCTGGCCAATTATGATAATACTGTAATTGTAGTATCGCACGACCGTCACTTCCTTGATGCGGTATGTACCCATATTTCTGATATCGACTTCAGTAAGATCAACCACTTCTCAGGTAACTATACGTTCTGGTATGAATCAAGCCAGCTTGCTGCAAGGCAAAGGGCACAGCAGAACAAAAAGGCAGATGAGAAGAAGAAGGAGCTACAGGAGTTCATTATGCGATTTAGCGCCAACGTTGCAAAATCGAAGCAGGCTACAAGCCGTAAAAAAATGCTCGAGAAGCTTAAAGTAGATGATATCAAGCCTTCAAGCCGCAGGTATCCTGCCATTATATTCGACCAGGAGCGTGAAGCAGGCGATCAGATCCTTAATGTTAAAGACCTTAGCGTTTCGGTAGATGGCGAGGTACTATTTAAAAACGTTGACCTGAATATGGCAAAAGGCGATAAGATCGTCGTGTTTTCGAAAGATTCACGGGCTACATCGGCTTTCTATGAGGTGCTTAACGGCAACATGAAACAGGATAGCGGTACGTTCGATTGGGGCATTACAACCATCCAGTCGTATTTGCCTGCAGACAACCACGAGTTCTTCGAAAACGATCTTACTCTGGTAGACTGGTTGCGCCAGTGGGCTAAAACAGAGGAAGAGCGTGATGAAGTTTATATTCGTGGTTTCCTTGGTAAAATGATCTTTAGCGGTGAAGAGGCGCTAAAGACGGGAAGGGTGCTTTCCGGAGGTGAGAAAGTCCGTTGTATGCTGTCGCGTATGATGATGCTCCGTGCCAATGTGCTGATGCTCGATGAGCCGACTAACCACCTTGACCTGGAATCGATTACGGCATTCAACAACTCGCTGAAAAACTTTAAGGGGTCTGTGCTGTTTACCACGCATGACCACGAGTTCGCGCAGACTGTTGCCAATCGTGTACTTGAAATTACACCGAAAGGCGTAATTGACCGTTATATGACCTTTGATGATTACCTGGACGATGAAAAAGTACAGGAACTGAGAAAGAAAATGTATAATTAGGATACATTCTGAATATAACAAAAAGGGCCTTTTAAGGCCCTTTTATTATTTCCTGAAACGGCTGATTATCCAGATGATCAATGCTATTACAGCTACGACTATAATCACGCCGACCCACATACCGGCCTCAAAAATGTCTCCTGCCAGTTCACAGCTGGTAAGGCAGCCGAGAAGCATGGCGAACAGCCCCAGTTTGAATATCCTGTTTTGCATAACTTTTTTGTTTTTTAGGTTATACTATAAAGTTAGGATATGTAGTACAGGAATTTGTTAAGATTGAATTAATTGGCAAGTTATTAGGATTTTGTGAAACAGTACGGAAGCATGGGATTGTTTACGATTTTTTTCCTAATTTTACGCTCCAAACAACACACGCACATGAGCCAGAAAATATTGCTCACTTCACGGGAAGTCAATATCATCCTGCACCGTTTGGCCTGCCAGTTGATCGAAAAGCATCTCGATTTTTCCAACACCGTACTTATTGGCCTGCAGCCGCGCGGCCGTTTCCTTGCAGAACGCATCCGTACCATCCTTGAGAATGAATATAATGTCCCGCAAATACAACTCGGCTTCCTGGATATTACATTCTTCAGGGACGATTTCCGCAGGCATGACAAACCGCTGGAAGCCAATCGTACCGAGATCGACTTTTTGCTGGAAGATAAAAAAGTGGTCTTTATTGATGACGTACTCTACACTGGGCGCAGTATCAGGGCGGCACTTACAGCAATACAATCCTTCGGAAGGCCGGCAGAAATAGAGCTGATGGTTTTGATCGACCGCCGTTTCAGCAGGCACCTTCCCATTCAGCCCGATTACAGGGGCCGCCAGGTGGATGCCATTAACGATGAAAAGGTAAGGGTGTCCTGGAAAGAGCATGAAGGTGAAGATGGTGTTTATTTGGTATAAAAGCATAACTACAACAACACAATGAAAGAACTAAGCGTTGATCACCTGCTCGGTATAAAATACATCAATAAAGCGGATATCGACCTGATATTCGAGACTGCCGACCAGTTTAAAGAGGTCATCAACCGGCCTATAAAAAAGGTGCCTTCACTCAGGGATATCACTATTGCCAATATCTTTTTCGAGAACAGTACGCGTACCAAGCTTTCTTTTGAGCTGGCACAAAAAAGGCTTTCTGCCGATGTTATCAGTTTTTCTGCGGCACAATCGTCCGTGAAGAAAGGGGAAACCCTTATCGATACGGTAAACAATATACTTTCGATGAAAGTGGATATGGTGGTGATGCGCCATGAAAGGCCGGGCGCGGCACATTTCCTGTCGCGTAATGTAAATGCCAGTATTGTAAATGCCGGTGACGGCGCGCACGAACACCCTACCCAGGGCCTTCTGGATTCTTTTACCATAAGGGAGAAACTTGGCGATGTGGGTGGTAAAAAAGTGGTTATAGTGGGTGATATCCTTCATTCGAGGGTGGCACTATCCAATATATTTGCTTTGCAGATGCAGGGGGCGGAAGTTCGCGTATGCGGTCCGAAAACGCTTATCCCGAGGTATATTGACTCCCTTGGTGTAAAAGTGGAGCCTAGCCTTCGTAAAGCGCTGGAGTGGGCCGATGTGGCGAATATGCTTCGCGTACAGAACGAAAGGCTCGATGTTAACTATTTTCCTTCCACGCGCGAATATGCGCAGCAGTATGGCGTAGATAAGGCCTTGCTGGATTCACTGGATAAAGAAGTGGTAATTATGCATCCCGGACCGATAAACCGTGGCGTGGAGATCACCAGCGATGTAGCCGATTCGCAGCAATCCGTAATATTGGAGCAGGTGGAGAATGGCGTTGCCGTGCGTATGGCCGTGATATACCTTCTGGCCTCGAAGATAAAGCAATAGTTTTAGTTTGCGGTCGCAGTTCACATTCATAAAATATGGCTAAGTGGCCTGTAGTTTTTAATGAACTTCGTATCTTAGCTTTAAGAACCTAAGAAATCACCAGTATTACATCAAAATGAAAGTAGAAGAAAAAGGACATACCATTACCATAAAAGATACCCAAAATGATGTGGCGGCTTTCCGTGAGAAAGTCACTACCGAATATAACAGCTTTAAGGGGCGCAACCTGATTCTCGATCTTGCAGGTGACGGATTAATCGGACTGGAAGATGTACTCACATTCCTTCCTCTTTCCAATAAGCACAGGGCGGAAAAGAAATCATTTGTACTGGTGGTAAAGGATTTTGATTATAATGATGTGCCGGACGAAATGGTGGTCGTGCCAACATTGCTCGAGGCCAATGATATTATCGAAATGGAAGAAATAGAGCGTGACCTTGGCTTTTAACTGATTATTTATTGTTTCTGTTGTTAGTGATGCAACTAACGCCTAAGCCGGAACCAATACCCGGAACTAAAGAATGAACCTTACTATTCTTGGCTGCTATGCCGCTACACCCCGTACACTAACCAATCCTACATCGCAGGTATTGGAGATAAGAAACAGGATGTTCCTTATTGATTGTGGGGAAGGTACGCAGGTACAGCTTCGGAAGAACAAGGTGAGGTTTTCCAAAATCAACCATGTCTTTATCTCCCACCTTCACGGTGACCATTTTTTTGGGCTCATAGGGCTTGTATCTACTTTTTCATTGCTGAACCGTAAAACCGACCTCCACGTACACGGCCCTAAAGGGATAAAAGAGATCATATTGCTGCAGCTCAGGCTTTCAAACTCATGGACGGGCTATAACCTCTATTTCCATGAACTGGAGTCGGATCAGTCGGAAATTGTATATGAAGACGACAAGGTGGTGGTTTCTACGATTCCGCTCCGGCACCGGATTTATACCAATGGCTTTCTTTTCCGGGAGAAGCCGGGAGAGCGAAAGCTCAATATCGGGGCAGTTCAGGATTACGGCATTGATATGGTGTATTATCAGAAAATAAAAAATGGTGGCGACATAAAGCTCGACGATGGCAGGATCATATCCAATTCGGAACTGACTTTCGATCCGCCACAGCCAAAGAGCTATGCTTTCTGCTCGGATACCGTATACGATGAAAGTATTGTACCCCACATTATGAATACGGATGTAATTTACCATGAAAGCACTTTTTTGGAATCGGAAGCACATTTGTGTGAAAGGACGATGCACACCACCGCCATACAGGCTGCCACAATAGCAAAACTTGCCAACGCAAAACAATTAGTCCTTGGGCATTTTTCTACGCGTTATGACAAGCTGGAACTATTTAAGCAGGAGGCGCAAACTGTTTTTGAAAATGTTGAACTCGCGGATGATGGAAAGATATTTGAGTTTTAATTTCAGATCGATAATATCTAAACCAATAATAAGTAACTTGCGTAAAACCCGCTGAATGCGAATTTAAGTTATAAGTAATTCAATCTGACATCTGAACAAATGAACGACCTAAGCAACTACCGCCGCTCTTACGAAAAAAGCCAGCTTACCGAAGAAAACCTTCCCGAAGATCCGATAACGCTTTTTCGCAACTGGTTTTTGGAGGTTGAGGAATTTGGAGGTACTGCCGAAGTGAACGCCATGACGGTTTCTACTATCGGGCTGGATGGCTTCCCGAAATCGCGTGTAGTGCTATTGAAGCAATTTACTTACGAAGGCTTTATTTTCTATACCAATTATAATTCAGAGAAAGGCAGGGCTATTGCTGCCAACCCTCATATATGCCTCTCATTTTTTTGGCATGAACTGGAAAGGCAGGTCATCATAAAAGGAGTTGCGGAAAAAGTGGCGGCAAACCTGTCTGACGGTTATTTTGAAAGCCGCCCCGAAGGCAGCAGGCTCGGGGCAATGGTGTCGCCGCAAAGTGACGTAATACCGTCCAGGGAGTATCTGGAGGGCAACCTTTCTGATTTGGAGAAGGAGTTTAAAGGAAAGGATATACCACGCCCTGCACATTGGGGCGGCTACATTGTAAAGCCTGTGGAAATGGAATTCTGGCAGGGAAGGCCGAACCGCCTGCATGACCGTATACGTTTTCAACTTCAGGATGATTTTGGCTGGAAAACCGACAGGCTGGCACCGTAACCTGATATTTTAATATCAAATTAACATCTTGTAGGGAATACCGCTTCGGTTTTTTTTAGATATTTAGTTTTCTGATTTACCAATACTTAAACCGCAAGCGTATGAAAAACTTAATCCTGATTCGCCACGCGAAATCAAGCTGGGATGCCCCATTGGCGGATAAAGACCGCCCGCTTTCAAAAAGAGGGATTAATGACGCCCATCTGGTTGCCAACAGTGCCGATGAACATTTGCCCAAATCTTTTATTGTGTGGAGCAGTACAGCGCAGAGAGCAAAGAATACCGCGTATATATTTGCAGAGAGCCTTTCGATACCAATTGAGACGATCGTATTTAAGGACGACCTGTATACATTTGATGAGGATAAACTCGAAACAGCCATAAAAAGCTGCGATAACCAATTTGATAACTTAATTCTTTTTGGTCATAATGGTGCTATTACTAATTTTGTTAATACCTTTGGGAACGAGGCTATGGACAACGTTCCGACAGCCGGTTTTGTATCCCTTTCGTTCGATCAGGACGACTGGAAATCCATCCGTAAAGGGAAAGTAAAAAAAGTATTATTTCCAAGAGAATTAAAAGAGCATGATCCACCACTCACCGGTAAACAGGTATATTGACAGGGAAAAGAGCTGGCTGGCATTTAACGCAAGGGTGTTGCAGGAGGCAGGGGACGAAAAAGTGCCGCTACTTGAAAGACTTAGATTTTTAGGGATATTTTCAAACAATTTCGACGAATTTTTCAGGGTGCGCTATGCAGCGATTCGCCGCCTGAGCCTTGAAGGCGATACGGGCGAGAAGCTTCTTGGTGGTATTACGGCCCAAAAGCTCCTCAAAGAAATTACGGAGATCGTGATTGAGCAACAGTCGGAAAGCCTTCGCATCCTTAGTATAATTGAAAAGGAACTGGAGCAGGAAAACATCTTTATGGTCGACGAGACCGAGATTAATAAGGAACAGGAGAACTTCATAAAAGATTTCTTCATCCAGCGGGTAGGCCCGGAACTGGTAACAATCATTCTGAATGATCTGACGGAGTTCCCATTGTTGAAGGATACGTCTGGTTATCTTGCCGTTAAGCTGGTAATGGAGCCAAAAGCCGGACATGAAGAAGAGGAGCATGAAGTGCGTTATGCAGTAATAGAGATCCCGAAAACCATCAACCGTTTTGTAATACTGCCGTCGTCAAATGAAAAGCAGTATATCATTATGCTTGACGATGTTATCCGTCTTAACCTGCATAGTATATTTAATATTTTCCAGTACGAAAGTATATCGGCGCACATGATCAAGATTACCCGTGATGCGCAGCTGGAGATTGACAGCGACCAAAGCAAAAGCCTTATGGAAAAGATCTCCACAAGTGTAAAGGAACGCCGTATTGGTGAACCCGTTCGCTTTGTTTACGACCAGGCAATAGGTAAAGATACGCTTGAGTTTTTTCTGATGCGTATGGAGATCGACTCTTCCGACAGTATTATTCCGGGAGGGCGCTACCATAACCGCAGGGATTATATGGATTTTCCCAGCCTTGGCAGGCAGGACCTTTTGTATCAAAAGAATGTGCCGCTGCCTATAAATGGCCTTAGCCTTGAAGGCAGCATTTTCAGGAAGATAAGGAACAAGGATTATATGATCAATACGCCTTACCAGACCTTCTCTTATGTTATTAAATTTTTGCGTGAAGCAGCCCTGGACCCACAGGTTGTTTCTATTAAAATAACGCTTTATCGTTTGGCTAAAAACTCGCAGATTATCAGTTCGTTAGTCAACGCTGCCAAGAATGGGAAAAAGGTGACCGTGCAGATAGAGCTGCAGGCACGTTTTGATGAAGCCAGCAATATCAGTTATGCTGAAATGATGCAGACCGAAGGCATCAACCTGATCTTTGGGGTAAAAGGTTTGAAAGTACACAGTAAAGTATGTGTGGTAGAGCGTATTGAAAGCGGTAAAGTTAGGCGTTACGGCTTTATTTCTACCGGGAACTTCAACGAGTCTACAGCAAAAGTATATACAGACGTCACGCTCTTCACCAGCCATCAGGCTATAATGAAAGAAGTAAGCAAGATCTTCGATTTCTTTGATGTAAACTACAGGGTGCACCGTTACAAGCACTTGTTCGTTTCGCCACATTATACAAGATCGAAATTTTATAAACTTATAGACAGGGAGATATTAAACTCCATTGCAGGTAAGCCGGCCTATATTAAGTTGAAAATGAACAGCCTTACCGACTACAGGATGATCGATAAACTGTATGAGGCCAGTAGGGAGGGAGTAAAGATTCAGCTTATCATCAGGGGTATCTGCTGCCTTATTCCGGAAGTTCAGGGAATGAGTGAGAACATAGAGGCTATTAGCATAGTTGATAATTATTTAGAGCACTCACGTGTCTATATTTTTGGGAACGGCGGAGACCCTGAGATTTTCATTTCCTCTGCCGATTTTATGACGCGCAACCTGGATGCCAGGGTAGAAGTAACGGCCCCGATATACGATGCAGATATTAAACAGGAAATGCTGGAAGTATTTGATATTGGCTGGAAGGCCAACGTAAAGGCGCGGCTCCATAGTGAAACGCTTGAGAATAAATACCGCAAAAAGCCTGACGAAAAGCCATTCCGCGCGCAGTTGGAAACCTACAACTACTTCCGGGATAAACTTGAAGTGATTTACGAACAATTATAAGCTTAGTTTTGAGGCGGTAGACATAGATTCGCCCAGGAAATCTAAGAATTCAGAGAATGATTACAATTAAGAGATATGCAGCGATAGATATTGGATCCAATGCCATGAGGATGCTGGTTACCAATATTGTAGAGCAGGAAGGCAAAGAAACACAATTCAATAAATCATCACTCGTGCGGGTACCGGTCCGTTTGGGACAGGATGCTTTTACGGTTGGGGAGATATCAGACGAAAATATAGAGCGCATGGTAGATGCCATGAAAGCCTATAAACTGCTGATGAAAGTACATAAAGTAGAGCGCTACATGGCCTGCGCTACTTCTGCTATGCGTGAAGCGGATAACGGAAAGGATGTGGTGGATATTATAGAACGTGAAGCCGGTATAAAGATAGAAATCATTGATGGGCGTAAGGAGGCAGCTATTATTGCCGCAACCGACCTGCACGAATTCCTGAAGCCGGAACATACGTATCTCTTTGTTGACGTTGGTGGTGGTAGCACGGAGTTTTCCCTGTTTACCGATGGTAAGATCGTTGCGGCAAAATCGTTTAAGAACGGTACTGTACGCCTGCTGAATAATATGGTGAACGATTTGGTATGGGCCGAAATAGAGAAGTGGATAAAGGCCGTTACGGAACCTTATGAAAGCGTAACGCTTATCGGGTCGGGCGGTAACATCAACAAGCTCTTTAAAATGTCAGGAAAGCAGCAGGAAAAGCCGTTGTCATACTTTTATGTAAATTCGCAATACCAGTTCCTCAACAGCCTCAGCTATGAGCAGCGTATTTCGGAATTAGGACTGAACCCTGACCGTGCAGACGTTATTATTTATGCTACAAGGATTTACCTAAATGCCATGAAATGGAGTGGCGCACGCAATATTTATGTGCCTAAAATCGGGCTTTCAGACGGTATAGTGAAAGCAATGTATTACGGAAAGATATAAGATTATGAATACAAAGATAAAAGTTATACAGGGAGACATTACTAAAGTAGAAGCCGATGTGATTGTAAATGCAGCCAATTCATCCCTATTGGGAGGAGGAGGTGTAGATGGTGCCATCCACCGCGCCGGCGGGCCGGAAATACTCGAGGAGTGTGTCGCCATACGCAATAGTCAGGGGGGCTGTAGTACCGGTGAAGCAGTTATTACGACCGGTGGAAAGCTTCCCGCGAAATATGTGATACATACTGTTGGCCCTGTGTGGAACGGTGGTAACAGTGGAGAAGAAGCATTTTTGGAAAATGCTTACCAGAATAGCTTAAGGCTTGCTGTGGAAAAAGGTCTGAAAACTATTGCCTTTCCGAGTATTAGTACAGGTGTATATCACTTCCCAAAAGATCGTGCAGCGGAAATCGCGGTAAATACCGTTTCGGATTTCGTTTCGGAAAATGATACTATACAGGAGGTGGTTTTTGTTTGTTTTGATGATGAGAATTACAAGCTTTATGAGGCGCTTCTCTAGTCTTACATTATATAAAACTCATCTTTTGTCACCGGTTCCGGCAATTCATCTTCATTCAGCAGCTGCCTTATATTAATTTCTATAGTGCGTGCAATAGCGGTAACCGGTACATCGCTTGGCCTGTTCCGGAAAGGATCCTGCAAGTAGTAGGCCGTTTTTTCGAGAGTAAAAAACACAAATGATATAAGTAGCAACAGCGGGATCTCATATACCAGCCAAATGTCTTTTAATGCTATGGAAAGGATAACAACGAACAGGTATATGGTAAAATGCAGGAACATCCTGTAAACGGTTGGGAAAACCGTATTGTTGATGCGCTCTGCCGCGCCCATACTGTCTGAAAATCGTACGCTGGTACTGTTCAGTTGTATGTTCTCGAAATCACTCAGCTCATTTTGCAGTCTTAGCCGCTTTATTTCCAATACGTTTAGTTGCAGGAGGGCCAGCGGTTTGTTTTTAAACATGGCAATCCGCTTCTGGTCTTCAACAGAAATTACTTCTTCACAGTTGCCAAGCGGAGGCAACCCCCTGAGTGACTGTCCCAGGCAATAACACCATGCAATCTGGCGGTAAGCCATTGCCCTGATAACAGGTTTCAGGTCTTCACCTTTAAGGAATGCCTGCAGTTGCAACACAAAGCTCCTGGAATCGTTTACTATGGCGCCCCATATCTTGCGGGCTTCCCACCAACGATCATACGACTGGCTCATTTTAAAGGACAATAAAACCGATATTGCCGTACCTAAAAAGGTTGCAATAGTAAGCGGCATTTCGGGTATGTAGGATTGTGCAAGCCTTGCGAGGAAGTGTATACTGGTGCCCAGAATGATAACTATAACCATTTCAAAGCGCACCATGTGCAGTATGTATCGTAACGGAAGCCTTTTATCTACCAGCATTAACGGGGGATTTATATTTTAATTAAAATTATATAAAATTCCCCAACTGTTAAGAAGGTGTAATTATATTTATAAAAATATTCACATATCTGACTACAATATTTTAATGCGAAGATACTGGTGTGCATCGGCGTCAGCCCTCAGGTATTGCGACGGGTGGCTGATCGAAGCATAAAGATAGCCATCCGTACCAAAAAATGTTTCCTGGGGCATCCAGTTGGTAAAGCCGGCATTCAGTAAAGGAATAATAGCCCCATCGGCATCAATTTTTTCGATACTCAATTCACCGGACTCACCATCATAAAAGTTGGCATATAATGAAATGATATATTTTTTATCGGGTGAGATAAGCGGAAACGCCTGATAGGTCGCCGTAGTGTTACCTGTGTTCATATCGATGAGCATATAGCCGTAATCCTCATAATATGTCCCCAATACTACAAATTGATTAATTACCGGCAACCGCCCCTCATAGGTGAACGTCTTGTGCATTTCGGTATCTGTCGTGTCGTCGATAAAGGTCAGGATACTGTCGCGGGTTTTTAATGTAAGTATGGTGTCAATTTTTAGCGCGCCCTTTATATCTTCCTCCCAAAAGCTGACTGCTGTTGGCTGCATCTGCTCAAACAATTTCCTGTCGATTATTTCTATCTTTATAAGCGATGCCAGGATACTGTCTTTTCCCTGCAATACTTCATTAAATTCCCTGTTATAATCAGCAAAATAAAGAGAACCATCCATCACATTGTCAGCCGTGACGGTCAATGTTTTCATATCCTCACCCGTAACTTCCGGTTTTACAGGCGAAGGAGCTTTACTTTTGCAGGAGACCAGAAGCAGAAAAGCAAGTGCAACAGAGAGCGTTCTCATAAGGTTGGTGTTAAATGGGGGATCAATCTGAAATCTATATTCTGAAATCTGAAATTATATATCCAGGTCAAACATCTTTCTTAACGTCTCAACGGCGGGATTAATTGCTTTCAGCTTGTCGAATTTTTCCTGTGGTGTAAACGCATGACGGGTGGCGACAACTTCATTTACGTGGACATCGATCACAATATCATGGTTGTGGAGTTTGCCGCGAAGGTAGCCGAGTAGTTCGTGTTTACTGTTGTCGAAATCCACTTTAGAACCTGCATTGGGTAATTCCAAACGGATAGTAACCCCATCAGTATCAAGCACCGGGTCGTTAATCTGCATATAGGTTGCCATGATCTTCTGGCCGCTGTCGCTGAGGCGCTGGGCAAACTTGTTCCACTGCAGCAACATATCGGTTTCCGTAAAGGCTTCCCTTGGCAGCTCATCTGTATTACGGATGTGTGCTTTTTGGCTTTCCTGCAATTCACGCTTCTTTTTTAGTCCCGCGAGAGAGAAAGCCGAAACTTTTACTTCACTTTCGTCTTCTGCTTTTACTGCCGGAGGCTTTATTTCTTCGGGAGCGTCAACTTCAAGTTCCGTGGCAGGCAGGGGAGTAATGACAGCTGTTTTTTCTTCTATTGAAACCGATACTGCTTCTAGAGTAACCTCAGGTGTTTGTATAACAGCGGTATCCACAGAAACGTTCACCGTAACCGGTCGGGCATCCTTAAAATAATGTGGAGGGATTATAAATCCGTCAGCTTTTTTTTTTCTCCATCAAAAGTGATGGAGGCAAGCTGCATGAGGCAAAGTTCAACCAAAAGCCTTTGGTTCTGGCTTACTTTGTATTTCAGGTCGCACTCGTTCGCAATGTCTATAGCTTTCAACAAAGTATTCTGTGAAGCTTTCTGAGATTGTACTCTGTATAATTGCTGTGCAGTCTCACCGGCCTCAAGCAATACAAGGGTTGCCGGATTCTGGCATACCATCAGGTCGCGGAAATGCGACGCAAGGCCCGCTACAAAATGATGGCCGTCAAAACCTTTTGCAAGAATATCGTTATAAGCGAGAAGCAATTCAGGGATTCGGTTTTCCAGTATAAGGTCGGTTACTTTTACATAATACTCGTAATCGAGAACGTTCAGGTTTTCCGTTACATCCTGGCGTGTAAGATTGTTGCCGCAATAGCTCACTACACGGTCAAATATCGAAAGGGCATCACGCATGGCGCCATCTGCCTTTTGGGCGATAATGTGCAATGCATCGTCTTCGAAGGTTATGTTTTGGCTTCTTGCTACTTCAGCAAGGTGATCTTTAGCATCCTTAACCGTAATGCGTTTGAAATCGAATATCTGGCATCGCGACAATATCGTTGGGATGATCTTGTGCTTCTCGGTTGTTGCAAGGATAAATATAGCATGCCTCGGCGGCTCTTCCAGTGTTTTAAGGAAGGCATTAAAGGCAGCCTGCGAAAGCATGTGTACCTCATCGATGATGTAAACCTTGTATTTACCCGTCTGCGGCGGAATCCTTACCTGGTCGATAAGGCTTCGGATATCGTCTACCGAGTTGTTGGAAGCGGCATCAAGTTCGAATACATTGAAGGCGAAATCTTCATACGGATCGTCATATCCTTCCTGATTGATCTTTCGCGCAAGAATACGGGCGCAGGTCGTTTTGCCAACACCACGAGGGCCTGTAAACAGCAGGGCCTGTGCGAGGTGGTTATTCTCAATGGCATTCAGCAGCGTATTGGTAATAGCCTGCTGGCCAACTACGTCTTTAAACGTTTGCGGGCGGTATTTACGGGCTGATACGATGAATTGTTCCATTACGGCAAATATAGCAATTCATTTGGGAAAAATAACAGGTTTTTAAAAGCCGTATTGTAATAACGCAATTAACTTCATTCAGTCAGTGTTGCTTCCTCTTTACGGTAAAGCGGGGCCAGCTTGTAGTATTTTCCATTATGCTCATAATAATAAGCGTGCATCGTGTTTATACGGACTTTTTTGCTTCTTGGTAACCTGTCGGTATCGATTGGCTGTATTACCGTGACCTCAAAATAATTGGATTTTTTATCTTTTGGGTTCAGTTCCACAAAATCATTAAAACCATACGATTTGATGCCAATTTTTTCCACCTTAACCGATTTAAATTTCACGGTAGAAAGCGAGTCAATGATATAGGGCTTTTTGATCCTGGAACCGAAGAGGCAGCTTGGTGTGCCGGGCATTTGCCGCACCAGATGGTGATAGTTTCTTTTTTTATTGACGTATACGGTAAACATTTCAAAACGTGATGGCTCCCGGCTTACCAGTTTTTCGTTTTGATAGGTTTCTAAGATATAATTTACTTTGATCGCTACAGAGTCTGTGTCGGGTATATATTTTTCAGAGAAAGTTACTTTTGGCAACCGTTTCTCAAGATGCGGATTTAGTAGTACTTCATTCCCCTGTGCAATCCATGTTCCCGAGCTTTCGAAATTTTCATGTGTATAACTGAATACAGGGTCGGGCTGTTTTAGCGAAAAAGTATTATCGCTATTTAGTGTAAGCCGAACCACCTGATCAGTATAAGTGCCGGGATAGTTCGTTTTTTCCTGCGCAGTTGCAAGGACAGATACGAATAAAAAAGGTATTAGTAATTTCATATACTACCGAATAATTGCTTTATCATACAAACGGCATACCTGCCCGGGATATTTTGTATGAACTTAGGAAAATCAATATGCGATTGCTCATCAGCGGTGTCTGATATGGTCCTGATAATGATAAAAGGGATTTTATGTTCAAAACAAACCTGGGCTACGGCAGCGCCTTCCATTTCTACACAGAGTGTGGTCGGTAGTACTTCCAACAGTGCTTCTTTCTGTACATTGCTCCCGAAAAAGCGGTCGCCGCTGGCTATGTCGCCAATATGAAGATTCGGATTGTCAATTCCAAATTCCTCAAAGACGGATGCTCCCACGGCTACTTGTAGTGTGGCATTGAGCAGGAGGGGAGTAAAGGCTTCTTTTACTTTTCCGAGATAGGTGGTGTCTGTTTCCAGGTAGGTTATTCCCAGCAAAGGGATCTCAAACTGCTTCATCAGCGGGCGCGCATCCATGTCGTGCTGAATAAGCCTTTTCCCGATAACGATATCCCCGATTTTGAGTGTTGGGTCAATGGCTCCGGCTACACCGGTAAAAAATATTTCGGTAACTTTATAATGATGGATAAGTGTAGCGGCGGTTGCTGCCGCGGCAACTTTTCCCCAACGTGAGAAAACAACCACGGTCTTTATGTTATTGATAGTCCCGGAAGTGTAAGCCCTCATTCCGAGCACTTCCCGTTTTGAATTCTCAAGCAGGGCAGAAACGCCATCAATCTCCTCGGGCATGGCACCCATTATGCCGATTATGCGTTCTGCCATGATAATTTTAGTAAAAGGTATTTAATCCTGTTCCGCTACGATCATTTTCGGGTCGTAACCGAAAAGATGATTCTCTTTGATCATCTCCGCTATACCGGGAGGTAGCATTGATTCCCATCCTGTTTTTCCTTTACTGATCATCTTTAGCACTTCACGTGAGAAGATATTCAGATGGTCTTCATTCACATCGGTAATGTCAACTACCTTACCGTTGAATTTAAAGAACTTGTAAAGCTCCTTCATGCGTGGATGTACTTTCAGGTTCTCCGAGTTGATTACTTTATCATCCTCTTTCATCGGGTACAGGAACACTTTAAGGTCACGGTAAAAGAGTTTACCAAAGGCCTCCAATATGCCACCGCTGAGGTGTCGGTAATATTTCTCATCAAAAATATCTACAAGGTTGCTTACTCCCATCGCAAGTCCCATACGGGCTTTGGTGTAAGAAGAGAAATATTCCACCACTTTGTAGAACTCCTGGAAATTGGAGATCATAACTGTTTGCCCCAGGGAACATAAAAGCTCTGCCCTGTCCATAAAATCGCGTTCATCGATCTCGCCTTCCGAACGAAGGTTGGACAGTGTTATTTCAAAAACCACAAGGGTTTTGTCTTTGTCTACTTTATTCTCTTCGAGGAACATCTTGTATGATTTCTCGTACATGTCCATGTTAACCTTGGTTACAGGCCTGAAACTCCCCCTAAGGGCAAGAATATTTTTTTTGTACAGCACTGCCGCAGGAAGTACGTTGTGCCCGTCCGGATTGAACATTACCGCGTCGGTCATACCATTCTTTACCAACTGAAGGCTCATCAGCCTATTATCCACATCGGCAAAGCGTGGGCCTGAGAAGTTTATGGTATCAATCTCAAGCTGATCCTTGTCTAGGTGGTCATACAGGTAACGAAGCAGTTTCTTTGGCTCGTTGTATTTGTAGAAAGCGCCATAGATCAGGTTCACGCCTAATATACCGAGTGTTTCCTGCTGCAGGCGCGCGTCATTTTCCTTAAAGCGTATGTGGAGGATAATTTCGTTGTAATCTTCATCGGGTTCAATCTGGTACCTTATGCCGATCCATCCGTGGCCTTTGAATTGCTTGGCGAAATCTATCGTTGCAACCGTATTGGCATAGCTAAAGAATAATTTATTGGGATGTTTTTCACGGTTTAAGCGTTGTTCGATAATCCTTACCTCGTGGCTCAGCATCTTTTTAAGGCGGCTTTCGGTTACATAGCGGCCATCTTCCTCCACACCATATATAGCATCACTAAAATCTTTATCGTAAGCAGACATTGCCTTTGCTATCGTCCCTGAAGAACCTCCCGACCTGAAGAAGTGGCGCACCGTTTCCTGGCCGGCGCCAATTTCTGAAAAGGTGCCGTATATATTTTCATTAAGGTTTATGCGGAGGGCTTTGTCTTTTACAGAAGGTACATGGGCAATGACGCGGTCGCCTTTTATCATTATATCGTTTTCGGTCAATTTCATAATAGGATGCTATACTTGCAAAGTTAGCAAAACAACCGTTTTTTTTACAACAATTAATGCTATTTTTGTAAAAAAATAACCTGTTTTGAAAGTTTGGTTTTTAGGTACGGGAACATCTCAGGGCATACCGGTGATCGGCAGCGACCATCCGGTTTGCCTCAGCACAGATCCGCGCGATAAGCGTCTCAGGGTATCCGTTTGGGTGCACGGGGACGGCTTTTCGTATGTGATTGACTGCGGGCCCGACTTTCGCCAGCAGATGCTCACGTCTCAATGCCCAAGGATCGATGCAATCCTGTATACGCATGAGCATTCCGACCACACGGCAGGACTCGATGACATCAGGCCTTTTGTTTTCAGGCAGGGCGATATTCCCATATACGCGAATAAAAGGGTGGTGGAAAATCTCAAAAAACGTTTTGATTATGTTTTTGAGCAGGAAAACCGGTATCCCGGAGCGCCCTCCGTTTCTATTAATGAGGTAGTACATGACCGGAATTTCCAATTGGGAGGCAATACAATTATACCCATAGGTGTTAAACACGGAGACCTGGATATCCTGGCGTACCGGATCGGGGATTTTGCTTACGTTACCGATATTAAATATATTGATCCTGAAGAAGTTGAAAAGATGAAGGGACTAAAGGTTTTGGTCGTGAGCGCGCTTCGGGAAGAGCCTCACGATACGCACTTTAACCTTGAAGAAGCACTGGCACTGATTAATATCGTTAAGCCGGAACGTGCCTATCTTACCCATATCAGCCACAAAATGGGGTTTCATGCGGAGGTGCAGCAAAAACTTCCCGATAATGTATACCTTGCCTACGATAATTTAGAAATAACTGTTTAGTTAAAATGAAAAAGAACCTCTTTTTATACCTGTTTATTTTTGCATTGCTTATCAATGTATTTACCTATATGTATTTTACCAACAAGCAGAAATATGAGAACGGTAAAATAGAAGTTATGCAGGGCAGGGTAAAGGCACTAAAGGACAGCGTTGCTGCGGAACACGATAAGGTAACCGACGCATCATATTTTACGCTTACCCATAACGATAACGCACTGGAGTATTTTGCCGAAAGCATGCCTGTTGATTCGCTGGAAACAAAAATAAAAGACGGGGTTATAGCCCTCAATGCCGGACCCAACGGAAATCCGCTGGTAGGGTATGAACCGATAAACGGTAAGAACTGGCTTGTCAATAAGGTACAGGTAATCAACCACAGATGGATCATTGCTGATTTTTCTAACGGAAAAGGATGGGGCGAAGTTCTTATTAAGTATTTCGCTGAACCTGATGGTACATTTGATTATGAAACGATCGAAACAGTACTCTACGCCGATACTGTAAAGTAATTTTTTGTATTTTAGTCTCCCTATTTTCTCACCAATGAAAAAAATACTCTTTCTATCCCTGATTGGGCTGTCCCTGTCGTCCTGCGATTTCATTATGAAAGACCGAAGCGATGATGAGACACGACTAAATACTGAAGAAAAGGTTGTGCTGGGTACCGATAAAGATGAGAAAGGCTGTGTAACATCCGCAGGCTACAGATGGTCTGTGCTCCGCGAAGAATGCATCCGTGCTTTTGAAGAAGGTTACCGCCTTAATCCAATTGAACAATTGGAAGACGAAAGCAGTGTTAAAAGCATATATGTGTTATTTGAAGAAGAAGGCAACAGGGCAGAACTGTTCCTGCCGGATAGCACCAATTCGATTATCCTGAAAAAGGAAGATGGTAAAGGTAACTTTAAAAGTGGCGAATGGGAACTGCATTCCAAAAACGGATATAAACTCCAGAGAAACGGACAGGTATTGTATGCCGGAGCAGAAATACAGGAAGGCCAGATAACAGGGGATGATAAAGAAGAAAGCTAAATAAATTTTCAGTCACAGTTCCCGGTTAAGAAAACTGCGACTTCTATACTACTTATTGATCCAGGCTAACAAGTCATAAAAATTTTGCGGAGCCACTCCATGGCCCACCGGGTATTCATGGAATTCTGCTGTCAATCCAATATTTTTGAGGAACTCAGGCGCTTTTCTCGCCCATTCTACAGGAATCACCTGGTCGACCGATCCATGTGAAATGAAGAACTTTAGTTGGGATAAGTCTCCGGTATGAATATCTTCACTCAGTATGTCGGTGTTCAAATAACCACTTAGCGCAGCCACACGGGCTACTTTTTTAGGATACGTAAGTGCCACGGCATAACTAAGAATTGCTCCCTGGCTAAAGCCGATAAGCGTTACATTGTCTTTGTCTACCGGATACGCAGTAATCAGTTCCTCTATAAATTTTGCGATCAGGTCGCGCGATTGCCTTGCCTGGTTTTCATCTGAAAACTTATTCATATCCGCGTCAAAATCAATAGCGTACCATGCATTGCCATAAGGCGGCAGACTGTAGGGAGCCCGTGCGGAAATGATAAAATATTCATCGGGTAACTGTGCGGCAAAAGAGAATAAATCTTCTTCGTTACTGCCATAACCATGAAGCAGCAACAGCAACGGATTCTTTTCTTTTTTTACTTTAGGTTCCCTGACGAGGTGGTATAATGATAAATCCATGCTTACAGTCCTTTAAATAATTTTTGGAAAAACGGTCCAACTACAGGAATAAGGCCATACTGTCCCTGAAGCGCACTCACAAAGCCAAAAGCCCACAAAATAAAAAAGAATATGTAGAATGCCATGGTAACGGTCCAGTTGTCAAAACTCCCGATAGGATAGCCCAACGCGAAAAAAACGAGTTCGATACCCAGTGCCTGGCGGATGTGGAAAGAGGCGAAAGGATTTTTTTTCTCGCTGTTCTGTACTATTGCGATAATAGCCCCAATGATCGTGAGATAACTTATAATAGCCAGTGTTTTACCTTGTTCTGTTGTAGTGTCCATGCTTAATAAATACTTATAGTGCTTTTAGGTTCAATGTCGGTACGGCTGTCAAAGATTACGTCGCGATAGCCTGCTGTTCCGGTTTTTTCGCTGATATCAATGGTTGTGCGTCCTATCTCAATACCATTCTTATCGGCAACTTTAAAATTGATCACATCTTTATAGTTTTTGTCATTAATGAGGTAGATCACCAGCTTGTTGTGCTTTTTGGTAACAGAATCCTTTTCAATATAGAATTTGCCCGTGCTGATCCCTTTTTCCTTTATTTGTTCCGAAAGGGCAAGCTCGCAGCCACGGCTGTCTTCAAAGCGGGAAGAAACTTCGTCAACTACTTTGTCGGCAGTTTCCTCAACAGCTTTTGTGCCTTTTTCAAAAGCGTCTTTGGTTTTTTCTTCAACTTCGTTTTTGCAGGCCAGCGCCAGTGTGAGTACCGTGATATAAATGAAAGCCTTTTTCATGGTTAATCGTTTAGAATTAATTTCCCGTTATTAAATATACCGTATGCTTTTCCTTTCATCGGTCTTCCTAAAAAAGCCGAATTTTTCGATTTGGAAAGGATATCGGCTTTTCCGAAAGTCCACTCTGAAACTGTTTCAAATAAAGTGAACGATGCCGAAACACCTTCTGCTATACCCTGGCTCTCTATGTCGAAAATAGCCTTTCCTGCCGTGAATTTATCGACGATCACATTTACTGGAAGCACTGTAGCCAACGCCCCGAATGCACTTTCTAATCCGATTGTGCCATCTTTCGCCAGGTCGAATTCCAGTTTTTTGTTCTCGATATCTATTGGGTTATGGTCGGAAGTGATTATGTCTATCGTTCCGTCAAGTACCGCATTGATAAGCGCTCTCCTTTCTGTTTCTGTACGTAGCGGGGGAAGTACTTTATAGCGGGTATCGAAATCGGTGAGTACTTCGTCTGTAAGAACCAGGTTGTGTATAGCAACGCTGCAGGTTACCTGCAATCCTTTTGCTTTTGCCTCGCGGATAAGCTGCGCCGACCTTGCTGTTGAGATTGTGGGTATATGCATTTTACCGCCCGTATATTCCAAGAGGTAGAGGTTACGTGCTATCTGGAGCTCTTCCGCAAGTGCGGGAATTCCCTTTAGTCCCAGCCGTGTACTTACTTCACCTTCATGTACCACGCCTTTGCCTTTTATTTTATCATCCTGGGCAAAAGCTATAACGGGTCCGTTGAAATCCTGTACATATTGTAGCGCTATCTTAAGAATATTAGCATCTGATATTGCTTTGTTGTAATCCCCGAAAGCAATGGCACCCGCATTTTTCATGTCGAAGAGTTCCGCCATGTCTTTGCCTTCACTTCCTTTGGTAAGCGCCCCGATAGGATGGAGGCGGGTGGCGTGGCCTGAAGCTTTGGTGATAAGAAAACTGACGTCACCCTGTTTTTCTGCAATAGGGTTGTTATTGGGCTGAAGGGCAATATCGGTAAAGCCGCTGCGCGCCGCCGTTTTAAGGCCATTGTTTAGGGTTTCCCTGTCTTCATAGCCGGGTTCTCCAAGACTTACTGAGCTGTCGAACCAGCCTTGGGATATGTGAAGGTTATCCCTTTCAATAACTTCAAAACCATCAGGGGGAAGGTTTTGGCCAATCTTGGTTATGATTCCGTTTTCCACCTGTATATCGACAGCCTGATTATTAAAAGGGCTGTTTTTATCTATTATGGTGGCATTCGTGAATATCAGTTTCATTTTACAAATTTTTGTATCAAAAGTTCAACGATCAGGAAAAGCAATGTGCCGATAATAAACCATTTCCATAGTTCACTGGCAGTCCTATCCGATTTTATGTCGCTATATACCGTAGTTACAGAGTCGGTTTCCGTAAATTTTTTCAGTACGCTTTTATTCACCAGTTCCGGGTTGCTTTCGGTCCGGGCATGGTTAAAGCTAATGTTCTTAAGGACTTCGTTACCTTTTACAATTGCGTAATTCCCCGCTGTTTCGGGATAGTCGCCAAAAGCCAGCTTAACTTTATTGTTAAGTACCTGCTGCATCGGGATAAAGTCCGAATTGTCATTTTTTACGGTAAGCACCTCGTCTTTAGACAGGATAATATCAAGCAGCAGGCTTTGGTTTTCACCAATAGTTATAGCGCTTATACCCGTCTTTCCGCTATTTTGAGCCATATTGTAGAACGTTGGTACGATTAGCGGTGAGTTCTGGAAGTTGCTGTTGGTTTTATTTATTGGAGCGGAAAAAACATACACATTGCCGAGTTTGTTGCTTATGGAAGCGAGAAAGGGTGTCTGGTCATCATACGTTAGTACCGGAAGCGCATTGCCCGACAGCGTATAGCCTGTATTCGCTTTTGGATATTGAAAGTTATCCGTTTTCTTTTCGAATACCGTTTGATACAGCGGGTGGCTGAATGCTATTTTGGTAATCTGCCGCTCACTTTTAACCATAGGCTTATAAACCGTGTTTCCAAAACCGCCAAGCATTGTATTAAGGTTCTGGAGGCTGGCTTCAGCAGAAGGGATAATAACGATATTACCGCCTTTGGCATAAAAATCCTTTAACGTAGTAATAAGCGATTGCGGTATATCCTTCAGTTCATTCAGGATAATGGCATCCTGTTTTTCGAGGTTGTTGTAGTCGAGCGAGGCAAGCTCCGATGCTGTGAAGTTGAAATCATCATCTGTATAAATCCTTCCGAGGAAGTTGTTCTTTGAGGCTTCTCCAATCGCCGTTACATTTGACTTCTGCGGTTTCGAGATGCTGAAGTAATAATTATTATCATAAGCCAGGCTGTTGTCGGAAACAGAAACATAGCCATGAAAATCTTTCTTTGGAATGGTAAACGTTACCGACTTGTTTTCACTATCGAACGTTACAATAGTTTTCGCGGCAAGGTTTTTTCCGTTGTAAAGGGCAACAGGGATTTCATCTTCATAATTGCCGTAGGCCTTCATGTTGGCTTTTACTTCATAGAAGTTGTCCATTACCTGCGAAATATAGACACTATCGACACTAATGTTGTTGGTGTTCTGTGCTTCCGGTACGATAGCATATAACGGACTGGTCGTAAATTTGCCAAGGTCTTTGCTGTCAAGGTTTACGGCATCTGTTATCAGGACGATATCCTTGCCTGTGTTTGGCTTTTTAGCCTGTGCTTTTGTTAGGAGGAAGTCCGGTCGAAAAGGCACATCGGTGTAAGTAATGTTTTGCAGCTCCTTTTGTATGGACTTGATATCAGTATCCCAATACGCATTAGTATTGGTTATAAGAGAAAACTGTTGGCTTTCAGGTGTGTTTTCTAACACGTCCTGAACGGCACGCTTCAGCAATTCACCTTTGCTGCCCTTCGCCTGCATCGAAAAGGAATTGTCGAGAAGGATAACCATTTCATTTCCCGTATTCTCATTGTCACTGGCTTTAAAGAACGGCTGGGCAAACGCTGTGATAAGGCATGCCAGTAACAGCAATCGTGTGCAAAGCAGCAGCCATTTTTTGATGACAGAGCTCTTGCGTGTCTGCATACTGAGTTCCTTCAGGAAACGGACGTTGGTAAAATACTCTTTTTGGAAACGCCGCAATTGAAACAAATGGACCAAGATAGGGATTGCCAGCAGGAAAAGAAAGTAAAGGATTTCCGGGTGTTTGAATTGCATTCGTGTGAAAGGTTTGTCAAAAATACAAATTTTTATCAGAACTGAAACGGCAATTAAAGGCTATAAATTTCACATAACATTAAAAAACTTTACATTTGTAAATACTAAATTGCATACAATGAAATTCGTAACAGCACTACTTTTACTTTTCGCACTGAATATGAACGCGCAGGATAATTATAACCTTCTTATAGGTACGTATACCAACGAGTGCGACAGCAAGGGAATCTATATATATGATTTTAATACTTCTTCCGGGCAGGGTAAGCTTAGGAATACTACAACTACCAAAGTTATCAATCCGAGTTTCCTTAGTGTTTCTCCGGACAAAAAATATGTATATAGCGTTAATGAGGATGGCGATAAAAGTTCTGTAAGCGCTTTCAAATATTTTTCCGGCGTCGGCACGCTTGACTTTATGAATAAAAAGGATTCTAAAGGGGCAGATCCGTGCCATATCATCAATGATGATAAGAATATCATTGTGGCCAATTATTCGGGAGGCTCTATTGAGGTATTTGCAAAAAAAGCAGACTGTTCGATCGGCGATTCAAAACAGCTTATAAAACATTTTGGCGGCAGCATTAACCAGGACCGCCAAAAGAGCGCCCATGTCCACATGGTTCATTTTTCGCCGGACATGAAATATGTATTTGTAAATGACCTGGGTACAGATAAAATCTATATCTATAACTATAACCCTCTGGGCGGTGATAAGGTCCTTACGCTTAAAGAAACGGTTTCGGCAGTCCCGGGAAGCGGCCCGAGGCACCTTGTTTTTAACCCGAACGGTATTTTCTTTTATGTGCTTCACGAACTGGATGGCGCTATAGTGGCCTACAGCTTTGAAAATGGAAAACTGGGCAAACTACAGGAAACCACAGTAGTTGCAGAGGGATTTACCGGAGTTACCGGTGCCGCGGATATTCATTTTTCCAATGATGGAAAATTTCTGTACGCGACCGACAGGGGAGACGCAAATACCATTACAACTTTCAGGGTTCATTCTAACGGCCTGGTCAACAAAGTACAGCAAATAAGCACTGGGGGGATTGCACCACGTAATTTTGCGATAGACCCAAAAGACAATTTTCTTTTGGTAGCGAACCAAAAAAGCAATGCTATCATGATCTTCAAAAGGGATAAAACAACCGGAATGCTGGAAGATACCGGCAACCGCATAGAGGTTTGCGCGCCGGTGTGCTTAGTGTTTACAACAAAGTAAGCTTATTCTTATTTCCCCTTTTTCTTTTTAGCGGCACGCTTGGCTTCAACGGCACGGTTGCGCGGAGCAGTCTTGCGGGGCTTGGTCTTGCCGGGGCCGCCAAGGTTTATTTTTTTGTTCTTCTCTTTTTTATCGTGAAAAGCAGCGCCACCCTCCGGTTTCTTGGTTTTTACAAGCTGCTTTACTTTCAGCCTGTCTTTTTCGAACTCCAGTTTTCGTTCCTCGATCTTAAGGCCTTCCGGTAAAGGGAGCATTTGCAGCTCCTTCTCCATCAGTACTTCGGCTTCTACCTGGATATCTTCTTCTTTGGGGCCTATAAAGCTTATGGCTACACCTTCTTTGTCCGCACGGCCTGTACGCCCGATACGGTGAATGTATTGTTCCGGCACTTCCGGGAACTCCATATTGACCACATGGGTAATCCCGGAGATATCGAGTCCGCGCGCCATTACATCGGTTGTAACGATACCGCGAAGTTCTCCCTCCTGGAAATTTGCCATAGTTGTAAGCCTGTAGTTTTGCGATTTGTTGGAATGGATTACTCCAAACTGGCCTGAGTATTCTTCTTCAAGCGCATCAGCTACAAGATCGGCCGTCTTTTTATTGTTTACAAACACTAACACTCTCGATAGGCTCTCGTCCAGCAACAGGTGTTTTAGGAGGTTGATTTTTGTAAGGAAGTTTGGCAGCACATAGCCTAGTTGTGTAATCTGCTCCAACGGTGTTCCCGATGGGGCTAATGATACCTCTTCCGGAAAATCGAAATATTCGTCGAGCATCTCATCCACTTCATCCGTCATAGTAGCAGAGAACAGGATGTTTTGGCGCTTATCCCGCATCATTGACAGGATTGAAGTTACCTGTGAGCGGAAACCAAGGTTAAGTATCTCATCAAATTCATCAATCACAAGCTTTTGTACTTCATCAAAACGCACTACGTTATCCAACGCAAGGTCCATCATACGTCCGGGTGTCCCGACCAATACATCAACGCCTCCGTATACATTGGTTTTTTGTGTATTAATGTTTACGCCGCCATATACCCCAAGCGTACGCACCGACATATATTGCGTTAGCTTTTCCACCTCTTCCACAACCTGTACTACAAGTTCGCGGGTAGGAACCATTATTACCACACGGGGCGTATCGGTCTTGGCAAACTTCCATTGTTTAAGTATGGGCAGCAGGTAGGCAAACGTTTTACCGGTACCCGTCTGTGCAATCCCCATCATATCACGGCCGGACATAATAACCGGCATTGCCCGTTCCTGTATAGGGGTAGGGGTTTCAAAGCCGAGTTCGTCAAGCGCTTTCTGCAGCGCTTTTGGTAGGTCCATGTCGTGGAAAGTTGCCATAATGCTATATTTTCGGCAAAGATAGGTATTTAAAAATTAAGCTTCAGAATACCCATTTTTAATGCGTTGTTGTAGGATTGAGAGATTAAAAACATTAACAAAACCTTGTCAAATTTTTGTTTTAGCTGTAGTATTTTCGCTATATAAAAATGAATCACTATGCCTGAATTTGTAGTAATAGGAACCCCGATTTCAATAGCATCAATACGCGATTATCTATTTGCCAAGCGCATAGATAAAGGTGATTCACTGGTGCTCAATCCGGTAGATTTTGAATATTTGACGGAAGAAATAAAAGCATCGGAAGAGCCGATCGAAGTACCGCTTAATGTTTTTGGCGTGCTGCTAATAAAAGACACCACGGGTGAAGTTCCTGCCGGAAAAGTTCAGATCGTGGAAAACGATAAAATGTAAATCCTGTTATAATTCGTTATAACCATAAAGCTTCGAAGTAGTGCCCGGGGCTTTTTTTGTTTCCGGAAGTACCGAAACTTTAGCCTTTATTTAAGAGCGTGTTTTAAATATACGTGATAACTTGTATCAAATGTTAAACAGAACCACCATGACTGATAATTTCAAGACGATAAAAGATGCTTTCGAAAAAGCGGGCATCGATGTAAAGACTGCTGAATACAGTATTACCGAATATTCTCTAAATACAGAACTGAGCTTTAAATTCAGCAACACAGAAGAGCTCCTGTCATTTTTAGACATTACTGATGCGGCAAAAGCAGAGAAAATCAATTCGATGATTATCGAAGCGGGCATCAATACAGGAGACTTTTTTTACGTAAATTTTTATAAGCCAAAAGTGGCTGAACTCTAATACATTAAAATATGGATTTAGGCTACCTAAAAATAAAGATCGATATAAAGGCAGAGTACGATGAGCTGCATAAAAAATACAACTATAAGAGAAAAGAACTTAAGAAAGAAGAGATAAAAAAGATCTTCGAAGGCTTTAAGGAGTTCTTTAAGGCCGATGGTAACTTTAAGTTCAAGGAAAATGAACAAAGTGTCGCTGCAGAGTACCGCGATCATAGCATAAAACTGGAAATCGACGTTTACAGAAATATTGATAGTGAAGACTTCAATATTACCGGTACAATAAAAACGTATGATAAAGACACATTTGAATTTACTGCAGAAGGTGTATCCAATAAGGATATGACACTTCAGCCTCCTGATATCGACCGCCATGAGAAAATGGTACTGCAATCAAAATATTTCAGGGATTTTCTTAATGATGAAATAGTGTATACTTTCGACTACAAGATTACCGGAAGGGATGAGGTTTATGGCTCGATACAGCAATTGCTGATAGGGTTGTAATCAGCATTTGATTGAAATAAAGTGCTGAAAAAGTTAACGATATTATAAATTTCTGTACATTTACAGCTTCAGGAAAATGAAGTTGGATGCGCAAATATTGATTTGCCTTATGCAGGAAAATTGTTTAACCACTTAAAATATACGTCCCTTTTGCTGTAAAACTACTTGTTTATCCCTATTCTAAAAGTAAAAGGACATGAAATTATTTTCACTTATATTATCTGTCATTATGTTTTTTGTCGCACTGTATTTCTTTGTGATGAAGATCCCCTATGTTGACAGTCTCGACGAGGTCATCTATATTTCACTGCTTATTACACTTATGGCTATTTGCATTACAGGTGTAATTATTAATTGGGAATTCTTTAGGCGAAGGCGAAAAAACCGGGTAGTATTATTTGTAAGCAATAACTTTTCTAAGAGAAAGAAATAAAAAACTCCGGTCTGTTTAAGAACCGGAGTTTTAGTTTTAACCATAATCTTATTTGCCATCTTTGTCTACTACCGGGCGATTATCGCGATTGGCGAGTTCCCAGGCGGTTACAAATGCAAGCTGTGCCCTTTTTGCCAACAAGTCATACTCAATTTTGTCGGGCGTATCTGTTGGCATGTGGTAATCGGCATGAACACCGTTAAAGTAGAAAATGATGGGAATTCCCTTTTTCGCAAAGTTATAATGGTCGGACCTGAAATAGAATTGGTTAGGGTCCTTTCTGTCATTATATTTGTAGTCGAGATCCAATTTTATATACTTCTGGTTGGCAGCTTCATTGATATTGTGAAGGTCTGTACTCAACCGGTCAGAACCGATAACATATACATAGTTCCCATTATCCTTATGGGCATCATCCCTGCGGCCTATCATGTCGATGTTAAGGTCGGCAATTGTTTTCTCAATTGGGAACAAAGGATTTTCGGAATAGTAGCGGGAACCGTGAAGCCCGTGTTCCTCACCCGTTACATGAAGGAACAATACAGAACGCTTCGGTCCGTAGCCATCTTTTTTAGCCTGCATAAAGGCCTGTGCGATCTCCAGCAGGGCTACAGTACCCGATCCGTCATCATCCGCGCCATTGTATACTTCACCGTTTTTCATCCCTACGTGGTCGTAATGCGCCGAAATTACAAGGACTTCATCGGGTTTTTCCGATCCTTCTATGTACGCCCAGATATTCTCGGAATCATTCAGTTTAGGGCTAAAACCCCTTGCCATAAATGCTGACGGTACTTTCTGGTACCAGTTTTCTGCCCCTTTCGGAAAGGAAATATTGTTCTCCTCATATTGCTTAATGATATATTCGCCTGCTTTTTTCTGGCCCGGTTCGCCCGTATTGCGTCCCTCCATTTCATCTGAAGCTACGATATACAGGTGTTTTTTCAGGTCGGCCTCAGTAATAGTACTCATATATTTTGTTACATCGGCCTTTGCATAGTCTTTTTTAACGTTCTTTCCTGTACTACAGGATAGTACGAACAGGGAAAGTGAAGCTAAGAGTATTTTATTCATCGGGATTAGTTTTTATAAAGATAGCGATATTAGTGGATATTTAATATAGTATATACTACGGTACATATCAGTATGAAGCTAATGATAATGATATTTATGAAGAATAACAGAAAGCCTTTTAATCTCGATACCAATTTTTTCTCCTCGTACATCCTGCTGTGCGAACGGAAGAAATAGAAAATGATGTAAAGCAGCAATGCGAAATTTATCAGGTTACTGATTACTTCCATTATTGTTTCACTAAACAGGAAGCTTAAAAGCCATATAGTAAGCCTGACTATTGTAATACATAACAACAGGAATGAAAAATAATGGAGCGTATAGATACCATGATCAAAAAAATACCACCTTTTTTTGTCGTGCAGGAGCCACAGCCATAGTGCGAATATAGGCATGTAGATGAAGAGCACTTTTGGCAGCACATGTATAAATCCCTGCCAGATCTGGGCTTGTGTCATACCTTCTTCTTTGGCTTTCAGGACAGATTTTACGAAGTAGTATCCCACTTTAGATAGTTTTTTTCCTTCAATATTTTGCAAGGAATCGAGCTCTCTTACAGAACGGTAACTGTTTCCTGCAATATTTACCTTCATTACTTTGAGGGTATCGCCCTGTATTTCACCATCATTGGCGACAAAGTAAGTTTCGGTTTCTTTCTTTTCCTGAATAATCGACGTACCTGGCATAAGATTCATTAGTAAGAAGGCAACAAAACTTATAAAGATATATAGTTTTACCGGCGGTACATATTTCATTCGGTGGCCGGCCAGGTATTCTTTAGTCAGCCTCGCCGGACGGAAAATCAAATACTTTATGGTTTTCCAGAAAGCGGTGTCGTAATGTGTAAGGTCTTCGATAAAATGTGCAAACAAGTGTCCGAAAGACTGCCTTGTCTCTATGTTTTTCTGTCCGCATTCCGAACAAAAATTCCTGTCTACGGTATAACCGCAGTTCTGACAGGTGCTGTCATGGCGTAAGTGTCCGGACATAATTTTAGTGTAAATTCAGGTAAGTGTAGATCAGCAGCAATGCTAATACTACGATTATTGATATAAAATTTATAAAGAACATGGCGGTGCTTTTCAGGAAATTAACGAAAAAACTTTCGCCATACATTTTCCTGTGGGCACGGTAAAAATAATATACCTGCCATATAAGTATTCCAAAGAAGATTATACCTGCAATAATTGAAAGAGCATCAACTTCGGTGGCAGAAAAACACGAAAAAAAGATCATACTGATTGTGGTAGACAGCATGAGGAATGAAAAATAATGCAGTGTAAAAATACCGTGATCAAAAAAATACCATCTCTTTTTTCCGTGGAAAAGCCATAACCAGAATGCAAACAAGGGAAGATAAAGAAATAGGGCTTTGGGAATATTATAAGGTACTTGCGCGATGAACTTTTCCCATACCTGATAAGGGGTGTAATGGTTGTGAAGGTGTATTTGTTTTACAGCCAGTTTACGTTCAAAACTGTTCAGTCGGAGCGAATACGGTTTTCTGGCTTCAACGGAATCCATTTCTTTTACCGAGCGGTAAGCAATTGGACGAAGGTATGAGCCTGTTTCTCCACCTATACTCATAGACGGAAACCAAACCAATTCTTTCTCGTCCAGGCGTGGCTTTCTTTCGATTTCTTTATAATTGCGCAAATCATGCTTATCATTGCCATCATTAATTTTCACCGTTGACGGCAAGAAAGACGGTATAAGGAAGGTGATGAAACTTATAAAAATATACAGCTTTACAGGAGGCACGTAAGCCATGCGCTTTCCGTCCAGGTATTCTTTGGTAAGCCTTGCCGGCCTGAACAAAAGATACTTTATTGTTTTCCAGAACGCAGTGTCATAATGCGTAAGGTCTTCAACAAAGTGCGCTAAGAGATGGCCGAACGACTGTCGTGTTTCCGTGTTTTTCTGTCCGCAATGCGGGCAATAGTTTTCCAGTACGTTATGGCCGCAGTTCTGGCATTCAGTATCGTGTCGGAGAGAATGGTTTCCCATAATAGTTGGCTTATCGAAGCGAAACTATTAAAAAAATATGGAAAGTCTACCTGTCACCGAAAATTTCATCCAAAAATAATAGGAAATGGTTCCACGAACGCTTGTCTGCCTTTTCATTATAAGCAGCACCTTTCGAGTTATCGTTGCCGGCTTCTTTCTCTGTAAAGGCATGTACGGCGCCCGAATAGTAAACCATCTGCCAGTCGGCATTGCCTTCCTTCATTTCTTTTTGGAAACCTTCAATATCTTTTTGCGGGACATAAGGGTCGTCCGCACCATGGAGAACGAGTACCTTAGGCTTTACAGCATTAGTGGGGCGCAAAGCATCTTTACCCAGCCCGCCATGAAAAGACACTACACCTTTTACATTCAGTCCGCCCCGTGCGGCTTCAAGTGCCCCAGTGCCACCAAAACAATAGCCAATTACCACAATATTATTCTTATCTGCGCCACTGGCAATCAGGGCATCTATTGCAGCCTGTATGCGCTTTTGGTATACCTCAGGATTACCTTTATAATAACCCGACTGTTCACCCGCTTCCTTAGTGGTTTTTGGCGATTTGCCTTCGCCATAAATATCGGCTACAAAGGCATAATATCCCAGTCCGCTGAGTGTGGAGGCTACTTCTTTAGAATGGCTGTTTATTCCCATCCAAGCCGGCAATATTAGAATCCCGGGTTTCTGTTTAAGGGGTTTTGCAGGCAGGGCTACAAAGCCATTTAGCTTGGCATTGCCATCTTTATATGCTATAGGTTTTAGCTGGGCGTTCACTTGTAATGCCATGATAAGGGTAAATAAAAGGAGTTTAATTTTCATGTTGGGTATTTTTTATAAAGTTAAAAAAAAGAAAGCTTTCATACATAATGTATCAAAGCTTTCAGCGAATCAGGTATTAACCTTGAATTTATCATTTACAGTTACACGAGAATCAGGATTATGACCTTTGCAGTTCGTGTTTACCCTCTTTTATCTCTTCCACCATTTTTTTATTGAAGGCAGGCAGGTCGTCCGGGGTACGGCTTGTTACCAGGCCATTGTCTACAACTACTTCTTCGTCTGTCCAGTTGGCTCCGGCGTTCATTAGGTCTTTCTTCACAGAGAAGAATGAAGTTACCTTACGCCCTTCAAGTACTTCTGCATCTACAAGTATCTGCGGCCCGTGGCATATTGCCGCTACGGGTTTCTTCTCATCAAAGAAGCTTTTTACAAAGGCTACCGCATCTTCGTTTCTCCTTAACTGGTCAGGGTTGATAACACCTCCCGGAAGCACAAGCGCGTGATAGTCGGACGACGATACTTCGCCAAGCGTTTTGTCAACAGGATATTCGTTACTCCAGTTGCCGTCTGCCCATGCTTTTATCGAACCGCTCTTCAGGCTCACGATGTCGGCTGTCCAGCCTTGCTGTTCCAGGTATTCTTTTGGTGATTTCAGTTCACTTTCTTCAAAACCGTTGGTTGCCAGAATGGCTACTTTCTTGCTCATAATGATATAGATTTATACATTTTTAATTGGAGGTATAAAAGTACTCCACATAGAGCCGGGGCCGTTGTAAAGGCGTATTAAAGTTGTGCTAATGTTTGTTAAGGGTAAATCATTATATCCTGAAATACGCTAATTTTAAGATGATTATTCTTATATCATGGAAGAACTTTTTGAGTGGAAAAGGCTTTTGGTTAACGACCTGCCTTTTGAGTTTTTGCTGGAAGTGGTGTTCCGTACCGTAATTATGTTTACGGTAGTTTTGCTAACCCTGAAATTTGCCGGGAAACGGGGTGTAAAACAATTGTCAGTTTTTGAGGTGGTAATTATCATCTCCCTTGGATCGGCGGCGGGTGACCCCATGTTTTATGAAGACGTTGGTTTACTGCCCGCAATACTCGTTTTCGCGGTGATCCTGTTTATGTACCGTTCTGTAACATGGTTACTGGGAAAGAGCAAGAGGTTTGAAAATTTTATAGAAGGCAAAACGCAATGTATAGTGGAAGACGGCCAGTTCTCTATAGAAAGCTTTGAAAGGGAAGACCTCGCGCAGGACGAATTCTTTGCCGAGCTTCGCATCAAGTCAATAGAACATTTAGGGCAGGTGCGTAATGCCTATATAGAGACTAATGGCACTATAAGTGTTTTCTTTTATGATGATGAAAACGTAAAATACGGCCTCCCGATACGGCCTCAGCTTTTTGCCCTTAAAAATAAAAATATACCGAAATCAGGTATCTACGCATGTACATTTTGCGCCAATACCCAACGGCTGGAGCCAACTTCCGCGCGTTGCTCTGTTTGCAATAAAGATGAATGGGTAGAGGCTATAAAAACAAAACGGATTGCGTAAAAAAAACTGCCCCTTACGGGGCAGCTACTAACTCTAAATTTATTCCTGGTTAACCTCTCGATCGTGATGAGTTGCCGGATGATCGTGTTGAAGATGGTGCCGGCGAACTTTGCCTTTGCTGTGCCGGTGGCGTACTTCTTACAGAGGAATTGCTTCGTGACGGAGAAGGGGTCATAGACTGGCTGCTTCTGGCAGGTGCACTGTTCCTTACTGCCGGTGCCTGGCTTCTTTCAAACGAATTGCTGGTGTTTTGCCTTGGCGCCTGCATCTCATTCCTGGATTGAGAAGGGGCAGTTCTTATACTGTTATTATCGCTGGTTCTTGTAGGGGTGCCGGACGAGCGAACGGTCTGGCCGCTGTTGGAACGTGTCATCTGGCCCGATGAAGTACGTGTGTCTGAATTTGACCTTATACCATCATTACTCCTTGTGCTTCCGTTGTTTCTTGCCGAATTGATGTTCCTGCTGTTAACGGTATTGGAAGATCGTGAAGATGAATTGCTGAAAGAATTTCTTGAAGAGCCCGTTGCGCTCTGGGACCTGCCTTCAGACCTGCTTTGTTCCAGTGTGTACCTGTTGGAAGCATTACCATTCCTTGTGCTGAATCCGTTATTTGGATTTTGCCTTTCGTAAGCATTGGTTCTCCGTCCGCTATACATTGCTACTGCACGGCTGCTTCTGCGGCTGTTTACATAGTGGTAATTATTCCTTGGATTGATATGGCCGTGTATGTGTGTCCTGTACCGGTATACCGGGTAGGGCGCCCAATAGGTGTAATAAGTAGGGTAGTAGCCCCAATACCACGGGGAGTAGTACGGACGGTAAGTACTTACCCAGAATACATCGTACAAGAAGGGCCTTCTTACATATACCGGCTCGTAGATGTAGTTTGCTCCATACATATAAACATCGCCAACCACCTGTACGTGAACGTTATTGTTGCGGTCACGCTCTACTTCAATCGTAGCAACATCCTGAAAAGTATCCGCGCCAAGCACCGATTGTATAATGATAAGATGGGTATTTCTTTCGGTTACTTCTATAACCCTGAGGTAATCTACACGGTTGTCACCATTAAGATCGAGGTTGGATATCATGAGCTCAGGGTCGTTAAGCCTTCGCTCAAAATCTTCAAGGTCACGCGAATCACCAAATATAGAGGCAACGGCCTGAAGATCCAGGTTGTCGCTAATGTCCGAACTGTTCGCCCTTACAGTCGTAATATCCTGGGCAAAGATTCCCCCTATACTGAACAGGGTGAAAAGGACGGTATGTAGTATTTTGGTTTTCATGATCGTATAATTTAATGCCTGAGAATGAAATTTTATTGTTTGTTTGTGAATATCCAATTACTGTGCCAATAATTTTTATGTACCTTTATACTTTCGAAAAGCACCAGTAATTACGGGTTTTTTACAATTGTAATAAAATGATTGATATAAGAAAAGCCTCACTTGAGGATTACGATACGATCCATTCCTTAGCGCAGCGTACCTGGTATCCTACCTATCTACCGATACTCTCCCGGGAACAGTTGGATTACATGCTTGAAATGATGTACAGCCAAAAAGCAGTTACAGAGCAGATTTCTATAAATGGGCATCATTTCCTTTTGGCGAATGAAGGAGTTGAATTTCTGGGTTTCGCATCCTATGAGGTCAATTATCATTCAGAAACCACCAAGCTCCATAAGCTCTATGTATTGCCTGAATCCCAGGGAAAGGGTGTGGGGGCCAGGCTTCTTTCAATTATCGAGAATGAAGCAAGGAGGAATCACAATGATAAGCTCATCCTCAATGTAAACCGGTATAACCCCGCTGTGAATTTCTACCGGAAATGCGGATTTGAAAAGGTCGGGGAGGAAGATATCGATATCGGGAACGGTTATCTGATGGAGGATTATATTATGGCTAAAAACCTGTAGCGTTTTACCATAACTTTCTGTAATTATTATGATGCCAATAACATACGTTTAAATGGATAAGGGGTAACTTTGAGAATATCTAATTTTTTAAAACCCCTTATTATGATCACACAAATCCCCGATCTTCCCTCCAACATGGTAGGTTTCCGTGCCGACGGAGAAGTAACCAAAGAAGATTTCGAAATAGTAAAACTACAGGTGTCTAACCTTGTAGAGAAAACAGGAAAACTCAACTATCTCTTATTTCTCGACACCCCGCCGAAAGAATTTACACTCGGTGCCTGGTTGCAGGATGCATTGCTTGGTATCCAGAATATCACCAAGTGGAACCGTGCGGCAATAATCTCCGATTCCGATACCGTAAAGTCATTTACCGATGTATTCAGCAAGGTTATGCCGGGAGAATTTCGTGTATATACGAAAGCCCAATACGATCTGGGAGTGGAGTGGGTATCGGAACGGACCAACGATGAAAGCTATAACAACTAACTAAAACTATAAAACTATGTCAGGATCAAGCACATCAAAAGATAACTTTAAGGATCTTTTCAATGAAGAGGCAAAGGCCAAAATTAAAGAAATGGCAAAGGACATCAATATCTGTATGTTTTGTACAGAATTGTCAGAAAGGCCAGTGCCAACACGCCCTATGAGTGTTGCCGACGTTGACGATCAGGGGAATATCTGGTTCATCAGCTCTAATAAAAGCAACAAAAACTTCGAAATACAGCACGACGATGAAGTACAGCTGATTTTTGCAAAGAATTCAGACGCGCATTTTCTTTCTGTTTTCGGAAAGGCAACCATCTACAAAGATAAGGCCCATATCGAAGAAGTATGGACACCCATAGCAAAAGCGTGGTTTGAGGAAGGAAAAGACGACCCGGATGTAACGGTAATAAAAGTACAGCCTATTGACGCTTATTACTGGGATACCAAATACGGCAAAATGATCTCAATGATCAAATGGGCCTATGGAGCCGTAACCGGTGATATGGACGACGATGCCGGTGTAGAAGGAAGGCTGAAGGTGTAACCATTATACTATAAAAAAAACTCCCCATTTGGGGAGTTTTTTTATGCTTTATACAGAAGATATCTCAACCCTGGGAGATTGAAAGTCCCCTTCGGCTTCACTTTTTTTTTTCGTGTGTGGGAATGAACTTTACATCGTGTTCTGTTTCTTTCTGCTCTACATATACCGCAAACTCTGCCGGTTCTATACGTGCACCTATAAAATCGGCATAGGCGCGGGTAAATTCGGCACCAAAGTATAATATGGCAGCCGTATAATATACCCAAAGCAATATCACGATCAGTGAACCCGCAGCACCATAAGGCGACCCTGCTGCTGTGGTTTCAATATAAAGCCCGATAAGGTATCTTCCCAACAAGAAAAGACAGGCCGTGAAAAATGCCCCTGCACGAACGTCTTTCCAGGCAATCTTGGCATCAGGCAGGACTTTGAAGATGACTCCGAATAATACTGTAATAACAAGAAAGCTTACGATGATATTGATGATGTTGAAGATAATTATCGTCAGGTCGGGAAAGTGGGATTTTAGTATATCGCTCAGGGCAAGCAAGGCACCATTGATAACAAGGGAAACGATAAGAAGAAATCCTAGCCCTACAATAATAGATCCCGAAAGCAGCCTGTCTTTTATCAGCTTCAGCCATCCTCGTTTTGGTTTGGCTTTCACTTTCCAGATCATATTGATGGAGTCTTGTATTTCCCCAAATACTGTAGTGGCACCAATAACAAGTGTCACCGCACCAATAATAACCGACAATGTTGTTTTGCCCGATAATTCCAGGTTACGGATTATTTGTTGTACCTGTAGTGCTGCTTCACCGCCAATCAAACCGTTTATTTCCTCAAAGATGCGCCCCTCACTGGCTTCACGCCCAAAAAAGGCACCGGCAAGCGATATAATAAGCAATAATAGCGGTGCCATGGAGAAGACAGTGTAGTATGATAAGGAGGCGCTCAGCTTCAGTCCTTTATCGTTCATAAATCCTGTAAAGGTTTCCTTTAATATTTTCCCTGTATTCTTCAGGGTGTCCTTCGAGAAGAATGTGCTCATATTTATGGTGTTGTTTTCCATAAAATTAAATATAGCATCAGGCAAATACTACAATATTAACATAACTATAAAAATTAATTGCTTTAAACGGGCAGCGTTATTAAGTAATGTGTGATTCAGATTTAAAAAGCCAATAATTTCATAAATTTAAACCGCATACCCGCTGTGCGGCCTATGATGTTTAGTAAAATGCGTAACTTTATAAGGCATAACCCGAGAAAAAAATTCATAATGAAAATAGTAATTGTAGGAGGTGGGTTCGCCGGTGTAAACCTGGCGATCGATCTTGGCGGTAATAAAGATTTTGATATAACACTTGTCGATAAAAACAACTATAATTTCTTTCCGCCACTCATTTACCAGGTGGCTACAGCCTATCTTGAGCCTACCAGCATCAGTGTGCCTTTCAGGAAGCTTTTTCTGCGAAAAGAGAATGTTCGTTTCCGTCTCGGTGAAGTGGAATCCGTAAACATGGCAGAAAACAAAGTTATCCTCAATAACGGTGAACTGGAATATGACCGCCTTATATTTGCGACTGGTGCCGAAACTAACTATTTCGGTATGGAAAACGTTAGGAAGAACGCCATACCAATGAAAACCCTTAATGATGCCATAGAGATGCGCAATAAGCTTTTGCAGCGTATGGAAAAGGCCGCAATTTGTAAAAACAGCCGTGAGCGCCGCAAATACCTTAATATAGTTGTAGCCGGTGGAGGGCCTACAGGAGTTGAAGTTTCCGGGATGTTTGCCGAAATGAAGAACGGTATACTACGTAAAGAATATCCCGAGCTTTCCACCAGCGTAAGTAATATCTACCTGGTTGACGGTGGCGACGCGCTCTTATCTCCAATGAGTGAAAAATCTCAAAAAGATACACTTGAGGCTCTGACAAAACTCGGTGTAATTGTAAAGCTAAATTCCAGGGTTACGGATTATACGGATGACACTGTACACCTTCATACAGGGGAGACAATTCAATCCAAAAACCTTATTTGGGCAGCCGGTGTTTCAGCGAAAGTGTTTGAAGGCCTGCCTCTTGAAAGCTATGGCCCCGGCAGGCGTATGTTAGTAGATGAACATAATAAAATGGTCAATACGGCCAATATCTATGCGATTGGTGATACCTGCCTCCAGACTACAGATCCAGACTGGCCTAAAGGACATCCCCAGGTGGCTCAGGTTGCTATCCAGCAGGGTAAAAACATGGCGAAAAACTTTAAAAATGAGTTAAAGAACAAACCGCTTAAGCCTTTCAAGTATCATGATAAGGGTTCAATGGCTATTATAGGTAAGAATAAAGCTGTGGTTGACCTGCCAAAGCCCAAGCTGCATTTTAAAGGTTTCATAGCCTGGCTTATGTGGCTTTTTATCCACCTTATGTCACTTATCGGTTACCGCAACAGGATCGTTACAGCCTATAACTGGATGATCGCGTATTTCTCTAAAGACCACTCGCTACGCATGATCATAAGGCCCGACAAGCGTTCCAAAACTTAATCAGTAAGGGATTTTGCTTTCTTCAAGGGCATCTGCCAGCATGGTGAGGTGCTCAATCTCAACATGATCCATTACCACTACTTTGTACCACTGGTTGGAGGTATCATGCTTTTGCGGAACCAGGTCAAAGCGTTCCGCAATTTCTTCGGGGACAAATTCGGCATTTATGGTAATGATGTTCATAAATGGTTCCCTGAAATATTTGATACCTTTTTGATTTAATACATTGCAAAGCCATAATGTGCGCATTTGCAGTACACTTATCTTTTCAAACCATCCATGTGGCCCATACGTGGAGAGTATCATCCATACAGCTGCCGCGTTGGTGCCGGAACGGCTTCCGCAAAGTGTAAGATCCATTCCCTCTACATATTCAGCTTCCTGAGTAAGTGTGTTTTCAATCAGGCCTTTTCGGCATATAAAAATACCAGTTCCGTACGGTGCCTGCAACATTTTGTGCGCGTCGATGGTTATGGAGCTGATATCCGGGTTATCAAAATTGATCACGCTGTTGGGATTGCTAAACGGATAAACAAAACCGCCGTAAGCGCCATCGATATGCAGTTTGTACTTAAGATCCAGTTTTTTATACAGGTTGGTATAGGTATCAGGGTTATCTACCGACCCGAACATTGTAGTACCAAGATTTGCGACAGTGATAAAGTACTTTTTGCCTCTTGCACAAGCGTTAAGGATGATGCTTTCCAGTTTCTCTTTATCAATATTCCGGACTTCGGAATGCACAGGGATATTTAGCCATTCCAGCATCAACAAATTAGAGCCTTTGGCGATAGAGTAGTGGGTATCTTCCGATGCAACAATAGCAATTTCATGGGGTTGTGCGCCGTATTCCTTTATAAAATAATTCCTGTACATCCACAGTGCCTGTATATTCGCCTCCGTACCGCCCGGGGCAATATAGCCGTCAAAACTATCAGGATAAGCTTTAAAGATATCAACAGCGATCACATCGAGCACATCTACTTCTATTCTTTGGGTGCCTTTAAACGCTTTTTCGGATGTTCCGACGGTATGGCAACCGATATTATTCGGATTGGCTACAAAGACCTGTAATAGCGGGGAGTCCTTAAGAAAAGGCACATCCGTAGAAAATACTTTCTGATCCAGCTTGGATGCCGGGTATCCCAAAGAGGTATCCGTCGAAAAGTTGACGTTATTTTTCAGCGCCTGGTGAATGTAATGCTGTTGCTCACCCGTGCTTAATTTTTTCCAGTATAGCATGGTATCATTTTTCACCAAAACTACACTGTGTCGTTTTCGTAAAATATGATTTATGTCATACCGCGAGAAAAATTAGAATGGATATCCAATCGCCAGGTTGAAGACCAGGTTTTCTTTACGCCAGTATTTTCCGCCAAAGTCGATGTCGTCCAATACCCAGCGTTCACCTTCGGGAAGCCATGGCTTACGCAAAGGAAAAGCCAAATCGAGACGCAGCACAAGGAAGGTAATATCAATACGCAAGCCCGCCCCGGCACCCACAGCCAGTTCATCGTAGAATTTGCTTGTGAATTGTGCTCCCGGCCTGTCCGGATTTTCATTCCACAGCCAGATGTTACCGGCATCTACAAACATCGCCCCGTTAACTACACTAAACAGGTTAGCACGATATTCGGTATTCATTTCAAGTTTGATATCTCCACTCTGGTCGGGTAAAAAACTGCTTGTATTTACATTCGGCCTGTAGGTGCCAGGCCCAATCGAACGCGCCCTGAAGGCCCTGATACTGTTGGTGCCGCCAATAAAGAACTGCCTCATAAACGGTAGTTCTGTTGAGTTGCCATACGGAACGCCAACCCCTGCGATAATGCGGCTTGCCAGCTGCGATTTTTCACCCAGTTTCATATAATGCCTGAAATCGTGTTCTGTTTTTGCAAACTGGCTAAAGGCAACACCCATTATCTCTTCAGGCTCTTTGGTCTTTGCATCGGCTCCGGTTGCGAGTCCTGCTATGGTTCCCGCAAGGTCGATAGACCCTTTGTAGTAAAAAGTATGCTTACGAAACTTTCGCATAGTATTGGTATAAGTATACGAATAGTTTGGCCCGAAAATGAGCTGTTTTTCAATAACCCGCTCTAGTGCTACCGCGGCGCCTTCATCCTGCTCGTCTTCACGCATGGCTCTTATCTGTTCCCTGTATTCATCTGTTACGGTGGCAGGGCTTACATAGTTTATATCAAATGCATTCAGCTGGTGTTCGGTCCTGATGTTGTCTTTCCATAAATAGCCAAACTGTGTCCTGAACGAATTAAGTGAGTAGAGCCTTGCCCTGTTCTGATATTCGTAGCTTACCATTGCCCTTGTTCTTGGCACAAACGCACTGGAGTCCTGTATCCTTATTGGCGTAATGAACCTGGGCCATACAATACTTGCCTCTCCACCCACACGGTATACATTATAACCCTTATTCTGCCCGGATGCCTGTATCTCGGCACCACCGAAAACCGAAAGCGATAATAGCTCCGCAGCCCTGAAAGCGTTCCTGTTACTCCAGTTTATGCTGGCTTCCGTACCATTGTAGTTGGCAGAATTCGTTTTTCCCAGTATCTCAAAACGTATCGATTTTTTAGGCAGGGGAGTAAGGTAATAGTAGGTATCCAGTACAGTATCCAGCGAATCGGAAGGGCGGAATTCGTTCTTCACGAATTTGAATGTGCCCAGGTTCACCAGGCGGTTTAGCGTCAGGTTATGGTCGCGCCTGCTGTAGGTATCGCCTTTATGGAAAAACATTGTGCGGTCATAAATAATAGGGCGGAAGGTATGGTCCGGGTCGATTATCGTGAAATCTTTGAACCGTTCCACTGCCTTAGGGTTGTTTGCCAATGTATCATTAGCATTCGCCAGGGAATAATTGGGATAAATAATAATATCACCAATAGTATAAACCTTTTTGGCACGTTCAGGAGTTTCATCTTTTACTTTTACGATAAGATCTACCTGGTGCTTTCCCACGGTGCTGTCGACCTGTACCAGTATATAGTCAGGGTTAAAGTAAAAATACCCTTTGTTCTTCAGGCGTTGGTCAATACGTTCGCGCTCTTCTTTTATCACATTAAGGTCATACGGCTGGCCTTTTTTCAGGCGGCTCCTGCGGCGGATGTTCGCAACAGTGCTATCGAGTTCTGTGGCGGCAGAATCGCCCGGAAATATCACTTTACGGATTGTATATTGCTGCTTTGGCGTTGCGGTATATTTTGCCTTTGCCCTCCTGTTGCGTGAAGTGGAGTCGGCCGCGGTACGCACCTTAAAGTATCCTTTATTCTCCGCATAGTTTTGCAGTATGTCGGCATTGTAGTCCAGGTCTACCTGGCTCATCAGCACAGGAGGTTCACCTACTTTATTTTTCAGCCAGTACTTAAAACCACGGTCTTTCTTCGGGGTTCCCGCAATATTATAAATCCATAGTTTCGGACGCAATCCAAAGAAACTTGCATTCGGCTTGGGCCGCAGCAATCCCTCCATTTCTTTTTCCATGGCTTTACGTTCCTTTCGCTTCATTACCGTATCCTTCACTTCAACTTCGCCGCCTACATAAAGCATATCACCTTCGGGCAGGTATTTAGTATTGCTGCATCCATAAGTAAATACCAATGTTAGCGCAAGGTAATATATCAGCTTATTTTTTCTCATCTTCTTCATTAGTGCTATTTGGCGGTAAATCTTCCTTTTTCTCTTCTTTCTTTTCGGCTTCGGTTTTCTCTTTCTTCTTTTTGCGTTCTTCTTTTTCGCGCTTCTTACGTTCTTTTTCCTGCTTTGCCGCTTCCTTCTCTTCAACGGTACGGTGGAAAAGCTCCCTGAACTTGTTATAATCCATTGTTATAACAAAGGCCACACCGGTTTCCACTACCTGTCCCTGCAAAGCCACCTGGTACTGGTTTTTGCGATATGCCCTTACAAGGTAGCGTCCGTCTTTGGTCAGCATATAATCCAGGGCTACATCGCCGGCAATATTGGTTGTCTCTTCATTGGCCTGTTGCGGGCCTTCAAGGCCAAAGCTGCTACCCACAGTTACTTTAAGCCTGTCATCCAAAAGTCTTTTCGATATTCCAACATTCAGGTCGGTACGCTGTTCCTGATGCCCGGTGGTATAATCTTCGGTAGATTCAAGGTCGAAATTCAATTCAACACCTTTAATCAAATCGCCTGCAAAATTGTTCAACTGTTGCGATAGCAGTTTGCTTACACTCTGCCTCGCCAAAGCCTCGCCGCTGGTGCCGCCTGCTTCACTTGCAAACGGGTTTTCGCCAATAAAGCGGTTCAGTAACAATACCGCGAATACCTGCTTGTTTAGTTCCGATGGCTGCTCACGAAGCTGTGCCAGTTTGGCATTCGTAATATTAAGTACATCGGTAGGTACATTATAGTTCCCCTCCGGAATAATAATATCGAAGGAAAGTTCAGGTTTTAATAGTTCCCCATTAATTTTTAAGAGGGTATGGAAAGGTATCTTTTGCTTGTACGTATTCCGCCTGCCTTCAGCAAATGAACCCAATTGGTCGTCAACAAGGTCGATAGGGGCAATGTCGGCTTTATATACCGCGGTAATACTCACGTCGGCTTCAGTAGGCTCACCTGTCCAAAGGATGTAACTGCCTTTCTGGATATCGAATTTACGCTTTATCGGGCTCATGGTCATCTGGTAAGCGCCTTCATCAAATTCATAGCGCCCTGTTAGTGTGGTTTTGCCCGACTGGTCAATACCGCCTGTCAGTTCGGCTTCCCCTTTAAGTTGAAGGAAGTCACCATTCCCTTTATCAATGATGAGGTTCAGTTCCGCCTCCTTTACGATCTGTATGTTAACCGAAACATCCATACCTTTAAACTGGGTGGTATTCACCGTTTCCTCTATTTTCAGGCGCTGTTGTATCTCCATGTTGTCCTGATCGATAAATTCCACAATGCCCTCCCTGTCAGCAATCGACGGATCCTGTTGCGGCAATACCACAGTAAATTTTGTATCTTCATTTACCTTAAGATCGCCATTAATTACAGGGGCATTCATTGTACCTTTTACATTGAGGTGGGTGTCAATAAAGAGATTACCATAATAAAAATCATTGTCTTTTGCCTTTGAGTTTACCGCCCTGAAGTTCTCCGCATCCACTGTCATGTTAAAGGCAAAATCCCTGTAATCGGTTGTGGCAATGGTACCGTTTATGGTGAGCTGGTTGTTCTTTTCATCCTCAATATCAAAGTTGTCGAACCGAATGCCACTTTCATTCACAAGGATATTGTCATTCATTCCCTTGAACTTCGAATTCAGTTGTGTTACGCGCAAAGCCACGTCATTAAACTTAAGGTTCCCGTTGATGTTCGGATCAGTAGCCGTACCCGTAATGTCGAAACGCCCGGAAAGGTAACCCTCACCATCCTTAACCTGACCAAAGCTTAATGCCTGTATACTGGCAATGTTGAGTTTTTCGATATTCAGGTCGAGGTCAAAATTCTGTCCGGTGGTATTATAATTTCCGTCAAGGTTTACCTGGTTGCCCTGTCCTGTTATTTCCACTTTGGCGGCATACGTATTGGCAACCTCATTGTTTACAAGTACTTTAATGTTGCCTATAGTATCTTTTGCTACGGCAAAATCGGTAATATCAAGGTCGGCAACAAATACAGGGCTTTGGGTAAGGTCACGCACTTCGGCAGTACCATTTATTGTTCCCCTGAATTTTTGGTCATCCTTCTGGATCATATTGGTAAGCGTCTCAATTTTAAAGTTCTCCAGTTCTACATTCAGAGGGCTGTTAGGCGCTTCCGATTCCGATTGCAGCTTTATAGCGCCTCCCTCATTGCTCATTTCGAAATTGTTGGCATAAATGCCGTCTTTACCAAAACGAAGCAGGTTATCTACCGCAATGTTCCATGGCTCGTAGTTCAGTTTAAGGCCGTCGGGGTCAAGCTGTAGTTCGGTGTTACCGTCATTGGCTTTTAACTGCCCGGCAAGAAGGTATTGCTCTTTCTCCTTTGCATCCTGTATCTGTAGCCTGTACGAGATGATATTGTCTTTAATATCCCCCGTAAGGCTGGTATGCGGCAGTATAAACTGCTCACCCTCTACCTGGTCAATTACCACATTATAGGCCAATGCATCCTCTTCATTTTTAATATCAATCTTAGCACCCGATAAGGTGTATTTTCCATATACAACACGAGGAATGCTGCCGTTCATCACTATGCTGTCGTTTACGCTGTTGTAAGATCCTTTGATGGTTATCGGCTCCAGCCTTTCAATTGCCGGAATCAGCTTGTAGAGTACAGGATCGTTATCAACCACCAATTCAAGATCAAATTGCTGCGGGCTTGTAGCCTTCTTTTGTGCTGAAGGATTGGTGTTGTAATATTTGGCGAAGGTGTTTGCCAATGCGGTACCCACTTCCGCAACCTTGTATTTTCCGACAACTTTGGCCCTAACTATAGACGATTGCAGTGTGATAGCAGTAGTATCCGGTTTTGTCATCGCCACAATGTTGATAGAATCCAATGCAAATTCTTCTTCCGCGTTTGCAAACATAAAATGGTGCAGGCTTATGGTACCGTTCAGGTTGTTAGGGTCAGCATCCGTAATATCGGCATCCACATTTCCGCGCAGTTTCATCGGCCCTGCATGCAGGTTCAGTTTGTGCAGGTCGGCAATATCCACGTTAAGGCGTATTTTTCCATTAGGATACCTGCCCTTAAATCCGCCGCTTGCCACAAGCTGGAAGTCGAGATTTGGGTCTTCCATAGCTGCTTTTACATCAAAAGCGCCCTTATTTATTTTTCCGTTGATCGCAAGGTCGCGGTAGGTATAGCCGTTAAATTCTGCTTTCACAAGCTTACCGTCCACCAGAGCATTCGCAGTCTGAGGGTCCAGGCCGGTACCTTTTACTTTTGCCTTTAGCGTGACTCTGCCCAGTGAATCGTTTTTGATCAGTTTGCCGATATCAAAATTCTGTATGTCCACATCGGCATCATAGCGCTCAAAATTTTTCCGTCTCTGATCGAAAGTGGCTTTAATATTGGCATTGCCAAAACTGCTTGCAAGGTTTAGGTTAGTGTTGAAGTTTTCGATCGTACCTTTAAATTTAGCTTTCGCCGACAGGTTTGCGGGTAGCTGTATATTGGCGGGTATGGTGCCGGGAGGAATATAACTGTTAAGGTCTTTCGCGGTTGAACGGAAAGCTTTCACGTCAAGGTCAAAATAAGCTGTCTTTACATCCGGAAGCCCTTTTATCCTGCCGCTTGCCGCTACAGAAGTTGCCCCGATGCCACTCACTTCAAGATTCGCAATATACAGGTCTTTTACCTTGCCCTCCATTTTGCTGCTAATGTTCAGTGAACCATTCGGGTTTCCTTTAAATGGGGGAGTGTTTGCAAGCGTTGGTACAAAAAGCAAAACATCTTTGAAACCTACCTTGCTGCCTTCCAGGTTAGCATCAACGGCCAGTTCGCCGATATCGGTCTGCAGCGATTCGAGGGAAGGGTAGCCCACAATAATCTGGTCTTGCAGCAATGTGTTTGGAGTTTCCAGATACAGTCCCTTTAATTCCGCGCCTTTCGGTCCGTAAAAGAAATCGGTTCGTAATTCTTTTACATTAACGCCACTTTTATCACTGACTGATAATTTTTTGATATCTCCCGAAATTGCATCCGGCCCGTAAGTGAAGTCTTCTGCCTCGAGGGAAAGGTTGGATATTTCCAAGTGATTAAAGTCGATCCCCTTTGCTACAGGTACGGCATTCTGGTTATCAAATTTGAATGCGACATTTTTTATATCGGTATTCGTTAGTTTGAATTTCCATTGTGCCTGTTGTACTTTTGTAGTTTCTTCGGGAAGTGCCTCCTGTACCTGTTTTTCAAATTTACCAAAAGCCAGCTGCCCTTTTAGTCCGTCAAGCTCCAGGCTCTTCAGGTCAATCAGCTGTGTTTTAAGGTCGATCTCATTAACTTCAATATTTAGTGTTTTAAGTTTGATACCCGTATCCAGGCGGCTTCCTTCATTATCATAGCCAACATCAATATTAGCAAGTTCTATTTCACCCAGCTTCAATTTTAAGTCAGGCTTTCCGGAGGCATCCTCCGCCACTTCCTGGGTAGATTTCGCTACTTGTGCTACCATACCCTGTTTTAAGGTCAGTTTAAGCCCGTCAAGTTTTACTTTTGGCACTTCAAATTCCATCTTTTCCAGGTCGAAATTCTTGATCCGTGTATCAAAATGGCCTATGTTGGCAGAAAGGTTGTTTTTGGTAATAGCATCGTCATACCTGACCTTAATGCGGTCGAGGTTTACTTTATTAATACTAAAAGTCATTGGGGCAGACGTAGTGTCTTTGGGCTTATCAGACGCGAATGCATCAATAATGTAATCAAAGTTAAAAACAGAATCTTTGTTGCGCTTCACATTTACAGTAATGCCCTCAAGATTGATGGAATTGATCTCTACTTCATTACTAAAGAGCTTAAAAAGGCTGATGTCGACAGCAAGTTTTTCTCCGGCGAGAAGAGTATCACCCTGCTGGCTTTCGAAGTAAAATCCTTCGAGGATTACTTTTTTGGGCAGGCCGATCTCAATGCGGTCGAGCTGTACTTTAGTGCCGATTTTGCCCTCCAAATAGCTGACTGCCTCATCTTTAAGCAAATTTTGGAAATATGGAATCTGGAGTAAAAGCACAATAAGAAGGAACAACCCGATGATGGATCCCACTATCCAAAGTACTATCTTTCCCGTCTTGCGTAAGTATTTTTTAACCTTTGTGTTCATTTAACGTTAAAAATAGACATTAAATAAACAAGGATATTTTAAAATTTTGCTAAAAAATCTTACAGTTTTTTCTGCCCGGAAACCATGTAAGTTCAAAGCGGTTACTTATATACGATTCCTTACTTGAACTTGCAATGCGGCAATATTTTATATAAAAGGCATTGTCAATCTGTGTGTTTTTTAAAATCAAACATCAAACCTCTCAACCTCCAGCACTTCTCCGGGCTGTAAATCCCCCAAAACTACATTCCCTACCCGTACTCTCACCAACCGTAGTGTAGGGAAACCTACCGCGGCGGTCATTTTGCGTACCTGCCGGAATTTGCCTTCTGTTACCGTAACGGATAGCCACGAGGTTGGCCCATGGCGTTCGTCCCGAATCTTTTTACCGCGTAACGGAAAGTTGGGGACATTGTATAAAATTCGTGCCTCACAGGGTTTTGTAATGTATTTTATGCCATTAAAACCAATCTCTACACCAGACTTAAGTTGGTTAATGGCTTCTTGGGTTACAAGGCCATCGACCTGCACATAGTATTCCTTTTCCACTTTTTTGCTACGTACAATTTCGCTCATCATGCCATCTGTTGTAAGCAGCAGCAGCCCTTCAGAATCCTCATCCAACCGGCCTATTGCCATTGTGCCTTCGGGAAAATTGTGCAATTCGCCCAATAGCTTTTTCTTGCGTTTCAGGTTGTAAGTAAACTGGCTCAGGTAGCCGTATGGCTTAAAAATAAGGAAATGGCGGTGCATTAGCGTGCGGGTTTTATCTTCCATGAAGTATCAATGTCTTTCAGCTCGTTGAACAAACCGGCCTCATGCAATGCGCCGTATATAACAGCTATTTTTTTTGCCGGTTCTTCGGCAATAGCCTCGGCCAGGTGCCTGTTGCGATAATCGAGAATCATGGCATTCGACTTTTTACTGTTTATTTTTCCGCATTCGTATTTTTCATCAAGTGGCTGCACATAGTCGCAATCATTAAGGTAAATATGCCCAAATTGCTTTTCGTAAGCGGCAACGAGATGATTCATAGGTACATCTACAACGCGGCCTTTTATAGTATCTACGCCAAGGAGCGAATATTTCGGCTGGTTGATGAGGCCTTTCCTGTTTTTGAATTTACGTCCCATCAGTGTCCCGTTCAGCGTATCAATATAACCTGACTTGGTAATGGCAACACCTGTTATTTTACGGATTTTCCGTTGCAGTGTATCTTTTTGTTGTGGTGTAAGTGAGTCGGTAACTCTTACACTTTCCATAAATACGATGTAACCTTCCGATTGCAGGGAGTCAACTTTCTGTTTCACATTCGTGTAAAACTCATGTGGTCCAATATGTTTCATTGGGATATAGGCTAATTCTTTGTCACCGTTGGTGTAACTGGAAATGGAAGCATGTTTATCATATGCTCCAATCATACGCAGGCCAAGTGAGAGGCAGGATGTACAAACAAGGCCCGCAATGGCCAGTGCTAACAGTAGTTTTATTTTCATATTGGTCTTTATAATATTTAAGGAATCAGGGTACTTTAGAAGCTTTCGAGCGTTGATTTCAGCTTCGTCAACAGGCTTAAATGACGTGTGTCCAAATATAGTAAATGTAAATTTTTATCAAAAACATATTGTGTAACCAAATGGTTTCTTATATTTGCGTAACCAATCGGTTACTTATTATGGAGACAAAAAGGAGGGACGTGTTTCAGGCAATAGCCGATCCTACGCGAAGAGAGATTATTAATATGCTGGCTAAGAAGCAAATGACGGTTAATGCCGTTGCCGATCATTTCAATATGACGCGGCCAGCCGTATCGAAGCACCTGCGAATCCTTACGGAATGCGGCATCATAAGTATGAAGCAGGAGGGAAGGGAACGCTTCTGCCGTGCCCATTTTGATAAGCTGAAAGAGGTAGCCGAGTGGGTAGCCCACTATCAGGCGTTGTGGAACGACAAGCTCGATGCTTTGGGCAATTTTTTGGAAAACAATCAATTAAAATAATAAATCATGGAAAAACAACCACTTGTGATGGAGCGCACATACAACGCTCCTGTGGATAAAGTATGGAGGGCTATTACCGATGTCGGGCAGATGCGCCAATGGTACTTTAACCTGGATGATTTTAAGCCGGAAGTAGGCTTTACTTTTGAGTTTTCCGGACAAAGCGATTGCGGTGACTATCTACATTTTTGCGAAGTAACTGAGGTTGTTGATGGCAGGAAAATCACGTATAGCTGGTCGTATAAGGATTATGAAGGGATGTCTTATGTGTCATGGGAACTGTTCCCGGAAGGGGAGATGACCCGCCTGGTACTGACCCATGCCGGACTTGAAACATTCCCGCCGATGAAAGATTTCACCCGTGAATCATTTTCAGGGGGATGGACGTATTTCGTACACGACGCGCTCAAAAAATTCCTTGAAGAATAAAAAGCATAAATCGGCTGTCTCAAAAGTGTCGTTCTGAACAAATGAAATGTAGTGAAGAATCTCAAATACCTGGCTATTAAGAGATTCTTCCTTCGTCAGAATGATACAATTCTTTAATCAGTACTTTTAAGACAGCCCTTTTTTAAACAACTTTATGATGAGAATAGCAGGTCCAGAACTTCGGTACGGTATTTCCTGCACTTCAATAACTTGCAGCTAACCCAAAAATAACTTTCGCGTAATGTTTAATCCGCTATAAGTCATGAGATTGCAGTAGTAAACCAAAGACATTATGGGATTGTTCGACAAGAAAGAGAAAAAACTACGCAACGAACTGGGTAAAAAGAATGTACGCTTTTGCAGGGAAGCTGTAAAAGAGCTCGAAGAGCTGCATGATGACCTCAAATCGGCTTACGAAGGACTCGAAAACCTGGTGGAAGAGTTCCGTCAGTTTGCCGAAACCGCAGGGGAAGGCAATCGTCAAAAAATAGATGACTTTTCGGATAAGCTGCAAAAGTTCGATAAGCTGGCCCGCAATGCCGTACGCGATGTGCGCGATGTGCTCCGCAACCAGAGAAAACGTCTCAAAGAAGCATCCGGCGATTTGTCTTAAAATAAAAGCCCCCATTGCATAGTGCAGTGGGGGCTTTTCATTTGGAAAGAAAAATTATTGTTCCCTGTTTACATATACCCATCCGGTAAGGCTGCGGCCTCCCTGTTCTATTACATAATAGTACGTTCCGGTTGGGGCTTCATCGTCGTTGTTTGTCTGGCCTATCCATTCATTGGTATAGTTGTTCCTGGTATATATTTCCTGTCCGTAGCGGTTATAGATAGACAGTTTTTTTACACCCATACCGCTCACGTCAAAGCTGTCGTTCATACCGTCGTTGTTGGGTGAGATACCTTTCGGGATGTCGCAGAAGGCTCCGTCAATAGTTACCGCCTGCATACCAACACATCCGCCCGGTGTTGTTACCATAACCATGAAGGTAAGCGGGAAAGCGGAAGCCTCGATCGCATTATCCCTGATGTATTGTGTTACATTAAAATCAGCGCCTGTACTCACACTTTGTCCGGCCTCATTCGTCCAGTTAAATGTAGCAGTAGTATCATCCACATCACCTGTAGCTGAAACCTGAACCATATAATTGCTGCCAAAAGTACCTTCACATCCCTGGCTTACGCTTACGGCAATGTTTGCGGCAGGCTCTGTTAGCGTGATAGAAGTATCGGCAGATTTACAGCCGCTGTCAGTCATTACGCTAATCATATAGGTGCCAGGCTGAAGTCCGCTGAAATCGGCGCTGTCCTGATAGTTTGAACCATCAATACTGTACTGATATTCAGTTCCTAACGGAGATGTAACCGAAATTGTTCCTGTTCCCGTGGCACAATTTGGCTGTACGGACGAAACTACCGGAGCTGCCGGAGTAGCCGGCTGGTTATTTATGGTTACAGAAGCAGTAGAGGTACATCCCTGGATGTTTCTAACAGTAATGGTATAATTACCAGCGGCAAGGTTAATAAAGCCTGTACCATTCTGGAAGTTCGTACCATCGATACTATAGCTGAATCCTGATCCAGTTGGCGCTGTAACATCGATCCTTCCCACAGCTGTAAAGCAGGTAGGCTGGGTAACATCTGTTGTTGCAACAGCAGGGGTTGGGTTCGGGTCGATAACAACAAGCGGGGTAGTAGAAGTACATCCTCCTGCATTCCTTACGGTGATGATATACGCGTCGCCGGCAAGGTTGGCAAATGTGGTACCGGACTGGAAGTTCGTACCATCGATACTGTATTCATATCCTGCTCCCAGAGGCCCTGTTACTTCAATTGTTCCTGAAGGTACTGCACAGGTTGGCTGTGTTGGAGTATAGGTAGCTACTGCAGGAGTAGTTGGCACAGGATTGATTGTTATCGTACCGGTTACCGAAGAACATCCCGCATTTTGTGTGGTAATGGTGTAGTTGCCCGGTGCCAGCCCCGCAAAAGTAGTCGTGGCCTGGAAGTTGGTACCGTCAATACTATATGTTAACCCCGCACCTGTTGGTGTCTCCACAACAATAGTCCCTGTTGTTACTCCGCTGCAGTTCGGCTGCGTTACGGTAAAGGTAGCCACTGCAGGCGCGCCCGGTACGGCATCTATAGTTACACTCGCCGTAGATGTACAGCCGTCGGTATTGCGTGTAGTAAGCGTATAGCTTCCCGGCGCAAGGTTCGTAAATGAAGTTCCGTTTTGGAAATTCGTTCCATCTATGCTATAGCTGTATTGTGCTCCTACAGGCCCGGTTACCTCTATAGTTCCGGTTGGGGTGGTGCAGGTAGGCTGCGTTATAGTTGTAGTTGCTACCGCAGGTGCTGCAGGTATTGCATTGATAGTTATTGCAGCTGTTACCGAAGTACATCCGTTCGCATCTTGTGCGGTAATGGTATAGCTGCCCGGTGCCAGCCCTGCAAAAGTAGTTGTAGACTGGAAGTTGGTACCGTCTATGCTGTATGATAGTCCTGTTGGCGATGTTACTTCAATACTACCGGTAGTTAGAGCACAGGTAGGCTGCGTTACAATGGTTGTTGCTACAGCAGGCGCTCCCACAGGCGGGTTTATTGCAATTGTTGTTGTAGCCGAAGTACATCCGTTTGCATCACGGCTGGTAATGGTATAGTTACCCGGCGCGAGTCCTGCGAATGTAGTGGTCGTCTGGAAGTTTGTTCCGTCAATGCTGTATGATAATCCTACTGTACCGGTTACTTCAATAGTTCCGGTTGGCGTGGTACAGGTTGGCTGTGTTACCGTGGTAGCAGCTACGGCTGGCCCTGCAGGTGCCGGATTAATTGTAATTGTAGCGGTAGACGCTGTACATCCTGCACTATTTTGAGTGGTAAGCACATAATTGCCTGGTGCAAGTCCCGAAAATTGCGGAGTTGGCTGGAAATTTACGCCATCAATACTGTAAGTAAAGTTCGCATTATTGATGTCGGTAACCGTAATAGTTCCAGTTGATGTAGCGCAGGTAGGCTGCGTTACGCTAAAGTTAGCTACCGCCGGACCAGCAGGTACCGGATCTATAGTTACCTGAGTAGCTGTTACCGATGTACATCCGTCAGAGCTCTGCGTTGTAATGGTGTAGTTGCCCGGTACAAGATTTGTAAACTGTGTTCCGCTCTGGAAATTTGTACCGTCAATGCTATAGCTGAAGCCTGCACCTATCGGCGCTGTTACCGTAATAGTTCCGGTAGTGGTGGTACAGGTAGGCTGGATAACGCTTGTGGTAGCTACCGCAGGTGTAAGCGGCGCGGCATTAATTGTTATGCCAGTAGCCGTTACAGAGCTGCATCCTGCTGTGTTTTGGGTAGTAATGGTATATGTGCCCGGTGCCAGTCCTGCAAATACAGGGTTAGCCTGAAAGTTGGTGCCATCTGCACTATACGTATATTCTGCACCTAGTGGTGCGGTAACAGTAATGGTTCCGGTTGGGTTATCACACGTTGGCTGTACAGCGGTAGCTGTTGCTACAGCAGGGGCAGCCGGAACGGCATTGATCGTAATATTTGCTGTAACAGATGTACATCCTCCCAAAATATTTCTTACGGTCACAGTATACGTTCCCGGTGCCAGGCCTGCAAAAGTAGTTCCGGTCTGGAAAAGCGTACCGTCAAGGCTGTAGGCAAATGATGCGTCAAGCGGACCGTTTACAGTTATAGTTCCGGTAGTTGTTGTACAATCCGGCTGCGTTACGGTAATATCGGCTACTGCAGGCGTGAGCGGAGCCGGAGCTATAGTTACCGGAAGGGTAGTGATACAGTTGGAAGATGATTTAAGCGTAAGGGTATAGGTTCCCGGTGCAATGCCTGTGTAAGAAAGGCCGGCCTGGAAGTTTACACCGTCAAGGCTAAAGGTAAGCCCATCGCCCACAGAAGGAACGATCAATAACCCACCTGTTGGTATTGTACATGTCGGCTGTACCGGAACCACAATGGCTAATGGCAGGGGCGATACTGTAAGCTGTACGGCATTGCTCACCAACACGCATCCGGTAGCGGTAGCCTGACAGTAGAATTGCGCGGCATTAAAGTTTAAAGGGGCATCTATAATGGTAAGCTGCGCGGTAGTGGTTCCGCCAAAGTTTTCTCCATCGGTTATATTCACCCAGTTGCCCGAGGCATTAAGCATTTTCCATTGGTAGGTAAAACTGCCAGGGTTGCTTAGTGTGACAGTATACTGAGTATTGTCGCCTTCACATACCGCCGCGCTTAATGGCTGTGCGGATATATTGTTGGTAGATCCCGAACTTACGCTGTGAAGTCCGATTCCGGCACAATCTTCTGTGTTCAGGAGTGTCCAGTCGCTGCCGTTATAGGTTGCGGCAGGTACAATGGCATTTCCGTTCCTTATAATAGAAAAACCGGTGGCTGAAGGTGTCTGCACCACATCGATCACTACTGTATTTTTACGAAGCTCCAACCTGTCCAGCTCATTAAAGCCCGTAGTAAGTGTAGTGGAAGGCGTTCCGCTGAGTCCGCATACGGCTTGGGCAGTACGTGCAATATACACCCCGCCCGGCGCAAGAATTCCATTGAGTGGAATGTCCCAGCTAGCCGTTCCGCCGGTGATGGCATTGAAACGCGCCAGGCTATATTGTGAAAGGTCGATAGGGGCAGTAGTACCGTTGAAGAGTTCTATGGCACCACCTTCGCCCAGTTCCGCATCATATATTTCGGAGATGAAAAGATCTGCAGGGGGAGTAACGGTGGCACACGCCGAAGTAAGTACTGTAAATACAGTAGATACACCCGCGCATCCGTTAGAAGTTACAGATACTGTCCCTGTATCGGCTGTAGAAGGTACAAGCGCTTTTATTTCGGTATCTGAAACTACAGTGAATCCCGCAGCCTCCACGGTTCCGAATTTTACAGATGTGGTTCCCGTTCCGGCTTCAAATCCGGATCCTGTAATTGTTACCATGGTATTGGACGGACCCGAAGCGGGTGTAAACGAGGTAATGCCCGGCGCGGTACATCCGGAGTTCACCGTTCCGTTCAGGGTAAAGTCATCCAGCCTGAAGGTTCCGGTACCGCTTGCTCCGCTCAGGGAGATCACTACGGTTACCGGCCCTGTAAGTCCGTTTACCGGATTGGCTACCGGAGTATTTCCTGTGGCTGCCCCTGCAGTGGTAACAGTACCCGCGCCAACGTTTATGCCGTTTATCGACATGCTCCAGTTTTGCGCGCCGGAGTTGCTGCGCCTCCTGTAAAAATTAAAAGAAGTGATGTCGAGGGTTTTTCCCACGGCAACGTTAAATGTAAGTGTAATGGTTGGAAGCCCCGAACTGTTATCGAGTGCTATGGCCTGGTCGGGGTTACCGCCGGAACCCGCGAAGCTGGTCCATTCTCCGGTACTGTTGATCCATGAAGACCCCGAAAGGTCAGGGTGCAGTGTAGCAGGTGCTACAGTGTAGGGATAAGCGCTTATGGCAGTGGTACCAAAAGTATGCTGGTACACCTGCGCAAAGCTTCCGGGCGCGATCGCTAACGTAACAATAAATAATGCGATAAGCCTGTAGAAGGTAATTTTTCTTTCCATATAAAATGTTCTTTTTGCAAGGATTTACGATCAAAATTAGTATGCCTGTGCAGACCGTTGTTCCGTTGTTAAGTAACATTTATTAAAAGATTAACCCGCATTTAAGAGTAGTGCTGTTTTTTTCAGAAGGATATCATAAAACAGGAAAATTTATTATCCATTCATCTTATCGTAACTTTTTTTTGCTATTCCTATGCGTGCATGGTTTAGTTTATGCTCTGTATTAAGCTTTTCCGGGTTTTCTGCAACAAGTCCGATAAAGAGAAGCAAGCTTATTATTAATGAAACCCTGATTCAATACTAAAATAAAAGTGACATAGAGCCATCAATTTTTATTTATAATATTCAAAAGTCCTGTAATCAGCAACTTTTGATGTAACGCCCTCGTAAGTTACAATGCGCTCTGTCCAGTTATTATATTTATCATAAATATACTGGGTTAAAGTTGGTGTTTGAGATACCCCCTTATTAATTATTACCCTTTCTACATCATTGCCGAAGCGGTCATTCTTATATTGATAATCGGTAGTAATAGTATTGCCCTCATAGTAAGTATCGCGTAATTTTGAACCGGTTTTGTCGGTTTCCACTACATTACGGGAATTCGGGCTGTCGCTGTAACGTACAGTATAGCCTTTATCATTGTACTCAAAAAACATAGTAGATTCTTTACCATTTGTATCTTTATGCACCTGCTCTTGTAGTTTCCCATTTTTATATGTAAATTTAAGTACGGGAAACGCCATTCCGTTAGGCATAACAAGCGTTTGCGTCAAAACATTATTTTCCTCGTTACAATCACATATAGTCTTTGATGATAGTTTATCTTTAGTATATGAGGTATATCCCGTTATTTGGCCACCAGGGGTATACGTATACACCTCTTTTGCCAAGGGCGAACCATCTCCGCGGGTCTGGTTTCTTTCCAGCAGATTTCCATTTTTATTGAAGGTATAGATTACTATGTATTCCACTTTCTTAGCGCTATCCCCATATCGCATTGCCTCATAATGAACTTCGGTCATCGACTTCACTTTGCCCTTCAGGTTCATGCGCTTTACATGGCTGTTATAGCGCGTATCGTGGCATTGTGCCGAAATAAGAAGAGAGGAAAGCGTTATAAAAAGTGTGAATGCAAATTTCATGATACAGTTATTTATGTAATTCAATCTCAAATCTGAAATCGAAATTACCCCCACATTTCTGTTACCTCATTCTTCAGGTACGCTACAGCCACGCTGCCTGGGTTCTGCTTGTCGAACAGGTCGGTAAGGATAACTTCACGGAGCTTATTGGCCGAATCTGCCCTCTCGTCTGCACCGGCCTTGCGGATCATCTGTATTGTAGCGTTCTTGGCAGTGGTCACGATATCCCAGGCTTCAGAAGATATGTAGATCTGCTGCGTAAGGTTGTGTTCGTATTCCTGTTCGATCTGGGCAATTACATATTCTTCGTAGTCTTTTTTATTGTCGGAGTGGGGCGTTACCCTTATCAGTAATTTCGACGGATTGATGCGTTCCAGGAAAAGCACCAGCCTTTCGTAGGCCTGGAGGCGTATCGGCATGGCATTTTTCTGTGCTTTCCTGTGGATGAGGTAACGGCGCCTTTTGTCTTCATTCTGTGTATGCATCTGGAAGAAATAATAGGCAACGCCTCCGGTTATCAGGGCCGGTAAAGTGTAAAACAGCAACTCAAGTATCTTATCTGTATTCATAGTATATGTAATGTTATTGATGCAATTATATTGCGGATAGCGAAATTAGGAATAAATTTCGATGATTTTCGTTTTACAGGTTAAATAGCCTTTATATTTGACTATGCAATTTTACCTTACACGGCTACGGATACTGTATTTACTACTCATTCCCGCAACAACTGCCACAGGGCTTTTAGTCCGTATGAAAAAGGAATGGTTCCCTGAAATCGTAAACTTGTACCTTGGCGACGCACTTTACGCCGTGATGATTTATTTTATAGTAAGCTTCCTGTTTTCGCAGAAGAATGTAATTCCCAAAACTGTTATCGCATTGCTGTTCTGTTATTGTATCGAGGTTTTGCAGCTATACCAGGCAGAATGTATACGGAGTATCCGTGCTACATTACCCGGGAAACTGGTGTTGGGCTCGGGTTTTTTATGGAGCGACCTGCTGGCATATTTCATTGGTGTTTCATTTGCCGCTATTGTTGATATATTCTGCCTTCGTTCCCGAAAAATGCAGGGGTGATTCTCGTTCAAAATCGTTATTTTTGCCTTTTTAGCAGATATGAGGGAAATTGACAGATATATAAGCCAGCTGAATGAAGCACAGCGCGCACCGGTATTACAGAAAGACGGTCCAATGATCGTAATCGCTGGAGCAGGATCGGGCAAGACCCGTGTGCTTACGATGCGTATTGCCTACCTGATGAGTGAGGGTGTGGACTCGTTCAACATCCTGGCACTTACCTTTACCAACAAGGCCGCCAAGGAGATGAAGAAGCGTATTGCCGATATTGTGGGTAACTCCGAAGCCAAAAACCTCTGGATGGGTACATTCCACTCTGTATTTGCAAAAATTCTTCGTTTTGAGGCTGACAAGCTTGGTTTTCCGTCCAACTTTACCATATACGATACACAGGACAGCGTACGCCTCATATCATCCATCATTAAGGAAAAGCAGCTCGATAAAGATGTATACAAGCCAAAGCAGGTCTTAGGTCGTATCTCTTCTTATAAAAACAGCCTTATAACGGTAAAAGCCTATTTTAACAATCCCGAGTTGCAGGAAGCTGATGCAATGTCCAAAAAACCACGTCTGGGCGAGATCTATGAAGAGTATGTAGCACGCTGCTTTAAGTCGGGCGCTATGGACTTTGATGATCTCCTGCTGCGTACCAACGAATTGCTGAATCGTTTCCCGGAAGTACTGGCAAAATACCAGAACCGTTTCCGTTATATACTGGTAGATGAGTACCAGGATACCAATCACTCGCAGTACCTTATTGTACGGGCACTGTCGGACAAGTTTCAGAATATCTGCGTGGTGGGGGATGATGCACAGAGTATTTACGCGTTTCGTGGTGCGAATATCAATAATATCCTGAACTTCCAGAAAGATTATGATAACGTGCAGATGTACCGCCTGGAGCAGAATTACCGCTCTACCCGTAATATTGTGGAAGCAGCCAATTCTATTATAGACAAAAACAAAACCAAGCTCGATAAAGTGGTTTGGACGGCCAATGATGAAGGGCACAGGATAAAAGTGCACCGCAGCCTTACCGATGCTGAGGAAGGGCGTTTTGTGGCAGGTACCATTTTTGAAGAAAAAATGCGCAACCAGCTTAATAACGGCAAGTTTGCGATATTATACCGTACCAACGCGCAATCCCGTGCTATGGAAGACGCGCTGCGGAAGCGCGATATCCCATATCGTATTTATGGCGGCTTATCTTTCTACCAGAGGAAAGAGATAAAAGATGTGCTGGCCTACCTGCGCCTTGTCATCAACCCTAAAGATGAAGAGGCCCTGATACGGGTAATCAATTATCCCGCAAGGGGAATTGGCGACAGTACCGTTGAAAAACTCACGGTGGCAGCCAACCACTACAAGCGCTCGATATTTGAGGTGATGGAAAATATCGACCGTATTGACCTGAAACTGAACAGCGGTACCAAGAACAAGCTGAACGACTTCGTGATGATGATAAAAAGTTTCCAGGTGATCAATGAGAGCCAGGATGCGTTTTACCTTGCCGAACACGTAACCAAGAAAACGGGGCTGGTGATGGAACTGAAAAAAGATGCCACACCGGAAGGTATTGCACGTATAGAGAACATTGAGGAATTACTTAACGGTATTAAAGATTTTATTGAAGGGCAGATGGAAGTTGACGGTGCGAGGGGTGCGCTTTCAGAGTTTCTCGAAGACGTAGCGCTGGCATCTGACCTCGACAAAGACACCGGTGACGATGACCGCGTGGCACTGATGACGATACATCTTGCCAAAGGTCTTGAATTTCCGTATGTATTTATAGTCGGCATGGAAGAAGACCTCTTTCCGAGTGCCATGAGCCTGAATACCCGCAGCGAACTGGAGGAGGAGCGCAGGCTGTTTTACGTAGCACTAACCCGTGCCGAACATCAGGCCTATCTTACCTACGCGCAGTCACGCTACCGTTGGGGTAAACTGGTAGACAGCGAGCCGTCGCGCTTTATCGAAGAGATCACCGACAGTTTTTTGGAGTACCTCATGCCGCCGGAAACCAATTACCGCTATAAGCCGATGATTGATGCCGATATTTTTGGCGATGTAGACAAGTCGAAACTCCGCCAGATAAAGCCTACCAATACCGCGCCGCCGAAATGGATAACGGACAGTGACCCGAAACCGGATATGAATATCCGTAAGCTAAAGCCTGTAGATGGCCGCAACAGTTCTTCCACACCTATACCGGACAGCAAGCTTGCTATTGGCAATATCGTAATGCATGAACGCTTTGGAAAAGGGGAAGTACTGAACCTGGAAGGTGCCGGTGGCGATAAAAAAGCTGAAATACGATTTGAAGTAGGCGGCATTAAGAAACTGTTGCTTCGTTTTGCTAAGCTGGATGTGATAGGGTAATTTCTTCGCAGTCAAAGGAATTTATTCCTTATGCAAAGCGTTTCTGGTTTGTGGCTATTCTGGGTTACTTTATGTTTAAATTGTCTGGATTTTGACGATTATCCCAAATTGTCTGAACGATAATTATATCGTTAGTTATTTCATAAAATATGGTATAATCCAACACGATTAATCCACGAACATTATCAAAACTGGTCCTGATTCCAATATCAGGATTTTGCCTTAGTAGTGAAAGTTCTTTACGGATAAGATTATATAGTTTTAAGGAATATGTTTTACTTTGATTACGTTCCGTAAAATATTCTAATATCAGGTATAATTTACGTTTAGCAATTGGCGACCAGATTATTTTTCTTCCAGCCATTGCCTTATTTCTTTATCCAGATCAGAATTATTATGAAAGTTTCCCTCCGCGACTTCTTTTTGAGCTGCCTTGATTTCGCTTTTTTGTTCCTTTGAAAGCTTCATATAAGAATTTGTCTTAGTATCTAAAATTGTTTTTAAGGCTGACAAAAGAGATTTGTCATCAATTTGTGAGATTTGTTGTAAAACAATATTCCTCAATTCTAAAGTATTCATTACAATGATTTTTTACGAAGTTACAAAATTTCCATCTTACTGACGGTTCTGACTGTGACTGAAAACTAATCAAAGCATTCCATCAGCAGGAGATCGCCTTCACGGTGTTCTATTACAACGATGCCGTCGGTAAGCACCTTGTTGCTGCTTCCGGTGCGGTAGCCAATAGTTAGTTCGTCGTCATGAAGCTCGTATACCAGGTTTTTGGAATGGATACCCGCTACTTTTCCGACAGGTATCAATGAAAGGGGAGTGCCCTGCGGATACCACTTTTCAAATTTCGAAGGTAGCAGGAATATCTTCGAATGATCGTCCAGTATAACGATTTTCAGCTTGTCACGGTGGCGAACAATATTGGTAATATTGGTAATCGTGTGGTCGGCACGCCTGCCTGTCGCCCATATCACGTTAACAGCCGGAAAGCCACGGTCAGTAAGAAAGTCGCAGGCCTTCTCAAGGTCAGTCTTTTCCTGGTCGGGCGTATGCACAATCTCCAGAGGGTATTGCCTGTCACGATACTGTTCCGGGTCGAAACCCCTGTCGAAATCGCCCAGCAACACATCTATCTTTATGCCAAGTTCCATCACACGCTCTATAGCGCTGTCCAGCACAACAACAAAAGGCGACCATTCCAAAAGCTGGCCCAGCAGTTCTTTACTGCATTCAGCCCCGTTGGCAATAATGAGGGCGGGTTCCTGGTCGTCGCGTACGATATGGTGTGATGACATATATTTTAATTTAGTGTAAAAATAAGAAAAAGGAATGCGGATAATACGGATCAGGGCAGATTTACTCGGAATCTCTCCGGAATCTTTACGCTTTTAGCTGGATTAAATCTGTATTTTTGAGTTCTAAAAAATACAACCGTGTATATAAGACCTGCTACTCCCCAAGACCTCGATAGTATACTCCCCATCATTGATGAAGCCCGCCAGATCATGCGTGAAAATGGCAATAGTACACAATGGACGAATGGCTATCCTTCCCGGGAAGTTATAGCAAATGATATAGCCAACAAGGCAGCATTTGTTTGTGAAATGCAAGATAAAATAGTGGGATATTTCAGTTTTCTGGCCGGGAAAAATCCGGAGCCCACCTACAATAGTATTGAAGGAGGTGCTTGGCTAAACGACAATCCATATGGCGTTATCCATCGGCTGGCATCGGGACGAAAGGCGAGGGGTATAGCCCGGGCAGCATTCAATTTTGCCTTTTCAAAAATTGATACAATCCGTGTCGATACGCACAATGATAATATCCCGATGCAGAATTACCTAAAGAAGAACGGCTTTGTGTATTGTGGAGTTATATATGTAAATGATGGTACTCCCAGGGATGCTTTCCAGAAAACATTATAGGGAAAGCAGTCCTGTTAAAAGACCTTTCCTTCAATAATAACATGCTCTATGAGATTGCTCCCGAACGCATAAGGCAGTTGATAATAGGATGCAACCGGTTTTGTAATAATAAGATTGGCCCTTTTGCCTTTTGTAATACTGCCGTGCGTTTCACTCAGCCCCATAGCGTATGCGCCATTTAGGGTGGCAGCATTAATGGCTTCCTCCGGTGTCATTTTCATTTTGATGCAGGCTGTAGCCAAGACGAGGTTCATATTCCCTGAGGGCGTGGTACCCGGATTGAAGTCGGTAGCCAGGGCTAATGGCAATCCTGCTTCGAGCATTTTGCGTGCGGGCGTGTAGGGTATGCTGATAAAGAATGAGCAGGTGGGCAGCGCCACAGGCATAGTATCGGTTCCTTTCAGGGCTTCAATATCTTCATCGGTTACGATCTCCAAGTGGTCTACGCTCACGGCATTATGCTTTACGCAGGCAGCAATACCATCAATAGCCGTAAACTGGTTTACGTGTATCTTCGCCGGCAGGCCGTACTTTTTACCGGCTTCCATGATGCGTTCAGTTTCCACTACAGAGAAGTAGCCAGTTTCCAGAAACGCATCGATGTAATCGGCAAGGTTTTCTTTGGCAATGGCCGGAAGCATTTCGTTAATGATAAGGTCGATATAGCCGCTGTGGTTTTCCTTGTATTCTGCAGGAAAAGCATGGGCACCCAGGAATGTTGCCTTAATGGCAACAGGATATGTTTCCTTCAGGCGTTTTATTACGCGGAGCATTTTCAATTCGCCTTCTACTGTGAGGCCGTAGCCCGATTTGATTTCGACTGCCCCTGTACCCTGGCGCATCACTTCTTCAAGGCGTGCTTTGGATTGCTCAAAAAGCTCGTCTTCCGTGGTTTCATTCAGTTTTTTTGCCGAATTCAGGATACCCCCGCCACGGTTGGCAATCTCCTCGTAACTGAGGCCATTGATGCGGTCGACGAACTCCTGTACGCGATTGCCCGCATATACAATATGTGTATGGCTGTCGCACCACGCTGGCAATACAGCACGTCCGGTAGCATCAATTACTTCAGTATCGGTCAGGGCTGGGCAGGTATCCATAGTCCCAAAATCCTTTATCATGTTTTCTTCCAGCAGCAGCCAGGAATTTTCCAGTAAGGGCAGCGTTGCCATTTCTTTTCCTGAGATTTTAGCAATACCGCTTTCACGCACCTGTAGTAATTCTTTGATATTTGTAATTAGGATAGCCATACATTAAACTTTTGGTAAAAATAGAATGGATTTTAAAAAACTCCTATATTTATGGAAAGAATTACAGTGTGAAGAGAATAAAATACCGCCACGTACGCAAAGTGCAACCCGACTATTTCGAGTATACGGGCGAATACAAGACCGATCCGGTTGATATGCAATTGTTTGTTTTTGATGAGGAAGGCTATGAGGAATACCGGAATGTGTCTGTTGAAAGAGTAGTTAAGGAATGTAAGGACGAATTGCAGGTCAACGATGTAAAGTGGCTCAATGTGCACGGGCTTCATGATACGGCCCTCATAAGGCAGATCGGCGAACTTCTGGATGTCGAAAACTTTGTAGTGGGCGATATATTAAATACATCGAGGCGTACGCGTATTGAAGAGCTTGGCGATGTGCTGTTTTTTAGTATAAAGTCGGTGCTGCCGGAAGAGGAGGAAGGCAGCCTTAAAACGGAGCAGGTGAGCTTCCTGCTGAAGGATAACGTGATTGTATCTTTCCAGGAAAAGAAGCGGGATTATTTTACCCACATCCGGGAGCGCATCCGTACAGGGTCGGGTATCGTTCGTAAAAAGAAAAACGATTACCTGCTTTACCTTATGCTCGATGCCATTATGGAGAACTTTTTCATTACCATAGAAAGTTACGAAGACTGTATCGAGGTGCTTAGCAATGAGGGTAAAACCAATCATAAAAGTGATTTTATCACCAGCATCGAAAAGAACCGTGATGCGCTGAATTACCTGAAAAGGGCAATCACGCCTTTACGTGACGCGCTCTACAACCTGAAAAGCATTAAGGAAGAAGACGAGTACGAAACCATACGCAAGTCGACGCATACCTTCTTTGCGCGCCTGCACCAAAAATGCCTTGAGATGCTCGACCAGATAGAATATGACCTTTCGTCGCTCGACAGCGCCTCTAACTTTCATTTTTCGATGCAGAACCAGCGTATGAACCAGATCATGAAGACCCTGACGATCTTTTCGGTGATCTTTATGCCGCTTACCTTTATAGTGGGCGTATACGGTATGAACTTCGACAATATTCCCGAACTGCACAGCGAACACGGTTACTACTGGGTGTGGGGCATTATGATCGTAACGGCTATTATTATGGTGGTGTATTTCCGCAGGAAAAAGTGGTTTTAATCTACTCCAGTATCAGCTGCATAAACTGCAGGTCGAGCCATTTGTCGAACTTATACGCGGCTTCTTTTATAATTCCTGTTTCTGTAAAACCGAATTTTTTGTGGAAAGCAATACTGCCGGCATTATCGGCGTCGATTCCACCGATCATCGTATGGTAGCCGCCATTTTTTGCCAGGCGTATCAGTTCAGTTAGCAAGAGGCTCCCAATACCTTTTCCGGCCTGACCGGGCGCTGTATATACCGAATGCTCAATCGTATAACGATACCCCTGCTTAAAGCGGAAAGCACCGTAAGTACCGTAACCAAGCACGCCATTTCCTTGTATGGCAACGACAACGGGCCAGTTATCCTGCTGTTTTTCAGTAAACCAGTTTTCAATATATGCATAAGGTTTTGGGTCATAATCATACAAGGCCGTGCTGTGCAGGATATTGTAGTTCATAATTTCCAGTATGCCTTGTAGATTGGATGCTGTTGCGGGACGAATCGTAATTTCCATACGCCAAATATACGTTATAAAAAAAGTCCCCCGTTTTGCGGAGGACTACTTTTTAGGCAATACTATATCTGTGTACCCTTAAAGGGTACAGTCGTGATTAATATTAAGGTTGTATGGACAACATCAATTATACGAAAAGAGGATGATCTTCCTCATCGTAAATGTCATATTCCACACCTTCTTCCAGTTCTGCTTCGGTTACATAACCGAAGAATTTAACAATGCCGAACCCGGCCAATGCTGCGAGTAAAAATTTGAGCAGTTTCATAACGGTTCATTTTAAAGGTTTGCAATTTTGGTGATTGTTTATTTTATCACCATTTTCTGAGGTTGAAATTACAAATTATAAAATGTTTGAGTACTGTTTTTAATAAATATTTAAGGTCTAAAGCTTTGTTTTGCAGTGAAAAGGTAATTTTGTGTAATGAAATTCAGAACTGTTTTCCGAGTATCAATCCGAGCCAGACAAAAAACAGTCCGGCTATAACGCTGACCCCTATATAAGCAAAAGCTGTAAGGGTTTGATTACTATTTAAAAGCGATATGTTTTCATAAGCAAAGGCTGAATATGTAGTATATCCGCCACAAAATCCTGTGACGAAAAGCAGTCTGAAATTGTCGCTCATGCCTGCCTGTTTTTCGATTATTGACATGAGTATACCTATAAGAAGGCAGCCCAGCATATTAATAAGGAATGTTGCCAGCGGAAACGCATTCTGCCAGTATTTGTTTACCAACATTGCGGTAAGGTAACGCAGCATACTGCCAACGGCTCCGCCGATGCCTACAAGTAAAAGTGATTTCATCATTGTTATAAATACTTAACCATTGTAATTTTATCAGCAGGGACTTCTTCCATAAAGAAATTTTTAATTATCCCTGTACGTTCAAATCCAAATTTGTCGTACAGCCTTATTCCTGGGGTATTTGTTGAATATACATCCAGCCAGATAATTTTCAGGGATGAAAGTTCAGCCGCCCATTGCAAGAGGGATTCCATCAGGTAGCTTCCAATTTTTTTGTTTTGCCATTCCTTCGCAATGCCCATGCCGATCATCCCCGTGTGAAGCAGCTTTTTACGCTGGCTGCCCGACAGGTCGATATTTCCGATAAGGTCATTTCCGTGCTCTGCTACCAGCAAAAGGCTGTTTGCTTCATTATGGAACCGGCATATCATTTCTTTTTCCGTTTGTATATCATTCTTATATTCAAATTCATACAACGGTATGGATCTCGTGCCTTTTATGTAACTTTTTTTAAGCTCAATAAGTTTTAGTGCGTCATCTTCGCTGGCGTGGCGAATGGTTATTTCCTGTCCGTTTGGGGTAATATGTATAAAAGGGTCAATCTTCATTCCGGCAATTTGAAGTGAGGGTTATAGATCAGCCCGATGATATTACCCCAATCATCTTTTACCGATGCGACCATGATCTCACCGCCTACATTATGAGGTGCTTCGTGTTCTGCTGCGCCCAGTGAAAGAAAACGGTTGTATTCCGCCCCAATGTTTTCCACGCCCCAGTAGGTAATAATGTTGTCTCCGGTCACAGCCTCATCGGGCATCAGGCCAAGCTCGTAGCCGGCAATGTTGAAACCGACATAAAAGGGCTCATCAAAATAGGGCTGTGTCCGGAACGCTTCGGCATACCACAATTTTGCTCTGTTTAGGTCGCCTACTTTGTAGCCAACCGTCCTGAGGCCCAATATTTTCGTATTCATACTATTTTTGATTAGATTTTCTTTCAAAGGTAATTATTTGCATGTTATCCCGCTATACCTGTTGATAAACCCATAACATTTAGATGATGCCAATGACGTAGTTTTGGATAGTCTTATTATATTTGTCGTTTGTCAGACAAACTAACGAAACGTACTATGAAATTATTAGAAGGAAAAACGGCTATCATTACCGGCGCGAGCAGGGGTATAGGCCGTGGTATTGCAGTTGTTTTTGCCCAGCATGGCGCTAACGTGGCTTTTACCTACAGCGCATCTGTAGAGGCGGCCCAGGCACTTGAAGAAGAACTGAAAGCGTATGGCATTTCAGCTAAGGGGTATCAAAGCAACGCAGCCGATTTCAACGAGGCGCAAAAGCTGGTAGACGATGTAGTGGCTACTTTTGGCACTGTAGACATCCTGATCAACAATGCGGGCATCACAAAAGATAACCTGCTTATGAGGATATCGGAAGAAGATTTCGATAAAGTGATCGAGGTAAACCTGAAGTCGGTTTTCAATATGACCAAAGCTGTGCAACGCACCATGCTAAAAGCACGCAGCGGTTCTATCATTAATATGAGTTCTGTGGTTGGTTTGAAAGGAAACGCGGGCCAGACTAACTATGCCGCTTCCAAAGCAGGTGTTATTGGTTTTACAAAGTCGGTAGCATTAGAGCTTGGCTCGAGGAACATCCGTTGCAATGCTATTGCTCCGGGATTTATTGAAACCGAAATGACAGGCAAATTGCCGGAAGAGGTAGTAAAAGGATGGGCCGATGCCATTCCGCTGAAGCGTGGCGGTTCTCCGGAAGATGTAGCGAACGCCTGTGTGTTCCTGGCTTCGGATATGTCCGCATACGTTACAGGCCAGACACTGAATGTTGACGGCGGTATGCTTACTTAAAAATAAAAATCAAGAAATAAGCGATACTATACAATGACTGCATCTACGGTTTTATGGTTAGTCCTGTCAGTATTGGCAGCATTGGCATTATCGTTTTACCAATATCTTTTTAAAGCCAAAAAGAGGGGCAGGCTGCACTTCTTTTTGGCTTTCCTTCGTTTTGCCACATTATTCTCGGTCTTCCTGCTGCTTATCAATCCCGTTATTACGCACAAAGACCTGGAAACGGTAAAAACCCCATTGCCGGTATTGCTCGACAATTCCCAATCTATAAAAGAGCTGGGACAGGATAGCCTTGCAAAACAACTTGCGGAAAAGATCATTTCCAATAAAACACTCAACGATAAGTTTGATGTTCAGCTGTATACTTTCGATGAAGGTTTTGAAGCCGGTAAAGAGGCCAATTTCTCAGGAAAGCAGACCAACATCGACCAGGCTGCCCAAAACCTCAAAGAACTATACAGGAACGCGGGCTACCCTGTAATTATGCTGTCGGACGGTAACCAGACTATTGGCAATGATTATGTATACAGTTTCCGTGAAAATACATCGGTTTATCCGCTTGTTTTGGGCGACACCACAACATTCCTGGATCTCAGGGTAGGCCAGGTAAACGTAAACAAATACGCTTTCCTTAAAAATAAATTTCCTGTTGAGGTTTTCCTCCAGTATAATGGCAATAAAGATGTAAATGCGGTATTCAGCATTATGCAGGGCAATTCGGTGTTACACAAGCAGAATATTGCGTTTTCAAAAGACAGGCGCGCACAGTCGCTTTCTGTATTGCTGGATGCCTCTAAAGTAGGTGTGCAGACCTATAAGGCCGTGATTTCTTCTGCAGAAGCAGAGAAAAACAAATACAACAACGTAAAGAATTTTGCGGTTGAAGTGATCGACCAGCGCTCAGAAGTGGCCCTCGTATCGGCAATCAATCATCCCGATCTCGGCGCCATAAAGCGGTCTATAGAAACCAACCAGCAGCGAAAAGTTACCATACTCAGGCCGGATGAAGTAAAAGCGCTTCAGGATTATAATGTACTGATACTCTACCAGCCGGATGCTTCTTTCAGGCAATTGCTCGAGCAGAACAAAACTGCCGGGATCAATACACTAACTGTTACCGGTCTGCATACCGATTTCAACCTGTTAAACCAATACCAGGAGCAACTGAATTTCAGGATGAGCTCGCAGCAGGAAGATTACCTTGCTGATTTTGAAGGAGGATTCAGCCTGTTCGCGCTGTCTGATATCGGCTTTTCGCAGTTCCCGCCGTTGCAGCATCCATTCGGTACCATAACCGCCAAAGAAAATACCAACGTGCTCCTCCAGGCACGTATAAGAAATGTAAAAACAGAAAATCCGCTTATGGTTTTTTCGGAAAATGCTGCGAAGAGGAGCGCTTTTCTGCTGGGGGAAAATATATGGAAATGGAGGATGCAGTCCCATCTTGACACAAAGTCTTTTGAGCAGTTCGATATTTTCGTAGATAAAACCATACAGTTCCTGGCCTCTAATTCCAAAAGGAAATCGCTGGTGGTTAACCATGAGAGTTTTTACAATTCAGGGGAAGTAATCCAGCTTACAGCGCAGTACTTTAACAAGAACTATGAGTTTGAGGAAAATGCCCGCCTGACCATACAGTTGAAAAACAGGCAGACGGGAACCTCAAAAAGCTATGATTTCCTGAAAGGCAGTAATGAATATAAGGTGAACCTTGACGGACTTGCTGCCGGGCAATACAGCTTTACAGTTAAAGAGTCCTCTTCCAATACATCTTACAATGGTGCCTTTGAAGTGCTCGATTTCGAGATCGAAAAACAGTTTGTAAATCCCGACCTTTCGCGCCTGAAGCAGGTTGCCGAAAATACGAACGGAAAAGTGTATTATCCTTCTCGGGCAGATGAGCTAATCGACGCGTTAGTAAAGAATGATACTTATAAGGCAGTACAGAAAGAAATCATAAGAAAGTCACCTCTTATCGACTGGATGTGGCTGCTTGTAATTATGGCTGTGTCGCTCTCCGCAGAATGGTTTGTCCGTAAATACAACGGTTTGCTATAAGCACTATTAAAGTTATTATAATTCCTATTTTTCTTACGGACATTGTTTTTAAATTTGGTAAAACAACTAAATAATTGAGACATGAAACGTATAGTATTTTTTTTAAGCATTATATCGGCTATAGGGATTTCAGGGTGCAGCAGCACAAAATCCATACATGGGGTAGACCTGATAACCGATCGTGTATGGGAACTGTCTTCCATCAATGGTAAAAAGGTAGATCCCGCCACACAACGTAACGGACTGCCTACAGCATCTTTTGATAAGGAACATAAAATATCGGGCAATGGCGGATGCAATCAGTACAGCGGTTCGTATAACCTTAATGATGAGGGCGGAATAAACGTAAGCCAGGTGATCTCAACCAAGATGTTCTGCGAAGGCAGCATTGAAAATGAGTATTTTAAAGTACTTGAAAAGATAAATACGGCAAAAGTTGACAAAAATAAGCTTACCCTAATGGAAGGCGTAGACGAAAGGCTGGTTTTTGTCCCAAAAAAATAAATTCTTTGTCAGTTCGAGCGCAATCGGTACTTGTCAGTTCGATCGCAGCCGGGAACATAATTACATTAAAGTTTAAAGATGATAACAAAACCTGTCCTTGATTTCCTCAGGCAACTTACAGTGAACAATAACAGGGAATGGTTTGCTGAAAATAAAAAGACTTATCAGGCGAATGATGCGCTTGCTAAGTCTTTTTTTAATGAGGTACAGGAAGGCCTGCAAAAAATAGATTCTATCGAGAAAATGCAGGTATTCCGGATTTATCGTGATATTCGCTTTTCGAAAGATAAAACGCCGTACAAGAACTATTTCAGTGCCTGGTTTACGCGTACCAAACCTGCTTTACGCGGCAGCTATTACCTACACATAGAACCGGGGAACAGCTTTGTGGAAGGCGGCTTCTGGGAACCCAATTCCGAAGACCTGCTGCGTATCCGGAAAGAGTTTGAAATGGATGATTCAGAAATAAGGGCTATTGTAGCCGATTCCGTATTCAAAAAGTATTTTGGGGAACTGCAGGGTGAAGGGGTAAAGACCTCACCTAAAGGTTTCGATAAGCAACATGCCGCGATCGACCTTATCAAAAAGAGACAGTTCCTGCTAATCCGGAAATTTACGGATAAGGAAGTTCTGGATAAGAATTTTGGTAGGGAAGTGCTGCTAACTTTTGAAGCCATGCGGCCTTTTTTCGATTACATGAGCGATGTGCTCACAACGAATTTGAATGGCGAAAGCCTGATAGAATAAAAAGGGGCTGTCTCAAAAGTGCTGATTAAAGCAACTTGTCCTTCTGACGAAGGAATAATCTCTTAATAGTCAAACATTTGAGATTCTCCACTGCATTTCATTTCGTTCAGAATGACATTTTTGAGACAGCCCCTTTTTTATTCGCTTTCTACCAATAGCTGTACCTGGTCCTTCAGCCGCTCGATGAGCAGGTTCATCATCCTTTTGTTCAGATTGGAGGAGTTGAGGATATATTCACGGAACTCTTCTACAGTAAACATTGCCATTACGATTCCTTTTAGCGCATTACGGAACTTGATATCCTTATGGACAGCATTATCTATAAATTGCATTTTTCTCTCTGTTGAGAATGCGTAGAAATCGCTTTTGGATTTATTTACGTAATTAAGGAAACATTCGATAAAGAGATCGTTCTGAAGTTTGAGTATCGGCCTTATGGTTTGGTTCTGGAATATTTCTTCTCTGCCGGACTGGGGGTGTATTTCGCCGATGGCTCCTCCACGCAGGGCCAACAGCCCACTATCACGATCGTTCATATTGTTTTCTTTTAAAGATAAAAAAAAACCTCTGCCTTAGGCAGAGGTTTTTATATAGTTATTAACTAAATACTATTTCAGTATAAAAGTTACCCTTCTTACAGTCTGGCGCACTGCTTTAGAATCGTTTCCTAGGCTTTGTGAGCCGTTTCCAACGATGTTAAGCCTTCCTGCATCGATGCCTGCATCAACAAGGATTTTCTTAACATTCTCAGCCCTTCTCTTAGACAGATCCTGGTTGTAGGCAGAGTTACCCACTTCGTCAGCATAACCTATTACGTCAGCAGATTTAGACGGATTCTCTTTCAGGTACTTGATAAGGAAGTTGATTCCGTTTACAGACTGTGCGTTAGGCTGGTCTTTGTTGAAATCGAAGTATACATTTACATAACCCTGGTTGATAAGCTCTTCTACACCGATACCGATCTGTTTGATTTTTTCTTCAACCTGCCTGTTGTTGTTTTCGATATAGCTTTCAAGCTCATCAGGCACACCATTCTGGTTCCTGTCGATAGTACGTCCTTTGCTGTCTACCGCTACACCTGTAATAGTGTTTGGCTCAGCATCAAGATAATCCGGCACGCCATCTTTATCGGTGTCGTTCATCATAGTCTCAAGTTCCGCCAAACGGTTCTCAAGATCCATAAGCTCGTCAGATTTCTCCTCAACAAACCAGTCAGCGTGCTTATCATGCTTACCAAGGTAAACAGAAAGACCAATAGTAGCAGTATATAATGTACTGTCAAAGCCCTGGTAAGTTTGATTGTATGGTCCACCATCCCAGGTTTTGTGCTGGGAGAAGTTATTAAGCATTGTAAAGTCTGCGTTAAGAGCAACCCTGTCAGTAATCCTGAACTGCCCTGTAAGGCCTATAATGAAGCTTCCAATGTGGTCTTCACCATCAAATCCTTTCACACCGTTACGATCTTCACTGGTAAGCTGTCCAACACCTACACCCATGTGTCCTAAAACGTTCAGGCGGTTTGTCCATGTTTCAAACTCCATGATACGGCCAAGGTTTGCATAACCCTGAAGGCCTATCGTGATAAGTTTGCTTTCAAATGGTATGCTTCCGTCACCGTCATCGTTAAGAACGTCATAACCACCCTGAAGCTTAAGACCGAATTTGTTGTTGAACATGTAACGGAATCCAAGATCAGCGTGGAAAAGGTTTGTAACTTGCATGTGGTAGCCCTGGCTCATCGGATTTGCAGCCTTGTTGGTACCGAATGCAGCATCAATAGACCATTTGTTGTAGTCATTGCTTGTGCTTTCAGTACTTTCCTGAGCGCTCATGGTTGCCGATGTAAGGCAAAGCATTAATAGTGGGAGTACTACTTTCTTCATAATAATTGTTTATTTATCAGTATGTTTATTTTATGGGGCAGATATTTAATCCTGGGTAAATCTATTGATTTTAATCTTAAGAAAATATGTGTTATTTTTATGACATAACTCAAGCAAAAGTAAAAAATGTTTTCTATTACTAACCCCTTTAATATGACTTTTTTAACAAATTATAGTTATCTTTCTGATAATGAGTCATTTGATTTTGTAGAAAAAAGTCAGAAAACCTATGTTAAATGGTCTTTACTTTCAGTAAATCAGCGTGTTAACTATCTTGAACGGCTGGTTAATATCCTTGATAATAAACTGGATGTTTTGGCAAGACAGGCGACCCTTGAAATGGGTAAACCGATAAAGCAATCTATTGCGGAAGTGCAAAAGTGCAAATCGCTATGCGAATATTATGTTGCTAATGCGGAAAATTTCCTTTCAAAGAATGCTATCAGTACCGAAGCGGAGGAAAGTTTTGTAACCTATGAGCCACTTGGCGTTATCCTTGGAGTGATGCCATGGAATTTCCCTTACTGGCAGGTGTTCCGTTTTGCGGTCCCGGCAATCATCGCAGGGAATACCGTGGTGGTGAAACATGCATCTAATGTTGCCGGTTGTGCCATTCTTATAGAAGACCTTTTCATCGAAGCCGGATTTCCGGATGGCGTATATAAAAATCTCCTTATTTCGGGAGAACAGGTAGCGAAAGTGATAAACAATGATGCTATAAAAGGAGTGTCGGTAACGGGCAGTGAAAAAGCAGGTACATCGGTAGCGTCCATTGCTGCCGGACAGGTAAAGAAAGCCGTGCTGGAACTTGGAGGCAGTAATGCTTTTATTGTACTGGAGGATGCCGACCTTGAGGCTGCGGTTACTGTAGCTGTAAATGCAAGGATGCAAAATACCGGTCAAAGCTGTATTGCTGCCAAGCGTTTCCTTGTACACCGTGCTGTTTACGATAAATTCCTTGATGGGTTTATTAAGGGAGTAAAAGCGCTCAAAATAGGAGACCCTATGGATGAGGCTACAGATATAGGCCCTGTAGCGCGCGAAGACCTGGCGAAAGATATAGAGAAACAGGTGAACGATTCGGTAGCAATGGGAGCAAAAATCGCAACGGGAGGAAACCGTAAAAATGCGTTTTATGAGCCGACGATCCTTACGGAGGTTACGACTGAGATGCCGGTATTTAAGGAAGAAGTGTTCGGGCCCGTAGCGGCAGTAATGGTATTTGACAGTTTTGAAGAAGCTGTGGGGCTTAGCAACGGTACAGAATTCGGACTGGGTGTTTCCGTTTTTACAAAAGATGTAAACAGTATTAAAAACAAGATACACCTTTTTGAGGAGGGGGCGGTGTTTATCAATGCTATGGTAAAGTCAGACCCTGCACTGCCGTTTGGAGGTGTGAAGAAATCCGGTTTTGGAAGAGAGCTGGCCGAAAACGGACTGAAAGAATTTGTGAATGTAAAAACGGTGTATATTAAATAGGTGTTTGGTTCCTATGGGGAACAAGCTACTAAAATAAGCCGCCCGGAATTCCCGGGCGGCTTTGTATTATAGTCATACTGTAAACGAAATACTAATATAATTCAGGATAATCAGCAGGCCTGGCTTCATGCATTATCGCATAAACTTTCTCAAAAATATCTTCAGCAGACGGCTTTGAGAAATAATCACCATCAGTACCGTAAGACGGCCTGTGTGCTTTTGCGGTAAGTGTTTCCGGTTTGCTGTCAAGATGCTTGTAGGCGTTTTGTTCGTCTACTATTTGCTGCAGGATAAATGCCGAAGCACCACCCGGAACATCTTCATCAATTACAAGGAGCCTGTTGGTTTTAGCGACACTCTTAACAATATCGTGGTTAACATCGAATGGCAATAGTGACTGCACGTCGATAATCTCTGCATCGATACCTGCTTCAAGGAGCTCTTTTGCGGCCTGTTCTACAAGACGCAGGGTAGAACCGTAAGATACAAGAGTGATATCCTTACCTTCTTTAAGGGTTTCCACCACGCCGAGAGGTGTCCTGAATTCACCAAGATTGGATGGCATTTTTTCTTTCAGGCGATAGCCGTTCAGGCATTCTACTACAAGAGCCGGTTCGTCTGTTTCCAGAAGGGTATTGTAGAATCCTGCTGCCTTAGTCATATTCCTTGGTACCAGTACATGGATACCACGGATCGCATTGATGATCATTCCCATTGGCGAACCCGAATGCCATATGCCTTCCAGCCTGTGGCCGCGCGTGCGGATGATAAGCGGGGCTTTTTGCCTTCCGGATGTCCTGTATTGCAGGGTGGCAAGGTCATCGCTCATAATCTGTATGGCATAAAGCAGGTAGTCGAGGTATTGTATTTCGGCAATAGGGCGGAGGCCACGCATCGCCATACCGATTCCCTGGCCAAGAATTGTAGCCTCACGTATACCGGCATCGCACACACGGAAGTCACCGTATTTTTCCTGCATGCCTTCAAGTCCCTGGTTTACATCGCCTATGTTTCCGCAGTCTTCACCGAAAACAAGAGCTTCAGGGTGTTTTGTAAAGATCGCATCGAAGTTATTCCGCATTACCATACGGCCATCCGCATCTTCAGTTTCACTGTCATATTGCGGAAGCACTTCTGCAATGTTCAGCGCATTTTTAGCTGATTGTGAATGCAGGTGCGAACTAAATCGGGGCTGAACCTTTTCTGTATACTCTTTTATCCACTTTGCCAGTGTGGCCTGTCCGTTTTCTTTTACGATCATGCGCAGTACTTTTCTTGCTGTTACAAGAAGGTCTTTACGGATCGGTTCTTTTATAGACGAAAGGTCATTAGCATATTTTTCTATGAAAACCTTATTGTCACTTTGTGCTGCGATAGAATTCAGCAAAGCAACCAGTTCTTTTTGTTCTTCTTTTATTGGGTTAAGGTAAGCGCTCCAGGCAGCTTTCTTGGCTTCAAGCACGTCTTTTTTAGCCTGCTCCTCAATGGCTTCTAGCATATCCGGTGTAGAGATGTTGTTTTCCAGCATCCATTTGCGCATTTGCGCGATACAATCGTATTCGGCTTCCCACGTTAGGCGGTCGGCATTCTTGTAGCGCTCATGGGAACCTGAAGTAGAGTGGCCCTGAGGCTGTGTAAGCTGGTAGACATGGATAAGCACAGGAACGTGCTCGTTACGCGCTATTTCCGATGCTCTTTCATAAGCCGAAACCAGTTCCGGATAATCCCAGCCTTTTACCGTGATGATCTCATAGCCTTTGGCATTCTCATCACGCTGGAATCCTTTTAATATCTCCGATATGTTCTCTTTTGTAGTCTGGTATCGTGCATGTACAGAAATACCGTAATCGTCATCCCATACGCTCATTACCATTGGCACCTGCAATACGCCTGCCGCATTAATGGTTTCGAAGAAAAGCCCTTCAGAAGTACTGGCGTTACCTATGGTGCCCCAGGCCACTTCATTGCCGTTGATGGAGAAGTTGGTTTTATTCTCGATACCGGTTACATTACGGTATATTTTAGACGCCTGTGCCAGGCCCAAAAGCCTTGGCATCTGTCCTGCGGTAGGGGATATGTCCGAACTTGAGTTCTTTTGCTGTGTAAGGTTTTTCCAGTTGCCGTTCTCGTCGAGGCTGTGTGTGGCAAAGTGTCCGCCCATCTGGCGTCCGGCCGACATTGGGTCATGCTCAAGGTCGGCATGTCCGTAAAGCCCGGCGAAAAATTGCTGTATCCCGAGTTGGCCTATAGCCATCATAAACGTCTGGTCGCGGTAGTACCCCGAACGGAAGTCTCCATTTCGGAAAGCTTTGGCCATGGCAAGCTGCGGTACTTCTTTACCATCACCGAATATACCGAACTTGGCTTTTCCGGTTAATACCTCGCGGCGTCCCAGAAGGCTGCATTCCCGGCTTACTACGGCTGTCTTATAATCGTTGAGCACCTCGGCCCTGAAATCTTCAAAAGATAATGACTTTTTAGTTTCTGTATCGGTCATATTAATGGTGTTGTATGCCTACAAATTTAATTAAAAGAATGACAAATAATAAAAACACTCCGTTTTTTTGATTTCACTTTTAATAATGAGAATAGATATATGTCGATTTTTACTGAGTTTTTTACAGTAAATCAAAATAAAAAATATACATTATGTATTTTTTTATTTACTTAAACTCAAATTATAAAAAGATGCTGCATTCTAATCATTCGGTTCTTCCTGCAATATAATACCGTCGGGGGATATCAGATAGCGTGCTTTATTAGTTTCAGCCTCAAAGCAGCCGTATTCATCGTTGAAGTTGATATATTTATATATTACAGGGATAACTGATTTGTTATCAACGGTCACAACGCCCATTAGTCGGTTTTTCTCTACAATGGCATACCGGAAATTTTCAACTTTATCAATAACGTCATATTCAAAAGGAAGCAGCTCTTTTATGGTTAATGAGTAAAGTGCATATTTGCCTGAAGTGTTTTGGATTGCTAAAAAATCTTCGGTACTGTCAAAGATGCTGTACTCAGATACAATACGCCTGGCGGACTGCACGGGTATTTCTAAAAGCTTATCTCCAATCTGACTTACCAGGTATTTTGGGCCGCCATTAGTGGCAAGGTATATCTTTTCGGTTATTTGCTCAAGATGGTCATATAGGGGCTGCATCATAATGCGTCCATCTTTGCGCACAATGCCTTTTTTATCATTTTGCTCAAAATACAGCATTTCCATAGTGTAGGGCTCAAGTTTATCACAAACCATGTTAAACAACGGCTTACCACTTCTGTCAAAAACAGAAAACGCTTTCTCTGTATTCGCTATTATTAGTTCTCCCCTTGCAAAAAGGCTATCGTATGCTGCCGGTAAAAGCATTTTTGCTTCCTTATCGGCCATGCCATACTTTCCGTTCTTATACAAAACAAATACACCTTTCTCAATGTTCATCCAGTTGTAAGGTTTGTAGGCAATGCTGTCATATTCTAAAGGCATTACGATCTCATCTTTTGTTATAATGCCCGTTTTATTTCCTCGTGTTGCAACATAATAGTTGTAATCGTAGGTATAAAGCGTATCATTTACAAAAGGGGACAGCATTTCGCCCTTTACATTAACCAGCCCGTATTTGCCATTTTTCTTATGTATGTATTGGGGCTTGCTTTTTTTATACCCATATAGCTTAGCATTCGGAATACTGTCTACCGACAACAGTTTACCCGATGTGCTGTATTTTTCTATTCGGTGTGCGGTATACCCATATACTGTGGTAAACCCTCCATCTTCATCTTCGCTAAAATTATCAGCCGTTGTTTCCAGGTCGGTCTTTTGGGTGGCAAGGTTGTATACTTGTATGTGAGGGTCTCTCAATATCAATTGGTTGTTTGCCGTAATATCATTATATTTCAGCTGCCATTGTTTGTAAATTGAAAAATTTGCGATCTTCTCACCTTCAAAATACAGGTCGGTTTCAGTAGTATTGCCGGCATATTTTTTAGCCACCATGATCCTGTCGGCATACCGATTAATAACTTCTGCCTTTTGCGGTCCCGGGTAGGGCTGATCTAGATTGCGTAAAGCAATGGTCAGTTCATCATACTCACCTGCAGGAAAAAGGACTTTACCGTCAATGTCAATCAGCCCGCATTTGCCTGACGCATCAAAGAATTTGAATACCTTCGAATAAGCTGCTTCCAATACAGGGTTGATCAGAGCAGATTGCTTAAAGTCAACGAGGAATTCCAATTTCGGATACCCGAATCCGAAAATATTGTAGTTCTGATCCATTACACGCATCTGCCCATTGTCCTCTACCAGGTAATAGCCATTGCTGTAGCCCGTAACTAATGCCGGGAGCCGGCTCTCAACCATGCTACTGTCCAGTATTGTGTCATAATATTCTCCTTTGCCGGCCACTATTCGCCCACCACCCACAGGGAGGTAATGTTTGTATACGGCATCTGTTTTTTTACCTGTTCTCTGATTGTAAAAACCGTAATTATAGCTACCGTATGGGGTATAGGCAAGGATATAGTCAGCTGAGTAATCGATATATTTAATATCAGTACAGTTGCCAAGCACTTTCGTAATTTGCCCGTTCTCGTAAAGCAGGAGTGCTTTACTGTAAATATCATTGCTTGGTTGCGGGTCGCCATATTCATCAATTTCTTTCCCCTTTTCGAGAATTTTGTTTTCAACGACCTGGAAATAGATCTTCTTGTAATCCTCGTCCATCGGCATCGCACCTTCAGAATACAACATTTCGAAAGGATACAGCTGCGTTCCTTTCGCATCAAATATGGAAGAGAGATTCTGCTTATATACATAAAAAAGGTTGTCTTTCAGCGCATCGCCTTTAACCGGGCCAATGCCGCCATAAACAACCGGTATTATAATTTGTCCCTTACTTCCCAACATTCCGTACAATGTATCTTTCGAAACAAGGTAATTGCCGTCCATCATCGGATTGATCATGTCGTATTTTGCAGCAATGATAATATTTCCAAAGGCATCCTTTACTCCGTTCTTTTTTCCACTGGTAAAGAACATCGTTTTCGGTTCCCAGCCGCCGAACCAATAATTTTTCGTGAATTCAGTATACCGTTTCGGGCTGTGTTTTTGCTTTCCCGGCTTCTTTTCTTTCCCGGCCGGTTCACCATAAATGGAATAGGGAGTCTTCACCTTATTGTCATACGCGAAAATTCTCGGATATTGTGTATCGAAATCTGTGTACTGAATCAAAAAATCATGTTTTGGCTTTACGAACGACTTGTCCCTGTCAGCATTTATAAAGCCCCATCTGCCTTTTTTCTTTACAAAGAAAAGCCCGTACTGCTTGGGTACGATTTCTTCATATTCGGCTTTAAGAAGGGTTTCACCCGATACTTTCTTAAGGCCGTATTTACCATCTTTTATAAAAACAATACCTCTTGGATGCTCTAAAATCAGTGTGGATATTTCTTCAGTATAAATGATATTTCCGGGCTTGCCGTCAAGCCTGAAATTGCCGTAAGTAGTTATTGTGTCATACTTCGGTTCGGCGAAAATAATGTTCTTTGACGCATTATAAACACCATATTTTCCATTTAACCTTACAATAAAGTAATCATTGTCAACTTCTTGGTAATCATCATATAATTGATTAAGGATAAAGTTCTCTTTATAGTTGACAAGATCCGACAGCCCGTAGCTGGATTCATTCCTGTAGATGGTATCGAACTGTTGTCCAAAAACAGGAAAGCCTGCCAGGATCAGCAAAAGAAGCATTAGTCCGGCAGGCTTTATGGTCATTTTAAATTGCGTTATAATTACATAACAAAAATAGTAGAAAATTATTACTGAACGGTGTATGTATTGGCTTCTACTTCTGCCAGCCTGAAATAGCCCATTGCAAATTTGTTTTGATTGGTCTGGTTGATGATATTGCCGCGGGCATTTACCGGTGGAGTCTGGAATGGCCCGCTTCCGGCGCCACCCTCTACAACAGAGATCAGGATCATCATGAAATTATAGTATCGCTCGGATACGCCATATAGTTTAAAGTCGATCACATCTCCCGCTTTCAGGTCTTCATCAGATACTCCTATCGACAAAAGGTTGCCCTGTTGAAATTCATCTTTGAGTGCGCCATAATGCGGGAAAGGATATATTTCGGTATCTACGCGTACAACATAATAGTTGTTTTCATTCCCGTTATCCGGGAAGTAATAGGTAACTTCGATATTATCATTTGTAAAACCTCCTTCGTTATCCTGAACAATATTTTCTATCTCCGGCGTGCCGTAAAGCTTTTCCGTTGCGGTATAGGTATCGCCATCGTGCATTACCGTAAGGGTATAGGTTTGGTTAATTTCAGGAACAAAATCCGTACATACGTACTCGCCCGTTCCGGGTGTTTCAGTAAAGTTAAACACGGTATTATTGCCATCGGTAATATACACTGTAGCGCCAGATACAACCGGTACAGTGTTATTATAATAGCTTCCGCTCATGGTAAGCTTTACTTTCTGTTCACTGCCATCTGTTCCGCGTGTCCAGTTTATCGATGCATCAACTACCAGCCTTGGTGTTCCGCTAGCAAGGTCTATATCTACGACCTCTTCACATGAAGTGAAAAGGGTTATAGTAAGGATGAGGAGGATGTATTTAATATGTTTCATCAGGATTAGAATTTAAAGTTGTAGGTAACGCTTGGTATCATGCCGAAAATAGAAAGCCTTACAGCCTCGTTCCGGGCTGTGTCTTCATTTTGCCTGAAGGTAATAGAAGCCGCATTTTGCCTGTTGTACAGGTTATAAATACTGAAGACCCATTCGCCCTGCCAGCCTTTTGTCTTTTCCGGTTTCGGAGTGTAAGTAGCCGAAACATCCAGGTGATGGTAAGCAGGCAGCCTGTTGCCATTCCTGTTGCCGAATATAGGTACATTCACATCACCATACTGGTACTGCCCTTCAGGGTAGGTTGCTGCCTGTCCGGATTGCAATGCGAATATTGCTCCAAACGACCATTTTTTGTTCAATTCGTATGACCCTGTTACGGAAAGATTGTGTGTTTTGTCATAACCACTGCGATACCATTCTCCGTTATTAATACCTGTTTCACCTGCTGTCCTGCCCGGTGTCTGTTGCTCCGCTCGTGACAAGGTGTACGATACCCATCCGGTAAGGCTGCCCGTGTTTTTACGTAGCAGCATTTCGAGGCCATACGACCTCGCCCTGCCATTAAGCAGCACTTGTTCGATAGCTTTGTTCGCAATTAGGTCGGCGCCATCAATATAGTCAAGCTTGTTTTTTATCTTTTTGTAGAAAGACTCTACTTCCAGGCTATAAGCGTCATCGTTAAAGTTCCTGAAGTAACCTACCGCAAACTGGTCCAGCAACTCGGGTTTTACGTAGTTGTCGCTCGGAGCCCATACGTCAAGCGGGGTAGGGGAAGATGTATTCGATATAAGGTGCAGGTACTGCGACATACGGTTGTAGCTCGCCTTTACCGACTGATTGTCGTCCAGCTTATAAGATACGGCTACACGCGGCTCGAAATTATTAAAGTCAGCTATTGTCTCCCCGCTGCCATACGATCGTGTGCCGGTAGGAACTGCTTTTTCATAAATCTTAAGCTCGTTATCAAAAGTCACCGGCTGGTTGTTGGCGTAGGTATTCATTACCTGAGACCCCAGTCGGTAAAACATACTGTAGCGCAGGCCGTAGCTCACGGTAATACGGTCGCTCAGTTCCTGTTCAGCATCAATGTAGGCTGCGGGTTCAAGCGCATACTTTTTCTCCAGCTGGTCGTAGTTGATGGACGAACTCGTTCCCATAGGCGAAACCGTACCGGGATTAAAGTCATAATAAATGGCATTGATGCCATAATTAAGTTTGAATTTGTCGCTAACGTAATGTTTCAGGTCGTACTTAAAATTATAGTTTTTGATGCCCGAATCCCATTTCAGGTCTATAAATCCTAACTCCAGGCCATAGTAGTAGTCGCTATAGATCAGGCTCATGTTTGAGAAGATCTTATCGCTAAACAGGTGGTTCCAGCGCAGGTTGAACACCGCGTTGCCGTATACATTATTAAAGTTATCGCTAATATTCAACAGGTCGCGGCCAAAATAACCGGAAAGGTACAGGTTGTCGTTTTGCCCAATGGTATAGCTCAGCTTCGTGTTCAGGTCATAAAAATACGCCGAATTATCATTGTTGGCCAGTTTAAGGAAAAGGTGTGCATACGATGCCCTGCCTCCGATAAGGAAGGAAGCCTTGTCTTTAACTATGGGGCCTTCCGCGAGCAATCGGCTGGAGATCGCGCCGATACCACCCGTCATGTGGAAGTCTTTTTTGTTTCCTTCTTTCTGGTAAATATCCAACACAGATGACAGCCTTCCGCCGTATCGTGCGGGAATGCCTCCTTTATATAGCTTCAGGTCTTTGATGGCATCTGCATTAAAAACCGAAAAGAACCCGAAAAGGTGGGAAGAGTTAAAGATGGTGGCTTCGTCCAGAAGGATAAGGTTCTGGTCGGCAGATCCCCCGCGTACGTTGAAGCCCGAGGCACCTTCGCCCGCATTGGTTACACCCGGAAGGGTAAGTATCGATTTGAGCACATCCACTTCACCCATCACTACAGGCATTTTCTTTATCTCTTGCGATGTGAGGCGGTTCACGCTCATTTCAGGCTTGCGTATTTCGGCCCTGCGCCTGTCCGTTGAGATCACTACTTCCTCAAGGTCTTTCGTGTTGCCGGAAAGGGTGAAATTCTTGCGGACGTTGCTGTTGAGCGTTACAGTCTCTTCAACAGTACCAAAGCTTACATAGCTTATCTGTACGGTATAGGTTCCGGCAGGAACGGAGATGGAGTAGAACCCGTACTCGTTGGTAGAGGTACCGGTTTGCAGTTCCTTAATGTAGATGCTGGCGCCAATAAGGGTTTCGTTGCTGCTGTCGTCGGCAATGGTGCCGCTCAGGGTAAATTTTTCCTGCGCGAAGGCAGTACTAAAAAGCATTAGCAGGAATACCGTAAAGTATCCTTTGGTTGATAAGATCATGTTTGTTTTATTGATTGATGGATGCAAAGTTACTCCAAAACAGGACAACGCGCTTTCTGAAAGTGTAACTTTACAATTAATTGTTTACGATTTTCATAACGTACTTAAGACGCTAAAAATTGCAATGTGCTACATAATTTACAGAAAAATAATACAGAATTGGTACGAAATTTTAAGTTAAATAATTAAAATATAAAATATTAATTAGGATGGTGGGGAGGGTAAACTACTTTCTAAATAATTTAAAAATGATTTAATTTTTTCTCTGCGGTTTTCCTTATCATTTTTTTCATTTAAATTATCAATAAGTTTCGTAGCAGTATATTTGATATACATATCATGGAAAAGGCTGCATTGGTATAGCAAGTCTTTAGATTCATCTTTATAGACTTCTGATTTTGAAATTGCAATTGATGCCAAGTTGTTTAATTTAGCAATGACAAATCCAAAATCATAGACATAACTATCAACATCATATCGGATTATTTGAGGCACATTTTCATAATTTTCCAAGTAACTTACTAGAGGTGAAAGTACTCGTGTTCTGCGTAACGTAATAAGTTTCTCTAACGGAAAAATTGGATCACTTAGTTTCATTTCTAAAGATAATTCATCATAGTCTTTCTTAATATCTTTAAGAAAAGCAATATTATCATTGTACCATTTCTCCCCTAAGAATCGTTTATCTTGTATCTTATTATATTCGTTTTGTTGATGAAAAGTTAACCACACTAAATACGCACCAGCAACACCGATTATGGGTGAACTTATCCCACCAATAGTATCGCCAATTTCACCTGTTTTGTTGAAACTAATTCCTGAAAAAAAATACGTTTGTGTCAATAGAAGTATTACTATTGTTAAAATTAGAAAGCTAATTATTATATATACGATATGTATCTTTCTCATATATAATGCAGTGTTTTGATGTTACTATTTGGATAAAGGTATAAAAAAGCCATCCTTCGGGACTGCTGTTATGCATTATGCAACTACTTTTCTTTTATAATTTCGGCAGCCCGGCCTTATTCAGAGTTTGATTTGCTCGCAACCTTTCAGGAAATAATACTTTCCTTTAAACTCTTCCAGTTTTTTGTTAAAGATAATGATCGGAACTTTCGATTTGTTTAGGTCTATTTTCATAGCTACTCAATATTTATAATTCTCATATCTCTAATAATCCTGCTAAATACTTCTCTGAATTTAATGGTATAACCAACTAGCCAAGTTAGAGCTTCATCTACTAAAATTTTATCATCAAAATCTGTGGGATGGGTTAGTAGAATAATCTTATCTCTATTCTCAGGATTTGGATTCCATTGTAAAGGCACACCAATTAGATTTTCAATTTCTTCTTTTCTATTTTCCAAATAGGGAAACATTGTAGGGGCAATTTTATTTCCTATATAAACCCTAATTCCAACTGTATTTTGTTCTGTATTGCAAATATTTGAAAGACTTATATAACTTTTCCCCAAACTTATATCGTACCAATATTGCGGACGCGGAGTTTGTAGAGAATTTATTTTTCTAGTCAGCGCCAGCTTATCTTTGAACATTGTCCAAAATTCTAACTGAAATTTTTTCTTATCAGAAAGATCTTCTGCCGCTATAGTCCGGGCGATTTGCCTTACGGCTTGATTGGGTTGGCTTATTATATTAAATTTTAGAGCAGGATTACTGTTGTCTATTTGCCATAATTCAATTTGCACGCCATAAAATGAAATTTCATCAGATGTGTGGTCATTTAGCCAGTCTAATGCTTTTTTATGTTCTTCTGTAAAATTTGTTGCAATCCATATTATTGTTGAGGCATCTAAAACAGAAGCATAAGTAAGCGCCTTTCCTAAATGGTCATGATCAGTCTTCTCCAATTGATTTTCGATAACCACAAATTTGCTTGTCGCTGTATCTTTGGCTAAAATATCCGCTGAGTATGGCCCGCATTTAACTTCAATATTTTCTACTTCGAGTTCAATTCCTACGGCATCACTCAATGACAAAATATTTTGTGCAAGCCATGGAGTAAAATCTCTTGCTTCACTAGTCCATTTTTGCCTTGCTGTAACAGTTTTTAGTATTCCAAGTTCCATTTAATTTTCTTAAATATGTCAAAGTAAAACATTTATATTTTAACTACCAACATAAATTAAAAAGCCACCCTCACGGATGGCTTTCATATCATAAATACTAATTGCTTAGTTCAGCTTTGCAAGGATGTTGTTAAATGTCTCACTCGGCCTCATGGCTTTGTCAGTCATTTTATAGTCAGGGTGGTAGTAACCGCTCAATTCCTGCGGTTTCCCTTGTGATGCGATAAGCTCACTGTCTATCTTTGCTTCATTCTCAGTAAGTGCTTTGGCAATTGGCTCGAATTTCGCTTTCAACTCAGCATCCTTATCCTGATTGGCAAGCGCCTGAGCCCAGTATAATGCCAGATAGAAGTGGGAACCGCGGTTGTCGATCTGCCCTACTTTACGTGCCGGTGACTTGTCGTTCTCAAGGAATTTCTCGTTCGCCGCGTCAAGCGTTTCAGACAGTACCAATGCTTTGGCGTTATTCTGTGTCTGGCCTAAATGTTCAAGCGATACGCCAAGCGCAAGGAACTCACCAAGAGAATCCCAACGCAGGTAGCCTTCCTCAACAAATTGCTGAACGTGCTTAGGGGCAGAACCTCCCGCGCCGGTTTCAAACAATCCGCCGCCATTCATTAGCGGAACGATAGAAAGCATCTTTGCAGATGTGCCCAGTTCCAGGATAGGGAAGAGGTCGGTCAGGTAATCGCGCAGTACGTTACCCGTTACCGAGATCGTATCTTCTCCTTTGATTATTCTGTCCAGTGTAAAGTTCGTCGCCGCTATTGGGTCCATAATACGGATATCAAGCCCGTTGGTATCGTGGTCTTTTAGGTAGGTTTGTACTTTTTCGATAAGATGTACGTCGTGCGCACGCTTGTCGTCCAGCCAGAATATAGCAGGAGTATCAGAAAGCCTTGCCCTGTTTACAGCCAGTTTTACCCAGTCTTGTATAGGAGCATCTTTGGTCTGGCACATCCTGAAGATGTCTCCACTTTCCACAGCCTGCTCCATATATACGGTATTGTTATTATTGTCGATCACTTTTACAACGCCATCGGCTATAGCCTGGAAAGTCTTGTCGTGCGATCCGTATTCTTCTGCTTTTTGCGCCATAAGGCCCACGTTTGGTACACTGCCCATAGTTGCAGGGTCAAATGCGCCATGCTTCTTACAGAAGTCTATCGTAGCAACATATACACCCGAATAGCTCCTGTCGGGTATAATGGCTTTTGTATCCTGGCCTTTACCTCCGGAATTCCACATCTGGCCAGAAGTACGTATCATGGCAGGCATCGAGGCATCTACGATAACATCGCTTGGTACGTGCAGGTTCGTAATCCCCGCGTCAGAATTAACCATGGCTAGGGCAGGCCCGTTCTGGTAAACATTTTCAATGGCAGCCTTCACTTCCGCTTCCTGCGCATGGCCGGCAATTTTTGCGTATACATCACCAAGGCCGTTGCGGGTATCCACACCCAGTTCTTTGAAAAGGGCTGCATATTTCTCGAATACATCAGCAAAGAAAACCTCTACCACGGCACCAAAGATAATAGGGTCGGAAACCTTCATCATCGTGGCTTTAAGGTGTACCGAGAAGAGTACGCCCTGTGCTTTTGCATCTGCCACTTCTTTCGCGATAAACGCTTTCAGCTTGTTCAGGTTAAGTGCAGAAGAATCGATAATCTCTCCGGCCTTAAGGGCTGTTTTATCTTTTAGTACAGTCACGGTGCCATCATTGCCCGTAAACTCTATCCTTACATCGGTAGCTTCTTTCACGGTAACCGATTTCTCGCTTCCGTAAAAATCGCCTTCGCTCATGCTCGCTACATGTGTTTTTGAATCAGCCGACCATGCACCCATGGAGTGTGGATGAGCCTTGGCGTAATTCTTAACAGCCCTTGGTGCCCTGCGGTCGGAGTTGCCTTCACGCAAAACAGGGTTTACGGCAGAACCTAAAACCTTAGCGTATTTTGCTTTTACCGCTTTTTCTTCGTCGGTCTTTGCATCTTCAGGGAAGTCAGGGATCTTGTAGCCCTGTGCCTGAAGTTCTTTTATGGCTTCTTTCAGCTGTGGAACAGAAGCAGAAATGTTTGGTAACTTAATAATGTTAGCTTCCGGGGTGGTAGCCAGTTGGCCCAGTTCGGTTAGCGCGTCGCCTATTTTTTGATCATCGCTAAGGTTTTCCGGAAAATTGGCAAGGATCCTGCCGGCAAGCGAAATATCGCGTGTTTCAACTTCCACACCTGTAGGAGCCGTAAAGGCCTGAACTATTGGGAGGAAAGAATGCGTGGCCAGCATCGGGGCCTCATCAGTTATCGTGTAATAGATCTTTGATGTTTTGGACATTGGTTTCGAATTTAATTACCCTCCCGGAATGGGTCCGAAAGGCTGATTAATAATGTGTTATACAGTGTTTGTTTGTTCCTGCCGCCTTTTGGGTAGGAAGGCACGCAAATATAGCAAAAACAGGCGATTGGCGAGTTGCCAATTCGGTAAAAAAACGATTGAAATTTTACGAAATGTTGTAAAGTGATGGAAAGCTTAACTAAGAAAGATTCTTATGACTTTTCTTTAAGCTGGTTGATACGCTCCAGTACAGCGTTGGCATATTCCTTCGTGATAACCTTATTTACCTGGCCTTTACAATCGGGAATGGAATAATAGCGAATGTGTGTAAGCTTTGTCTTAGCGCTGACTACTTCCTCCACTTCATAAATGTGTTTGATGTTTACAAAGTGAACGCCACCGCGAATATCGGCTATTTTTATAAAGATTGGATCCATGCCCAAAGATAGCCAATTTGAAGTAATTACCGGTGTGCCGCCCAAAAAGATATGAGTCGTTATGCGTATCGTGGTTAAGATCTTAAGGTAATAAAAAAATCCCACCGCAATGCGATGGGATCTCCTATGATTCCGGAAAGGAAGATTATCTCCTTCTTTCTTTGATTTTTGCTTTCTTACCAGTAAGGTCGCGGAAGTAGAATATACGTGCCCTACGAACTTTACCTCTTTGGTTAACTTCAATTTTCTGAAGAGCAGGCATGTTAAGTGGGAAGATACGCTCTACACCAACTGCACCTGACATCTTACGGATTGTGAATGTTTGGGTGATGCCGGCGCCCCTTTTCTGGATAACCACACCTTTAAAGAACTGTGTCCTTGTTTTTTCACCTTCCTTGATCTCGTAATAAACGGTGATCGTGTCTCCTGAACCAAACTCAGGGAAATCTTTTCTTGTTACAAATTCGTCTTGTACAAATTTTACTAAATCAGACATGATTGCTAATTTTAAATGATTGATTCCGAGCAACATTCACGGTTTTCGCCAGAGGTTGGTCTGAATGAGGGTGCAAATTTAGAAATTATTTTGAAAGGTACAATAGTTTGAGGTTTAAAGTTTCAGGTTTTTTTTGAAAGTTCTGGTCTAAAACAAGTGTAGCTTATCATACTGAGTGGTAACCTGAAACTTTAAAGTTGAAACAAATAAAACTATTCCAAAAGATCCGGCCTCCTGTCCTTAGTATGTTCCAGGGCTTTTTCTTCCCGCCATTTGTCAATATTGGCGAAATTGCCGCTGAGAAGCACATCGGGCACCTTCCAGCCTTTATATTCGGCGGGACGGGTGTAGATAGGAGGGGAGAGCAGGTTGTCCTGGAAGCTGTCGGTCAGCGCAGAGGTCTCGTTGCTGAGTACACCCGGTATCAGGCGTATAATAGAATCAGCCACAACAGCGGCAGCTAACTCTCCACCTGAGAGTACGAAGTCGCCGATGGATATTTCCCTGGTAATAAAGTGGTCACGCACGCGTTGGTCTACACCTTTGTAATGCCCGCAAAGGATAATAATATTCTTCAGAAGCGACATACGGTTGGCCATTCCCTGGTTCAGGGTTTCGCCGTCGGGGGTCATATAAATAACCTCATCATACTCGCGTTCTCCCTTAAGTTTCGATATACAGGCGTCTATAGGCTCTATCGACATAACCATACCCGCGCCGCCGCCAAACTGGTAGTCGTCTACATTTTTGTGCTTATTGGTGCTATAATCCCTAAGGTTGTGCAGGTGCACTTCCACGAGGCCTTTGTCCTGGGCACGTTTGAGGATAGAGGCCTCAAAAGGGCTTCGGAGCAGTTCAGGAAGTACGGTGATGATGTCAATGCGCATTTTGGAAATTTAAGTAGCAAAAATACCACTTTTTTGTCCAATTTTGTATTGTTAGCAATTTGTTGAATATGATGCTAACTTATTTAAATGTTTTCACATTTCGACCGGCGGAAAATCTTTTAATTCGTTGTTGAAATTCCTCAACTCCGTTTCACTTCTCTCGGAAGGGAAGTGCACTTTGTAATTGTATTTAATAAGTTTAATGCGCATTGAATAATTTAGAAATTCTTACTGTAACTTTGCAGCTTACATTTACACGCATAAAGCATTCATGAAACGCAGTTTACTACCTCTTGCCCTCGGCGGACTTACCATCGGTATCACTGAATTTGTAATGATGGGCCTACTTCCCGATATTTCCAAAGATCTTGACATCAGCATTACAAAAGCCGGTTACCTCATATCCGGCTATGCCCTTGGTGTTGTGATCGGTGCGCCATTGCTGGTGGTGCTGGGCCGTAATTTCCCTCCTAAAAAAATGCTGCTGCTGCTGGCAGTATTGCTCACGGTGTTCAATGCGCTGTCGATAGTTGCCCCGGGTTTTGACCTGCTGGTAGTTTCAAGAATATTGTCAGGATTGCCGCATGGCGCATTCTTCGGAGTGGGTGCCGTAGTAGCCGCCCGCCTGGCCGATGAAGGCAAAGAAGCACGGTCGGTAGCGCTGATGTTCAGCGGGCTGACGCTGGCCAATGTAATAGGCGTACCCATTGGGACGTATGTGGGGCACCACCTCCACTGGCGGTATACGTTTGTGATCATTGCCGCTATCGGACTGCTCACCGTACTCGCTATGCTGCTGTGGATGCCAAAGCTCGAACGGCAAAACCAGGCACCCATGCGCAGCCAGTTGGGTTTTTTTACTAAACCTCAGGCGTGGCTCATCATATTCATCGTGGCGGTGGGAACAGGTGGGCTGTTCTGTTGGATTAGCTACATTGCCAAGCTGCTCACGGATGTTTCAGGGTTTGAAGAATCGAGCGTGCCCTACATCCTTATGCTGGCCGGATTTGGTATGGTAGTGGGCAACTTCCTTGGGGCAAGGGTAGCCGACAGGTTCTCTCCGGCGTATGCCGTACTGATCACGCTGCTCCTTATGGCGCTTGTGCTCACAGGCGTATATTTCCTTTCCGAAAACCAGTACATATCACTTTTCTTCGTGTTTGCAACCGGATGCATCGCGTTCGCGCTGGTGGCACCCGTACAGATGCTGATGATACAAACCGCCAAAGGCTCCGAGATGATCGCCTCAGCCGTGATTCAGGCCAGCTTTAATACCGGCAATGCCCTGGGCGCGTACCTCGGCGGCCTGCCCATCGATGAAGGCTACGGCTTTGCCTCGCCCAACCTTGTAGGGGTGGGGATGGCGATGCTTGGTGCGTTGGGCGCGGCAGTGTTCATCAAGTTCTACCCGACGGAAAGAAGCGGGGAAAAAGTAGTGATGGGGCATGATAAAATGTTTTAATTTAACCGAATAGTTTTACGTTTTTGTAAAAATAAATTTACAATAGGTGTGATTTTTTCAGGAGATTTATTATGTTAGCAGAATTGCATGTAACATAAGTATGGAAATACTGAAACAGCTTAAGCAGGTAAACTGGCTTAAAATAGCGGCTTTTTACGGAATTATCCTGGTAGGGACTTACTTTGCGCGGAAGTTGCCCAATGCGTTCAGTTTCGCCATGGCTCAGATCACCGACGTATCCTTTCCGTTTAATTACAATCACGGTTTGGTGACGCTGGCTGTTGCCATAATATTCTACGCATTTGACAGGCGGAAACAGGAAATTACTTTATTAGGTGATAATAAAATGAAGAGCCTGCTGTTCCCGGCAGTCTTATTCATTTGCTACTCAGTGTACGGAATTAATAATAACCAGGGTATTGATAAACATCTGTGGGCATTTCTGTTTTGTGGATTAGCCCTGGTTTATAACATAATGGAGGAATATGCATGGAGAGGTTATTTGATTGAAAGCCAGGGTAAAATAAACTATGTATTTAAGAGCCTGATTTCAGGAGTTTTGTGGGCGATCTGGCACCTGTTGATCTTTGAGAATTTCGACCAGTATGGCGGCTTTTGGATCTTCCTTGTTTTCTGTATCATCTTTTCTTTTATCCTCACGTTTGCGGTTATGCGAACAAAATCGATACTTGCCGCCGCTGCAATCCATGCCTTTATCATCCAGACTAATCTAGCAGCGATAATTTGCTTTGCGATCTTTATACTGCTGCTTGTCACCTGGAATAAAAAGATAACAAAGAAAGGAAAAGCGATTTCTAACTGAGTTTCAAAAGAACGGGTAATCAATGTTATCGGTAAGCGGGGGATGGGGGTAGATGCGTCTGGTCCATTGTAAAGTGTGAAGAAACAGTAGTGATGCGTTTGCAGGAGAGGAAATAATCAAGATGGTAAAATGGTGCCGCACAACACTCTTAATTAATCATTTACACCCAATGCTTCATATTTTCAGGTGTAAGGATACGTTTTGGTTCTTGCGGGTTTAGATCGAAAACCAATTCAAGATTGACATAATCAACCGAACCATCACCTAAAACCTTCGACGCATACAATCGCCCTTCTTTCGTAGCAATAATCCTTTTATTGTCATCTGTATCAGCCCATTTTATGCCTTCAAGTTTCGTTTTTTTGTCCTTTTTTGCAATATAAAATAAGTCAAAATTTTTCCGGTGTTCGCTATGATAAAAACTTATCCTGAGTAGTGATGTACTGTTTGTAATTGCTTTTTTCCAAAGCCTGGGTACTATCGGTTCAAGGCTTGCAGGTTGTAGCTCAGCCCAAAAAGGATTAGGATTTCTATATGCTATCCCGGAAGTTTCAGCGGCGACAAATTCATCATCTGCTATTTCTGCCCATCCTTCCCTTTGCAGGCGATGGTCCAGCAGTGTATTAATTTGGCCTTTCCAAACACTATAGTCATTCCCCACTTTCTTGGTTGCGATATTTATGGATGCCGGAATTGGCAGCTCGGGGAGTGGTTCAACACGGTTATTGACGTTAAGCACAATAATATCTTCGTCATCAAATAATCCGCCGCCGGTACCAAATAAAGTATTCTCGTGTTCCCAGGCTGCCAGGGCCGTCCAGTAAGGCGGCCTGCTGATAATAGTGCGGGTGATACTGCGGCTGGGCTGGTACTCCTCATGATCTATAAGGTAAATCAGGTAATTGCCTGAAGGCGAAATATCGCAACGCCTCACCTGTATTTTTTTATCGATCCATTGGCCTGGCTCAATGCTGTCGTTGTCAAGATCCCAGATAAGCATTTGGGTCCATTTCGTAGGCCCATGCCGAAATAGGACAGCTTTATTGGCTTCCCTTGCTTTTATAAAAAAAATTCGTGCGTACATTTTTCAAAAGTAGGAAAGAATAATTATATAGGCATAGCAGCGTTTGTGGTGATTGAAATCCATAGATTTTGGAGTATAGTGCAAGCTTTTAACTCTGCCACTGAGGGTTTACAATATCTTATTAATTTAAATTATGCTATGATTGTCTTTTACATTGCCAATAATTATTTCTTCAATTACTTTCTTTTTTCCATACAATTCCTAATTGAGCATCAAAGTCATTATCACCAATTACTCTTCCAGAATATACCCTTGCTAGCGCGAGCTTCCAGTTCGTGCCGGTAAGTTTGGTTGTAGTTTCGTGCACGAGCTGGAAGCTCGCGCTAGCGGGGGCATTTAATTATAGGCAATTGTAAATAACTATTTCCACCCTACTTTCTTTCTCCACTCCTCAATTTCCTTTTTTCTTTCCTCAAAATCTTCCGGTGAAAACAAATTATCCAATTTTGCATTCTTTCGCATAGTTATCGTCTGTTCGTCAAGGCTGGTCAACCCGATCAATTTTCTTCTGTCATTGACTTTACCCCAATCATCATAAGGCTGCGGACTCAATTCTCCATCCTTATCCCAGTCGAACTGGGTGCCATACAGCTGTGGCCTGCCTTCCAGAGTGGCGATCCGGTCGCTTAAGTAGGCGAGGTTTACAGGACTGGCTTCGTTTTGATTTACAGCATCCTCAAGCATTCTCAAACTTTTTTTCATAAACTCAGGTTTACCGATAGCGTGCTGTATTACAATCCACGCCGCCTCACTGGCCTCTTTGCCAACTTTACCAATCGTAGGATAGCCAATCTCATCGATTATATTGTTTAATGTATCTGCGTTGTGGTTATGTAATTGCTCCATTTCGGTATTGTAGCTTTCGCCGAGTTTGCTTTCGCGGGCAAGCTTCTGCCGAAGTTGGAAGTCAGCGTCTCTTAGGGCGATGATACGTTTAGTAAAACTGTTGTCCATTTTATTAAGATATCTAATTTTGCTCCCTTATAAACTCCAAAACATATTGAAAGTAAGTATTTAAATCTGCAAATTCATACTCTCCCGGTTTCCAGGACGCAAACGTCCAATAACGCCAATTGTCATTTTCGGCTAACGGAGGAATTAGCAAAAAATACTGCTCCTCATCTTTTCCTCCAACAAGTATGCTTCTTTTAAGCGCTTCAGAGACATCCCAAAGTCCTTCATGGTTACACCAGACCTCAATAAGAAATGGATCTACATTACTCAGATGATCAATTTCCTCAACTTTAATAAAAGATGGGTCAACAGTTGTAGGAGCTGTGAAACCATTCGTTATCAGTAAGAGGTCTTTGTAATCGGCTGGTAAGGTTACATTTAGTCTATTTTCAGCATCTATAATTTGTTGCTGTGTCGCAGGTTCAAATCCCAGCCAATTGTTTTCTTTTTGAATTGAAGAGGCAAATTCTGCGTCACCAAATTTCAGTGACAATAGAGATATTGTGATTAAAATTTCCTTCATTTTCGGATAATTATAATTTATCACTCAAATACTCCCCCGTAACACTCTTACTATTCTTCGCCACTTCTTCCGGTGTACCGAAAGCCACTAAATGCCCGCCGTTCTCGCCGCCTTCAGGGCCGATGTCGATGATGTAGTCGGCGCACTTGATGAGGTCGAGGTTGTGCTCGATCACGATGATGGAATGCCCTTTGTCGAGCAGTGCTTCAAAGGAAGCCAGCAGCTTGCGTATATCGTGGAAATGCAGACCTGTTGTAGGTTCGTCAAAAACAAAAAGCACCTTATCCTTGGTCGCGCCTTTTACAAGGAACGACGCGAGCTTGATGCGCTGCGCCTCACCGCCCGAAAGGGTAGAGGAGGACTGCCCCAGCTGTACATAGCCCAGTCCGACATCCTGCAACGGCTGCAGCTTGGTCATAATCTTGGCCTGCTTGTGCTCACTGAAGAACGCCACGGCATCATCCACCGTCATGGTCAGCACGTCATCTATATTTTTGCCTTCGTAAGTAATTTCGAGCACTTCTTTCTTGAAACGCTTGCCGTTGCAGCCTTCGCACTCCAGGTGTACGTCGGCCATGAACTGCATTTCGATAGTCACTTCGCCCTCACCCTTACACGTATCGCAGCGCCCCCCATCCACGTTAAAAGAGAAATGCTTGCTTTGGTAGCCGCGGTTCTGCGCCAGTTTCTGCTTGGAAAAAAGGTCACGGATATCGTCATACGCCTTGATGTACGTCACCGGGTTGGAACGCGAGCTGCGCCCAATCGGGTTCTGGTCTACGTATTCAATATGCTTTATGTGGCTGTAGCTACCCTGCAATTCTGTGAATTGCCCTGCCTTTTCGCCCACGCCTTCCAGTTTCTTTTGGAGTGCAGGAAATAATATTTTCTTGACAAGCGTACTCTTGCCGCTGCCCGAAACGCCAGTAATTACGGTAAGGCAGTCCAGCGGAAACGTCACGTCGATGTTTTGCAGGTTGTTCTCCCGCGCGCCAATCACGTCGATATGGTTCTTGAACTTGCGGCGTTTTTTCGGTACGGCAATTTCCATCTCGCCATTGAGGTATTTCGCGGTAAGGGAATCACTTTTTAGTATTTCATCATACGTTCCCTGCGCGACAAGCTCACCGCCAAACGAACCCGCTTCAGGCCCGATGTCGATAATCATGTCGGCGGCCTTCATGATGTCCTCGTCATGCTCCACTACGATAACGGTGTTGCCAAGGTTGCGCAGTCCTTCGAGCACGTGGATGAGCCTTTCGGTGTCTTTGGGATGCAGGCCGATGCTCGGTTCATCAAGGATGTACATCGACCCTACAAGGCTGCTGCCCAGCGATGTCGCAAGGTTGATTCGCTGCGACTCCCCACCCGATAGCGTATTCGAACGGCGGTTCAGCGTAAGGTAGTTGAGGCCCACCTCCTGCAAAAAGCTCAGGCGGCTGTTGATCTCCACCAAAAGGCGTTTCGCAACTGTAGTATCGTATTCATTGAGTTCCAACCCGCTGAAAAACTCAGCGAGGTTCTTGATCGGCAGGTCAACCAGGTCGCTTATCGTACGTCCCCCGATCTTGATATAGTTGGCTTCCGGCCTCAGGCGCTTGCCTTTGCAGTCGGGGCATTTGGTTTTGCCGCGGTAGCGCGAAAGCATCACGCGGTTCTGGATCTTATAATTCTTTTCTTCCAGTTCGGCAAAGAAATCGTTGAGGCCGGTAAAGTATTTGTTGCCCGTCCACACCAGCTGCCTGTCGCTTTCCGATAGCTGGAAATACGGCTTGTGCACCGGGAAATCGAACTTGTGGCTGTTGTTCACCAGCTGGTCGCGGTACCACCCCATGCTCTCGCCGCGCCACGGGAAAATGGCATTTTCGTAGATGGAAAGCGCGGTATTCGGTACCACGAGTTCCTCATCAATGCCAATGATACTGCCGTAGCCTTCGCACGACGGACATGCGCCATACGGATTGTTGAAGGAGAACAGGTGTACGTTTGGCTCGGGGAAGGTGAGTCCGTCCAATTCAAAATTATTACTATACACCAGGCGGTTTCCGGTTGCCACATCCTGCAGGTACGCTTCGCCCTTGCCTTCGTAAAAAGCGGTCTGTACGGCATCGGCAAGCCGGTTGTAGAATTCCTCTTCCTCTTTAACCACGATACGGTCGACTACTAATAATACTTCCTTATTGGCGAAATCAACATCGGCAATCTCGTCCAGGCGCAGTGTTTCGTTATCGACTAATATACGTGCAAAACCCTGCTGGAGCAGCACGCCAAGCTTTTCCTCAATGGTGCGGCCTTTCTCGGTATGTACGGGGGCGAGCAGCAGCCAGCGGCTGTCCGGTTCAAAAGTCTTTACTTCGTTGATGATGTCGGTCACGGTGTGCTTCCTTACTTCACGTCCCGAAACGGGGGAGTAAGTACGGCCCACACGGGCAAAAAGCAGCTTCAGGTAGTCGTAGATCTCGGTGCTGGTGCCTACGGTCGAGCGTGCGTTGGTGGTATTCACCTTCTGCTCGATGGCGATGGCAGGGGCAATGCCCTTGATGTATTCCACCTTGGGCTTATCGAGGCGGCCGAGGAACTGGCGTGCATAGGAAGAAAGGCTCTCTACGTAGCGGCGCTGGCCTTCGGCGTAAAGCGTATCAAAGGCGAGGCTCGATTTCCCCGAGCCCGAAAGCCCGGTAACCACCACCAGCTTGTTGCGCGGAATGGCTACGTCCAAATTCTTGAGGTTGTGCAGCTGCGCGCCTTTTATAAGTATGTTTTTCTTAGGCTCTAATGTCGAAAGATTGGTCTTTATCATGGCAAAAATTGAATAGGCAAAGATACGGGTTTTGGGGGAGATTTTTGTTAAGGGAATGAGAACGGAAGAAGGAATCCGGACAGCGCAGGTTTTTGCGGATTAAGGCTAATTTTTGAAAGACGTACAACGACAAATAGTATTACCTATAAGAATGATTGTCTGAATTACTATTTGGAAAAACCATAACCATGCCCGGACCATCAGACAACTTTTACCTCACAAAACCTGAACCCAATAAAAGCTGCCTGTTGGCGCTACGGGGCATCATCCTCTCAATGGATGATAACCTGACCGAAACAGTAAAATACGGTATGCCCTGCTTTTGTTATAAAGGCAAAAGTTTCTGTTACCTGTGGACCGACAGGAAAACGGGTGAGCCTTATATACTGATGGTTCCCGGCAGACATCTCGATCATCCGCTATTAGAGCGGGGATCGCGCATAAGCATGAAGATTTTGACAGTTAAGGCAGAAGAAGACATCCCGATTGACATTGTGAAGGTGATCTTGAACCAGGCACTTGAACTGTATAGAAACGGTACGGTTAAAATGAAGTAAACGAATATGTATTACATAATTTAGACCTGATGGGAATTGAATTTGAATAGTAAGAATGTGTTATATTTGAACTATTAATATTCGTGCAAATCCATATCATCGGCGTTCCAATAAAATGACCACACCTACTCACTTAAAACCCCATGACAAAGTCGGCATTATCAGTACCGCCAAGCGTACTGAACCCCACGAGATAGAGCAGGGCATAGCTATGCTGAAAAGCTGGGGACTTGAGCCTGTTGTTGGCCAAAATGCCTTTAACGAATACGGTTTCCTTGCGGGTAGCGATGCGGAAAGGCTATCCGACCTTCAGCAAATGCTCGACGATGATTCCATTAAAGCTATTTTCTTTACGAAAGGCGGTTATGGCACGTTGCGAATTATTGATGCAGTCGACTGGACAAAATTCCGCCAGAACCCTAAGTGGCTGGTGGGGTATAGCGATATTACGCTGCTGCATTGCCATGTGCATAATTTTGGCATTCAAAGCCTGCATGCCGTGATGTTGCAGGGATATCCTAAAAGTACGCATGAATCTATCGACACGATTCGCAGGGCGCTCTTTGACGAACGTCTGGAGTACGAAATCCATGTACATCAGCAAAACCGATATATGGGAGAAGAAATTGAAGGTACGCTCATTGGCGGCAACCTGTCGATGCTGTATGCCATTGCGGGTTCGGAATCGGATATCGACCCGAATCGCAAGATATTGTTTATAGAAGACATTGACGAATACCTGTACCACTACGACCGGATGCTGATGTCGCTGAAACGTGCCGGAAAACTCAAAGGTATTAAGGCGGTCATAGTAGGGCAGATGGTAGATATAAAGGAATCGACACTGCCTTGGGGCAGAAATGAGGTTGAGATCACGCTGGAACATCTCGATTGTCCGGTGATCTTCGGTTTTCCTGCGGGACACGTGACGGACAACAGGGCGTTGGTGATGGGGCGGAATGTGATTATTTCAGGAAATGAGACCATTAAAATAGAGTTTGTATAATGGACAGGCTGCTAACCGATAAACAATATCTTCTGGAACGCTTTCCCGGAAAAGGCGGCTGGACGTATATACTCCTTCCGGAAATTCCGCAGGATAAAGACGCGCCGTTTGGTATCGTGAAAGTTAAAGGCAGTATTGACGCCTATCAGATAAATAACTATACCCTGATGCCTTATGGTAAAGGGGTGCTCCTGATGGCTGTAAAAGCAGAAATACGCAAAACGATAGGTAAAGAGGAGGGCGATCATGTACACGTGATCCTATATAAAGATGATTCTGTTTTTGAAGCGCCGGAGGAATTTAAAGCATGCTTAAAAGAGTTCCCTGCTGTGTATGAATCTTTTATAAAATATAAAAAGTGGGAGCAAAAGATGTGTATAGAATGGATCTATTCGGCCAAAAGGTCTGAAACTGTGAATGAAAGGATTATAAGAACGATTGGAAGAATTCAGCGTAAAGAAAAGATTGTTTAAGTATTAGTAATCATATATTTACAAAAACGTAATCTATTTAAATAACTTCAGTAAAAAATGGACTTGTTATGCAGCTTTACTATACTTATTGCATTTTATATGTTAAAATTTCAACCGTCTGTTGTTTTTTAAGATTTAATTATATTATATTTGGCTAATCATTAATCAAAAATTAATAACGCCTATACGCGAAAACTACTTTTTAGGAACTCTAAGTTCAGATTTACCAAAATCAATCAAAAACGCTAAAAAAGTAGTGCTATGGCTAATGTTGCAATCCCAGACGCTGTTCTTGTTAGTAATTATGTAGGTGGAGATGAAAATGCTCTTGCCGTACTGATTAAAAGACACCAATCGAAAATTTACGGTTTTATTTATTCTAAAGTAACCGACAGGGATATTGCTGACGATATCTTTCAGGATACCTTTATTAAGGTGATAAAAACGCTGAAATCTAACTCCTATAACGAAGAGGGTAAATTCCTGCCATGGGTAATGCGCATTTCGCACAACCTTATTGTAGACCATTTCAGGAAAAATAAAAAAATGCCGATGCATCGTGAAACCGAAGAATTCTCAATCTTCTCAATCATGACCGACAACAGCCCGAACGTAGAGAACCGAATCATTACCGAACAGGTGGAAAGCGACCTGCAGAGGCTTATCGAAGAACTTCCGGAAGACCAGAAGGAAGTACTGCAAATGCGTATCTACCAGGATCTTTCTTTTAAGGAAATAGCAGATTTAACAGGCGTTAGCATTAATACTGCTTTGGGAAGGATGCGTTACGCGCTGATGAACCTGAGAAAAGTAATTGAAAAAAATAAAATTATTTTGACCAATTAGGCAATATACTGTAGCTGCTTTGCGTTCTTATGGAAATAAACAACGTATATGGCAAAAATCTACTCTGAAGAGAAATTAGCAGCTCCGAAAATGTTACCTAAAAAAGAGACTATTGACTTTATACTGAACTATTCTAAGGCACTTAAAATAGTGAAGACCGAAAACGGAACATACGAGAACATCGCTAATTAATCGAAAAACCTCCCAATGTAAGATTGGGAGGTTTTTTATTTGTCTTAAATCTCTGTAGCTCCGAATTGCGTACCGCATTACATTTACACACCTGAGTAAGTATACGTGTATGGTCAGTTAATACGTTAATTCGTATTATAACGGGTTTTTTGCCTGCTTTTTTTCGCTACTTTCGTTACTTTATTTTTCGAACTTTATGAAAATCGCAATAGTTTGTTACCCAACCTTTGGCGGAAGCGGCGTTGTAGCTACCGAGCTTGGGCTGGAGCTGGCACGCAGGGGCCACGAGGTACATTTCATAACCTATAGCCAGCCCGTGCGGCTTGCCCTCCTTAATCCGAATATTTATTACCACGAAGTACACGTACCTGAATATCCGCTGTTTCATTACCAGCCGTATGAGTTGGCGCTTTCGAGCAAGCTGGTTGACATGGTAAAACTGCACGGCATCGAACTGCTGCATGTACATTATGCAATCCCTCATGCGTATGCGGGCTATATGGCTAAAAAAATGCTGAAGGAGCAGGGGATAAGGATCCCTATGGTTACAACACTTCACGGTACCGATATTACGCTTGTTGGAAACCACCCATTCTACAAACCGGCGGTGAGTTTCAGTATTAATCATTCCGATATTGTGACTTCAGTATCGCAGGATCTTAAAGAGGCTACCTACAGATTGTTCGACATCAAACGCGATATCTATGTGGTTCCCAACTTTATCGAAATTGATAATAAAAAAATGGACCGCAAGTCTGACTGCCATCGCTCGATGATGGCAACGGAAAAGCAGAAAATCGTAACCCATATCAGTAACTTCCGTAAAGTGAAGCGCATACCTGATATCATTAAGATTTTCTATCAGATACAGAAACAAATACCATCCAAGCTGATGATGGTGGGTGATGGGCCGGAGCGCCCAAAGGCCGAACAATTGTGCGAAGAGCTCGGTATCACGGATAAGGTAATTTTCTTTGGAAACAGCAACGAGATTGATAAGATCTTATGTTTCAGCGACCTGTTCCTCCTGCCATCTGAAACAGAAAGTTTCGGGCTGGCGGCACTGGAGGCGATGGCTAGCGGCGTACCGGTAATATCTACCAATACGGGCGGGTTGCCGGAAGTGAACCGCGAGGGTTACTCGGGCTACCTTGGCAATGTGGGCGACGTTGAATATATGGCGGAGAAAGCAGTTTCTATATTGTCGGACGACAGTAAATTGTTGGAATTTAAAGAAAATGCCCTTAAGGTCGCGCTGGAATTTGACATCCAGAATGTGCTGCCAATGTATGAGAAGCTGTACGAAAAGGCACTGAAGATGCACAAATAGTATGCATTTAACCGTATTACTGGTACTTGGCAACTTATCAATTTGGCGAGCGTTAGACTGAAAAATGTCACATTAGTGCGGTAGAAATGTGGCCTTTCCCTTATTCATTGGTATTAGTCAGAAATTTTTGGCATTGCATTTGTATTGCACATTGCAACAATCATTAAAACAACATTTATGAAAAAAATCATTACCCTTTCAGTCCTGGTGCTTACGTTTGTTTCGTGCCATATTAATGTTACCAACCATATCGCTGTAGATAATGCTATTACTTTTGAAATATTAAAGCAAGACGCTTATGGAGGCCGTGAGAAGGAATCTACAATGGTAATCACCTCCAACGAGGAACTGAAATCACTTTACAAAGAGCTGGGCTGGAGCGATGTGCCAAAGGTTGATTTTGGCAAGAACAGTGTTGTAGCGCTGTTTATGGGTCAAAAGAACAAAGGCGGCTACAGCATCGGCGTTAAGAGCATCAGTATTAACAACGATACGGCTACCATAAAGGTAATGGAAACAGAACCAAACGGAATGTCAACCATGGCAATAACAAATCCTTACTGTATCGTATTGATACCTAAAACAAATGAAGTAGTAGTAGAGTAAAAACTCCTCAATAAATAACAAACCCCTGGCAACAGTCAGGTTTTTTTATTTTTGGTAATTAAGTGTTATTTTACTACTAGTTCCACGTATACCGGAAGATGGTCAGACGGGTAGCGGCAGTTTTTCGAATCGCTCAAAATAGCATACTTTTTTACACTGACACCGGATTTAGGGACGAATATATAATCGATTCGGTTGGTTACCGGCTTGTGGAATTCAAAAGCATTGAAGGTACCATCCGGGCCATATACCAAATCGGCTATTCCACGCGAATCATTGAGCTCTGATTTTATAATGTTTACAGGCTCAGTGCCGGGCTCCAGATTGAAGTCTCCCGTTACAATTACCGGCAGGTTGTTTTTGTTTATTTCCCTGATCTTCTGAAGGATTAGCCTGGCGCTTTCGGCACGTGCCACATTGCCTACATGGTCAAAATGTGTATTGAAAACCAGTATTTTCTTTTTTGTTTTCAGGTTTTGGAACATTCCGTACGTACACACCCTGTTATAGGCGGCATCCCATCCTTTAGAAGGTTTTTCCGGGGTTTCAGACAGCCAAAAGGTGTTGCTTTCCAGTAGTTTGTATTTTACGGAGTTGTAAAAAACAGCAGAATATTCACCTTTATCCTTACCATCATCACGGCCTACGCCAATGAATTTATATTCTTTCAACTGGCTGTTGAGGAATTGCACCTGGTTGGGTAATGCTTCCTGGACCCCTAAGAAGTCAGGCTCATAAAACAGTACCTGCCCCGCAAGCATTTCTTTTCTGTTGTCCCAGCGGTTTTCGCCATCGCTTGCAATATCCAGGCGGATATTGTAGCTCATTACACTGATATCCTGTGCGGCCATGCTAAAACTGAATGCCAGAGAAAATAGGATAAATAATTGCTTCATAATAGTATTCATATTTAGTGAGCACCACTTCTGTATTATAAGGTATTGAATATCTTAGAGCGGCGATCGTCTTAGGTACGAAAATAGCATATTATCTGCAATATCAAAAATCCCGGAGCTATGTTTTGACCTTATAAAGCAGTAACCAGGCAAGAAGCTGCACGCCGGCATAATGAATAATAAGTACAGGAATTGAAATTACAGGTGGAGGTGCTACAGGATCTTCGGCATAGGCAGGCAGCAGAATTTGGTTCCCGATAGCCTTGTTTCGTGAAAATAGTATCATGGTAGCAATATTATTGCCTAAATGTAATGCAAAAGGCAAATAGACTGAACGGCTGCGTTTATAGGCATGTGCCAGTAAGAAAACGAATGATCCTGTCATCACAAAAATAACCGCCATCCTGCCAGTATCTCCAAAGGCCTGCCAGGCAATCAATGATAAATACCAAACGTTGCCGAGGAGAGGATAATCGCCTTCCTATTACCTGTTTTTTGCATGAGTATATACAGCAGGGTGCCCCGGAATATAAGTTCTTCAAAGGCTACGCCTCGTACAAGATAGGCCGGCGAATGGATAAAATCCTGTATATGGTAATCGGGATTGATGCGGTATGGATTTTCTACCAGCCATGCAACTGTGAATTTGAAGATGCAATAGAATGCTATTGGGAATAACAGCCCCGGCACGAATAACCATAACCTGTATCGGGATGGCTTGAGTCCCAATGCATCGGTTAAGGTGTATCCGTAATATTTAAGGACAAGATATGATACAATAATTTGAATGATAATTCCGCCCATTCTATTTAATTAAGTGGCCAAATGTAGTAGCTTTGAAGCCGTTAACCGGGCGTTAATAGCAAATGACGCTTAAATGGCATATATGACCTATGGAACAGCAAAAAGATAAAATAGGAGAAGTAGTACGTTCTAACAGGATCGCAATGGGATATACCCAATTGGAATTATCAAGGCTTGCTAATATGGACTTGGCGATAAAAATATGAAAAAAGTTATATCTGTATTTGTTCTTCCGCTAACCTTAATTTCTTTCATTGGTATTACAAAATGGTGGTATATACGTGTTGAGGATGGGCCGGAAGTAATTGCAAAAGGTTTTCCGTTAATCTACAGCTGTCCCGGCTTTCATACTTCTTTATCAACGCAATTTTTTGTCTGTGAATTTATTCTTGACCTGGTGTGCTATTTTTTAGCATGGTTGGTAGTATTATTCGCTTTTCGAAAATCAGCAGGCAGGTTAACGGAACGTAGAATTGTCCCGATCGTATTATGGCTGTTAACCCTATTGGTTTACGTGTGGCCTCTTTTGACTTTGCTTAATCCGGATAATGTTTTTTACTTAAACAGGGATTTTAAAGTCGAAACCAGAGACTACGGCATTGATCTTATACATACTATGAACAACTACCACTATGATAAAAAGGGGTAAAATTCACAATTAAATAATTGCAACTATTTTATAATAGTATTTTTTATTGTGATGACAGGTAACCATTATCTGCAAGTTCTTTTTCGCTTTCAATAGTGATTGCCTTGGCGTCTTTTAGTATAATATTACGGTCACTTATTGAGAGCACATCGCGATAATAGTGGTCGGTTATGATGATGCCTTTAGAGGTTTTAAGTTCGTTCAGGTAGCTTTTGATCAGTTCTTTATGCAGGGGTTCTATCACAGAGAAGGGTTCATCGAGCATCAGGAACGGATGTGAAAGATGGCCAACAAGCAGCAATTCAAAATAGCGCAGCTCTCCGGAGGAAAGGCTGCCGGCCCGGGTATTAGCTATACGGTGAATCTCAGGTTGGTAAAACAGACGGTCCTGCAGTTCGCCATTTTCAAAGTACATAGGGATGATATCCCTGACTTTTAGGGTTTTTGGAAGAAAGGAATCCTGTGGAAGGTACGCTATCAGGCTATTAGGGATTACATCCTTCACACGGACAGGATTAGCGTTTACGGTTAGCTGTATACTATCAGCACGCTGTGTCCCGAAAAGTATCTTTAGCAGGGTGGATTTACCACTTCCGTTCCGGCCGAATATCCCGAGAATTTCCCCGGTACGGCATTCAATATCAATAGTATCCAGTACTTTTCTTTTGCCGAATGACTTCGTGATATTTGTTGCAGATAAAATTTGCATTCTACTAAAATAGCGTAATTATCAGCAATATTAAAATGCCCGACCAGATTTAAAACGAAAGTGGTAAGGATCAGGCGTCGTTTGGTATAGCCGAGATTATAGTAAAAGTAGTATTGGGATCTGCAGAAATTATTGAAAAACAATACACCTGTACCAATACCAATAGTACAGAAAAGTATAGGGAACCAGATGTACCTGCCGATTATTAAAGCTGTAATTGCACTAAGCAGGTGTTTACAAGATTTATGGTAAAAAAATAATGGAGTAAAGCACGCATAGAGGAATACCGTATATATGTATAACGTTGTCTAAGGGTATTTATGATTTATAAAATATAATGCATCAAGATGCTCACTTGAATAAAAGCTGCAATTATCTTACGTGTAGTTAATTCTCTATTTAACGAATGTGTATTTTTTTAGTTTAAAAAGTTTATATATCCAAAAAATATCAATTTAAAATTTTGCATCGAATAATTTTTTATGATATATAGTTGCTAAATTACTATATTTATGCAAAAATAATATACATGGAGATTTTAGCCTGCCCAAAATGCCAAAGTAATCATATTGTAAAGAGCGGAGTAATTAACAAAAAGCAAAGGTATTTGTGTAAAGATTGCAAGTATTATTTTACGGTGAACAAGATAGGGAAGAAAATTGATAATTACTATGTAACCAAAGCGTTACAGCTTTATCTTGAAGGGCTTAGCTACAGGGAGATCGAAAGGATTATCGGCGTCTCGCACGTTACCGTCAGCAATTGGGTAAAGGAATTCAGGGTAAAGAAGCCCTCGCATGGGGATTACCATCCTACCTATAAAATATTCAACCATTCAGAGCTTGTGGAGTACCTTAAAAATAAGCAGCAACTATCAGGCGCCGGGATGATCATCACGGAGCTGGGTGATAAGTTTATGCTAATTAAATGGGAGCGTTTTAAAGATTAGCTATAGTATCTTTACAATAATATATATTATAATTTCTTCTGTTCGTTTCATTTTTAGAATTTGGCGGTACCAAAAACGGTTTACCAACCAAAACAACACTGCTTATGAAACGAATTTTTACTATTGCCGGATTGCTGCTCCTATCCATCGGGGGATATGGACAGGGCTCTACCGAATACGGTTCGGGACTGAAATTTAACCTGAACGAAGATGGCTCAAAATACATGCGGACCATTTTATGGAACCAGATATGGTTCAGGTCTACCGACATGAATCCCGGTACAATGATCAACGGTGAGGAAGCCTCTACCAGTACTGATATTGGCAACCGCAGGCTTCGTATGCTTTTTTACGCGCAGCTATCCAAACGTTATCTCATCCTGATGCACTTTGGTATCAACAACCAGACCTTTACTAATGGGGGCGCGGCGGGTACTACAGGTACCGGTGGCTATGGGCAGGGCAAGAAGCCGGGTGTGTTCTTCCATGATGTGTGGAATGAGTACGCGTTGGTATTGCCGGAAACCGATAAAAAATTCAGCCTGTCGCTGGGAGCGGGGCTTCACTATTACATGGGGCTTTCGCGTATGACGATGTCGTCTACGCTTAACTACCTTGCTGCCGACGCGCCGATATTCAACTGGCCGCTTATTGAAAATTCTGACCAGTTTGCGCGCCAGATGGGAATTTTCGCCAAAGGTAAATATGGCAAAGTAGAATACCGCTTCAGCTTAAATAAGCCTTTTGCAACCAACGCGGCTCCTGTAGATGCGGCTTCAGAAGACTTTGCTGTAGCGGTAGATAACAGCGGCAACACCAAATGGTCGAAAGCCGGATATGTAGAATACCAGTTCCTTGACCAGGAATCGAACCTGCTGCCATATAAAGTGGGTACATATCTTGGTACAAAGAAAGTATTCAACCTTGGCGCGGGTTTTTATACGGCACCTGATGCCACGCGCACATCCGTTAATGGTACGGTTGAAAAACACGATATTAAGCTTTTCGCCGCCGATGCCTTCCTTGATATGCCAATTGGCGCACCTGAAAAGAAAATGGCAATTACGGCCTATAGTGTTTTTTATAAGTATGATTTCGGACCTAACTACCTTCGCAACCTTGGTATTATGAATGTTGGTGTTGCAAATACCGATTTTACCGGAACCCCGGCCCTTGCGGGGGCGGGTAATGCACAGCCGACTATTGGTACCGGTAACATCTGGTATACCCAGGCCGGTTTCCTTATCCCGAATTCAGAAGAAAAGCCATTGGTAAGGATCCAGCCATTTGGAGCCTTTACCTATAAGAATTTTGAAGCGTTGGAAAGCTCCAGTACACAATTTGATATTGGGGCTAATTTTCACCTCGACGGGCATCACGCCAAAATAACCACACAATATTCTACCAGGCCGGTATATACATCACCGGACAGCTCTTCGCTAAAAGGCGAATTCCTTGTACAGCTGCATATTTATCTTTAAACCAAATAAACACATTTATATTCTATGAGCGAAAAATCTACTAAAGGGATATGGAAGGTAATTACGGCCTCCTCCCTCGGGACACTTATCGAATGGTACGACTTCTACATTTTCGGGAGCCTTGCCGTTGTGATATCCACAAAATTCTTCCCTGCCGATAACCCTACAGCAGCATTTCTTTCTACACTGGCCACATTTGCGGCGGGTTTTGTAGTGAGGCCATTCGGGGCATTGTTCTTTGGACGTTTGGGAGATATCATAGGGCGTAAATATACATTTATGGTTACGCTGCTGCTTATGGGAGGCGCCACCTTTCTTATCGGTTGTATACCGAGCTATGAGACAATTGGTTTCCTCGCACCGCTTGCAGTACTTATACTAAGGCTATTGCAGGGACTTGCCCTTGGCGGTGAATATGGTGGTGCCGCGACTTATGTGGCCGAACACGCGCCAAAAGGGCAGCGCGGTTACTGGACCTCTTGGATACAGACTACTGCAACATTCGGGCTTTTTATCTCGCTGATGGTAATCCTCGTAACAAGGGGCTTGCTTTCCCCTGAAGATTTTGATAGTTGGGGATGGAGGGTGCCCTTTTGGATCTCGATCCTGATGGTGCTGGTATCGTACATCATCCGCAGGAAAATGCACGAATCACCTGTATTCGCAAAAGCTAAAGCGGAAGGGAAAACAACCACTAACCCATTGAAGGAAAGCTTTGGTAACAAATACAACCTCAAATTTGTCCTTCTTGCACTATTTGGTGCCGCGATGGGGCAGGGTGTGGTTTGGTATACGGGGCAGTTTTACGCCATGAGTTTCCTAAAGACGGTAATGTTCGTGGAATCGTCTCAGGTAGACGGGCTTTTGGGTATCGCGTTGCTCTTTGGTACGCCATTCTTTGTATTCTTCGGCTGGCTGAGCGACAAGGTGGGGCGTAAGTTTATCATGATGCTGGGGATGCTGTTGGCAATATTGCTCTACAGGCCCATTTACAGCAAGATGTATGACACTACCGATGTAAAGCATAAAAGGGAGATCGTAGAAAATACTACCCGTGAAGCCATCCTTAAGGAAGTAAAGCCCGGGCAGACGGATTCTGTTTATACCACCAAAAAGCAATATGCCGACGGTACGCAGTGGATGGAAGTGAAAAACGTTCACCTGGAAGATGGTAAAGCCGTAATTGTTGATGGCAAGCCGAAAGCGGATATAAAAACTACTGTAACAATTAATAGCTCCGACAAGTGGGCGCTTATCTTCCTGGTGTTTGTACAGGTGCTGTTTGTAACGATGGTATATGGCCCTATCGCGGCATTCCTGGTAGAGATGTTCCCGGTTAAGATACGCTACACATCCATGTCGTTGCCCTATCACGTAGGTAATGGCATCTTTGGAGGATTGCTGCCGGCCATTTCGACGTATCTTGCCACCAATGCCAAAACATCTGGAGATCCGGAGTTTTATCTGGAAGGGCTTTGGTATCCTATCATCATAGCCTCTGTAAGCTTCCTGATCGGAATGTTCTACCTGAAGTCTAAAAATAACGTTGAACACGATTAATCCCATATCATTATGAAAGCAATAAAAAGAGTTTTAGGGATCTTATGGCTGCTGCTTGCCGCCGCTGCCGCATATTTCTGCATCATCGAATTTGGACTGCCGAAGTTCTCTACAGGAAAACAGGACGACCTTGTATTCGGCATCATCATACTGTTCGTGCTCACGCCGCTTATTGTACTGGGCCTTGGCACCTTTGGCTATTACGCCCTCAAGGGTGAATATGATAATGTGTAGTTTGGTTAAATTTATTTAAATTGCATAGCTCCCCTTGGTGGGAGCTATGTTTATATAGGCCTCAAAAGAAAAATGAAAAAAAGGCACGAACAAAAACTGGTCATACTCTCGCTGATGCTGCTTATGGCATTCAACATACCATTGCTGCTGCTCTTTGACAGTTCACGGCCCGTTTTAGGTATACCGGTTGTTTACATTTACTTTTTCTCGGTTTGGGTAGCCTCTGTATTACTGACGTTTTATATAATCAGGAAATACTATGAGTAGCGTTACATTACTGCTTATACTCGGCTTCTACCTCGCGCTGCTGTTTTTCGTGGCACACTGGGCAGAAAAAAAAGCTTCAGGCCGATGGACCAACAATCCGTACATCTACTCGTTGTCGCTTGCTGTATATTGCTCGGCGTGGACCTATTACGGAAGCATAGGTGTAGCAGCCAATTCGGGTTTAAATTACCTGCCTACGTATGTTGGGCCGATTATTATCATTCCCGCATGGATGATTTTGCTGCGAAAGATTGTGCGTATTTCAAGGGTAAATAAAATTTCAAGTATCGCCGACTTCATCTCACTTCGGTACGGCAACAGCCGGTTTCTGGGCGCGTTGGTTACCATAATATGCCTGATGGGGATATTACCCTATATTGCATTGCAGCTTAAGGCGATATCGGAAACCTTTCACATTGTTACCGATACCGGTTCTGACAGCGCCGTATTCGAAGACACGACTACCTATGTTGCTATTGCGCTTGCCTTATTTTCCTCTTACTATGGCACACGGTATGTAGATGCTTCCGAAAAAAGAAAGGGTATTGTAACCGCAGTAGCTATGGAATCGGTGCTTAAACTGTTCTTCTTCCTGTTGGTAGGCGTATACGTGACTTTCTTTGTATTCGATGGCTATGATGATATTTACAAAAAAGCTTCCCTGCTGGAAGGTTTTGCAAAAAAGAATACCATAGGAGGATTGCCACAGGCCCTTAACTGGTTCTTTTTATGCATACTTTCCCTATTTGCGATATTCCTGCTGCCGAGGCAGTTCCAGATGGGGGTTATCGAAAACAACCGGGAAAACCATATTAAAACAGCGGTTTGGGTATTTCCGCTATACCTCCTGCTCATCAATATCTTTGTATATCCTATAGCTTGGGGAGGCAACATATTGTTTGAAGGTACATCGGCAAATGCAGATGCGTATTCGCTGCTTATCCCAATACTTATGGAGAATAAATTTGTTACCGTATTGGTTTTTCTGGGTGGATTTTCGGCAGCTATATCCATGATCGTGGTCTCATCCATAGGGCTTTCCACTATGATGAGTAACAACATCCTAATCCCTTACGGCTTTCTTGGCACGCTGCAGTCGGGGAATCAGCAGGAGAACACAAAAAAGATCGTCAACATTCGTAAGGTGTGTATTTTCAGCCTTATCGTCATATCGTATTTTATATATAAGGCTATAGTACTCGACTACAACCTGGTATCGATAGGGCTGGTCTCGTTTGTAGTGATAGCACAGCTAGCGCCTTCCTTCTTCGGTGCGATATTATGGACGAGGGGTTCACGAAGGGGCGCTATTTGGGGTATGATTGCAGGTTTTCTTGTGTGTACGTATACACTGCTGATACCCTATGCAACAGGTGTTGCCCAGGTAGGCAACAGCTTTGTGAATGATGGCCCGATGGGTATCGGCCTGTTAAAGCCTTTTTCATTGTTTGGGCTGGATTATCTTACACCGGTACCGCACGCGCTGTTTTGGAGCATGTTCTTCAACCTGCTTACCTATATGGTTGTTACGGTTAGCTTTAAAGGCAATTACCGGGAGCGCAACTATGCCGAAATGTTTGTTGATATCGACCGCTACATTACCATGCACGAAAATGCCTTTATCTGGAAAGGTACGGCTTACACGAGCGACATTACCAGGATTCTTGTCCGTTTCCTTGGCGAAGACCGTACCCGCAGGGCAATGAATATTTTCCAGGTGAAATATGATGTGGATAAAGACCAGGAGCTGGCAGATGCACGCCTTATAAAGTTTGCCGAAAACCTGCTGACAGGCCATATTGGTACTGCATCGGCAAAGATATTACTGGCCAGCGTGGTGAAGGAAGAAAAGATAACGCTGCCCGAAGTACTGAACATACTCGAAGAGTCGAAAGAGAATATCATCATTAACAAAAAACTCACCGAGACCTCCAAAGAATTAAAAGCCATAACCGGTGAACTGCAGCAGGCTAATGAAAAACTGATATGGAAGGATCGCCAGAAAGATGAGTTCCTCGATACGGTAACACACGAACTGCGGACACCTATTACAGCCATCAAGGCGGCAGGAGAGATATTGTATGAGGATGAAGATATGCCGGAAGAGATGCGCAAGCAATTTCTCCAGAATATTATGTCGGAGTCGGACAGGCTAAGCAGGCTTATCGACAAGATTCTCGATCTTGAGAAGTTCGAGACAGGTAAGCAGAAAATTAACGCTGCAACCTACAACCTTGAAGAAACTTTTGAAAAAGCGCTGGAACCCCTGATGCAGCTTATCCGGAATAAAGGGATAACGGTGCGTTTCTCCAAAAAAGGCGACCTGGCGGCACGTTATGATGAAGACCGTATTATACAGGTTATCAATAACCTTATCTCCAATGCGATTAAGTTCTGCCCGGGAGAAAATGGCATTATTTCCATTGTAGCGCAAGGCTTGCCGGGAGAAATAAAGACAACAATAAAGGATAACGGAAAAGGTATTGCCCCGGCCGACCTGGAGGCTATATTCGACAAATTTTACCAGTCGGATAACCAGAATATCAAGAAGCCTGTAGGCAGTGGGCTAGGGCTGGCCATAAGCCGCCAGATAATTGAGCATCACGGCGGAAAAATATGGGCAGGGAATGCTGATGATAATGGCGCTTGCCTTATCTTTATCCTGCCGAAAAGCCACGAAAAACATGAAGAAAATACTGATCGTAGACGATGAGCCAAACATCGTAATGTCGTTGGAGTACATCTTTAAGAAAAACAATTACCAGGTATTTATTGCCCGTGACGGACAGGAAGCGCTGGACTTGCTGGAACATGAATTGCCCGATCTTATTATCCTTGATGTCATGATGCCTATGGTAGATGGTTATGCTACACTGGAGCAGATTAAGCAGGACGAAAGGCTGAACGATTGCCGTGTTATTTTCCTTTCGGCGAAGAATAAGGGAAGCGATATCGAGAGAGGATTGCAGCTCGGCGCTGACCGCTACATGACCAAGCCCTTTTCTGTAAAGAAACTTGTTGATGAGGTGAATGGCCTGCTGAAAGGGAATGTATAGCAATTTAGCATAAATATATATCTTTAAACAAAACAGTATTAGTATATTTACAAATATTTAACAAAAACAACTACGAAAGGACATGAGTTATTATCAGGTAAAAAGCTTAGAACAATATTTTAAGCATTACAATAAATCCATACGCGAACCGCGCAAATTCTGGGACAAAATAGCCGACGAAAATTTTACGTGGTACCAGAAATGGGATAAGGTTGTAGAATTTGATATGCAGGAGGCCGATGTAAAATGGTTCGTTAACGCAAAAGTGAATATAACCAAGAACTGTATCGACAGGCACCTTGCCAAAAGGGGTGAGAAGACCGCTATAATTTTTGAGCCGAACGACCCGAAAGAAGAAGCACAGCATATTAGTTATAATGAACTGTACGACCGTGTTGCCAAACTGGCCAATGTATTAAGGGACCAAGGTATAAAAAAAGGCGACAGGGTATGTATTTACCTTCCGATGATACCGGAGCTGGCAATCTCTGTGCTTGCCTGTGCCCGGATCGGGGCAGTGCATTCGGTAGTATTTGCCGGATTTTCCGCTTCTGCGGTAGCAACAAGGATCATCGATTCGCAATGTAAGATGGTGATCACTTCCGACGGTGGCTATCGTGGCAATAAAACCATTGACCTGAAGGGTATTGTAGACGAAGCCCTGGAGAAATGCCTTTCGGTAAAACAGGTGCTGGTTGTAAAACGTACTGGTACAAAAGTAAATATGCAGGAAGGGCGTGACCAATGGCTGCAGCCCCTTCTGGATGATGCCGTACCGAACAATGTGGCAGAGATAATGGATGCCGAAGACCCGCTTTTCATCCTGTATACATCGGGTTCTACAGGAAAGCCTAAAGGAATGCTGCACACAACCGCGGGCTATATGGTCTATTCGGCCTATACATTTAAAAATATCTTTGCCTATGAGGAAAATGACGTTTTCTGGTGTACGGCGGATATCGGCTGGATTACCGGACATACTTATATCGTATACGGTCCGCTTCTGAATGGAGCGACGACCATTATTTTTGAAGGCATCCCATCATACCCTGACTTTGGCAGGTTTTGGGAAGTAATCGACAAGCATAAAGTAACCCAGTTCTACACCGCGCCTACTGCTATCCGTTCGCTGGCAAAAGAAAACTGGGAATGGGTAAACAAGCACGACCTATCGTCGCTTAAAATAATCGGTTCGGTAGGCGAGCCTATCAACGAAGAGGCATGGCACTGGTATAACGACCACGTGGGTAAAAAGAAGTCGCCTATAGTTGACACCTGGTGGCAAACGGAAACAGGAGGCATAATGCTTTCTCCAATACCTTTTGTAACCCCAACAAAACCAACCTATGCCACATTGCCATTGCCCGGCGTACAGCCCGTGCTGATGGATGAAAGACGTAATGAAATAGAGGAGAACCAGGTAGTAGGAAGCCTGTGCATCAAGTTCCCGTGGCCGGGTATGGCACGAACTATTTGGGGTGACCACCAACGCTTTAAGGAAACGTATTTTTCTACTTTTCCGGGTAAATATTTTACCGGAGACGGCGCGCTTCGCGATGAGGTTGGGTATTACCGTATCACGGGCAGGGTAGACGATGTAGTAATCGTATCGGGCCACAACCTTGGTACCGCGCCAATAGAAGATGCCATAAACGAGCACCCGGCAGTTGCGGAATCGGCTATTGTAGGTTTCCCTCACGATGTAAAGGGCAATGCACTGTATGGCTTTATTACATTAAAAGAAACAGGCGAAGGCCGCGACAGGGATAACCTGACCCGTGAGATCAACGAACACATCTCGAGCCACATTGGCCCGATTGCCAAGCTGGATAAAATACAGTTTGTATCAGGGCTTCCAAAAACACGTTCAGGTAAAATCATGCGCCGCATCCTCCGTAAGATCGCGGAAGGAGATTTCTCTAATTTTGGCGATACTTCCACACTGCTTAATCCTGAGATCGTTGATGAGATTAAAGATGCAAGAATTGAATAAAATATAAGATTACTGACATAATCTGTATAGTCCGGTTAAAATGTTTATCATTCTGACCGGATTTTTATTTCTAATATGCTATAAAACAATATCGCCCGGACTCAGCCGGGCGATATTTATAAGGAAGTTTTTAATCAGGCATGCTTTCTTTTCATTGCCCAATAGAAGAAATTGGGGAATACAAGCAGCGTAAACACCGTTGCGGTAACCAGCCCGCCAATGATTGAAATAGCCAGTGGCTTTTGCGATTCCGAGCCAATACCTGTAGACAGTGCGGCCGGCATAAGCCCGATCGCAGCCATGAGCGCCGTCATTACCACAGGTCGTGTACGGGTTTTTACCCCTTCCATTATAGAAGTGACCAAGTCCATTTTCTTCCGCAGGTTTGAATGAAATTCCGATACCAGTATCACACCGTTTTGAATACAGATACCCAGTAGCGCGATAAAACCAACACCCGCGGATATACCAAAATTGGTACCCGTTATATGCAGTGCCAGTATACCGCCAATAATGGCAAACGGCACATTGGCGAGTACTAAAAGCGAATCTTTTATATTGCTGAACATTATAAAGAGTAGTACAAAAATCAGTATTAGAGAAATAGGCACTACCTGTGCAAGTTTCTCACTTGCCCTGATCTGGTTTTCGTACTCACCTGTCCATCCAACAGTATAGCCGTCAGGCAGGCTGATTTTGCCCACTTTTTCCTGTGCTTCTGCAATGGTTCCGCCAAGGTCACGGTCGCGGACGGAGAATTTCACACCGATAAAACGTTTGGCATTGTCACGGTATACGAACGACGGACCCGTTTCGGTAACAATGGTAGCAATCTCCTTTAGAGGCACTTTATTGCCGCGAAGGGTAGGTACCATAAGGTTCATGATGTCTTGTTCATCCTTACGGTATTCTTTAAGGTAGCGCACCCGTATGTCGAATTTTTTCTCGCCTTCATATTTTTCTGTGGCAGTTTTTCCTCCAATAGCCATTTCTATAATGCTTTGGGCATCGCTCTTCTGCACCCCATATACGGCCATTTTCTGTTCGTTGAACTTTACGGTCATTGCGGGTTGACCAAGGTTTCGCAGTACCCCCACATCCTTTACGCCATCGATATGCTCAATTTTTTCCATGACCTGGTTAGCAATCTTATCGAGTGTTTTAAGGTCGTCACCATAGATCTTTACAGCGTTGCTGGCCTTAAAACCGGCTACAGCCTCGGCTACGTTGTCTATAACAGGCTGCGAATAGTTCCACGTAATCCCTTGGTAAACAGATAGTTTTTTGTTCATTTGCTCTACCAGTTCGTCGATGGTTATTTTCTGTTTCCATTCGTCTTTTGGCTTAAGATCTACCTGGAATTGCAGGAACCCGAATCCATTCGGGTCGGTACCGTCATTGCTTCGCCCGGTTTGCGAAAGCACATCATCAACTTCATCGAATGATTTCAGTTCTTTTCGTATAATTGCCGCCATTTCTACACTTTCCGACAGCGAATTGCTTATTGGCAGCTCTGCGGTGACCCAAAGCGCACCTTCATTCAGCGGCGGAAGAAATTCCGTACCGAGATAACGTGTAGAGAAAAGCGTAAGAGCCAATGCACCCATAGAAATGATGAATGATGCTTTTTTATACCTAAAGCTGAAATTAAAGCCTTTTTTAACGATGCGGTTAAAGAACTCTACAAACGGGTTGTGCTTTTCCCTTACATTTTTATTCAGCAGTACCGAACACAAGACGGGTACGAGTGTAAGGGTAAAAATGAGCGCGCCCAGCAGGGCAAAACCAAGTGTCCAGGCCAGCGGTGAGAACATTTTTCCTTCCACTTTCTCGAAAGAGAAGATTGGCAGCAATGCCGAAATAATAATCAGCTTACTGAAAAAGATAGCCAGTCCGAGTTTGGAACCGGTCTTGCGGATAAGCCCCATTTTTGCAAGGCGGTTGAAGCGTTCGGCGCCAATCTTGTGCCGCAGCTGGTCGAGCGCCACAAACAGCCCCTCAACCATTACCACCGCGCCATCTATAATAATACCAAAATCTATCGCGCCAAGCGAAAGCAGGTTGGCGCTCATACCTTTAAGCCTAAGGCAGAGGAAGGCAAACAGCAGCGACAACGGAATAACGATCGCAACGATAACCGTTGTACGCCAGTCGGCCATAAACAGCAATACGATCAGTGTTACCAGTATAATGCCCTCCACAAGGTTGTGCATTACGGTTTTGGTACAGAAATCCATAAGGTTGTCACGGTCGTAGAACGTAACCATCTTTACATCTTTTGGCAGTACATTTTCCTGTACGTAGGCGATTTTTTCCTTTAGGGCTTTAAGCACTATAGACGGATTTTCGCCCTTTCGCATGATCACGATGCCTTCTACAACATCATCTTTATCGTTAAGGCCAGCCTGCCCCACACGTGGCACATTGCTTTCCTCTACTGTGGCAATATCTTTTATGAGTATTGGGTTGCCATTGTATTGCGCCACGATGGTGTTCTCTATATCATTTATGTTATCCAGTAGCCCGACACCACGCACTACATACGCCTGTCCGTTTTTCTCGATCACATCGCCTCCAACATTCAGGTTGGCCTTACTTACAGCCTCGAAAACTTCAGGAGATGAGAGTTCATATTTTTGCAGCAGGGTAGGGTCAACTTCTACCTCATAGGTCTTTTCGCGTCCTCCGAATACGGCCACATCGGCAATACCCGGTACGCCCCTGAGCTGGCGGTCGATAACCCAGTTTTGCAGCGTCAGCAGCTCCCTTGTATCCTTTTCAGGACTTTCAAGCGTATAGCGGAAAATCTCACCTGTCGGCCCGTATGGTGGCTGCACCTCGGGATCTATACCTTCCGGCAGTTCTACAGTCATCAGTAAATTGTTCACCTGCTGCCGGGCAAAGAAATCTTCCACATCATCATCAAAAATGATCTTGATAACCGAAAGCCCAAACATCGTTATACTCCGTACATTCGACTTTTTCTGCAACGAGTTCATCGCGATTTCCACAGGCGAGGTAACAAAACGTTCTACCTCTTCGGCACTACGGCCCGGCCACTGCGTTACAATAACGATCTGTGTATTGGTTACATCCGGAAAGGCCTCTACCGGTATATTTTTATAACTGATCGCACCTGCGACAATGACCATCCCTACCCAAAAAAAGGTAAACATTTTGTTCCGTAGGGAAAACCCTATTATGTTCTTTATAAACTTTATCATGAAATATCAGTTAGTCGTTAATAGCGTCATATATGAGAAGGTTTCCCTTTACGATAACTTTCTCACCCTCTTTGAGTCCCGAAGAAATATATGTTTTCTCATCCAGCGCTTTAAAAATGCTTACTTCCCGTGTTTCAATATTGTCTTTTGCATTAAAGACCATTACATAATTCCGGTTGTTGTCAAAAACCACCGAAGCACTCGGAACCGTAACATACTTTTTATCATCTGGAAAGCGAATCTTTACAGTAGCATTCATTTCAGGCTTAAGCGCTATATCTGCATTCGGTATTTTAATAAGCGCCTTTGCGGCACGGGTTTCCGGGTCGATAACATTAAAGATCTTGTCGATCTTTCCTTTTATTTTACGATCTGGGTACGCTATGGTATGTATGGTTGCATCCTGTCCGGTTTTAATCCTGTCGAGGTCGCTTTCGTTCACGTTTGCCAGTACCCATACATTGTCGAGTTTTGCTACGGTAAACACAGCTTCGTCCCGGTTGGGGCTGAGCATTTCGTTTGGGCTGATATCTTTAGACACGATGTAGCCGCTAATAGGTGCATATAAATGGTACACAGACCCTTTTTTGAGCTTATATATCTGGTTTACTTCACTCATCCTGTTTTGTTCCGCTTTTGCCTTATCCAGCTCTTTTTGCGCCATCACCAGTTCTTTCTCGCTGGCGAGCTTACCCTCATACAGGTCTTTTACACTTTGGAGATTGCGTTCGGCAATGCTCACGTCGGCCTCTGCATCGCTTGACTGGCTCTGGAAACCGGCGATCTCCGTACTTCGGATGCTGGCAAGAAGCTGTCCCTGTGTTACATAATCGCCCAGTTCGGCTTTTATTTCAATTACACTTCCTCCCACAGTAGGGAATACCTGGCTTATATTATTGTTCTCGGCGCTTACCTTTCCGAACAGCCTTATCTCGTTTTGCGCGTATTCTTCACTCGCTGTGGCGAATGTACTTTTATCGTACATCGTGTCGGTCATTACAAAATTTTGTTTAGTGTCTGCCTTTGGTTCCTCACTGCCTTTAGAGCATGAAAATGTTAGTGGCAAAAGCAGTGCGGCACCCGCCAGTGCTATATATTTTGATGTATTCATGGTTTAGAAATTATTAATGCCTGTTACAAAATTGATCTCGGCTGCGGCGATTGCCAGTTGTTTTTTTACTCTTTCCACTTCCGTCTGGGCTTCGTTGTAAGCCTCAAAAAAGTCGGTGAATTCGATCATAGAAACGTTGCCTTTCCTGAAGTTGGAATTAAGCCCGTCGAATACTGTATCAAAATCTTCATTGATAAGCGAACTGATACGTTTGTATTCTTCGACACTGCGTGTAAAATTGCGATGGGCAGCTAATACCTCGTTTTTAACCTCGAGTTCTTTTGACGCGATATTGTTCTGGCTTTGCAGCACTGCCACTTTCGCCTTACGGATATTACCCCTGTTGCGGTCGAAAACAGGGAGGGGGATAGCAAGTCCGATGTTGTATTGCTCGCGGAAGGCATCGCCCTGTTGAACATATCCACCCCGCAACGTTACGTCAGGTATAGCCATACGGCGCTGAAGGGACAGGTCGAGCCCTGCAAATTCTTTTTCAAGTTTGGCTTCTTTCAGGTCGGCCCTGTTTTCTGCCGATTTTACGAGGATATCGTCATACAGGAAGTTTTTTGAGGCAAATGCATTGGCATCTTTCGTACTATATACGGTTTCTATAGTTGTAGCTGTACCCAACAGAATGTTGAGTTTTTGCTGTTCTTCTATGAGCACTTTCGTCTCTTCCGACTTGTCATTGTTAATCTTTACATATACCGATTTAAGGCGTACAAGGTCTTTAAGCGCGATATTATTCTTTGTTACCTGTACTTCGTAGCTGCTGATAAGTTCCTCTAGCCTGTCTAAAAGCTTGTCATATTTCTCAATGATCTTTTCCTGGTTGTGCAGGGAGAAAAAAGACTGCCATATCTGGTAGCGTAGGTTCCGTGTAAGGTCGGTTAATTCTGCCTGTGCCAGTTCTTTATCTTTTTTGGCGAGCTGGATCTGTGCTTTGCGCTTGCCTCCCAATATAATGACCTGCTCTATGCCTGCCACAAAGTTGCCGTTATAATAACCGGTTGGCAGCCAACGGTTATTCTGGCCTTCGTACCCTATCATATCCGCGCTTATTTCAGGGTTGGGATACACCTTGCTCTGAATAATGTCGGCATCGGCCTTATCAATATTGTATTGTTGCGCGAGCAGGTAGAAATTATTTTTTAAGAACAGTTCTTCCGCCTGTGTAATGGTAATATGCAATTTTTCAATGTCTTGTGCATGTATACCGGACCAACACAGCAGTATAGCCATGCAGGACATATATTTTTTAAATGCCATTTGTATGTTTTTTTAAATACTATATTATTAGTCATGGTTTGCAGAAAATACAAACCGTACCGGAATGTCACAAAAAACAATGTAGTTTTTTGCAACAATTATTGCTACCGTTTAAGGGTAGTATCCGGATTTATAAAATAGTATTTAAGCCTCGGGAGGAGGGGAGAATAATGTCAGGAATGGGGAGTGGTAAAAGGAATCCCTGTAAAAAGTATTGGATAGTATAATCCTGAAGTTGGTATCGGCAACAGGTTCAAAAGTAAATTCAGGCTGTTCGTAAAACGTCCAGGCCATTTTTTTCATATTGAATTTATTGGAAACTGGTGATTTTGTATGGTTTTCGGGAATAGCATCTTCAATGTCAAGTACTTTCTCGAGCACGAGTTCCACCATACTGTCCACCTCTTCAAAGTCGCGGTCTACAGTATCAGTATCCCTCAGCGTGTGGGGCGTATCGATACTAAAGTTGAGTATGTGCAATGCCATAAACAACCACAGTGCCCGATGACCGATATGTAGTTTTGTTAACTTCAAAAGATATACTTATAAATTTTAGCGATTACAAAAATACATATTATTCTGCATAAACCTTGCCAGTTTCAATTTCATAATAGTTTTAAGGTACTGCCGGTACTTATTTTTAAAATTGGGATTTCGAATAAAACTTTGAAAATAAGTAATGTATCTTATATTTGGATGCAACTTATCTATTTATGAAAAGGCATAGGCATAACGAAGGTTTTTCCGGGCCATTTGATATGATAATTGCCTTTACGTTTTACCTGCCTAACCTGATTGTGGCAGAGATGCTTATTCGTACCGAAGGAGATAGGGGGGCGGGAAGGCCTGCAATATTATATTCAGCATTATTCTTATAATATTCATGCTTTTCTTGCTCACGGAAACGTACTATTTTACTAAATTTTACTGGGGTCCGGCAATCATCGAATGGTTACAGTAAAGCTGCCTGGAAAAAGCAGCAGCGGGTAATAGTACACCCTGCCATCTTCAGAATTCATTAAATTTTTGGAATAGACAATAGCGGGATATTAAGGCCCGAAGCCATCAGGCGTGTCTTGCTGCGGTGTACCAGCGATGACCAGAAACCATATTGCTTAGGTACCATAATAAGCATATCCGCGCCAGACTCGATCACTTCCTTTTTTATGGCATCTATCACCGCATTGCTTCGTACATTCTTATAATAATAGTTGATACCCTGCAGGTGCGCGTCCACGGCATTTGTGGCAAGGGCAGGGGAGTTCTCTGATTTTAGCTGGCTTATTTCCTGTTCTACATTAAAAATCTCCAGTTCCCCACCAATGCCGATAGTCGTATCTTTTACTTTTTGCAGTATATCCTGCGGTATATCTTTTGGGTTATCGCATGCAAAGATGATCTTGCCTGCCCCTTTAAATTTTGCTTCTGCAGGTACGGCAAGCACAGGTATATTGATGTTTTTTATAATACTTGTCGTAGTATTACCTATAAGATCCTGTTCAAGGCTCTTCACTGGCATACCCGCAACAAGTATACTGGCATCATATTTCTCTATAAGATATACGAGCTGCTCTTCAAGGTCGGCAAAAGAAAATTCCGGGATCACTTCAATAGCATATTCATTGATAAGTATGTCAGCGTTATTTTTAAGTTTTTTCACTGCGCCATCAAGCATTTTCTGGAAGCTTTCCGCAGATAAGTGTGAATTGGAAGCATGTAGCGGTATCTTATAGTTATGGCAGAGTATAAGCCTGTAGCCGGTAAGTTTAGCAACGGCGGCGGCATATTGAACCGCGTTTTCTGCGGTATGGGAAAAATCCGTGCAGGCAATAATAGTCATGATATGTAATTTTTAGGTTATTGATGCTAATAAATCTGTTTATTATAGTTTGAAATCAAACTAATGATATAAAAAAAGGTCAAATCTCATTTATTAAATCCCGGTACATGTCCCGTAACATGTCATTTACGGGCTGTATCTGTTCGGGTTGCAGGTCTTTATGGAGGATCTCAAAAAAGCCATTTATAATTGGCTGTATCTTTTCCTGGTACTTTAACCCCTGTAGTGTCAGTTCTATTTTATTATTGCGCCTGTCCGAGGGATCAGTCCTTCGTACTACGAGCCCCCTTGTACTCAGATTGTCAATGCTCGATGTTATCGTAGCTTTGTTTTTGCGCAGCTTAAGCGCCAGGTCCTGCTGATTGAGGTCATTGTTATTTCGAAGGAGAACCAGCAACACTTCAAACATTTCGAACGTAATGTCAATATTATTCTCTTTCATCCTCCGCTTTACATATTGCTTCATTGCCTCACGAACAGCGTGCATACAGTCCATTAATTCTACAAATTTGGTAAGATGCGGAGAGGTTTTTAACATATAGCTAATGTACTAAATATATAGTTAGAAATCTAACTTTTAATAGGTAAATATTCCGGACATGCTAAATTGCATTTTTGACATGACAATGAAGGTTTAAGATTAAAAATTTTAATATTAGGCATTAGATTTGCTAATAAATAGCTTTTTTGTGGAGAAAACAGATTTTTTTATGATAAATTCCGCATTTTGGTATAGCTTTTGAAAGCCGAATATACTAATGATTCATTCGATTAAAAATAGTAATCTGCAAAGATGCCTTGGGGCGTTGCTTATGGGCTATTTTTTAATGAGCAGTATTAATATATCAACCAGCCTTGATGGGCTTGTTTCCCAAAACTCGGTTTTCCATTCTTCACACATTGCGGGCAATATGCTTAAAATGATCTTTAAGTGCGATGGCTTCCCGGAGGAGATCGACGATTACGAAGCAAAAACCAAGTCCTCCGCTAAGGGTAACGGCTTATTAATGCATGACTATCTTGTCCCAAGCCAGCTTTGTGATGCGGTGCCACCAGCCCTCAGGTTATTTCAGAATAAAGGCTGCACGGGCGATGTACCATTGCAATGCAAATTCCGTGGCAAGATCCATTTGCCGCCTCCCGAACGTATTTCGTAAATACACCGCATTTCTGTATAAGGTATTGCAAAATCCGATACTAAAATTGCTTATTTTCACATTCCTTTCCGTTTCATCTATTTAATGTGTATTTATGACACCGTTCAAACGATTTTATAATTTACTTAAACTCGACAAGCGCGACGTTTACCAGATCATCTTTTATGCTGCTTTCGCAGGATTGGTGAACCTTTCACTGCCATTGGGCATACAGGCTATCATTAACTTTATCCAAAGCGGACAGCTTAGCGTATCCTGGATCGTCCTGGTTATTGTAGTAACGCTCGGAGTCGGGTTTTCCGGCGTGCTGAATATCATGCAGCTCCGCATAGTTGAAAACCTCCAGCAGCGCATATTCGTGCGTTCGTCTTTTGAGTTTGCCTATCGCATGCCCCTTATCAAGTTTAAGGAAATGTACTCTAAATATGCCCCAGAGAAAGCCAACAGGTTTTTTGACACGCTTATGGTACAGAAGGGTACCGCTAAGTTGCTTCTCGATTTTTCCACCGCGTTTCTGCAGGTAGGCTTTGGGGTCATTCTCCTTGTGCTATATCACTCATTCTTTATTGTTATAGGGCTTTTATTTGTAGCGATACTTTATATCATTTTTAAGTACTCTTATAATGATGGACTCCAGACCAGCCTTAAAGAGTCGAAGTACAAATACAAAGTTGCCGCCTGGTTGCAGGAAATTGCCCGTAACCGTGAGAGCTTTCGTAAAAAGAGGGAATTTGAATATGCGCTGGATAGAAATGACAGGTATGTAAACGACTATGTAAATTATCGCGAGAAACACTTTGAAGTGATGAAGAAGCAGTATGTACATCTTGTCATTTTCAAGGTAGTGGTTACTGCCGCGCTTCTTTCGATAGGAGGATTTCTGGTAATAAACGATAAGATGAACATCGGGCAGTTTGTGGCTTCAGAGATCATTATCGTATTGCTCATCAATTCTGTTGAGAAGATCATTTTCGGGCTTGAATCGTTTTATGATGTACTCACTTCGGTAGAAAAGATAGGACAGATTACCGACATGGAAACCCAGTGTATCCCAAATACATCTGATAAGAAAGAAAAAGGCGTTACCATCGAAACAGAAAGCATGGGGTATACTTACCCTGATTCGGAAAAAAGATCGCTCAAGAATATAAACCTGAAGATATCCCAAGGCGAAAAAATAGTCGTTACAGGCAGTAATGGCGCCGGCAAGAGTACATTGCTAAGAATCCTCTCCGGATTGCTGGAGCCTGAAAGCGGCGCTATGTATGTTACCGATAATTATATGAACCGCCTTAACGAAGACAGTTACAGGGCGCAATCGGGTACTTTGCTGCAGGGCGAGACACTATTCGATGGCACCATACGCGACAACATCCTCTTCGGCAGTAAAAACATCGATAGTGAGGACCTTAAATGGGCGCTGGACAATGTCTGCCTTACGCCATTTATAAAAACATTTCCCAATGGACTGGAAACCCATATCCATCCCGGAGGAAGTGAATTATCTGCATCCGATGTACAGAAGATCCTTTTGGCGCGGAGCATTGTAAACAGGCCGAATATATTATTCCTGGAAGAGCCTATTGATAAGATGGATGAGATGACATCGGAAAAGATCATCGATTTCCTGCTTTCGGAAGCGAATGGATGGACATTGGTTGTTGCCTCGAAAAATCCCGTTTGGAAAGAGAAATGCAGCCGCCTGATAACTGTAGGCGATGGTAAAATTATTAATGATATAAAGCTGTAAGGCCATGTTTAATATATCTAAAGATAAAGAAAAGAATGTACTGCTATCGCCATGCAATTATGCTTCAATTACTAATGTGGCACAACGGCCTCATTATAAATGGCTCAACAAGATAATAGTAGGTTTTCTTATAGCAATGATTCTCTGCCTTTTCCTGCCATGGACGCAGAACATCTCAGGCAGAGGCGCCGTTACTACATTAAAGCCTGACCAAAGGCCGCAAACCGTGCACAATACCATTGCCGGCAGAATTGAAAAATGGTTTGTACAGGAAGGTGATTATGTAAAAAAGGGTGATACCATTCTTTTTATATCCGAGATCAAGGAAGACTATTTTGACCCGAACCTTGTGGACAATACCAAAGAACAGGTAGATGCCAAGAAAATGGCGCTGGAGTCGTACGGGGATAAGGTAAGCTCACTGGAGACACAGGCACAGTCCCTCGGCACGGAAAGGCAATTGAAGCTCCAACAGGCACAGAACAAGATAAAACAGGCGCAGCTGAAGATAAAGAGCGACAGTATGGACCTGGAAGCCGTAAAAACCCAGTTGCGAATCGCCAAAACGCAATTTGACCGTTCGACCGCGCTGAATAAGGAGGGGCTGAAACCGCTGACCGATGTGGAGCAGAAGAGGCTGAAGCTGCAGGAAGCCGAAGCGTATATCATCACCCAGGAGAATAAGCTACTGAGCAGCAAGAACGAGCTGATAAACGCGAGGGTGGAGATCAATCGTATTACCGCTGAGTATACCGAAAAGATATCAAAGTCACGCAGCGATAAATTTACAGCCCTGAGTACCCAGTATGATACCAAAGCGCAGGTAAACAAGCTGCAAAACCAGTATGTTAACTATAATATACGAAACGGCCTGTATTACATTACCGCGCCACAGGACGGGTATGTGAACCGCGCGTTGCTCGCAGGCCTGGGCGAAACTATAAAAGAAGGGACTGCCATAGTCAGTATTATGCCCGCGGCTTATGATATTGCGGTAGAAACGTATGTAGAGCCGATCGACCTGCCATTGGTGCATAGGGGAGCTAAGATAAGGGTATGGTTTGACGGATGGCCGCGGATCGTATTCTCAGGCTGGCCCGGATTGTCTTACGGAACCTTTGGCGGCAGGGTAGTAGCTGTGGAGAATTTTATCAGCCCGAATGGTAAATACAGAATATTGGTAGCACCGGACAAAGATGAGGAAAAATGGCCAAAGGAACTGAGCATAGGCGCTGGCGCGCAGAGTATCGCGTTACTCGAAACAGTACCGGTATGGTATGAGATATGGCGAAACCTGAACGGGTTCCCGCCCAACTATTATAAACCTGAATGAAAGATGGTGAGAGCAAGGAAAAGAAATAATATGGCGCAAAGGGTAAAAACCTGCATCCTGTTGCTGTTGTTTTGCTTACCCGTTGCTTACGGACAGGATTTTAAAGAAGGAGAGTTAAGTTACAGCGAGTTTCTGGGATATGTAAAAAAATACCACCCGCTGGTAAAGCAGGCCAACCTCGAGATCAGCGCGGCGCAGGCAGCACTTATGGCGGCGCGCGGCGGTTTTGACCCCAAGATCGATGTAGACTTTAATAAAAAGGAATTTAAAGGCACAGAATACTATTCCCTGCTCAACAGCAGCTTTAAGATCCCTACATGGTATGGTATCGAGATCAAGGCGGGGTTTGACGACACCTCGGGGCAATACTTCAACCCACAGAACCGCACACCCGAGGCCGGGCTTACCTCTTTGGGCATCAATGTTCCGTTAGGGCAGGGGCTGTTCATCAACCAAAGGATGGCCGATGTACGGGAAGGAAAGCTGCAATTGCAGTTAAGTGATGCGGAGCGAAAGCTGCGCGCCATTGAAGTGCTGTACAGGGCGAGCGAGGCCTATTTCGACTGGAAACGGAGCTATACGGAAGCCGAACTGTACAATAGCTATTTGGGCTATGCCAGTACCCGTTTCCGTGGGGTAAAGCAGCTTATCGAGTTGGGCGACTCACCGGCGATAGACAGTGTTGAAGCCGGTATAACGGTGCGAAGCCGCGAGCTGAATTTAGAGAATGCCAACCTGAAGCTGGCGAAGGCAAAACTGAACCTTTCGAATTATTTATGGATCGAGAATGTGCCGGTTGAAGTTGGTGATGCCGTAAAGCCGGAACAGGATCTGATAGCGACATTACAGGAAACACTTCGTACAGATGCACTATCGGTGAACCCGGACAATCTCGAAACGCACCCCAAGATCCAGTCGCTGCAAACCAAGCTTTCAATACTGGAAATCAACCGGCAGCTAAAAGCCAACCTATTGTTGCCTAAGGTCAATGTTGGGTATAACTATATCTCCGAACCGGTGTATTTCGATAGTTTTAATGCCGATGATTATAAGTTCAATGTCAATTTTAGTATCCCTGTGTTTTTGAGAAAGGAGCGGGGCAACCTGAAACTGGCGAAGATCAAGATACAGGATGCGGAATACGACCTCGGGCAACAGCGTGTTGAGCTCAAAAATAAGATAACCGCACAACAGACAGAGATCGAATCGTTAAAGCGGCAGAAGGGGATTATTGATGCTTTGGTGAGGGATTACACCACCATGCTTGATTCGGAAGAGAAGCTGTTCTCCTTTGGTGAAAGCTCCATTTTCCTAATCAACTCGCGCGAGAACAACCTGGTGAATGCAAAGTTGTCGCAAATCAGTTTAGAGAACCAGTTCTACCTTTCAAACGCGCAGCTTTTCAGGACGCTGGCGAACCCGGATTGATTTAGGTTACTCTAGGTATAGAAAAATTTGACTACAGCACGGGTTCACGCTCGTGCTGTAGTTTTATTAGTGTCTTACTCGCAGTTTTTCTTAAAAAACGCAATGACCTCATTGATGTCCTTCGTTTTAAATTCTCCCGACTGGCTTTTTTCTACCAGCAGCGGGCAGCGTTCTGTAAAATGGGCCTCGATCATTTTCTTGTACATCTTCTGTTCGCCCACCACTTTCTGGTTGCCGTAGAGTTCGAACAGGAAGCTTACCGCGTAATCATCGCCCGCCGTATTCAGGTAATAGTACATTCCCGGGGTACTTACTGCAATGTCTCCTTCCTGCGATATGTACAGGAAATTCGTTTTGCCCTGGTACACGCTGCCGAACCACCTTTTCTTGCTCTCTTTTTTCGGGCCTTTCTTTGTCTGTACCGCAGGATAAACGCAGAAGAACGTTTCGGTCTTTTTATCAAAGGTAATGTCGACAGTGGCTATCAGCGCGCTCTCGATCTTTTCGGTCTCGCCGTCTTTGGAAGCCCTGAATTTTAGTGTGGAATCCTTATGTCCCGGCGCCTCGGCAAACCCGGATTTGGAAGTGCCGTCTGTCATGTGAACTGTTGCCGGGTAGAATTTTGCCTGCATGGTAAACGAAACCAGCAGCAGGAGGAAAGCGAATTTTTTCATTGTGTGTGATTATTGGTTGGTGTGGCTAATGTAGATAAATTTATGATTCAAATAACTTTTGCATGAGTATGATGTACCGCGCCGTCATCGCGAGGCACGAAGCGATCTTTACAGGCTTACTGCCAATGATACGTAATGTTTTCACCGTTAACCTTCATGAGGGCAAATTCATCATGCAATTCTTCAGTTACTATAACCTCCTTGCCAAATAATTCAGATAACGTTTTGAGATAGCTTACAAGCTCATTATGATCATCAATAGAGTTAATTTCTTTTGGGTCAATATCACTGTCAAACTGATCAGGTATGAAAAAGAATGTATTTATCCGGATGCCTTTTATATGAATAGTAGCTGTAGGTGATTGTTCCAAATCATCACTCTCCCAAAACTCTTCAATAACCTGAAAGTCTATTGAACGCTGCTCATTACCGGTCTTTGGATTTACCCATGTAATTTTATGGTTACTGTTTACATAATCAATCCATTGCTGCCATTCATCCCTGCTAAAATCATTAATGTAAATATCCCGAAGCGAACCGTCTTCAAAATATACTTTTTCTTTTAGTTGTTGCCAGGTCATTTTTTATTCCTTATTTAATAGTAGCGATTTAGGAGCTCGCGCTAGCAGGGGATATAATGTATTTAAGCATTTATTTTATTTCAAAATGATTATATGTGTCTAGTATAAATTCGCCTCCTGTTCTATCTAACCATTCGTTAGTTATTTCAATAAAATTATATAATAGATGTGAGTAGTGTTTTAAATGCTGAAAATTTACTTTATGATAGTAAGTGGCATCGTCAATTTTTTGTTTTACCCTAATGTCTCCAAAATCACTAACTATCATTTTGTTTTTAGGTAATATTTTTGCAAGTATCAGTCTGTCGTCCATTCTATTATTATGATATGGGACAACTTTATAATTTTTATCTATTTTTAATTTCACAAATAGATTATTATAAGTTCTACCGTCAGTGAATTTATTATACCAATCTAACCATTCTTTAAATTTAATTAGAATCACAATTTTTTCTTTTTTAAAGTTTGAAACTGAAATGATGTTATCTACCAGCTTTTTGACAGATTCTGCATTTAATTGAAAATGTTTAAAAAAATGAAACCCTAATATTTCTTTATCTTGAATTTTATTAACTAACTCATTATGCGATAGATTTAACAACAGCCTTACATCTAGTAATAAGTCGTTGTTTCCGATTTCAAATATTATTTTTCTTAGGTGATTGCAAATCGTTAAAAACTCTGTATCAATATCGCGTTTAAAATAGTCATCTAATTCGTCGTGCAATAATCCCCGATCTTTTAAAATATTTACATTATACTTGATAGCATCAACAATTTTTCTTTTTTCATTTTTCCTTTCTTTAGTTGAAATATTATAGAAAAGATTTCTTCTATGTTTCATATCGAATGGTAGGTCATCGGACAAACCAAATTCTTGATTCACAATACATATAATTTTTTCCCATCCTAAAGATTTAATTGCATAACCTAACTCAAAAATTACGTTAGGATTAGGCGTTTTTCTACCTAAAGACTCCTGATTAATAATTGATAAATCACAGATAAAAAGCTTTGAACTATCAATTTTACTTAGGATTATATTTATAATATCTGGATTCCCGGGCTCTCCGGATGTATCTTTATCTAGTTCAAAATCCACTAAAGACTCATTTTCAAGATTAAGTTCTTTAATGGCAGCTTTGATGCATTCTTCAATAAAATTTTTATTGTTTTTTAGGTTCAAATCTGATTGCCAGGAGTAGAAAACTTTCATGAAACTTATCGTAATTTTTTAAGTCCTAAAATTGAACGAATATTATTCAAATCTTCAACTGCCTCGGGGGTTGTCATAAGTATGCTTTCCGCATTTTCTCTATGTGGTGGTGGAAATTTTGAAATATAATCGTTCAACGATTTGGCTTCACGAATATCTTTTACAATTTCCTCATAGGGAAGGTCATATAAATTACTACATTGCAAAAACCAATTATTTAATTTTATATTGAGTTTTATAAATTGTTCGCTTAGTCTTTGATCTTCTTCCTTAATAACTTGATCTGATGAGGAATTTGATGTTGCTTTTAAAATTTCTTCTAAATATTTTTTTAAAGTCTTATTTACTTCTTGTAGTTGGTTAATCTCAGAGGCAAGATTGCGTATTTGATTTTGATTTGTTCTTTTCCCTAAAAGATCCTTGAAAAGTCCACTCCACTGATCCTTCAGCCAACCTTCTATTTCATCAAATTTTTCGAAGGATTTAATGGGGTTGTTTCGCGGTTTTGAAAGTACGTCCTCTATAAAATGAAATATATTTACCGAATCTACATGTGCATAATTTACTTTAATATTCTCCTTATTTTTTTGAAATGTTCTAAATTCACTGTATACATTTGATTCTATGAGAATATATGTAGGTATGTCTTTGGTTATCGCAGTATCAAATTCTCTTTTAGTTATACTTTCATATCGATCATAAAATTTTTTCTCAGGTTTCTTTTCTTCTGTACTTACCTCAGATCCGTATCTTCCGCCAATTATTAAAACGAATATGTCGACATTATTAACCTCTCTATAGCATGATTCATCAAGAGGAGTATCATATGAATAAGCTATATCGCCTTTTTCAGATAAGATTGATTCGAATCCCAATTGTGATATAAAGATATCCAATGAATATCTAATGTGTTTTAAATCGTAATAAGTCGAACTTACAAAAATCCTAGGTTTGGCCATGATCTAATGCGTAATAAATAGTAAACCTACAAATAAAATCTTAATTTTAACAAAAATAAATTCCCATAACATTTTTCCCTACATCCTGTTATTTTATTACTTTTGACTCGCTTTAACGATTATTCAAAAAACAGCGATGAATTTCGACAGAAAACAATTATCCGACGATAAATTACTCGATTTATATAAGAAATTATTAAAGCCAAGGCTGATAGAGGAGAAGATGCTTATCCTTATCCGCCAGGGCAAAGTGTCCAAATGGTTCTCCGGGATCGGGCAGGAGGCCATCTCCGTAGGCGTTGCCGCCGTGCTGCAAAAGGACGAATACATCCTCCCGATGCACCGCAACCTGGGTGTGTTTACCGGCCGCGACATTCCGCTGTACCGTCTGTTCTCGCAGTGGCAGGGCAAGGCCAACGGCTTTACCAAGGGCCGCGACCGCTCGTTCCACTTCGGTACGCAGGAGTTCAAGATCATAGGGATGATTTCGCACCTTGGGCCGCAGCTTGGCGTTGCCGACGGTATCGCGCTGGCGCACAAGCTCCGCAAGGAGGGTAAGGTGACCGCTGTGTTTACCGGTGAGGGTGCTACCAGCGAGGGCGATTTCCACGAGGCGCTCAACATTGCCGCCGTGTGGGAGCTTCCGGTGATGTTTATTATCGAGAATAACGGCTACGGCCTTTCGACCCCAACCAACGAGCAGTACCGCTGCGAAAACCTGGCCGACAAGGGCATAGGCTACGGCATGGAGTCGCATATCATCGATGGCAACAACATGCTGGAGGTATATAACAAATTGAACGAACTGGCGACATCGATGCGCGAAAACCCGCGTCCGGTGCTGTTGGAATTCAAGACGTTCAGGATGCGCGGGCATGAGGAGGCGAGTGGCACCAAGTATGTGCCGCAGGAGCTGATGGATGCCTGGGCCGTGAAGGATCCTGTGGAGAATTACCGCCGGTTCCTGAAAGCTGAAAAGGTGCTGACCGACGATGCCGACGATGTCATCCGCGCGGAACTGAAAAAGGAGATCGACGAAAACTACCAGCAGGCTTCTGCCGAACCGGCCATCGAAGCAAGTTTGAGCGAAGAATTAAATGATGTTTACAAACCGTATCAGCATGAGGAAGTTAACCCTTCATCTGAAATGGAAAACATACGCATGATCGATGCCATCCAGCAGGGATTGAGGCAGTCGATGGAGCGCCACGACAACCTCGTGATCATGGGGCAGGACATCGCCGAATATGGCGGGGCGTTCAAGATCACCGACGGTTTTGTAAAGCAATTCGGCAAGGAGCGCGTGCGCAATACCCCAATATGCGAGTCGGCCGTGGTGTCGGCAGGCATGGGGCTTTCGATCAACGGCGTGAAGTCGGTTATCGAGATGCAGTTCGCCGACTTCGTGTCGACGGGCTTTAACCCGATTGTGAACTACCTTGCAAAGGTGCATTATCGCTGGCAGGAAAACGCCGACGTGGTAGTGCGTATGCCTTGCGGTGCAGGTGTTCAGGCAGGGCCGTTCCACTCACAGACCAACGAGGCATGGTTTACCAAAACCCCGGGGCTCAAGGTGGTGTACCCGGCGTTTCCGTATGATGCCAAGGGCCTTTTGGCTACGGCCATCAACGACCCGAACCCGGTGATGTTCTTCGAGCATAAAGCACTCTACCGAAGCGCTTACCAGGACGTACCTAAAGATTACTATACGATTCCGTTCGGACAGGCAGCAATGCTTAGGGAAGGGGAAGACGTAACCGTGATCTCTTTTGGCGCGGGCGTACACTGGGCTTTGGAAACGCTGGACAAGAACCCTGACATCAAAGCCGACCTTATCGACCTGCGTACGCTACAGCCGCTAGATACGGAGACGATATTCAAATCTGTGAAAAAGACCGGCAAGGTAATCATACTACAGGAAGACTCACTCTTTGGTGGCGTGGCCAGCGATATTTCTGCCATGATCATGGAGCAGTGCTTCGAGTACCTCGACGGCCCTGTAAAACGCGTAGGCAGCCTTGAGAGCGCTATACCATTCACCAAGGCGCTGGAAGACCAGTATCTTTCCAAAGGCAGGTTTGAAGGGGCGCTGAAAGAGTTGATGGCGTATTAAGAAGTTTATAGGTTGATACGTTGATTTGTTTATTTGAAGTGTATCACATAATTATAGAACCACATAGTTTTCGGGCTGTGTGGTTTTTTTTATTTTTGGGCGTGCCGCTCCACTCTGTTTCGCGTCGGGCTTTTCGCTCTATCTGCTCCGTCCCGATAGCTATCGGGACGGAGCAGGATGCCGCTGCAATCCCTCACACGAGCTTCGGGGAGACGAGGCAATAGCGGTTTTTCATCTTACAGGATTGTCACCCAAAGGCGCAGAGCCGCCAAGTTCAACGGTAATAGGAGTCTACAGTTTACGCCTTAATGCCTTTGCGTGAAATAAATTTTTCATTGCATGGATAATACCATTCATATCATTATTTTTGGGCTAAACTTCTGAATTGAGAACCACAGAAACTTTTACTATAAATAATCCTTCCCTGAAGCAACAGCTTCTGGCTTGGGCGCAGCAGTTCCGCGAAGTTGTATTTTTGGACAGCAACGACTATCAGCAGCAGTATACTTCGTATGATGCAGTGCTGGCCGTGGATGCGCTTACATCGCTGCAGACCGACTACCACAACGCTTTTGAAGACCTTAATACCTACCAGCAAATCACTAAGGACTGGTTGTTTGGGTATTTGTCATACGACCTGAAGAATGATACGGAAGACCTCTTCTCTAAAAATCATGACGGACTTGGATTTCCTGACCTGTTTTTTTTTCAGCCCAAAAAGTTATTCCTGTTAAAAGGTAATCAACTCGAACTGCACTACCTTATGATGTGTGATGATGAGATGGAATCGGATTTAAACGAGATTAAGAATTCTCCGACGCAAACCAATCCGGCAACAGGTAATCAACAACCGGCAACCATTCAGCAGAGGATTTCGAAAGATGATTATCTTCAGAAAGTAGCTGAAATGCTGGCGCGTATTCATAGGGGGGATATTTATGAGGCAAACTTCTGTATGGAGTTCTATGCCGAAAACGCATCTATCGACCCCTCAGAAACCTACCGGAAGCTCAATGCTATTTCAGAAGCGCCGTTTGCCGTGTATCTCAAAAACCACAGGCAATACCTTATGTCGGCCTCACCGGAACGTTATTTGCGCAAAGATGGGAATAAAGTTATCTCGCAACCCATAAAAGGAACTGCCCGGCGCAGTACCGATCCTGAAGAGGACCTTATTATAAAAGCTACCCTTTCGGCAAATGAAAAGGAACGCTCCGAAAACATCATGATCGTCGACCTTGTGCGCAACGACCTGTCACGCACCGCGGCCAAAGGTTCGGTCGAAGTAGAGGAGCTTTGCGGTGCATACACCTTCAGGCAGGTACACCACCTTATCTCGACGGTGGTTTCACAACCGGAAGCGGGGAGCCGGCCTGTGGATGTTATCCGCACGACTTTCCCCATGGGCAGCATGACCGGTGCCCCTAAGATATCGGCTATGCAGATCATCGAAAAGCTCGAGGAAACAAGGCGCGGGATTTACAGTGGCGCGGTGGGATACTTCACGCCTGATGGTGATTTCGACTTCAATGTGGTCATTCGTAGTATTTTGTATAATGCGGAGCGTGAATATGTCTCCTTTTCTGTTGGCAGCGCAATAACTGCTAAGGCCAGTCCGGAAGCGGAATATGAAGAATGCCTGCTTAAGGCAAAGGCTATGAGGATGGTGTTGGAGGAAGGCAAAAGGGATTAGGCAAGAGGGAAATGGCAAGAGGGAAATGGCAGAAGGCAGAAGGGAACGATATTAACTAACCTTGATTAAATATGAAAAAGTTACAGGGATCTGATAGTATGGCAAAAATCTATGAACATGGTTGTTATGGTTTATAAACTTGTGAAATATTTTCCTGATGAAGAAAAGTTTGGCCTGACCGCTCAGATTAAGCGTAGCGCGGTGTCTATTCCATCTATATTGCTGAAGGCTATGGGCGCAATTACACTAGGGACTATGTGAGATTTTACAAATTGCAAGAGGATCTTAATTCGAATGTCAGACTCAAATTCAATTGCGGTAAATTTACAGTTCGTAAACAGCAATAGTGTTAAGGAGATAAACGAATTTGCTTTTGAAATTGAAAAAATGCTAAATTCGTTAATTACTAAGTTAAACGTAAGTTAGCTTATATTCACTTATGCCTTTTGCCCGATGCCTTTTATGCTTGATAAACTTCAAAACCATCTTAATCAAAACCTTTCTTTTTTAAAGGATAAAAAACTCTTGTTAGCCGTTAGTGGCGGACTGGATAGTATGATTTTATCTCATCTTTTTCAACGTTTGGATTATGATATTGCCATTGCACACTGCAACTTCAATTTAAGGGGAGAGGAAAGCGATGGCGATGAAGCATTTGTCAGGCAATTTGCTGGCGATAGTATTATATCGATATTTGTAACACGTTTTGATACAGCATCTTTTTCTCGTAATGCTAAAGTTTCTATTCAGGTGGCGGCACGCCAATTGCGTTATGCCTGGTTTGATGAATTAATGCAAACTGAAGGCTTCGAATACGTGCTTACAGCCCATCACCTAGATGACTCTTTAGAAACTTTCCTCATTAACTTTACCAGGAGTACGGGTATTGAAGGCCTGACAGGAATACCACAGCAGAATGGCAGGGTTATTCGCCCGCTATTACCCTTTACCCGTAATGAGATTGAAGCGTATGCCAAAGAGAACAATGTAAAATGGAGGGAAGACAGCAGCAATGCATCCGATAAATATTTACGCAACAAGCTGCGCCATGACGTAGTACCGGTGCTTAAATCCCTAAACCCTGCGTTTGCGGACTCTTTCCGGCAGACACTTGAAAACCTGCAACAGTCACAGTCACTTGCTGAAGACGCAGCAGTGATTATTTATAAACAGGTAGTTACGGATGCAGATAACCAAAAAAGCATCAATATCCTACAGCTCAAAAGGTTGCCGAATTATAAAGCGTACATGTACCAATGGCTCAGGCCTTTTGGATTTACAGCGTGGGAAGATATTTACGGGCTGGCAGATGCGCAATCTGGAAAATATATACTCTCCGAAGGTTTCCGTCTGCTGAAAGACCGGGAACATCTGATCCTGGAACCACTGCAAAGCCTGGACAACCAACGCGTTTATACAATTGAGGAATTCCAAACTAAAATTGACACACCTTTTAAATTTATTCTCGAAGAAGTATCTTCAACGGATAAAAATCCAACAAAAAAGGTGATTTTTGTTGATAATCAATTAATAAATTTCCCGTTATTTCTTCGTAGATGGCAGGAAGGTGACTATTTTTACCCAGCCGGAATGATGGGGCAGAAGAAGAAGGTTTCCAAGTACTTTAAGGATGAGAAATTCTCCCTTGCCGACAAGGAAAATACCTGGCTGCTTTGTTCGGGAGAAAGTATAGTCTGGATCGTTGGCCATCGTGCCGACGAAAGGTTCAGGCCCAAAAAAGAAACAAACACAATTTTAAAGATAGCCGTTTTATAAGATGAAAAAGTTCACGTATACCTTCCTATTCTTTTTCGCGTTTTTAGCCGCATATTCCCAAAACATTCACCATCCGGTAAAATGGACCTCAAAGGTGGAAAAAAAATCCGATACTGAATATGTGCTTATTCTTGATGCCGTTATAGAGAACGAATGGCATGTATATTCGCAACATACTCCGGATGGAGGGGCGCTTCCGCTGGAAATCACATTCAATAATAATAAAGGCAATTTTGAAGCAGTAGGCAAAGCGGAGGAAAGTCCGTATGAAAAGGCTTTTAATGACGTTTTTGGCGTGGATGAATATTTCTTTAGCCATAAAGCCCAGCTAAAGCAAACTATAAAAGTGACAAATCCAGACAATGCGATTGTACAATTGCAATTGTATTACCAGGTTTGTAAAGAGGTTTGTATTCAGGAAGAGAATAACTTTGAGTTTAATCTTAAGGATTTAACATCGAAAGAGGTGCAAAACTTTGAGGCCGCTGCACCCGCTGCGCCTCAAAAAAAAAATGAGGTAAAAGATGTTCCGGAAAAGTCTGCAGATGATGAAGAAAGAGGCCTTTTAGCTACTTTTCTTTTAGCTGCGCTGGGAGGTTTCGCCGCATTGCTTACACCATGTGTGTTTCCTATGATACCTATGACTGTAAGCTTCTTCACGAAGCAGAGTAAAACCCGCGCTGCCGGTATTCGGAATGCAATTACTTACGGAATCTCCATTATCGTTATTTATGTACTTCTGGGTATAGTAGTGACGGCAATTTTTGGTGCGGACGCATTAAATGCGCTTTCAACAAATGTGTGGTTTAACCTTGCATTCTTCGTTATTCTCATAGTGTTTGCCTTTTCTTTTTTAGGGGCTTTCGAGATTATGCTGCCCAATTCATGGGCAAATAAGGTTGACAAGCAAGCGGATAAAGGAGGTATAGTTGGCATATTATTTATGGCACTTGCCCTTGCAGTAGTGTCGTTTTCATGTACAGGCCCTATTGTAGGAAACATTATTTTTGCAGCTGCATCAAAAGGTGGCCTGGCACCTGTTGTGGGGATGTTGGGCTTCTCATCTGCACTGGCACTTCCATTTATGCTTTTCGCAATGTTCCCCGGATGGATGAATTCATTGCCAAAATCAGGCGGCTGGCTCAATACCGTTAAAGTATTCCTTGGCTTTCTTGAATTGGCCTTTGCCTTCAAGTTCCTTTCAAATGCCGATCTGGTACTACAGCTGCACTGGCTGGAAAGGGAGACATTCCTTGCAATATGGATCGCAGTATTTGGGGGACTTGCACTGTACCTGTTCGGGAAATTAACACTGCCACATGACACACCGGGATCTTTTATTTCTGTAGGAAGGCTGTCTCTCGGTTTGTTAACCTTAGCATTTACGGTTTACCTTATTCCGGGATTGTGGGGCGCTCCGTTAAAGCTAATAAGTGGTTTCCCGCCACCTTTAAATTATAGCGAATCTCCTTTTGGTTTTGGAGGTTCGGGAGGAAATAGCGGCAATAAAGGCGGACTGCCTGAAGGTGCTAAACTCGCCGCGCATGGCCTGATTGCTTTTGAAGATTATGAAAAAGGACTTGCTTATGCAAAGGAGATCAATAAGCCGGTCCTGTTGGATTTTACAGGATATGCCTGCGTCAATTGCCGTAAGATGGAAGATTATGTGTGGAGCGATGCCCGCATATTATCAATATTGAAGGATGAAGTTGTGCTTGTATCCTTATATGTTGATTATAAGAAAGAGTTGCCGGAAAGCGAACAATACGTTTCCGAAACGTCAGGTAAAAAAATAAAAACCATTGGTAACAAGTGGAGCGACCTGCAGCTTTCCCGTTACAAGATCAATGCCCAGCCTTATTATGTATTAATGGGGCACGATGAGAAAAACCTGAATGAGCCGGTTGGTTATACACCGGACATTGAAGAATACCAAACCTGGCTTAAAGAAGGTATTGGAAATTTTAATAAATAGTAGTTTACTCCAGATATAAAAAGGGCGCTGTTAAGCGCCCTTTTTATATCTCACCAATAAGCTTCCGGGCCGCCGTCTGCACCGGATCCCACACAGGGGAGAAGGGTGGGGCATATGAAAGGTCGAGGTCAATTATATTTTGCAGGGTAAGGTTGTGCGTTAGTGCTGTAGCCAGTACATCGATACGCTTTGCAGCGCCTTCTTCCCCAATGATCTGGCCCCCCAACAGCCTGCCGCTGTTCTTTTCTGCCAGTAATTTTACAGTAATATGTTTGGCGTTGGGGTAATAGTGAGCGCGTGTCTTACTATCGATAGATGCCGCCACATACTCGATTCCCAGTTTTTTCAGGTCTTTTTCCTGAAGGCCGGTACGGGCTACTTCGTATTTACACACTTTACATACCGCGGTTCCCACAGCGCCGGGAAAGACAATATTTTCACCAGCAAGGTTACTGCCGGCTACAAGTCCGGTCTTATTGGCTACTGTACCCATAGCAATATGCACGTGCATTTTGCTTACCAGGTGCAATGTTTCGGTACAATCGCCCGCGGCCCATACATCAGGTATATTCGTCTGCATTTTGGCATTTACCTTTATAGCGCCCTTAACGCCTAACTCTATACCCGATCCTTTCAGGAAATCCGTATTAGGTGACGTTCCCATACCCAGTACTACAATATCCGTTGCAATGGATTGCCTGTCGGTCACCACGGCAGAAACTTTATCATCACTGTGTTCAAAAGCAACCAATTCTTCGCCTAAATGCACCTTCACGCCCAGTTTGCGCATCGCCTCAGATACAAGCTCTCCCATATCGGGGTCGAGGGTATTCATCAATTGCGGCCCGCGGTTTACAAGTATTACTTTCAGCCCGCGTATCAACAGGGCCTCTGCCATTTCAAGGCCAATATAACCTCCGCCAATGATCACCGCGGTTTCCGGTTTTTTATCTTCTATATATTTTTCCAGGTTGATGCCGCTTTTCAGCGTGGATATACCAAATACATTTTCTGCATCAGATCCCTCAACATCCGGGCAAAAGGCTTTTCCGCCCGTGGCGATGAGGAGCTGGCCGTAGTCTTCCCAAAGCTCACGGTTATGTTCTTTGTCGAGTACCTTAATACGCTTGTTTTCGGTGTCTATTTCAAGCACAAGATGCAGGGCGCGGACATCGATATTGTATTTCTCCCGGAATGTTTCAGGAGTACGTATAATCAGGTCATCGATTTTTTCAACGGTTTCCGATATATAATACGGAATCCCACAGGCAGAATACGAGGTGTACTTCGATTTTTCAAAAACCACGATCTCCCTTTCAGGCTGTTCGCGGCGTACTTTTGATGCGGCCGTCATTCCCGCGGCATCCCCGCCGATAATTACAAGTTTATCCATGAATTCAAATTACAAAAAAATCCTCAAATTTTACGATTCCGACTAAAAGAAATAATTATCAGGCTGGCAGATCTATCAGTATATTGCGGGTTTATAGGTCAACTGGTTAACCTTTATTAAATAAAGATTAGTGTTTCATGATATTAATCATCTTTAGCCCCAATATTATATAAAATATTTGCGGCTTATTATATACAGATGAAAAATACACCATTACACAGTTTCCATATTCCTGTCATGGGCCTTTCCTATACAATCGATTCACCATTACGGGTAGCCAAATATGGCATCGATTCCGTTGTTTCTATAGTCGACGATGAGCTGGCCGAAAGAATGAAAGCCTATTACTGCGGTAAATTTGATATTCCCTTTAAAGCTATTTCGGACAAAATTGCCGATTACAGGGCAAAACGTATAACAGATTACCTCAATGTGATGGATAAGCTGGTAAAGCAGCAATTCAGTGATTTTTGCGAAGAGATCAGTAATAATAAGAAAGAACTCGAAAAGTTTATTTCGATGCTGCCTGATGCCTCCTCTATTTTAAAAAGCTTTCAGGAGATATCTGCAGATAACCTGTTAGGTAAGGCAAAAGAAATCGTTGGCAAATACCTGTCGCCCGGTTCAATAGATGTCAATATCATGACTAAAGTAGACAAAACAAACTACCAGGATAAGGTTGCTTTGCCGACTGAATTTAATGATGCCCATGCTGCTCTCAGAGGGTATGCGAACAGTACATTAAGTTCCTCTTTAGTGCTTTCAGCAGGAATGAATCCTTCACTATACAGTTATATTGCTACATTCAAAGATTTTTTCCCTGATGATAATGGTGCATTAAAAAAGAAGATCATTCTTAAAGTGAGTGATTTTCGATCTGCATTGATACAGGGATCCTTTCTGGCTAAGAAAGGTATTTGGGTGTCGGAGTATCGCATAGAGTCAGGCCTTAATTGCGGTGGCCATGCTTTTGCAACCGACGGCCTGTTGCTGGGGTGTATCATGCAGGAGTTTAAGGACCGTAAAACGGAACTTGTTGAAACCATACATTCCCTGCTTGCAAAGGCGCTCCCTGCTTGCGGTTATACCGCTCCAAAACAACCTATGCCAATACGTATTACTGCACAGGGAGGTGTAGGTACAGCGGAAGAGCATCGTTTTCTGTTGGAGTATTATGAAGCAGATGCCGTAGGATGGGGATCGCCTTTCCTTTTGGTACCCGAAGCGACATGCACCAACAGGGAAACCCGGGAATTACTTTCCCGTGCAGGGGAGAAAGACCTTTACAGAAGCGATATCTCGCCTCTGGGTGTTCCGTTCAACAGCGTGGTAGGTACGACCAATGAATTCTTTAAAACACAGCGTATAGCGGCAAAAAAGGAGGGAAGTTCCTGCCCTAAAAAACTTTTGGCCCTCAATATTGAGTATGGCCGGGAAGGTATCTGTACAGCCTCCCGCAAATATCAAAAAATTAAGCTTAATGAACTCGAGATGGTAAAAGATTCTTTAGATAACGTAGTTTATGACAGGAGAAAGGATGCTATATTGGTGAAATCGTGCTTGTGTGTAGGGCTGGCCAATTCGGCTTATCTGGAAAATGATATTCCGGTAAAAGGGGAGCAACAGGGCGTTGTAGTATGTCCGGGCCCCAATATGGCTTATTTTGATAAAGAAGTATCCCTGCAGCAAATGGTAAGGCACATCTATGGCCATGATTCCGTACTTGCAGAAGGCTACAGGCCAAACATGTTCATTAAGGAACTGCAATTGTATTATGAGTACCTAGAACAGGAACTTTCGGCTATAAATGAAGATATTACCAAAGCCCAGATTAAAAAGTGGCAGTCTTTTAAGGTTAACCTTCAGAAAGGTATTGCTTATTATGAAGACCTTTTCTCAAAAACAACTTTCTTTAGAAAGGAAAGGGAAGATATTATGAGTAAACTTAAGTTGTATACCATAAAGGTTGATGAGATGGTTGTACCAGCAGAATAATTACGAGTGACAAATTCGTAAAAACAGAAAGGACTGTCTCAAAAGTCCTGATTAAAACATCTTGCCATTCTGACGAAGGAAGAATTTCTTAATAATCAAATATTGGAGATTCTTCACTGCATTTCATTTCGTTCATAATGACACTTTTGAGACAGCCCCTTTCCTCTCTATGCACAGTCTATCCGGCCAGTATCTTTTGTTTTTCTATGTCAAATTCTTCCTGGGTAAGGATTCCCGCGTCCAGCAATTCTTTCATGTCCATAAGCGCTTTTTTCTTATCGGTCACTCCGCTGCCTGTGTCCGGCTGTTTACCTTGTGCCTGCGGTTGCAGTTTTGCAGTGTCAGCAGGGTTTTTGCTTAACAGCAATTCCGTGATTTCGTTGAATCCTTTTACGTTAGAATAATCAATAGCCTTTTGCTCCTTTACGTTCACAACTGAGGTATCGGCGTCTTTTTCCAACAGGTATTTTACGATATCTTTTTTGCCCCCCGCGGAAGCATAATGAAGAGGTGTATTTCCGCTTTGATCCTGAACATTTATGGAAGCGCCTTTTTCTACAAGCAGCTTTACCATACTAAGGTGGCCATTTTTTACAGCGGCATGAAGCAGGCTTTCGGCACCATAGGCACCCGAATCCAGGCTGAAATTACTATCGGCGGAAAGGTCGTTGGCCGTAAGTACCCAGTCGAGATACGATGCCATATCGTTATCGTTGCCGGCAAGCGGTTTGTTGTAATTGGCATCGATACCATATTCCAGGAATAGATTTACGATTTCCTTTTGATTGTTGTTCACGGCAAACCAAACAGGAGCCAATCCATTATTGGAGGATACTTTGGCATCGGCACCGCTTTGAAGCAGGTATTTGATAATCATATTGTTATTCTGGTAGCAGGCCAGGAGCAACGGGCTTTCACCCTGTTGGTTCAGGTGGTTTACATCAGCCCCTTTCTCAACAAGTGCCTGTACGGCCTGTAGATTTTTAGACTGTACCGCGAATAATAAAGCCGTGTTTCCATATTTATCTACTGCATTTATGTGGGCACCGGTATCGGCGAGTTTGTATATCACGTCACGGAATCCACAATAGGCAGCCAGCATGAGCGGTGATTGAGCTTCCTTATTTTCCGCATTTGGATCCATTCCACTATCAAGCAGTTTAGCAAGCACATCGGCCTGTCCCAAATTTGCGGTAAGATGGACCAGGCTGTTACCCTTGTGGTCGTTTATCGCTGTATCTGCACCCTGATCTATAAGATAGAGCGCCACCTGCTTTTGTTTCTGCAGGCAGGCAAAATATAGCGGTGTTTCTCCCGCATGGTCTTCATAGTTTATGTCCGCGCCTTTTTCCAGCAGCCCTTTTACAATATCAAGGTAACCGTTGTGAGCAGCATAATGCAGTGCCGTACGGCCTTTTTCATCAGTATACTTTACGTCTACCTCATTGTTGTTGAGCAGTATTTCGGCTATTTTTCTTTTACCCGACTCGCAGGCTATAATAAATGACATCGACATAAGATCATGGGATTATTTGCTTTGCAGCAGCAGTTCAACGGTTTTGGATTTGAGATTGTCGGAAGAGGCCAGCATCATGGGGGTCTCGTCCCTGTTATTGGTGGCATTGGCATCAGCGCCCATTTCCAGCAGCAGCTTGGTTTTTTTATAAGTATCGCGTGCTGCGTTCTGGTCGTAATTTAAATCATAAGCAGCTACTTTGTGCAATAGTGTATTGCCGTCATTATCTGTATATGCTATATCTACATTTCCCGTTTTGATTACCAGCTCAAAAACCTCAAAAGGTTTTGCAGCTACGATGTCAAAAGCTGTTTTCTCTACGCTGTAATGTGTGGATGTCTGGAACAGGTCGGCGCCATCTTCCATCATGGCCCTTACCAACGTTGCGGTATTGGGGGAGTAGCCACTGATCCGGTTGATATATTCGAAGAAAAACGCCACGCCATCCCTTGTTTTTTTATCAAAGTCGGGTGCTTCATATTGCTTAAGCAGTTCGTATACTTCGAGGTTTTGCTGGTCTACCGTAGCCATGTAGTAGGGCGTTTTTCCTTCTTTGTTCTGTTCATTGGTACGGGCGCCGTTTTCCAGCAACAGTTCCACCAGTTCTTTTTTACCGCTGGAGATCGCCATCATCAGTGGGGTTTCAGCTACAATGTTTGCGGCATTAACGTCTGCTCCGTTATCGATAAGCAGCTGGGCATATTGTTTGGCCAGGCCTGCATCAGGGTTGTAGTTTTTTGCTACCTGGTGCAGGTACGTATTTTCGGCATTGTTCACTGTGTTTACATAACACCCGCCGTCGATTAATGCCTTGATAATTGCAGGATTTGCTTTTTGTTCTAACGCAAAACCAAGAAGGGTTTTGTCGCGTACACTGTCATTCATGCTGCTTAATTTTGGCAGCAGCCCTTCCATGAACGCTATAGATTCCGGATCATCCTGCAGGATGCGAAAAGCGGCATCAAAGAACGACCTTTCAAGATTGTCGTATTCATATATGTCGCTCTCAATAAGGCCTTTTCCGATAAAAAGTTCAATAATGTCAAAGGCTTTGGCACGAAGCAGTATATCAAAAACCGGCACATTCGCTAAAGCTTCAAGATTATCAGGAATATTTTCCTCCGTCTTAAGCAATTCGCGCGCGTCGTCAATTTTTTGTTTTTGAAGTGCTTCGATCAGTTCTGTCTGTCCTTGCATAATATGGTTTTTTGTAGGATGTTACTCAAATTTAAGAAGCCTGTAAATTCATTCCTCAAAATAAACATTTCTTTAACGCCACTTTAAGAACTGATCATGTTCAGGATTCTAAGCTTATACGTATATCTGCAAAAGGATGATGTTAAAAGTTATTTAAGGACATTGCTTTTAAAAATTTATGCGTGCAATTTGTAGTTTCATAATTTATAAAATTACCCAATGAAAGATCTCGGTCACGGTTATAAGGTTATTGACAAGGGGATTTACCTGTATGATTCAGAAACATTCACCAGCCTCAAAAAGATAATCGACCATGATACGTTTGAGATAATCGGCATGTATGAGGATAAGACCTTTTATTTCAGAGATAAAGAAAGGATATACGTTGCCAGCTATATGTGCAGGCCTTCAGTCATTGAAGGGGCTGAACGTGATACATTCAAAATTATAAATGCGGAAGAAAGTATCGGTTATGACGGGAAGAACTATTACTGGTACGATACTATACTGCCCTACAATTATAACAATGCCGAAAGAGTTAACGACTACTACCTGAAGGCAAACGGGAAAGTTTACTTTCTCACAGAACTTACAGAGGGTGCAGATGCAGATACTTTCAGCATTATCTGGCAGAATATTGCACGTGATAAAGACAGCCTGTTCTTTAGGGAGAAAAAAGTTTCCGAAGTGGATGTGGATACCTTCCGGACCGTACCGGGATGCTTTGACGGGGATCACCTGGATCAAAGCCATACCTATTATGCTGCCGATAAAAACAATGTATACTTTGTAAACACGATAAGCAAGTCCCTCAAAAAGCTGAGCCGTGTAAAGCCTTCTGATTTTTCGGTAAAAATTATTGATGGCAGGCTATATGGAATAAACGGAAAGGATGTTTATTTTTTTGGTCTCAAAAAGAAAGGTTTGCAATTGGATGATTTGTAAAGATTAAATTGTATCAGGTAATAATTTCTTCAAGTTTCAGAAGATCATTCTGGAGTGCAAATATAACCAGTCCTGCCATATTTTTAGATTGGGTTTTTAGCAACAGGTTATTGCGGTGTCCTTCTACGGTACGATAATTAATAAATAATTTGTCTGCTATTTCTTTCGTGCTTAACTGCATGCATATCAGTTTGATGATCTCTTTTTCGCGTGCTGTAAGGTCCCAGTTGCTAAAACTTGATTTTTTCAGCGTATGCAGTTTTTCTTTTATAACATCAAGTACCAGTTCGTCATAATAGTATCCTTTCAATGCTACTTCCCTTATTGTTTTAAGCAATATCTGCGGAGTTGTATCTTTTACAAGATAGGATGCCGCCCCTGTGTTTATCATATTTGCAATAAATACTTTGGTATTATAGCTTGTAAGCGCAATTACTTTAATGTGGGGGTATTTTTCGCAAATCACCTGAGTCGTTTCCACACCATTAAGATCCGGCATTTTAAGATCCATAATGATAATGTCTGGGTGCCCGTCCTGAACCGAAAGATATTCCAGCACCTCAACGCCATTGTAAGCTTCAAAAATAATTTCGATATCCTTTTCGCGTTCCAGTAGAAACGCGATACCGTTCCTGAACAAAGGTTCGTCATCAGCCAATAGTATCTTTATCATGTCCATCTTTTAAAAGCTAAATATTGTTATGGTTCCCTGATTTACCTTCGAATCTATGCTAAGTGTCCCTTTAATGAAATCGATACGGCTTTGTATGTTTTTCATTCCCAACCCTGGTTTATTTCCTGTGGCTACAGTATCGAATCCTTTACCATTGTCGCTATAGTGGCATCGGGTTTTCCCCTCACTGCCTTCAAAAAGAATAACGATATCGGAGGCTTTTCCGTGTCTTACCGAATTGTTGAGAAGCTCCTGCAATATCCTGAAAACATGCATATGCTTTTCTTTATCGGAATTGTCTAAGGCAACATTATTTTTATAACTTACGGCAACATTTTCAAGGCTGTTAAATTCTGAACATAATTCTTCTATAGCCGCATGTAGTCCAAATTTATCAAAAACCGGAGGGAAAAGATTATGGGCTATCCTGCGGGAATTTTCCAAAGCTTTTGACGAGAGCCCAACAATAGAATCAAGTATTTCTGATCGTTTTTCGATATTGATATCGGGCATAGAGAGCATGTGGCAATTTAGGGAGACAACATTGAGCTTTGAGCTGATATCATCATGAAGATCCTGTGCAATCCTTTTGCGTTCTTTTTCCTGTACGGCAATGGTAGCAAGGAGAAGGTCTTTACTATGCTGCAACTCGATATTTTTCTTTTCAAGTTCCTTCTGAAGAATTTTCTTCTTCGAAAAATAAAAGAAAAGCAAAAGTGTAATACCCATAAACAGCATGAGAAATATACCCGAAAGTACAATTAATGCTGCTGTATTTTCCTGGGTAAAAACTTTTGTTTCCATTCCCACAGTATTAGTATTTGATAGATGATGAAAAGGACTGCATTCGTGTTCCAAATATACATGTAAAGTTCGTCATTTATATTTACCAGCGAACTTGCAGATGCAAAAATAAGCGCGCTGCTTATCAGGTAAATAAACAAGCCTATAGTGGCATAGTGAAACAGTAATTGGTTGCTTAGCAATTCATAAAGATATAATACTGAATAGCAGGCCAGTACAACTGAAGTTATCAGAAAGCCTATAGAGTTGAAAGTGTAATAATTTTCCGGGAAAAAGTAATACTGAAACAGGAGGGCTGCTATAAGCAATACCGAAACAGCCATTATTACTTTGCTTTTTACTTTGGCGACCGGAAGGAACAGGTAATAAAAGAAGATACTTAAAAGTATAAATTGTGAAAAAAGGTAGTAATTGGATAAAAAATGATTGTTGTACTTATACAGTGCGAAAACCTGCATAACAATCTGGATTATACTTATGCTTGCCAGGTATATTGAGAAATATCTATAGGCCTTTCCGTTTCTGGAAAAGCCTATAAAATAAACAATGACATTTATACAAAGAACTGCAAGGCCTATCCTTGATAGTATCTTTAATGTCTCCATGCTAAATGACGGTTATCAGATATTAAATGTCGTTAAGAGGGCTATTGTAGCCGCAGGCACGCGGACATGGCAATGTGAAATCATAAATATAACCAGGCTTCGGCGTATGAGGAAGCATATCATCATGCGTCTGCATCTTATGATTGTAGGTCGTGCCAACTATCATAAGCTTTGCCTGGCCATCACTGTCCACGCCAATGTAGGCTCTTGCGGCCTCAGCACCACTCTCTACTATTTGCTGTAGTCCTTCAATAGGCATTAAAAAACCCCTTACATCGTTGTGGGAAATATAACCCAATTCATCATTGCGCCATTTTTTTGCCCATTCTCTTGCCGTTTCCAAATCGATTCTGTTGTCAAACTTTTCGGCTAGTTCTTCTTTAAGCATACTGTTTGTTTTTTTAGTTAATATTTAGCTGGTGTACTACTTTTCCTTTTAAAGAAATTATAACGTAGTGCAAGTTAAGCAAAATTGCAACTTCAAAGACATAGAAAAACAGGTAGTAATACGTGGTTTTTTAAAAAAGTGCTGTTTTAGTTTTGTCCTCTAACACATTAAAATACAAAATCATGGAAGATTACACGGGAATCGTAAAACTATTTGCGGGCAATTTTGCCCCTAAAGGATGGATGTTCTGCGAAGGGCAATTATTATCTGTACACAGATTTGGCGACTTGTTCTCCCTTATCGGTATAACTTACGGGGGAGACGGAGGAGAATCATTCGCGCTGCCAGATCTTCGGAGCCGCGCTGTTGTTGGCGCCGGAGGTAATGCCGAATCAGGAAAGACGGTTTATAAGCCCGGGGATAATGGGGGTACAGAAAAAATGACCCTCAATGCTACACACATGCCGGATCACACCCACACCGCAAAAGTTATGGTAAGCACTACTAACGCTGCCGATAGTACGCCAAAAAGAACATCGGTTTTCGGTGTGCCGGGAAAAGGGTCCGGAAGATCCTTTGATCCAAGTTTCGGCTTTATTGATGCCGTACCCGATATGCAGCTTGCCGATGCAACCCTTACTATCGATCCCACCACGGGGGGAGGCAAAGAATTTTCTCTAATGACCCCTTATATGGCCATGAGCTACATCATTTGTGTGGAAGGAATTTATCCTTCCAGGCCGTAGCTGCGCCATTACCACAACACCAGAAAAGCATTTATAAAAAGTAAAATAATTTTTATGAAACTACATTACTATATACTCGCTTGTCTCCTGTTGGTATCCCCACTCTTATGGGCGCAGACTACAGAGACATTTGAGACCGAGACCCAGGGGGCAACGACATTTACCGACAATGGGCAGCAATTTACAATTACTACCCACGCGGGTGGATCATTTTATATACAAAGCAACTTCGCAGGTACAGGGTGGAATGGTACGTCGGCCGATAACAGGTACATTGATAATGATACTTACGCGGAATTTAATGTGCCTGTAAAATTTACGATATCTACGAGCAATGGCGCCAGGTTCAGCCTTAAGAGTTTATGGCTCTTTTTGTCATCAAACAATCTTGTTATGCAGAATAATCCTGTCACAATTACAGGTATGATTGGCGGCATGCAGGTTTTCGAAGTTACCGCTACCGGTTTTAATATGAATAAATCGGTAAACAATGGTTTTTCATTCATAAACATGTCGACGTATGGCGGTCAGGACAACTCTAATAAGATTATAGACCGGTATGTTGTGACTACATCTGGTAATACCGGTTATGTATCGCACGATACCATGACATGGCAATGCGCTCCCATAACAGCAACCCAAGCCACGAAAACCAATGTTCTTTGCTACGGAGGCACCACGGGCAGTGCTACAGTTGCCGCAGTTCCCGGGGCGGTAAGCTATGATTGGGCACCGGGTAACCCGTCAGGCGACGGTACAACTACCGCTACCGGCCTTACAGCCGGCCAATGGACGTGTACAATTACTACAAGTTGTGGCACCAGTAGCTCTACGACCTTTACCATCACGCAGCCTGCAGCAGCTTTAACGGCTACACAATCGCAGAATAACATCCTTTGCTTTGGAAACAGCACAGGCAGTGCTACGGTAACACCTTCAGGCGGTTCTGGCAGTTATAGTTATTCCTGGTCGCCATCAGGTAGTTCGGGTGCTACAGCAAACAATCTTACAGCAGGGAACTATACAGTAACGATAACGGACGCCAACGGCTGTTCGATCCAAAAAAACTTTACTATCACCCAGCCTGCAGCAGCCTTATCGGCTACGCAGTCACAACAAAATGTATTGTGTTATGGAAACAGCACAGGCAGTGCTACGGTAACGGCTTCGGGTGGTACGGGTGCATATACGTATTCGTGGTCACCGTCAGGTGGGTCTTCTGCTACGGCAAGCAATCTTGCGGCTGGCAATTATACGGTAACGATAACAGATGTTAATGGCTGTTCTATCCAAAAAAACTTTACCATCACGCAGCCTGCAGCAGCTTTGACGGCTACACAATCGCAGACTAACATCCTCTGCTTTGGAAGCACTACGGGTAGTGCCACGGTAACACCTTCAGGCGGTACTGGCAGTTATAGTTATTCCTGGTCGCCATCAGTTGGTTCGGGTGCTTCGGCAAGCAATCTTGCGGCTGGTAATTATACGGTAACGATAACAGATGTTAATGGCTGTTCTATCCAAAAAAACTTTACCATCACGCAGCCTGCAGCAGCTTTGACGGCTACACAATCGCAGAATAACATCCTTTGCTTTGGAAACAGCACAGGCAGTGCCACAGTGATACCTTCAGGCGGTACTGGCAGTTATAGTTATTCATGGTCGCCATCAGGTGGTTCGGGTGCTACGGCAAGCAATCTTGCGGCTGGCAATTATACAGTAATGATAACAGATGCCAACGGCTGTTCCATCCAAAAAAACTTTACCATTACGCAGCCTGCAGCAGCTTTAACGGCTACACAATCGCAGAATAACATCCTTTGCTTTGGAAGCAATACGGGTAGTGCCACAGTGACACCTTCAGGCGGTTCTGGCAGTTATAGTTATTCCTGGTCGCCATCAGGTGGTTCGGGTGCTACTGCAAACAATCTTACAGCGGGTAACTACACAGTAACTATAACGGATGCCAATGGTTGTTCCATCCAGAAAAACTTTACCATTACGCAGCCTGCAGCAGCTTTAACGGCTACACAATCGCATGCAAATGTGGGATGTCATGGAGACGCGACGGGAAGTGCCACGGTTGCTGTTTCGGGCGGAACCGGAGCATACAGTTATTCCTGGTCGCCATCGGGTGGTTCAGCCGCAACGGCAAATAATCTTGTTGCGGGTAATTATACAGTTACCATTACTGATGTCAACGGCTGTTCCATCCAAAAAGACTTTTCGATTATACAACCGCAGCCAATTACGGCCATACAGTCGCAATCTGATGTTTTGTGCTACGGAGAAGCTAACGGTAGCGCTACTGTGGTCGCATCCGGTGGCACTATGCCATACACCTATTTATGGCCGGTTACAGGCAGCACCGAGGCTACAGCATCAGGACTTGGGGCGGGCAATCATACCGTAACTATTACAGATGCCAATAGTTGTACATTACAAAAAACATTTACAATTAGCGAGCCTGAAACGCCGTTGTCAGCAACGGTGTCTAAAACGGATGTGCAGTGCTTTGGCACAGCTACAGGTACGGCTACGGCAGCAGTTTCAGGGGGTACAGGTAACTACACTTATTCATGGTCGCCATCGGGCAGTACAGCAGTTACAGCATCAGGGTTGAGTAGTGGTAACCATACAGTTACCATTACAGATTCCGGTGGCTGTTCTGTACAGTATGCTGTAACTATAGCACAACCCGAACCTGTTTCGCTATTTGTACAGCCTGTAAGTGCAGGATGTGATGGCACAGGTACTGCATTTGCAGATGCGTGGGGTGGCACAGGATATTTCACCTATTCATGGTCGCCTTACGGAGGAAACCAGGCAACGGCCTCCGGACTTGAGCCGGGAACTTATACAGTAACGGTAACTGACATGAATGGATGTAGTGTACAGGAAAATGTAACAGTAACCGAGGGGAACGAATGCAATACCTCAACCTATTGGAACGGTTTCGAATGGAGTAATGGCGCCCCAACCTGTTTTAATGTATCGGCAGTTATTTTCGGCGATTACAATTCGGCACTCCACGGAGAAATCACCGCATGCTCACTTATGGTAAACAGCGGTACAGTGGTTGTGGAGCCGGGTGATAACTTTACAATAAAAGGGCCGGTGTACATTGAAGGTGGAACACTGATATTTGAAAATAACAGTAACCTGGTACAAATTGATGATGCAACTAACTTTGGGAACATTATATACAAGCGCAATAGTGGTGAGGTATATGACAAGGATTATACAATATGGTCTTCACCGCTAAGCGGAAGCCAGACATTAAAGGACTTTTCTGAGGAAACACTCGATGAGCGATTCTATGTTTACAACACAGAATTAGGTGCTTACAGTAATTATGAAAGCGCTTCGGGAATTTTAGGGGGTACTCCAGAAGAAGTGAACTTTGAAACGGGAAAAGGTTATTTGATACGTATGCCGGAAGGGCTGCCGGAAAATTCGACATCAGCTTTTGAAGGAATTTTTACAGGCGTACCGAATAATGGTAACATAACCATACCGGTTGTTGCTTTGGGTAACAGGTATAACGCAGTAGGGAATCCATATCCATCTCCTATAAATGTGCAGGATTTTCTTATGGAGAACAGCGGACTTCTCGATAACGGTACTTTATATTTCTGGAGAAAAAGAAACGGCACCTCGGGTACAGCGTATGCAACACTTACACTTGCAGCTTATGTTGCTTCATCACAGGAAGCCGAAAACGCTTCATTTGACGCGTTTGAAGACGGTGACGAAGCGAACTGGGTAATTAATCCGGGGCAGGGCTTTCACATTAAGGCAGCGCCGGGGGTAAGCGAAATCAATTTTAATAATAGCATGAGAAGAACAGTGAACAACGGGCAGTTCTTCAGGACCAGTGCTGTGTTATCAGCACAGAATGCTGTACCAATGTCAAAAATGTGGCTCAACATTGTCGGGCCTTCAGGGGAGTTTGGACAGGCAGCCCTGGTTTATAGCGAAGCTGCGACCATGGGGCTTGACTACGGCTATGACGGCAGGTTATTTAATGACGGCGTACTGGCAATTTATACCATGGCGCAGGATACAAGGCTATCGGTACAGGCTCGTAGTGGATTTGTGTCAAGTGATGAGGTTCCGCTGGGTTATAAGGCGACAACTGCCGGCAATTACAGTATTGCCCTTGGCCGCACCACCGGGGTTTTTACAGAAGGGCAGGAAATTTACCTGAGGGATGAGCTTCTTAACATTACACATAATCTTAGCACATCCGGAGCTTATTCATTCAGTACAGCAGCGGGGACAATAAACAACCGTTTCCATGTGGTTTATGCACAGGCTTTGGGTACCGTTAGCCCTGGCTTTAACGCCGATGCGATAGTGGTATGGAAAAACAGTAATACTATCTCTATCAGCAGTGACAATGCGCCAATGACAAGGGTAAAGGTGTTGGACTTACGCGGCAGGCTACTGTATGACAGTGGAGTGTTGAGCGTTTCGTCGTTGGAAATTGATACTCTTCATGCAGAACAGCAAATGCTGTTGGTTCAGGTGACGACTAGTGGAGGGGCTATTGTGGATAAAAAAATAATCTTTTAATTAATAATTATGATAACGAGATATTTGAGACTATATATGTTCCTTACAGTATTGCTAAGCGATTTCTTTATGTTTGCAGACGACGATCCGGGAACAGGGTTTGAAGATGAAAATGGTGATATTGACGGATCTGTTGAAGAACCGGCCGCTGTAAATCCAAGGCTTATATTTCTTGCAATTGCTGGTATTGCCTTTATTTTTTACTATTTCATGCAGAAAAGGGAAATGTCTTATAAAGATAAGGCATCTTAAACTGAACTTTCCCTTATTATATTTTTAATGTGTGGCCTGCCCGATACTTCGGGCAGGTTTTTTTATACCCTCTTTTTAATGAATAAAAACAGGTGTTTTCACGCTGTTTTCGCGCTTGCCTTTGCAATAGTTTTGAAAAACAATAACCTTTTACATCCAACAGGTTATCAAAGATCATATCAATAATTAATTAATATAAAAAAACTTTAATCATGGCAAAGAAAGCTACAGGCGAATCGCCAAACGAATTTTTTACACAGGCGGCATGGGCTGCCCTCTGGAATCCCAAGAGTGATTATTATCTGCCGAATGTAATTAAGAACGGTATCACTAAGCAGGGAATAAAAGTAGACCCCCTCGGCAATCTTTCAATGGATAAAGTACCCTCTTCCGGTTCATTCCAGCTTATGAAATCAGACAGGCTTATTTCATGGCTTCCTGTGAACTCAGGCTATATCGGGATTCAGTTTTCCAACGTATTCGTGTCCGATATAGAAAACGTAACAAATCACGGCCTGACGTACAAAGAAGAATCGGATTCAAAAGGCTCTATTGAAGCAAAAATAGGGCTTCCTGACATTAGGATTTCGGGAAATTATCAATTGGTAGCCACCGGGCTTGCAGCCTGCGCGCTGGACTCTGCTGCGGTGCTTCCTGCATCTTTTAAAGACAGGATGCCAGAATCGGGCGAGTTGGTTAGTACAGAAGATTATTTGGAAGAAGCAAGGGCACAAAGGACAAAACTCTGGCAAACCAAAAATGGAGGCCTGCTAATGGATCAGTTTTATGATCACAATGAGGTGTATAACTATTCCTTTCAGCACAATAATGGATTAAAAAATTCGTGGATACAACCCGCTAACCAGCATTTTATGGGTACTACTTACCAGGCCAGCAAAAATCCGGACAGCCCGGTGAATGCCAATGTTTACAAAGCAGGCGAGAATGGCGCGACGGATTATAATACAAATGCCTTTAACCAAAAACTGGCGGTTGCGTATGCAGCCTTTGGGTATGGTAAGAACCCACCGCAAAAATGCAACATTACAAAAGAGCAGTTTAATGCAGCAGGACAGGCAGCCCTGCAATTTGAAGGGGTTGTAAAAGAAACAGGTAATACCGCAAAAAATACCGTGCCTATGACTACCAACGAAGTATATGGTACCATAGAGAACACCACTCCCGAAAACATGCTTGAAGCCAGGACCAGGGCACCGCGTAACTATGATGAATTCATGGCATCGCTTACCGATGACGAGAAAAGGTATCTCGTATCTATAGGCAATGTGGATAAAAACCTGCAGATATTTACAAATGGTGAAGATGCCAGTGCAACCATGATGAAGGGGACTTTTGGCGTAACAATAGCAGGTGGTACACTTACTATGGATGCCGCCCTCACATTTACCACAGTTCCTGACCTGAAAGCTACTCTCAACGTTACTTCGTTTGTTTCCGATATCAATATAGCATCTGTAGACATTGTCAACCAGTCGTCGTGGATTGGACTTGATTCTATAGGTCAGGAGGTAATCGACGCTTACAGCAGGTCGGGACAGATTGCCAGCCTTATGCAGGACAAGGCCAATGACCAGTTGGGTAGTGACGCTGTAAAAAACTACATAGGAGGCTGGTTTAACGATGCGCTGCAAAAAATGCTGGGTGAATTTTAATTCTAAAAAAGTGATATGGCAGCAACTGACATAAAAAAAGTCCTGACTGATAATATAAAAGATGAGGGCCTCAAACTGGCTTCGGGGCTCTTTCCCGGAGTCATTGAGATCGCGATGGAATATTATCTCAACGGTATATCGATCCCGCTCGGAAAGTCCGCAAGCCTCAAGGTAACCGGCACAGGCGCAGCCCTGCAGCTGGAAATGGCACCTGTGGCTTTTGAAGGTGCAGCAACCGCAAATGAAGCTACACTGAAAGTTAAGGGAACCGGAGACTATACCGATGCTTACATCTTAGTGACTTTTACAAAAATAAATTCTAATGAAGTTTCTATCGGCCTTGATGCTACTATGGGTAGTAAGCTGTCATGGAAACTTAGCGACTTGTGGCCGGGATTGCTGGATCACGCGCCCTTTAATGACGTTAATTTTGAAAAAGGACACCTGGTGCTGAAAATAGGCAAGGACAGGAGTATTGACTTTACCGGTACCGGTGACCTATATTATAAATCGGAAAAGCTTGCAGCAGGCGCAATACGGATCGTGTATAATGGAGAAACTACAGGAGATCCCGATAGCTCGAAGTTATGCATACTTGCGGGGGTTGTGGTGGAAAGCTGGAGCCCCGGCAGTATATGGGCGCCTTTAAAGGATGTGAAGTTCAAACAATCGGGATTGCTTTTTTCTTCGCTTCCCGAGGCTTCTGCGGAAACGCTGACAGGCCTGAAATTATTTGACGAAAGTAAAGTGCCTTCTATCGTGACAGGTGATTTTGAGGTAAGCCAGGGCATAACCTTTTTTACCACGCTGGAACTGGACAACTTACTGAAGCCTCTTACATCGCTTATAGGAGAAAACCAAACGCTGGCCCTGTACGCGAATAGCGACCTCAACAACAAGCTGACCCTGATGGCGAAATATGGTGCATCGAAATTTAAGCCTGGATCGGGGGCAATTTTTGAATTTGAAGATTTTGAGCTGAAATGGGATATTGAAATAGGCAGCAATTATGAGATCATTGCTTCGGCTACAGGCAGGTTCTATCCTCCGGACGGGAGTGAAGGCGGTATAAAGCTACAACTGTCGAGCACTATAAAACCAAGTGACGGCAGCATAAACCTGCAACTCTCTATCTGGGACTGGGTACATCCGTTCGGTTATGACCGCCTTACCGTAAAAGAATTCTATTCATCTGTTGCATTAGCGGCATCATCCGCAGGTGTTACGGCACAGTTGGGAGGCGACTTTATGTTCACTACAGATGATAATAAGAACTTTGAGTTTGGAGTGGCAGGGGAGGTACTTAATTTCGAGACACTTTCAGGGATTGCTTTCCTGCTGAAGAAAAGCAATGATAGGAACGACCTTTCAATAGGCGACCTGATCAATGGCATTACAAGCATAAATACCAGTTCTGTCCCCTGCATGGATTTTATAAACGATGTACTGCGGATAAAATACGTAGACTTTGCTGTAGTAGAGGGAAATTCTCTGCACATTGGCGACAAGGTATTTAAAAAAGGGTTTACAGCCCATGCCAGTATAGACGTGTTGCAGCAAACCCAGGTACTGCTTGATGTAGAAATTACCCACACAGCAAGTAAACAAAATTTTAAGGGTCTTGCCAAAATGGAAAAGGCGGTACAGATAGGGAATGTGTTTACACTCTCGGCCTGGAACAATGATAGCAGGTCTCCCGACCTTTCCAAAGGCCCGATCATCGCGGTAGCTTCTGACGGAATGGTGATAAAGAAGATCGCAGAGCATCTGGTAAGGAAAGACCTTAATGCTGACAAGGAAGTATATTTCTATGCCAGCGGCTACCTTAAGGTGCTGGATGTAATAGAAGAGCATTTGTATGGCATTGCCACTACAGATGGCCTGTTTGAATTCAGTATGAAGGTAACGCAGGGTATCCAGGTGGGAGACAGCGGTACCTGGGGCGGCTATGCTATAACGGCGGGACTGAATCCGGAAACCTACAGTTTTAAATGTTCTTTTGAATTCAACTTTGGCTGGAAGAATGTTTCCATAGGGCCACTTACGGTATTTGGGGTGGATTTAATTCCCGAGGTACCATTGCCTAACTTCAGTATCGCGGCAGGCCTTGGCATTCGGGTGGATGGCAAGAAAGGAAGGTTTGTGCTTGAAGGGAAATTGCTGTTCGACCTTTTGGGGCTGCATATTGCTTATGGCAGTGATAGCGAATTTGAGACTATTTTCGAGATAGACCTTGGACTGGCTGTTACTTCGTTAAGCGGATTAAAGGATAAGGTTTGGGATTGGCTGGAAAATAATATAACCAGTCTGGTTTCCTCGATGTTCAATGTACTTGGCGAATTTGTAGACTGGGTTAAAAAGAATGCCGAAGCATTTGGGCTCGAGGTGAAAAAAATTGCAGAGGCAATTTATAATGGCTTTAAGCAAACTGCTGAAGAGATAGCCAATATATTAAAAGGCATAGGCTATGTGGCTTCCGAGATTTATGACGCGTTGGTAAACGGACTCAATGTGGCCATTGCAGAAGCTGAGAAGATTGTTGATACCGTATTTGATACTGTGAAGCAGTGCGCAATAGACACAGCGGGCGCGCTGGGAACTAAATAACAAAACAATGGAAACAGATATATACGGAGCGGCTGTAAACAGAAACGCAGCCTCTTACACCGAAAGCAGTTTGCACGAAAGCAATCCGATAGTTGCGGCATTGCATCTGGTAATGGAAGACATGGAAAGGTACAACACAGCGCTGGAGGTAGCGCTGGCTCCCCAAATGCCTTATCTCACCGAAATTGAGATGGAGATTTACAAACGGGGAAAAAAGATAAGGCCGCTCATGCTTATCCTTTCGGCAAGGATGATGTGGGGAAATAAGGAACCCCTGCCGCAAAAAGTTATAAATGCAGCAGTATCTACCGAGATGTTGCACGTAGCTACACTTATACACGACGACATTATAGACCATGCGCCCATGCGAAGGGGCATACCCTCTGTAAACCAGCATCGGGGTATAGACATGGCCATACTCATTGGCGACCTGCAATTTGTACAGGCTATACGCTGCTTTACCGACTCTATTGAATCAGACCGCGATATGCACCTTGTGCGCCTGGTAATGGATACTGCTTTCAGGATATGCTGCGGGGAGATCGATGAGCTGCAAACAGATCCGGACTGGGATTTCTTGACACTCAAGGGAAGCTACTTCCAGACCATTGAGCGCAAAACAGCCATACTTTTTGGAGTGGCATGCGAGTGTGGTGTAGCATTGGGTGGCGGCCATGCCAGGGAAGCACGCAGGATTGGCTTTTACGGGCGCAGGATTGGCAGGGCATTCCAAATCATCGATGATGTTTTTGATATTGCCAAATCCCTTGACGATACGGGCAAATTTCCGGGGACAGACCTTGCCAGGAAACGACTTTCATTACCAATTATTTATGCGATGAACGAGTTGGGGCCAAAGCACATTGTTACCAAAATAATGAAGGGTGCGCCCTTTACTCAGGCCGACCTGATGGATGGGCTCAAAGCGATAAGGCGTAGTGAAGGCTTTGTACAGTCGCTTCTTGATGCGCGTTCAGAAATAATAGACAGCATGCGCTACCTGGACACTTTCCCGGATAATGAGTATAGGGCCGCTCTTACGGATATCGCCTATTATATTGTGAACAGGAGGTATTAATCATCAAAAAAAGAAATTATTATATGACACCGGAAAAATCAAACGATTCTGCGGGAGGGTTTCTGACTCTTCTTATAGACTCCATCGTAGCAATGGCCAACGATAAAGGCAATAAGAAATACTTCCTGCCTGTGTTCCTAAAAGACCTGAAAGTTGATGGGGATAAAACGCTGGTACCCTATGACACCGAGATAAACATGGGAGCCGTAGACAGCATACAGGACCAGGTAAGTGAAACTCTTTGCAATTCGGCATGGGCCTCGCTTGAAGGCTATGATGGCGCTTATGCACTGACAGTGCCAGTTATAAACATTACATCGGTTAAGGTTAATGGGCTAAACAATGCCCGTATTTCGTCACACACCGTATACGCTGCAAATGCACAAATGCAGTATGCTGTGGTATTTAATGCTATGATGAATGCCTACGAAGATCAGGGGAAACTAACTTTTGATCCTGCCGAATTCTATTTTGATGTGACCTGCCAGTCTAACGACAAGCTGCATAAAGAGGACATCCACTCTGATGGGAATTTTAAAGGCAGTGTAGGCGAGGCGGCCTTTACAGGAGTGATACTCATTGCCCTTAACGATGACCTTACAACAACTGTCACTATTCCGGAAAACTACACGCTTCCCGATGGCAGTGTTATGAAAGGTTTGGGAATTGTTTTTGGAAAACAGGATGGCCTGGTTATTAGTGACGTTGAACTGAAAGGAGATAATCCGTTGAAAGAATATAACGAGGAAGCTATAAACCAGGCATTCAGCAGTGATGATACCCTGAATAAGATACAGGTACTGTTTAATGAGCGGATAAATGCGCAAAACATAAGACAGACCGTAGCTTCGGGCGTACAGGATAAATTCAACAGTTTAATTAACGACCTAAAATAAAAGTCATGGCTATAACAGATCAGGATACATTCTTTTCAAAGTTATTTGAAACAGGCATGACCGACCCTAAAAGTAAAGTCTACCTTCCGCAGATCCTGCTTGATACCAAAAGCCCGTCGCTGAATCCGTATACTATGGACATGCTGGATTTGGGAACGCAGAAAGTTGCACAGGTTGATATCGCTGTAATGCTTACCGGCATTGCTATAAATGGCATTCCGAATGTTTCGGTAAACCGGCAGCAGGGCGGGTCATTTGCATTGGATGGTATGAAGGCTGCCATAACTGCGCAATTCGGGAAACTACAGCCACCTCCACCCGGCGTAACGAATTCGTTGGTCCTGAATAGTAGCTTTTCACTTAGTTTTCCCGGCAATCAGCTTACAGGCAAACTTGAACTATCAATAGGCCAGGCCTCACTTACTGCCCAAATAATACTTTCAGGTGACCAGCTCATCAACATTAGTACAAGTATAATATCATTACAGACGGCAATACCTGTTTCTGCAACGATTATACCTGATATTAAATTTGATGGCGGGGATGATAAGTATGTTTTCTGGAAGAATTTTTTCGCAAATTTTATAAAAAAACAAACTACGATAGATACTATTGTTACACGGATAAACGGCGAAATCAATGCTGAAAATGTGCGCGATACCCTGGGCAGCGAATTAGGTGAAATATTCCGTAATGCCATCAGGCAGCAACTCGACCCTGAAAAACCCTAAAATTTATATATCATGAATCCATTCGAAGACCTTTTGAATCAAATGATCGCTGCCATGCTTCCTCAAATAAACGGCGCGATACAACAGTCTGTTAAAAACAACCATCTTGATCCCTGGGGACAGGTTGCGTCCGGCAATGAGCGCATAGGCTCTATAGATATTTTTATATGTGATGCCTCTGTAGGTGCAAACTACAATGTGGTCGACATGCGTGGACTATCGGGTATTATTATCAATTCAATTGTTTTGAGTAAGACCCAGACAGATCCGCAAGATCCGGACAAGCTTATAGGCAGTATGAATGTAACTGCTTCCATGTCACAAAATCTTAGTGCCCGCCTTTCGGGGAATGTTGAGGCAAAATGTGGGCCTGTGCATCCGAGTATTGGCCTTGGTGGATCAACAACTGTATCAGGGCTGGTCGCGTCGGCAGGAGGTTTTTTCTCAGCAAGAGTCGATAACGACAAAGTTTGCCTTGATTCCATATCCATGAGCAATATGGATGTTAATTATAGTGATCTTTCTGTCCATGTGGATAGTCTGGGGATTTTCAGTTTTCTGCTTGATCCGCTTGTAAACGTTATTGTTAATTGTTTCAAGGGGCAAATTACACAGGCAATTGGAAATGCCCTTAAGCCTGAAATAAATAACCAGGTGAATGGTATACTTCCGCTTTGCCAAAAATTGTAAGCGTTACCGGACACTCAAATGAAAAGAAACTGTCTCAATATTCAAATTGGGGCGGTTTTTCATTTTTAAGCCCATCCTGTAGATTTTTTTCAGCACTTTCAAAACAGTTTCTTTATCTTCAAAAACAATTGATATATAGTAAATTAGAATCTATGGGGTATAGGATTTTTGTTTGCTATGTCCTGAATTATGTCTGTCCAGCTGTAGTTAAGATTATTAATTATCCGGCATAGGATTGGGATTTTAAAGGGCTGGATAAGTTGCAGAAAGTGTAAATGCTGATGATATTAAAAAGTAACCATAAAAATTACTGTTTGACGGCCTCTTTCTGATTCAAATTAATAAAAAAAGCTGCCACAGATCTCTCCGTGACAGCCTCCCAGTTAACATAAAACAAACAATCAATCTTTATTTCCAGCCGCCGCCCAGTGCCCTGTAGAGCTTTACTTCGGCAGCCAGCTGGTTGCGTTTTACAGCGGCAAGGTCAAGCTCGCTCTGTAACACGTTGCTTTGTGCGGATATTACTTCAAGGTAGGTTGCGAGCCCACTGGCAAATAGCTTATCGGCATTGCTTACGGCTTTTTGAAGGTTGGCCACTCGTTGTCCGGCAAAATCCACTTCTTCTTTCAGTTTTTCTATTTCAGCCAGGGCATCAGAGACTTCGCCCACCGCTACCAATACTTGTTGTCGGAAAGAGATCACGGCTATTTCACGCCCGGTTTTGGCGACTTCATACTGCGATTTCAGCCTGCGTCCCTGCAACAATGGCTGTGCAAGGCTTCCCGTTACTAACCCGAAGAGCGAAGACGGCATATTGAACCAGTTATCCGATTTAAAGGAATTCAATCCGCCATTGGCTGTAATGTTCAGTGCCGGGTACATAAAGGCTTTGGCTATACCCACGCGGGCATTGGCGGCGGTCAGCTCGTGTTCCTGGGCCTTTACATCAGGCCTTCGGCTCAGTATTGAGGCCGGAATTCCTGTAGGTAAATCATTGTGCAATGTTGTATTTGCAAGGCTTCCGGATCTTTCTATCACTCCCGGTACCGTACCGGTAAGCAGGCTCAGCGCATTTTCCTGAAGCAATATTTCCTTTTCCAATTGCGGAACGATCTGGGCGGCACGAAGCCTTTGCGCTTCTGCCTGTTCTACTGCCAGGTGGGTTACCTGCCCGGCATCGAACTGGCGGGTAACCATATTCACGGTATTCTCGCTAAGGGCACGGTTCTTCAGCGCTACTTCCAGCTGCGCGTCCAGCATAAGCAGATTGTAATAGCCCTGTGCCGCACTGGCAACCAGGTTAGCCTGTACCAGTTTTTTGGCTTCTTCGGTTTTAAGGTAGTTAGCCAGCGCCTCTTTTTTTCGGCTGCTGATTTTTTCCCATATATCAGCTTCCCACGAAAGCGACAACCCGGCATTATAATCTTCGATATGGCTGGTACCTAGAAAATTATTCAGGCTCAATCCATTCAGGCTGTTCTCGCTCGGTATATTGCTGCTGGCAGATACGTACGCATTGAGCTGAGGTACTTGTCCCCACTTGCTTTGGCGCAGCATTTGCCTTGATGCTTCAATATTCTTCACTGCAATTTGCAGGTCAAGATTGCCTTTAATGGTAGTGCTGATAAGGTTCTGCAATTGCGGGTCGGTAAAAAAGGCATCCCATTTCAGGTCGGCAATTGTGGCAGTATCGGTAGCGAATGCGTTACGGTACGCTTCCGGCAGTTCCTGTTGCGGCAATGGGGTATCTTTCGACACTTTACATCCTATCAGTGTAAGAAGCAGGAGTATATAACTAAATGTTTTCATTGTTTTTATTTTATAAGTTCAGGTTCAAAGGCAGGCTGCGGTTCTTCCACTTTGCGCGAAACCTTTTCCTGCAGGTATTGGAAAACGATGAATAATACAGGTATCACAAAAAGCCCAAGCACCACGCCGGAGATCATGCCTCCCGCAGCGCCGATACTGATGGAATGGTTACCCTGTGCCGATGGGCCTGTTGCGCTCATCATCGGAATAAGGCCCACGATAAATGCCAGTGATGTCATGATAATTGGCCTTAGCCTTAATTTGGCAGCCTCCAGCGCAGCAGAGAGCAGCGACTTGCCTGCCCGCCTTCGCTGTATGGCAAACTCTACGATAAGGATGGCATTTTTCGCCAGGAGTCCAATAAGCATTACCAATGCTACCTGCACGTAAATGTTATTTGAAATGCCGGTTAAGCCAATGGCGGCAAACACCCCGAAGATACCCGTTGGTATTGAGAAGATAACTGCAAAAGGAAGAATATAGCTCTCGTATTGCGCGGCAAGCAGGAAGTAGATGAAGATAAGGCTAAGGCCGAATATTACAGCCGATTGCCCGCCCGACGATATCTCTTCCCTTGTCATTCCTGAGAATTCGTAGGAGTACCCTTCCGGCAATGACTGCGCGGCAACTTCTTCTACAGCACGTATCGCATCACCCGAACTGTAGCCCGGCTTTTGTATGGCGTTTATCCCCATAGAATTAAAAAGGTTGTAGCGCGATGCATTCTCAGGTCCGTATACCCTTGCCAGTTTAACCAGCGTATTAACCGGCACCATTTCACCATTCCTGTTCTTCACAAATACGGCATCAAGTGATTCCGGTGTGGCACGCGTTCCTTTATCGGCCTGTACCATCACGCGGTAATATTTTCCAAATCGGTTAAAGTCGCTCACCTGTGCGCTTCCGTAATAGGCCTGAACCGTCTGCATCAGGTCTTTTACGCTTACGCCAAGCTGCTCTGCTTTAACATCGTCAACTTCCATTTCAAACTGCGGGTAATCGGCCCGGAAGGAGGTAAAGGCTACGGCAATTTCAGGTCGCTTCATCAGGTCGCCTATAAATTTGTTGCCTACTTCGCTGAATTTCCCCAGCGATCCTCCGGTGCGGTCCTGCAATACAAAGTCAAGGCCATCAACGTTACTGAATCCGGGAACGGTAGGGAAAGTAAACACAAAGAAGTTGGCTCCCTTTACTGCCGAAAGGCGTTGCCTCGCATCATCCATAATGGCATTGATATCTTTTATTTCACCACGTTCCTTCGATTCCTTTAAAAGGATAAAGGCTACCCCAAATGACGGGCTGGACGATTGCGTGAGTATGTTGAATCCTGATAATCCCATCAGTGTACGCTTGGCGGCCATCGGTTCCAATGCTTTTTCGGCTTCCTGCATCGCGGCGGTAGTACGGTCGAGCGAGCTACCCGCCGGCATTGATAGTGATATAGCGATAAAGCCTTGATCCTCACTTGGAATGAATCCTGATGGCGTACGGCGCACCATCCACACAGTAAGTACAATTAATCCTGCAAGGCTTGCCATCGTGGCCCAGCGATAACGTACCAAAAAGCGCAGGCTGCCCAAATAGCGGTTGGTTAGTTTTTCAAAATTGGCATTGAATCCTGCAAAGAAACGCTGTTTAAAAGTGGTGGCTTTGTAAGGTTGCGCTTCCCCATTATTTGCAGGATGCGGATTGTGTTGCTTTAGAAACAATGCCGCAAGGGCGGGGCTTAGGGTAAGCGCATTTATCGCCGATATGATGATGGCTATAGCCAGTGTAAAGGCGAACTGCCTGTAAAATACACCTGTTGATCCCTGCATGAAGCCTACCGGCAGAAACACGGCCGACATGACTAATGTAATTGAGATGATCGCACCGGTTATTTCGCTCATGGCCGATGTGGTCGCGGCCTTTGGGGAGAGGTGCTTATGTTCCATCTTTGCATGCACGGCCTCGACGACAACTATGGCATCATCCACCACGATACCTATGGCGAGTACCAATGCGAACAGCGTGAGCAGGTTGATAGAGAACCCGAATATCGACATGAAGAAAAATGTACCCAGTAACGCTACAGGTACTGCAATCGCAGGTATAAGCGTGGAGCGGAAATCCTGAAGGAAAAGATATACTACGATGAATACAAGTATGAATGCCTCAATAAGAGTGGAGCGTACCTGTGCGATGGAGGCATCGAGCATGTTCTTGGTATTGTAGAGTATAAGATGTTTTACATCTTTTGGGAATTTCTGCGATGCCTTTTGCATCAGCTCATCAATGGCGATCTGGATCTCATTGGCATTGGAACCCGGCAGCTGCATTACGGCAATGTTAATGCCCGGTTTTCCATTTACGCGGGTAAAATTGCCGTAAGAATAGGCGCCGAATTCAATCTTAGCAACGTCTTTGAGACGCAGCATGGTACCGTCCGGATTGGTGCGCACAATAATGTTCTCGTAATCGCCGGGCTTGTTGAGCTTACCTTTATACTTGATAACGTATTCGAAGGACTGGCTGCTGTTTTCACCGAATTTGCCCGGAGCGGCTTCAAGGTTTTTGTCCTGAATGGCTGCCATTACTTCGCGTGGGGTAATATTGTAGGATGCCATTTGCGATGGATTAAGCCACACACGCATGGAGTAGTCTTTATTTCCGCCGAAGATGATCGACTGGCCCACGCCGGGAATCCTTTTTATCTCGGGGATGATATTGATCTGGGCGTAGTTGGCGAGGAAGGTCTGGTCGTATTTTGATTCGTCCTCACTAAACATATCTACCACCATGATAAGGCTGTTTTGCTGCTTGGCGGTTGTGATGCCCGCCTGTATCACTTCGGCAGGAAGTTGGCTGGTGGCCTGTGCCACACGGTTCTGCACGTTTACGGCTGCCTGATCGGGGTCGGTACCCAGTTTAAAGAATACTGAGATCACGAGCGACCCATCATTACTGGCGGTAGAGGTCATGTAGCTCATGTTTTCCACACCATTGATCGATTCCTCTAACGACGGGGCTACAGAGCGTAGCACGGTTTCGGCATTGGCTCCCGGGTAGAGCGCCGTTACCTGAACGGCTGGCGGGGCGATGTCCGGGAACTGCCTGAGGGGTAGCGAGGTTAGGCCTATTGTGCCTAAAATAGCCAAAATAAGGGATATGACCGTGGCCAGAACCGGCCGGTCTATAAATTTCTTAAGCATGTTTGTTAAGTGTTAAGTTTTTGTACTTTAATTATTTAGCGGCAATTTCGGCCTTCATCTTTTCAGGGGCTATAGTTACGCCATCCTGCAAGCCTTCGAAACCTTTGTATACAATTCTGTCGCCTGCTTTTACACCCTCTTTAATGATATAATCGTTGCCCGATTTGCCCAACACAACTATAGGTGTTTTAGCTATTTTGTTGGAAGTATCTACGGTGTACACATATATTTTGTCCTGTAGTTCTACCGTGGCCGCCTGTGGTACCAAAATGGCATCGGCGTGGGGGAGGCCAAGTTTTACCTTACCGGTATTGCCCGCACGGAGTAGCCCTTTCGGGTTGGGGAAGCTTGCCCTTAATGTAATGGCACCTGTAGTTTTGTTGAACTGTCCGTCAACCATGTCGATTTTTCCTTTTTGGGGATACTCGGTATTGTCCGGCAGTACTAAGGAAAGGGCAGGGAGGTGGGCGAGTTTATCATTTAGTGTAGCACCTTCATTCTTATCGCGGAAAGCAATAAAATCGGCCTCACTTACTGAGAAATAGGCGTGCATTTCGGCATTGTCAGAAAGCGTGGTAAGCGGTAGCGGATCGGCTGCCGAAACCAGACTTCCCTGTTTTTTCGGAAGTCGTGTAATGTAGCCACTTACCGGGGCTTTGATAACTGTAAATTCAAGGTTGATACGTGCTGAAGCCTCTGCTGCCTCTGCCTGTCTTTTGTTGCCTTCGGCTATCTTTAGGGTTGCTTTGGCAGATTTCAATTGGTATTCTGAAATTACCTTACCCTCAACCAATGGGGCAAGCTTCTCTACTTCCAGCTTTGCGTTGATGAGTGCCGCTTCTGCAGCGTTCAGGCTTCCTGAAGTATTATTAAGTGCCTCGCGGTAGCGGTGGTCCTGTATTTTAAAAAGTGGCTGCCCCGCATTTACGTAAGCGCCTTCGTCAACCAACACGCTCTGGAGGTAGCCATCTACCTGCGGCCTGATTTCCACATCGGTACGGCCTTCCAGCATTACCGGGTATTCCTGCCACGTAAAGGCATCATGCTGTGTTATAGTATATACAGGCACGGGTACCGCCTGTGCGGTTTGTGCTGGCTGTTCCTGTTTGCCGGAGCAAGCGTAAAGCAATGCAAGCAGGGAAAGGGACAAAATCTGATTAACTGATTTCATAATGATCTTAAATTATTTAATGATGTTAACTAAAGGTTCAAAAATTTTTAAATAAACGGGATAAAAGTATTTAACGGTGTTAAGTAAAAAGTTTAAAAAAATGCCTTGTATGGCATTCATATAATGTATTTAAATGGTTTAACGGCGTTAAGTAAATGGTCAAAAAAAAACTATGGGTGCAGGGTACGGGTAATCCCGGTTATGGCATCCTTAAGTATCTGCTTGTTCATATCATCTCCAAGTCCCTGGCTTAGCATATTGATGGAGATAAGCCCATGGATAACAGAAAAGAATGTAAAGTATTTCTGCATGATCACATCCTCATCCTCGCTCTTCATGATCTGACCGATTACCGCAGTAATAAGGTCATACGGATGGTCGCTCTCAGGTGTTGCCTGAGAACAGCATGTCATCTGTACGCCATACATCAGCTGATACATCTCCTTATTGTTATGGGCAAAATCCCAATAGGCCATCCACATGCATTCCAGTTGTTCTACCGGATCATCGTATTTTTTCTTTGCCTCTTCCAGGTCTTTGGACAGCAACTGGAATCCCTTACAGGTAAGCTCCTGTAATATGGCTTCCTTACTGGAAAAGTATTCGTAAATAATTGGGGCTGTATATTCTATCTTGTCGGCAATTTTACGCATACTAAGCCCCTGCCATCCTTCCTGTTTTACGATCTGCCTCGCGGCTTTCAGGATATTGGCACGGGTTTGTTCTTTCTGACGCAAAATTCGCTCTTTACTTCCCATGATTTGTAAGTGTTTAAATCACTTAACACCGTTAGGCAAATTTACGACAATTAAATTTTCCTGTGCAACTTTTTTCTGTAATTTTTTTAATGACAATTCTGCGAACTTTCCTTGCATTGATTTATTTTAAGGATATAAACATATAAGCTCTTTAATAATAATCCTTATATATGAAATATTCTACTCTTTGATAACGAAGTATAGAAAATTTGTTAGATAAGTTGCCAATTAAATTAAAGATTGGAAAAAATAGCTATTTTTAGCGCAGAACTAACGATGCAACTTATTACTTAATTGCTGTTTCTATCTCATAGTAGTTTGTAATATTCTATATTTTATGACTCAAATCCACTCTTATATTCACCGTTTCATAGTATTGGCAATAATTTTGTTGCTTACTTTAAGTTGCGATAGCGATAAAACTGTGAATGTTTCATCTGTTTCAAAAGAGAGTAACAAATTCGATTCGCTAGCAAGAATTAACCCTAAAGAAGCCAGAAAAATAGCTGATGAAGTTTTACAAAGAGCAGAATTGACAGATAACGATTCATTATATTTAAAGGGGTATTATTATAAAACGATTATTAATATAAATTCGGGATTGTCGGATAGGGCACTTAAGGACAGCGAAAAGGCCCTGAAGTATTCTGTTAAGCTCGGCGAAGAGTACTACAAGCATAAGATCTTTACCATATTAGGGAAATTCTATGTCCAAAACAATGAATATACGGTTGCACTAAATTATTATTTAAAAGCGCGGGACTACTTTCAGGCAAAGAACGACCTCACTAACCTTGCTGTATCTTATAATGGGTTAGGAATCTTATATTTTGAAATGGACGATTTTGAGAACTCCATCAATAACTTTAATAAAGCTCATGAAATTTATAAAAAAAGCGGGGACAAAAGGGGAATGGGCGTTTTTTATGCAAATCTTGGTAGTGTATACAGTACTAAAAACGACTTTAAAACCGCAAAACTTTATCAGCAAAAATCGCTCTCGATTTTTAACTCCTTAAATGACACTGTAAACATTGTAAGCTGCATGATCAATATAAGCCACAATGACATACAGTTAAAAAATTACGATTCATCATTTAAAATGCTGGGAGAGGCACTGCAACTAAGTGAGAAAATCAAAAATGACCGCTTAAAAGAGCGGGTACTTCATAATATCGGGCTAAATTATATGGCAAAGAAAGACCTGAAAAATGCACATTATTATTTTACGCAGGAACTTTTGATATCTGATCAAATGAATTTTGCAGGCGGCCAGCTAGGCGCTCTCGATCAATTATCCCAAGTTACGAAACTTCAGGGCCGGTATGCTGATTATGCGCTGCTTACGGAACGATATTATAAATTGAAAGACAGCGTATTTGGTTCTGAAGTAAAACAGAAGATAGAGGAACTGAAATGGGCTAACGAATTTGAGAAATCATCGCTGGAGAAAAATTTACTTCGTGGCAGGTATGAGGTAGAGCGGGAAAAGAGCAGCCTGCTTTTAATATTGTCAATTATGATTGGTGTTGTTTCTGTATTGGTATTGGGCATTGTCTGGCTGTCTTTCAGGAATAACAGAAAAAGCCTGAAGCTTAGCGAGATTGAAAATGAGAGGCTGCAGGAAAAGATAGATTTTGAACATTTAAATTTTGAAAAGGAAAAGGCCGAAAAAGAAATTCTGAAGTTAAAATCTACCCATCAGGAACTCGAGCTTGAAACTAAGAACAGGGAGATTACCTCAATTAGCCTTCAACTTTTAGGTAAAAATAATTTGATGACTGAAATATCTGAGGTATTGGACAAGAATACAAAAACTCCAAATAAAATAGAAACAGATTTAAGATCGATCCTTTTTCATAATCAAAATCAAAAAAAGGACTGGGAAAAATTCCGTGAAGTATTTGAAAAAGTCCACCCCGGATTTTTTACAGAAATTAAATCCAGATATACGTCACTTACCGTAACCGATATAAGAATATGTGCTTACATAAGGATAAGGATGTCGCTAAACGAAGTTGCAAGCCTTTTAAATATCTCTTTGCAAAGCCTCCATACATCACGATATCGTATCAGGAAGAAGTTAAATCTGGATTCACAACAAAGCCTTGACGATTTCATATGTGAAATTGAGACAGAAAATAACAATGTATAGTGCTGAAAATTGATTATTTTTTTAAAATACTGAAAATTAAATAGTTAATTTTTTGATTGTTCAGTATTTGTCTAGGAGCTAAAAAACCGTTTATACATTAATACAGCTATTTTTGGAATCTGTTAACTACCTAATAATCCCAAAAAGACGCTTTATGAGAAAAATTACTTTAGCTGTAATGTTCGTTTTTTTTTCCTGCTTTGCTCATAGCCAGGTATGGACTGAAAATTTTGAATCCGGCATTCCGAATACATGGGAAAAATTTACATTACTAAACGGGGCACCAGGAACGGTCCCGGCATGGACAAACTCCACCGCTACTACTTGCCAGGGGACAACAGGCGCCTTTGTGCCGGCCGCTGCGATTGGTACTGGTAATACCTCACAGGCATGGCTCGTGAGCCCTCAGCTTCTTATTCCGGCAAATGCGAGCCTGAAATTTCAGGCGAAGCAAACATACCCTGCCCAGAACGGAACAATCTATGAGCTCCGGGTCTCTGCTACTTCGCAAACCGATGTATCGACATTTGCCCTTGTACAGACTTGGACGGAGAACGGCATGAATCCGGGCAACCAACTGGCCTGCTATGAACAGAATGTTAATCTTGCCGCATACGCCAATCAAAATGTCTACATGGCATTTATTAAGAAAGATACTCAATATGGAGCCGCGGCACAGGGTGAAGTATTTACGCTGGATAATATAAGGTTGTTCGAAAACTGTTTTCCGGCAACCTCTGCTACAACCAGCGCGATTGGTACTGTATCGGCAAATGTGGTAATTACAGGCACTACATCAGGCGTTTGGGAAGTTGCCGTAACGGAGGGTACAGGAGCTCCCAACACCGGCGTAGTAACACATTCCGGCGCTTCACCGGTAGCTTTGACAGGCCTTAACCCGTCTACTTCGTATACATATTATGTTCGTTCGAATTGCGGCTCAAGCCAAAGTACCTGGATCGGGCCTTATAATTTCGCTACGTTGCAGGCTCCTACAGGGATTCCTTTTAATGATAATTTTGAAGCATCAAATGTTGGTTGGACACTCGTTAACGGAACGCAGCTAAACAAATGGGCTGTTGGAAACGCAGCCAGTGCGGGAGGGCAGCGATCTTTGTATATCAGTAATGATGAAGGCGTGTCAAATGCCTATACTATTACCCAAAACAGTACAGTTCACGCCTATCGTGATATAATAATCCCAACCGGTACCCAGCAGGTTGGTGTTTCTTTCAACTGGCGTGGAGCAGGGGATCCTAATGACTACTTTTCTGTGTGGGCAGTTCCGGATACATTCAACCCGGTTGCGGGTACGGCTATTACCGCTGCCGCAAACCGTATAAGGATTGGAGGCAATTTTAATAATTTTTCCCAATATCAGTCTTTCGGCTATATGCTGAATACCACTCAGTTTGCAGGCCAGAATTTAAGGCTGGTTTTCGAGTGGCGCAACAATGCTGCGGGCGGTACTCAGCCCCCTGCATCTGTAGATAATGTGAGTGTACAGCTAGTGAGCTGCCTTGTGCCGGCCAACATTGCCTTTAGTGCAATTACGCAAACTACGGCTACAGTTTCCTGGACCCAGGCGGGTACAGCTTCAGCGTGGGAGGTTTTGGTGTTGCCTACCGGTTCGCCATGGCCGGAGAGCAACCCAACAGGCGTAATTAATGCAACCACAACGTCGCAGGGACTTAGTAACTTAAGCGCGACTTCGGGGTATGATGTATATGTAAGGGCTGTCTGCTCGGCATCAGATAAAAGTTTATGGGTAAAAGCAGCGACTACGCTACTAACCTTATGTGGAACATTACCCACACCATTTACCGAAACATTCAATTCCAATTCAGTGAGTGATGCCTGCTGGACAGTAATAGATGCAAATGGAGATAATCTTACATGGAACCGAAATGCGACATTCGGTATGTTTGAAGGCGACCAGTTGGCAACCCTTACAAAATACTGGAATTCAACCAGCAACGATGACTGGTTGATAAGCCCAACGATTAACCTGGCAGCGAATCAGCGCCTAAAGTTTCGATATAGGGTAGTATCTGCATCCTACGTTACAGACCTGAAAGTCCTGCTTTCTACTAATGGCCCTGCGATTCCGAATTTTACGAATGTACTCATGCCACAGCAAACCATAAACAATGCGCAATATGAGCAGAAGATCATTTATCTTACTGCATATTCCGGGCCGGTAAATATTGCTTTCCAGGTTCCGAATGTAAGCACTAACTCCTGGACGCTTTATATCGATGAGGTAATCATTGAGGATATACCGGCATGCGCGGCACCTATTGCGCTTACAGCTTCAAATTATGATAACAACAGTGCCACCCTATCGTGGACACCGGGATACCAGGAGACACAGTGGCAGGTTGCCGTACAGCCTGCAAATTCCGGAGTGCCTACAGGCAACGGAGTACTGGTTTCAGCTCCAACATACACACCTGCTACGCTAACTACTGGTACATTGTACGAATACTACGTAAGGGCTTATTGTTCTGCAACAGCCCAAAGCGAATGGGTTGGGCCCTTTACATTCAATACCCTTGTTTGTGAAGCTGCGGATAGGTGTAATTACAATTTTATGGTGAGGGCTACTACGGGCAATGGTAACTTTTCAGCACTTAATGTTTACCAGAATTCAATTTTGGTAGGCACAGTTCCAATAGCCTCACCGGTAAGTACAGCCAACATAGCCATTTGCCCGGATATTCCGTTCTCATTATACTGGGTATCGGCAAACTGGAGCCAGTATACGGCGGAGGTGCTTGTCCTGGATTCTTATAACGAAACGGTATACCATTATGTAAAAGATGTTTCGCCTGTAATATTGCCGGTAACGGTCCCAGTGTTCTCTACAATTGGAAACTGTACACCTTTGGACTGTCCGAAACCGCAAAATGTGATAATGACCAATGCAACCAGCACATCACTAACTGTAGACTGGACAGAACCGGCAAGCGCAACATCTTGGGAGATATTTGTTGTTCCGACAAGTTCAGGCGAAGTAATTCCGGATGCTAACTCTAATGGAATAGTGGTAACTTCCCATCCGTATACCATCCCGAATCTCGATCCGGGTACACGATACTCAATTTATGTACGGTCAATTTGTGGCAGTGCGGAAAGCAGTAACTGGACACTAAAGGATGTTTTCAACACACGCATTACGAATGATAACTGCGAAACAGCCTATGTACTTCCTGTAAGCCCATTGGGTTATTGCGAAACACCTTACCACGCAACATTACAGGGAGCGACAGCATCTCCTCAGGGTAATGTATGTGGTGTGGCCGCCTATGCTAATGATGACGTGTGGTTTGAATTTACAGCTGCCGCTACTTCTCACATACTTTATATCAACAACAGGCAGGGATCGGGCACCAGCCTTAACCTCTCAAAAGTAATATACTCGGGTTCATGCAACAATCTGCAGCAGGTAAATTGTACTATCGGAAATAACATACTGTATAATACTTATTTCTTCCTGCAGGGCACTAACAATAATAATGATGTACTTCTGAATAATCTTACCATAGGTGCAACTTACAAGATCCGTATTTTCTCAAATTATGCAACTGTAAATGATACCCGTTTTGATATATGTATCGGTACTCCTGCACCGGGGTTGCTGATTGACGATACGACCTATACACCAGAGCAGTTGATAACAGATGTATTAATAGATGAGAATTGCGCAGAAGTTTCTGACATCAATTATTTTACGGGAACCAATTATGGCGCCCCTCACAATGGAATAGGCTATTTTAACCGTAATGGCTCCGATTTCCCTTTTGAAAGGGGGGTTGTCCTGTCTACCGGTAAAGCCAGTAGTGCTACCGGTTATAAAACAGCAACGCAAAGTGCAACTTACATGCAGACTGTTTCACCTTACAATACATTGTGGCTTGGCGACCAGCAGCTATATGATTATATTATACAAACCGGGACTTCACCGGGCCTCACTAACTTTTATAATGCCACTTCTATAGAATTCGATTTTATGGCATACGGGTCTGAGATGTCATTCGACTTTTTATTCGCATCAGAAGATTATGGGCTGTTTCAATGCCAGTGGGGAGACGCATTCGCATTCTTTATGACCGACTCTAACGGCCAGACAGTAAACCTTGCCGTGGTTCCCGGCACCAATGCACCGGTATCGGTAACAACAATCAGGGATGCGGCGTATAATTACGATCCTGCCAACGGATGTCCATCGGTAAATCCGGATAAATTTGATAAACTGTATGATGGCTACCGTGGGCATTCAAGATACGCATGTTCTTCCAACTTCCTGGGCAATACACTCCCTATGACGGCACGTTCGGCAGTAATTCCGGGCGAGACCTACCATATTAAAATGGTAATTGCCGAAAAGAATGACGGCAACTATGACTCTGCCATTTTCCTTGATGCAGACAGTTTTAATGTAGGTCGTATCGACTTTGGAGCTGATATGCTGGTAAGCACGAATACAGCTGTTTGTGCCGGAACAAATAAAATATTGAATACCGGATTAAGCGCAACATATTTCAATTTTGTATGGAAGAAAGACGGGGCAGTGATCCCGAATGCGACAGACTCAACATATACGGTAACAGAACCAGGTACATACGAAGTTATTGCAACTGTGATCACTTCAGGATGTTCTACAAGCGATACAATTGAAGTTGAATTTTATGACAACATACGCGATGTGGTAAACGCTCCTGAAAACCTTACTCTTTGCTCTGCAACATCACAAGCTGTATTTAATCTTAATGATAATACCGATACGATACTGGAAAATGTAGCGAACGCAGCGGATTTTACAGTACGCTATTTTGAAACCGCGGCTTTGGCCGGATTGGGTAATGATAACGACGCTATCAGTGGCACAGCAACGTATACAGCTGTTAACGGGCATACTGTTCATGTAAGGGTTGATAACAGTGTTACAGGCTGTTTTACACTTTATAGCTTCAATACAGTACTAAATCCAAACACAGTTGCACTTACGCAGTTTGCTTATGCTGCCGACATTTGTGCCCTTTCGGGCCAAAATCCTGTACCTGTAAAACCTGTGGGCTTTACAGAGGGCGGCACTTACAGCGCTACGGCTTCGGGTATTACTGTTGACCCTGCAACGGGAACAATTGATTTAAGCCAAACAACACCGGGAAGCTATACCGTTACGTATACAGTGCCAAATGCACAATGCCTTACAGGAACAGATTATGATGCAACTGTGGTAATCGGACAGCCGGCCCAGCCTTCGCTCAGCTTTAGCTATCAGGCAAGCTGTTCATCAGCACCTGCCGCCGTGCCGGTACTTTCGCCAGGCTTCAATACGGGTGGTACCTTTACATCGTCAACATTGACAGTTAATCCATCGACAGGTGTTATCGATATTAATAATGCAGCACCGGGTACATTCGAAATCACGTATACCGTACCTGCTAATCTTACCGATTGTATTGCCGCCGGTAGCGCAACCGCCCAAATAGTGATCACTGCTCCGGCAGTACCAACGGTAACTTTCAGTTATAGCAATGTATGTGTACTTGAAGCATCGGCGATGCCTGTTCTGCCAAGTGGATTTACTGCAGGCGGCACCTTTAGCGCTACAGCTTTAACAGTTGATGCTACAACAGGTGTAATTGACCTGAATGGTGTCTCAGTGGGTTCCTACAACGTTACGTATACCGTTGCGGAAAATATAGCGTCGTGCATCCCCGCAGGAAATTATACTGCACAGATAACAGTAAATGCTGCTACATCCCCGCAAATTTCATTCAGCTATGCGAATGCGTGTATATTGGATGCTAATGCTTTGCCGGTATTAAATGCCGGTTTTGTTCCGGGGGGAACCTTCAGTTCCGCTACTTTAACGGTTAACCCTTCTTCGGGTGTGATCGACATGAATGGGGCGGGAGCAGGCTTACATGAAGTGATATATACCATTGGTGCAAATACAGCACAATGTCAGTCAGCGGCTACATATACTGCTGAGATTTCAATTGATGCAGCCGCACAGCCGGTAGCCTCGTTTACCTATACCGATGCGTGTAGTCTTGATGCAGAAGCGCTACCTGTATTTGCTGTTGGATTTACAGCGGGTGGAACCTTTAGTTCAGCTACACTAACAGTAGATCCTGCAACCGGAGTGATCGACATAACTTCAGCAACTGCCGGCTCACATCAGGTTACGTATACCCTGGCTGCCGATCCTGCATTGTGCAGGGCTGCCGCCAGCCATATTGCTGCAATCACAATAAATGCAGCGGCTTCGCCACAAATCGCGTTTAGTTTTACTGACACATGTATTTTGGATTCAGGCGCGCAGCCTGTGCTTTCAACTGGCTTTGTTGCGGGTGGGACATACAGTTCAACTACGTTAACTGTAAATGCTGCAACCGGAGTGGTTGACATGAGTTCAGCGACAGCCGGCTCACATCAGGTTACGTATACCCTGGCTGCAGATCCTGCATTGTGCAGGGCTGCCGCCAGCCATACTGCCGCCATTACAATAACTGCTGCTGCCTCACCTCAAATCACGTTTAGCTATGCCAATACATGTGTGCTCGAAGCAGGGGCGCAGCCTTTACTTTCAACAGGCTTTGTTTCAGGTGGTGTATATAGTTCTGCTGATGTAGCAGTAAATGCGGCAACAGGATTGGTTGATCTTGCAGGAGTTTCTCCGGGTACCTACCAGATAACATATACTGTTCCTGCAGGCCCGTCGGCATGTATAGCAGGGGGAAGTTCAACAGCCAGTATTATTGTCTCAGCGGCAACTTTACCTCAAACTACATTTAGCTATGCTGATCAATGCGAGTTGGCACTAAACGCTTCACCTATACTACCTGCAGCTTTCGCACAGGGAGGCGTGTTCTCGTCTGCGCTTCCGGTAAACAGTGCTTCGGGTATGGTCGATCTTGCCAATGCAGTAGCGGGTACCTATCAGGTAACCTATACAATTACGCCAGATCCATCTTCCTGTACGGATGGTGGTACATATACTGCAAACATTGTAATAACCGCTGCAACCGCACCCAATGTAGTTTTTAGCTATGAAAGCGTATGCCAGGGAAGTGAAGAAGCGCTGCCGGAACTGTCAAACGGATTTACATTCGGCGGTGTATTCTCTTCAACAACATTGGCGGTAGACCCTGGAACAGGTATTGTTGACCTTAACGCCGCAACACCGGGCAGCCATCAGGTAACTTACACTATAGCTGCAGATCCTGTACTTTGTATATCAGGAGAAACACGTACCGCAACAATAGTGATAACCGAGCCGTTTGTTCCAAATACAGCGTTTACCTACAATGAATCTTATTGTCTTGGCGCAGGAAATGTGCATCCTCAACTTGCTTCAGGATTTGCCGCTGGCGGAATATTTACAGCAGATAATCCGGGACTAGCCTTAAATGCGGCAGACGGATCTATAGATGTTGCCGGCAGCCAGGAGGGTTCTTATACTATTACATATACCTATATAAGCCTGAACGAATGTGAGCAGGACGGCAGTAGCAGCTTTACCATAACACTTGCGGATACTATTATAACAGTGGTTGAAGGAGGTTGTGATGCGGGCGTATTCTATCTTGAAGCCATTCCTGTAAACAATTCTTACGACAGTTCAGCAGCCAGCTATGTATGGAAGGATGCCCAGGGAGACGTAATCGGGCACGACATTGCATTCAATGCTTCAGACTACCTTCGTTCGAATCCGGATATTTCACTACCCGTAATACTTACTGTTTTCGTTGATGCGGGAAGTTGTTCTGCAGCGGCAAACTTCACGCTCAAGAGTACATTGTGCGAGGTTCAGCGTGGTATTTCGCCAAATGGCGATGGGCTGAACGATTCGCTGGACCTGACTGGCATGGGCGTTACCAGGCTAACTATATTTAATAGATATGGTAAAAAGGTATACGAGCAGCGTAACTACACCAAACAGTGGAAGGGCCAGGCTGATTCAGGTGAAGATCTTTCAACCGGTACGTACTTCTATAGTATTGAAATACAGGGTGCAGATTCCAAAACCGGGTGGATTTACCTGAATAGGGAAGAGTAGTTTTTTTTGAAATTTACTTGATATTGTATGGTGAGGGCTGAATAGGCCCTCATCATCGTATCAAAAAGGTATTTTATAAATACCGTTATTAATATTGCTATTTAAGTTGGAGCTGATCGTTCAGAAGCATATATTGCTTCGTTTGATCGCAAATGATTACAAGTGATGCTATGAGAAAGAAGTTGGAATTTTTATTGTGGGTAGTAGTGTTATTGCCGGGAATGTTATTTGCGCAAAGCGACTGCGAGAGTATACCCGCTCAATTAACCTCGGTTACGCCGTCGAATCTGCAAGACGGAATATATACGGTAGATTTTGCCCGCCCTGTCGCCATGGCTGCGGCTGTACAGACACCTGGAGTTGATCCCGCCCAGGTAGTTTATCAATGGAATTTTGAGGGAGGTGCGATACTTTATGGTTCATCCGTTTCATTTACATTTGTCCAGGAAGGATTGGTTACCCTAACCCTGAATACGATCTATCAGGGATGTACCACTTCACAAACCTATACTTTTAACGTACAGCGAGGTACGCCTTTTCAGCTCTATTCCCAATACAACGGGCAATATGATTATACGGCAATTGGCAATACGCTAAACGTCCAGGCAAATGCCGGGATTTTGGTGAATGATGACTGCGGCGTTTTAACGCAATCATCGGCGTCATTAAGCCTTGCTCCGGGTCAGAACATAATGGCAGCATACCTGTATTGGGCAGGATCTGGATTAGGAGATTTCGATGTAAAGCTCAATAATGTCGATGTGTCCGCTCAAAGGACGTTCTATTCAACCATACAATTGGGCGTAGGCACCCATAAGCCGGCATTTGGCGCGTTTGCGGATGTTACGAATATTGTCAGCAGCAGTGGTACTTACATGCTTTCTGGCTTAGATATTAGCCAGACGCTTGCCGATGACACTACCTATTGTACATCGGGGATTAATTTTGCGGGATGGTCGATTATAATTATATATATGGACGCTGCACTGCCTTACAATCAGGTAAGTGTTTATGATGGCTTCAAAACCGTAGATCAGTACAGTCCTTTACTGAATATTTACCTCGACAACCTTAATGTTGTTGATGATGCCGGTGCGAAGATCGGTTTCCTGGCATGGGAAGGGGACCAGGGTAACTCTGTTTCCGAGTCATTGAAGGTAAATAATGCTACATTGAGCAATGCTATAAATCCGCCTAATAATCCATTTAACTGCACAAACAGCTTTACAGGCGCTACCAACCTTTGGAATATGGATATCGATTTTTACGATATCCAAAACTATATTGCTATAGGAGATACCGATCTTGATGTGGCTCTTGCAACTGCCCAGGACGCTGTGATTGCCAATAATATTGTAGTAGTTGTCAATAGCGAATTGCCTGAAGCCAGCATTGAGATGATCTACCACACCGGCGAGGAGATTTGCGGCAATCGTGACATGCAGGTTATCTATATGGCAATGAACGATAACAGTACAGACGTGCTTCCCGCAGGCACGCCAATAGCCATCTATGCCGGTGATATTCTTGTCGGGACTGCTGCCACCACCGCTGCTATCCCGATCGGAGGTTTTGAAATGGGCAACGTTGCCATTAGTTTACCGCCAGAAGTGCCTTCAGAATTCGACCTGACCATAGTAATTGATGACGATGGTACGGGTATGGGAACAGTTCGTGAAATTAATGAAGATAATAATACGTTTACCGAACAAATTATACTTCGTGAAGGGATTGAGCCTCACACAGTAGTACCTCTGACCGGGTGTCACATAAATGAGTCTTTTGAAGGTCTTTTCGACCTTATGGATGCTGTTACTCCGGTTGATGGATACAGTTATGATTTTTATGCTACATACGATCTCGCTGAGCAGGAAGGCATAGCGATAGATAACCCTTCACAATATCAATCCCCTGATGCGACAGTTTATGTTCGTATTTATGATGAACTTATACCATCGTGCTACAGTATTGAACCTATCGCGCTTTCAGTAGACCATGGCCCTTTGCACAATGGCCCCTTCATTTATGTTCTTTGCGGGGATATAGATAATCCAAATACTGGTACTGTTCCACAACTTAATGTATTGGCTGAGGGTTTAAGGGATAGTGCATTGAATGAAATTGAATTGTTGAGTCCGGTTAACGATGATACGGATATTAATAATTATACCCTTTCCTATCATGAATCATGGAATGAGGCTCTGGAAGGGGATAATGCTGTTGCAAATGGATATCAGGTAACGGATGGGGAGATTATTTACATAAGGATACTGCATAATTCGGAGGGAAGTTGCCCGTCGGTTGCAACGCTCGAATTTGAGCTTAAAAGTGTAGTTACAGCATCGCCGGAACCTCTTCAGGTATGTGGGCTTGGCACTTCACCTGAGACCGGCAATTTTACCCTTTCTGAAAAAACAGGTGAAATTACTGCCGGTGATACAAGCCTCATGGTTCGTTACTATGCTTCATATAATGATGCGCTGGATGGGGGAGATAATGACCTTTCGCAAACCGCATATACCAGTTTTGATATGGAGGATGTATATGCTATCGTGGAAGATCCTGTATGGGGATGCCGAACTATTGTCCCTTTACAGTTGCGGGTTGTATCCCTCCCGCAGGCACAAACGCCTCCTACTTTACATGAATGCGATACAGATGGGGACGGCCAGGCGGTTTTTAACCTTAATCCGTCTTTAGATCAGGTAATATTGGAGTCGGGCAGTAGCCAGACACGTGTTTATACTTCTTATTCAGGAGCTGTAGATGCTTTAGAATCGAGCCGAATAACAGATACACAAGAGTATTTGAGCGGGGCTTCGTCGGGGTCGCAGACACTTTACATTCGTTTGGAGTCAACATCAGGTACATTAACTTGTCCTAATATAGTAGAACTTCATCTGGAGGTCGATCCTGCACCGCAAGCTGTTGTACCTCCGGTATATGCTGTTTGCGACAATGGTGTTAGCGACACCGATGGTTTTGCCATTTTTGATCTTTTCGAACTTAATCCTGCTATCCTTTCAGGATTAGATGAAGCAGACTATACTGTCAGCTACCATACCGGAACGTCTCAGAATGCCTATGATGACGAACTCCGCATTATCAATCCTTCAGCGCACATAAGTGATTCATCCACGATTTGGGGCCGTGTGGTTTCCGTTGGCACAGGTTGTATTACGGTAGTGCCTGTTATGCTTGTAGTCAATCCATTGCCACCAATTATCGCCGATTTGCCTGCCTATGTATCGTGTGAGGTTTCGCCAGGACTTGGCCTTTTCAATCTTGATGCAATCCGGCAGGATATCCTGGGAAGTAATCCGGGAGTATCCGTATATTTTTATCCGGATCAGGATGATGCTATAGATGGCATTGGCACGGGAGAAAATTCACCTTACCAGGGAGCTACCGGTACGTTGTATGCGAGGGTTTTCTATACAGCTACTTCCTGTGCACGAATAATCCCCGTGAATCTTGAAGTACTGGCTGCTACTACAGTAACACCTCCTCAGCCTATTTCGGAATGTGACCCCGACAGCGATAATGTTGCTACGTTTAATCTGAATCCGGTTATAGCACAGATAAGCAGCCAGGCAGGTACAAACATAGTTAGCGTATATGAAACATATAATGATGCCTATCATTCAGCCTTCAACAATAGGATAATTGATACGCAAGCGTACCAAAATATCGAAACAGATGGTTCACAGATACTTTATATTAGGGTAGACTTTCCCGCAAGCCAGAGCAGCTGCTTCGACATCGTAGAGCTACAGCTTATTGTTCACCCTGTTCCTTTGGTAACCCAACCGGCCCCATACGCCCTTTGCGACAACGGCGCGAGCGACACGGACGGCCTGGCGATCTTCGACCTGACCACATTGGAAGCCACTATTTTAGGCACGCAGGACCCTGCGCTGTACAGCGTAACCTTCTATAATGATTTAGGGCTTATTGTAACCCCTGCCAGCTACAGCAGCGCCACCGCTACGATCATCGGCAGGGTAACCAACAACGCCACGGGCT